>Ga0209050_1000021_pt1 | contig 574406 bp, 505 predicted proteins | sample Araplavi_mTSA_r2_FD_184276 | JGI IMG/M metagenome (GOLD analysis project Ga0209050, IMG submission 184276) | Arabidopsis root microbial communities from North Carolina, USA - plate scrape MF_Cvi_mTSA_r2 (SPAdes) (version 2) | ecosystem: Host-associated > Plants > Roots > Endosphere | place... | reverse complement strand
CCGAACTTCGACGACAGCACCGTTGCGATCGCAGCCGTCAGCGTGGTCTTGCCGTGGTCGACGTGACCGATCGTGCCCACGTTCACGTGCGGCTTGGTGCGGGTGAATTTACCTTTTGCCATTTTTCGACTCCGAAAAAAACGTTTCCAACGTATGCAGATGGGTTGCAATGCAGCTTTTGCAACCCCCAAAAACTGGTGCCCTTTGCGGGAATCGGACCCGCGACCTCTCCCTTACCAAGGGAGTGCTCTACCACTGAGCCAAAAGGGCTTTATCTAACCATTCGCTTCCGGCGCCGAACCGGGTCTCTGGAGCGGGAGACGGGAATCGAACCCGCGTCATCAGCTTGGAAGGCTGGGGTTCTACCATTGAACTACTCCCGCATCAGGAGCACTCGAGGCACCCAAAGCGCGAAATCCAAACGCTCTTAGAAACCAAATTCATCGCTGGTGGAGAGGGCTGGATTCGAACCAGCGTACTCGTAAGAGGGCAGATTTACAGTCTGCTGCCATTAACCACTCGGCCACCTCTCCGGCGAACCTCGAAATATAGCACGGTTTTGTGACTACCCGGAAACCCATGCATCAACAAAGATGCAGGAAAACCGCTCGAGGCGTTAGCCCATGATTATCGCCTAAGTTTTCACCCCTCCGACCGCTGCGCCTCCCGCCAGGCGCGCGCTTCGCCGAAATGACCGCAGCCGATGAACGGCACGGGCGGCCGCTGAGCCGAAAGAGGCGACGGATGATTCGACATCAGCACCTTATGGCGCCCAACGTCGATCAACGCCCGCTTACTCTGAGCATGAGAGCCCCACAGCATAAAAACAACAGGTTTGGCGCCGTTTGAAACATGCTGAATGACGGCATCTGTCAGCACCTCCCAGCCACGCCCGGAATGGCTGGCCGGCTGGGCCTCCTCAACCGTCAGGCAGGTGTTCAGCAGCAGCACGCCATGCGTGGCCCACTTCACCAGGCTGCCGCCCGGATTCGGAAACGGCGGCGGCGCAGTCCCCAGGTCGCGCTGCAATTCCTTGAAGATGTTGCGCAGCGACGGCGGCAGCGCCACGCCGGGCGCCACGGAAAACGCAAGCCCCTCGGCCTGGCCGCGCCCGTGATACGGATCCTGCCCCAGGATCACCACGCGCACGTCTTCCGGCGGCGTGAGTTCCAGCGCCCTCAGCGGCTGCGGCGGAAAGATCACGGCGCCAGCGTCAAGCCGCTCGCGCAGGAAGTCTTGCAGCTTCTGCCCCACGGCACTGCCGAAGAACTCGTCGACCAGCGGCTGCCAGCCCGGGGCCACCGGCCAGTCGGCCGGATTGCTGCTCGACAGCTGATCGGGCCGGCTCATTTGAACAATGCAGCGAGGGCCTCGCCGGGTTCCTTGACGCGCATGAAAGCCTCGCCGACCAGGAAGGCGTTGACGCCGGCCGCGCGCAAGGTGGCCACGTCCTCGCGCGTGCCGATGCCCGACTCAGTCACCGGCAGGCGATCGGCGGGCAGCTTCGGCAGCAGATCGATGGTCGCCTGTATCGACACCTCGAAGTTGCGCAGATTGCGGTTGTTGATCCCGATCAGCGCCGTCTTCAGCCCGAGCGCGCGGTCCAGTTCGGCCGCGTCGTGCACCTCCACCAACACCGCCATGCCCAGCCCGCGCGCGATGGCTTCGTAGTCCTTCATCTGCGCGTCGTCGAGGCAGGCGGCAATCAGCAGGATCGCGTCGGCGCCTATCGCGCGCGACTCGTACACCTGGTACGCATCGACGATGAAATCCTTGCGCAGCACCGGCAGCTCGCACGAGGCGCGCGCCTGCTTGAGATAGTCCACGCCGCCCTGGAAGAACTGCTTGTCGGTCAGCACCGAGAGGCAGGCCGCGCTGATCTCGCCATCGCCCTCGGCGTAGCTTTGCGCGATGTCGGCCGGAATGAAGTCCGCGCGCAGCACACCCTTGCTCGGGCTGGCTTTCTTGACTTCGGCGATCACCGCGGCCTGGCCTGCCGCGATCTTGGCTCGCAGCGCGCCTTCGAAGTCGCGCGTCAGCACGCGGCTCTCGGCGTCGAAGCGCACGGCTTCGAGCGGCGTGCGCTTCAGTGCCGCGGCCACTTCCTGGCGCTTGACGGCAACGATCTTGTCGAGGATGTCGGACATGACTTCTGGGTTTCCTGTTCTCTTGAAGCTCAGACGGTCGAGGAGGCCTTGACCAGCTCCGCCAGCTTGGCCTTCGCCGCGCCCGAGGCGATGGCGGCGCGCGAGCGCTCCACGCCCGCCTGCACCGAGTCGACCACGTTCGCCGCGTAAAGCGCCGCCCCGGCGTTCAGCAGCACGATGTCTAGCGCCGGGCCGGCCTGATTGTCGAGCACGGCCAGCAGCATCGCCTTCGACTGTTCAGGCGTTTCCACGCGCAGCGCGCGGTTGCTCGACATCTGGAAGCCGAAATCCTCGGGATGCAGCTCGTATTCGCGGATCTCGCCATCCTTCAGCTCGCCCACCATGGTCGCCGCGCCGAGCGAGATCTCGTCCATGCCGTCGCGCCCGTAGACCACCACCGCATGTTCGGCACCGAGCCGCTGCAGCGCACGCACCTGGATGCCCACGAGGTCGGGGTGGAACACGCCCATCAGGATGTTCGGAGCGCCGGCCGGGTTGGTCAGCGGCCCGAGGATATTGAAGATGGTCTTGATGCCCAGCTCCTTGCGAACCGGCGCGACGTTCTTCATCGCCGGATGATGGTTCGGCGCGAACATGAAGCCGATGCCGCACTCCTCGATGGAGCGCGCGATCTGCTCGGGCTTGAGGTTGATGTTCACCCCCAGCGACTCCAGCACGTCGGCGCTGCCCGACTTGCTCGACACGCTGCGCCCGCCGTGCTTGCTCACCTTGGCGCCCGCGGCGGCGGCCACGAACATCGAGCAGGTCGAGATGTTGAAGGTGTGCGAGCCATCGCCGCCCGTGCCCACGATGTCCACGAGGTTCGTCGTGTCCTTCACCGGCACCTTGGTCGACACCTCGCGCATCACCTGCGCGGCGGCGGTGATCTCGCCGATGGTTTCCTTCTTCACGCGCAGGCCGGTGATCAGTGCGGCCATCATCACGGGCGAGCACTCTCCGCTCATGATGAGGCGCACGATGTGCAGCATCTCGTCGTGGAAGACCTCGCGGTGCTCGATGGTGCGCTGCAGCGCTTCCTGGGGGGTGATCATGGAAAGTCTCCTCGAAAAGAATCAGCGGCCGACGCGAACGGCGGCGGGCGCGTCGGTGAACGCGAGCTTGAGGCCGAAGCCGATGAACAGCACGCCGGCGGCGCGGTCGAGCCAGTGCATGCCCTTGCGCACAGCGCTGCGGCGCGCCATCCAGCCCGCCGCCAGCGCCCATCCCACGTTGACGGGAACGGCGTTGAGATTGAACAGCACGCCCAGCAGCACGAAGGCCAGCGCCGTGTTGCCGGTGCCCGGCGCGATGAACTGCGGCACGAAGGCCAGGAAGAACAGCGCGACCTTCGGGTTGAGCACGTTGGTCCAGAAGCCGCCCACGAAGATCGCCTTGAGGCTGCGCTCCCCGCTCACCGCCGCGGCGGCAGCGTCGAGATCGGCGGGCGGCGTGGCGCGCGACATCAGCATGCGCACGCCAAGGTACAGCAGGTAGGCCGCGCCGATGTACTTGAGCACGGTGAAGGCCCCGGCGGAAGTCGCCATCAGCGTGCCCACGCCGATGGCGGCAGCGAAGATGTGCACGAAGCACCCTGTCGTGATGCCCAGCCCGGCCACGATGCCGGCGCGCGCGCCCGAACGCAGCGAATTCGTGACCACGTACAGCACGTCGGGCCCCGGCGTGAGGTTCAGCAGCCAGCCGGCGGCGATGAATGCGAGCAGATGCGGAAGATCGGGCATCGCGTTCTCGCCGTTTTCAGGATTTGGCGAAGAAGGCGCGGATCGCGGCAACGGCCCGGTCCACGCCGGCGGCGTCGACATCGAGGTGCGTCACGAAGCGCAGCCGGTAGAGGCCCGTCGCAAGAATGCCCTGCGAATTGAGGCTCGCCAGCAGCTCCGAAGAGCGCGCCTGCGCAGCACCGGCGAGATCAACGAACACGATGTTCGTGTGCGGTGCCTCCACCTTCAGCCCCTCGATGCCTTCGAGCCCCTGCGCCAGGCGCTGTGCCAGCGCGTGGTCGTCAGCAAGGCGGTCGACATGGTGGTCGAGCGCATGCGACGCCGCCGCGGCCAGCAGGCCGGCCTGCCGCATGCCGCCGCCAGCCATCTTTCGGATGCGGTGCGCGCGGGCGATGAACTCGCGCGAACCGACCAGCGCCGAGCCGATCGGCGCACCAAGCCCCTTGCTGAAGCACACCGACACGCTGTCGAAGCACTGCGCGATGCGGCGGGCTTCCGCGCGGATGTCGCCGCGCTTGTTCAGCGCGGCCTGCGCGGTCGCGGCGTTGAAGAGCCGCGCACCGTCCAGGTGTCGCTGCAGTCCCTTGCTCTTCGCGAGATCGGTCGCCGCCTGCACGTATTCGAATGGCAGCAGCTTGCCGCCCAGCGTGTTCTCCAGCGCCAGCAGCCGCGTGCGAGCGAAGTGCGCGTCGTCGGGCTTGATGGCCGCCTCGATCTGCGCGAGCGGCAGCGTGCCGTCAGGCGCGTGGTCGAGCGGCTGCGGCTGCACGCTGCCGAACACCGCCGCTCCGCCGCCTTCCCAGCGGTAGCAATGCGCCTGCTGGCCGACGATGTACTCGTCGCCGCGGCCGCAGTGCGACAGGATCGCGCACAGATTGCTCTGCGTGCCGGTGGGCACGAACAGCGCCGCCTCGAAACCCAGCATGGCCGCGATCTTTTCCTGCAGCGCGTTCACGCTCGGATCGGTACCGAAGACGTCGTCGCCCAAGGGCGCAGCCATCATGGCTTCGCGCATCGCGGGCGTGGGTTGGGTGACGGTGTCGCTGCGCAGGTCGACGAAGGAAGTGCGATCGGTGGTCATGGTGGTGGTCAATCCAGAAAGTTCTTGAGCATGGCGTGACCGTGCTCCGTCAAGATCGATTCCGGATGGAACTGCACGCCCTCGATGCGCACATCGTGCGCGAAGCCGGTGTGACGCACGCCCATGATCTCGCCGTCGTCGGTCCAGGCGGTGACAGCCAGCGCCTTCGGGCAGCTCTCGCGCTCGATGGAAAGCGAGTGGTAGCGGTTGACGACGAACCTCTGGGGCAGCCCCGCGAACACGCCTTCCTGCGTGGTCGTGATCTCGCTGGTCTTGCCGTGCATGAGCTGCTGCGCGCGCACGATCTTGCCGCCGAAGGCCGCGCCGATGGCCTGGTGCCCCAGGCACACCCCCAGGATGGGCAGCTTGCCGGCGAAGGCCTCGATGGCCGCCACCGACACGCCCGCCTCCGCCGGCGAGCAAGGCCCCGGCGACACCACCAGCCGCGTCACGCCCGAAGCGATCAGCTCGCCGATCTGCTCGACCGTGATCTCGTCGTTGCGATGCACCTGCACGTCCGCACCCAGCTCGCCGAAGTACTGGACGATGTTGTAGGTGAAGCTGTCGTAGTTGTCGATCATCAGGAGCTTCATTTTTCGAGGCCCTCCGAATCCGGACTTCCGAACGCAGAAGTCGCGAAGGTTTCGCAGAAATCGCAGAAGGAATTCAAAAAGAAGGTCTTCATAGCTTGTTCACCACCCGATGGATTCCCTTGACGACGGGGAAGGTATGGAAGTTGATCAGCAGGCCCAGCTTCATGCCGGAGACGCGCAGATACGACAGCAACTGCGCACGATGCGCCTCGCTGACGGCATCCATGGCCTTGAGTTCGAGCAGCACGCTGCCCTCGATCACGAAGTCTGCGCGGTATGCGATGCCCAGCGGGCGCCCCTTGTAGACCGCCTCGATCGGGACTTCGCGTTCGAACGCCAACTCGCGCTCATGCAGTTCGATCGCCATCGCAGCCGCATAGGCGCTTTCCAGAAGTCCCGTGCCAAGCACACGTTGAACCTCGACCGCCGCGCCGATGACATCGTGCGAACAGTCATTTTCAAAACCTGGCGGTTCCTTCTGCGACCTCTGCGAAACCTTCGCGCCCTCTGCGTTCGGCTGCCCGTATCCCACGCCACTCATTCCAACCCCTCCTCGACCAGTTCCGCCGCCCGCAGCAGCGCCCGAGCCTTGGCCTCGGTTTCCTTCCACTCCAGCTCGGGCACCGAGTCGGCCACCACGCCGGCCGCGGCCTGCACGTGCAGCATCTGGTCCTTCACGATGCCGGTGCGGATCGCGATGGCCACGTCCATGTCGCCCGCGTAGCTGATGTAGCCGCAGGCGCCGCCGTACAGGCCGCGCTTGGTGGGCTCCAGTTCGTCGATGAGCTCCATCGCATGCACCTTCGGCGCGCCGGTCAGCGTGCCGGCCGGGAAGGTGGCCTTGAGCACGTCGATGGCGGTCATGCCGTCCTTCAGCGTGCCTTCGACGTTGCTCACGATGTGCATCACGTGGCTGTAGCGCTCCACCGCGAAGGCTTCCGTCACTTTCACGCTGCCGGTCTTGGCGATGCGGCCGATGTCGTTGCGCGCGAGGTCGATCAGCATCACGTGCTCGGCGCGTTCCTTCGGGTCGTTGATGAGTTCCACCTCGGCCGCCTTGTCGAGCTCCAGCGACGCGCCGCGCGGGCGGGTGCCGGCCAGCGGGCGGATGGTGATCTTCTGCTCGCCCTCGCCGGTGTTCTCCTGGCGCACCAGGATCTCGGGCGACGCGCCCACCACGTGGAAGTCGCCGAGGTTGTAGTAGTACATGTAGGGCGACGGGTTCAGCGAACGCAGCGCGCGGTACAGCGACAGCGGCGACTCCGTGTAGCGCTTGCTGATGCGCTGGCCCACCTGCACCTGCATGAAGTCGCCGGCGGCAATCATCTCCTTGGCGCGCTCCACGGCCGCGAGGTAGTCGGCCTTGGCGAAGCTGCGCTCGGGTGGGTGCGGCTGCGTGGGCTTCACGATGGGCGCGCTCACCGAGTACTTGAGCTTTTCCTTCAGCTCGCGCAGGCGGCGCTTGCCCACTGCATAGGCCTCGGGCTGCTTCGTATCGGCATAGACGATGAGGTACAGCTTGCCCGAGAGGTTGTCGATGACCGCCAGTTCCTCGCATTGCAGCAGCAGGATGTCGGGGCAGCCCAGCGCGTCGGGCGGGCATGTCTTCTCGAGCTTGCGCTCGATGTGGCGCACGGTGTCGTAGCCGAAGTAGCCGGCAAGGCCGCCGCAGAAGCGCGGCAGGCCCGGGCGCAGCGCGACCTTGAAGCGCTTCTGGTACTCGGCGACGAAATCGAGCGGATTGCCGCGGATGGTCTCGACCACCTGCCCGTCGGTCACCACCTCGGTGACGGCTTCGGCGCCGAAGCCGCTGGCGCGCAGCAGCGTGCGCGCCGGCAGCCCGATGAAGCTGTAGCGCCCGAAGCGCTCGCCGCCCACCACCGATTCGAGCAGGAAGCTGTGCTTGCCGCCGCCTTGCGAATGGGCCAGCTTGAGGTAGAGGGAAAGAGGAGTCTCGAGGTCGGCGAAGGCCTCGGCCATCAGCGGAATGCGGTTGTAGCCCTGGGCGCTGAGGCTCTTGAATTCAAGTTCGGTGATCACGGATTCGTTCTCCAGTTGCCTGCGGCGCTCCTTCGGCCGGCGGCAAGGTCATTCACGGGTTGGCCCGGTGCCGGCGAGCGTGCCGGTCCGGAACCGCGGGCGCACGGCGTGCGCCGCGCAATCAAACAGTCAGCGAAGTATGGCGACGCCAGGGCCAGGCTCCCCGGCTGCCTTCACCTGTTTGAATGACGTGATGAACGAACATATGAACTGCGGAGTTTAGCCCACGAAAACGCCCGAACGTGCAACCGGGCGCATCGGCGGTGGCTTTCAGGGTTCCCCCGAAGCCGAAGGAGTAGAACAAAAAGATACATTCGAACGACCGTTCGCAAATTCCAAGGAGACAGCGTTGACCGCCCTTCCGCTCACGACCGTGTTCCCTCGCCTCGCCCTGGCCGCCTGCCTCGCCGCCGCCAGCCTCGGTGTGCCGGCCGCACAGGTCGACGTAGGTGGCGTCAAGCTCGAAGACCAGATGGATTTGCGTGGTGCGCCCCTCGTGCTCAATGGCGCGGGCATCCGCTACAAGGCCATCTTCAAGGTCTACACGGCCGGCCTCTACGTGGGCAAGAAGGTGTCGACGCCCGAGGAAGCACTGGCCGCGCCCGGCCCCAAGCGCGTGGCCATCACGATGCTGCGCGACATCGACGCGAACGAACTCGGCAAGCTCTTCACCAAGGGCGTGGAAGACAACTCGCCCAAGAGCGAGATGGTCAACCTCATTCCGGGCCTGCTGCGCATGGGCCAGATGTTCGCCGACCAGAAACAGTTGAAGACCGGCGACACCTTCACCATCGACTGGCTGCCCGGCACCGGAACGCTGATCACCGTGCGCGGCGCGCCCCAGCCCGATCCGATCAAGGAGCAGGCCTTCTTCAACGCGCTGTTGCGCATCTGGCTGGGCCCGAACCCTGCCGACTGGAAGCTGAAGGACGCGCTGCTCGGCAAGCAGTAACTGGCGCTGCTACCGCGCGGCGGCCGGCGCCAACTCGGCCAGCGAATCGACGAAACCGTCGGCATCCACGCCGCGCACCGGCTCGCCGTGGTTGTAGCCGTAGGTCACCAGCACCACGGGACAACCCGCCGCACGCGCGGCGCGCGCGTCGTTGCTCGAGTCGCCGACCATCAGCGTGCGCTCAGGTGCCGTGCCCATCGCCTCGCAGGTCTTCAGCAGCGGCAGCGGATCGGGCTTCTTGCGCTCGAAGGCGTCGCCGCCGAACACAAGCTCGAAGAAGCCGTCGAGCCCCTTGTCGGCCAGCAGCGGCTTGGCGAACGAGGTCGGCTTGTTGGTGAGGCACGCCAGCCTCAGGCCCTGTGCGCGCAGCGCTTTCAGCCCTTCGATCACGCCGGGGTACACCGCCGAATGCCGCCCGTTGATGGCGAGGTAGTGATGCTGGTAACGCTCCCAGGCCCGGTCGAACAGCGCACGCGCCTTCGCGTCGGCCTCCGCGGCATCGGCGACGGCCGGCCCCATCACGTGCACGAGCGCGGAATGGATCAGGTGCTCCGAGCCCTTGCCCACCATCGTCTCGATGGCGGAAGGCGCCACATGCGGCAGCGAGAGATCGTCCAGCATGCGGTTGAGCGAGGCGGCGAAGTCGCCCAGCGTGTCGACCATGGTGCCGTCGAGGTCGACGATGGCGGCGTCGAAGCGGGTGCGGGAGAAGCTGATGGAGTTCAAGGACGCGCGAGCAGAGTTTCGAGGGATTCCCGGCACTCTATCCGAGCAGCACCCAAACCTCAGTGCCGCCGGAATCCAGCCCGCAACGACTGCCCGCCTCCCGGTGTGGTCGAAGGCGGCCTCCGCCTCAGCCGCCCTCCTCGACGAAAGCCTCCTCGCGTTTGGAGCGTATGGACGGCAGCAGCACGATCAGCAGCAGGATGAGCGCGGCGACCAGCAGGCCCGCCGAGATCGGCCGCGACACGAACACGCTCCAGTCGCCGCGCGACAGCAGCAGTGCGCGGCGCAGGTTCTCCTCCATCATCGGCCCGAGGATCAGCCCCAGCAGCAATGGCGCCGGCTCGCAGCCCAGCTTGATGAAGGTGTAGCCCACCACGCCGAAGATCGCGACCAGCCAGATGTCGAAGACGTTGTTGTTGGTCGAGTAGACGCCGATGGCGCAGAACAGCACGATGGCCGGAAACAGCCACCGGTAGGGAATCGTCAGCAGCTTGATCCACAGCCCGATGAGCGGCAGGTTCAGGATCACCAGCATCAGGTTGCCGATCCACATCGAGGCGATCAGGCCCCAGAAGAGCTCCGGATTGCTGGTCATGACCTGCGGGCCGGGCTGGATGTTGTGGATGGTCATCGCACCGACCATCAACGCCATCACCGGATTGGGCGGAATGCCCAGCGTGAGCATCGGAATGAAGGAAGTCTGCGCGCCCGCGTTGTTGGCGGCTTCAGGGCCCGCAACGCCGCGGATGTTGCCTTTGCCGAAGGTGACCTCGCCCGGCTTGAGCTTGATCTTCTTCTCCAGCGTATACGCGGCGAAGGCCGACAGCAGCGCACCGCCGCCTGGCAGGATGCCCAGGGAGGAGCCCAGCGCCGTGCCGCGCAGCACCGCAGGGAGCATGCGCCGGAAGTCTTCCTTCGTCGGCATCAGGCCCGAGACCTTCGCCGTGAACACCTCCCGTTCGTCCTCCGGCCTGGCCAGGTTGGCGATGATCTCGCCGTAGCCGAACACGCCCATCGCGATGGCGATGAACCCCAGGCCGTCCGTGAGTTCGGGGATGTCGAAGCTGTAGCGCGCAACGCCGGAGTTGACGTCGGTGCCCACCAGTCCGAGCAGCAGACCCACCATGATCATGCAGATCGCCTTGAGCAGCGAGCCCGAGGCCAGCACCACGGCGCCGATGAGGCCCAGGATCATCAGCGAGAAGTATTCGGCCGGGCCGAACTTGAAGGCGATCTCCGTCAGCGGAGGCGCGAACGCGGCCAGGATCAGAGTGCCCACGCAGCCTGCGAAGAACGACCCCAGGCCGGCCGCGGCAAGCGCCGGCCCTCCCCTGCCCTGCTTGGCCATCTGATGGCCGTCGATCACCGTGACCACGGAAGACGATTCGCCTGGCAGGTTCACCAGGATCGCGGTGGTCGAGCCGCCGTACTGCGAGCCGTAGTAGATGCCGGCCAGCATGATCAGCGCCGCCACCGGCGGCAGCGCATAGGTGGCGGGCAGCAGCATGGCGATGGTGGCCGTCGGGCCGATGCCGGGCAGCACGCCGATCAGCGTGCCCAGCAGGCAGCCGATGAATGCGTACAGGATGTTCTGCAGCGATACGGCCGTTGCGAAGCCGAGCGAGAGGTTGTTGATCAGGTCGGTCATGGCGCCTTCCCCCTTCAGCCGCTGATGAAGGTCGGCCAGACCTGAAACTGCAGCTTCAGCCCGACGATGAATGTGAGGTAGCTGCCCACGGCCAGCACGGTCGCGAGGATCAGTGAAAGCTTCATCGAGAAGTTCGCCCCCGCCATGCAGGCGACGACGACGAGCGCGTAGATCGCGACGATCAGACCCATGGCCGGCAGCCCGATGTTGTGCAGGCCCGCCAGCAGGACTCCGAACAACAGGTTCGCGCCGATGATGAAGCCCAGCGGCTTCCATGCGATCTTTCCTACGGGATCTCCATCGGCGGTCTTCATGGTGAATGCGCTGGCGACCACCACCAGCCCCAGCACCGTCAGCAGCGTGCCGATGATCAGCGGGAAATAGCCGGGGCCCATGCGGGCCGCGCTGCCGACGTTGTAGTTGTTGGCCCCGATCGCGAAGGCCGCTCCGACGCAAGTGAACATGAGGCCGGAGAAGAAAGTCTTCTGGCTCTGGATACGCATAGGCAATTTCTCTTTCCGATGAATGGATTTCGCCGCGCGCACCGCCGCAGGACAACGGCGCCGGACAAGGAGGATGCGTGCAACGGGCAGCGCGGAGGCGCGATGCCTCCTGGTCAGGTTGCAGACAGGTACCTCATGCTATGAGGTTTAATAGATCATGTTGTGAGTAATTACCCCATGTGTCTTCCGGGGCGCTGCTACATTGGCCGCTTCGACACATGACACCAACAAGACGTCAATGGCCAGCCAACCGCGCAGCATCGAGAAGCACCAGCTCGAGGCGCTCTCCGACTTCAGATTCAGGCTGCGCAGCTTCCTGCGCTTCAGCGAGGACGCCGCGCGCGCCGAGGGCATCACCGTGCTGCAGTACCAGCTGATGCTCCACACCCAGGCCTTCCCGGGCCGGGAATGGGCGACGGTCAGCGAGATCGCCGAGCGCCTGCAGGCTCAGCTTCACGGCGTGGTCGCGCTCGTCTCGCGCTGCGAGGAAGCCGGCCTTGTCAAGCGAAAGCCCAGCACCACCGACCGGCGCCAGGTCGAGGTTCATCTGCTGGCAGCCGGGCGCAGGAAGCTGGAAAAGCTCGCGCTTCTGCACCAGGGGCAGATTGCCGATCTCACGGAGGTCGTTGCGCTTGTTGGAAAGGCCCGTAAATAGCCCTCGGCATCCGTTTTCAGCGGAGTCCGAGTTCAGCTGTCGTGCGGCGATCGTGCCTCGCCGGGGTTTTCAAACTGTTTCAAAAACCGTAGTCGCCATGCCTCGGAAACTTTTCGGGGCCTTTTGCACACCTATGACGCATTGTTTGAAAAACCCAACAACGAGGAACACTCCATGCGTCTCACGACGAAGGGCGGCTTCGCCTTGACGGCCATGATCGATGTCGCGATGCGCGAGCAGGATGGCCCGGTGCCACTGGCGTCGATCAGCAAGCGCCAGCACATTGCCCGCTCGTCGCTCGAACTCCTGTTCAGCAAGCTGCGCCAGCATGCGCTGATCAAGGCGACACGCGGACCGGGCGGCGGCTACACCTTGACGCGCAGGGCATCCGAAATCACGGTGGCGGACATCCTTGCCTCGGTCGACGGCCAGCCGCTGTCCGACGCCGAAGACTCGTCGAAGAAGGGCGAAGCCGGCGGCAAGGGCTGCTATTCCACCGAGGCGCTGTGGGCCTCCGCCAAGCATCACGTGATGGAGTTCCTGGGCTCGGTCACGCTGCAGAGCCTGGTCGAAGACCAGCTCGCCAAGGGCGTGCGCGTGGAGCACGAACCCTCGCAGCCGAAGAGGAAGGAAGCCCCGCTGAGCCCCGCCGCATTGCCGCTGCGCGTGAACGCACCCAATTCGGTGTTCGCGTGGAACGGCGTCTTCGCCAAGCGCTGAAGAACACCGCAACAACGCTCTCCTGACGATGCCCCGCTGGCTGCTGTCGCTGCTGCTCGTGCTCGCACTGGGCTGCCAGAGCTTTGCCGCTCTGGCCCAGTCGCACGAGGCGGCGATGGCGCCGGTCGTCGCCGGGCTCCATCTGTCGTCGAGCCCCCATTGCGAGGCACCGGCCGAGCCGTTCACCACGCTGGAAGAGCGCTCGCCGGCCACCGAACTCGCGCCGGACCTCTCCGAAATCTGCGGACTGCGCAACGCCACGTTGCACCACACCGCGTGGCGTGACGCGCCACCGCCGCAGCACTCTCACACGCCCGCATCCCGCGTGCCACCGGTTCCACTGAAACCGCCGCGCATGCGCATCGCCGCCTAGGCGAGAGAGGGTGCGGGTCCGCCCGCATCTCTTTCCTTTTCCCCTTTCACGAATCCTCGCGATGCGCGACGTGCGGGCCACTGTGCCCGCGCGTCGCGTTCGTCGTCGTCCCGCGCGGGCGTGTCCGGCGCGGGCATCCAACCCCATTCACCCAATCGATTCCTGTCATTCATGAGCGAACTCTCACTGATCATCTTCGGCGCCTGCCTCCTGCTGCTTTACCTGGCTTGGCGCGAACGCCTCGTCTCGAACCACCGCGATGCCGGCCTGCTCGCCGGCGTGGCCGCCTTCGCGGGCGTGGCGGGCATCGTGTCGCTGGCGGTGTGACGGCGCCGCAAGCTGCCCGGCGGCGACGCTGGATCGCCGCCGGGCTCGCCGTCGCGGCAGCGGCAGGCGCCTGCACCGACGGCTATCCCACCAGGGACGCGCCCGCCGCCGGCGACATGAGCGCCGCAGAGCACGTCCACGCGCTCAACGACATGCTGCGCCACGAGGCGCGCAGCGTGGACGCGAGGCTGACGCTGGCGACGCCGTGCATCCTGCGGCTCGCGACCACCGCGCCCGGCGCGCACGAATCCACCGCCTCGCTGCGGCTGGAGACGCTGCACATCGCCTTCTCGGTGGACGAGCGCTACCGGGTGAACCTGGCCCCGGCCGCCAACCTGCCGGCCGCGCGCGACCACCGGTTCGTGGTGGACGGCTGGCAGGACGCGGTCGCGTTCCGCTCGCACCTGCAGCAGCTGCAGATGGCCTGCGTGGCGTCTAAGGACTGAAGCGGTATTTCCTTGCGATGCGCATTGCGGGTTTGCGCATCTCGTTCGGCAACCGGATGAACGCCACTGAATTGCCAGTGGCGCCATCCGGAGATTGCCTTGGTTTTCCTTCCCGCACACCGCCGCGCGGCCTGCGTCCGCCTGTCCGACATCGCATTCACGCTGCTCGCCATCCTGGCGATCGGCGCGCTGGTCCCCGCCTGCGGGGGCAACAGCCACAACCACAACACCGGCAACAACAAGGCCTCCGTGCGACAGCCGGCGCACGCGGTCTCTTCGACAGCCCAGCCGGACCCGCAGGCCCAGCGCGACTGCACCGTCACCTTCGAGGGCGACTCGATCCTCCACGGCGGCTATGCCGCCAACAGGCGCTTCGACGAGCCGCCCGCCGCGATGCTCAAGCGCCTGCGCCCCGCCTACACGGTGATCGACAACAGCGAGCCGGGCGCCACCGCCACCCGGCGCGCGCCGGCGTTCTCCACGGCGCCGCTCACCACGCACTTCGTGGTGCTGCAGCACGGCATCAACGACGCGATGTCCGGCCAGCCCTACGAGCCCGCGCTGCGCCGCATGGTCGCGCATGTGCAGGCCGAGGGGCGCACCCCGGTCATCACCGGGCTCAGCCGGCAGCCGCTCACCGCGACGGGCAGGGACGAGGCCGACGCCATCGCCCGCAGGGTGGCCGGCGAGACGGGGGCGCTCTTCGCCGACTGGGGCGCCGTGACCTTCAAGCCCGCCGAGATGGCCGACGTGCTGCATCCCGCGCCTGCCTACAGCGAGCGGCTGATCGGGCGCATCGTGCTCATGCTGGACAAGGCCGCGCCCGAATGCCGGGCCTGACGCCCGGATTTTTTCGGCCCGCCATTACGGGTTTTGCGGGCCTCGTCCGGCAAGGGAGTGCATTCACCCGAGACCGAAAAGAGGAGCCGCCTCCCCATGCTTCAGACCCCCCGTCATCGCTTTCAGGCACCGCCGCCCTCGGCGTGCCCCCGGGGAAGCGTCCGATGAGCACCGGCAGCCTCGGCCTCGTGGTCGCCGCCTGCTTCGCCCTCGGCGCCGCCTGGCTCGCCGGCAAGACGCTCTCGACCCGCGCCAACGGCACGCCGATGCCCCAGCTCGCCGCCCGGCAGGAAGCAGCCGCCGCGCGCGAACGCATCGACCTGCGCCAGCCGCTGCGCGCGCTCGCCACAACGCCCACCACGCAGGGCGAAACCCTGGCGCAGCACGGCATCGGGCTCGACCTCGCCGTGCCGGACGCCGCGCTCACGGTGGTAGCCATCGCCGGCGACCTGCCGCGGCTCGTGTCTCACATCGCGGACGCCGCGGCCGCGACCTTGCCGCGGGGCGCCACGCTGCATGTGCTGGCGCGCGCCGAAGGACACCAGGCGGTGGTGAGCCTGCGCGAAGCCGACATTTCCACCGGCACCGCGCCCCGCCTCTCGCAGGCCTTCGAGACCGGCATCGGCCGACCCACGTCGTCCCTGGCCCATGCCTGCCAGGCCATCGCCGCACGCCACGGTGCGCGCATCTACACCGCGCCCTCGCCGCTGGGCGACGGTTGCCTCACGCTGCGGTTTCCGCTGTACGGCGTCCGCGCCGCGCGTGCGCCGAAAGGGTGGCTCTGATGCCCGCCCGACGGCTCGTCGACGGCTGCTGCCTCGGCGCGGCCGTGGCCGGCCTCGTGCTCTCGGCCGGCCTGGGCCGCTGCGAGCAGGGCCGCGCGGGCGCCACGGCCCTGTCCACGCTCGCGCCCATCATGCAGACCCGCAGCCACCGGCTCCAGACGGGCTGCCCTGCCGGGGCGAAACGCCGTTCGCCAGCGCCAACGCAGTGAGATAGATTCATGCCTGCCGCACTCGTCGCGTTCCCGAACGACTTTTCCTCGCCCTCCTCCATGCCGGACGACCGTCCTCCTTCGCGCAGCGTGGAAAGCCTCTACGGCGACCACCACGGCTGGCTGCTCGGCTGGCTGCGCCGCAAGCTGGGCCACCCGGGCGACGCCGCCGACCTGGCGCAGGACACCTTCGTGCGCGTGCTGGGCCGCCCGCGCGACATTGACGAGGTCCGCGAGCCCCGCGCCTGGCTCACCACCATCGCGCACGGGCTGGTGGTCGACCACGTGCGCCGCCGAACGCTGGAGCGCGCCTGCCTGGAGGCGATCGCCGCGCTGCCCGAGCCGCAGGCGCCCTCGCCCGAGGCGCAGATGCTGCTGGTCGAATCGCTGGTGCGCATCGACGCGATGCTCGACGGGCTGCCGTCGAAGGCGCGCAGTGCCTTCCTGCTCTCGCGGCTCGACGGCCTCGGCTATGCCGAGATCGCGCAGCGCCTCGATGTGAGCCTGAGCTCCGTAGAAAAATACATGGCCACCGCCATCCGTCACTGCCTGGCGCTGAAATGATGAAACTCCCCCAGGCTTCGCGCACTTCGTGTCGCTTCTCCTCCCCCCTCGCCGGGGGCAACACCGGCGGCCCGGCAAAGCCGGTTCCGCGGTGTTCCTGGCTTTGGCCGAGGCTATTTCGTGCGACCGGGATCACGGGAAGTGCGCAGAGCCATCCAGAATGAAAGCCGCATTTCCTTCCACCCCGCTAACCGGCGACGGCACGGCCACGGCCGCCGAGCTGCTCGACCAGGCCATCGCCTGGGCCGTGCGGCTGGGCTCCGGCAGCGCCGACGAGAAGACCCATGACGAATGCGGCGCATGGCGCGCCGCGCATCCCTCGCACGAGCAGGCCTGGCAGCAGGTGCAGGCCGTGGAAGACACCTTCCGCCAGGTGCCGCGCATGGGCGAGGCGGGCGGCGCGCTGGCCCACGGCGCGCTGCAGGCGGCCACCCGCCTGCGGGCCCAGCAGGGCCGCCGCCGCGCGCTCGGGGTTCTGGGCGTGATGGGGCTGGCCGTCACGGGTGGCATGGCCGGCCTCTTCGTCTGGCGCGAGCAGCCATGGGAGAGCCGCACCGACTACGCCACCGCCGTGGGCGAGCGCAAGCGCGTGACGCTGGCCGACGGCACCGAGCTGAACCTCAACACCGGCTCCGAGGTGCAGGTGATCTTCTCGCCGCGCCGCCGCCGCATCTTGCTGCGGCGCGGCGAGCTCTTCGTGCGCACCGGCGCGGACGGCGGCTCGCTGCTCGGCCACCGCGCATTCTGGGTCGAGACGCCGCACGCGCGCTTCGAGGCGCTGGGCACGCGCTTCGGCGTGCGCGAGCAGGACGACCAGACGCGGCTGTCGATGACCGAGGGCCGCGTGGCCATCCACACCACCGTCGACGCACAGCCGGTAGTCGCCCAGGCGGGAGACGGCTACATCGTGCGCGGCGGCGCGGCACAACCGCCCCAGCGCATCGTGGACCGCAGCTTCGAGCCCGACGCCTGGACCGACGGCGCGCTGGTGGCGCGGCAGATGAGGCTCGATGCCTTCATCGCCGAGCTGGCGCGCTACCACGCCACACCGCTGCTCTGCGACGCGGATGCGGCATCGCTGCGCGTGTCGGGCGTCTTCCAGCTCAGCGGCCCCGACCCCGTCGGCCGCGCGCTGGAGGCGCTGGTACGCACACTGCCGGTCAGGCTCGACCGCGGCACTGGAGGCACATTGACTGTCGCGCGACGTTGAGACGCCTTTCTCCGGACCGCCATCCCGGGTTCTGGCGGTTCCGGCAGACCAGGCCCACCCTGCTTTCCGCGCTGCTGCTGGGTATCGCGGCGGGATGGGCTGCGCCCATGAATTCCGCGCGCGCGCAGGCGCAGCCGGCGGATGTTCCGGCGCGCGCCAGCTTCGACATTCCGGCCGGCGCGCTGGAAGACGCGCTCAGCAGCTTCGCGCGGCAGGCCGGCATCACGCTCTCCTTCGATCCGGCGCTGGTGCGCGGAAAGGATGCCGCCGCCATACAGGGCCGCCACACCGTGGCCGAGGGCCTGGCCGAGCTGCTCTCGCCGCACCGGCTCGAAGCCGTGCCCGGCACCAGCGGCGCCTATGCGGTGCGCCAGGCCACGGGCACGCCCGCAGCGGTCTCCGGGCCCAACGCCATCCTGCCCACGCTCACCGTCAACGCGCCGGGCGAGCGCGCCGACGGCCAGGTCGAAGGCTACGTGGCGCAGCGCAGCGCCACGGCCACGCGCACCGACACGCCGCTGCTGGAAACCCCGCGCGCCGTCACCGTGGTCACGCGCGCGCAGATGGACGACCAGGCCGTGCACACCGTCGAGCAGTCGCTGCGCTACTCGGCCGGCGTGCTTACCGAGGTCGCGGGCTACGACACGCGCTTCGCCTCGCTCACGGTGCGCGGCTTCGCGCCGGCAGAGTACCTCGACGGCTTCAAGCTCCCCACCAACAGCTTCGCCACGCGCTGGCTGGTGGAGCCGCAGGCGCTGGAGCGCGTCGAGCTGCTGAAGGGGCCGGGCGCGGTGTACGACCCGTCGGCGCCGGGCGGCGCCGTCAACATGGTGTCCAAGCGGCCTTCGGCGGAGGCGGTGCGCGAGGTGAGCGTCTCGTTGGGCAACCGCAACCGCCGGCAGGGCAGCTTCGACATCGGCGGTGCGATGAACGCCGACGGCAGCCTGCTCTTCAGGCTCAACGGCGTGCTGCGCAACAGCGACGGCCAGACCGACTACTCCCGCGACGACCGCAGCTTCATCGCGCCCTCGCTCACGTGGATGCCCTCCGCGCGCACCAAGGTCACGCTGATGGCGGAGGCCACGCGCGACCGCACCACGCCCAAGAGCATCTGGCCGCAAGGCGCGCTCATCACGCCCAACCCCTGGGGCAGCATTCCGCGCGAGCGCTACATCGGCGAGCCCGGCTACGACCGCTACAACCGCGACGCCTTCTCGCTCACCTACCTCTTCGAACACCAGCTCAGCGACAACTGGACGCTGCGGCAGAACGCGCGCCACGCCAGGCTCGACATCGACTACCGGCAGGTCTACGGCGCCGGCTTCCAGAGCGACCTGCGCACGCTCGACCGCATGGTGATGCGGGTCGACGAGAGAAACCGCACCAGCACGCTCGACACCCAGGTCGAAGGCCGCTTCAGCACCGGCGCCGTCTCGCACACGCTGCTGATGGGCATGGAGTACCAGCGGCAGGCCAGCTCGCAGCAAGGCGGTATCGGCCCGGCGCCCTCCATCGACGTCTTCGCGCCGGTGTACGGCCAGCCGGTATCAGACCCGCCCGTGAACGGACTGGGCGACAACAGCATCGCGCAGCGCGGCTTCTACGTGCAGGACCAGATGCGCAAGGGGCCATGGTCGCTGGGTCTCACGGTGCGGCAGGACCGCGCGCGCAGCAGCGTCAACCGGCTGGTGAGCTCGTCCTTCGGCATCGACACCAACACCAAGACCACCTACAACGCGGGCCTGCTGTACCTCGCGCCGACCGGGCTGGCGCCCTACTTCAGCTACGCGACCTCGTTCACGCCGCTGCCGGGCGCCATCCCCAACGGCACCCTGCTCAAGCCCGAGCTGGGCCGCCAGTTCGAGGCGGGCCTGAAATACCGGCCGCCCGGCATCGACGCGCTCTTCACTGTGTCGGTCTTCGACCTGCGCAAGAGCAACTCGCCCGTCTTCGACCCGTTCGTCATCGGCCCGGTCTCGCAGATCGGCGAGGTGCGCACGCGCGGCCCCGAGTTCGAGGCGCGCGCCGCGCTCACGAAGCAGCTCAAGCTGGTGGCCAGCTACACGCTGCTCGACGCCAAGGTCACGCAAAGCATGAACCCGGCGGAGATCGGCAAGCAGCCGCTGAACACCGCGCGCCAGACCGCCTCGCTGTGGCTGGACTACCGCTTCGGCAGTCCCGCGCTGAAAGGCTGGAGCGTGGGCGGCGGCATACGCCACGTCGGCAAGGTGCCGGCCAGCACCGACAACAGCAGCTACAACCCGCCCTACACGCTGGTGGACGCGGCGCTGCGCTACGAGCAAGGCCCCTACAGCTTCGCGCTGAACGCCACCAACCTCACCGACAGGAGCTACGTCGCGGGCAACGGCCAGTACTTCGGCCAGCGGCGCGCGGTGCAGGCGAAGTTCACCTACCGCTGGTAGCAACGGCCGCGTCTCGCCGCTTCCTTGTTGCGTTCGCAACGCTGCATTGCTTGCGGGAAAGCACAGGCGCCGCTTGCGCGCCCCGCCCCTAGACTGAATCGCGCAGCGTGCTGCGATTTCGAAAGGGAGCAAACAGATGAGCACTCGAAGACTGCGCCAGCTCGCGCTGGCCATGGGACTTGCATCGCTTGCCGCTTGCGGCGGCGGTAGTGGCGGGTCGAACGGCTCGTTCCTGCCCTTGCCCGGAACGGGCGCGGGAACGGCGCCTTCATCGACGACGGGGGGCACCGCCGACGACGCGTCCGGTGGTAGCGCAGGAACCACGGCAACAACGACGACAGCGTCGACCACGGGCTCCGACGGATCGAATCCTTCCGGGCCCGCGGCCTTCGCCAGGCAACCGCTGGCGAACTACGTCAACATCATGCGCGGCGCCAATTCGAGCGGCGACTTCACGCGGGGCAACACCTTCCCCGCCATCGCGGTGCCCTTCGGCTTCAACTTCTGGACACCGATCAATCGCAACGACAACAACTGGTTCTATCAATTCCACACCAGCACCGGCGAAACCTCCGACGGCGCGCTCATCAAGACGATCCAGTCCTTCGCCGCGGTGCACGAACCCAGCCCGTGGATCGGCAACAGGCAGTCGCTCGCGATCATGCCCATCGGCGACCTGGGCAGGCTCAATCCGGACAACCGCGCACAGACCTACTCGCGGGCCAAGGAAGTCGCGCACGCCCACTACTACAGCGTGATCTTCGACAACGGCATCCGCACCGAGATCACGCCCACGGACCATGCGGCCTACTTCCGCTTCACCGCGCCTGCCGCCATGCCGACCTCCACGGTACTGTTCGACCGCTTCGCCGGCGAGGGCTCCGGCAACCTCTCGGTCGACACGGCCGCCAATGCGGTATCGGGCACGGTGGACAACAACGGCGACAAGAACGCGCCGCTCATGTACTTCTACGCGAAGTTCGACGCGCCCATCACCGCGTCGAAGAACATCGACACCGGCAGCATCAAGACCTGGGTGCAGTTCGCGACGCCGGACGGCGCGAAGGTCGTGGGCATGAAGATGGCCACCTCCTTCATCAGCGTCGACCAGGCGAAGGACAACCTCGCGCAGGAGATCGGCGACAGGAGCTTCGACGACGTCCGGCAGCTGGCGGCCGCGGCGTGGGACGACAAGCTCAACACGGTCCAGGTGGAAGGCGGCACGGAAGACGCCAAGGCCTTCGAGCAGAAGAAGATCACGCTCTACTCGAACATGTACCGGGCCTTCCTGTACCCGAACTCCGCCTGGGAGAACGTGCGCGATGCGGCGACCGGCAGCGGCACGCCGACCTACATGAGCCCCTACCTCCCCGGCACGCCGAAAAGGCAGGGAAAGATCTGGGTCAACAACGGCTTCTGGGACACCTACCGCACCACCTGGCCGCTCTATTCGCTGCTCGTTCCGACTCAGGCGGGCGAGATGCTGGACGGCTTCGTCAACGCCTACAAGGACGGCGGCTGGGTGCCGCGCTGGTCGGGCCCCGACTACCGCGACAGCATGGTCGCCACCAGCTCCGACGTGATCTTCGCCGACGCCTATCTCAAGGGCGTGCGCAACTTCGACGCCGACGCGGCCTACGCCTCGATGCTGCGCAACGCCTCGGTCAACAGCACCGACGGCGCCAAGGGCCGCAAGGGCATGAACAAATCCGTCTTCCACGGCTACGTGCCCTCGGACACGATGTCGCGCGAGAGCGTGGCCTGGTCGCTGGAGGCCGACCTCAACGACTTCGGCATCGCCCAGATGGCCAAGGCGCTGAACAAGCCCGACGACCATGCCTACTACATGGACCGCGCGCTGAACTACACCCGCCTCTTCTCGGACAAGGGCGCGGGCGCCTGGGCCGGCAAGTGGTTCCGCGAGAAGGACAGCACCGGCCAATGGACCGACGACGGCACCACGCCCGACGACTGGGGCTACGGCTACACCGAGGGCAACGCCTGGTCGTACCAGTTCCTCGCGCCGCAGGACGGCCAGGGCCTGGCCAACCTGCACGGCGGGCGCGCGCAGCTCAAGGCCAGCCTCGACACCTTCTTCTCCGCGCCGACCTACCTGCAGCCCGGCAGCTACTGGACGGTGATCCACGAGATCAAGGAGGCCCACGTGGTCAGCCAGCTGGCGGGCGTCGGCCAGTACCAGCACTCCAATCAGCCGGTGCACCACTCGATCTACATGTACAACTACGCGGGCGCGCCTTCGCAGGGCCAGAAGTACCTGCGCGACGTGATGAGCAAGCTCTACACATCCGGATTCGATGCCAACGGCCTGTCCGACGGCAGCGGCTACATCGGCGACGAGGACAACGGCGAGCAGTCGGCCTGGTACGTGTTCAGCGCCATGGGCTTCTACCCGGTGAGCATGGGCCGGCCCGAGTACGCGATCGGTGCGCCCTACTTCCCGAAGATGGTGGTGAGCCTGGAGAACGGCAAGCGCATCGTCATCACCGCCCCCCGCGTGAGCGACACCAACCGCTATGTGCAGAGCCTGCGCCTGAACGGCCGGCCGGTCACGCGCAGCTACCTGCTGCACAGCGAGATCGCCGACGGCGCGACGCTGGAGTTCGTCATGGGCGCGCAGCCCTCCTCGTGGGGCACGGGCGAGAACGACGTGCCGAGCTCGATCACGCAGGGCAGCGCGAGGCCCTCGCCGCTGAAGTCGCTGCTGCCCACCGGGGCCTACACGGTGTCGTCCAGTGCAGCCGGCCAGCTGGCGAACGTGTACGACCGCAACTCCGACACCGCCTGGCGGAGCACGTCGGCCAACGCATGGATCGAGGCCGACGCCGCCACGGGCCAGCCCGCCAGCGTGCCGAAGATCTACACCCTGACCTCCGGCACGCAGGACGCAGGGCAGGACCCGAGAAGCTGGAAGCTCAAGGCATCGAAGGACGGCGTCGCCTGGGTCACGCTCGACGAGCGCAGCAACGAGAGCTTCGCATGGCGCCAGCAGACCCGCCCCTTCGCGCTGAAGGCGGGCACCGAGTCTTACAGCAAGTACCGCATCGAGTTCGACAACACCGGCACGATGACCGTGGCCGAGTTCGAACTGCTGGTGCAATGAAAGGAGAAAGGAGCCGCAAGGCGCGGCTCCGCTCAGGCCTGCTGCGCCTCGGTCAGCGCCTGGGCGGCCACCACCGCCTCGGTGCGGTTGCGCACGTTGAGCGCGCGGAAGATCGCCGCCAGGTGGATCTTCACCGTGCCCTCGCTGATGCCAAGGCTGCGCCCGATCAGCTTGTTGGGCTTGCCCTGCGACAGCAGCTGCAGCACCTCGACCTGCCGCTCGGTGAGCACGCTGCGCAGGTGCTCCAGCGTCTGGGTGCCGCCACCACCGCCACCACCGGTGCCGCGCACCATCGCCTCGGAGCCCGCCTGCTGCGCCATGCCGGCCACGATGCCGGGGGGCACTGCCGTCAGCATCATCGGCGGCACGTACACGCCGCCGGCCAGCACCAGCCGCACGGCCGAGAGCATCACGTCGGGAGAGTAGGCCTTGGGTATGAATCCGAGCACGCCGCGCTCGAGCGCGCTGCGCATGATGGCCGGGTCTTCGTAGCCCGACAGCACGATCACCGGCACGGCCGGATGGCGCTGGCGGATCTCGTCGATGTGGGCCTGGCCGTCGGCGCCGGGCATGTTGAGGTCGATCAGGGCCAGGTCGAGGTCGTCGGTGGCTCCGGCAAGCAATTCGTCGACGCTCATCGCCAGGACGAATTCGATGCCGGGCTCCAGCTCCGACAGCTTGGCTTTGACCGCCTCGATGACGAGCCGGTGGTCGTCGGCGATCAGTATTTTCATGATGTCTTTTCCCCGTATCCCAGCGTGCGAAGCACGGCAGACGCTGAAGATACCGGCGAAAGCCCCGCGCAGCAAGGCCGGCGGCCCCACCAACGGCATAGACCCCAAGCGGTATGGCGCCCCTTGCAAGCCCTTTGGAAGAATGGCCGCCTACTCGAAGGAACCGGGGACATGGGCATGTGCCATCGCTGCAGACGCCGGTGCAAGGCATCCTTCGCAACGCATGAATGAGCGGGCCCGCCCATGGCCCGCCTTCTCGACTCTTTCTCCAGCTTCATCTCATCCGGCCTCGCGCTGGATGCGTCCATCGCGTCCGGCGCGCCACTGCTGCCGCACGACGCGGCGCAGCAACGGGCCCGCCAGCTGCTCGACGCGGCGCGCGCCGCCGCCGAGGCCGCCGGCACGCCCGCCGCGCAGATCGAGTCGGCCTCCTTCGCCATGGTGGCCTGGATCGACGAGATCCTTGCGCGGCACCCGGACGCGGCCGGCGCGACAGGCACGGCCGCTCCCCTGCAGGTGCAGCTATTCAACTCCAACAACGCCCACAGCGAGTTCTTCCACCACCTCTCGGCCCTGGGCCCCGACGACGACGCGGTGCGCGAGGTGTACTGGCACGCGCTGGCGCTCGGCTTCAGGGGACAGTACTACTTCGAGGACGGCGACCAGGGCGAACTCGGCAAGCTGAAGGACCTGCACGGCCGCCAGCTGCTGCTGCGCCCGCTGTCCATGGGCAGCCTGCTGCAGGACCACATCGCGCCGCAACCCTACGAGGCGCCCGACCCGCGCGGCCCCAACGACACGCGCCGGCGCGACCGCACCCTGCTGCTCGGCGCCGCCGCCCTGGCCTTGGCGCTGCCGCTGCTGTACACGCCGTGGCTGTGGTCCGGCGGCCCGCCCGCAGCCGCCACCGGCCTGGCCCAGCGCGTCGAGCAGCACCTGCAGGCTTTCGCCTGCGCCGACCTCACGGCCAGCGTCGACCACGAGGGCCGCACGCGGGTCACCGGCTTCGTCTCGCAGCCCGGAGACCTGCCGCGCGTCGAGCACGAAGTGAGCGCCCTGCCCGGCGTGAAGTCGCCGCGCTTCGACATCGGACTGCGCGTGTGGCCGCATTGCGAGGTGTTCGCCATCCTCAAGCCCTACCAGGCGCGCAACACCGAGAAGGCCTACGGCCTCGACGTGAGCGCGCCCACGGCCCGCGACGGCCGCCTGCGCGAGGGCGACAACGTGCGCGTGCAGGTGACCGCGCCGCGCCACGACAGCTACATCTGGGTCGACTACTACACGGCCGACGGCTCCGTCATGCATCTCAACGCCGGGCAGCAGCCCACGCGGCTGCACGCGGGCGAGGTCCTGGAGATAGGCCGCGACATTCCTTCCAGCTGGCTGGTGAGTCCGCCCTTCGGCAGCGTGCTGATCACAGTGCTTTCGTCGCCCACGCCCCTCACCGAAACCGCCGACCGGCCGCCCTTCGAGCTCGCCTCCGCCTACCTGCTGAGGTTGCGCGAGTCGCTCGCGGCCAGCAAGAACAGCGACCGGCTGATCGCCGACTTCGTCTTCCTGGAGACCGTCTCGCGATGACCGGCCTGCTGCTGTCGCCCGTCCACCGCTTCTGGCTGCTGCTGGCGCTGTGCCTGCTGGGCTTCGGCCTGCTGTACGCGGTGGTGCGCGATGCCGGCCGTGGCGCGCGCCGGCGCGGGCTGCGCAAGCGCCTCGCCGCGCTGGCCGAACCGGCGGCCGATGCCGGCGGAACCGCACTGGCCGTCGACACGCTGAAGGAAAGCATGACGCGGGCGCAGCAGGCCATGCGCCGCGCGCCATGGGCCAGGCCCTCGGCGCCGGTGCCGTGGTTCCTCTTCTTCGGCGATGCACCGGCCAACCTCGCGGGGCTGCTCGCGACCGCGCACGCCGAACGCACGGACGCCGCATCCGGTGCCGCCTGGTGGCACTGGTGGCTGACCCATCGGCTGGTGGCTATCGAGATCGATGCGGGCGCGGTCGGCGACAAGGCGGGCACGCCGCAGTCGCGCAGCCTCTGGCTTCACTCACTGCTTGCGCTGGCCGAGCGACGCGACCGCCTGCCGCTCAACGGCCTCGTGGTGGCCGTGGCCGCCGGCGACCTTCTGGATGCCGACACCACCGCGCTGAAGTCGCTCGCCGCGCGAACGCGCCGCCTGCTCGGCGAAGCCAGCGACGGCCTGCGGCTGCAGATGCCCACCTACCTCGTCGTGACCGGCCTCGAACGGCTGCCGGGCTATGCGACCCTGCGCGGAGCGCTGCCGCCCGAAGTGCTTGCGCAGGCGCTGGGACACAGGCTGACCGATCCTTCAGCCTTCATCGAGACTCCGGCTGGCGAGCGGCTGGACACCGTGTTCGAGCCCATCGCGCAGCAGCTGCACGCGCTGCGCATGTCGCTGCTGCGCGAGCAGCCCGGCCCCACCGGCCGGCTCGCCATTCATGAGTTCGTGGAAGCGGTGCGCGCCCTGCAGCCGGGGCTGCGCCAGTTCGCGCAGGTGCTGTTCGAGAACCACGGCCGCGGGCCGCGCGCGCCGCGCTGGCGCGGCTTCTATCTCACGGCATCCGCGTCGGACGCGGCCGGCGGCGCCTTCGTGCATGACCTGTTCGAGCACTTCCTTCCCGTCGACCAGCCTTTGGTGCGGCCGGGAAGGCCGTCATGACCGGTAGCGCACGGGCTACCTGGCGTCCACGCGCATCGCACGCGCGCCGAAGGTCACATCGAGCGACTGCGCCTTGCCGGTGACCACCGGGCGCACCTCGCGCCAGCGTGCGCGGTCGAGGTCGCGGTAGGCCGCCATCACGCCCATCGACTTCGCATCGGGCGGCAGGTTGAAGTCGAGCTTCTTCGTCTCGCCGGGCCGCAGCAGCACCTCTTCGCGCTGCACGAGCTCGGCGCCGAGCGTGGCCTGGTCCTTCTCGAAGAGCGAGAAGAAGTCGGCGCCTTCGAAGGGGCCGGGCGACTTCAATGCATACACGCGCACCGTGAGCGGAGATGCGCGGCCGCGCGCATCGGGGTTGGCGTCGGCGCCCGCGGTGAGCGTGACGGCCACCGTGGTGACCACGGGCTTCGCCGCACAGCCCGCAAGCAGAAGACCGGCTCCAGCAAGGCCAAGAACGGCGATGTGGCGCCGCGTTGCCGCGGCAAGGAAGCCCTCATAGGACGAATGGTGTGTACCCAGCGTGCGCATGCTATTCCCTTCGTTGCATTGACCGGTCAAGACGCATCTTTGATTATCACCAGCGAACTCCGATAGGCAACATGCTGAACAACGAACTCGCTGCAACACTGCTCGCGCCCATCGGCGATGCATCGCCGTGCGGCGACGATCTCGAGTACGACGCGGACTTCATGGCGCTGGTCGCGGACGCGCAGGGCAAGCCCGAGCAGCAGTTCGGCGACACGGTGATCCCCGCGGTCGAGCCCGAGTGGCGCGAGGTGGGCGAGAAGGCCGGGAACATCCTGCGGCGCAGCAAGGACGTGCGTGCCGCCGTGCTGCTGCTGCGCGCCTCCACCCGCCTGCAGGGCGTGGAAGGCTTCGCCGCCGGCCTGCGGCTGCTCAACGGATTGCTCGACACCTTCTGGGACGGCATACATCCAAAGCTGGATGCCGACGACGACAACGACCCGACGATGCGCCTGAACGCGCTCGCGCCGCTGACCGACGAGACCATGGGCCTGCGCGACCTCTACGAGGCGCAGGTCGGCGTCGCGCGCGGCGTGGGGCCGATCCGCGTGCGCGACATCGCCATCGCGCACAACGCGCTCACCGCCGTGGGCGGCGAAGCCACCTACTCGATGGCACAGGTGCAGGGCGGGCTGGAGGCCATCCAGTCCGAGCGGCCCGATGCCATCCAGGCAGCGTTGGGCGTGCCCGCGCTGGTGGAGCAACTGAAGAAGCTCATCGCCGAGCGCACAGGCCGCGCCGATGCATTCGACCTCGACCCGCTGCGCTCCATCGCGCGTGTGCTGCAGAAGGCCTGCGCCTCCGCCAGCGGCTCCCCGGCAGATGCCGCCGCCGCGCAGGACTCCGGCGGCGCCGCGGCGGATGCACAAGCCAACGGTGCCGCGGCCGCGCGTCCCGCCGCCGCGCGCGGCGAGATACAGAACCGGCAGGACGCCGTGCAGATGCTCGACCGCGTGATCCGCTACCTGGAGCAGGCCGAGCCGGGCAACCCCGCGCCGCTTCTGATCGAGCGCGCCAAGAAGCTCATCGGAGTGAGCTTCCTCGAGATCATGGCCAACCTCGCGCCGAACGCGATGGACACCATTGAAACGGTCACGGGCCGCCGTCCTTCCGAGTAAGCCCCGACCACCACCCCGCATCCGTCCCCATTCACACCCGCAAGGAGCATCTCCATGGCCAAGAGCAGTCAGAAATTCATCGCCCGCAACCGGGCGCCCCGGGTCCAGATCGAGTACGACGTGGAGCTCTACGGGGCGGAGAAGAAGGTGCAGCTGCCCTTCGTCATGGGCGTGCTGGCGGACCTCTCCGGCAAGCCGGCCGACCCGCTCGCGCCGGTGGCAGACCGCAAGTTCCTGGAGATCGACGTCGACAACTTCGACTCGCGCATGAAGGCCATGAAGCCGCGCGCGGCCTTCGCGGTGGAGAACTCGCTCACCGGCGAGGGCGACCTGAAGGTGGAGCTCACCTTCGAGAACATGGAAGACTTTTCGCCCGCCGCGGTGGCGCGCAAGGTCGGCGCGCTCAACAAGCTGCTGGAGGCGCGCACGCAGCTTTCGAACCTCGTCACCTACATGGACGGCAAGGGCGGCGCGGAAGAACTGCTGGCCAAGGTGCTGGAAGACCCGGCCCTGCTGCAGACGCTGGCCGCGAGCAAGAAACCCGAGGACGGCAGCGCCCCCGCCGCCTGAGTCGACAACCATCAGAGCACACGAGGAGTAGATCACCATGGCCGAAGCACTCGAACAGAGCGCGCTGAAAGATGTCGCGTACGCTGGCAGCGACTTTTCGTCGCTGCTGCAGAAGGAATTCAAGCCGCGCAGCGACGAAGCCAAGAGCGCCGTCGAAGCCGCCGTGCTCACGCTGGCACAGCAGGCGCTGGCCAACAGCACCATCATCGGCAAGGACGTGACCAAGTCGATCCAGGCCATGATCGCCGCGATCGACGCCAAGCTGACCGACCAGGTCAACAAGATCATCCATCACCCCGACTACCAGAAGCTCGAGAGTGCGTGGCGCGGCCTGCACTACATGGTGAACAACACCGAGACCGACGAGAACCTCAAGATCCGCGTGATGGACATCTCCAAGCAGGAACTGGCCAAGAACCTCAAGAAGTTCAAGGGCGCGGCCTGGGACCAGAGCCCGATGTTCAAGAAGATCTACGAGCAGGAATACGGCCAGTTCGGCGGCGAGCCCTTCGGCGCGCTGGTGGGCGACTACCACTTCGACCAGAGCCCGCCCGACGTGGAGCTGCTCGGCGAGATGGCGAAGATCGCCGCCTCGGCGCACGCGCCCTTCATCACCGGCGCCAGCCCCAACCTTATGCAGATGGAGTCGTGGCAGGAACTCGCGAACCCGCGCGACCTGACCAAGATCTTCTCCACCCCCGAGTACGCCGGATGGCGCAGCCTGCGCGAGTCGGACGACTCCAAGTACATCGGCCTGTGCATGCCGCGCTTCCTGGCGCGCACGCCGTACGGCGCCAACACCAACCCGGTGGAGGAATTCGACTTCGAGGAAGACACCGCCGGCGCCGACCACAACAAGTACGCCTGGGCCAACGCGGCCTACGCGATGGCGACCAACATCAACCGCTCGTACAAGCTCTACGGCTGGGGCTCGCGCATCCGCGGCATCGAGTCGGGCGGCGCGGTGGAGAACCTGCCGCTGCACACCTTCCCGAGCGACGACGGCGGCGTGGACCAGAAGTGTCCCACCGAGATCGCCATCAGCGACCGCCGCGAGGCCGAGCTCTCGAAGGCGGGGCTGCTGTCGATGATCCACCGCAAGAATTCCGACTTCGCGGCCTTCATCGGCGCCCAGTCGCTGAACAAGCCGGCCGAGTACGACGACCCCGACGCCACCGCCAACGCCAACCTGGCGGCGCGCCTGCCCTACCTCTTCGCCTGCAACCGCTTCGCGCACTACCTGAAGTGCATCGTGCGGGACAAGATCGGCAGCTTCAAGGAGCGCGAGGACATGCAGCGCTGGCTCAACAAGTGGATCATGAACTACGTGGACGGCGACCCCGCCAACTCCTCGGAGATCACCAAGGCCCAGAAGCCGCTGGCCGCCGCCGAGGTGGTCGTGGAGGAAGTGGAAGGCAACCCGGGCTACTACACCTCCAAGTTCTTCCTGCGCCCGCACTACCAGCTGGAGGGCCTCACCGTCTCGCTGCGCCTGGTGTCGAAGCTTCCCTCGGCCAAGGGCGGCGCCTGAGGCACCGGAAGGAAGAAGAGGAAGAAGAGAAAGAAGAAAAGAAAGCTCGGAACGGGCCGGTTTTTTCTTGAAATTCCCGATCCCGTTTCGTTCTATCCACAGCTGCCGGGGGCCGGCCCCGCCGACAAGCCTCCGGCAGCACAAGCATCCGTCTCGATCATCAACAGCAACTGCCCGAACGCAATCGGGTTCCAAGGAGTAGGAACATGTCTTCTGACTTTCACATCAAGCTCGACGGCGTCAAGGGCGAGTCTTCCCACAAGGACCACAAGGACGAGATCGAGATCTCGTCGTGGACCTGGAACGTGAGCAATTCCTCGGGCGCAGGCTCCGGCGGCGGCTCGGGCAAGGGCAAGGCCACGCCCGGCGAGTTCCACTTCACGCACGTCTACGACAAGGCCTCCCCGGTGCTGGCCAAGAACTGCGTGAGCGGCAAGCACTTCAAGGACATGGTCCTGACCTGCCGCAAATCGGGCGAAGGCCAGCAGGAGTACCTGAAGGTCACGCTCAAGGAAGTGTTCATCTCCATGGTCGGCCCCGGCGGCGCCCAGGGCGGCGACGTGCAGGAGCAGGTGTCGTGCTCGTTCAAGGATATCGAGTTCGCCTACAAGGCCCAGGACGACAAGGGCGCGGCCGGCGGCGAAGTCAAGTTCGGCTGGAACGTCGCGACCACCGAGACCCGCTGACGGACGACGGACCCGCCGGGCACGGCATCGGGCGCGCCAGTGCCCGGTGCGGTTCCCACGCGTCCTCACCGGAGCAATGCAATGGCATTCAGCACCCCACTCATCGGCAAAAGCGGCGCTCTGCTCACCGCCTACAACATCGACTGGTCGGTAGGCCGGATCGGCTCCAACACGCGTGAAGACGTGATGCTGGTGCAGGCGCTGTTCAAGATCTTCTACTACGAGCTGCTGGGCTTCAACCACGACCTGGACCCGCCCCCGGGCCAGACCGAAGTGATCGTCGTGGACGGCTACTACGGGCCGGTCACGCAGAAGCACATCACGCACTTCCAGACGCAGGCGATCGCGCTGGGACAGAAGGTACTGCCCGACGGCATCTTCGATCCGTTCCGCGAGCCCGGCGCCTCCAGCACGCTGAGCAAGACGCGCTATGCGCTCGACCTGCTCAACAACGGCTGCGCCAACTGCTGCAAGGAACAGGGCATCGACAACTACACCAACCTGCCCAATCGCAGCGACATGCCGGCGCAGCTGCGCAACGCGCTGAAGAAGGTGAAGAAGACGGCGAGCAAGTACACCTACGTCGCGCCCCAAACCGTGCCGAGCACGGGCGGCGCCTGAACGGACAGCCGACCCGGCTGGAACGACAAGGGCCCGGAGCGATCGCTTCGGGCCCTTCTTCTTTGCCTCTTTCCTTGCCTCGAGACGGAAATCCTCAGCAATCCGTGGATGCAACGTTCTCCGGCATCAGCCGCGTCACGTCGTCGCCGTCGTCCTCGATCACCCACAGCGTGAGCGCCGTGTAGTTGTCGTGGCCCGGCTTGGCATTGGCCTTGACCTGCGCGTCGATCAGCTCGGTCCACTGGCTGGGCGTGCGCGAGGCGTGCAGCGTGTCGATCAGGCATTCGTCGCCCAAGGGCTCCCATACGCCGTCGCTGCACAGCAGAAGCACGTCGCCGGGCAGCAGGCGCATGCGCTCCGACACCGCTATGTCGGGCGCCTCCTCGATCGAGCCCAGCGCCGACAGCAGCATGTTGCGCTGCGGATGCAGCCGCGCGCCCTCCTCGTCGAGCATGCCGCCGGCCACCATCTGCTGCACCAGGCTGTGGTCGGTGGTGCGCGCCACGATGGCACCGCCACGGAACAGGTAGGCGCGGCTGTCGCCGCTGTGCACCCAGGCGAGCGCCTGGCTTTCGAGGTCGATGGCCGCGAACACGATGGTCGAGCGCATGCCCGCGAGCTTGCCGCCTTCCGCCTGGCGCGCCACCACGTCGCGGTTGGCCTGTTCCACCAGGCCGCGCAGCGTGGCTTCGTCCAGCCCCGGCGCGGCCGAGAAGCCGCCGAGCATGCTGGCGCGCGCGGTGGCCGCCGCCACGTCGCCGCCGCCATGGCCGCCCGCACCGTCGGCCACCAGGCAGGCAACGTAGCGCTCATCGTGCCAATGGCCGTGCACGTCCTCGTTGTAGGTGCGGCCTCCTTGCCGGGAGAGCGTGACGATTTCGATTTCCAAGCGGGGTGCCTCGCGATGGCTGGTGTTGTTGTGGGGGCTTCGACCGGGGTCGTCGTTCTTCCTGTTCCGGCTCTTGTACCTACTGACCGTCGGACTTCAGGCGCGCCATCTGCTCCTCGTAGGCCTCGAGGAAGGCCTTGCCGAAGAGGCTGTGGAAGTCGTCCTCCGCCTCGCTCGCGATGCCGCCGTAGAGCGACACGAACTGGTCCCACAGCTTGGCCTTGCGGTTGGCGCTGAAGAGCGCGTCGAGCGCCGTCTTCGCACTGATCTTCTTCTCCAGCTCCGCAGGCTCGAAGCGCGCGATGACATGGGCCAGCGCGGCGCGCATGCCCACCATCACGCCGAACTGGTGGGCGCGCAGGTCATTGAAGGCATCGCGCATCGCGGCCTCGGGCGGCATGAAGCCGCGCACGCCGGGGCCCAGCAGGTGCGCCAGCGCCACCTCGACCGTGGGCGAGAACTTCAGCGGGTTGTTGGCCTGCGCCGCGATCATCGTGACCTCGGCGCGCACCTCGCGCTTGAATTCCTGGCGCGTGAGAAGCAGCTGCAGCGTGCCCTCGGTGGCGCTGCGCAGCATCGAGCCGATGCGCTCCATCAGGCCCGGCGTGAGCATCTCGGGCGGCTGGTGCGTGCTCGCGAGGCCGCGCAGGAAGGCGGCGAGCAATTCGTCGTCGCTGGCCATGCGCTCCGGTGCGGGTGCGGTGGGGCGTGGAACCGGCGCCGGCGCCGGAGGCCGCAGCGGCTCCAGCGGCCTGCCCGAGCCTTCCGGCCCGCTGATGCGGATCGGCTGGCCGGTCATGTCGTCGAACTGTGCCGGCGACGGTGCAGGCACGGGCACCGGTGCGGGCGGCTTTGGCGGCTCGACGGCCTTGGGCGGAGTGAAGCCGAACTGGTCGATCGGCAGATGGTCCGGCCGCGGCACGGGCGTGGCCGGCGCCGCCTGCTGCAGGGCCGCCAGCGGATCGGCGTTCGATGCGGTGTTCGGCTGCAGCAGCGGATCGGCCAGCGGCGACAGCGCGAGCGGATCGCCGCCGATGCCGCCGCCACCGCCCACACCGCCGAAAAGCTCGTCGATGTTCGCCGCCTTGCCATGCGCGGGCGGCGCACCGAGGTCGGAGAAATCATCGAGCGCCCCGAGGCCGGCCGCCGGCGTCGACGAAGGCGTGGGCCCGAGCAGATTCGCGAAAGGATCGACCTGCGCGGCCTGCACGTTGCGCGAGCCGCTTTCCATCGGGTCGGGAAAGAGCAGCGAATCGGGCAGCGCGGCCGCGGGAGCCGCCACTGCAGGCGCAGCCGGTGCCGGCGCAGGAGCGAGGCCCGCGAGCAGGTCGGCGAAGGGATCGTCGCTCGACGACGCGGCAGCGGCAGGCGCGCCCGCGGGCGCCCCGATCACCGTGTTGGGAATGGCCAGCGAAGGCGGCGGCGCGGCGGCGGCCGTCGCGCGCACCGTGAGCTCGAAGCTCCCGACCACCAGCCGCGCGCCATCGGTCAGCGCCGCCTCCTTGCCCGAGCCCAGCGACACGCCGTTGCACTGCATCGGGTTGCTGCCCCGGTCGATGACGAAGTACTGCCCGTCGCGGCACAGCACCTGCGCATGCACGCGCGAGACCGTGCGGTCGGGATCGTCGAGCACCAGCGTGTTGGTATCGGCCCGGCCGATGGTGCCGCCATTGGGGCCGAAGTCCGCAGAGATGGACTGCCCCGCCGGAGCGCCTTGCCGGGTGATGACAGCGATATGGATCATGAATCGGCCCCCGAAGGCTCTGTGCCTGAATGCACCCGAACAAACTCGCAAGGAGTATTCATTCCGTGGGACATGTTGGCAATCTCGCCTTAAGAGGTATGCCATTGCAGCCAGGCTGCTACGGCGGTGAAGACCAGGGCGACGAGGAGCCAGGTGCGGGTGGCGGGATCGGAGTGCCCGGCGTTGCGCGTCCAGCGCAGGGCTGCCGCGACAGCGAACACGAAGGCCAGGAGCGCGAGGATGTACGGGGTACGCATGAACGCTCAGGCCTCGGGTCCGGCAAGCCAGCGCTGCTGGCGCCACGCAGGAGCTCCGGTCGGAAACAGCGCCGTGCCGGGCCGAAGCAGGCACAGGTATTCCGAGGCCGCCCCGCGTTGCCGCTGGCAACCCCGGGCGCGCACCTGGACGGCGTGGTCCCACGACGGTGGCGCTCCCATGAAGTGGCGAACGCCCTCCGGAAAGCCCGGCGCGCGAACGGCCCACGCGTCGGCGACCTTGCCCGCGTCGGGCCAGGGCAGGCCGTCGTCTTCGTCCATCGCAACGTCGTCGTCCGCCGGATCGTCCATCGGACCGGTCTCGGCGCCATCGGGTGGCTTGCGCTCCAGATCGTGCGCCGCGAGATCGAGGCCGGTGATCAGCGTGAAGGCTTCGCCGGCCAGGCGCGACAGGGAAGCATCGTCCATCCTGTCGATCAGCCAAGGCACCCAGCGCGGATCGCCGTTCGTGCCAAGGCCGCGGATCAGTTCTCGCGCATCCGCCTGCGACTCGAACAGAGACTTCAGGATCGGCACCGCCTGCTCGGGCGAGGCGAGCTTGAGCAGCAGCCCGATGGCTTGCGCCCGGTGCGGCCTGCCTGCGCCCGTCTCCTCGTGCAGTACCCGTATCGCTGCATGCCGGTCGCCGAGCAGCACCGCCGAACGCGCAGCCTGAAAACGGCAAGCGGCGTCCTCATCGGCCAAGGCGCGCACGCAAGCGCCCTGCAGGTCCAGCCTGCCGCACTCCCCTGCGATGCGAAGCGCGTGCTCGCGCAACAAGCTGTCCGGATCGCCCAGCGCCGCCACCAGCGGCGCGCCCGGATCGACGCGATGCGCACCGCAGGCCAGGATGCCCACCATGCGATGGAATGCCGATGGAGAAGCCAGCAGCCCGCCGGTGATGCCGCGCAACGAAGGCGCTGAAACCCATTCGAAGGCGGCCAGCACGCCGGGGCGGCACTCCGGCAAGGCATGCGCGAGCGCCAGCACCTTGTCGAGGCAAGGGCCGTCGTGCGTGTCGAGCGCCAGCGCGGTGGTTGCGAAGAGTTCGCCCGGGCCGGGCATGGCCAGCGCCGTCGCGCACAGATGTGCGCCGTACGCACCCGCCACGGCAAGACCGTCCAGATGTGCCGCCAGCCGGTCGTCCAGGCGGCGCAGATGATGCAGCCTGACATGAGGCGCATCGACCATCCGCGCCCGCACATGGAAGAGCACCGCGCTTTCCTCCGCATGCTGCGCGACGACGGCCGGCACGGGCCTGTTCAGGGCCATGCCTTCCGTGTTGTTCGCCGCGACGATGCTCATGGCCTCGCCCTCACTCCCAGCGGCGCCAGGCGGCGCCATCGAACGAGCAGATGTTCTGCTGCCCGACCGACCACAGCACACCCTCCGCATCGGTGAGCTTGTAGCAGCTGTCGGGAGCGTCGCGGCCGAAGTCGACCGGCACGAGCGCATCGCCCTGCAGCTCGTACAGTGCGCTCATGCTCGCCACGTACAGGCGGCCCATGAACCAGCGCAGGTCCCAGAAGTCGTCCATGAGCCCCTCGGTCTCGAGCACCTCCCAGTCCTGCCCGCGGCCTCGCAGCAGCGTGCCTGCCTGGCCGCAGGCGTAGACATTCCCCTCGCCGGCGCAGCACACGCCGCTGAGCACCACGTTGACCGGACTCGGCCCCTGGGTCCAGGCGCCGGCTTGCCAATGCCACAACTCGCCTTCCCAGCCCACGGCATAGATGTCGTCCGCGCCGAAGCCGTCGATGGCTTCGAAGCCGGCGACCTCGTCGTCGCCCTGCGCAGCCGGCGCGTGCATGGCGGTCCACTTTCCTTCTCCTGCGCGCCTGAACACCTCGCGGTTCATGCCGCAGGCATAGGCGTATCCGTCTATGGCGGCACAGGCGCGCAGGTCGAAGGCGTCGCGGATCTTCTCGCTGCCCTCCTGTCCACCCACGTAGGTGAATACCTGGCCGTCGCCGGAGACGGCGACGAGCTTCTCGGCGGGTTTGCGCACAACGCAGATGCCGGCCGCACGCCATGCCAGATCCTTGACATTGGCGATCTCACCTTCGTCCACGCTGCCCAATCGAGTGTGGGCGATGCCTTTCTTCTGGAGCTTCTTGTCCTGAAGCGCAAGATAGACGAGGTCCTTGAAGCGCGCTGCGCCTCGCGATATCAGGTTGTCCTTCGACAGTCCCAGCCGTTGTGCCATGTACGCTCTCCTTTCAGCGGGATCTCTTGTTGCCCAGCGCCTTGAGCGGATCCAGAGCCGCCTCGCTCGCGACGTCGGACCCCGAAGGCGAATGCTTCACCTCGGCGTCCTTCAGGTCCTTCGAGCACATGTCCTTGTGCCCCTCGGTGAGCTGCGCCTTCAGGCACTTGTTGCTGCAGTTGGACGACTTGAACACCTTCTGCGCGCTCTTCACGCAGAGGTTCATCTCCTTGGCGAAGGACTGCGTCGTTCCCGCGCCCACCTTCTTGCCCATGAACTTGTGGGCCGCATGGCGCAGCCCGTGGCTGCCCTCGGTGTTGCTCGGCCCCTCCGCACACATGCAGGGCGCGGCGCTCATCTTGTAGTTCTTCCAGCCGGGCAGCTTCTTGCCCTTGGAGACCGCCGCCGTGTAGAAGGAGCTCTTGGGTATCACGTGATCGGGCGTCTGGCTCGGGCAGCAGCCCTTCACGCCGTCCTTCTGCGCGTTGTAGGGCACGAGCCTGCACTTGCGCGCGCGCAGGCACTTGTCGGCCGCCTCCTTGCCCTTGATGGCGTCGAGCGACATCTTGTTCCAGTCCGCCCCGCGCCCCCGCTGCTTCTTGATGCCGATGTTCATACCGGCGGCGGCGCACACGTTCTTCGTGCCCTGCTTCTTGAAATCCTTGCAGGCGGCCTTCTCGCGCTTGACTTCCTTGTCGCACGCCGCCTTGGCCGCGCCGGGCGCCATCGATTCCAGATGCGGCCACGGAATCGACTCGTTGCCCGGATACGAGCTGTGGTTGTGCGTGGTGATGTCGAGGTGGCGCACCACGTTCTCGCCCTCCACCAGCACGTCCATCGACCAGCGCGAGAAATAGATCTTTCCCATGTTGGTGCTCGTGACCAGACCCTTCTTGGGCGCGCAGCCGGCTTCGTCGCCGCTGCTTCGCTTGAAGTAGCTCTTGTTCTTGAGCATCACCTGCTGGCCCGAGATCTCGACGCTGGTCGAGCCGTCGGTCGTATCCGACGAGAAGCCCGTGTTCGGATACGGAAGCGGCACGCCCGGCGGCGTGGCCGGCGTCTGCGGCGGAGTGAAGCAGACGTCCGGAAAGGCGCACATGGTCTTTCCGCTCGCGGCCTTGCACGAGATCTCCAGGGCGTTGGCGAAGACCTTGTTGCTCATCGCGCGCTCCTCAGGCCGCGGCCTCTTCGAAGCGCATCACGGCGCAGGCCCGCTGCCCCGCATCGTTCGCCATGTGCACCAGCACGGCCGGCCCCGGCGCATACCCGCGGCGGCCCGCCGCATCCGCCACGGCCAGCGCGGCGACTCCGGCCACGGCCCCCGCCTCGCCGATGCATTCGGCCGGATGCCAGATGTCGAAGCTCTCCTTGCGCTGGCGCAGCGTACGCGCAAGCGCGAGCGTCGCCTCCTTGAAGTAGTACTGCTCGCCCGACAGGTCGGTGACGCGGTAGTCGATGTCGTGCATGCCGCAGCCGGCCTGCGCCAGCCCCGCCTCGATGGCTGCGCTCAGGCCGTCGCCGCGCAACGGCTCCTCGGTGTCGATGTGCGCTTTCTCGATGCCGAAGCCGATGCCCGCGCACACCAGCCCTCCCTCGCCGCCCGGGCCGCCCGGGCCGCCGGGGACGCCCACGAGCAGCGCCCCCGCACCCTCGCCGGGAATGAAGCCGTTCGAGTTCCCCGCCGTCAGCACGCGATTGCCGCGTTCGTATGCGCCGAGCGTCGGCCACTCGAGCAGACTGTCGACGGCGGCCACGAGCACCAGCGGCACGCCGCCGCCGATCAATCGCTGCGCCTGCGCGAGCGCCACCACCACGCTCACGCGGCCATGCGCGACCACGAGCGAATCCGCCGAGAAGCGGGCCCCGAGCAGATCCTGCAGCTCTTCGAAGAGCAGATCGTCGAGCCCCTGCAGGCGCCCCGGCCTTTCGTGTTCGGCCACGCACAGCAGCAGGGGGATCTCGTCCCATCGCTCGCGCGCCACGCCGGCCAGGCATTCCTGCACCGCCAGCGCGGCCATGCGGACCAGCTTGGCTCGTCCGCGCCATGGCTTCTCCAGCGGCACGGCGTGCGCCATGATCCGCTCGCCCTCAGAATCGATGAAGCGCGTCTCGCTCGGGTTGGTGACCTTGGCGCGGATCGCCGCGCAGGATGCCGCCGCGTTCAGCCCCACGCTGGTGACCAGACCCGTGCGCCGGATGCAGATGGCTGAGGTCGGCATGCTCATGCGACCTCGTCCATCTCTTCGTCGTCCGGCACCATCGGCACCATGATCACGGGAATGGGGAAAGGCGTGGCATCGCGCTGCTGCCACCATTCGCGCCCTTTCTTGCCGACCATGACCTGCGCGACCTCGAAGACGTCCTTTTTCAATGGCCGCGTCATGCGCCAGGTGAGGCTGAAGCGCCCCTCGTCGGGTTCGATGACCACCGTGTCGAGCGTGGCCGTGTGGTCCTCGCGCTCGCCATCGCGAGTGAATACGTGCACCGGCGCCACCAGGTGGGGAATGGTGAAGCGCGTCAGTCCACCGGGCGTCAGGTTGGCCATCAGCACCTCGACGGGGCCGTTGCGGAAGTGGTCGAGCGGCACCTGCTGGTCGAGCGGTGCCGCCTGGAAATACTGCTCGTCGAAATCGGGCGGCAGGAAGGGAAAGTGCTTCTGGCGCCACGCGTCGTCGTAGGTGCCGGCAAAGCGATGGCGCGGATCCCACCCGCGCCCCACGGGTCCGAGGGCCATGGGCCGGTAGTTACCGTCGGGCGCGCGCACGGCGTGATCGATTTCTTCCGTGGCCGGCAGCGGCCAGCCCTCGACCCATTCCACCCGCATGTGCCTGTGGAAACCGCGCCCGACCGGGTTGGCCATGAAGGCGGCGTGCTGGGCAGGGTCCTCATGCAGGAGGTCGACGCCGCCGAAGGCCACGTCGTACGAGATCGGCTGCCGCACGAACACGCCAGGCGGTGTCGAGCCGACGCCGGCCATTCCGCATTCCCACTGGCGCGGCCCGACCACCGCGAAGGTCTTGCTCCAGCTGCCGACCCGCAATCCCACCTCGACGCGCGACGCGGGCCGGCCGTCCGGCGCGTACGCGCTACCCAGCAAGAGAATGTCGCAGCGCGGCTTGCGCGGCGCGAAGTCCACTTCGTAGACCGGCGCCGAGAGCCCCGGTGCGCCGGTGAAGGTATCTGCCATTACCAGCGGCAGCTGCGCCTCGTGCAGCACGATGCCGTCCGGCGCGTCGGGCGGCGGAATGCGGAAGGTTCCCTTGGCGACCACCACGAGCAATTCCCGTCCGCTTGGCTCGACGCCCAGGTTGAACCCCGCGACCATGCGGGTGGCATTGAGGAGTTCCACGTACCCTCTTCCCGCTCAGTTCAGCTGCACCGAGCCACCCTTGACGCGGTTCACGCCCGTCGAGCGGCTCGACACATAGCTACCCTGGATCAGCACCTTGCCGGCCCGCGTGAGCGTGATGCTGGCCTTGCCGCAGCGCAGCACCAGCTCGACCCTGGCGCTCACCAGCATGCGCTCGCCATCCGCATCGACTTCCACTTGCGCCGGCGCATCCGGCAGCGGCCATCCGTGCGCGCCACGCAGCACGCCGATCACGATCGGGCGCGCCGGATCGGCGTTCTCGAACATCAGCACCACCTGCCGGCCTATATGGGCGCCGTGCAGGTCCACCACGCTGCGCGCACGCACCGCGGTCGTGCCGGGACGCCCCCCGAGCACGACGAGCGGCGTCTGTCCCTCGTCCGCGATGGCGACCAGCTCCGCGGTCGTCACGGAATTCCAGAGCGCGATGGCCGCCGGCTCCTCCATTTCCGTCCTGAGTTCTTGCTCGATCGAGTCCCTGCCGCTCATGGTTCTCTCCTTGAATTTCTTCGCCCGCGCTCAGTTCTGAAGGATCTTCGAACCCTTCATGAGAATGTTCCCGCCGGCCTTCTGGTTGATCTTCCCGGAGGCATCGATCGTGATGTCCTTCCCCTTGATCACGATGGTCCCGTCCTTCTTCATCGTGATGCTTGCGCTGCCCGTGGTGATGGAGATGGAATCGCCCGCGTCGATCACCAGGTTCTTGCCCACCGAGAGCGAATCGTCCTTGCCCACGCTGGTGGTCCGTCCCGAACTCACGCTTCGCGATTCATCTGCGCCCACGTTGGTCGACAGGTTCGCCCCAACATCCACCGACCGATTGGCTCCGATGCTGCTCGACTGGTTCGCCCCCACGCTGATCGTCTGGCTCGCCCCCACCGTCACCGCCTGCATCGCCCCTACCGTGATCTCCTGCGCTGCCCCCACGGTGATGGTCTCGTTGATGCCCACCGTGTGCGTGCGCTGCAGCGCCACCGTGGCGCTCTCGCTCGCGCCCACCGTGATGGTGCGGTTCTGGCCGATGGAGATCGTCTCGTTCAGGTCCACCGTCTCGGTGCGGTTCTGGTGGATGGTGATGGTCTCGTTCTTGTCCACCGTCTCGGTGCGCTGGCCGTGCACGGTGATGGTCTCGTTGTTGTCGACCGTCTCGGTGCGGTCGTGCTTCACGTGCGTGGTCTCGTCGTGGTCGATGGTCTTGGCGCGGTCGTGGCCGACCCAGTGCGTCTCGTCGTTCTCGACCTCGATGTCCTGGTTCTTCTCGGCGTGCAGGTACACCTGCTCCGATCCCTTCTTGTCCTCGAAGCGGAATTCGTTGCAGTTGGCCGCGCTGCCCTTGGGCGTGGAGCGCGTGCGAAAGCCGCTCTGGGTGTGAGTTCCGAAGGGAATGGGCTGGTCGTCGTTGTAGACGCGGCCCACGATCAGCGGGCGGTCGGGGTCGCCGTTGAGGAAGTCGACGATCACCTCCTGGCCGATGCGCGGGCAGAAGTAGCCGCCCCAGCCCTTGCCCGCCCAGGGCTGCGACACGCGCACCCAGCAGGTCGACTTCTCGTTGCTCTTGTCGTAGCGGTCCCAGTGGAAGTGCACCTTCACGCGGCCGAAGTCGTCGGCATGGATCTCCTCGCCCGAGGGCCCGACGACGATGGCCGATTGCGGGCCCGGCATGACCACGCGCGGTGTCAGCCGCGGCGGATGGAAAGGCATGTCGACCGGAAACACCGTCAACAGGAAAGCGCTTGCGCCCGGGCGGCTCGCATCGAGCGACGGCATCCGGGCGGCGACCGCCTCGAAGGCCGGCAAGGTGTCGGCCAGCACGGCGTCGTCCGCGAGAGCTTCTCTCAGAAGCCGTGTCGGCGGGGCCGGTGGCTCCTCGATGTCCGCGCCTTCGTAGCCCGGGTGGCTGGCGACGAAGGTGCAGGCGGCGATCACGTAGTCGCTGTCGCGCGTGCCGTCAGGGTCGTTCTCGAACTTGAAGCTGCGGCCTGCCGCCACGTCGGGCCAGGGCGTGAGCGCCCAGTGGCGCTGGCGGCGCGCGCCGATCTCCTCGCCGCGCAGCTTGCCCTTGTCGTCGGCATCGCCACCGTTGAAGTACCCACCCGCGAACTCGAAGGCCTCGAACTCGGCCAGCTCGTGCTTGTCGGGCGTGCCGCCGGCGGCCTCCAGCTTCTTCTTGATCGCCTTGAAGTCGCTGTCGGTCGATGCGTACTTGCCGGTGTCGAACTGCCGCTCGCTCACCCAGCGCGAGATCTCGTTGAAGCGCGCTTCGGCGGCGTCGCTCGACACGTAGCGCAGGGTGTCTGCGGCCGGCAGCTTGTCGTGCGCCATGTCGCTCGCGTCCGACATGTGCATGGTGCCCGGCGCATCGTGCGCGTCGAACCAGTAATAGATACCTTCGTCTTCCAACAGGCGCGATAGGAACTGATAGTCGCTTTCCTGGTGCTGCACGCAGTAGCGGCGCGGCTTGTGGGTGCCGACCACGTTGTCGGTGCGGGTCTTCTTGAAGCGCTTGATCGGGCTGTCCTCGAACACCGCATCGAGCACGTCGAGCACGGGCTTTTCCTGATGGATGCGCGAATTGCTGCGCTTGGTGAGCAGCCAGAACCACGAGCGCAAGGTGAAGCGGTATTCGAAGTAGCGCCCCGCATGGCCCGCGCGCACGAAGCGCACCGCGTGGCCCTGGCAGTGGCGTTCATGGCTGCCCCCATCTGCGTCCTCGAAGCCGATGACGACGTCGAAGGCGCGCCCCAGGATGTCCTTCGCATCGATGGCCTTGTTCTCCGACAGCACCGTGAGTTCGTATGTCGACGGGCGCGCCAGCGCCTCGTGCCCCACGATGCGCCAGAACATGAGCTCGTCCTTGACGGGCGAGTCGCTCTCGATGCGGAACTCCTGGTCTGCCATGAATGGCTACTCCCCTTGTTCTGTACGAGCGGCGCTCTTTCCGCGCCACCTAGGCATCTGCGATGCGCTCTACGGCGCCAGCAGCAACACCAGCGGCTGGCTCGGCACGGTGCGCACGCCCGGGCAATTGGTGCTGTTCTGCAGCGACACGCTGGTCAGCCGCGACGCAGGCATGCCCATCATCAGGACGGTGAAGGCCCCCGTGAGGTGCCGGCTCGGCCCCATCACCGTTCCCGAGGCCACGCCCAGCAGCACGCCGGAGTTGTCGCCGTTGGTCATCGGAATGGTGGTGCCGAGGTTGTGGGCCGGGCCGCCCATGATGAGGATCGTGGGGCAGTTCGGAATCGCCATGGGGCCCATGGCGATGTTCGGGTACGGCACCGGAATCGGCGACGGCGCGGCGGGCGTGATGCAGACATCGGGAAAGCCCATGTCCGTGCCCATCAGCTGGCAGTTGGCGAACATTTTTTCGTCTCCCCCGTCGCCTCAGCCGAAATGGATCTGCGCGCCGCGCGCCTTCACCAGCTCGCGGCCGTTGACCAGCGTGTGTTCGCCTTCGATCCGCATCAGCTGCTTCGCCTCGCACTCGACGTGCGTGGCCGCCACGCGGTCGATGCCATCGGTGGTGCGCAGGTAGTGCCTGCTGAAGTGCTGCACCCGGTCCATCACCGAGGAGAGTACCGAGCCCACGAGCTTGAGGCTGGTGCCGACCACGCTGAGCTGGCGGCCGACGACGTCGGCGGTGTCGGTGGCAAGGCGCGTGCGCTGGGTGGCGACGTCGAGTTCTTCGGCAGCCAGTTCGATGCGTCCACCCTCGGCAGCGATGCGCATGCCGGTGCCGCCCTCGCAGCTCACGACGTTGGCCGTGCCTTCCTCGCGCTGCAGCACGGCCATGATCCAGACTTCATCGGGTGCGATGCGCAGGCAGGCCACGCTGTCGCCGGCCGCCGGCTCCAGCAGGCAGCTCGCCGCGCGGCGTGCGCGCAGTTTCAGGTCGCCGCTGGCAACGACCTGTCGGCCTTTGGCATCGGTGCCGAGAATGCCCACGCACCATTCGCCGGGAATGGCCTTCGCGGCCTGGCTCTTCCTGCCGGTGCGCGCTTTCGTCAGCGTCGTCGTTTCGTTGTTCATGATGGCGGTCCCTCTGTGTTCGTCGTGTCAGGCGACCAGCGGCTGCCAGCGCTCCGATTCGGACAGCTCCGAGTCGGTCTCGAGCGCACGCGCGCGGTCGGTCATCTGGGCGTTTTCGGTGACGGCGGCATGCAGCACGGTGCGCAGCATGGTGGCGCGGCGCAGGTCGGCCGTGGTGAGGTCGGCGTGGCGGAAGTCGGCGTAGGTCAGCTCGGCGCCGGTGAAGTTGGCGCCTTGTACTTTCGCGCCCGCGAAATGGGTCTGGTACAGGTCGCAGCCGGCAAAGTTGGCTTGCGGCAGGATGGCACCAGTGAAAAGCGCCTGACGCAGCCTTGCGCCAGAGAAGTCTGCAGCCTTGCCGCTGGCCGCGCAGAAGATCGCCGACGGTGCGACGGCCTTCACGAACTTCGCGCCATCGAGCGTCGCGCCCTGGAAGTTGCACTGCTGCAGCGTGACGCCGCTGAAGTCGGCGCCGCTCAGGTCGGCGGACGAGAACTGGCAGCCGTTCAGCTCCAGCCCGGCGAACGACATGCCCTTGAGCGAGGTCTTGAAGAACACGTTGCGCAGCATGCGCGCGCCGGCCCACGTCAGGTGCGAGAGATCGCATTCGTTGACGGTGGTGTATTGCCAGCTGGTGTCGTCGGCGCAGACGTCGAGCAGTACCGACTGGCTGATCACCGCGGAGTCGAGCGGCACGCCGCGCAGCACGGCATGGTCCAGCCTGCAGCGAGTGACGGTGGCCATCGTCATCGCCGACTGCGCCATCTGCGCATGCGTCAGGTCGCACTCCGTGAACACGGCGCCGTGCAGGTTGGCCTCGCGCAGGTCCACGTGATCGAGCTTGCAGCGGTTGAAGACGGCCTTGCGGAGATTGGCGCCGGATGCGATGGCGCCGCGCAGGTCGCAGCAGTCGAATACGGCTTCGCGCAGATCGGTCCCCCGGAAATCCGCTTCGGCGAAATTGACTCGCGAGAAGATCCCGCCGCCGAGCGCAAGGCCTGCGTAGCGTCCCTTGTGCAGGTCGAGGCCTTCCAGCGCCTCGCCGACGCTGATTGCAATGGACAGGAGGTTCGGGCTCATGCCGCCGCCTGCTGTTCCGGGGTGAGCCGGGGCCAGGTGCGCGCCCGCCTGAGCAACGCCCCGTCGAAGTTCGTCGAACCGTCGAGCCGCACCCGTCCGAGGTCGGCACCGAAGAGATTGCTGCGCCGCAGGTCGGCCCCCCGCAGATCCGCCGACTGGAAGATCGCGTCGCTGAAGTTCACGCCCGACAGCAGCGCGTTCGAGCAGACGGCCTTGCGCATCAGGACGCCCTTGGCACTGGCGAGTCGCAGGTCCGCGCCTTCGAGCCGGGCTTCGCAGAGGTTGGCGCCATCGAGCACCGCACGGATCAGCCTGGCCTCCCGCGCATCGGAGGCACCGAAATTGAAGTTGCGCAGGTCGGCCTGGCTCATGTCCGCTCCGGCCAGGCTGCTTCCCTTGACCGCCACGGTGCCGGCGCAGCGCGCCGCCATCAGCTTCGCGCCGTCGAGCTTGCTGGTCACGAAGGTCGCGTTCTCGATCTTCGCGGCATGCATGTCGACGCCCGAGAGGTCGGACTCGATGAAGTTGCAGACGGACAGGTTCGCCTCCGGCCACCGCATGCCCTTGAGGTCCAGCTTGTGGAAGACCTGCCCGCTCAGGTCTGCACCGGCCCAGTCGGCATCGCCCCATGTGGTCTGCAGCAGATTCGCCTTGGCGAATTTCGCGCGTCGCATCTGGGTGCCGGCGAACGCGCAGTACATGAGCGTCGCCCCGCTGAAGTCCGCGTCGTCGAAGACGCCGCGAGCCAGCCGCGCCTTGCCGAGATTGGCCCTGGCGAATTTCGCGCCGATGGCGATCGCGCCTTCCAGGTTCGCATGCGCCAGCACCGCGCCCGTCAGGTTGGCGCCGGAGAGATTGGTATTGGCCAGGTTCGCGCTTTCCAGCCACGCGCCTTCCAGGTTCACCTCCCGAAGGTCGAGGCCCGAGAGATCGGCGCCGGTGAGATCAATGCCCGCGAAGAACTTGATGCCCGCCGCGCTGGCACGCGCCATCTCGCCGCGCAGCTTCGCGGCCTCGCGCGCCGGCATCGGGAAGGCTGGCGGCTGCATGTGCGCGGACTGCAGATAGCCGGCGCGATGCGCGTCCTCGATCTGGCACAGCTTCGGGTAGATCGGCGCCAGGTTGACAGGCCGCGTTCCCACGGCCGCCTGTGCCTGCATTTCCGCCATGTGCCTGTCGGGGTCGTACTTCGGCGGACCGCGGTGCTGCAGTTTGGCGAGATCGATCTTCTGCGCCTGCGACATCGCCAGCGCCCGCTCGACGACCGTGACCGCATCCTCGACCGCCGCCCACCGCTGGGCCTCGGCCTCCTTCATCTTCTTCTCCAGGTAGGGCGGAAGCTCGTCGCCGACCGGAACCTTCTCCCGCGGCGGCATGCGGATTCCCAGCGCATCCGGGTCCTTGCCCATGGCGATGGCCTTCTCGCGCGCGAACACCACATCCATCTCGGCGCGACGCCGCTGGGCTTCGCCCTGCAGGCCCTCGGTTCCGAAGGGCGCCTTCGCGGCCTCCACGTCCGGATCGGCGGTGCTCACGCCTTCCGGGAGCAGGTCGCTGTCGACGATGGCATAGATCGGGCCCAGCTTCGGGTCGGCCCGCTTCGCTGCGGCGTCGAGGTAGTGCGCGTCGGAGCGGATTTCTCCGATGCGCTCGACAGCGCCCATGAGGCTGACCACGTCGGAGCCGTCGTCGGTGCCGACCTCGGCTAGCCCCTGGAAGATCGCGATGCAGCGTTCGGCATGCGGGAAGAACCACACGGTGGTCAGCCGCAGCGGCACCTCCCGCACCTTGGGCTCGCCCACGGCCATCCTGTAGCCGACGAACACGCGCGCCCGCATGCCCGGCAGGCGGCCTTCGATCAGGCGCTTGTGCGGGTGCATGTTCTCGAATGAGAACGGCTCGTCGCCGGTGAGCGCCGCGCCCATCCACTGGTCGGGCGGCGCCAGGTTGAAGTAGCGCCAGTCGGTGTCGGGCGCGAACCCCGGCGCATGCTGCTTCAGGTAGTCGGCGTCGTAGGTGCCGCGGTATTGCACGCGCTGCGGGTGCATCACGTCCAGCGCCCCCATGCCGGCCGGCGCGATGGCCTGGTCGGGGCGCAGCAGGCGGTCATGGGGCAGTTCGATGTTCGGCAGCCATGCCACGCCATCGATCTTCTGCCTGCCCCGCCCGCTTGGGTTGAGGGGAAAGTCCGCGCCGCCGTAGGCCCTGGACCAGTCCAGTGGCATCTCCGGGAAAGGCCGGGCCTTGCTCGGGTTAGAGCCATCCCAGTAGCGGTCCCCGAGCACCAGCAGGGTTTTCTCCTGCGTGCCGAACCGGGCCCGCACGGCGCAACCGTCAGTGCGGTCCGGCGGCGGGAAGGCCTTGCCATGCACCAGGAACTCCGGCGTGAGCTTGGCCACGCCCTCGTCGATAAGGGGTTGCGCCATTTCCTTCCCGAGGAAGGACCACATCGACTGCTCCGCCCACAGCGTTCCGCGCTCGCCCTGTGCGAACGGCAGGTGCAGGCAGGCGCTGATGCTGAGCCCGAAGCGCTTGCGGAATTCGATGGGGCGCGTCGACAGGCCGAGCGCCTGGGGTTTGAGGACTTGCATGGTCGCTTGGCGCCGATCCCTATTCCCAGTCGTCGTTCGGCGGCACCCCTCCGTCCAGCGGATCGGATGACGGCGGTGGCGGCGGCGGCGGCGGCGGCGGCGGCGGCGGCGGTGGCGGCGGCGGCGGCGGCGGCGGCGGCGGTGGCGGCGGTGGCGGCGGCGGTGGCGGCGGTGGTGGCGGTGGTGGCGGCGGTGGTGGCGGTGGTGGCGGCGGTGGTGGCGGCCGCGGCGCAGGGGGCGGCGCCGGGGGCGTCGGGCTCCACTCCTGTGTCGGCTCCGCGGGCGCGCCCACCCCGGGCGCCGGAGGCGGCGCGGGTGGAGCCAGCGGAGGCGGGGGCGGTGCGGCGGAACCGTCCGCATTGACCGATTCGTCAGCCGCCAGGCGTTCGCCGCCTGTGCCGACACCGGCGGCGCCCAAGGCGCCGACGATCAGTTCGCCGCCAGCGATGGCGACAGCACCGATCACCGGAATGCTGCCGATCACACCTTCCATGCGACGGTTGCGCGTGATCGCACCGAGAGAGCGCAAGCGGCCAGCAAGCCCGGGCAGGTGCGCGGCATCGGCTTCATTGGCGGCGTTGTCCAGCGCATTGGCGGCGTCCGCGTACTGCTTCAGCGTCGCGGCAATATCCGCGTCCGCGCTGGCCAGGCCCGCGACTGCTCCCAGCGCACCGGCGATAGCCGCGCCGCCCGCGCCACCGGCACCCGCGCCCGGCGTGAAGGTATGCAGCGCAGCCTGCTCCACGTCGATCGGAAACGCCTGGATCTCCGGCGCAACACCGGACGACAGCTTGACACCCAGCGCGGTATCGATCGCCACGCCCCCGAAGTTGGAGATGGCAATGGCCAGCGCGTTGTCGATGCTCATGCCCATGAAGGTCGAGCGCGCTATGCCCAGGTTGGCTTCGCTGTTGGTGCCGATGTAGCCGCTGGTGTTCGGCCCCAGGATGGTCGTGTTGGAGCCGACCGAGGTCGCGTCGATGCTGCCCACCGCCATCATCTCGATGCCGGTGTTGCTCATCAGCTTGATCTTGTTGGCCATCAGGTGCAGCGGCCCGGTAGGCACCGTGATGTACTTCGAACTCGACCCCGTCACCATCCAGTCGATGTGCCCGGCCTCGAAGCTCATCTTCGCGGCCTTGTAGGTGACGTTGCCGCTGACGGTGATGGTCTGGTTGCCGATCACGTTGCGGGTCTCGCCCGCGCGCGAGGTGTCGGTGCGCGCACCGGTCACGTCGCTCAGGCTGGTGCCGGTCACCATGGTCTTGTCGTTGCTGTCGACAAAAGTGGTGCGGTCGCCCACCACCTGGTTGTTCTGCTTCCCCTTGACCGTGTTCTTCTGGTCGACCACCACCATGTTCGTGTCGTTGCGCGTCACCGTGCTCTTGCGGTCGCGGTCCACGTGGTTGGTCTGGTCGCGCTTGACGGTGACGCTCTGGTCGCGGTCGATGGTGGTGGAGTCGTCGCGCTCCACGCTGCGGCTCATGTCGAGTTCGGCGTGGATGCTGATCTTTTCCTCGCCCTTCTTGTCCTCGAACATGATCTCGTTGTAGTTCGAAGAGCCGCCGCCAGGCGTGGAGCGGGTCTTGAAGCCGCTCTGCGTGGGCGACTTGTAGGGAATGGGCTGGTCGTCGTTGTAGACGCGGCCCATGATGATGGGCCGGTCGGGATCGCCGTTGAGGAAGTCGACGATCACCTCCTGGCCGATGCGCGGAATGAAGTAGCCGCCCCAGCCCTTGCCGCCCCAGGGTTGCGACACGCGGATCCAGCAGGTCGACTTCTCGTTGCTCTCGTCGTAGCGATCCCAGTGGAAGTGCACCTTCACGCGGCCGTGGTCATCCACGTGCAGCTCGTCGCCCTTGGGGCCGACGACGATGGCGGTCTGCGGGCCCGGCATGGTCACGCGTGGCGTGAGGCGGGGCGTGCGGAACAGGCGCTCGACCGGCATCACGGTGAGCAGGAAGATGCTGCTGCCGGTCTGCGCGGCCGAGAGCGCGGGCGTGGCCGCGATGATCTCTTCGAGCACCGGCAGCGTGTCGGCGTTCACCGCGTCGTCGCGCAGCACGTCGGCCAGCGCGGCATGCACGGGCTGCGCCAGGGTGTTGCCGCTGACGCCCTCGTAGCCGCGATGGCTGGCGACGAAGGTGCAGGCCGCGATCACGTAGTCGCCGTTGCGCGTGCCGTCGGGGTCGCCTTCGTACTTGAAGCCGCGCCCGGCCGTGACGTCGGGCCACGGCGTCACGGCCCAGTGGCGGTCGCGGCGCGCGTTGAGTTCGTCGCCGCGCAGCTTGGCGCGGGTCTCGGCGTCGTCGCCGCTGAAGTAACCGCCAGGAAACTCGAAGAGCTCCAGGCTCGCGAGCTCGTGGTCGTCCGACGCATCGATGTCGGCGCCCAGCTTCTTCTTGATGGCCTTGAAGTCGCTGTCGCGCGAGGCGTGCTTGCCGGTGTCGAACTGGCGTCCGCTCACCCAGCGCGAGATCTCGTTGAAGCGCGGTTCGGCGGCGTTGACGGCCATGTGGCGCAGGGTGTCGGCCGCCGGCAGCTTCTCGTGCGCCATGTCGCTGGCGTCCGAAAGATGCATGGTGCCGGGCGCGTCGTGCGCGTCGAACCAGTAGTAGATGCCCTCGTCCTCCAGCAGGCGCGATAGAAAGCTGTAGTCGCTTTCCTGGTGCTGCACGCAGTAGCGGCGAGGGTTGTGCGTGCCGACCACGTTGTCGGCCTTGGTCTTCTTGAAGCGCTTGATGGGGCTGTCCTCGAACACCGCGTCGAGCACTTCGAGCACCTTCTTCTCCTGCAGGATACGGGAGTTGGCGCGCTTGGTGAGCAGCCAGAACCACGAGCGCAGGGTGATGCGGTATTCGTAGTGCCGCCCCATGTGGCCCGCGCGCACGAAGCGCACCGCATGGCCCTGGCAGTGGCGCTCGTGCGTTGCGCCATCGGCGTCCTTGAACCCGATCACCACGTCGAAGGCATGCCCGAGGATGTCCTTGGCGTCGATGGCCTTGTTCGTCGAGATCACCGTGAGCTCGTAGGCCGACGGGCGCGCCAGCGCCTCGTGCCCCACGATGCGCCAGAACATCAGGTCGTCCTTGGCGGGTGAATCGCTCTCGATGCGGAACTCGTTGTCGGCCATCTTTTTCTCTTGGGGTGGAGGCTTGTCAGTCGAAGGCGTAGGTGAAGTCCGCGTCCTTCACGTCCAGCGCGACCCGGCGGATCTCACCGCCCGAGGCCAGCCGCTGCAGGTACTCGACCGAGATCGTCGGCAGCACGGTGTTGGTCAGGATCGCGTCGATCACGCGCCCGCCCGACTCCGGGTCCTGGCAGCGCGCGACCACCTGGTCGACCACCGCGTCGCTGTACTCGAAAGGCACGCCGTGGTTGGTTTCCACGCGCTTCTTGATGCGGCCCAGCTGCAGCCGCACGATCTTCTTCATCATCTCGGGCGACAGCGGGTAGTAGGGAATGGTGACGATGCGGCCCAGCAGCGCGGGCGGGAACACCTTCATCAGCGGCGCCTTCAGCGCATCGGCCAGCGCGTTGGGGTCGGGCAGCAGCTCGGGGTCGCGGCACATGCTCATCACCAGCTCGCTGCCTGCATTGGTGGTCAGCAGGATGATGGTGTTCTTGAAGTCGATCATCCGGCCCTCGCCGTCTTCCATCCAGCCCTTGTCGAAGACCTGGAAGAAGATCTCGTGCACGTCGGGGTGGGCCTTCTCCACCTCGTCGAGCAGCACCACACTGTACGGGCGGCGACGCACCGCCTCGGTCAGGATGCCGCCCTCGCCGTAGCCCACGTAGCCCGGAGGCGCGCCCTTGAGCGTGGAGACGGTGTGCGCCTCCTGGAACTCGCTCATGTTGATGGTGATGATGTTCTGCTCGCCGCCGTACAGCGCCTCGGCCAGCGCGAGCGCGGTCTCGGTCTTGCCCACGCCGGAGGTGCCGCACAGCATGAACACGCCGATGGGCTTCTGCGGGTTGTCCAGACGCGCGCGCGAGGTCTGGATGCGCCGCGCGATCATCTCCAGGCCGTGCTTCTGTCCGATCACGCGCTGGTTGAGCGTGTCGGCGAGCTTGAGCACCGCCTCCACCTCGTTCTTGACCATGCGGCCGACGGGAATGCCGGTCCAGTCGGCAACCACCGAGGCCACGGCCTGCTCGTCGACCGAAGGCAGGATCAGCGGCGACTCGCCCTGCACCGCGTGGATCTTCGCCTGCAACTCGTGCAGTTCGGCGAGCAGCGCGGCACGGTCGGGTGCGGCTTCGGCGGCGGCGGCAGGTGCGGTCGCATCGGCATTGGCATTGGCGGCAGCAGGCGTATCCACCGGCTTGTTCCCCGCACGCAGCTTGCTGCGCAGCTCCAGCAGCCGGTCGACCAGCCCTTTCTCTTCCTGCCAGCGGGCGTTGAGCGCATCGAGCTGCACCTTCGATTCGGCCAGCAGCGCGGCCACCTGCGCGGCGCGCCTGGTCACGTCGATGCCGATGGCCTCTTCGCGGCCGATGATCTCCTGCTCCACCGTCAGCCCCTCGATGCGGCGCATGCAGTCTTCCACCTCGGGCGGCGTCGCGTGCTGCGACACGGCCACGCGCGCGCAGGCGGTGTCCAGCAGGCTCACGGCCTTGTCGGGCAGCTGTCGCGCGGGAATGTAGCGATGGCTCAGCTTCACGGCCGCCTCGATGGCCTCGTCGAGCAACTGCACGCGATGGTGCTTCTCCAGCACGCTGGCCACGCCGCGCAGCATGAGGATGGCCTTGGTCTCGTCGGGCTCCGGCACCTGCACCACCTGGAAGCGGCGGGTGAGTGCCGGGTCCTTCTCGATGTATTTCTTGTACTCGGCCCAGGTGGTGGCGCCGATGGTGCGCAGGTTGCCGCGCGCGAGTGCGGGCTTCAGCAGGTTGGCCGCATCGCCGGTGCCGGCCGCGCCGCCCGCGCCCACCAGCGTGTGGATCTCGTCGATGAAAAGGATGATGGGCGTGGGCGAGCTCTGCACCTCGTCGATCACCTGGCGCAGGCGCTGCTCGAACTCGCCCTTCATGCTCGCGCCGGCCTGCAGCAGGCCGATGTCCAGCGTGAGCAGCTTCACGTCCTTCAGCTGCGGCGGCACGTCGCCGCGCGCCAGGCGCTGCGCGAAGCCTTCGACCACGGCCGTCTTGCCGACACCGGCCTCGCCGGTGAGCAGCGGGTTGTTCTGGCGGCGACGCATGAGGATGTCGACGATCTGGCGGATCTCCTCGTCGCGGCCCGTCACCGGGTCCATCTCGCCCTTCTTGGCCTTCTCGGTGAGGTCGACCGCGAACTTCTTCAGCGCATCGCCCTTGCCCATGGCGGCCGGCGCCATCGCGCCGGAGTCCTCGCCGGGCGCGCCGCTGCCCATGCCGGTGCCGTCCTGCGCACGCATCTGCGCCTCGGGCGAGGCATCGCAGATCTTCGCGAAGTTGTCGGCCAGGTCCTCGACCTTGACCTTCTCGAACTGCTTCGACAGACCGAACAGGGGGTTGCGCAGGCTCTGCGTCTTCAGCATGCCCACCAGCAGGTAGCCGGTGCGCACCTGCGCCTCGCCGAACTGCAGCGTGGCGTAGGTCCATGCGCGCTCGATGGCGTTCTCGATGTGCGGCGAGAAGTCGCTGATGGCGGTGGCGCCGCGCGGCAAGCGGTCGAGCGCGGCGGTCATGTCCTTGGCGATGACCGACACGTCGAGACCGTAGTGCTGGATCACGCGGTGCAGGTCGGAGTCCTGCGCCTGCAGCAGCTGCGCGAACCAGTGCTCCAGCTCCACGTACGGATTGCCCCGCATCTTGCAGAACACGGTGGCGCCTTCGATGGCCTTGTAGGCCAGCGAGTTGAGCTTGCCGAAAAGGGCGGTGCGGCTGATTTCACTCATGAGGGACTCCGTATCTCTTCTGAACGAATGAAGGTGGGCTTGTTGAAAGACTGGCTGCCGATGCGCACGTCGGCCGCGTCGCGCGAGCGCGGGCGCTGGCCGAGCCACGACACCCAGCCGAGGCGGGGCGCGCTGCCCTTCGCGTCGCCAAGTCGCGTGAGCGGCACCTGCGCCTTCTCGAGCACGAGTTCTGCGTCCCACTCGAGCTCGTCGCCGAGCAGCTGCTGCATCCAGCGCTGCAGCACGGGGCGCGCATCGCCGATGGGCAGGAACATGCGGTACTGCTCGAGCGTGAGCGGGCCTAGATGCAGGCGCACGCGGTGCTGGCGGTCCCACGCCCGGGTGCCGAGCATGGCGCCCATGCCCATCGATCGCGAACTCTCTCCCTGCCCCAGCCGCGTGAGTTCGCCGGCGGGCAGGCTCATCCAGTGGCCGACCCAGCGCTCCAGCCTCACCGGCACGCCGAAGTAGCAGCACAGCACCGACTCCACGCTCTCCACGTTGTGCACGCGGCGCGCGAGCCAGCCCGAGAAGTGCAGCCGCGCGTCGTCATGGATCTCGTCGCGCTCCACGCGGCCCGGCGCGCCGATGCCCACCAGCGCGCCGATCTGCAGGCGGAAGCGGTCCTCGCCCGGCCGGTCCAGCGCCACGGCCGGACGCGACTGCGCCCACGCGCGGTAGAAGTGCAGCGAGAAGCGGTGCGAAAAACTGTCGAGAAAGGCCAGCCAGGTCGGGTCGCCATGGTTCAGGCTGCGCTCGCGGATGAAGTCGCTCAGGTGCACCGGCAGCGGCCCGTTGGGGCCGATGTAGCCGAAGAACTGCTGGCGCAGGCGCGGCGGCGAATGCACGGTGGCGGGCTCGAAGCGGCTGAAGCTCGCGGGCGCGAACGAGAGCGAAGGCTCCTGCCCCACGCGCACCGGCTCGGCACCGGGCAGCAGCGCGCGGCCCCAGCGCGGCGTGGTCTTCGCGACCGACTCCAGCCGGCGCATCACCGCGAAGTAGTCGAAGGCCCAGGGCTCGGCCGACCAGCCGCGCAGCGCGGCATCGACGCGGGCCTGCACGGTGCCCGCGCCCTGCCCGGGCGCGCGGGCAGCGCTGGCCGAGTTGCCGGTCACAGGATCTGCCGCGTCCCGCACAGCGGCCTCCAGCGCATGGTCTCGCCCTTGCCCGCGATGCGCAGCACGGTCTCGACGAAATGGTTCACCTCCACGTGGCGCGAGAGAAAGCGCGCCAGCACGGCACCGAAGAGGAAGCTGCTGTGGCCGTGGAAAGCATCCTTGTCGACTTCCAGCGTCACCTCCAGCCCGCGGCCGAAGGCGATCGGCCCCTTCAGCGGCAGGCGGCGCGCCACCGGCTTGCACTTCACCGAAAGCAGCCCGCGCACCTGGCCCTGGCGCATCTCGTCGGCATGCACCGCGTAGAGCATCAGCGTCTCGCGCAGCGCGGCCGCGCCCTGCTCCGGCGTGCTGTCGGACAACGACAGGTAGTTGAGCGCGAGGTGGTCGACCACGCGCCAGCCCAGCCCCTGGCTCACCACCGGCGACACCGGCCGCGAGGGACCGCGCACCATGCGCACGCGCTGCACGGGGAATGAATCGACGCAGTCGAAGTCGTTCTCGCGGCCTAGCGGCATCAAGAGGGGCAGGTCGCGGTTGGTGCACAGCGCGGTCACCGCCAGCTGCCGCAGCGTGGCCGCGTACGGCGCCTGCTGCGGATCGACGATCTGCATGTAGACCTCGGAGCCGATGTGGCTGCTGCGGTTGCCCTCCGTGCGCTGGCGCACCGACAGCATGCGCGGCTCGCGCGTGGTCGTGAAGTAGGCCGGATGGCTCAGGCGGCTGCCGTGGAAGGCCGAGTAGAAGGGCCGGAACGGCTGCTCGGCCGCGGCCGCATCGGCGCCCGGCGTGCCGTGGCCGATGACCTCGGTGACGGTGTGCACCTCGAAGTCCTGCGGCCGCGTGCGGTCGGGCACCAGGTGGAACTGGCTCACGCCCTCGTTCAGCGGCACGCGGTCGAGCCGCTTGCTGAAGAGGTTCACCGCGGGCACGCAGTGCAGCAGCACGTTGTCGGCGCTCACGAGCTTTTCGAGGGCCGCGTCGCCGCGCGAGAACAGCAGCACGATCTCGACCTCGCCCACCGGCATCTGGGCCAGCAGCGCCTTCAGCCCGCCGATGCGCACGAACTGGAAGCGCTGGGGAAAGGCGAAGTACTCCTGCAGCAGCCTGAAGCCCGAGAAGCCGGTGGCGGTGACGGGCAGCAGCGCCTCGTCGTCCTCGAAGCCGACCGCGCCGATGGCGCTCGGCGGCAGGCTGCGCGGCGTGCCCTGCAGGCCGCCGCCCGGCCCCAGCGGCCGCACCAGCACGCCGATGGGCTGGCCCAGCGCGCATTCGTGCAGCTGCCAGGCCACGTCTTCCGCGCCGCCGAAGTGCAGCACGAGATCGTCGAGCGCGATCTGGCTGAAGTCCAGCCCGGCCGTGGCGCGCAGCACGATGCGCAGGCCGCCGCGGATCGCGCGCGACTGCGGATGCGTGTTCAGCGGGAGGTCGGGCGCGTAGGTGAAGTACTGCGCGCGCTGCACCTCGATGGGCCAGACGCGCAATGCGCTGGCTGTGCGGAACTCGCAATGCGTGTTCTGCCCCACCGCCTGCCGCGCGCGCAGGCCGCTGCCGCGCGGCAGGCTCGGGCCGGTGGCGAGGTTGGCGTCGTCGGGATCCGGCGCGAACGAGACCACCACCATCGCCGGCGTCGGCGCGAGGAAGTGCGGATAGACGATGTCGAGCAGGTGCCCGGTGAAGCGCGGATATTCGGCGTCGAGCTTCAGGCCCACGCGCGCCGAGAGGAAGGCTGTGGCCTCGATGAGCCGCTCCACGTACGGATCGGCGACCTCCTGGCCTTCGATGCCAAGTCGATGCGCAATCTTTGGAAATGCGCGCGCGAACTCTGAAGAGCTTTCGCGGAAGTAGCGCAGTTCCTGTTCGTACAGACTCAACAGCCTGGGGTCCATCACTTCACTCCGGGAAGGCGGCCGCCGCCGGGCCGCCCCAAGGCGGGCCGCGCCTCCCCCTCGGGGGGTGGCGAATTACACGAAGCGCAGCGCAGTGAAAAGCCGGGGGGCTCATAACTTCTGCGCCATGTCCACGATCTCGATGCGGCCCTCTTCCAGGTCTACGCGGCTTCGCATCAGGAACTCCAGCGGCACGGGCTGCGCCCACAGCATGCCGCGGATCTGCAGGCCGATGCTGTTGTGCGAGTCAAGTGCCGGGCCCTCCATGATGAGTTCGACTTCGAGTGTTCGGGACAGGATGCGTGGCTCGAACTGCAGGATTGCGTTCTTCAAAGCCTGTTCCATGCTGACACGCTGCACCGACGAGGTGAACTGGCCAGACAGCATAGGCAATCCGTAGTTGATGACCGAACGCGCCGCGTTGGGGTACTGCCTGTCGTCCATCGAGAGGCCGTAGCCGGTGGCGTTGAAGAGCCAGCCCAGGTCGCGCAGCACCGCCTGGCGCAGCGCCTGCTTGGTCAGCGTGCGCTTGTCGTCGCTCTCGCGCTTCTCGTCTGGCGCGTTGTCGACGAGGCGGTCGAGCAGCGAGGGCTGCAGCCGCTCCTGCGCGGTGAGCTCAGCCATCGACGGCACCTTCGGCCGGCGCCTGCGCCTCGGCTTCGGCCGGCGTGAAGAGGATCTCGCGCACGTCCATCAGCGCGTACTCATTGCCGTCGCTGCTGCTGAGCACGCGCTGGCCGAAGCCCGCCCAGACCTCCGGGCGCAGCTCGCGCCACTCGGTCTTGCGTGCCAAGCGCAGCTCGCCGTCTTCCTGCTTCTCGGTGCCTTCGTAGCGCGTGGGAATGAGCGCGAGCGTCTCGCCGCCGTTCTCGAACTGCAGGTGCGCGGGCATCCATACGCAGTCGCGCAGGTCCTCGGGCGGCTCGATCTTGATGTGCGCGAGGCGCGCGTACGGAATCCAGTAGTACTTGCCGTTGACGAAGGCCTCGAGCACAGGGCCCAGCCGCATGTCGGCGTCGGAGAGCCATTCGAAGGGCTTGCCGTCGACGGTGCCGCCCATGGCGGGGGCGCCGTCGAAGGCGCGCTGGCGCAGGTCTTCCGCCAGCTCGCTCTCGCCGCGGCCCTGGCGCAGCAGCGACTCGATGAGCAGCGCCAGCCATTCGTCGGGCTGGCCGAAGATCATCGGCGTGCGCGTGCCGGCGAACACTTCGGCGCGCAGGCCCTCGCAGCGCACGGCCTCGCCGTAGACCTGCTTCATGGGCACGGCCAGCGCGTCGAGCTCGGCGGCCACGGTGAGCTGGTTGAGCGCGCGCTCCCACTGCCCCAGCACGCACAGCAGCTGCGCCATGAACACGCGGTGCTTGCTGTCGGAAGGCCTGGCGCGCACGTCGTCGCTCAGGGCCTTGAGGGCTGCAGCGGGGTCGGCGGCCTTGAGGAATTCGGCGGCGGTGGTCATGGTGTGCGGTTCCTTGTGGCTGGACTGAGTGCGCGGCTCATGCGCGCGTGAACTGGCATTCGCGCACCGCGCCGCGCAGGCCGGTGGTCTTCTGCGGCGCCGAGCGCACCTTCACCGTGCGGTAGCTGATGGAGATCAGCTCCGAGGGCACGCCCCAGTGGCCGCCCGAGTTCAGCACCAGCCGGCAGATGCGCGCGTTCTCCAGCACCAGCTCGAAGGTCGACTGCGCATCGGGCGAGCGCTCGTCGCCGCCGGACTTGAAGGCGCTGATCATCACCTTCAGGTCTTTCTCCTGCGCGCGCAGCAGGCTGGCGATGGTGGCGGTGGCGGCGTCGCTGCGGCGCGCGACGATCAGGTTGTTGGGCACCACCTGGTTCTGGCTGGAAGACTCGGGCACCTGCACCGACCAGTAGTAGCCGCCGATGTTCAGCCGCGCCTTGCCGTCGTCGAAGCTGCGCTCCAGCTCGCCTTCGACCGGGGCGCCCTTGTTCTCGATCAGCATGACCAGGTCGGTCTCGGACGAGCCGGTGCCGATCAGTTCGTAGAACTGGCGGGCGTCTTCAGGGCTCCAGGAGCCGTCGTCTAGGAATGCCATTTCTCACCTCCGGAAATCGATGGAACAGGAACAAAAAAAAGAAAAAGGGAAACTGGAACCGTCATGGCCTGGCCCCCGCGTCCGCCGTGGCGCTCCTGCGCAGCAGAGCCGTGAACACCTGGCGCTCGGCGCTCTCGGCCGGCGGCTGTCCGCCGCGCACGCGCACTTCCGACACGTCGGCCTGCGCATAGCCCACGCCGAAGAGGCGCGGCGCGCTGTAGGGCGTGGCGGGCACGGCCACGACCAGCAGGCGCGCGTCGCCCGCCGCATCGAGCCAGGGCAGGTCGAAGCGCTTCACCGAGGGCTGCTCGGGCGTGCCCCGCTTGAAGCGGTTGGTTTCGCCGGACTCGTCGGGATAGACCGGCTGCAGGTTGCCTCGAGCATCGATGCCCGCGATGACGAGGTCGAGCGAACGGCCGCTGGTGTTGCGCACGTTCAGGCGCACCCGCTCACCGGCGCGCGTCGCGGGCAGCCCGCTGGCGGCCTGGGAAACGGGCACGCTGCGCAGCATGCGCTCGCCGCTCCACACCTCCAGCGCAGCGTCGAAGCCGTCGATCTGGCCGTCCTTGCCGTAGCCCTGCAGTTGAGAGAGCCACTTCAGCTGCGCCAATGCCTGCAGGCGGCGGCGCAGCGCGGCGGTGTCGGGCAGCACCACGGTGGAGACGTTCGCGCCGAAGAGCGGCGCGAGCAGTTCGAGGCGCTGGCCCGAGGCGCCGAGGTCGGTCCAGCGCACGTCGGCCGTGGCCGTGTCGTCCGCCGCGCGGATGGCGGCCGGGTAGTCGAGGCTCAGGCCAATTGGCAGCGGCTTGTCGGCGCGCACTCGCAAGGCGGTGGCGGCCGGCTCGGCCATCGGCGTGACGCTCCAGAAGGCGCTGCCCGGCACGTCCTTCAGCGCTGCCGGCACGGCCAGCCATGCGTTGCCGAGCTTGATCTGCGACACGGCGGCCGGCGCGCCGCGCACGGTGCCGTCGTCCAGCGTGGCGAGCACGCGCAGCTCCTGCTGCTGCGCGAGTCCGTCGAGCAGGCCCGCCTTGATGGCCAGGCTGTCGCCACTGCGCTGCGCGCGCCACACGGGGCGCGTGGATGCGGGAGCGCCGCTGTTGGCGAACAGCGGCGCATCGAGGTTGCCTTCGGCCACCGGGGACGGCAGCTCGCGTGTCGGAAAACGCTGGGCAAGTTCGTCGATGACGGGCGGGTACAGCGCGAGCACGCCATCGAACAATTCCCGCCAGGTGGCGGGTTTTCGCGAAAGGGCTTCGACCATCGCCCATGTCAGCAGGCCCTGCGGCCTCGCGTTTCGCGCCTTGCGCGGCAGCCGCAGCTCGGGCGTGATCTGGTGGCTTTCCGATGCGAAGAAGGCGACGTAGCGGGCACGCGGAACGGCTTCGGCCGGCGCGGGTGGCGCCGGCTGCCGGGCGGGCGGCGCGCCGCCCGTGAGCTGCGCGGCGCGCAGTCCGCGCCAGCGCACCTCGTCATCGGGCGGGCCCTCGGCGGTGGCAGGTGCGTCCGCCGTGCCGCGCGTCATGGAGTTGGCGGAGCAGGTGTCGAACACCGAGGCCACGAACACGTTCTTCGCGAGGAAGGACTGGATCCACGCATCGAAATCCACGTCGCGCAGGTCGCCCGCGAGCGCGTTGTCGCTGCCCAGCGTGCCGCGCACGTCGCGCGCGAGGAAGTTCTCCGAGAGCCCGTCGGGCTCCTGGTAGCGCTTGACGATGTCGCGCAGCCGCGTGCCGTGGCCGGAGAAGTACAGCAGCACGAAGTCGCCGCTCCTCGACTGCGCGAGCAGCTTCGCCAGCGCCTCGTGGATGGCCTGCGACTCGGGCAGCGCCGCGCCGCTCACGCCGTCGGCGAGCACGGCGATGTCGGGGGCGGCAAAGCCCTGCCTGAGCAGCGCGTCGCGCATCAGCATCACGTCGTTGCGCGGCGCCTGCAGCCACAGCGCCTGCGGCTGGTTGACGAGTTCGGATACGCCGACAAGCAGCGCGCGCTGCGTGGCGAGGGCGAGGCTGCAGCAGGCCAGCAGCCACAGCACCAGCAGCACCTGAAGAAAGCGCAGCTGCGTGAGGCCCCTGCCCTTGGGCCGCAGGTGCGGATACAGGCGGGCGGCATGCGCGGTCATGGCCGCTGCTCGCTGGCCGGCCCGGCCGATTCCACCAGCGGCGAGGCCGCGAGCATCGCCAGCGCCTCGACGGGCTCCGGCACGCGCAAGCGCCATGCGCCATCGCCGCCCGGCCCGCCCACCACGTCGGCCGAGATCGACTGCAGCAGCCTGTCGGCCTCGTCCATGCGCACGCCGGGCTTCCAGCGCACGACGAGGTCTGCGCGCGTGGGCGCCGGTGCGGTGGGCACGGCGCGGAAGCGCACTTCGTCGTCCTCCGGCGCGCCACGGCCGCCGATGAGCCCGACGTTCTGGACCACCACGACCAGCGCCAGCACGGCAAAGGCCGGGCGCGCCCAGCCTTCGGCGCCGAACCAGCGGCGGATGCTGCCCCACCAGCCGCCCTCGGGGCCGGGCTGCGGCCGCGCGCGCGATGGAGATGAAGAAAGAGAAGAAGAAGGGGCGGCCTCGTCGCTCTGCGGCCGCGTCAGCGCGGCGCCAAGTTCCAGGCCCACGTCGCGGTACAGATCCTGGTAGTCGGTGCGCGGGTCTTCCGGCCCGAGCGGCGTGCCCGACAGCACCGAGAAGACGCCGCCGCCCACGCCGCGCAGCGCGATGAGCCCGGGCTGCGGCGCGATGGCCAACGCGGTGCGCGCGGCCCACTCGTCGTGCACCGCGCGGATGGCCGCGAGCCGCGTGGCGGAGACTTCGCCCAGCACGCGCGCGCAGAGCTGCGGGCTGGGTTCGAGCGTGAGCACGTTCCACGTCTGGACGACACCGAACATCGGCTCGAAGGGCTCGTCCTCGGGCTCGAGCAGCACGTCGAATGCACCGGCCCAGTCGGCCTCGCCGACGGCCATCCACCCCTGCCAGAGGTCGTCGTGGATGCAGCGGTCTAGCAGCACGCCGAGCAGCCGCCCGCTGTAGACCACGCTGACGAGGCGGCCCGGCGCCCAGCGGGCCGGGAAGGCTCGCTGGGCGACAGCCTCGCGGCGCCGGGCCAATTCGGTGAGAGGCATCAACAGGTCGGACGCGGCAACGACGGGCGTGGCCGGCGTTCCTGGCGGTGATCCGGGCATGGCCACGGTGGCCGTGCCGGGCTCGCCTTCGGGCCCGGTGTCCGGCATCGCGGCCGCGCCGGTCGTTTCCAGCGCGTGGCGTATCACGCTGAGCGGGGGCCAGAGGTCGTGGGTCATGGCGTCTGTTCCTGAATGGCTATGTCTTCAGGCGTAAGACGCTTCAGCACCGAGGATTTTGAAAACCTGCAGGATCGCCGCCATGTTGTCGGGCTCGATGGCGATGCCCAGCGTCTGCTGGAGCCAGCCGCCGAGCCGGGTCCTGGCGTAGTCCGCCGTGAGCCCTTCGCGCTTGTGCACCAGGCCCAGCCGGCCCGCGCGGTAGTGATAGGAAGCGATGGCGTGGCGGGAGGCGATGCCCGAGAGCCCGCCTTCGGCCTCCTTGCCGAAGCCCTCGCACAGCAGCAGGCGCTCGGGCTCGGGCAGCCCCGCGATGAACTCGCGCGCGGCCTGCTGCACCGCCTGCATGCTCAGGCCGTGCTCGGCCAGGCAGCCTTCGAGGTCCTCGTCGGCGCCGATCTCGTCTTCCAGCTGCGCCTCGGTGATCTGGTCGCCGATGGAGAGCTTGCGGCGGAAGGAACTGGCGCGCGTGCAGTCGATGAGATAGCGGCGGAAATACGCGCACAGCGCGAAGGCGGTGGACGGTGCGCTGTGGCCCGCGCGTTCGTCGGCCTCGTCGGGGTCGGCGTCGAGCCGCAGCACCTTCACGTAGATGAACTGCGCCACCAGCTCCTGCCGGCCCTCGCCCAGCACCTGCAGCTCGGGCGGATTGCAGGCCACCAGCGCGTCGCCGACGATGCGGTACATGGCGCCCATCTCGCCCGGGGACAGCGTCTGGCGCCGTCGCCAAAGGCGAACGAGTTCACTGCTTTCTGCGGACGACAGCGTCTCGATCATTGGCTCACCCCCAGGCTGCGCGCACTTCGTGTCGCTTCGCCCACCCCCTTGCAGGGGGCAACACCGGCGGCCCGGCAAAGCCGGTTCCGCGGTGTTCCCCGAACGGGCCCCGCTTCGCGGGCCGGCGGGATGGCCATGGGCCCGGGGTCTCGCATCTCTCGATCCTTCAGTCGTCGACGCAGGTGCCCTCCGAAGGCACCAGGCACTGCGGCAGGTTCGCGCCCACCGGACCGCCGCGCGTGCGGATGGCCGAGGACGTGGCCGCCTGCGCCACGGCGAGGCCGCGCGGCAGCAAGATCCAGAGCTGGCCGCGCTCCTTCATGCGGCGCGCGTTGGTCGCGGCCTGCTGGCCGTTGCCGAAGAAGTAGTCGGCCCGCACCGCGCCACGGATGGCGCCGCCGGTGTCCTGCGCGATGGTCAGGCGCTGCATCGGCGCGCCGCTGCCGGGCGTGCGCGTGGAAACGAACACCGGGTAGCCCAGCGGCGTGCTGCGCGGATCGACCGCAATGGAGCGCCCCGCCGACAGCGGCACGCCGAAGGCGCCCACCGGTCCGCCCACCGGCGATGGCGACTCCTTGAAGAACACGTAGCTCGGGTCCTTGATGCCCGAGCCCGTCACCGCGCCACCCGTCGGCCGCCGACCCGGCACCACCACCGGGCCGCTGGCCACCGGTCGTGCCAGCGTGAAGCCACGCGTGCGGATGGTGCCGTTGGCCACGGCCCCGGTGTCGCTGTCGTCGTCGTCGCCGTCGTCCAGCTGCAGTTCGATGGACGAGCCGCGCACCTTCACCGGACTGCGCGGCTTGCCGTTGGCGGCCTGCGCCAGCGTCGGACGGAAGGGCTGGCCGTTCTGCTCGGCGTAGGCCACGCGCACGATGTCGCCGTTGGCCATGCGGATGCGGCCCGAGCCCTGGATCTGCATCTCGTACAGCGCGGTGGCGCTGCTCACGAACGCAAGCACCTTGGCGTTGGGCGCACCCTTGGTCTCGATCTCTTCGCGCGTGTAGTACGGCAGCAGCTGCTTGCCCTCGACGCGCAGGCGCACCTTGCGGTCCAGCGTGTCGCGCGAGATGCCCGAAAGGTCCAGCGCATAGAGGCCCGGCGCGCCCATGTCGCGCGTGCTCAGGCCCGTCTGCACCACCACGTTGCGGCCTTCCACGCGGGCCGCCACCGTGCCGTTGCCCGGTGGCAGCTTGCGCGCGTCGGCAAAGAGCATGTCTTCTGGCTGGCCGTACACCGGATAGATGAAGGGCGCGCCGTACTGGCGCGCGCCCGCGATCTCGGGTTCGAAGTAGCCGGTGACCACGCCGTCGGGGCGGCGGTCGTCGTCGCGGATCTGGTAGGCCGAGAACTCGCCCTCGAAGAAGCCCCGGATCGCGTTGTTGTTCTTGCTGTCGACCTTCAGCGCGCGGTCGCACACCGACTTCCATTCGGCGCCGCGACCATTGAGCACCTTGCAGCTGCCGAGAAAGGCAGGCCAGCTCTCCGAGAAATCGTCGCGCGACCAGCCCGGCACCGAGTCGAAGCTCACCGATGTGTAGGTGGCCAGCTGCGTCGAGAAGGTGCGGGCCTGGCCGGCCACGCTGGCGCCGGTGGGCGCCGGGCGCGAGGCGGCGGTGCTGCTCGCGCTGGTGTCGGCCGTGGCTGCTCCGGTGTCCGTGGCGGCCGGCGGCGGCGTGGTGCAGCCTGCCAGCACGGCGATGGCGGCGCCGGTTGCGAGAGCGCTCCAGCCGGTCTCCGGCCTTCTGCGTGCCTGGAGTTGCTGCTTCTGCTGCGGTTGCGATGCGGTCATCATGAAAGCCTCCTTGTCCTGAGAGTCACGGCCCGTAGGCCGACGCTCTGCAGACGATTACTTCTCGACGATTTTGAAATTGCCGACGCCGTAGACGTCGTTGCACGGGGTGTTGGGCGCGCACACCGGCTTGCCCAGGAGAGGCGACGGACCGGTGCCGCGCGTGGCCTCCAGCGCGGCCAGCACGGGCAGCGGGAACACCGGGAACACGCCGTCGTTCTGCACGCCGGCGGCGCTGAAGTCGCGCTCGTGCTCGCTCACCAGCACCGCGAACTGGTCGGTGCCGGCCGGCCCGCCCGCGTCCATCGGCCACGAGGCGCGCGGCAGCGAGAGCGTGCCGCCCGCGGTGATCTTGTTGTACTTGTCCAGCAGGTTCGGGAAGAGCAGGAACATCTCGCCACCGCTGGACAGCAGGAACACGTAGACGAACCCCTCCCGCTTGCTGCGGACCTCGAAGGCGAGCCGGTCCTTGCCGATGGCGACCTCGGCTTTCTTCGGCGTGGCCGTCACGTCGAAGCCGGGTGTTGCGCCGGTGGCGAGCGACTGCAGCGACTCGGCCGGCGTGCGCGGCGCCGGAGGGGGAGGCGGTGGTGGTGGAGGCGGCGGGGGCGGTGGGGCCTCGGCGACCTTGGTGTCGGGCGGCGGAGCCGGCGTGGTGCTGACGACCCGCTTGTCGTCTGCACCGCCGCGCCCCTGGAACCACCACCAGCCACCACCGGCCGCAGCCGCGAGCACGGCGATGGAAGCGAGGGCGACGGCGGTCTTGTTGCTGCCGCCACTTCCTCCCCCCTTGTTGCCCGTCGGAGCGGGCGCGGGCGCAGGCGCCTTCGCACCGCCGCCTGCCTTGCCTGCGATGACCGTGGCGGCGTCCGCATTCGTGCCCATCGACGCGCGCGCGCCGGACGACGAAGGCGGCTGCGTGCGCGGCACCGGCGCGATGCTGTGCCCCACTTCCAGGTCGAGCGCCGAGCGCAGTTCCGCCATCGACTGCGGCCGCTGCTCGGGCCGCACGCCCAGCCCCGCGTCGATCGCCTCCAGCAGCCGCGGGCTGTAGCGCTTGCGCAGGATCTCGTTGCCCGCGAGCGGCACATAGCTGTCGGACAGCAGCCGCGCCACCGAAGGCGGCGGCGCGCGGCCGCACACCGCCACGTGCATCACCGCCGCGAGCGCGTACACGTCGGTCCACGCGCCCTGCGACATGTCGGGCATCTCGGCGTACTGCTCGATCGGCGCGTAGCCGGGCTTCAGGATGACCGTGATCGCCTGCGTCTTGTCGGTGATCACGCGGCGCGCGGCGCCGAAGTCCAGCACCACCGGGCGGCCCGAACCTTCGAGCAGGATGATGTTGTCGGGGGCGATGTCGCGGTGATAGCAGTTGGCGTTGTGCATCACCGCCAGCGCCTGGGTCACGCCGTCCATGATGCGGATCAGCCAGGACTCGTCCACGCCGGCGGGGATCGACACCAGGGCCTCACGCAGCGTCTCGCCCCTGTAGAAGGGCATGACCATGTAGGTGGTGCCCTTTTCCTGCCAGAAGCGGTAGACCTTGAGTAACGACGGGTGGTCGAACTGGGCGAGCAGGCGGGCTTCGTTGATGAAGCTGCGCATGCCGAGGTCGAAGGTTTCGCGGTGCTTCTCCGACAGCGGGATGACCGTGCCGTCCTGCTGCCTCGCCGAGAGCGATGTCGGCAGGTATTCCTTGATCGCCACCACGCGCTCCAGCGTGTGGTCCCAGGCTTCGTAGACGACTCCGAAGCCGCCCTGGCCTATGACTCTTGTGATCTCGAATTCTGCGAGGCGGCTGCCTACGGGGAGGAGGCCGGCTTCCGTTGCGCCGGTGGCGGGGCTTGTTACGGGGTTTGTGCCGGACATGCTCGTGGGGGCACCTGCCGTGATTACCGTGGCGGAGGTGTCGCCTGTCGTCGTGGGCTGCGACGGCGGAGTTGACTTGGGGACTACGCGGGTGCGGTCGTCTTCGTTGGAGTCGGTCATTGACTGGCTCCTTTTTGGGTTGTGCTTGGGGTTTGTTTCCCGGGGCCGGGTCTCGGCCCGGCGGCCGACTCACTTTCTTTTGCTTCGCCAAAAGAAAGTAAGCAAAGAAAAGGCGACCCCACTGTCTGCGACCCCTTCGCTGCGCTACGGGGCAACCTGCGGTGCTCGCGTTTCGCGGGGTCTCGCCCAAACTCGCTTCGCTCAGACAAGGGCGAGCCCTGATCCGCGAAACGCTGCGCTCCTCGGCGCAGCCAGAGGGGATTACAGACCTGCGGGCCATCGCTGCGCTCGGCCGCTGGTGGCCAGCAGGCGCTTTGCGCCTGCTGGGCTTGGAATGGCGCATTGGGTTCGGCGAGGCCACTGGAACTCAATACCTGGCCGATCGAAGCGAAGGCCAGTCCAGGCTGTTCAAAAGCCGAGCGAAGCGATGGCGCGGATCGCTCCCTTCTGGCTGTGCCGAGGAGCGCAGGCGCAGGAGGGATCAGGGCCGCAGCTGTTTGAGCGAAGCGAGTTCTGCGGCCCCCCTCCTGCGCCGAGCACCGCAGGTTGCCCGTAGCGAAGCGAAGGGACACAGACAGCAGGGTCGCCTTTTCTTTGCCTACTTTCTTTTGGCGAAGCAAAAGAAAGTAGGTCGCCAGCCGGGGCGAGACCCGGCCTCGGGAAGCAAAACGGCAAGAGGCATTCATCTCACCCCTCCTCCGCAAACCCAAGAAACAGCGCATCAAACTGCTCATCCCGAGGCAACCCGGTACTCAACATCCGAATCCCTGTCTCAGCAGACGGATCACTCAGCCACAACGAAGCTCCCGCCAGCGGCAGCTCCAGCGATTCGACACCGCTCCCCCGCTCATCGGACGACGATGACTCCCCGACAAACAACCGCTGCAGCACAGCATCGAACCGCACCGCATCCAGATCCCCATCAAGCCCCTCCAACGCAGCCTGCGTAGCATGAGCCCACCACCGCAACGCAGCAGTCAGCGCTTCCCCTTGAAGGACCGCGGGAGAAGCCGCCTCCAGCTCCACAGCAATGGCAAACGGAAAGTACCGCCCCACCCCATCAACAGAAGGCATCAACACCCCGATCCACCCCTGCTCCCCAGCCACCTGCCTCCCCAGAGCAAAACACCAGATAGGCGCCTCCAGATACCGCTCGGTCCAATCGGCCCGGTCCCGCAGCCGGGACATCCCGCGCTGCAGCCACTGATCCCACACGGCCCGGAACGCTTCAGGCAACCGCCGATGCGCAAAGTCCCCCATGCCCGGCAGCTTCCCGAACCATCCCGGCAGCGCTGTCGATGCGAAGAGAGAGGAAGAAAGAGAGGACTCGATGCTCACAGCCCCTCCGGACATGAGAACTCGCGCAGCTCGCGCAAGCGAATGGGATGCTGCACGCTGTTGGTCGTCACTTCGAAGCGCGTCTTGCGCGCCCCGATCTGGAAGGTGATGAAGAACTTCTCGGGCGCGTCCCCCGCTTCGAGCTGCCCGTCGTCGAGCGCGCGGAACAGGGCCCACGGCCCGTCCACGGCTGCGCCGGAACTGCCGGTGGTCGATGGCGGGCTGACCTGGATGCGTACCTGGTTGCTGCCCTTGGGCCCCGGCCACTGCACGGCCATGGGCACGACGGGGCCGTGCGCGTATTTCACGAGCTGGCCGTCGACGTCGAGGATGAACTGGGTGATGCCCGCGTCCATTTCCACCGGCTTGAAGTCCAGCCGCATCGACGGGCCCCTGCCGCCGCCGCGGAAGAAGATTTCCTTGATGCGCGCGGCGCGCTCGAACTGGGCAATCGCCTGGGTGGTGATGGCGCCGCGCTCGGCCACGGGCTTGTAGCGCCACGGGCGGGTGCTGGTGTCGACGATGGCGGCCAGGCGCTTCTGGAAGAAGTCGTCCATCAGGCCGCCGGGGCCGAACATCTGGCCGAAGTCCTCGGGCAGCACGTCGCGCTTGCTGCTCTGCACGAAGGGGTAGCGGCCGGCGATGGCGCGCGCGCAGAACTCGGTGACGGGGCGCAGGTCCTGGCTCAGGTTGCCGCGTTCGGCCACCTGGGCCTGCGCGGCGCCGGCCTGGCTCAGGTTCTCGATCATGGAGCGCACGGGCTCGGGCAGGCGGCCGGCGTCGGACTTGAGCTTGCCGGCCACGTCGCCGGGCGGCGGCGAGGTGCGCCCCTTCACGGCCGTGTCGACGGCGTTGAGGTACACGTACACCTCGTTGAATAGCTTCAGCGCGTCGTCGATGGGCGCGGGCTGGTTGGGGCCGCCCGCGGTGACGAGGCGGCGCAGCGCCTCGAAGCGGTCGTCCACGATGCTCTCGATGCGCTTGCCCGGAGCCACCTGCCGGCCGGGATCGCCGCCGAACAGGTCTTCCAGGCCCTTGCGGGTGTTGCGCACGGTCTCGGTGGCCTTGCTGACGACGTCCTTGTTGGCGTCGGCGGCGGGGATGAGTGTGGTCTGCTTGACGACGGCGCGCAGGAAGTTGGCGAGCGGCGAATCGACGCCCGAGAGGATGCGCGCGGTCTCGATGTTCTTTTCCAGGCCGTTCACGCGGATCAGGCGCACGTCGGCGAGCAGCGCTTCCCACTGCTTGACGTATTCCTCCAGGTAGAGGCGGCGCACGCGGTCGGTCAGCGCGCCGAGCGCGGCGGCGTCGCGCAGGCGGTCGGCGGCGTTGCGGTCCTGTCCGAGCACCCACGGGTCTTCGTTGGCGAGCAGGCCGGTGAGCACCACCACCTCGTTCTGGAAGCGCTTGTGGTAGCCGTCGTAAGTGAACATGCCCGGCACGCCCTCGGACAGCGGCTTGCCGCTGACGCGCTCGAACACCAGCGGGCCCGATGGGCCCGTAGCCGTGGCCACGCTGAAGGCCGGGATGTCCTTGCTCGCGCGCTGGCGCTTCAGGCGGCTGAACACGCGCTGCTCCAGCGGATAGCTCGCGAGCACGGCGCGCACGCTGCGCACCAGGTTCTCGTCCATCTTCAGCGGCGAGCGTGGCGGGCCCTGGGCGATGAGCACGTCGAGCTGGTCTTCGAGCTGCTTGCGCTGGTCTTCCGGAATGCCGCGGTCGAGGTTGCGCGACCAGTCGAGGGTGATCCAGGCCTTCAGCGCCTCGGCGTCGAAGTGCTCGGGCTGGTAGAGCATCAGGTAGCTCTTGAGCGCCTCGTAGGTGAATTCGAGGTTGTCCTTCTGCGCGGTGCGCAGCTGGTCCTCGATGCGCTTGGCGATCTGCGGCAGGAACGCGTCGTTCAGCGCGCGCTGGTGCGTGAGCATGGCGGCCGCGTCGAGCTTGTCGCCCTGGTAGAGGCCCAGCGTCATCGACAGCGGCTCGTCGCCCTGGCGGTTGTCGGGCGTCTTCCAGATGTCGCGCAGGCTCTGCAGCACGGGCGCCACTTCGACCAGGTTCTGCACGCGCGCGGGCAGCGCCGCGAGGTTCTGCCGGGCGGGCTCTACGCGGGCCTCTACCGACTTCAGGTAGTTCATGTTCTGCAGCGTGCTGTAGCCCCAGGCCGCGAGCAGGCCGACGGTGACGAGCGTCATGGCCGTCACGCCGATCAAGCGCAGCGTGTGGCGGCGGCGCTCCAGCTTCACGTCGGCGCCGGCCAGGCGCTGCTCGGGGAACACCACTTCGCGCAGCAGCGAAGTGAGGAAGTAGCTGCGCCCGCTGGACTTCTGCGGCGCGAGCATGGCGCGCTCGATGCCGAAGCTGCGCGCGAGGCTGCCCATCACGCGGTCGATGGGGCTGCCTTCCTGCGTGCCGCTGGTGAAGTACACGCCGCGCACCCATGGCGGCTGCGCGAAGCGCGAGCCGGTGAACACCTGCTCCAGCAGGTCCGACAGCAGCGGTCCGATGGAGCCGAACTGCGCCGGAAAGCCGAAGATCGCCGCGCGCCGGTTGCCGTCGGTCTCGCGCTGCATGCGCGCGATGAGGCCGTCGTTCACGCGGTTGTGCAGCAGCGCGAACTCGCGGTTGAAGGCAGCGGAAAGCCCCTTCTCCTCCACCTGCAGGTTCTCGTCGGCCGGCAGCGTGAAGCCGAAGACCTGCGCGCGCTGTTCCTTGCCGAGGTCGTCGAAGTAGTCGGTGAAGCCGTAGAGCAGGTCGCTCTTGGTGACGAGCACGTACACCGGCAGCCGCGTGGTGAGCTTGCCGTCGAGCTCCAGCAGGCGCGCGCGGATCGATGCCGCGAGCTGGGTACGCGCCTCGGGGCCCTGGCTCAGCAGGTCGGCCACGCTGACGGTGAGGAACACGCCGTTGAGCGGCCTGCGCGGGCGCACCTTCTTCAGCAGCCCCAGGAAGCCTTCCCACGCGCTCTTGTCTTCCGACTGGTGGCTGTCCTGCGTGGTGTAGCGCCCGGCGGTGTCGATGAGCACCGCCTCGTCGGTGAACCACCAGTCGCAGTTGCGCGTGCCGCCCACGCCGCGGATGGCGCCGGGGCCGAACTTCTCGGCCAGCGGGAAGCTCAGGCCCGAGTTGACCAGCGCGGTGGTCTTGCCCGCGCCCGGCGCGCCGATGAAGACGTACCAGGGCAGGTCGTAGAGATAGCTGCCGCCCGAGATGGAAAGCCAGTCGCGCCAGCCCGGCTTCTTGCCGGCGGCGTGCATGCGCATCTGCTTGAGCGTGGCGACGGCTTCGCTGAAGCGGGTGTCGAGGATCTTCTGTTCGCCGTTGACCGGCGCATCGGCCTTGGCGGCGGGCGCCTTCATCAAGCCGTCGGTCAGGTGCTGGCTCGCACGGCGGGCGCGCCAGCGGCGGTACAGCGCGCGCAGCACCACGACGAGCACGATGACGCCGATGACGATGGCGCGCGTGGTCTCGCTTTCCAGCGGCGCGAGCGAACCGATCTTCACCAGCGGGCCGATCCACCAGATCAGCAGCGCGACGACGATCAGCGCCAGCAGCGTGAGCAGCAGCGGGCTGAAGAGGAAGCCGAAGATTTTCTTGATCATTTCGTCGCTCCCGTGGCTGGAGCAGCAGCAGGTGCGGCCGGCGCGGCGGCAGGAGCGGCGGCGACGCCCTCGGGCCCGGTCAGCAGCACCACTTCCACGCGGCGGTTGCGCGCTCGGTTGGCCGGCGTGTCGTTGGGCGCCACCGGCTCGGCGTCGGCCTTGCCGTCGGCGCGCATGCGCGCGGGGTCGACCAGCGTGGAAAGTGCGCCCTTCACCGCGTCGGCGCGCGCGGCCGACAGGTGCCAGTTCGACGGATAGCGCAGCGAGCGGATCGGCTGGTTGTCGGAGTGGCCGGTGATCAGCACCTCGCCCTTCACCTCGGCCAGCGCCTGGCCGATGCGGCGCAGCACCGGCAGCGACTGCGGCATCGGCTCGGCGCTGCCGGAGCCGAAGAAGGAGTCGCCGCGCAGGCGTACCACGCTGCGGTCGGCCTCGTCGGTCACGGTGACGAGGCCCTGCTTCACCTCGGGCTCCAGGAAGCGCGCGAGGCGCGGCGTCTTCGCCGGCAGCGCGGGCGGCGCGATCTGGATGTTGGGCGCGCGCAGGCTGGACACCGCGGCGTACGTGGTGTCGGAGCGGTAGTTCAGCGTGAGCCGCAGCCCGAACCACGCGAGCGCCAGCAGCAGCGCGAAGCCGGCCGCGAACACCCACAGCGGCAGCGACTCGCGCAGCCGCACCGTGCCCGCGCCCTGCCCGCGCCAGTGCGGCGAGAGCTCGGCTTCCACGGGCGGACGGTCCTTGGCGATCAGGTCGGCCAGGCGCTGGCGCACAGAGTCGAGCTGCGCGCGGCCGTTGTCGATCACGCGGTAGCGGCCCTCGAAGCCGAGCGCGAGCACGCTGTAGATCAGCTCCAGCAGCTGGCGGTGCGTGGGCACGTCCTGCGCGAGCTTGGCGAGAAGCTGGAAAACCTTTTCGCCGCCCCATGTCTCGTTGTGGAACTGCACCAGCAGGCTCTGCTTGTTCCAGCCGGCCTGCACGCCCCAGGGCGTGTTGGCCACGGCCTCGTCGAGCGCGGTGCACAGCACGTAGCGCGCGGCGAGCACGGATTCATTGCCCACGCCCGCGCGCCTCGCGCTGGCATCGAACTGGTTCACCGCATCGGCGGTCGATGCGCGCAGCGCCGGCACGTTGGGCGGCTGCGCGAGGTTGCGCAGCTTTCCGATCAGCACCAGCAGCTTGCCGGCGGCCGACACCAGCGGGTTGAGCAAGCCGAGTTCGCCGACATCGGCGGCCGGCGTCGGATCGGCCCCGCCGAAGAAAGGCGCCGCAGCGGGCGCGGCAGGTGTGCCGGCCGGCGTGCGCGGCTTGGGCTTGATGACCGTGCGCTCCGACTCGAAGGCGGCAAAAGGATCGGGAGGTGTGCTCATGATGGCTCCACGCTGACGGTGCCACTGCGGGTCATGCTCGTATCGCCCAGAACTGGAGATCGAGGCCGGGGAAGTCCCCCGCGATGTGCATCGCGATGCCGCCCGACTGCTCGAGCTGCCGCCACAGGTCGCTGTTGCGCGTCTCCAGCTCGAAGTAGCTGGCGCCCGTGTGGAAGGGAATCTGCCTCGGCGCCACCGGCATCGGCGTGAGCGTGACGCCCGGCAGCGCGAGATTCACGAGATCGCGGATGCGCTCGACCGGACCGATCTTGACCTGCGTGGGAAAGCGCGCGCGCAACGCCTCGCTGGGCATGCTGGCGCTCACCGCGAGCACGAAGGTGGCCTTGCGCTGCAGTTCCACGTCGGTGACCACCGCCACGCGCACGCCATGCTTGCGGTCGTGCAGGTCGATGCGGATGGCCGACTGCTCGAACACCATCGACAGGCTGCGGCGCAGGTCGTCCATGAGCGGACGGAAGCTCATGGCGAGGTCGTCGTGGATGTAGGGGCCGAAGCGCGACACGCGGCGCGAGTCGCGAAAGCTCGCGAGGTCGCCCGCCAGCCCCAGCGCATGCTCGAAGAAGTGCTGCGGGTGCAGCATCGCGCTCTTCGCGAGGTGCGCGAAGATGGCCTCGTTGCGATTGACGGCCTGCAGCAGCATGAAGTCGGCGATCTCGGCCACGCCGCCGGTGCCGCCCTGCGTGAGCCGGCCAGCCAGCGCCTCGCCGCGCTGGCGCAGCAGGCCCAGCAGCTCGTCGAGCCAGGCGCGGATGACGGCGTGGCCGGCCACGTCGAGCAGCGGCGGCAGCATGGCGCGGTCGAGCTGCACCTGGTTGTCGACGCGGCGCTCCACCACGCGGGCCACGCCGATGGTGGTCCAGGCGTCGGTGGCCTCGCTGGCGCGCATCAGGCGCGTGTGGAGCTGGCCCAGCTGCAGCATCGCGGTGCGCTCGCCGGCGGTGTTGGAGTCGGGCACTTCCGACTCGAGCACGCGGTGGCGCACCAGCTCTTCATATTCTTCCGCGTCGGCCTCGCGCGCCCCCGCGCGGCGCAGCGGCAGCGCGAGCACCACGGCCTCGTCGCGCATGGCGGCGGGAATGTCGATGGGCTCGGGCAGCGGGTCGACCGCCGGCATGTCGAAGACGGTGCCGTCGCCGAACACGCCGACCGCGCGCACCAGCGCCAGCTTGCCCAGCGTGAGCGCGGCGGGGTCGATCTCCAGTTCGGCGAAGCCCCATGCGTAGGGCGTCGTGGAACGCAGCAGCACGTGCCGCGCGTGATCGGCATGACGCTCGCTCTGCTGCAGGTGCTGAGGCTGCAACAGCATCCCCTCGCTCCAGACCACTTTTGTTCGCCAACTCATCCGCACTCCGTCAACGGCAAGGGTTGCCTGAAAGAAACACGAAGTTTCCGGCTCGGGGGGCTGGTGGCAAATCCGCCTTAAGGCCTAGCTAATGGCCTAGGCGGGGTTCTGGAGCTACGGCGAAGGGAGTAGAGATTCGCCCGGCGCGCGGGGCCTGTCCGCTCAGCGCGCGGCGGAACGCAGCGTCTCGACCTGCTCGGCGTAGGTCTTCTCGATGCGCTGCAGCCGCTGCTCGCGCGCGGCCTCGTTGACCCACGACGCGGCCATGGCGTGCTGCCTGCCGAGCTGGCGCTCCAGCAGCGCCTGCGGCAGCAGCGCGCTGTCGTCGGCCGCGACATAGCCGTAGGCCGCGCGCAGGCTCTTGAGCACTTCGCGCTCGGCGTCGCCGCGCGCACCCTTGGCCTTGCCGTAGCCGGTCAGGAAGTTCTGCAGCCGCGCCTGGAACTCCGGCGGGAAGTCGCGCCGCACCACCATCTGCGCGCCGGGTGGCGGCTGCGACTCCCACACCACCTGCAGCCGCTCGGCCTCGATGGGAAACTGCTGGCGGAAGCGCTCGAAGTCGGTGGTGTTGTTGGTGGCCACGTCGGCATCGCCATTCGCCACGGCCAGCGCGGTGGCCTGGTGGGTACCGACGAACTCGCTGCGAAAGCGCGTCTCCATCTCGATGTTGTTCGGCAGGAAGAGCTGGCTCTGCGGCACGATGAAGCCGGTGACGGAGCGGCTGTCGCCGCGCGCGAGCCGCCACTTCTCGGGCTGCGCGAGCAGACCCTCGAGCGTATTGAGCGGACCGGCCTTGCGCACCAGCAGTACCGCGCGGTGTTCGGGCAGCCCCGGGTGCCGCGCGATCTGCGCCACCACCTTCATGCGCCGCTGCATCACGGCGTCGAGCGCCATCTTGCCGGAGAGAAAAGCCATGTCGATCTCGTCGCGGCCGATGGCGCGGTCGAGTTCTTCATAGGTCGGCACCGAATACATGCTGACCGGCATGCCGAGCGAACGGCCCATGTCGTTCATGAGCGGAGTCCACAGCGCACGCGACTCGACGGTGCCGCCCAGTGGCAGCACGCCGAAGCGGATCATCCGGATGGCCGGCGCAGAGGCGCCCTTCTCGGCAGGCGAAACGGCGGCCGCGGACGCCTGCTGGGCCACGGCAGGCAGGACTATGAAGAAGGCCAGCAGCACAGCGGCCGCTCGCCTGAACCCGGCTCCCACGCTCATGGCGACACGTCCTTGAGCACGCTGACCTGGTCGGCGTAGCTGCTCTCGATGCGCTGCAGGCGGGCTTCGCGCGCGGCGTCGTTCACCCATTGCGCGGTCATGGCGTTCTGCTTCGCCAGCTGGTAGGCCAGCCTGGCAGCCGGCTGCAGCGAGCTGTTGTCGGCGGCCACGAAGCCGGCCAGGTCGTGCAGCGACTTCAGCACCACGCGCTCGGCGTCGCCGCGCGGGCCCTTGGCACGGCCGTAGGCGACCAGGAAGGCCTGCACGCGCTTGCGCAGCTCGGGCGTGTATTCGCGCCGCACCACGATCTGCGCGTGCGGGATCAGCTCGGACTCCCACAGCACCTGCAGCCGCTCGGTCTCGGCCGGAAAGCGCGTCTTGAAGCGCTCGAAGTCGGCCGTGTTGTTGGTGGCCACGTCGGCCTCGTTGTTGGCCACGGCCAGCGCGTTGGCCTGGTGGGTGCCCACGATCTCGCTGCGAAAGCGCGTCTCCATCGCGATGTGGTTCGGCAGGAAGAGCTGCAGCTGCGGCACGATGAAGCCCGACACCGACTGCTTCTCGCCGCGCGCGAGCCGCCAGCGATCGGGCTGGTCGAGCAGGTTCTTCAGCGAATTGAAGGGCGGCGCCTTGCGCGACAGCAGCAGTGCCCGGTAGCCGGGCAGGCCGTCGTGGCGCACCACCTGCGCCACCACCTTCATGCGGCGCTGGGTGACGGCGTCGAGCGCCATCTTTCCCGAGAGGAAGGCCATGTCGACCTCGTCGCGCTGGATGGCCTGCTCCAGCGCCTCGTACGAGTTGACCGAAAGCACGCTCACCGGCCGGTTGATGGCGCGGCTGAGCTCGGCCAGCAGGGGATCCCAGTCGCTGCGCGACTCGAAGGCGCCCCCCAGCGGCAGGATGCCGAAGCGCACCGGGCCGTCCAGCGGATGGCCCTGCGCCGGCGCCGCCAGGGGCAGCACCGCCAGCAGCGCCAAGGCGGCCGCGCGGAGCCAGGCGGCTGGAAACTCGGCGAATCGGCGCATGGAAGCCAGCATTTCTGGAGCGAAAGACATAGGGCCGGCGCGCATCGGCGGGTCTAACATGGCAGCGCGGACGTCATTAAATATCAATTACAAGCATTTTTTGTGATGTTTTACCTAGCTTTCCCGCTCCGGACGGCCCCAATAAGCTCGGCCCCCATGCGTCCGATGCGCCCATGAACTGGAATTTCCGCGTCATCCGAGGCCTGGCCCGCCTGACCTTCGCCCAGCAGCTGATCCTGCTGGCGATGGTGCCGGCGGCCCTGGCCACGCTGGCGGCGATCGCCGTGCTGACGCGCCAGCACCTGGGCAACCTCACCGAGCTGATGCGGGCCAACGCGCAGACCGTGGCACTGCAGGTGGCCACCGTGGCGCAGGCGCCGCTGGCGCGCATGGACCGCCGCGCGCTGGCGCGCACCGCCCAGTCGGGCACCTACCAGCCCAACGTGCAGCAGGTGCAGATCTGGACCGAGGACGGCGAGATCGTCGCCAACTCCGAGACCATCGACCGCGCCCGCGCCGAGGGCCTGCAGGTGGTGGTGCCCATCGTGAGCGACGACGGCCGCCACAACGGCAAGGTGATGGTCGAGATGAGCCTGGCGGCCGTGCAGAGCGCGCGGCGCTCGGTGTGGTTCAACGTGGGGCTGGTGCTGGCGATCAGCCTCTTCGGGGTGGGCCTGGCGGGCTGGTGGGCGGCGCGGCGCATCAGCGAGCCCATCCGCGCGCTGGGCAAGGCGGTCGACCGGCTGGGCGCAGGCGAGGACGCGAGCGTGGCCATCGAGGGCACGGCCGAGGTGCGGCACCTGCAGCAGGGCTTCAACGAGGCCGCGCGCGCGCTCGCCGAGAGCCACCGGCTGCTGCAGAGCCGCATCAACGAGGCCACGGCCGAACTGGCGCGCAAGAACCAGCTGCTCGAAGTGGCCAGCCAGGCCAAGACCCGGCTGCTGGCAGCCGCCAGCCACGACCTGCGCCAGCCGCTGCATGCGCTCACGCTGTTCTCCGACGGGCTGGCCAACGGCGAGAGCGACCCGGTGAAGCTGCAGCGCATCGGCCACATCCGCGAGTGCGTGGATTCGCTGGACCGCCTCTTCTCCGAGCTGCTGAACCTGTCGCAGCTCGACGCGGGCGTGCTGCAGCCGCAGTGGATCGACTTTCCGCTCGACCGGCTGTTCGAGGAGATCAGCCGCAACTTCCGCCCGGTGGCCGAGCAGCAGGGCCTGCGGCTGGTGGTGCGCAAGACCGACGTGTGGGTGCGCTGCGACTACGTGATGCTCTCGCGCATCCTGAACAACCTGGTGTCGAACTCGCTGCGCCACACCATCGAGGGCGGCGTGCTCATCGGCGCCAGGCGGCGCGGCCGGGGCGTGCGCATCGACGTGGTCGACACCGGCGTGGGCATCGCCGCGCACCACCAGGCGCGGGTGTTCGAGGAGTTCTATCAGGTCGAGCCCGCGAGCCGGCAGGCATCGCGCGGCACGCGCGGCATGGGGCTAGGCCTGGCCACGGTGCAGCGGCTGGCCGAGCTGCTCAACACGCGCGTGGAGCTGAGCTCGAAGTTGCACAAGGGCACCTGCGTGCGGGTGCTGGTGCGCTCGGCGCCGGCCGCGCTGCCGGCGCCCGCGGCGTCGCCCGCCGTCGCCGCCATCGAGGAGGAGGAAAGCCTGGCCGGCGTGCGCATCATGGTGATCGACGACGAGCGCACCATCCTCGAGGGCCTGACGGTGGTGCTCTCCAACTGGGGCGCCGAGGTGCTGCCCGCGCAGACCCGCGCCGAGGCGCTGACCATGGCCGACGGCTGGGCGCAGCCGCCCGACGTGGTCATCAGCGACCTGCTGCTGCAGGGCGGCGACAACGGCCTGGACGTGATCGCCGCGCTGGAGCGCCATCCGCGCGGCATCGGCGCGGGCACCGCGCGCCTGCTGGTGACCGGCGAGACCAAGCCCGACCGCCTGCGCGAGGTGGCGAGCGCTGGCATCACGGTGCTCTACAAGCCGGTGTCGCCGCGCGTGCTGCGCCAGGCGATACAGGCGCAGCGCGCGGCGGCGGCGCAGGCGGTGGGGGCATAGGGCCTGCGGTAAGTGCCTGGGTACTCCATCGGGCATAGGCCGTGCGGCCATCGCCGCGTGGAATTCGTCACGCGGGCAGGCCACCGTCGACGCTGACATAAGCCCTCCGCCTTATCGCGCGAAGAGGGGGTCGTCCTTACATTGGATCATCGCTCCTCGCTGCGGAAGCAGTCCATGTTTGTTGCCGTGATCTCCGTTCTCCCGCCCTCCTCGAGAAGGCTGTGGCGCGCCGCCCGCAGCGCGCTGGTGGCGGCGCTCGCGTGGGCCGCGGCTGGCGGCAGCGTCGCGGCCGCCAGCCTCACGGTACTGATGGGCGACGACATGGCTGCGTCTTCGGAGTTCGTGCAGCAGCTGCGCGCGGACCAGGAGCCGGGCGGCAGGTTCGAGCTGGTGCGCGTCTCGCCCGGCGCACCCGGCGCGGCGCAACCCGAGGCGGCCGCGGCTCCCGACACCGAACGCGCCGCCAACGCGGGTGTGCGCACGCGCGGCCTGCGCCCCAGCGCCGTCGACACGCCGTTCACCATGGCCGTGGGCCCCGCTGCCGCGCGCGCCGCGGTCGAGCGCCCGGGCCAGGAGCCGCTGGTGCTGGCGATGCTCAGCCGCCTCGAATACGAAACCCTGAAGGCCTCCAGCCCGGCGCTGCGGCGCGGCGACCGCCGCGTGGGCGTGCTGCTGCGCGACCCGGCCATGGCCGACCAGCTCGCGCTGGTCAACGCGGTGCTGCCGCAGAAGCACCGCGTTGGCGTGGTCGCCACGCCCGAGTCGGAGCCGCTGGTGCGCGAGCTTCAGCGCGCAGCTCAAGGCGCGAACCCGGCGTGGGACCTGCGCGTGGAATACGCGCCCGACGCGCGGTCGATCGCCTCGGCCCTGCGCCAGGTGGTGCCGCAGAGCGACGCGCTGATGGTGCTGCCCGACCTGATCGGCGACAACCAGGCCGCCACGCTCTCGGTGCTGCGCGCCGCCGCGACCGCCGGCCTGCCGGTGTTCGGCGCCAGCGAGGGGCTGGTGCGCTCGGGCGGCCTGGCGGCGGCGGTCTCCACGCCCTCGCAGCTCGCCCAGCAGGCGCGGCAGCTCGGCCAGAAGGTCGCGAGCGCCGGCACGGGCAGCGGCAACAACAACGCACCGCTGGTGGAAGCTGCGACGCCCGCCACCGTGCGCGTCAACGCGACCGTGGCACGCGGACTCGGCCTGCGCCTGCCGGAGGAACGGGAACTGACCGACCGGCTCGCGGCCCCGCGATGAGCAGCGTTCCCCCCTCCCACGACCCGGCTGGGCCCTCGGGGACGGAGGGCGCGGGCACGCCATCGCAGTCCCCGCCATCGCCATCCCCGCCGCCTGCATCCCTCCAGTCGCCCCACACGCTGGTCGTGCGCGGCAACCTGCAGCGCGACCTGTTTCGCCTTGGCGTGGTGCCGTGCGCGGCGGTGGCGCTGGCGCTCACCGGCTGGTTCACGCACAACCGGCTGCAGACCCTCGAAGCCGCCTTCGACGCCGAGGGCCAGGCCGTGGCGCGGCAGGTCGCGGCCATGTCCGACCTGAGCCTCTACGCGGGCGACGTGCCGGCGCTGCAGAACGTGGCCAATGCCGCGCTGCGCGGCGGTCAGGTCACTCGTGTGGAAATCAGCAACAGCGCGGGCATCTACGTGACGGCCGGGCCGAAGACTGCGTCGCTCGCGCAGTTGCGCATGTTCACCTCGCCGGTCACGCTGCGCGAGGCCTCGCGCGCCAGCGCCTTCGCGCCGGCCGGCTCCACCGCGGCGGGCGACACGCCCATCGGCCTGGTGCAGACCTTCCGCGACACCACCGCCTACACGCGCGAGCGCAGCCGCTCGCTCATCGCCGGCATCGGCATCGCGCTGGTGGCGCTGATGGCGGCATGGGCCTCGGTACGCCACATGGCGCGCACGGTGGCGCGGCCGCTGCGGCGCGTGTCGCGCACGGTCGCGGCGCTGGAGGCCGGGCATTTCGAGGTGCGCTGCGACGTGGTGGAAGGCGGCACGCGCGGCACGCACGAGCTCGCGGTGCTCGCGCACGACATCGACCGCCTGGCCGAGCGCCTGCAGCGCAACCGCCAGATCAGCGAAGAGCGCGTGCGCGAGGCCACCGCCGTCGCGCTGCAGCGCATGGCCGAGGCGGAGCAGGCAGCTCTTTCGCGCGCGCGCTTCCTCGCGGCCGCGAGCCACGACCTGCGCCAGCCGTTGCATGCCATGGGCCTCTTCATCGACGGCCTGCTGCCCGGCGCCACGCCCGCGCAGCGCCCGGCCGTGCTGCGGCTGCAGGAAAGCACCGAGTTCATGGGCGTGCTGCTCGACGACCTGCTCGAAATCTCGCGGCTCGACGCGCAGGTGCTCACGCCGGCGATCGCGAAGGTGCCGCTCGCGGAACTCTTCGACCAGCTCGACGCGCAACACGCCGCGGCCGCCGTCGAGGCCCGCGTGCGGCTGCGCTGGAGCGACCGGGGCCTGGCGGTGCGCACCGACGCGGCGATGCTGCGGCGCATCGTCGGCAATCTCGTCACCAACGCGCTGCGCCACGCGCCCGAGGGCGGCACGGTGCTGGTGGCGGCGCGGCGCAGCGCGGGCGGCGTGCGCATCGAGGTGCGCGACAACGGCGTGGGCATCGCGCCCATCCACCAGGGCCGCATCTTCGAGGAGTTCTACCAGGTGGCCAACACCGAGCGCGACCGGCGCCGCGGCTTCGGGCTGGGGCTGGCGATCTGCGCGCGCATCGCCGCGCTGCTGGGCACGCGCATCACGGTGCGCTCGGCGCTGCAGGCGGGCAGCACATTCGCCTTCACGCTGCCGGCCGCGCGGCTGGCCGACGTGGCGCCACCGCAGCCGGCGCCGATGGCGCCCGCGCCGCTGGTGGGCCTGCGCTGCCTGGTGGTGGACGACGACCCCGCCATCCTCGACGGCAGCCGCGCGCTGCTGGAGCAATGGGGCTGCCAGGTGGAGTGCGTGAGCACCGGCGCCGAGGCCATCGCGCGGCTGGGCACCGGCGACATCCACTACGACGCGGTGCTGTGCGACCTGCAGCTCGCGGGCGACGGCGACGGCGTGGACGTGATCGACGCCGCCAGGCGGCTGCAGCCCGAGGCGCTGGCGGTGCTGGTCTCGGGCGCCACCGGGCCCGAGGTGCTGCAGCGGCTGCGCCACGGCGGCGTGATGCTGCTGACCAAGCCGGTCGCGCCGGCCAAGCTGCGCGCGCTGCTCACCACGCGGCGACAGGTGCCGGCGCACTGAGCGCAGGCGCCGGTCAGTCGATACCGGCCCGCGAGAACTGCTGCCGGTACGCCGTCGGCGACACCTTGAAGGCCGAGAGGAAATGCTTGCGCAGCGACACCGCCGAGCCGAAGCCGGCGCCGGTGGCCACGCGCTCCACCGGATGGTCGGTGGTTTCGAGCAGGCGCTGCGCGAGCGCCAGGCGCTGGTTCTGCATCCACTGGCCGACGGTGGTGCCGGTGGATTCGCGGAAGCGCCGCGTGAAGTTGCGCCGGCTCATGAGCGCGCGCCGCGCGAGGTCGTCGAGCTCGTGAGGCCTGTCGAGGTGCCGGCCCAGCCATTCGAGCAGCGGCGCGAGCCGGTCGCGATCGGCGGTGGCGGGCACCGGCTGCTCGATGTACTGCGCTTGCCCGCCCTGCCGGTGCGGCGCCACCACCATGCGCCGCGCGGCGCGGTTGGCCGTCTCGGCGCCGTAGCGCACGCGCAGCAGGTGCAGGCAGCAGTCGATGCCGGCCGCGGTGCCGGCGGAGGTGAGCACGTTGCCGTCTTCCACGTAGAGCACCTCGGGCTGCAGCTTCACCTTCGGGTACTGCCTGGCGAAGGCGGGTGCCAGCTTCCAGTGCGTGGTGGCCGGGCGGCCGTCGAGCAGGCCGGCCTCGGCCAGCACGAAGGCGCCCAGGCACAGGCCCATCACGGTGGCGCCGCGCCGGTGCGCGGCCTGCAGCGCGCGGACGAGCTCGGGCGGCGCCGCGCTGCAGTCGTCGCGCCATGAGGGCACCACCACGATGCGCGCGCGGCGTATCGCCTCCAGCCCGTGCGGCACCACCAGCGAGAAGCCCGCGTTGGTGCGCAGCTCGCCGGGCTCGGGCGCGCACACCTGCACGCGGAAGCGCGGCGCGCCGGCCTCGGTGCGGTCCTCGCCGAAGACCATGCAGGGCACGGACAGGTGGAAGGGACTGATGCCGTCGAAGGCGACGACCGCGACGGTTTCGGTGGCAGCGGTGCTCATGGCCCGATCTTATCGATGAATGGCTTTCGGGCCACTTTCGGGGAATGGGGCCCACGGGAAGAATCCAGTCATCCGAACCACACAAGAGAAGGAGTCCATCATGAGCAGCAACACAACCAGGCCGCGCCGCGCCCTCGTCGTGATCGACGTGCAGAACGAATATTTCGAGGGCGGCGGCCTGCCGATCGAGTACCCGCCCATCCTGGACACGCTGCCGAACGTGACGAAGGCCATGGACGCCGCGCGCGCCGCCGGCACGCCGGTGGTAGTGGTGCGCCACCATGCGCCCAAGGGCGCGCCGGTGTTCCAGGCCGACGCGCACAACGGCCAGCTGCACCCCGAGATCGCGAAGCGGCCGCACGACCACCTGGTCACCAAGAGCTTTCCGAGCGTGTTCACCGGCACCGACTTCGCCGACTGGCTCGCGCGCAACGAGATCGACACGCTGAGCGTGGCCGGCTACATGACGCAGAACTGCGACGCCTCCACCGTGTACGAAGCCATGCACCGGGGCCTGGCCGTGGAGTTCCTCGCGGACGCCAGCGGCGCGCTGCCTTACGAGAACGCGGCGGGCAAGGTGACGGCCGAGGAGATCCACCGCGTCTTCAGTGTGGTGTTCCACAGCAACTTCGCGGCCGTGACTTCCACCGATGCATGGATCACGGCGATGCGCGAAGGCCAGGTCATCCCGAAGGACAACGTCGTGATGTCGAACCGGCGCGCACGAGGCGTCGCCTAAATGGCGCGAGCCTCGCGGGGTCGGCGCGCCCCGAGGCACTCACCGTGAGAAGCCGACCTCGAGAAGATCGTCGGATGGCTTCTCGAAACGCCGGGCATCGTCGATGGGCTTCCACAGCACATTGGTCGATGGCCCGGCGGAGTCGCCTTCGACCTGAAGCCGCGCAATCACAGGCACCGGCAAAGCTGCCATCGCGACAGCACCGGCGGCCATCTGCATCGCCTTGCGTCGCGTCGGGTTGTGTTCCGCTGTCATCGTGGATTCCCTCATTGGATCGCCACGGCTTCGGCCGGTGCACCCGGCACCGCAACGCGGAACTTCAGGCCGTCCAGCAGCCTGTCCCACAGCGCGATGGCTTCCTCGTCACTGAGCGAGGAAGCCGGCGCCGCGCCGATGCGATCTGCCATGACCTTGGTATGCATCGTCACGTCGAGGTTGCCGGGACGTGCGACGCTGCCGCCGTTCTCGCCGATGAACATCCATTCGAAGTCGTGCGTGCCGTCGGCACGGCGCACCAGCGACTCTTCCCCGTTCCAGCCGTGGACGTTCTTCCTGCCCTCGCGCAACGTCGTGAGCTTGGGGTACCTGCTGCCGGCCTCACGCTTGCGGTCGGCGATGAGCTTGAGCAGGCCGTCGCTGTTGCCGGCGAACTTGGTGTTGACGGTCTGGTTGCTCTCGACGCTGAAGACCACGTCGGGCAGAACTGCCATGTGGAGGCCGACTTGCGTGAGCACGTTGCCCCTGGAGCCGTCGAGGCGGCGGAAGCCGAACTCGTGGCACAGGCCTTGTTCGGTGGGGACCTCGTCGGGGGTGCGAGGACGCAGATTCTGGGCGATTTCGATCGTGCTTTGGAGGATGGAATCGGCCGTAACACCTTGACTCTTTGCGGTTCCTCTGTCGTTCACAAAAATGTGCGGCCCCACGATGTGATAGTTGCGAAATCCTTCCAGCTCAAGTTTTTTGGCCGTGTCGTCCATGTAGGACCGAATCAGCCATGTGTTTGGAGCTGGGCCCTTGCCGAAGTAGTTGATCTCGGCAGTTTTGTCCGCCGCCAGGATCTTTGCCCGCTCGGCATCCATGACCTTATCGATGTCTTTGGCTTGGTTTGCCAAAGTCGGGAAGTCGCGCCCAAAGGCCAGACGCGAGTCCACAGGGGCCGTAAGTACGTAGCGCCCGAAGCACAGCAGCTTGGTGTGTTCGAACAACCGTTCAATGCGAGTGTTCTTCATATGGTCGCCTTTCCTTTCATGTTCTGAGTAGGAGATTCAGTCCTTCTTGTCCCACCACGCCGGATCGAATTCGTTGGCGATGCGCACGATGCCGTACAGCGTCGAGGCGTTGGCGTCCTGGTTCCTGTAGCTGTTCTGGTGGTCATAGCCGCGCTGGACAAACTTGAGCTTGGCCTTGACCTTGCTGGCACTACGCTCCACAGGGACTGTGCCGTCAGCAGCTGCGCCGGGTGGTTGCAGCTTCAGGATGAGTTCCGTGCCGTAGTTGCCGCGCACCTTCAGCAAGCCCTTCTTGTTGTCACCCTTCCCACCGAGCAGCAGGGTCCAGTTGGCCGGATCGCCAGCCTTCGCCGCATCTCCATCAACAACGCGCCACGACACTTCGTTCCATGCCAACTGTTTCGGGTCGTTGCCGTAGTGGGCGTAGGTCAGTTCGTGAAAGGTGTTCTCGATGGCATTGGCGAATTTCATTGCGCTGGCGACTCGCCGCGTTGTCGCCTCTGCTCCAATCTGCTGCTCTGACTTGCCTCCCTCTCCGGGAGGCTTCTCCAGCTGCCCAGCCGGATCAATCCACTCCGGATTGATCAACCGCCACCACTTGTCCGGCCCCTGCGTATAGATCTCCTCCACGGCATCGCCCTGCGGAAGCCGCGCGAGGAAATTGCCCTCCTGATCCTGCACATGCAGCCACTGCGTGCCGTACGCGGCGGCGGGCAGCAGCTCGAGGCCGCCCTGCGCGTTGGCCAGCACTGCCGTGACTTTCTCCCCATCGTCGCCCAGCAGGCCCTGGATGATGTTCGCGACGATGTCCAGGAAACCTCCGCCCTCGAAGCCGGCGCGCATGCGCTTGTAGGCTGCCGCGGCGCCGGTGGTGGGCATCACCCCGTGCACGATGCCCAGCACCTTGTCCTTGATGTTGCCGTAGTCCGGATGGATCAACGCGCGCGCCAGGATGCCGCCCATGCTGTGCGTGACCAGGATGACGCCGGGGCAGTCGAAGCCGTTGTCGTTGTAGGTCTGCACGAGCTTGTCGATCTTCGGCGCGAGCGACCTCGCTTCCTCGCCGTTGCTCCTGAGCCAGTTGTAGCCGAAGGCGTGCACGGGGTACCAGCAGTTGCCGATCTTCATGAGGTCGGCCTCGGAGAGCGCGGCGCCTTCCTGCGCGCCGAAGCTCGAGGGCTCGCGCCCCACCATCGCCTGGCGGTCTTCGCTGTTCGCCCACCAGGAAGACACCTTCACCTGCTCGCCCTGGCCCTGCAGCATGTCGTTGAGGCGGCTTTCCATTTGCTTGATGATGTCGCCGTAGGCGCTGAACATCACCTCGCTCCAGCCGCGCGCGCGGGCCTTCTGCGCGGCCGAGAAGCTCTGCCTGTTGGCCGCCAGCGGGTGGTCGGGGTCGGCCTTGGGGTCGTCGATCAGCAGCTTGCTGACGGGGCCCAGCTTGTCGGGCACGTTGGCGTGGCGCTTGTCGGAGCTGACGGTCGCGTCTCCCGTCGCGTCGTATCCGGCCGGGCCATTGTCTGTGGCCTCGTAGCGGTCCACCTCCACCTCGTCGGGGTCCAGGCGCATCTGGCGCTGTGCGGGGCTGTCGTTGCGCCGGCCCAGGACGTCGCCGGTGTCGTCGGGCCGCCAGGCGATGTTGTCCTGGCGCTTGAGCAGCGCCTGCCGCGCCCTGGACAGCCGCAGGTTGCTGCCCATGATGCCGGGCAGGAAAACGATGGGGATGAGCTTTCCCGGCGGCACGCGCACGCGAACCCTGCGCTTGTCGGACACGGGCGTGGTGACCACGCCCACCTCGGCGAAGCCGCCGATGCCCAGCGAGAAATCCGTCCAGTGGTCCTCGTCTTCTCCCTGTACCCCCATCACGCCCTCCCTTCGGCGTTCGAGCTTTCCTTGATCCGTCCGAGCCAGCGCACCTTGTAGAACTCCGGTGCGTCGGCACGCTGCGCTTGCGTCGAGCCGTCGCTGCTGGTGATGGCTCCCCCGCGGTCGGCCGCTTGTGCGCCGGCGGTCGCCGGGCCGCGCGGTGGTTGCTCGCCTTCGCGCACGAGCCTGAACACCTGCCTGGCCGCCGTCGAGTTGTTCTCGTCGAGGTGATGGAAGATGAGTTCCTGATCGAAGGCGGCGTTCGGGTCCTGGTTCACCAGCTGCGGCGCGCGGCTCGCGGGGCCCACGAAGCTGTGGGTCGCGGCGTGTTCGCGCCACAGGCCGTTGGTGCCGTGCACGATGCCCTGCGCGTTCCAGCGGCTGAAGCTGGAGCCGCCGTTGATCAGCACTTCCTCCTTGGCCGTGATGGTGATGCGCTCCGCCTCGAGCTTGATGTTGAGCCTGCCCAGCAGGTTGATGCTGTTGCGCAGGGCCTGGATGTCGATGTCCGCGTTGCCTGCGATCAGCCGCATGCCGGCCTTGCAGGCGAACAGGCGCACCGCGTCACGCGCGCTGGCGAGCAGGCTCCTGCCCGCGCTCACACTGGTGTGCGCACCGCTGGTGAGAGCGTTGTGCCCCGTGCTGGCGACATGCGTGGAGCCCTGCGTAGCCGCTTGGATGCCGGCCGGGCTGGCCAGGGTCAGGTGCGGCCGTGCGAATTCGGGGAACTCGCCCTGCACCGCCGCGCCGGGGCTGCCCCGGATGGCCTCGTCCTGCTCCTTGAGCTCGCGGACCACCTCGTCCTGGTCGCCCGCTTCCTGCGCCCCGGCGTCTTGCGCCATCCGGCCCAGGCCTTCATGCAGTTCGCGCCCCCGCACCAGCCGCCCCACGGTCTCGCGCATGTCCGTGATGTGGGCCTGTGCATTCGGCCGCGCCTCTGTGGTGATGAGCAGGCCGGCGCTTGCGCGCACCGCGCCGCGTCCGTCGGTGCGCAGCTCGAAGCCCTGGCCGCGGTCGTCCTGGCGGCCTGCGGTGCTCTCGATGCGGCCGATGTGCCCGAGGCTGATGCTGCTGCTGAGGTGATCGCTCTTGAGCTGGGCCTGCGGCTTGCCGCTCGTGTCGTCCAGCGCGAGATGGTTGCCGCGTTCGCCGCCACCGAGCTCCCGGCTGCGATAGCCGGCGAGGTGCTTCTGCGCGGGCAGCGCCCAGGCCGGCATGAGGTCGGCGTTGTGCACACGGCCGATGACGATGGGGCAGTCCGGATCGCCGTTGAGGAAGTCGACGATGACCTCCTGCCCGATGCGGGGCAGCGCCACCTCGCCGAAGTTCGCGCCCGCCCAGTTCGAGGACACGCGCATCCAGCAGCTGGTGTTCTCGTCGTGGCGGCCGAGCCGGTCCCAGTGGAACTGCACCTTGATGCGACCGTGCTGGTCGGTCCAGATCTCCTCCGAAGCGGGGCCGACCACGACCGCGGTCTGAGGCCCATGCGTGCGCGGCTTGGGTGTCGTGCGCCGGGGCCGCCATGCAAGGTTCGTGGGCTGGGCCTCGAACGCGAAGCGCTGCACCGAGCCTTCCGAGGATTGCCTTCCCTCGGTGGCCTGGAGGTTCTCCTGCAGGTCGTAGCTCACGCCCAGCAGCAGGTATTGCCGGTTCTGGTCGGCGCGGGGATGTTCCGCCAGGCGCATGGTGAATCCCGGCGCAAGGTCGCGCCTGTTGGAGCGGCCGCTGGCACGGCTGCGTTCGCTGTGCTGCTCCTCGTTGCGGATGGCCGCATAGGCGTCGCCGTCTTCCAGCCGGGTGTAGCCGCCGGGCCACTCGTATTGCTCGTAGCGGTCGTGGTCGTGGTCGTGGCCGATGGCCTTCTGGCGCGACTGGCTCAGGTCTGCCCTGGGGTGCAGGTCGTCATAGTCGTCATGCAGGAAGCGGCCGGGCCGAACCTCTTCGCAGGCCGTCCATTCGTAGACGCGCTCGCCGGCATCCGGGCCGCCGGTCATGCCGGCCTGCTCGTCGACATGAAAGCGAAGTTCTTCGCCGCCGGGCAGCGGTCCGTGCGAGCCGGCGATGTCGTCGGCGAAGACCAGCACGTGCTGAGCCGCTTCATGGCGGAAGAAGTAATAGACGCCTTCGTGCTCGCAGAGGCGAGAGATGAAGTCGAAGTCGCTCTCGCCGTACTGCACGCAGTAGTTCCAGCGGCGGTAGCTTCTGCCCAGCCTGCGTTCGAACGGATGGCCGTAGCGCTCGAGCACGGCCGCGACGATCTCGGGAACGCTCTGGTCCTGGAAGATCCTGAAATCGGAGCGCAGCGTGGCGAGCCACAGCCATGGACGCAGCTGCATCCGGTAGAAGCAATGGCGGTCGTCCTCGCCCGAGAGACCGAACCGGGTGGCGATGCCGTCGAGGTGCCGTGCCTCGCCGCTTTCGGTCTGGATGACGACGGTGGCGGACTTTCCCAGCATCGCGTTCGGATCGACCGCGTCGTGGCTGCCCAGCAGATCGAGATCGAAGCTGTAGAGCCGGCTCAATTCCTCGCGGCCGGCGAGACGATGGAATCGAAGGGCATCGCCCGCGGGCGTGCGGACGCCGACGCGCCGCCTCATGGCAGAAAGGCGCGTGCGAGCGCGCCGTTGACGTTGGACATGGAACTCCCTGGACAGACCGTCTCTCGTGCCGAGGACGAAGACTTTGTTTGTTCGGGATTCTGTGTGCCGAGGCACCCATGCCGATGACATCGCGCGAGCCGGCCGCGCCTTGCGTGAACTACTGCGCGATCATTCTTGCGTGCATGAAGAGGCTTGCCTCTTCGCGCAACGGTTCGTTAACGCCGCTCAGGAAGAGCGTTCACACGCCTCAGAAATCGGCGCAGCCGTTGCGCTTCTCGGTATCGACGCAGCTCGACAGGTTGGGCCGCGAGCGCACGCGCGACCATTCGCGCGCCAGCACGTCGCCGCCCTGCGTCGCGCGGTCGCCGTCGAGCGGGCCGGTGGCGAAGCAGATCGGCGGCGGGCCGATGTTGCGGTCGTACACCCAGGTCGCGGGCAGGTCGCGCAGCGCGTCGGGGCGCGGCAGGTCGGGCATCTGGTTGACGAACAGGTTGCCCGGCACGACGTTGACCGCATAGCCCTCGGCCGAGGTGAAGGCGCCATTGATCGGATACACGCCCGGCGGGCTCGCCTGCAGCGCGGGCGAGAACACGAAGCCCGAGAAGCCTGCGCCCGTGTCGCCCAGGATCAACCCCGTGACGAGGTAGCTGAAGAGCGGGTTCGGATAGCCGAAGGGCCTGCTCGCATTGCCGATGAGCACCGTGGCCACCGGCTGCTGCGCGTAGATGAAGTGGTTGGCGCCCGCCGGGATGCTCACCGCGCACAGGCCCGAGTAGGAGCAGTGGTACAGGTTGGGGTACAGCCCCGAGCCCGCGAGGCCTCCGCGCGTTTCTCCCACCCAGGTGTCGGCCCACACGCGCCACGGCGCGCCGGCGATGGTGTAGCCGCCGGTGTTCTGGAAGCGCGATCCCGCCACGAGGTCGACCCCTCCGGTGCTGCTCACGTTGGTGCCCAGCAGCAGGTCGCCGCTGAGCGTGCGCACCGCCACGGTATCGGCCGCCATCGAGCTGGCCGACACGATCTGCGGCAGGTTGCCCGCCGCGTCGTAGCCGGTGACGCTCACCGAGCCGAGCTTGACGGTGTCGACGTCCACGTAGCGGAAGGCGCCGGCCGCGCTGCCGCCGAGCGTGTCGGCGCTGACGTTGTTCGCGGCCAGGTCCAGCAGCACGCTGCCGCCGGTGGAACGTGCCAGCAGCGTGCCGGCGGTGATCGGTGCTGCAGCCGTCTGCGTGATGTTGCCGCCCGAGATCAGCCCCACGGTCGCGGCCGTGAGCGCGCCGCCGAGCTGGATGCCGCCTCCACCGCCGGTGTTCTGCAGCGTCAGCGCGCCGGGCACGGTGAGCGGGCCCACCACGTTGATGCTGCCCGCATGCGCATTGCTGCCGGCCACGATGGCGGACGCGTCCAGCCGCGTGAACTCGTCGGCCGACACCGCGAAGCCGTTGGCCGCGGTGCCGCCCAACGTGATGGGGTTGGCTGTACGGTCGACCGCGTTGCCTGCGGCGTCGACACCGCCGGGGCGCAGGTTCAGGACGCTGCCGGCGCGGATCGTGCCGGTCAGCACCACTGCGTCCGTGCTGCCGTCGTTGCTCGCGCGCAGCACCACGTTGCGGTTGCCGTCGATGCGGCCTCCGGTGCCGAGCGTGATGCCCGTGCCGTTGGCTTGCGACTCGCCCGCCACGTCGATGTCGCCGGTGCCCAGCGTGGTGACCAACGCGTTGTTGGCGATCAGCACACCGCCCGACTTGTCGCTGGAAACGCCCGGCGTCACCAGGCCCTTGATGCCGATGTTGCCGTCAACGCTGCGCACCGTGACGTTGCTCAGGTCGACCGCCTGCACGGCCAGCGGCCCGGTGCTCGGGTCCGTCACGCCGCTGCCGATGCCCACGATGGAGATGTCGCCGCTGGTGGTGAGGATCTGGCCCGGCCCGGTGCTCGCGCCGATGCGCACCCCGGTGCCTCCGGGCGCCGTGCCCGAGATGGTCACGTCGCCAGTACTGCTCTGGATGGTGGCGCCGCTCAGCTGCACCGTGGCGGTGAAGCCCGAGAAAGTGGGCGTGCCGCGCTTGCCCGTGATCTGCACCGCGCCGCCGGGGCCAGCGTCGCCCAGCGCGGTGGTGCGCGTATCGATCGTGGTGTTGGTGATGCCGATCGCCTGGTTGCCCGTGGGGCTGGTATCGGCCGTCATCACGACGTCGCCGCCGTTGGTGGCGATCTTCGCGCCGCTCAGGAAGATCGCTCCGTTCTGCCCGCCCACGCCCGCGTTGAGCACCACGTTGAGCGCACCCGAGTTGGACTGGATCGAGTTGTTGTTGAAGGCGCTGATGTTGTGCGCCGCGTCGAGCTCGAAGGTGAGCGGCGCCGAGCCCTTGCTGCGCACGATGGCCGCATCGGTGGCGAAGGTGATGTTGCCGTCGGTCGCGAGGCCGCCGGTGCCCGTCGTGATCGTGACGCTGGTGCCGCCGTCCAGTGCGTTGTTGATGTCGCCGTCCTGGATGGTCGAGTTGGCGAGCGGGTCGAAGGGGTTGCCCGTGAGGCTGCCCGATGCGGTGCCGTGCGCGATGTTGACGTTGTACGGGTCGATGGTCCAGGTACCCGCCGTACCCACCGGCGCCGATGCATCCACGCGCAGCCCCGTCAGGTCGAAGTGCGGTGCCGAGGTCTCGATGCTGCCGCCATTGCCTGCGCTCGCGCCGCCGCGCGCCGAGATGCTGCCGTAGCCGCGCAGCGTGTCGCCGGCGATCACGTTGATCGTGCCGCCATTGCCGGAGGCCGATTTCGCGTCGGCGCGCAGGCTGGCCTGGTCGCTAATGGCGATGCTGTTGGTGGCGCGCACGTCGATGGTGCCGGATTGGCCCGCGCCGCCGGCGTCGATGGTGGTCACGTCGTCGAACGCATCGATCACGAGCACGTTGCGCCCGGCGAGACTGACGGTGCCGCCCGCGCCGGTGCTGCTCGACACGTCGAGCACCGGCACGAAGACGGTGCCCGACGGTACGTCGCGAACGTTCACGCGCCCTACCAGCACGTCGCCGCCGCGACCGTCGATGGCGATGCGCCCGCCCTCGGCGCGCACGGTGCCGCCGGCCTCCATCGCGAGCGCCACCGCCGATGCGTCGCCGCCGATGGTCGCGACTGCGCCATCCACCGTGAAGCTCTTGCCCCCGGCCGTGCCGGAGATCGTTATGTCGCGCCCCGCGCCGGCCGTGATGCTGCCGCCGAAGATGGTCACGCCGTTGCCCGCGGCGTAGGACACGCCGCCACCGCCGTTGGCGGCCGATGCCGAGGTCAGGAAGGCGCTGTTCGCGGTCAGGCCCTGCATGTCGCCGCCGGTGCCGTCGATGGCCACGCGCCCGCCGGAGTCGATGGTCGCGCCGCGCATCGAGATGCCGCCGATGTTGCTCGTCGTTACGTCGGGGAAGGAGCTGTCGACGAAATCCACCGTCCCGCCGTACACCGCGACCGGGTCGGTGGCGCTCCAGCTGCGCGAGCTGCCGGCGATGCTCACGTCGCCGGTGCCGGTGCGCAGCACCGTGCCGTTGCCTTCGGTGTTGTCGAGCAGCACGCCGCCCGCGCCGATGCCGCCCACGCCGGTGATGGCGATGTTGCCGCCGCCGGTGGTCAGGCTGGTGCCCGAGACCTGCACGCCGTCCGAACTCACGTAGTAGTTCGGGTCGCCGGCCGAACTGCTGGTGCCCTGCCCGCGCAGCACGATCGAGCCGCTGCCGCCGCAGTTGCCGGAGGCCATCGCGCAGGTGTTCAGCGAGCTGTCGAACAGCGAGACGCCCGCGCGTCCGACATTCGGTCCGCCGTCCGTGGGCGCGATGCCGCCGACCGCGTAGCCGTTGGCCGCGTCGCCCTGGCCGTAGAAGCGGATGTTGCCGCCGTTGGTGGCGATGCTCGCGTTGTTGAGTTCGATCACGCCGCCGTCGGAGCCGCCGGTCGCATTGGCGTTGAAGTCGACGTGCAGCGCACCGCTTTCCGAGCGGATCGACGAGCCGCTGAACATCTGGATGTCGCGCAGCGAATCGACCGTGAGCCGCGCGTCGCGCCCCTCGGTCTTGACGATGCCCGCGCCGTCCTGGAACACCACGTCGTTCGACTCTCCGTCGTTGGAGCCGGTGCGCAGCGTCACGTCGGTCGAGCGGCCCAGCGCGTTGCCGATGGCGACGGAACTCACGCGCGTGTCGGCGGTGTTCAGTCCGTAGTCCGCGGGATCGTAGGCCGGCACGGTGTTGTCGACGTTGAGCGTGCCCTTCGACTCGACCACCCACTTCCCGTTGGCGCCGCTCGCGCCGCCGGCCGCATCGATCTGCGCGAGCTCCGTCACCTCCACCTGCCGCGCGGTGGTGGTGATGGTGCCGCCCGCGCCGCTGCCGGCGCCGCGCGCCTGGATCTGGCCGGAAACGTGAACGTAGCCGGCGCTCAGGTCCACCGTGCCGCCCTGCGCGTTCGCGCCGGTGGCGTTGCTGCGCAGCACCGAGTCGGCAGACATGCTCACCGCGGCGTTTCCCGTCACCTGGATGCTGCCGCCGTTGCTGCCGCTGGCGTCCGCCGCCAGGCCCGACAACCGCACGTAGTCCGCGCTCGCGGTGATCGATCCGCCTGCCACGCCGGCCTCGGTGCCGCTCGCGTCGATGGTGCCGCCCAGCAGCATCTCGTTGCTGCGCGCGCCCGACTGGCCGCCGTCGAGCACGATCTCGCCGTTACGGGAACTCAGCGAGCGGGCACGGATCACGCCGGTCTGGCTCACCACCAGTTGGCGCGCATCCACGTCGGCCGCGGCGGCCATCAGCACCACGCGGCCGCCGTCGGCCGCGACGTTGCCGGTGTTCATCAGTTGCGCGGTGGTGGTCTTGTCGGTGGCCTGCAGGTCGGCGAGCTTGAAGGTGGTCTGCCCGTCCAGCGGCACCTTGAAGGTGGTGAGGCCGTCGCCGTCGAAGTCCAGGTTCATGGTGAGCTTGCTGGCCGATACCAGGCCCACCGAACCGCGCGCGACGTTGATCTCGCCGTCGTTGCGCACCGAACCGCCCACCAGCGCCACGGTGCCGCCCGGGCCCGCGGTGATCGACGCGCCCTGCTCCAGCCGCACCTGCGCCAGGCTGTTGGCCGGGCCGGCGAAGACCAGCTGCTCGCTCTTGTCGAAGGCCTTGTTCTCCGAACCGGCGGGCATGAAGTTGTCGTTGGCGATGTCCAGCGTGGAAGCCACCAGCCCACCCACGTTGACCGACGCGCCCTTGCCGAACACGATGCCGCTCGGGTTGATGAGGAATACGCTGCCGCCCGGCAGGTTCGGGTTGCCGATCAGCGAGGTCCGCAGCGTTCCGTCGATGCGCGAGGCCTGGATGCTCATGCCGTCGCCCACCACGCGGTTGAGCAGCACAGCGCGCGTGCTCGGCTGTGCGATGTTGACCGTGCCGCCCGCGCCGATGGAGAAGGTCTGCCAGCTGGCGATGCCGCGCAGCGACGGCTGGTTGATGTTCATCACGCTGCCGTTCTGCGTCATGGTGACGCCGCCGGCAATGGAGTTGAAGCCGGTAGGCAGCACCTGCGCCATGGCCGGCGCGGCGCCCGCGCAGATCAGCGACAGCGCGATGGGCCGCAGTTGCAGGCGCCGAAATTGCGCGCGCGAGGATGGGTTGCGTTGCTTCATTTCAGTGTTCCACCACGCTTTCGCGTGACCCGCAATGCTTGAAACCGGCCCGGACGATTCGCGGGACACCGCGGAACCGGCTCTGCCGGGCCGCCGGTGTCGCCCCCGGCGAGGGGGTTGGCGAAGCGACACGAAGTGCGCGAGGCCTGGGGGAGTGCCATTTCAGAACGCCTTGATGAGCTGCACAAAAAGGCGCGGGTTGCGGCCCCCGCCGTCGGTCTGCGCCGGCGGCGTGCCGGCGCGCCAGGCCAGCGTGGCATTGATCGAGAAATTGCCCGGGCGCGACCAGCTCAGGCCCACGCCGTAGCCGCGCAGGCTGTGGCTGTTGACGCCGTCGTAGGGCGTCGGGTTGCGCACGATCTTTCCGTGCGCGGCGTCGTAGAACAGGAAGGGCGTGAGCTCCTCGTTGAGCGACCAGCGCCATTCGACGGTGCCGATCACGCCCTGGTCCACCAGCAGTTCGCCGGAAGGGTAGGCACGCACAGCGCGCGCGCCGCCGAGCGCGAGCTTCTCGGACGCGTCGAGGTTCTTGCTGGCCCACTGGCCTCCGACCGACAGGTACAGCGAATGGCGCGGCACGATCGACTGCAGGCGCGAGAACTGGAAGCTCAGCTTGGTGAAGCCGCCTTCGGTGCGGTGGCCGGTGATGCCGCGGTCGAAGTCGCGGCTCTCCGGGTCGCGAATGGAGAGGTTGCCGTGGTACAGGGTGCCGGAGCTGGCCCAGTAGCCGCCGCCGAGCAGCTCGTCGCGGCGTTCCCAGGTCCATCCCAGGCTCAGGCCGTTGACGCGCTTCTTGGAGTTGAAGTCGGCCGCGCGCAGCTCGTCGGTGAGGTCCTTCACGTCCACGCCCAGGCGCAGGAACAGGTTCTGCTGGCGCTGGCGGATCAGCGGGTAGCTCAGCGAGAAATCGAGCACGTTGGCGCGCCCGCGCGCGTCGAGGTCGGCGAACTGCCCGCCCAGCTCGTAGCTCACGCGAGAGAGGCCCACGCCCGCGCGCAGCCCGCTGGTGCCGATGGGCGCCTCGTAGGCGATGCGGCCGAACTGCAGCGCGTTGCTGTTGGAAACCATCAGCCGCATGTCGAGGTTGTCGCCGATGCCGAAGGGGCTGAGCCAGCGCGCAGTGCCTCCCACGCGGTAGCGGCCCGACTCCCTGGTGCCGTGGTTGTCGCCCTCGGCCGTGAAGGCCCATCGCGGCGCGGCGGCCACCTCGACCGAGAGGTCGGTGGTGCCGGGCTGCGTGCCCTCCTGCAGGCCCGAGGACACCTTGATGCCCGGCTGGTCCGACAGCAGCAGCATCGCGCGTTCATAGTCCGGCGCGCTCACCGCCGCGCCGGGCTGCAGCGGCGCGAGGAAGCCGCGCACGCGCGACTCGGCAATGGGCGCATCGGGAGCGACGGTCACGTCGACCTTGCCCAGGCGGCCCTCGATCACGCTGATCTCGACGATCCCGTCGCGCACGGTCTGCACCGGCACCACGGCCTGCGCGAGGAAGTAGCCGCGCTCCTTGTAGCGCGCGGTGATCGCCTTGGCGAGCTCCTCCAGGTCGGAGAGCGTGACGTCGCGGCCGATGTAGGGGCCGGTGATGGCCTGCAGTTCTTCGTTGCTCAGCGCCTTCACGCCGTTGAGGCGCAGGTCGTTGAGCTTGAAGGTCGCGCCGGCGGCGCCGCCCGTGTTGCGCGGCGGCGCGGGCAGGCTCTGCGGGGCGACGGCCCCCGTGGGTGCCTGCGCGATGGGGCGGTCACAGCTTCCGCAAGGGTCCTTGGTCGGCAGCAGCTGTGTGCCGTTGCCGTCGGCTTCGGCGGCATGGGTGCGCTGGGCCGCGACGAGCAGCGTCGCGCTGACCAGGGCCGTGACCGCGAAGGCGATCGGCGTGATCGGCGTGGGGCGTTGGCAGGATTTCATTTCAGCCTCCCACCGTCAAACGCCAGTTGCCGATCAGGTTGAACGGCGCCCAGAAGAAGGGATGGGACATCTTGGGATCCTTCAGCACCGCAAGCTGCCCGGCCTGCATGGCCTTCTGGATGTCGCGGCCCTTGGAGAGTTCGCCGTAGAGCGTGCTCATGAGCACGGCGGTGGCGTCGTCCGACACCGGCCACAGCGATGCGATCAGGCTGGAACTGCCGGCCGAGAGGAACGAGCGCGTGAAGCCCAGCACCTCGTCGCCCTGCGCGATGCGCCCGAGGCCCGACTCGCAGGCCGAGAGCGTGACCAGCGCGGTGCCGTCCATCGGCAGCCCGAGGATCTCGTGCGCCTCAAGGAAGTTCTGCTTGCCGCCTTCGTTGGCCAGCAGGATGCGCGAATACAGCGGATCGACCGCGTCGGCCTCGGCGTGCGCCGCCACGTGCATCAGCGGCGAGCGCGCGGCCACGTCGCGAAACTGGGTCTTGGTGGCGGCCGCGCCCATGTACACCGTGTTGCGCGGGAAGAGCCGCGCGAGTTGCTTCACCTCGGTCTCGGCGCCGGGCAGGTCGTACTTGTCCTCGATGCGAGGATTGCCGAAGGCGGTGAGCGATGCGTTCACGCGCGGCGTGCGCTGCGCCAGCTGCACCGCGATGCTCATCGACGGCGCCACGGCCACCGGATGCGTCTCGATGATGTAGCGCCCGTCCAGCCGCAGCGCCTGGAACGGCAGGTAGTGCAGCGGCCCGTGCGGCACCACCACCAGCCGCTGCCCCGGCGCGAGGCCCAGCGGACCGAGCAGCGCGGCGCCCAGCTTGTCGGCGTTGGCGATGGCGGCGCGGCGGCCGCGCACGATGGAATTGCGGAAGGTCTCGACCAGCTCGTTGAGCTCGTCGCGCTTCACCGCCACCGTCTTCTCCGCGATGCTGTCGGGGCTCACCACCCACACCACGAGGCGGTCGGGCAGCGAGTGGAACTGCACCACGCGCTCGTCGGCCGCCAGCGTGCGCTGCAGCGTGGCGAGGTCGACGGTGTTGGCGGCCTGCTCGTTGATCTTCGCGCGCCCGCGCACCGCGTCGAGCAGCGCGCGCGAGCGGCTGTGCTCGCTCACCTCGAAGGCCTGGCGCGCATCGCCCGCGTCGCTGTAGATGGACACGCCGCGCTCGAACACCGTCTGCAGGTCCGAGAACAGGCCCATCTTGAATTCCTCGCTGCGGAACCTGGCGCGCACCTTGTCGACATCGCCCAGCGCGCGGCCCACGGCCTCTGCGGCCGCCTGCTTCTGGCCCAGCGCGAGTTCGCTGCGCGCCACGCCGTCCCAGGCCCATAGGCGGTAATACTCGGTGTCGGCACCCACCTGCCGCGCGGTGAGCGCGCGGTAGGCATCGCGCGCCTCGGCCGGCTTGTTCTCGGCCAGCAGCAGCCGGGCGCGGGTGCGGTCGAGCTGCGCGGTCAGCGGTGCATCCTTGGGCGGCGCCATGGTGCCGAGCACCTCGCGCGCCCGGGCGGGGTCGCCCGACTCGATCAGCGCATTGACCAGCGATGCCTGCACCAGCGGCGCATAGCGCTGCGAACTGTTGGCCAGCGCCTCGTCATAGCTGAGCACGGCACCCGAATAATCGCCGCGGCGCGAGCGCACGTCGCCGATCACCTTCTGCACCGGACCGACCACCAGCTTGGGATCGCGCGCCTGATGCTTGAGAGCCTCGCGTGCGAACTCCTCGGCCTTCTCGAGCTGGCCCGAGTAGCTGTAGACGATGGCCAGGTCGCGGTTGGCCATGGCCATCAGGTTCGGATCGTTGGTGGCATTGGCCAGGTGCAGCGCCTTGCTCGCGGCGCGCACGCTCTGGCGGAACTCGCCCGCCTCGGCCAGCGCGACCGCCTGGCTGCAGTACTGATAGCCCGAGAGCTTGACCGAGTCCTGCCCGTAGAGCACCGCGCCTTCGCTGGTCAGCGCCAGCAGGGTGTCGGTGTCCGCAAGGCGGGCCTGCTCTGCCTTGCTGGCGGCGGCTTCGGCGCTCGTCGCCTGCTGCGCCGGTGCCGGAAGGCTCCAGCCCATCAGAAGAACGCCAGCCAGACCGAGCGCACCTGCGATGCCAGCACGATGACGTGCAGGGCGCTCCCTTCCCCATCTCGAAAACCACGCCATTGGACCCCCGCGTCTGGCCCTGTGGGCCCGCCGCGGCGGACCATCGACGTCGCGGGAGTGCGCGCCGTTCAGGCCTCGGGGAGAAAGTCTAGGAGCGGCCCCCAGGCGCGCCTATTCGCAATACGGTCTAGGGCTAAAGAACTAACAGGCAGCCGAAGGGCCTGCCCTGCGCATTCGGTCACGGCGCGCCGCAAAGGGTGCGGAGGGCATCGCGGCGATGACACATCGGCTTACATAATGCGCGCCTCAGAGCCCGCGCATGAACGCAGCGGGCCGCACCAGGGAGGTTCCATGTCACATCACAGCCGGGCCGGTCGGGCGCTTGCGCGCGCCCGCGCATACGCATGAAGCGGCGCAACGAGGCCGCGCCCCCGCCCACCGATGCACGCAAGCTTCGCCGCAGGTCGAGCCTGTGCATGGCGGGGTGCGGCCAGGCTGTCGAATGCGGACCGCTCGGCTGGTGGCCGTGCTGCTCGAAGTCCTGCCTGAAGATCTGGAAGAACCGGCCGCCGGCGATGCCTGCCGAGCGCATCGAATGGCCGCCGCGGCAGCAAGCCGCAGGCGGCGGCTAGCCGAGATCGCCGGTCAGGCGGGCACGGCGTCGATGTTCGCGCGGTCCCAGTGCCGGTGCTTCGCGATGGCGGCGGCGAAGCGCTGCGCGATGCCCGAGGCGGCCGTGCTGTCGCCCAGGTTGGTGACCGGCGTTTCGGCGACCACCACGCCGGCGGGCGCGTCATCGGGCGAGGTCTGCTCGTCGATGCCCAGCGTGGCCAGCAGCCGTGCGCCCTCGCCCACCGTGCAGATCGCCTTGCAGTGCTTGTAGGCCTCAAGCACGAAGTGCACCGCGTCGCCCATGCCCGCGAGCGCCGCGGCGCCCTCGGCACCGGCGGGCACCAGCACCGCGTCGAACATCACCGAGGGCGTGTTGACGAAGGTCGCGTCCACCTCGATCTGCCGCCTGGATGCGCTGGCGACGGTGCCCAGGCGCGGCCCCACCACCTTGCACTGCGCGCCGGCCTGCTCGAGCGCGTCGCGGATCGGCTTGAGCGAGGCCGAGTCGACGCCGTCGGCAACCAGGATCGCGATCTTGCGCGTGCGGATGGAGCCGTCGCCGGTGTCGGCCATGCTCAACGCGGGCGACTCGTCGATGGGCAGCGACATGCGGTGGTCGCGGAAGCCCGCCCGCCCCGCGGCCGCCCTGGCATCGGGCTCGCCGATGCCCAGAGGCTCGGCGACGCGGCGCGCGAGCTTCTCGTCCACGTGCGCAAGATTGTCGACCATGCGCTGGCGGATGGCGGGCACATCCAGCTTCGACAGCTCGAAGCGGAAGGCCGCGATGATGTGCTCCTTCTCGGCCGCGCTCTGGCTCTCGAAGAACAGGCGCGCCTGCGTGAAGTGGTCGTCGAAGGAGGCGCTGCGCCGCCGCACCTTGGGCGGGTCGATCTCCTCGGGGAAGGACTGGAAGCCGTGGCTGCCGCCGTCCACCCGGAATTCGGTGCCGCTGCCCAGAGTGTTCGGCTCGTAGGCCACCTGGCCGCGCGCGATGGTCTGGCGGTGCATGCCGTCGCGCTGGAAGTTGTGAAAGGGGCACACGCCCCTGTTGATGGGCAGCTCGTGAAAGTTGGCGCCGCCCAGGCGCGAGATCTGCGTGTCGGTGTACGAGAACAGGCGCCCCTGCAGCAGCGGGTCGTTGGTGAAGTCGATGCCCGGCACGAGGTGGCCGGGATGGAAGGCCACCTGCTCGGTCTCGGCGAAGAAGTTGTCGGGGTTGCGGTTGAGCACCAGCCGGCCGATCTTCTGCACCGGCACCATCTCCTCGGGAATCAGCTTGGTGGGGTCGAGCAGGTCGAAGCCCAGCGAGTGTTCCTTGTCCTGCGGTATGAGCTGGACGCCGAGCTCCCACTCGGGGAAGTCGCCGTTCTCGATGGCTTCCCACAGGTCGCGGCGATGGAAGTCGGGGTCCTTGCCGGCGATCTTCTGGGCCTCGTCCCACGCCAGCCCGTGGATGCCGAGCTTGGGCTTCCAGTGGAACTTCACGAAGTGGCTCTCGCCGCGGCTGTTGATGAAGCGGAAGGTGTGCACGCCGAAGCCTTCCATCATGCGAAGGCTGCGCGGGATGGCACGGTCGCTCATGGCCCACATCAGCATGTGGGTGCTCTCGGGCATCAGCGAGACGAAGTCCCAGAAGGTGTCGTGCGCGCTCGCGGCCTGCGGCATCTCGTGGTGCGGCTCGGGCTTGACGGCGTGGATGAGGTCGGGGAACTTGATCGCGTCCTGGATGAAGAACACCGGGATGTTGTTGCCCACCAGGTCGTAGTTGCCCTCGCGGGTATAGAACTTGACGGCGAAGCCGCGCACGTCGCGCACGGTGTCGGCCGAGCCGCGCGAGCCGGCCACGGTGGAGAAGCGCACGAACACCGGCGTCTTCGCGTCCGGGTCCTGCAGGAAGTCGGCGCAGGTGAACTGCGACATCGACTTGTAGACCTGGAAGAAGCCGTGCGCCGCGGAGCCGCGCGCATGCACGGCGCGTTCGGGAATGCGCTCGTGGTCGAAGTGAGTGATCTTCTCGCGCAGGATGAAGTCTTCGAGCAGCGTGGGACCGCGCACGCCCGCCTTCAGCGAGTTGTGGTTGTCCGGGAGCTGCAGCCCCTGGTTGGTGGTGAGGGTCGTGGGGTGCTCGACGGTGAAGCCTTCGAGCTGCTGCTGCTTGGGGTTCGCGGCATCGGCGGCGCCCGCCTTCACGGCGCTGGCGCGGCGGCCCGCGGCGGCCTTGTTCTGAGGTGACATCGTGGACTTGCTCGGATCTTTCATCGCTGATGGTTCATGCAAAGGAAGGCGGGTTTCATCAGCCCGCTTCGCCGTTGTCCAGGAACATGTCGAGCACGTTGACCAGGGCGATCAGGCAGATGCAGCCTGCGACCGCGGCCACGCCCCATACGAGGATCTCGTCGCCCCAGGTGCTGGTGAACGAGTCGAAAAGTGTCGAAAACTCCATGGTTCCCCTCCGTATTTCGCCCCTCTGTTGGCGAACTCACTTGCAAGAATCCGAAGGTTATGTTTCAGGCGGTGCGCGCACCGTAGTGGCGCCCCTTTCCCCGCTGTGGGAGAAAACGCGTGGGCGCGGTAGGAGCCCGCCGACAGCGCATCGCGCCCGCCTACGAAGCTTCGCGGGTCCCGCCCGTGGGAGCCGCGCGTGCGGCTGCCTACCATCGCCTAACCATGTTGATCAGAATCGGCTTCGACATCGAACTGGAGGTGACAGCCCCCACGGCGCTGATCCACATGCTGCAGGTGCACCCCTCGCGCGAAGGTGATCTGCAGGGCGGCGAGAACCTCGTGCTCAGCCCCTCGTTGTCCACCGACAACTACCTCGACGGCTTCGGCAACCGCTGCGCCCGCGTGCACGTTCCGCAGGGCGTGACCAGCGTGCGGCTGCGCAACCATGCACTCATCTACGACACCGGCCAGCCCGACCCGGTGGACTTCGACGCGCTCCAGCACATGGCGGCCGACCTGCCGGTGGAAACGCTTCCCTTCGTGCTGCCCAGCCGCTACTGCGAGGTCGACAGCGACCTGCTGGCGTTCGCGTGGGCCAGTTTCGCGCACACGGCGCCGGGCTGGCCGCGCGTGCAGGCGATCTGCGACTTCGTGCACCGGCACCTGCGCTTCGACTACGGAAACGCCCGGCCCACGCGCACCGCGCTCGAAGGCTTGCGCGAAGGCACGGGCGTGTGCCGCGACTTCGCGCACCTGGCGATCACGCTGTGCCGCGCGATGAACATTCCGGCACGCTACGTGACGGGCTACCTCGGCGACATCGGCGTTCCGCCCGCGCCCTACCCGATGGACTTCAGCGCATGGTTCGAGGTCTACCTGGGCGACCGCTGGTACACCTTCGACGCGCGGCACAACACGCCGCGCATCGGCCGCGTGGTGATCGCGCGCGGGCGCGACGCGGCGGACGTGCCGATCACCATGGTGTTCGGCGCGAACACGCTGAAGCGCTTCGAGGTGACGACGGAGGAAGTGCTGCGGTAGGCGTTGCCTTCCCCGGAAGGGGGAGGGAGAAATACCTTACTTGCCGCCGTAGCCGAGCAGCTTCATCGCCGCAGCGAGGCTCTTGCGGCTGCGCTCCATGCCGGCCCATGGCTTGTTGCCGGTTTCGAAGCGCTCGGCGGCGTTGGCGACGGTCCACTGCGCGGGGCCGGTGAGCGAGGGCAGTTCGTCCCACGCGAGCGGCACCGATATGCCGAGCCCCGGGCGCGAGCGCGCCGACCATGCGCTCACTGTCGTCGCGCCGAAGCCGTTGCGCAGGTAGTCGACGAAGACCTTGCCCACGCGGTTGCGCGGCCCGCTCTTGGCGACGAAGCGCGCCGGAATGGTCTGCGCGAGATGCGCCACCACGGCCTGCGAGAAGCCCTTGACGGTATCCCAGTCGTACTGCCGGCGCACCGGCACCACCACGTGCAGCCCCTTGCCGCCGCTGGTCTTCAGGAAGGACGGCACGCCCAGTTCGTCGAGCAGCGTGCGCACCAGCATCGCGGCCTCCTGCACCTGCGGCCATTCCACGCCCTCGCCGGGGTCGAGGTCGAAGGTCATGCGGTCGGGCCTGCCGATGTCGTCGGAGGTGGCGTTCCAGGTGTGCAGCTCGATGACGTTCATCTGCGAAGCACCGAGCAGGCCTTCCTTGGTGTCGATCTGCAGCAGCGGCTCGTGGCCCGGGTCCAGCGCAGGGTCGAGCTGGTTCACGCCGGGAATCTCGCGGGCCTGCAGATGCTTCTGGAAGAACAGCTCGCCGCCCACACCGTCGGGCGCGCGCACCAGCGACACCGGCCGGCCGCGCAGGTGCGGCAGCATGAGCTTGGCCACGCTGTCGTAATAGGCGGCGAGCTCGCCCTTGGTGATGCCGCTGTGCTTGTCGATCACGCGGTCGGCGTGGGTGATCTTCAGGGACATGGACTTGCTCTTTCCTTCACTGCGGCTCTTCGCGGGCTGCGACCTGGCAGCCTCGGCCTCGATCACGCGCACCCGCTGCGGCCGCTCGCGCCGTATCTCGCGCGCGGGCTTGTCGCTGCGCAGGCCCTGGAACACGGCCTGGCGCACGCGGTGTTCGCGCGTCCATTCGCCGAACGATATCTCGGCCACCAGCGAAGGCCTGACCCATTGCGCCTTCACGCCGCGCGGGGCGGGCTCGAAGGGGCAGTCGTCGGTGGCCAGTTTGTCCAGCTTCGCCTTGATGTCGGCGAGGCGGTTCGCGTCGAAGCCGGTGCCCACATTGCCGCAGTAGCGCAGCCGGCCGCCCGCCTCGTCGTACACGCCCAGCAGCAGCGAGCCGAAGCCGGCGCGCGTGCCCTTGGGCGCGGTGTAGCCGCCGATCACGAATTCCTGGCGCTGCTGGTTCTTGAGCTTGATCCAGTCCGGCGAGCGTCGCGACACGTATGGCGAGCCCTTGCGCTTGGCGACGATGCCCTCGAAGCCGATGCGCGCGGACGACGCGAGCAGGTCGCGGGGCGAGGCGTCGAAGGCATCGCTCAGGCGCAGCGGCGCGGGCGGCTTTGCGCCGAGCAGCGCGGCCAGCCTCGCGCGGCGCTCCTCGACCGGCAGGTCGCGCAGGTCCTCGCCGTCGATGAAGGGCGCGTCGAAGAGCCAGTAGACGATGGACGAGGTGGCGCCGCGGTCGAAGGCGTTCTGCAGCGCCTGGAAGTCGGGCGCGCCATTGGGACCGTCGACGGTGATCTCGCCATCGAGCCAGGCCGAACTGGTGGGCAGCCTGGAAAGCGCCTCGACGAGCGCGGGCAGCTTCGCGCTCCAGTCGTGGCCGTTGCGGGTGAAGCAGCGCACCTTCCCCTTGCCCTCGATGCGCGCCAGCAGGCGGTAGCCGTCGAACTTGAGCTCGTAGAGCCATTCGCCGGGCGACGAAGGCGGGGAGGATGCGAGGGTGGCGAGCTGGGGTTCGAGGGTGGCGGGCAGCGCCGCCTTCTTCCTTTTGGGCTCCGCGTTCTTCGCCGGCGCGCTGCTTCCCGTCTTCGCCTTGGCTTTCTTCCTCGGCGCCTGCCCCACTTCGTCCACGCCGAGGCCGGTGATCACGCTCGCGGGCTCTGCCTCCACCACGTCGTAGTCGTCGAGCGCGCGCGCCTCGCCGTCGCGCTCCTTGATGAGCAGCCAGGGCTCGTGCGATTCGTCGCCCTTGCCGTGCATGCGCACCAGCGTCCAGTGGCCGTGCAGCTTCTCGCCGCGCAGCTCGAACTTGAGCTTGCCGGCCGCCAGCGCCTTGCGCGCGTCGCCGTCGGGCAGCCAGTCGCCGCGATCCCAGACGATGACGGTGCCCGCGCCGTACTGCTTGGGCGGAATGGTGCCCTCGAAGTCGGCATACGAGATGGGATGGTCCTCGACATGAACCGCCATGCGCTTCACGCCGGGATCGAGACACGGCCCCTTGGGCACCGCCCAGCTCTTGAGCGTGCCGTCGAGTTCCAGCCTGAAGTCGTAGTGCAGGTGGCTCGCGTGGTGCTTCTGGATGACGAAGCCCAGCGCGCCCTTGCCGCGCCGGCCACCGGACCTGGGCTCCGGCGTGCGGGAGAAATCGCGCTTGCCGTGGTAGCGCGCGAGCGCCTTGCGAGCGGTGGACGAAGACGAAGACGAGGAGGATGGGGTGCGTGCCATGCCGTGCGGTCCTCGGCGGGCTCAGGCGGCGCGGCGGTGGCGCGCCGGCGCCCTGCTGCGCGTGGTGCCGCCGGTGCTTCTCGCGGCGGTCTTGCCTGTCTTGGGTTTCTTCGCGGCGGGGCGCCTGGGTCGCGGCTCCTCCTCCGGCTCCTCCTCTTCTTCTTCGGCATCCTCGCTCCTGGACCTGGCGCCTCCGCCCTTGCGCAGGCTGCGCTTGAGCAGCTCGGTCAGGTCGATGACCTTGGCGCCGCGGCCTTCGGCCTGTTCGCCTTCTTCCGGCTCAGGCTGCGTCACGGTCTCGGTCTGGCCGGCCTTCACCTTCTTTTCGACCAGCCGCAGGATCTCGTCCTTGAATTCGTCGCGGAATTCCTCCGGGTCCCACTCGACGCTCATGTCCTCGACCAGCTCCTTCGCCATCTCGAGTTCGCGCGGGCGCAGGCCGGCCTTCTTCGCGTCTTCGGAGGGCAGCGGCAGGTCGGTCCACGGGCGGATGTCGGCGCCCCAGCGCAGCAGGTTCAGCACGAGGCCGGGGCCCACGGGCACCAGGGCGGCCAGATGCTGCTTGGTCTGGATGACGACGCGGGCCACGCCAACGCGTCCGCTGCGCTGCAGGGTCTCGCGCAACAGCGCATACACCTTGGCGCCTCGGTTGATGGGCGCCACGTAGTAGGGGCGCTCCAGGTACACGAAGGGAATGCCGTTGGCCGGCACGAAGCTCTCGATCTCGATGGTCTGCGTGGTCTTCGGGTAGGCGGCGGCGATCTCCTTGTCGCTGAGCACCACGTACTCGCCGCTCTCGTACTCGATGCCCTTCACGATCTGCTCGCGCGCGATCTCGCGGCCGGTCTTCTTGTTGATGCGCTTGTAGCCGACCGGGTCCATGGTCCTCTTGTCGAGCCAGTCGAAGTCGATGCCGTGGTCGACGGTGGCCGAATACAGCGCCACCGGTATGTGGACGAGGCCGAAGCTGATGGCGCCCTTCCACAGGACGCGCGGCGCGGGTGGTTTTTTCGAGACGGGCATGTGCTGCACACTCCTTCCCCCTCGAATGTGCGCCGCCCCGGCGCGCGCGATGTAGGAGCGCGGCCCCAGGCGCCGTCAGGCCGCGCCGGTGGCTCCGGCGGCCCTGGCGACAGGTCCGAGCTGGCGTTCGCTGGGGCGCGCGAAGTAGAACCACTCCGCCCCCGGCAGCGCCATCGCGTTGGGGAACACGATGAAGCCGTCGTCCGGCGCGCTCAGCAGCGTGCCGTCGTGGCGCATGCCGATGGGCTCGCCGCGCTGCACTTCGTCGAAGGTGGCCCAGTCGCGCACGAAGCTGTCTTCCTCGTGGAGCCGGTCGGTCACGCTGGCAAGGCGCAGCAGCTTCGGCGGCTGCGCGGGGCCGCCCGACAGGCCCTCGGGCAGCGCGGCCATGCCCAGCAGTGCCAGGGTGCGGCGGATGGCGCGCCACGCCACCTCGGGCGCCTGCGGGTCGAGATGCTGGCCGCATTCGAGCGTGACGCCGTAGCCGCCGCGGCTGCGGATGTACTCGTTGGTGCCGCGGCCAAAGTCGAGCTCGGCCTCGCTGGCCGGCGCGCCCCCCGCGCGCTGCGCGAGGCCGGCGGCGTAGATGTCGAGCCAGCCCTCCACCACGATGGGCGTGCCGATGTGCAGCGCGAGCTGGCCTTCCTCGTAGGAGCGGGCGAAAGGTTCCAGCGTGCCGGCGTTGTCGCGCGGGCCGATCATCGCGAAGGCCTCGCCCTCGCTCTGGAAGGAATGCAGGTCGAGCAACACCTCGTGGCGCTCGATGATCGGGGCCAGCACGTTGGTCACGCGGGCTTCGTAGTCGGCCGGCGACCCGGTCGGCCGGAACATGCGGTTGAGGTTGCGCTCGCCCTCGCGCTGCAGGCGGCGCCGCGCGAGCGGGTTGGCCACCGGCACCATGGTGAGTTCGCCGCGCAGGAGCCGCAACGAGCCCGACTCGAATTCGCCCAGCACGCGCTCGATGCCCAGGGTGCCGGAGATCTCGTCGCCGTGTACGCCCCCCATCACGAGCAGCCGGGGACCGGGGTTCAGCGAGGCGAACGAATGGATGCGCAGGCTGTCGGTTGCCGCGTCGGCGAAAGGATCGGAAGACATCCGTGGATTATTGCGGAGCCCCTCGCCCGCAGGCAAAAGCGCTATGCGTTCGATAGCAGCAGGCTGCGACCCGCAAAGGCCGAGGCAAGGCCTACAGGGAGTGCCTCGGCCGTCCTACCGGGCAGGCCGAAGCGCCGGCGCAGGCTCTGTGGCTGTCGAAAGGAGTCCATGCATGAACAGCAAGAGCAACCCCGGCAAGGCGCAGCCCACCGATCCGCTGAAGGATGCCGGCGGCGGCAACACCAAGGTGGAGCAGGGTGGCGAGTCGTCGCCGCGCCTGCCGCACGAGCGCGACCAGTCGTCGGACAGCCAGCAGGCCAGGGAGGGCAGCCAGCCCGAGATGGGCCGCAAGGCCCATGACGACGTGGAGCGCGGCGTGGTCGACACCGACCGCGGCCCGCCCAGCGACCGCGTCTACAACGAGAAGCTCAAGCGCTGACGACGCCCGCGAGCTGCTTGCGCATCTCGGAGATGACGGCGCCGTAGTCCTTGGCGTTGAAGATCGCGCTGCCGGCCACGAAGGTGTCGGCGCCGGCGGAGGCCACGCGCGCGATGTTGTCGGCCTTGACGCCGCCGTCCACCTCCAGGCGGATGTCGCGCCCGCTCTGCTCGATGCGCTTGCGAGCCTGTTCGATCTTGCGCAGGGCCGAGTCGATGAAGCTCTGGCCGCCGAAGCCGGGGTTGACGCTCATGATCAGGATGAGGTCGATGTCGTCGATGGCCCAGTCCAGCGCCTCCAGGCCCAGCCCCGGGTTGAACACCAGCCCGGCCTTGCAGCCGGCCGCCTTGATGGCCTGGATGCTGCGGTGCGTGTGGGGCGAGGCGTCGGGGTGGAAGCTGATGTAGTCGGCGCCCGCTTGTGCGAAGGAGGCCGCCAGGGCGTCGACCGGCTGGATCATGAGGTGCACGTCGATCGGCACCGGGGTGCCGTCGGCGGTCTTGGCGTAGGGCTTGAGCGCCTGGCAGATCATCGGGCCGAAGGTCAGGTTCGGCACGTAATGGTTGTCCATCACGTCGAAATGGATCCAGTCGGCGCCGGCCGCGATCACGTCGGTCAGTTCTTGGCCGAGGTGCGCGAAGTCGGCGGACAGGATGGAAGGCGCGATGCGGAACGGGGTGCTCATGGCCCCCATTCTCGCAGCCGGCGCAAGCCCGACAAAAGGCCTGCGTTAGCCTCCGTTACCATCCGCCCCATGTCACACAGCCCCTTCAGCGTACAGGTCGAACCCCGCTACCTTGCCGACCAGTCCTCGGCCAAGGACAACATCTACACTTTCTCGTACACCGTCACCATCACGAACACCGGCCCGGTGTCCGCCCAGCTGATTGCCCGCCACTGGCTGATCAACGACGCCTCGGGGCATTCGCAGGAGGTGAAAGGACTGGGCGTGATCGGCCAGCAGCCGCTGCTGGCGCCCGGCGAGACCTTCCGCTACACCAGCGGATGCCGCCTGCAAGCCTCGAGCGGCACGATGCACGGCAGCTACTTCGTGGTGACCGAGGAAGGCGAGCGCTTCGACGTGCCCATTCCGATGTTCGTTCTCGAAGCCGACATAGGCGGCGCTCCCGTCTCCCGCGTCCTGCACTAGGCACTCCCCCAGGCTTCGCGCACTTCGTGTCGCTTCTCCTTCCCCCTCGCCGGGGGCAACACCGGCGGCCCGGCAAAGCCGGTTCCGCGGTGTTCACCGCATAGATCCCCACTCACACCCATGGCTGCCGCATCGCGCGACTTGCAGGGGCTGCTTGCCGGCCTCGATCCCACGGCCGATGTGGCGCAGCGCCACATCTGGCTCATCGACATCTTCGACTGGGTGCGCGGCGACCGCGCCTCCCCGCAGGCGGCCATCGGCCGCGTGCAGCTGCTGCTGGACGCCGTCGAGGCGCGGCCCGAGCTGCGCGAGCGGCTGCGCGCCTGGTGGCGCGTCTTCACGCAGACGGTCGACCTCACCACGCTCCTGGCCGACTACGGCTTCGCCCCGCGCACCGCCTTCGCCAGCGAGCTGAGCGAGCGGCTGCGCCGCAAGATCCTGCCCGGCACGCCCGAGACCACCGACGCATCGGACCTGTTCCGCATGGTGCTGCCCGGCGTGTTCGACGCGGGCTGGATCGCCCTGCTCGACGAAACGCAGCTCGGCCGCATCGGCGCCCTGCTGGCCGACGCCGCACTCGATGAAGACGGCGCGCCGCGCTGGCGCCACACTGTGATGGACGCCGTCACCTACTGCAGCAGCCAGGTCGTGGCCGCCGGCTTCTCGCCCGAGCTGCGCCTGCGCATGAGCACCGACGCGGTCGGCGAAACGCGCCCCTTCCACGCGCTGATGGCCGACCTCGACGAACTGCGCGAGCAGATGTTCGACCGCCCCGGCGAGCCGCGCGACGAAGCGGCGCTGCAGGCCGCCTTCGTGGTCTTCCGCGACCGGCTGGACGCCTGCCGCGCGGCCGCCGCCTCGGTCTACACGCACCTGGAAGACAACGGCATCTCCGTCGGCCTGGTGTTCCGGCTGCGCCAGCTGCGCGAGCGGGTGCTGCGCATCCGCGAGCTGCTCGACTGCCTGATGGCGGCCAACCCCGGGCCCAGCGTGGCGCGGCTGGTCGGCCGGCTGGTGCTGGCCGGCGGCGAGCGCAACAGCATCCGGGCGCTGATCGCCTCCAACTCCTCGATGCTGGCCGCCAAGGTGACCGAGCGCAGCGCCGAGACCGGCGAGCACTACATCACCCGCGACCGTGCCAGCTACCTGCAGATGGTGAAGAAGGCGGCTGGCGGCGGCGCTTTCACCGCCCTCACGGTGCTGCTGAAGTTCGGCATCTACGCGCTGGGCCTGTCGGCCTTCTGGAGCGGGCTGAGCGCGGGGCTTATGTACGCGGCCAGCTTCGTCGCCATCCAGCTGCTGCACCTGACGCTGGCCACCAAGCAGCCCGCGATGACCGCGCCGGCAATGGCGGCGCGGCTTCGCGACATCAGGTCGGACGCGGGCGTGGACGATTTCGTCGACGAGGTCGCCAACCTGGTGCGCTCGCAGGTGGCGGCGGTGCTGGGCAACGTGCTGGTGGTGGTGCCGGCGATGGCGGCTGTCACGCTGCTGTTCCAGTTCGCGTTGGAACGGCCGCTGCTGGACGCGGCCCATGCGGCGTCCACGCTGAAATCGCTTTCACTGGCCGGGCCAACCGCGCTTTATGCGGCAATCACCGGCATCCTGCTGTTTTCGGCCAGCATCATCGCCGGATGGACAGAAAACGCCTTTGTCCTGCATCGACTGGACTCTGCAATGCGTTACAACCCCCGCATCGGCGCTTTTCTCGGCGCCGCACGGGCTCGTCGCTGGGCCGATTTCATGCGCACCAACATTTCAGGCTTCGCCTCCAACATCTCGCTGGGACTCATGCTCGGGCTGCTGCCCGCGTTCGCGGGTTTCTTCGGGCTCGGGCTGGACGTGCGGCACGTGACACTGTCGGCCGGACAGATCGCCGCCGCGGCGGCATCCACCGGCCTGGCTGTGTTGCAGCAGCCTGCGCTGTGGTGGGCGGTGGCGGCGATCCCGGTCATTGGCGCGCTCAATGTGAGCGTGAGTTTCTACTTCGCTTTCCGCCTGGCGCTGCGCGCGCACAGCGTGAGCCTCGGTGACCGCGCGCGCATCCGCAGCGCGATCTGGGCCCGCTGGCGCAGCCGTCCGGTGAGCTTTTTCCTTCCTGGATGAATTTGACGAGCTTCTTCAATGATCTGCTGGGTTTCTGGTCCGAGTGGGTGCGCCCCTCGGCCGGCCTGCCCACCGTGCTGTGGTCGCTGCTGCTGGCGGCGGCGGCGGCCTCCGGCCATCTCGTGCAACGCTACCTCGGGCTGCCCAAGGTGATCGGCTACTCGCTGGTCGGGGCGGTGGTGGGCTTCGCCGGCTTCGAGGGCGCGATCTGGCCGCTGCGCGGCATCAGCCTCTTCCTGCTCGAGCTCGGCGCGGCCGTGGTGCTGTTCGAAGCCGGCGGGCGGCTGCCGCTGCGCTGGTTCCGCCACAACCCGATGGTGCTGGTGCAGAGCCTGCTCGAAGCCACGCTCACCTATTTCGGCGTGTACTGGATGCTCACGCTGCTGGGCCTGCCCGAACCGGTGGCCAACCCGATCGCGCTGATGGCCATCGTCGCCTCGCCGGCGGTGCTCAGCCGCGTGATCATCGACACCCGCGCCGCCGGCCCCGTGACCGAGCGCGCGATGACGCTGGCCACGCTCAACACCTTCTATGCGCTGGCGCTGGGCTACGCGCAGGCCGGGCTGATCGAGCGCGCACCGCAGACCATGCTGCAGAAGCTCTACCCGGTGGCGGTGGTGCTGGGCCTGTCGTTCGTGGTGGGCGCGATCATGGCGCTGGCGCTGCGCTCGGCGCTGCGGGTGATGAGCCCGTCGAGCGAGAACACCTCCATCCTGCTGCTGGCGATCATCGCGGCCGGCGCGGCGCTCACCGCGCACGTGGGCGGCTCCGCGCCGCTGGCAGCGCTGATCGGCGGCGTGCTGCTCAAGACGCTCAACCCCAAGCCCTGGGCCTGGCAGCGGCAGCTGGGCACGGCCTCCTCGCTGCTGACCATGCTGATGTTCGTGCTGGTGTCCATCGTCGCGGCGCAGGCCGACTGGACCCTGCCGGTGGCCAGCGTGGTGCTGGCCGTCATCGGCATCCGCCTGCTGACCAAGATCGCCGGCGTGGCCGTGGCCAACCCCGGCAGCGGCGCGAGCTGGAAGCAGGCTTTCTGGGTCGGCTGCGCGATGTCGCCGCTGTCCTCCATCGCACTGCTGATCGCCTCCAACTTCGCCACCGCCTCGCCGCTGCTGGGCACGATGATCACGCAGGTGGCGCTGCCCTCGATCCTGCTGATGGAGGTAGTGGGCGCGGTGCTCGCCACGCTGGCCATCCACGCGGTGGGAGAAAGTTCGGTGCCCTGGGCGCCACGGGCCTTCAGCATCACCGAGGACACGCAGCGATGAGCACCACCGCAACCACACCCATCGACCCGGACAGCGACGACGTGCGCTCGGCGCCGCTGCCTGCCGACCCCGCGAGCCGCGCGGTCAAGCTGGAGCCCTTCAACAAATCGGAGGCGCTCTCGCTCGGCGTGGAACTCGAGCTCCAGCTGGTGAACACGCACGATTACGACCTCGCCCCCTACGCCGAGGACATGCTGCGCCTGATGGCCCAGACCCCGTTGCCCGGCAGCGTGGTGCCCGAGATGACCTCGAGCATGATCGAGATCTCGACCGGCATCTGCCACTCCGCGCAGGACGTGATCACGCAGCTCTCGCCGATCCGCGAGGCGCTGATCCGCAACGCCGACAAGCTCAACATCGCGGTGGTGGGCGGCGGCACGCATGCCTTCCAGCAGTGGCACGAGCGGCGCATCTACGACAAGCCGCGCTTTCGCGAGCTCTCGGAGCTGTACGGCTACCTGAGCAAGCAGTTCACCATCTTCGGCCAGCACGTGCACATCGGCTGCCCCGACGCCGACGCGGCGCTGCTGATGCTGCACCGCATGTCGCGCTACATCCCGCACTTCATCGCGCTGTCGGCGTCGTCGCCCTTCGTGCAGGGGCAGGACACGCAGTTCGACTCGGCGCGGCTGAACTCGGTGTTCGCATTCCCGCTCTCGGGCCGTGCGCCCTTCACGCTGAGCTGGAAGGAGTTCGAGGCGTATTTCGAGCGCATGACCCGCACCGGCGTCGTGCGCAGCATGAAGGACTTCTACTGGGACGTCCGCCCCAAGCCCGAGTTCGGCACCATCGAGATCCGCGTGTTCGACACGCCCCTCACGGTGGAGCGCGCAGCCGCGCTCGCCGGCTACGTGCAGTCGCTGGCCGCGTGGTTCCTGCAGGAGCAGCCCTTCGAGCCGACGGAAGACGACTACCTCGTCTACACCTACAACCGCTTCCAGGCCTGCCGCTTCGGCCTCGACGCGGTGTACGTCGACCCGGCCACCGGCCAGCACATGCCGCTGCGCGACCACATCCTGATGACGATGACCCAGCTCGAATGGCACAGCGAGGCGCTCAACGCCACCAAGGCGCTGGGCGAGCTGCGCACCAGCGTGGAGTCGAACCGCAACGACGCGCGCTGGCTGCGCGAGAAGCAGGGCAAGGAACGGCTGCTGGCGGAGGTGGTGCGGCAGGCGGCGCTGCGGTTCCGCGGGCAGGGCTGAGCCGCGCCGCAGCGCTTATGCTCTCACCCCCATGGGTGAATTCGACCTGATCGCACGCTACTTCAAGCGCCCCGCCAAGCGCTCGCCGCTGGGCGTGGGCGACGACTGCGCATTGCTCGCGCCGGCCGCGGGCATGCAGCTCGCCGTTTCCTCGGACATGCTGGTCGAGGGACGGCACTTTCTTTCCACCGTCGAGCCGGCCCGGCTGGGCCACAAGGCGCTGGCGGTGAACCTCAGCGACCTGGCCGCCTGCGGCGCGAAGCCACTGGCCTTCACGCTCGCGCTGGCGCTGCCCGGCGTGGACGAGCCGTGGCTCGAAGGCTTCTCGCGCGGCCTGCTCGCGCTGGCCGACGCGCACGGCTGCGAGCTGGTAGGCGGCGACACCACGCGCGGCCCGCTCAACATCTGCATCACGGTGTTCGGCGAAGTGCCGGCCGGCGCGGCGCTGCTGCGCTCGGGCGCGCGCGCGGGCGATGACATCTGGGTGAGCGGCACGCCAGGCGAGGCTCGGCTGGCACTCGAGGTGTTCCGGGGCACGATCGCGCTGCCGGCGGACGCCTTCGATACGGCGCGCAGGCGCATGGAGCAGCCTACGCCGCGCGTGGCGCTCGGGCAGGCCCTGCGCGGCATCGCCACTTCGGCGGTGGACGTGAGCGACGGGCTGATCGGCGACCTGGGCCACATCCTCGCGTCGAGCGGCGTGGGCGCCACGCTCGACGTGGACGCGGCCACCGCGCTGATCTCGGTCGACACCGGCAACCTGGGCGAGGAACTGCGCCGCACCTGCGCGCTCTCGGGCGGCGACGACTACGAGCTGGTCTTCACCGCGCCCGCCTCGGCGCGCAACGCGGTCGGGCAGGCAGGCATGGACAGTTCAACGCGCGTCACGCGCATCGGCCGCATCGAGGCCGACGCCGGCCTGCGCATCGTCGACGCGGCCGGCGCGCCGGTGTCACAGCGCTTCGGCTCGTTCGATCATTTCGTCTAGTTTTCCTGCAATCCCTCTCTTTCGGGAAACACCGAGGAACCGGCTTTGCCGGGCCTCAGGTGTTGTCCCCGGAAGGGGGTTGGCGAAGCGACACGAAGTGCGCGCAGCCTGGGGGAGAGCCTATCCTCCGCGCACCACGGCCTGCATCTTCTGCTGAGCCGCGTTGATGGCAGCCGACTGGCCGTTGAGCTGCTGCAGCATCTTGTTGAGCTCGGCCTGCACTGCCGGGTCGGTCACGGCGACGCTGCTGCCGCTGATCTGGATCTTCGACTTGTTCTTCTCCATGAAGTCACCGATGGCCAGCGCGCTGTCGAACACGGTGTCGAGCGCGGGGAACACTTCCTTGAAGGTGGCCGAGGGCGTGGTCACGGTCTTGGCGTAGGCCTTGTCGTAGACCTGCTTCAGGTCGTCGGGCTGCTTGAGCTGCGCGTGCGCGGCGTCGGCCCTGGCGGACTGCTGGTCGAGCGCGGTGCGCAGGCCGGTGAGGCCGTCCTTCGCGGCCTTGAGGTCGTCGCGGCGCGCGGGCAGGTCGGCGATGGAGCGAAGCGCGCCCTTGGCCATGATCTGCGTCATGGGCTGGCTCACCGACTTGTTCATGCCCTCGTTGAAGTCGGTGATCACCGCGTAGTGCTGCGCGTAGTCGCCGAACGAGGCCTTCTCTTCGGCCGTGGGCACCGGCACGCGCAGGCCGGGCTTGTCGAGCACTCGGGTCTGCAGGAAGGAGATGAAGGCCTTGCGCTGCTCGGCCTCCTTGTTGCCGCAGGCCACCAGCGCGAGGCTGAAGGCGACGAGGAGCGACATGGCCCCGAGACGTTGAATGAAAGTTCTCATGGGCCGGGCCCCCTCTGTAGTTGTTCCGGAAAAATTATAGGGAGCGCTTCAGCGCGTCGATGAATGCGCGCGCGGCAGCCGAGAGCGAGTGGCCGCGCTTGGTGACGATGGAGATGTCGCGCGCCACGCGCGGCGAGCTCAGTACCTTGATGACCAGCGAGGGGTCGGCCTCCGCGCGCGCGAAGGCCGAGGGCATGATCGACGCGCCCATGCCGGCTGCCGTCATCCAGATGGCGGTGGAGAGGAACGACACCTCGTTCACCACGTCGAGCGCCACGCCCGCCTCGGCGGCGGTGCCGTCGATGAGCGGTCGCACGCCGTAGCCGGGGCGCACGGTGATGACGGGGTGGCCGCGCAGGTCGCTCCAGCGCACCACGCGGGGCTTGGCCAGCGGGTGGTCTTCGCGGCAGACCACGGCGAGGTGGTCGCGCATGAGGCGCTGCACCTCGACCTCCGCGCCGGGGCGCTCGGGGGTGCCGATGCCGAAGTCCACGTGCTCGCCGATGATGCGCGAGATGAACTGGTCGGGCGCGCAGTCGTTCACCAGCACGCGCACGCCGGGGTGCTGCTCGTTGAAGGCGCGCATGGCATCGGGCAGCAGCAGGGCCGCGAGCGTGGGCGTGATGGCGAGCGTGACGCGGCCGCGTTCGAGCGCGGCCAGCTCGCGGAAGTCGTTCGACAGCGAATCCACGTCGCGCAGGATGCGCTCGACCGTCGACACCATCTGCTCGGCCGCCGCCGTGGCCTTGAGCGAACGCGTGGTGCGGTCGAAGAGGCGGGTGTCCAGCCCCTCCTCGAGCTGGCGGATCAGCATGCTCACCGCCGACTGCGTGACGAACAGCCGCTGGGCCGCCGCGCTGAGCTGTTTCAGCTGGTAGACGGCGAGGAACGCGCGCAGCTGGCGGATCGTAGGACTGAAGTTCGCATTCATCAGCAAAGATGATATTTCATTAGAAATTTCTTGATTTACGAATGAATCCGCCCATCGTTCAATCATCGAAAAGACACATCACATTCAAGGAGTCCTGATGGCCGCTGCACCTCTTGCCCCCGGGAAGAGCGCGCTTCGCCGGCAGCTGCTGCTCACCGCGGCGGGCGCGGCGCTGACCGGCGGCAGGAGCTTCGCGCAAACGCTTTCGTCCTCGCCACCGCCATCCCAGCCTCCCGCTGGGGACTTCCCGAACAAGCCCATCCGCCTCGTCGTGACCTTCCCGCCCGGCGGCAGCGCCGACGCGGTGATGCGCCTCTTGGTGCCCCGGCTCAACGAGAAGCTGGGCCAGCCCGTGGTCATCGACAACAAGCCCGGCGCGGGCGGCAACGTCGGCCTCTCTCTGGTGGCAAAGACGCCCGCCGACGGCTACACGCTGGGGCTTGGCGCGGCGGGCGCGCTGACGGCCAACGTGAGCCTCTATCCGCAGATGCCCTTCGACCCGGTGAAGGACTTCAAGCCCGTGGGCATGGTCGCGGCCACGCCCTTCGTGATCGTGGGACATCCTTCCATCGCCGCGCGCACGCAGCGCGAGCTGATCGCGCTGGCCAAGGCCAGCCCCAGCACGCTCTCGATCGGCCATGGCGGCAACGGCACGGCCATGCACCTGTCGGCGGCGCTCTTCGCGCAGATGGCCGAGGTGAAGTTCGTCGAGGTGCCCTACCGCGGCTCGGGCCCGGCGGCGCTCGACGCCATCGCGGGGCAGATTCCGCTCGCGCTGGTCGACCTGCCCGCCTCGCTGCAGCAGATCAGGGCCGGCAAGCTGATCGCCTTCTCGGTGACCAGCGCGCAGCGCGTGCCGATGCTGCCCGAGGTGCCCACGGTGGCCGAGGCCGGCCTGCCCGGCTACGACTCCACCGGCTGGTTCGGCGTGGTCGCGCCCGCAGGCACGCCGGCGCCCATCGTCGCGCGGCTGAACGCCGAGATCAACGCGGCGCTGGGCGACGAGCAGATCAAGGCCACGATGCGCAACCTCGGTGCCGAGCCAGCGCCGACCTCGCCCGAGGCCTTCGAGGCCTACATCCGATCCGAGACGAAGAAGTGGGCGAAGGTGATCCAGACCGCCCGCATCCGGCTCGACTGACGACACCGCCGCCAGAACATGACCGACCTCGACCACACCCGCGCACTGCAAGCCGACGTACTGATCATCGGCGCCGGCCCGGTGGGCCTCACGCTGGCCATGGACCTCGCCTCGCGCGGCGTCTCGGTCGCGATCTGCGAGACGCGCCGCTTCGCAGAGCCGCCGAACGTGAAGTGCAACCACGTGGCCTCGCGCACCATGGAGCAGTTCCGCCGCCTGGGCGTGGCGCAGAAGCTGCGCGATGCGGGCCTGCCTGCCGACTACCCGAACGACGTGGTGTTCCGCACCAGCGTCACCGGCACGGAGCTCACGCGCATTCCCATTCCGTGCCGGCGCGACCGCTACACCGAGACCGAGGGCCCCGACGCATGGTGGCCCACGCCCGAGCCGCCGCACCGCATCAACCAGATCTACCTGGAGCCCATCCTGTTGAAGCACACGGCCGCGCTGCCTGGCGTGCAGCTGCTCAACCGCACGCAGTTCGCGGGCTTCACGCAGGACGACACGGGCGTGACCGCGATCGCCACCGACATGGACAGCGGCGTCACGCGCAGCATTCGCTGCCGCTACATGGTGGGCTGCGACGGCGGCTCATCGGCCGTGCGCAAGCAGATCGGCGCGAAGCTCGAGGGCACGGCGGTGATCCAGCGCGTGCAGTCCACATTCATCCGCGCGCCGGGGTTGCGCGCGCTGATTCCGGGCAAGCCGGCGTGGTCGTACTACGCGATGAACCCGCGCCGCTGCGGCACGATGTTCGCCATCGACGGGCGGGAGACCTGGCTGGTGCACAACCACCTGAACGCCGAGGAGCCCGAGTTCGATTCGGTCGATCGCGACCGCTCGCTGCGCGAGATCCTCGGCGTGGGCCCCGACTTCGAGTACGAGATCATCAGCAAGGAAGACTGGATCGGCCGCCGCCTCGTGGCCAACCGCTTCCGCGAGGGCCGCGTATTCCTCGCGGGCGACGCGGCGCACCTGTGGGTGCCCTACGCGGGCTACGGCATGAACGCGGGCATCGCCGACGCGCTGAATCTCTCGTGGCTGCTGGGCGCCGTGGTGCAGGGCTGGGGCGACGAAGCCATGCTCGACGCCTACGAGGCCGAGCGCCTGCCGATCACCGAGCAGGTGTCGAACTTCGCGATGAACCACGCGCAGAAGATGATCCGCGCGCGCCGCGCCGTGCCGCACAACATAGAGGAACCCGGCCCCGCCGGCGACGCGCTGCGCGCCGAGATCGGCCACGAGGCCTACGAGCTGAACGTGCAGCAGTTCTGCTGCGGGGGCCTGAACTTCGGCTACTTCTACAGCGGCTCGCCGATCATCATCGCGGACGGCGAGCACATGGCGCCGCCCTACTCCATGGGCGAGTTCACGCCTTCCACCGTGCCCGGCTGCCGCGCGCCGCACTTCTGGCTGGCCGACGGCCGCTCGCTCTACGACGCCTTCGGCCCCGGCTACACCATGCTGCGCTTCGACCGCAGCGTGGACGTGCGCCCGCTGGAACGCGCCGCCGCCGCCTACAACATGCCGCTCACCGTGCTCGACATCGAGACGGAAGAGGTGCCCAAGGCCTACACCCACCGCCTCGTGCTGTGCCGCGCCGACCAGCACGTGGCCTGGCGCGGCGCGCACCTGCCGGCCGAGGTCTACGACCTGGTGGGCATGCTGCGCGGCGAGGGCAAACGCATCCGCGCGCGCCGCAAGGCGCTGGCCTGGGAAGGCGTGGTGGCCTGAGCTACTGCTTTCACCAGCTGCGCCGCGCGACGACGCGGTACGCGAGCCATGCCGCGGCGGCCGGCGCGAACGCGAATCCCGCGAACAGCCACACGGCCGCCGATTTCGCCCCTTCAGCGCCGCCCGGCACGCTGAGCCCCGCCGCGTTCGCCACCAGCCCCGCCACCGCCGCGCCCACGGCCATGCCGTAGAGCTGCACGGTGGTGATCGAGGCCGAGGCCAGCCCCTGCTCGCCCTTCGGCGCCAGCGACATCACGCGCGTGATCAGGTGCGGCCAGCCGATGCCCACGCCGAGCCCCACGGCCGCCAGCGCGATGGCGATCAGCACGGTCTCGAATCCCGCGTCCATCTCACCCGGCGAAGGCAGCAGCCATGCGAGCGCCAGCAGCCCCAGCGTGCAGGCCACCGGTCCGGCGCGCAGCATGCGGTCGGCGCCCGCGCCGGTGCGGCCCGAAGACAGCAGCGAGCCCGCGCTCCAGCCGCCCGCCATCGCGGCCGTGAGATAGCCCGCCGCCAGCGGCGAGTGGCTGTGCAGCAGCTGCAGGAAGTACGGCACGAAGATTTCGGTGGTGCTGCCGATCAGCAGCAGCGCCACGCTGGCGTAGATGGCGCCCAGCGGCGCGCTCACGGCGTAGGCGCCGTGCGGCAGCACGCGCACGGCGGCGCGGCTGTCGATGCGGGTGGCAGCGAAGCCGATGGCCAGCCCCGCCGCCACGCCGGCGGCCTGCCAGCGCAGGTCGGGCACGAGGCCGCTGGCCGCGATGGCGAGCACCGAGGCCGCGAGCAGGCCGATCTGCAATGCCGGCACGCGCGGCGCGGCGGCGGGCCGCTCGTGCTTCACGCCCATCGACGGCCGCAGCTGCACGAGCACCAGCAGCGCCTGCCCCGCCGCCACCGGCAGCAGGAACCAGAAGGCCCAGCGCCAATGCCCGGCCTGCGCGAAGAGCCCGCCCACGGCCGGCCCGCACAGCGTGGCCACGCCCCACATGCCCGACACCAGCGCCACTGCGCGCGGCCACAGCCGCTGCTCGAACACCAGCTGGATCAGCCCGTAGCTCAGCGCCGCGAGCAGCCCGCCGCCCAGCCCCTGCACCGTGCGGCCGGCCAGCATCCACGGCATGGCCGGCGCGAGCGCGCAGCCGACCGAGCCGGCGCCGAACACCGCCAGTGCCGCCAGGCAGGCGCCGCGCGGGCCCAGCACCGCGAGCAGCCGCACCGACAGCGTGGCGCCGAGGATCGAGCCGATCACGAAGAGCGTGGTGCTCCAGGCGTACCAGTCGAGCCCGCCGATCTCGCGCACCACCGAGGGCAGCACGGTGGTCACGATATGGACGTTGACTGCATGCAGCGCAACACCGCCCGTGAGCGCCAGCGCGCGCCAGCCGTTGCGGCCGCTGAAGAGCTCGCTCCAGGCGGCGGTGGAGGACGGGGGATGCAGGGCGGCGGAAGAAGAGGAGGAAGAAGGAGAAGAAGACGCGGAAGCCATGGCGCAGGCCGGAAGGCCAGAAGAAGCGGAACGAGCCCGGATACTAGGCGCCGCCAATGAATTAAACAAGCTATTACTTTGATAAATAAAACATCACCGGACCGCCCCACCTCCGGATGCGCGACACTCCTTTCCCGATGCAAGCCGCTTCCCCCAATACTTCGTCCCCGTCTTCCTCCTCGTCCACCACGACTTCCGGCGCCATGCCCCGACCACCGATGCGCCGCGCCACGCTGCGCTTCCTGCTGTCCCACCCCGCGCACTTCATCGCGCTGGGCTTCGGTTCGGGCCTCTCGCGCCTGGCACCCGGCACGGTGGGCACGCTGTGGGCCTGGGTGGCGTTCTCGGTGATGCAGCTGTGGTTCACGACGGCCACCATCGGCTGGATCATCGCGGCCTCGCTGCCCATCGGCTGGTGGGCCTGCACTGTGACCGCGCGCGACATGAACGTGGCCGACCCCAGTCCCGTGGTGTGGGACGAGGTGATCGCCTTCTGGATCGTGCTGTGGCTGGTGACGCCCGCAGGCCTGCTCGCGCAGACCGTCGCCTTCCTGCTCTTCCGCTATTTCGATGCCGCCAAGCCCGGCCCGGTGGCCTGGGCCGATGCGCTTTTCAAGCAGCGCGACGCCGTGCGTGTGAGCTGGTGGCGCGCGGGCTTCGGCATCATCCTGGACGACCTGGTGGCGGCCTTCTGCACGCTGCTGGTCATCGCGCTGTGGCGCGCGTGGTGAGCATCATCGATTCCTCTTCTTCCCCTTCTCCTCTCCCATGCAACTGAAGAAAGCCCTCGCGGACCACGACACGCCCGAACTGGTCGTGGTGCTGGCCGAGCAGCTGCAGAAAAAGGGCTGGATGCTGGCCACCGCCGAGAGCTGCACCGGCGGGCTGATCGGCGCGGCCTGCACCGACCTGGCGGGCTCGAGCGCGTGGTTCGAGCGCGGCTTCATCACCTATTCCAACGAGGCCAAGACCGAGCTGCTTGGCGTGGACGCCGGCGTGATCGCCGCGAACGGCGCGGTCAGCGAGCCGGTGGCGCGGGCCATGGCCACGGGCGCAATCGCGCATTCCCCGCCCTCGCGCGTGGCGCTGGCCGTAACCGGCGTGGCCGGCCCCACGGGCGGCACGCCCGACAAGCCGGTGGGCACGGTGTGGTTCGGCTGGTCGGTCGATGGCGCGGTGCGCACCGAGCGCCGCCGTTTCGATGGTGACCGGGCCATGGTGCGCGCGGCGACGGTGCACCACTCGCTGCAGACGCTGGTCGAGCTGCTGCTCGCGCGCTGAGCCCGCACCGGGCCCGAAATTCAGGCCGTCATGAAGTCGGCCAGCGGCCGGCGCGGCGCGGGCGGCACCGGCGCCATCGGATAGCCGAGGCGGCACATCATCTGCACCGTGGGGCTGCGCCTGTCGCGCGGCGGCGCGGTGCCCAGCAGCATGTCGTGCGCGGCGGCGTGGTGCGGCGCCATTTCGGCGAATTCCTCCAGCGGCTGGCTCATCGGGTGCATGCCCAGGCCCAGGTCGGTGGCGCGCAGCTGCTGGCGCACGTAGGCGCGGCCTGCCGCGATCTGCTCGGTTCGGCTGTTGCCGCGCGTGCTGAGCCAGATGAAGCCCATCGCGGTGTTGGCCTGGTCCTCGAAGAGCTGCAGGGTCTGGCGGAACGACAGGCTCTCCTCGGAAGCCGGCGTGCGGCGGTCGAACTGGCCCAGCGCGACGGCGATGCGCAGTGCCGGGTCGTTCAGCGAGAAGCCGTCGCGGTGCGCGAGGATTTCCTGCGGGCCGACGCGCAGCAGCCGCAGGTTTTCCATCGCCGTGCCGGGCGTGGTGAGCTCCACCCGCGCGGCCTCGGCGCAGAGCTTGCGCAGCGGCAGCACCCGCGCCATGTCCACCGTGCCGGCCGAGCTCACCATGCCGCCCGTGGGCACCATCGAGGCCAGGCCCTGCAGGATGTCGGCCGACACCGGCCGCGTGAGGTCGAAGCGCTGCTTGGGCGTGCGCCGCCGCAGCACCTGCGCGAAGAGCGGATCGGGCACGCCGCCGCCCGCCAGCCGCAGCCGCGCCACCGGAATGTGCGGCCAGCGCAGCGGCTCGCCGCTCAGCTCGCCCTGCGGCCACAGCTGCACGCTGGCCTGCAGGCCTTGCTGGGCGAGCGCCATCACCAGCAGCTCGATGAAGGCGCCATGGCCGATAAGCACCTGGCGGCCGAAAGGGTCGGTCTCGGGCTGCACGCGCTCCCGGTCGCAATACACCACGATGGCGTCGGGCTCGCGCAGGTCGACCAGCCAGGGCTGGCGGTTGTAGGCGGTGGGGGCGGTGACGGCGTAGGCGACCGCGCGCTTGCGCAGGTCGGGCTCGTCGCCGGGGCCGTTCCATATCTCCAGCGCGGCGGCCGGCACTTCCGAGTTCAGCCACCAGGTCGCCAGCGCGGCCGCACCCGCCGCCACGACAACGCCGCCTCCCAGCAGCCGGACAAAGTTTCTACGCTCATCCATTGCGCGGATTATCGAAAGCGGGCCGCCAGTTAACAATGGCTTAAGCTTCCATAACTGCTATGCAGAACTGAATACCCGATGAGAGCGGACAACGACCTGGGCTTCGACTGGCGGCTGGTGCGCGCATTCCTGGCCGCGCTCGACCACGGCAGCCTGCTGAAGGCCGCGCGCGCGACGGGTACCAGCCAGCCGACGCTGGGGCGCCATATCGCGGAACTGGAGTCGCAGCTGGGCGTGATGCTGTTCGAGCGCACCGGCCGCGGCCTGCAGCCGACAGCCATGGCCGAGCGACTGGCGGACTCGGCCCGCGCCATGGAAAGCGGCGCGCAGGCCCTGTCGCGCAGCGTGTCGGGCGCCAGCGCGCAGACGGCGGGCTCGGTGCGCATCTCGGCCAGCCAGGCCACCGCGCGCCAGATGCTGCCGAGCCTGCTGGTGCGCATGCGCCAGGAGCTGCCCGAGATCCAGGTCGACCTGGTGTCGACCAGCGAAAACAGCAACCTGCTGCAGCGCGAGGCCGACATCGCCATCCGCATGTCGCAGCCCACGACGGCCACGCTGGTGGCGCGCCGCATCGGCAGCTTCGCGCTGGGCGCCTTCGCCCATTCCGACTACCTGCGCCGCCGGGGCACGCCACGGCAGACCTCCGACCTGTACCGGCACGACGTGCTGGGCTACGACAGCATCGACACCATCATCCGGATGTCGGCCCAGCTGGGCACGCCGCTGCAGCGCGAGCATTTCTGCTTCCGCACCGACGACATGGGCGCCTACTGGGAGGCGCTGCGCCAGGGCATGGGCATCGGCTTCGTCAGCGAATCGCTGGCGCGCACCGACAGCGCCGTGGTGCGGGTGCTGCCGCAGCTGAAGATCAGGTCGCTGCCGGTGTGGCTCGCGGTGCACCGCGGGATCCGCACCGACCGCCGCATCCGCGCCGTCTATGATTTCCTGGCGCGCAACATCCCCGCGTCCATCTAGACGCCGCGCCACGCCCACAACCAACGCCAAGAGGCCTCATGACCGCAGCCACCAATGCCCAGACCATCGAGCGCTTCTACAGCGCCTTCGCCAAGCTGGACGCCCCCGCCATGGAAGCCTGCTACGCACCCGATGCGGTGTTCGACGACGAGGCTTTTTCGCTGCGCGGGCGCCGCGAGGTGGGCGGCATGTGGCGCATGCTGGCCGGCGGCACCAGGGCCAAGGGCGCCGACGTGTGGAAGCTGACCTGGCGCGACGTGAAGGCCGACGACAGCACCGGCAGCGCCCACTGGGACGCGCACTACCGCTTCACCGCCACCGGCCGCATCGTGGACAACAGCATCGACGCGCGCTTCACCTTCACGCCCGACGGGCTGATCGCCACGCACCGCGACAGCTTCCCCTTCTGGACCTGGTCGCGCCAGGCGCTCGGCACGCCGGGCCTGCTGCTCGGCTGGTCGCCCATGCTGCGCAAGAAGGTGCGCGCCACCGCCGCAGCCAACCTCGCAACCTTTCTCGCACGACAGCCATGAGCAACACCAACGACACCGCCCTCGCCTTCTCCAACAACGAAGCCCAGCACCGCTACGAGGCCACGCTCGACGGCAAGCTGGCCGGCTATGCCGAATACAACCTGCTGACCGACGCGATCATGTTCACCCACACCGAAGTGCTGCCCGAGTTCGAGGGCAAGGGCGTGGGCTCGGGCATCGCGAAGCACGTGCTCGGAGAGGCGCGCGCCAAGGGGCTGCATGTGATTCCGGTGTGCCAGTTCATCGCGGGCTACATCCGCAAGCACCGCGAGTACGCCGACCTGGTGCGCCCCGACATCCAGCGCGCCTTCAAGATTTGAACAGGGCTCGCCCCCAGGCTGCGCGCACTTCGTGTCGCTACGCCAACCCCTACCGGGGGCAACGCCTGCGGCCCGGCAGAGCCGGTTCCGCGGTGTTCCCTGATCAGGCCGAAGAATTCTTCGGCGCGGGCAACCACGCGAAGGCCGCGATGCCCGTGACCAGCAGCGCGGCGATGGTCGCCAGCACGGCCGTGAGCGGATCGGCGCCATGCGCCGCCGCAATCGATGCGGCCACTCCGGTGCCCCACTGCATGAGCGCCACGCCGAGGAACATCGCCATCGTGAACACGGCCATCGCGCGGCCGGTGAGCGTGGCGGGATAGGCGCCGCGCACGTCGGCGTACTGCCAGACGATGAAGCCCGAGAGCACGCCGATCAGCACCATGCCGGCGATGTCGAGCCAGGCCGAGTGCAGCACCGCGATGAGCGCGAAGAGGCCCGCGTAGCCCAGGCCGCAGACCAGAATCCAGCGGCGGCGCGAGACGGCGTCGCTGCGGTCGAGCCGGCCGAAGAGCGGCGCGCCGACGAGCGAGATCACCGACACCGCCAGCGCCACGTTGCCGCTCTGCACCAGCGAGTAGCCGTGGCGCTCCATCATCAGCGGGCCCAGCCAGAGGCCGCGCAGCGAGATGAAGGCGGCGTAGGTGACGGCGCCCAGCACCATGATGCCCAGCGTGTGCGGCATGGCGAAGAGCGCGCCGAACTGGCGGATGGCCTCGGGGACCGACTCGCGCTTGCCCGCCGAGGCCGTGGCGGGCTCGTGCACCCAGAACCAGATCGCCAGCCACGCCAGCGCCGCCGCCACGGCCAGCACCAGGAAGCCCGCGCGCCATGAATACGCCTGCACCAGCCACGCCAGCGGCGTGCCCGTGACCAGCATGCCCACGCCGCCGATGGCCAGCACCATGCCCGACACGGTCGCGAAGCGCGCCGGCGGAAAGTGCCGCGCGATGAACACCGTGCACACCAGGAAAGCCGGCGCGCAGCCCACGCCGATCAGCGCCTGCCCCGCCACCAGCACCAGGTAGCTGGACGACACCGCCGACAGCAGCGCCCCCGCGATCGCGACAGGAAAGGCAACCAGCACCGTGCGTCGCACGCCGTGCAGGTCGATGCCGATGCCCATGAAGAGCTGCATCGCGCCGAACGCAAAATGAAAAGCCCCCGAGAAGATCCCGAGGGCCTGTGCGGAAAGATGGAAATCGGCCTGCAGCGGACTCGCCATGATGGCGCCCACCGTGCGGAAGGCCTGGCTCAGCGCGACCCCGGCGCACAGCGCCAGGACCATCGCCCAGGCCGCGCGCGGCGTCAGGGGCGCAGCATCGCCGGCGTTGCCGCTGTCAGGTGGCACCGTGGCACTTCTTGTACTTTTTGCCGCTGCCGCAGGGGCATGGATCGTTGCGGCCAGGGGTTGCTTCCTTGCGGATGGTCTCGGCCTTCGGCCCGAGGCTCTTCCAGAGCTGGCGCAGGTCGTACACCGCCCAGATGGCGGCGCCGAAGTCGTCGAGCCGCTGCTGGCTCACGCTGGGCGGTGCCTCGTCGCTGTACATCGACAGCACGGGCTTGCCGGTGTCGTCCTCTGTGAGGGCGACGATATTGTCCAGCGCGTCGTTCAGCATGCGCGCGGCGTCCTTGTCGCGCGGCTCGGCCCAGTCCTCTGGCCAGTTCTCCACGGCGTACATGAAGCCCAGCGCCCAGACCTGGGCGAAGGAGGGAATGGCCTCGCCGGCCACTTCGGCGCGCTCTTCCTCGGGCAGGGAGGCGATGGCGCCGCGGGTGTCGAGCACCTCGGGCTGCCAGCTGCGCTCGTCGTCGAGGGTTTCGACGGGGGCGTCGAGGCCCTCCTCGATCTCGATCCAGCGGCGCTTCCAGTTCCAGACGAACTCCATGTGCTGGGCGGACGAGAAGTTGTCGCCCAGCAGGACGGGCCAGTATTCGGACGGCATGATGGGCCGGCGGGTGCAGATCAGAGCGGCCATGAAGCCCTCGCAGAACTCCCACTGGGGGATTTCCTCGTCGTGCTCGCGCATGGCGTCGAGGGCCTGGTCGAGGGCGTCGAAGTCGTCGGGACCGAGGGGGGTGCGGGCGGCGGGGGTGCTGTCGGAGGGCGAAATGGGGTCGGGAATGGTCGTCATGGCAAGTTCGAGGCAGCCCTCTATGATGCAGCAGGCCACGGTCGAGACTATTTCTATGCCCACGATTATTCCGTTTCCGACGCGCTACAGCGCCTTCGCCCTGTGCGTGGTCGGTCTGGTGGCCTGCCTGGCCTTCGTGCTGGTTTCGCCGCACCTGTGGCTGGCCTGGATCGGGGTGGCGGTTTTCGCGGTACTCACAGGTACCGGCGTACACGACCTTCGGCAGGCCCGGCACGCCATCCTGCGCAACTACCCGGTGATCGGCCACCTGCGCTTCCTGCTGGAGTTCATCCGCCCCGAAATGCGGCAGTACTTCATCGAGAGCGACTCCGAGGCCGCGCCCTTCTCGCGCGCCCAGCGCTCGCTGGTGTACCAGCGCGCCAAGGGTGACCCCGACAACCGCCCCTTCGGCACGCAGATCAACGTGACCATCGCGGGCTACGAGTGGATCAACCACTCGATGCGGCCGACCAAACTGGCCGGCCACGATTTCCGCATCGTGATCGGCGGCACGCCGCAGCCGGCCGGCGCGAACCCGGCGCAGGTCTGCACGCAGCCGTACAGCGCCAGCGTGTTCAACATCTCTGCGATGAGCTTCGGGGCCCTGTCGGCCAACGCCATCCTCGCGCTCAACAAGGGCGCGAAGATGGGTGGCTTCGCGCACGACACCGGGGAAGGCTCGATTTCGCAGCACCACCGCGTGCACGGCGGCGACCTGATCTGGGAGATCGGCTCGGGCTACTTCGGCTGCCGCAACGACGACGGCAGCTTCAGCGAGGAACGCTTCACCGCCAACGCGCGCGACCCGCAGGTGAAGATGATCGAGATCAAGCTGAGCCAGGGCGCCAAGCCCGGCCACGGCGGCGTACTGCCGGCCCCCAAGGTCACGCCCGAGATCGCGGCAGCGCGCGGCGTGCCGGTGGGCGTGGACTGCATCTCGCCCGCCTCGCACAGCGCCTTTTCCACGCCTACGGAAATGATGCATTTCGTCGCCCGGCTGCGCGAACTCTCGGGCGGCAAGCCCACCGGCTTCAAGTTTTGCCTGGGCCATCCGTGGGAATGGTTCGGCATCGTCAAGGCGATGCAGGCCACCGGCATCACGCCCGACTTCATCGTGGTCGACGGCGCCGAGGGCGGCACCGGCGCGGCACCGGTCGAGTTCAGCGACCACGTGGGCGCGCCGCTGCAGGAAGGGCTGCTGCTGGTGCACAACACGCTGGTGGGCGTGAACCTGCGCCACCGCATCAAGATCGGCTGCGCTGCCAAGGTGATTACCGCCTTCGACGTGGCGCGCATGATGGCGCTGGGCGCCGACTGGTGCAACGCCGCGCGCGGCTTCATGATGGCCCTGGGCTGCATCCAGGCGCAGAGCTGCCACACCGGCCACTGCCCCACAGGCGTGACCACGCAGGACCCGCTGCGCCAGAAGGCGCTGGTGGTGCCGACCAAGGCCGAGCGGGTGCAGAACTTCCACCGCAGCACGCTGCACGCGCTGCAGGAGCTGGTGCAGGCCGCGGGCCTGGACCATCCGCAGCAGATCACCGCGCACCACATCGTGCGCCGCATTTCCGATACCGAAGTGCGCCTGTTGAGCAACCTGGTGATGCAGGTGCAGCCGGGCGCCCTGCTCGGCCCGCTCGACGAGCAGCACAATGTCTTCCGTACCTACTGGCCGCTGGCCAGTGCAGAGAGTTTCCAGCCCGTCACGCAGGGCCCGCAGGGGCTGGTGGCGGGTTTCGCAATGGCCGCATGAACCCACTGAGTAGAGGCGCCAGCCGGCGCCCGCAAACGCGCAAGGGCGCAGCTTCGGCGCCCGCGCCCCTTGACGCGATTTCTCCCAGCCCGCCCGCGCCCGGCGACTACGCCGAGTTCCTGCGCGCGACCCTGCCGCAGCAACAGAAGAACGTGGCCAGCCACCGCTTCGGCAGCGAGCGCGTATGGCTCAAGAAGGCCGGCCCGCGCCACGGCAAGTGGGGCTACCGCGTGATGGCGGCAGTCGCGCGCATGGCGCGGCTGGACATCATCAAGCCCGTGCCCAACCCCGGCGGCGAGGCCGCCATCGCCACCGAGGCGCGCCGGCTCAAGCAGCTCGCCGCCGCCGGCCTGCGCGTGCCGGTGGTGCTGGCGCAGCAGCCCGACGGCCTGCTGATTTCCGACCTCGGCGAAAGCGGGCGCGCGACCGTCGTGCTGCAGGAGCGGCTCGACCAGGCCGCCGCCGCCGGCCCCGCTGCGCTGCTGTCGGTATGGCGCGAGGGCCTCGCCGCCATCGCCGCCGTGCACGTATGCGGCCAGCACCTGAGCCAGGCCTTCGACCGCAACCTCGTGCAGTGCCCCGACGGCGTGATCGGCTACATCGACTTCGAGGACGACCCCGCCGAGGTCATGACCCTGGCCGAATGCCAGGCCCGCGACTGGCTGAGCTACCTGCATTCGACCGCGATGATGCTCGAGGCCGCCGCGCCGCAGGCCGCGGGACAGCACTGGCACGCCGCGCTGGCTGATGTGAACGAAGAAGTGCGCGAGCGCATCGCGAATGCCGCGCGCCGCATGAAGTGGGCGCAGAAGCTGCCGGCAAGCCGGCGCTGGGGGCGCGATACGCAGCGCGTGCGGGCCGTGGCGCGGCTGTTGGGGCGGTGGCATCTGACGCCTGCCAGCGGGGTGCAGCACTAGCGACGGTCGAGGCGCTTCTGCCATCAGCTGCAGAACAGCCGGTTGCCGAGCCAGCCTCCAGCAAATAGTGAAGCAAGCTGAACGGCGAGCGCGACCATGTACGCGCGGCTCAGGTCGTCGTCGTTCTCCGCAAAGTTGAGCTCATACCAGTGGCCCACGGGCCCGATGAGCTTGTAGAACACAAGGCTGGGCACGACTGCACCGATGGCGATGGAGAGTGCGCGGACGACGGGAAGAAGAATGGCTGGGAGGTTTCCGCTCATCACGAGATTGGGGACATGGCTTGGCCAAGCCGGAAATCTAGTGCCGCGTCAAAACCTCTCGATGAAGGAAAAATTGTCAATTGCTTCCTGACGCCGGGCACCCGCACCCGTCGCCAGCCACCGCTAAGCCCCGAACGCCGCCTGCACCACCACCCCGCGCAGCGCCAGCCGCTTCTTCATCGACAGCACCGCCCGGTCCTTGCTCAGCAGCAGCGCCTTGTGCGCCACGGCCAGGTCGATGAAGACCTGGTCGTCGGGGTCGCTGCACACGCAGGGGGCGCGCGGCGGCGTGCCTTCGAGCATGCGCACGCGCGCGTCGAAGTCGGCGAGCACCGCGGGCAGCTGCAGTTCACGCTGGGCCATGCGCCTGGCGATCAGCGGATAACCCAACACCCGCTGCAGCTCGGTGCGCATGGCGGCGGTGGCCAGCCAGCTCAGTTCGCCGGCGGCGAGCCGCTCGGTCAGCGGGCCCCACGCGGGGTCTTCGAAGACCAGCAGGTCGAGCGCGATGTTGGTGTCGATGACGACAAGGCCGATGGTGGGATCTGTCAATGTCATGGAATGTGCGGGAAAACAGCGCCGATGTTGCACCATGCGATGCTGCGGTCAGCACACCGTTAGCACGCCGCCAGCCCGGCAGACGACAATCGGGGCTTCCGCCATCCTTCTCGCCCATCCCTCCTTCATGAAACGCCTCCCGCTGCTGTGCCTTGCCCTGCTCGCATCCGTGGGCGTGCGGGCCGAGTGGCTGACGCTGGCGGGCACGCCCGGCGACGACAGCGGCAGCTACGTTCAGGTCGATCCGACCAGCGTGGAGGCCGACGGCTCGAAGCGCGCGGTGAGCCTTCGCATGAGCCTGCCGCAGGACCACACGGGCCGCGAGGGCATCAAATACCGCTCTTTCCAGGCCCAGGCCAAGGTGGACTGCGAGACCCGCAGCGCGCGCTATGTGAGCGCCACCTACTACGGGCATCCGAACTTCGTCGGCGAACCGATCGCGGTGCGGCATTTCGAGGACGGCGACGTGCGGCCCGTGACGCTGGCCGGCGCGCTGGACCTCGTCACGCGCACCATCAACGCGGCCTGCGCCGTGCGGCCGAAGGAGCTCAAGGAACCGCCGCAGCAGCAGCCCAGGCCCGAGGGCGAGCCCGCGCTACCTGCGCGCTGAACCCGCGACCATGTCGAAGCGGAACAGCCGGCATTCGATCGGGCCGTTCCACATCGGCACGCGGCGCGACTCCTTCAGGCGCATCTGCCTGGGCAGCTTCAGGTCGGGCGTGAGCACCCAGGCGGTCCAGCCGGCGTAGTTCTTCTTCCAGTGGGCGGCGAGCTGGGGGAAGAAATCGCTGCCGTCCTCTTCGGAAGACTGCGCCGTCTCGCGCGCGCCAGGGCGGCCCGCGCCGGCCACACCGCCCACGGCGATGCGCTCGCCGTACGGCGGGTTGAGCATGATCACACCGCCGCCCTCGACAGGAGGCATGCGCTGCAGCGCGTCGCCGCCGCGGAACTCGACGGCCTGCGCCACGCCGGCGCGCTCGGCATTGCGCTGGGCGAAATCGACCATGCGGTGCGACACGTCGGAGCCGAAGACCGCCGGGGTGCCGTCGCCGGCCATGGCCCCCTCGGCGTCCTTGGCCTCCTGCCTGATCGCCGACCACACGTGCGCCTGGAACGGCAGCAGCTTCTCGAAGCCGAAGCGCCGCAGCGACCCGGCGGCGATGCCGCTCGCGATCTGCGCCGCCTCGATGGCGATGGTGCCGCTGCCGCAGCAGGGGTCGTACAGCGGCTGGCCCGACACCTCGCCGGTCTCGGGGTTCCACCAGCCGCTGGCGGCCAGCATGGCGGCGGCCAGGGTTTCCTTCAGCGGGGCGTCGCCCTTGTCCTGGCGCCAGCCGCGCTTGAAAAGCGGCTCACCGCTGGTGTCGATGTAGAGCGTGCAGGTGTCTGTGGTCAGGTGGGCGAACACGCGGCAGTCGGGCCACTGGGTCTCGATGCTCGGGCGCACGCCGTTGGCCTTGGCGCGGAAGCGGTCGGCAATGGCGTCCTTGATGCGCAGGGTGGCGAAGTTCAGGCTCTGCAGCGGGCTGTGCTGGGCGGTGGTCTCGATCTTGAAGGTCTGCTTCGGGGTGAACCAGATCTCCCAGGCCACGCCGCTGGCGATGGCGTAGAGGTCGTTCTCGTTGCGGTAGGGGGCGTGGGCCAGCTCGACCAGCACGCGCTGTGCCAAGCGGCTGTGCAGGTTGAGCTTCAGGCCGTCGCGCCAGCCGGCGCGCACGCGCACGCCACCGCGCAGGGAGAGCAGGTCTTGCCCGGCGCGGCCGGTCAGGGCGTGCACCTCCTGGGCCAGGAATTCCTCGACGCCGGCGGCGCAAGGCAGGAAAAAGGAGAGATCGTTCACGGAAAACTGGCTACCGGTAAGCCCGAAGCCCGACTAGGGGACTCCATTGTCGCCGCGACGCGAACCTTCCTCTATATAGTCAATTTTGCCGATGACCCCCACGCCCGCATCTCCACCCGCACCGGCCGCCGCCGGCAACGGCGACCGCTTCGCGATCCAGTGCGAGGTGCTGCGGCTTTCGATCCGCCCCATCGGGCCGGTACTGCTGGCCCAGTACCTGCTGAACTGCGGCGTGGCGGCGCTCTTCGCCTGGCAGGTGTCGCTGGCGCGAGCGCTGGCGTGGATCGCGCTCATCACCGGGGTGACGGTGATGCGCGGCTTCTTCCCGCAGCGCCTGCCCGAGCCCTTCACGCCCGCCAGCCTGCGCGAGGCCCAGCGCACGCACACGCTGCGCACCGCCGTCTGGGAGCTGGCGCACGGCCTGGCCGGCGTGCTGCTGTTCGACCCGGCCAGGGCCGACCTGCAGCTGCTGCTGGGCCTGATCATCATGGGCATGACGCTGTCGTCGGCCTTCTCGGTGTCGTTCTACACGCCGGCCACGCAGTTGGCCATCACGCTGCTGCTGGCGCCGATCATCCTCACCGGCCTCTGGCTGGGCGCGCCGGTGATGGCGGCGGTGGCGGTCATCGGCATCGGCCTGACCGCGATGATGTGGAAGCTGGTGGCCGAGCGGTCGCGCCAGCTCGAGGAGAACATCGGCCTGCGCCTGAACGAACACCGCCTGCGCGAACAGGCCCTGGTCGGCCTTCGCGCCTCCGAGCAGGCGCAGGCAGAGCGGCTGCGCTTCTTCTCGGCCGCCAACCACGACCTGCGCCAGCCGGTGATGGCCATCGGCCTGCAGGCCGAGGTGCTGCGCCAGCAGCTGAACGACGGCGCGAGCATGGAGGCAGTGCAGCACACGGTGGGCTCGCTGGCCCGCGCCCAGCAGGCGCTGGAGGGGCTGACCAACCAGCTGCTGGAAATCGGCCGCATCGAGGCAGCCGTCGATCCGCTACGCCCCACCAGCGTGGCGCTGGCGCCCCTGCTGCACGAACTGGCGCGGCAGGCGGGCCACGGCCGCGTGCTGGTGCGCTGCCCGCCGGATGCCATTGCCTGGAGCGATACGGTCTCGCTGCGCCGCGTGCTCGCCAACCTGGTCGACAACGCCGTCAAGTTCACGCCGCGCGGGCGCGTGCTGCTGGCCGTGCGCTCGCGCCGCCGCAGCAGCGCCGGCCGGGCCTGGCGCGTGGAAGTGCGCGACAGCGGCATCGGCATCGCCCCCGAAGCGCAGCAGCGCGTGTTCGACGACTTCGAGCAGATCGGCAACGTGGAGCGCAACCTGCAGCGCGGCCACGGGCTGGGCCTGGCGATCGTGCGGCGGCTGGCGGCGCAGTTGGGCATCGAGGTGACGCTGCGCTCGGCGCCGGGGCGGGGCTCCGTGTTCGCCTTCGAGCTGCCTGCCGCGCCCGAGGGGGCGACGGGGGCGACGGTGTCTCCGCCGCCCGCCACGCCGGCCGCAGGGCAGGACGACGGCACCGACGCTGCGCGCACGCTGCGCCCCGGCCTCGCGGTGCTGGTGGTGGAAGACAACGCGGTGGTGGCCGACAGCCTCACGGCCCTGCTGCGGCAATGGGAGGTGGAACCGCGCGTCTACGGCAGCGCGGCCGAGGCGCTGGCGCTGGCCGACCTGCATGCGCTCGACGCGGCGCTGTGCGACATCCGCCTGCCGGGCGCGCTCGACGGCATCGCGCTGGCCGAGCGGCTGCAGCGGCAGAAGCCTTCGCTGGCGATCGCGCTGATCTCGGCCGACATCAACGAGGCCACGCAGCGGCTGGCCGCCGAGCGCGGCTGGCATGCGCTGCGCAAGCCGGTGCAGCCGGAAGAGCTGCGCCGGCTGCTGCTGGGCGCACAGCAACAGGCGCGCGGCTGACACCGGCGCCGGGGATCGACCTGGCACGGCCCGTGCTGACATCGCTTCCGGGATATGCTCCGCGCACAGGCCGCCGCCCTGCCTCCGATGTCCACCGACACGCCTTCCACCCTTCCTGCCGCCGGCTCGCGCGGCCTGCGCTACGACCCGTTCGCCATCGCGCTGCACTGGCTGCTCGCGGTGCTGATCGTCGGCTCCTTCGGCGTGGGGCTCTACATGACAGGGCTGCCCTTCTCGCCGCTGCGGCTGAAGGTCTACAACTGGCACAAATGGGCGGGCGTGACCATCCTCGCGCTGTCGGCGCTGCGGCTGCTGTGGCGGCTGGGGCATCGGCCGCCGGCGCTGCCGCCGGGCACTTCGGGCCTGCAGAAGGCGGGCGCCCGCGTCAGCCATACGCTGATGTACCTGCTGTTCTTCGCGGTGCCGCTGTCCGGCTGGGCCTACAGCTCGGCCATGGGCATGCCGGTCTCGTGGTTCGGCATGCTGGCGCTGCCCGACTTCGTGTCCGCCGACCATGATTTCGCCGAGGCGGTGCTGCAGCCGCTGCACCGCAACTGCGCCTTCGCGCTGGCGGGCATCACGCTGCTGCACGTGGCGGCTGCACTCAAGCACCACTGGATCGACCGCGACGGTCTGCTCAAACGCATGTGGCCGGGGCCACGCCAGGAATCTGCCGGATCATGAGTTCACTTACTTCTCGCCTTCCTTCCCGACTTCTCCCGCCGCTGCTCGCGCTTGCAACCGTATTGCCGGCCGCTGCAGGCCCGGCGACGCCGCCCGGCGCGAAGCTCGTCGCCGACAAGAGCCAGATCGTGTTCGTCACCAGGCAGATGGGCGTGCCGGTGGAAGGCAGCTTCAGGAAGTTCGACGCGCAGGTGGCCTTCGACCCGAAGAAGCCCGAGGGCGGCAGCGTCGCGCTGCAGATCGACACGGCCAGCGCCGGCTTCGGCGTGCCGATGAGCGACGCCGAGCTGCCCAGGCAGCCGTGGTTCGACGCCGCGCACTTTCCGCAGGCGAGCTTCCAGTCGAGCGCAATCAAGGCGCTGGGCGAAGGCAGGTTCGAGATGGCGGGCAAGCTCACCATCAAGGGCATCGCCAGGCAGGTGACGGTGCCGGTCAGCATCGCACCGGCGCAGGGGAGCAACTACTCGGTGGCCACCGGAAGCCTTACGATCCAGCGGCTCGACTACAAGGTGGGCGAAGGCGAATGGACCGACACCTCGGTGGTCGGCAACGAGGTGCAGGTGCGCTTCAGGTTCACCCTCGCGGGGCTCGGCCCCCTGTGAGGCCGCAGCCCCTTCCTTCCTCACACGGACGTCCCGAATTTCTTCTTTCCTCTCTTTCATGACACAGGCAGACAAAGCCATGAAAAAGCTTCTTCTCGCCGCGGCCCTGTCGGCCGCCGCATTCACCGGCAGCGTGACGGCGCAACAACAAGCGCAGCTGCCCTCGGAATTCGCGCCGGCGGCCGCCGCCAAGCCCGCGGGCGGGCCGGCCAGAAACGCCAACTACGTGATCGACCCGACCCACACCTTCGTGATGTACGAGATGGGCCACTACGGCACCACCACCAACCGCGGCCGCTTCAGCACCAAGGACGGCTCGGTGCAGATCGACGGCACCGGCGCCAGCGGCAAGGTCGACATCACGATGGACATCAGCTCCATCAACACCGGCGTCGACCTGCTCAACCGCCACGTGCAGAGCAAGGACTTCTTCAACGTGGCCGAGTTTCCGACCGGCCGCTTCGTGGCCGACCGCATCGACTTCTCCGGCGACAAGGTGGTCGACGTGCCCGGCAAGCTCACGCTGATGGGCCAGACCCGCCCGGTGACGCTGAAGGCCGTGCGCTTCAACTGCTACCTGAGCCCGCTGATCAACCGCCAGGTGTGCGGCGGCGACTTCGAGACCACCGTGGAGCGCAGCGACTGGGGCATCACCTGGGGCCTGAACTTCGGCTTCGAGAACAAGGTGAAGCTGCTGGTGCAGGTCGAGGCGGTCAACGTGCAGTGACACCGGAGGCGACACCATGATGGACACCACCCTCGCCCTGCTCGGCATCGCCGGCGCCATGACCGTGGGCGCAATGAGCCCCGGCCCCAGCTTCGTGATGGTGGCGCGCACCGCAGTGACTTCGCGCGCCGACGGCCTCGCCGCCGCGCTGGGCATGGGCGCGGGCGGGCTGGTCTTCGCGATCGCGGCGCTGGCGGGACTGCAGGCGGCATTCCTCGCGGTGCCAGCGCTGTACCTGGCGATCAAGGGGCTGGGCGGTGCGTACCTCGTGTACCTGGGTTTGCGCATCTGGCGCGGCGCGCGGCAGCCGCTGGCGGTGGCGCAGGAAGCCGGCGATCCGGCACAGCGCCCGCAGGGTCGGGGAAAGCGCACCTTCCTGCTGGGCCTGGCCACGCAGGTGAGCAACCCGAAGACGGCCGTGGTCTACGCGAGCATCTTCGCGGCCTTCCTGCCGCGCGAGGTGCCACTGGTGCTGGCGCTCGCGGTGCCGACGGTCATCTTCTGCATCGAGACGGGCTGGTATTCGATCGTGGCGCTGGCACTCTCTTCGGCGGCGCCGCGCTCGGCCTACCTGCGCTACAAGGTCTGGATCGACCGCGCAGCCGGCGGCGTGATGGGGCTGCTGGGGCTGCGGCTCGTGTGGTCGGCAGTTCGCGGCACCTGAGGCTGCAGAGCTACAGCAGGCTCTCGGGCGTCAGCGGCGCCAGGATCTCGAGCATGGTCCGGTCCCAGAAGCCGGAGTCGGGCTCCTCGGTCAGCACGGTGACCTTGCCGCCGCCCTCGTCGCTGACCCATTCGATGCGCGACTCGTTGCTGCCCTCGGCGAAGCGCAGCCTGTAGGCACCCTGCTGCTTGAGCACGTCGATGAGCTTCAGCGCCTGCTGCGCCATCTCGGGGCTGCGGATGAACAGGCCGATCTCGGTGTTGTGCGTTTCCGAGCGCGGATCGAAGTTCATCGAGCCGACGAAAAGAATGCGCTGGTCGATCACCGCCGACTTGGCATGCAGCCGGCCCACGGAAGTACCGAAGAGCCCCAGCCGCACGCTGCTGCGCGTGCGCTTGGTGCTCAGCTCGTAGAGGTCGGCGCCCAGCTTGAGCATGTCGGGCCGGTAGCGGCGGTAGGCGGTGTGCACCAGCGGCTCGTCGGTGGCGGCCAGCGAGTTGGTGACCACGCTGATCTTCACGTTGCGCCCGCGGATCTCGCGCATCACCTCGAGCCCCGAGGCGCCCGGGATCAGGTAGGGCGAGACGATGGTCACTTCCGAGCGGGCGCGGCGCATCTGCTCGACCACGTTGTAGCGCACGCTGTCGACGTCCAGCAGCGGCACGCCGCCGTAGGAGGCCGTCTTGCCGATCACGCGCTCGGGCGAATCGGCATACGCCTCGGCGGTGGTCCAGATCAGGCCGAGCTTGCCGGCGTCCAGGTCTTCCGCCATCGGGCTGTAGCCGAGCAGGTCGTTGGGCGCGGGCCTGGGCGGCGGAGGCGTGGTGTCGGGGCCGGTGGCGAGCTCGAAGCGCTTCTGCAGCTCCTCGCGCGGCAGGTCGCTGGCCACCACGGACTGGATTGGCCGCACGTAGATGCTGTTCCAGTACTGGTCGAACAGGCTGCCCAGGCGCGGGACCAGCGCGCCGGTGACGAAGGTGTCGAGGTCGATGAAGTTCTCGCCCGAGGTGCGCCTGAAGTACTGGTTGCCGATGTTGCGCCCGCCTGCCACCGCCATCGCGCCGTCGGCGATGAACAGCTTGTTGTGCATGCGGCGGTTGACGCGGCTGAAGTCGAAGAGCGAGGCGGTGAAGCGCTTCAGCAGGCTGCCGCGGCCGGCCGGGAAGGGGTTGAACAGGCGCAGCTCCACGTTGGGCGTGGCGGCCAGGCCCAGCAGCAGCTCGTCCTCGCCGGAGGTGTAGAGGTCGTCCATCAAGAGCCGCACGCGCACGCCGCGCTGGGCGGCGTCGCGCAGGGTGCGCAGCAGGTAGCGGCCGGTCTCGTCGTTCTCTATCTGGTAGTACTGCACGTCGAGCGTGCGCTGCGCGCGGCGCGCGAGCTGGATGCGCGTGTCGAAGGCGAAATCGCCGCCGGGCATCAGGCGGAAGCCGCTGAGGTCGGGGTCGGGCTGGGAGGCCAGCGCGATCTTGCCAAGAGCGGTGTCGGCCGAGACGGCGATGGTCTTGGTGGGCGGGCGCGGGGCCTCGTCGGGCAGGGTGGCGCAGCCGGCGAACAGCAGCACCGCCGCCATGGCGAAGACCCAATGCCCGGCGCGCGACATCAGGCCATGGCTCATCGGCTTCTTTCTAGAGTGCCTTGCGCAGGTTGGCAGGGGCGATGCGCAATGCTTCGCGGTACTTGGCGACGGTGCGGCGCGCGCACTCGATGCCCTGCTCCTTCAGCATCTCGGAGATCTGGCTGTCCGACAGCGGCTTCTTCACGCTCTCCGAGCCGACGAACTGCTTGATGAGCGCGCGCACCGCGGTGCTCGACGCGTTGCCGCCGGTCTCGGTGCCCAGCGCCGAGCCGAAGAAGTACTTGAGCTCGACCGTGCCGAAGGGCGTGGCCATGTACTTGGCGGTGGTCACGCGCGAGATGGTGGACTCGTGCAGGCCCAGCTCGTCGGCGATCTCGCGCAGCACCAGCGGGCGCATGGCGAGCTCGCCGTGCACGAAGTAGCTCTTCTGCCGTTCGACGATGGCGTTGCTCACGCGCAGGATGGTGTCGAAGCGCTGCTGGATGTTCTTGATGAACCAGCGCGCCTCCTGCAGCCGCTGCGACAGCGCCTGGCTGCCCTCGCCCTTGTGCGACTTGAGCGCGCCGGCGTAGATGTCGTGCACGCGCAGCCGCGGCATCACGTCCGGGTTGAGCATCACGCGGAACTTCACGTTGGTGCCGCGCCCGGTCTTGGTGACGATCACGTCGGGAATGACGACGTTGCGTTCCACGTCGACGAAGCTGCGGCCCGGCTTGGGCTCCAGCCGCGCGATGACCTGCAGCGCCGAGCGCACCAGCTCCTCGCTGCTGCGGGTGAGCGTGGCCAGGCGCTTGAAGTCGCGTCGCGCGAGCAGCTCCATGGGCTGCTTGCAGATGGCCAGCGCGGTCTTGCGGACCAGCTCCTCTTCCTCGGTCTCGTCGTCGCTGGCCATGGCGCGCAGCTGGATGCTCAGGCACTCGCCGAGGTCGCGCGCGCCGACGCCGGCGGGCTCCAGGCTCTGCAGCAGGCCGAGCGCCACCTGGAAGTGGTGCACGAGGTCGTCGAACTCGTCGTTGTCGTCACCGGCCAGGCCCGAGGCCAGCGCGGGCAGCGAGTCTTCGAGGTAGCCGTCGTCGTTGAGCGATTCGATGAGAAAGCGCAGCGCGGCGCTGTCGCTCTCGTTGAGCCGCAGGCTCAGCGCCTGGCGGTGCAAAAAGGACTGCAGCGACTCCTGGCTGCGCGCGAGCTCGGTGGCATCCGCGCGCTCGTCGTCGCCGGCGTTGTTCTGGCGCGCAGGCGCGTCGCCGCCCCATTCGCTGTCGTCGGGCGCCATGTCGACGGTGCCGTCGCCTTCCCAGTCGGGCTCGCGCTCGGCGACTTCGGCGGCGGGGCCGTCGGAGTCGGCGGCCGCGGTGCTTTCCGTGGACGAACTGGTGGTGCTGCTGCTCGCGGCCGAGGGGGTGAAGTCGCTCTCGCCTTCGCCGCCTTCACCGCCGTCGTCGCGGGGGACCGGCGCGTCGGCTGTGTCGAGCCCGAATTCCTCGCGCACCGCTTCTTCGGCTGTGCGCTCGAGGAACGGGTTCTCGTCGAGCATCTGCTCCACCTCCTGGCTCAGCTCGAGCGTGGAGAGCTGCAGCAGCCTGATCGACTGCTGCAGCTGCGGCGTGAGCGCCAGATGCTGCGAAACGCGAAGGGACAGCCCTTGCTTCATGATGGAAACCGCCCCCGCGCCTTACATGCGGAAGTGCTCGCCCAGGTACACCCTGCGTACCTCGGCGTTGTCGACGATCTCCGAAGGCGTGCCTTGTGCTAGCACGTGCCCGTCGCTGATGATGAATGCGTGGTCGCAGATGCCCAGCGTCTCGCGCACGTTGTGGTCGGTGATGAGCACGCCGATGCCGCGCTCCTTCAGGAAGCTGATGATGCGCTGGATCTCGATCACCGCGATCGGGTCGATGCCGGCGAAGGGCTCGTCCAGCAGGATGAAGCGCGGCTGCGTGGCCAGCGCGCGCGCGATCTCGACGCGGCGGCGCTCGCCGCCCGACAGCGCCAGCGCGGGCGAATCGCGCAGGTGGTCTACGCGCAGGTCGGCCAGCAGGTCGCTCAGGCGCTCCTCGATGTGCTCCTTCGACAGCGGCACCATCTTGCCCTTCGCGTCGGGCTCGCTCTGCAGCTCGAGCACGGCGCGCACGTTTTCCTCGACCGTGAGCTTGCGGAAGATGGAAGCTTCCTGCGGCAGGTAGCTCAGGCCCATGCGGGCGCGGCGGTGGATCGGCATGTGGGCGATCGGCTCGCCGTCGATGGTGATGTCGCCGGCATCGGCGCGCACCAGCCCCACGATCATGTAGAACGAGGTGGTCTTGCCGGCGCCGTTCGGCCCGAGCAGCCCGACGACTTCGCCCTTCTGCACGTCGAGCGAGACGTCCTTCACCACCGTGCGGCTGCCGTAGCTCTTCTTCAGGCCGCGCGCGACCAGGCGGCTGCCCGGTGCGCCGTTGGCGTCCTGCGTTCCTGCGGATTCGATCACTTGCGCGTGTCTCCCTGGTCACTTCCGAGCGTGGTGCTCGGACGCAGGCCCTTGCCGGGTGCCGGGGTGACTGCCGGCGGCGGTGCCTTGGCACCACCGGCCGGGGCCGAGGCGCCCGCGGCCGGCGCGGTGGCGGCCTTCGGGGTGAGGATGGTCCTGACGCGTCCGCCCGGTGCCGAGGCGTTCACGGCGGTGTTCGGGGGCACGGTCGAGCCGTTGACGGTGTAGGTGTCGTTGCTCTGGTCGTAGACGATCAGGGCGCCCTGGCTCTCGTCGTTCGGCGTGGCGCCCAGCAGGCGGCGCATGACGGCATTGCGGATGAACTTGACGTTGTCGGCGCGGCTGTCGTACTCGATGACTTCCGACTCGCCCTCTATCCACTCGTCGGGCGCGTTGCGCTTCTGCTTGTAGTAGGCCCGCTTGCCCGGCGCCGCCGTGACCACGCCGTACTGGTAGCCCTCGGCGTCCTGGCGCACATCGAGGCGGGCGCCACGGATGATGATCGTGCCCTTTGTCACCAAAACGTTGCCGGTGAACACGCTGGTCTGCTTCAGGTCGTCGTAGCGCATCGAGTCGGATTCGATGTTCATCGGCTTGGAGCGGTCGGCGGTCTCCGCCACGGCTCCCGATGCGAGGCCTGCCAGCAACAGCGCGCCGGCGGCCAGGCGGCCGATGCGACGCAGGATGGGGGTTGTGGGGTAAGAGTGCAATGTCATAGAGGCACGAAACTTGCTCGGCATTGTATGCGGCTGAGTGCTCCAGCCCCGCACGCACAGATGAAAAAGCCCGCCTAGGCGGGCTTGACTTTCTTTCTGGTTTTCCCCCAGAAACACGCGCAACCGCGCGGTATGGCTCGGCTTTTGGCGCTCAGCCCTTCTTTGCTTCACCGATGAGATAGTTCACGACCTGAAGCACCTTGGTCATGTTGCCTGCGGTTTCACCGTCGACATACCAGCGGCCGGCCACGGCCATCGCGGGCACGCCGGCCACCTTGTAGGCATCGGTCAGCTGCGAAGCGCGCTTGGCCTTGCTGGCCACGCCGAACGAAGTGAAGGTTTCCTTGAACTTGGTGGCGTCCAGGCCGTTGGCGGTGGCCCAGGCAATGATGTTGGCGTCGCCGTTCACGTTCTGGCGCTGGGCGTGGATCGCGTTGAACACCTTGGGCTGGAACTCGTCGACCTTGCCCATGGCTTCGAGCGCGTAGTAGAGGCGCTGCTTGGCCTCGACGTCGTTGCCCACGAAGGGCACGGGAATGCGGCGGAAGGAGACCTCCTTCGGGATGGTCTTGAGCCAGGCTTCCAGCGTCGGCTCGAAGTCGTTGCAGTGCGGGCAGTTGTACGAGAAGAACTCGACCACCTCGACCTTGCCCGCGGGGGCGTCGACCGGCACGCGCTTGTCGAGCACCAGGTACTCGGAACCGGCCTTGGGCGCGCGCGCCTGGGCGTGGGCCGTGCTGACACCCAGGGACATCAGCCCGAGCGAAGTGGCGGCCAGCGAAAAGTCACGACGTTTCATTTGAAAGGGTTCTCCAGTTGGTACGGCAGACTGAGCCGGCGCGCGGCGGGGAGTTCCACTCCCCTGCTCGACGGCGCGCCCGAAGCTACGAAAGGCGATATGAAAGGCGGCGAATGGTGGCGGCAAACACCGCCCGGCGGGGCTTGAGGGCTATTCCGGTTATGGGATCAGCGCTGAACGCGGACCAGCGCGGAATCCATGCCGCCGCCGTCCAGACGTTCCTTCAGGCGGTCGGCGTCGTCCTTCTTGCTGAACGGACCAGCGCGCACGCGGTACACGGTGCGGCCCGCCTGCTCGCGCTCGGTGACCTTGGCCTCGACGCCCATCAGCGACAGCTTGGCGCGCTGCGCCTCGGCGTCCTCGGTGGTGCGGAAGGCGCCGGCCTGCACGAAATACATGAAGGGATCGGGGCCCGAACTGCTGCCAGCATTGCTGTTGCTGCTGCTCGGCGCGGCCGACGCGGTGGTCGTGCCGCCGGAGCCGGAGACCTGGCCCGAACGCGCGCGGGCCAGATCGCCCAGCGGATCGTTCGATTGTTGCGGCAGGGCGTTGGCCTCGGCCGGCACCGGCGCTGTGCGCGGCGGCTTGGGCGCCACCACCACGGGCACCGGCGGCGCGGCGTTGGGCGAAGCGGTGGCCGGAGCGACGGCGGTGTTGCCGGTGGCGGGCTCGCCGGTGCTGGGGTTGACCGGGCCGGTCGCAGCCGCCGGCGTCGCCGGCTTGGGAGCGCCCGCCTTGCCGGCGAGCGGCGCGTTCGGGTCCCAGTCGCGGTTCTTGCGGGCCTCGGCCTCGTCCTGCTCGGCGCCGCCGCGCTGCGTCTTGGTCACGAACGGGATCGGCACCTTGGTCACATAGACCGCGATGCCCAGCGCGACGCCCAGGCCGAGCACCAGCCCGATGATCAGGCCGATGACGATGTTGCCGCGTTGACTTCTTGTCTTCTTCATGGTGAGGGAGTTCACATCTTGCTCGGCGCACTGACGCCGAGAATCGCGAGGCCATTGTGCAGCACCTGCGCGGTGGCGGCGACCAGCGCCAGGCGGGCCAGCTTCACCTTCTCGTCGTCGACCAGGATGCGCTCGGCGTCGTAGTAGCTGTGGTAGCTGGCGGCCAGTTCGCGCAGGTAGAAGGTGACGTCGTGCGGGGCGAAATCCTTCGAGGCGGCCGTCAGCATGGCCGGGTACTTGGCCAGCAGCAGCATCAGCGCCTGGGCGGCCGGGCTTTCCAGCGGCGACAGGTCGGCGTCCTTCAGCGAGGCGGCGTCGCCGCCCCAGCCGGCCAGCACCGAACAGATGCGTGCATGGGCGTACTGCACGTAGTAGACCGGGTTGTCGTTGTTCTTCGTCACCGCGAGGTCGACGTCGAAGGTGTACTCGGTGTCGGGCTTGCGGCTCAGCAGGAAGAAGCGCACAGCGTCGGTGCTGGTCCACTCGATCAGGTCGCGCAGCGTGACGTAGCTGCCGGCGCGCTTGCTGATCTTGACCTCTTCCCCGCCCTTCATCACGCGCACCATGGTGTGCAGCACGTAGTCGGGGTAGCCCTCGGGAATGCCTTCGCCCGCGGCCTGCAGGCCGGCGCGCACGCGCGCGATGGTGCCGTGGTGGTCGGTGCCCTGGATGTTGATGACCTTGTGGAAGCCGCGCTCCCACTTGGCGATGTGGTAGGCGACGTCGGGCACGAAGTAGGTGTACGTGCCGTCCTGCTTCTTCATCACGCGGTCCTTGTCGTCGCCGTAGTCCGTCGACTTCAGCCACAGCGCGCCGTCCTGCTCGTAGGTCTTGCCCGCGGCCACGAGCTTGCGCACCGCGGCCTCGACGCGGCCGCTGGTGTAGAGGCTGGATTCCAGGTAGTACTGGTCGAAGCGAACGCGGAAGGCCTGCAGGTCCAGGTCCTGCTCGCGGCGCAGGTAGGCCACGGCGAACTCGCGGATGGCGTCGATGTCCTCGATGTCGCCGCTGGCGGTGACTTCGCGGTCTTCCGACTTGACGGTCTTCTTCGCCTTGAAGTCGGCCGCGATGTCGGCGATGTAGTCGCCGTTGTATGCAGGCGCCTTCTCGCCGCTGGGCCATTCGGCGTCGCCGGGCTTGAAGCCACGCGCGCGCAGCTGGGTGCTGTTGGCCAGCGTCTGGATCTGCACGCCGGCGTCGTTGTAGTAGTACTCGCGCCACACGCTCTCGCCCTGCGAGGCGCGCAGGTTGCAGATGGCGTCGCCGAGCGCCGCCTGGCGGCCGTGGCCGACGTGCAGCGGGCCGGTCGGGTTGGCCGAGACGAACTCGACCAGCACCTTCTCGCCGGTGGCCGGCTGCTGGCCGAAAGTATTCCCGGCCGACAGCACCTCGCGCACGATCTGCTGCTTGGCAGCCGTCTTCAGGCGGATGTTGAGGAAGCCGGGCCCGGCGATCTCGATGGCGTCGACCCACTGGGCGAACGCGGGGGTGGCGAGCAGCGCGGCGCTCAGTTCCTCGCCCAGTTCGCGAGGCTTGCGCCCCAGCGGCTTGGCGAGCTGCATCGCTGCCGTGCAGGCGAAATCGCCGTGCGCGGCCATCTTGGGCGACTCGAACGCGGCCTTGGAGCCGGCGCCGGGCGAGAGGGATTCGAGCGTGTTCGCGAGCGCCGCGAGCAGCTCCTGTTTGACCAATAGCATCCGGAAATTTTACCGGGGGCAAACCCGGGCGCAGTTGACGATCGTCATCCGATCGTTGAGCTGGCCCGTTACGATGGTCGGCCCCGAGGCGGGGAACCTGTCACAAATCAACCTAGCGAGGACATATCACCATGAAGAAGCTCCTTTCCCTGGTCGCACTGGGCGCCTGCCTTTCCTTCGGCGCAGCACAGGCTCAAGACAAGGCTCCCGCTCCGGCCGCGGCACCCGCGGCTGCCGCCCCCGCAGCAGCCCCCGCCGCCGGCGCAAGCTGCGAAGCCAAGGCCGTGGACAAGAACGGCAAGGCCCTCGGGGGTGCCGCCAAGGCCAGTTCCATCAAGAAGTGCGAGAAGGAAGCCAAGGCGGCCGCAGGTCCCGCATGCGCGGCCAAGGCCGTGGACAAGAACGGCAAGGCCCTCGCCGGTGCCGCCAAGAACAGCTTCATCAAGAAGTGCACCGCTGACGCAGCCAAGGCCTGAAACGGCACCGCGCTGAGCTCACAACTGTGAAAAAGGCCCGCGTCCGCGGGCCTTTTTCTTTTACTTCAGCGCACCCAGCAGATTGTTGAAATCGTCGGTCCAGGGCCTCTGCCCCGGCTCCGTGGCGATCGGGGCCGCGCCCGCGCGTATGGGCTCGCGCGCCAGCGCCTGGGGGTCGCGCGAGACCAGCACCCAGTCGGTGCGATGCAGCCAGTCGGACTGCTCCGCCAGGTCGTGCACCAGCACCGCGTGCAGGCCGCGCGCGGCGGCCACCCTGGCGATCACGGGCGCCAGCGCCAGGAAGCGGTTGGTGACGTGGAAGGCGATCACGCCATCGGGCCGCATGTGGCGCAGGTAGACGTCCATCGCCTCCACGGTGAGCAGGTGCACCGGCACCGAATCCCCCGAGAAGGCATCGACCGCGAGCACGTCGAAGCCCTGCGCCGGTTCGCGCTCCAGCGCCAGCCGGGCGTCGCCCGAAACGCGCTCGATGCGCGCGGCGCTGTCGCGCAGGAAGCTGAATTCCTTGTCCGCCAGCGCGAACACCAGCGGATTGATCTCGTAGAAGCGGTAGACGTCGCCGCTGCGCCCGTAGACCGCGAGCGTGCCGGCGCCCAGCCCGATCAGGCCCACGCGGCGCGGCCCGGCCGGCGCCGCGGCGATGGCGCGGCCGATGCCCGAGGTCTGGCCGTAGTAGGTGGTGAGCTCGCGCCGGCGTGCGGGGTCGGTGAACTGCGAGCCGTGCTTGACCGATCCGTGCGCCAGCTGGCGCGTGCTGTCCGAGGGCGGATCGCGCTTCATGTCGTACACCTGCAGCGCCCCGTAGAAATTGCGCTGCAGGCTGCGCGCGCCCAGGTTGTCGCTGGCGATCTGCCGCAGCAGGAAGAAAGTGCAGCCGGCGGCCAGCGCCACGCAGCCCACCCGCAGCCATGCCCGCCGGCGCAGCACGGCCGCCGCCGCCAGCGCGGTCAGCATCAGGCCGAGCCCCAGCTCGTAGTACGCCGCCAGAACATGCGGCGCGACCAGCCCCACCATCACCCCGCCCAGCGCGCCGCCGAGCGAGAGCATCAGGTAGAAACGCGTGAGATAACGCGGCCCCGGCCGCAGCCGGGCGGTCTCGCCGTGCAGGAACATGCACAGCACGAAGAGCCCCGACACGTACAGCGGCAGCGCGATCCGCACGTTGGCGCCGATGGAGTGCTGCAGCCCGAAGGCGCACAGCAGCAGCATGGCGGCCCCCAGCGGCAGGAACACGCCGCGCCGGTACCAGCGGTCGCTCTCGAAGCACAGCACGAAGGTCAGCAGGTACAGCGACAGCGGCAGCACCCACAGGAAGGGCACGGCCGCGACGTTCTGCGTGATGTGGTTGGTCACCGCCAGCAGCAGCCACGACGCCAGCGCCGGCAGCGCGAGCCACAGGAAGCAGTCGAGCGCGCGCGGCGGCCTTTCTTCCGCCGGCGCGGCGGCGGACTCCGGCGCGGCCTGCTGCCGGACGTCTTGCGGCCAGCGCCGCGCCATGTACAGCGTGGTGCCCGCGCACAACAGCGCGAACGCGCCGTACCCCCACGACCATCCATGCGCCTGCTGCAGCAGCGTGCTGCGCGGCTCGATCAGCACCGGGTAGCTCAGCAGCGACAGCAGCGAGGCCAGGTTCGACAGCGAGAAATACCGGTACACCTGCGCGCCCCACGGCGTGCGCGCCACCCACGACTGCACCAGCGGCCCGGTGGTCGAGAGCAGGAAGTAAGGCAGGCCGATGGTGCAGGCCAGCAGCCCGAGGATGCGCCAGGCCGGGTCCTCTGTGCCCACCGGCTTCCAGTGGGCGCTCACCACGATCGGCAGGAAGGCCAGGCTCGCGAGCAGCAGCCCGACATGCAGCACGGCCTGCGCGCGCATGCGCAGGTGGCGCGCGACCCAGTCGGAATACGCGTAGCCCGCGAGCAGCACGACCTGGAAGAACACCATGCAGATCGACCACACCGCGGCCGAGCCGCCGAACCACGGAAGGATCTGCTTCGCGATCAGCGGCTGGACCAGGAACAGCAGGAACGCGCTGCTGAAGATGGTTCCGGCAAACAGGAGCTGGATGCCGGCGCGCCCCATGCCGCGCCTACTTGCCGAAGCCGCGTGCGAGGAACACCGCCACCAGCGGGATCAGCGCGATCAGGTGCGCCTGGATCATCACCAGCTTGCGGGTCTTGAGGATCTCGGCCTCGGCCGGCAGCTTGCCGGTGGCGCGCAGCGTCTTGCGCCAGCGGAAGTAGGTCAGCGTCGGAAAGATCGACACCACCCCCACGATGATGAACAGCCCCAGCTTCACGTGCAGCAGCGGATTGGTCCAGTACCAGGCCGTGCCCTTCACGCCCCACCAGGTGCGCGCGATGCCGGTGGCGAGCACCGCGATGGCGGCGATGCCGTAGACCATGTCGACCTTGGCCAGCCGCTCGACCACCGCCGCGTTGAGCCACTGCACGCGGCACAGCGCGGCCTCGCTGGAAATGAAGACGACCATCGTGAGGATGGCGAGCAGGTGAAGGTACGCAAGGATGGCTTCTAGCGTCATCGGTGGAGCTTTCTACTCGTGGGTTGCAAATGCAAACAGATTGTGACGCCGACGGTGCGCCTCAGGCCCTCCCGCCCCAGAAATCCGGGTTGCCGTATTGCTCCTTGAGGAAATCAAGCCACAGTCGCACCCGCAGTGGCATGTGCTTGGCGCCCGCGAACACCGCGTAGATGCCGTTGGGCGGCGCGGCGAACTCCTCGAGCAGCGGCACCAGCAGGCCGGCGTCGATCTCGGCCTCGACCTCCCAGGTGCTGCGCCACGCGATGCCGTGGCCGGCGAGGCACCAGTCGTGCAGCACTTGGCCGTCGGAGCAGTCGAGCGGGCCGCTGGGGCGCAGGTGGATCAGCTCCTGGTTGCCTTCTTCGTTGACGACGCGGAAGGCCCAGCCGCGCGTCTGCGAGGCGTCGCTCGACAGCGTGAGGCAGGCAAAGCGCGAGAGCTCGCTTGGGTGCCTGGGCTTGCCGTGGCGGCGCACGAATTCCGGCGTGGCGACGCAGCGGCGGCGGTTGTCGGCCAGCCGCACGCTCACCAGCGACGAATCGGGCAGGTCGCCCACGCGCACCGCGCAGTCGAAGCTCTCGCCGGTGACGTCGACCACGCGGTCGCTGAGGTTCAGCGAAATGGTCACTTCCGGGTGCAGCGCATGGAAGCGCGGCACCAGCGGCGCGACGTGGCGGCGGCCGAAGCCGGCCGGCGCCGTCACGCGCAGATGGCCGCTGGCCTTGAGGCCGCCAGCGCTCACGCTGGCCTCGGCGTTCGCGAACTCGGCCAGCAGGCGCTGGCAGTCTTCGAGGAAGGCGCTGCCTTCGTGGGTGAGGGTGATGCGCCGCGTGGTGCGCACCAGCAGCTTGACGCCCAGGCGCTCCTCCAGCGCGTCGAGCCGGCGCCCCATGATCGCGGGCGCCACGCCCTCGGCCTTGGCCGCGGCCGTGAGGCTGCCGCGGGTCGCGACCGAGACGAAGGATTCGAGTTGCTTCAGGCGGTCCATGGGGCGGGAACTATAGCCCCGCTCCCTCCGGCAACCGGCCCTTCCGGTTCTAGACTTGATGCCGGGAGTCGGTGGCGTGCGAGAAGAGCGGCGCGCCGCTCACGGGCAACTCAGCCTCCAGCACGCTGCCGGTGGCTGAATCAGTGAGCACCAGCTGCCGCGTGCAGGGCCGGAAGGCGATGTTGGTCACGGTCTGCCCCGCCGGACTGCGGACCATGTGTGTGACCTCGCCGCGCGCGTTGAGCAAAAAGGCGCCGCCCAGGCTGGCATGCGCCACCACCAGCCCGCCGTCGGCCGTGACTGCCAGCCCGTCGGGACCGCTGGTGCCGAAGAAGGTCTGCAGCGCGCCCACCTTCGAGAGGCTGCCGTCGGGCAGCAGCGGCGCGCGCCAGACCTGGTTGCCGCGCGTGACGGCCACGAACAGCACCTTGCCGTCGACGCTCGCTGCCACGCCGTTGGGGCTCGGCGCGTTGGACAGGAGCAGATCGAGCCGGCCATCGGCATGCAGCCGGTACACGCGCCCGGTGGGGTCGTGCAGGCCGGTCTGGCCCTGGTCGGTGAAGTAGAGGCGTCCTTCGAGGTCGAAGCTCAGGTCGTTCACGCCCTTGAAGGATTCGCTGTTGCGATGCCCGAGCACCGTCTCGATCGGGCCGCCGCCCGCGTCGCGCCGCAGGATGCCGCGCCGGTAGTCGGCGATCCAGAGGCTGCCGTCGGCATGGATCGCCATGCCGTTGGGCCAGCCGTCGTAGGCCTCGACGAGTTCCCATTCGAGCGACGAAGGTGCGATCCTGAAGATGCGGCCGTAGGGAATGTCGGTGAGGTACAGGTTGCCAGCCCGGTCGAACACCGGGCCTTCGAGAAAGCTGTCCATCACGTGGCCGGGCTTGTTGGCGTCGACCCAGTCGGTGCGCCGCGGCTTGCGGAAGGCGTCGGGCAGGCGGGTGAGCACGCGCGCCTCGATCACCTCGGGCGGCTGGAAGTCCAGGTTCCACATGGTGTCGCTCAGTCGGGCTGCACGCCGGCAGCCTTGATGACCGCGCCCCAGCTCTGCGTCTGGCCTTGCACGAACTTGCCGAAGTCCGCCGTCGAAGCGCCGCCGGGGCTGGCGCCCTGCTCGGCGAAGCGCTTCGCAAGATCGGGCGAGGCCAGTGCCTTCTTCACCTCGGCTCGCAGCTTCTCGACGATGGGCTGCGGCGTGCCCTTGGGCGCGGCAATGCCGAACCAGTTGGTGGCGGTGAACTCCTTCAGGCCGGCTTCGGCGCTGGTCGGCACATCGGGCAGCGCGCCCAGGCGCTGCGGCGAGGTCACCAGCAGCGCGCGCACCTTGCCGCCCTTGACCTGCGGAATGGCCGTGGGCGCAGCGGTGACCAGCACGTCGACCTGCCCCGACACCACGCCCAGCATTGCCTCGCCCGCGCCCTTGTAGGGCACGTGCGTCAGCGCGAGCTTGCCGTTCTGCTTGAGCAGCTCGCCGCCCAGGTGGGTTGAACTGCCCACTCCGCCCGAGCCGAAGGTCAGCTTGCCCGGGTTCGCGCGTGCGTCGTCGATCAGCGCCTGCACCGTCTTGTAGGGCGAGTTCGCGCCCACCACCAGCACCAGCGGCGCGTCGACGATGGCCGTCACCGGCACGAGGTCCGCAGGCTCCCACGGCAGCTTCTTGAACAGATGCGGCAGCATCGCGTAGGTGGTGTCGTTGATGAGGAAGCTGCTGCCGTCCGGCGTCGCCTTGGCTACGAAGTTGGAGCCGATGGTGCCGCTCGCGCCGGCGCGGTTGTCGACGTAGAAGGACACACCCGTCTGCTCTGTGAGCTTCTGCGCGATCTGGCGCGCCGCGTAGTCGGTGGTGCCGCCGGGCGCGTACGGAACCACGAGGCGCACCGGCCTCGAAGGCCAGCTGCCGGCGGGTGACTGCGCCTGGGCGATGAATGGAACCGCGAGCGCGATGGCGGCGAGCCAGGAGTGCAGCTTCATCATTTGTCTTCCTTCGTTTGTTCTTCTGGGCAGGGCCCGCTTATTCGGGCCGCACGCCCGCGTCGCGCACCGCCGCGCCCCAGCGCGCGTGCTCGGCCTTGATGTACTGCGCCGCCTGCTCCGGCGTACCGCCCACGGGCGTGCTGCCTTCAGCCAGCAGCTGCGAGATGGTCGCGGGCTTGGCCAGCGCCTTGTCGACGGCGGCACTGAGCTTCTTCACGATCTCGGGGCTGGTGCCTGCCGGCGCGACCAGCGCCTTCCAGTCCACCGCCTCGAAGCCCTTGTAGCTCTCCGCCACGGTGGGCACGTCGGGCATCACCGGCAGGCGCTTGGCCGACGTGACGGCCAGCGCGCGCAGGCGGCCGCCCTTCACCATCGACAGCGCGCCCTGCGGCGTGGCGAACATGTAGTCGGTCTGGCCGCCGAGCAGGTCGGTGATGGCCGGCGCGGCGCCCTTGTACGGCACGTTGAGCACCTTGAAGCCCGCGCGCTTGGCGAGCACCTCGCCGGCCATGTGGCCCAGCGTGCCGGTGCCCGCGAGCGCCTGGCGGATCTCGCCCGGCTTGGCCTTGGCGGCGGCGACCAGGTCGGCCAGCGACTTGAACGGTGCGTCGGCGCGCACAACCAGCACCACGGGTTGCGAGGCCACCACCGACACCGGCGCCAGGTCCTTCAATGCGTCGTAGGGCATCTTCGGGAAGAGCGTCGGGTTTATCGCGAGGTTCGCCGTCTGGCCCAGGCCGATGGTGTAGCCGTCGGGCTTGGCCTTGGCCACGACGTCCATGCCGATGTTGCCGTTGCCGCCAGCGCGGTTGTCGACGATGAAGGTCCACTTGGTGTCGTCGGCCAGCTTCTGCGCGACCAGCCGCGCCACGATGTCGGTGGCGCCACCGGGCGTGTAGGGAACGATGAGCCGCACCGGCTTGTCGGGCCAGGCCGTATCGGCGAGGGCGGGGGCGGCGTTCAGCCATGCGGCGGCCGCGGCGCACGCCAGCAAGGCGCGCCGTGCATTGGAAAACATGAGTTCAGTCTCCGAGGGTGATGTGTTGTGTTTCGAGCGCGGCGATTTCCTCGTCGCTGTAGCCCACTTCTTTCAGCAGCTCGCGGCCGTGCTCGCCCGTGCGCGGGGGCTGCAGGCGGATGCCCGGGCGTTCGCCGTCGAGCGTGAACGGCATGAGCGGCACCTTCGCCATGCTGCCGTCGTTCATGCGCACCGGCGCGAGGCCGCCGGTGGCGTTGAGGTGCGGGTCGTCGAACAGCTCCTGCGGCCGGGTGATGGGCGCGAAGGGCAGCTCGTTCTTCTCGAACACCGCGGCGAGCTCGGCCGCGCTGTGGTCGGCGAGGTGCGAGCGCAGGATGGGCATCATCCATTCGCGCGCCAGCACGCGGTCGTTGTTGGTCTTCAGGCGCGGGTCGGCCAGCATCTCGTCGAGGCCGAAGGCCTTGCAGAAGATGGCCCACTGCTTGTCGCTCACGGCCGCCAGGAAGATCTGCTCGCCGTCCTTCACGGTGAACACGTCGTACACCGCCCAGGCCGAGATGCGGCTGGGCATCGGGTCGGCCGCCTTGCCGGTGGCGGCGAACTGCATCATGTGCTGCGCGACCAGGAACACGTTGTTCTCGAACAGCGCCGACTGCACCTCGCAGCCCTTGCCGGTGATGTCGCGCTGGCGCAGCGCGGCCATCGCGCCGATGGCGCCGAACATGCCGCCCATGATGTCGTTCACGCTGGTGCCCGCGCGCAGCGGGTCGCCCGAGCGGCCGGTCATGTAGGCGAGGCCGCCCATCATCTGCACCACCTCGTCGAGCGCGGTGCGGTGGTCGTAGGGGCCGGGCAGGAAGCCCTTGTGGCTCACGTAGATGAGGCGCGGGTTGAGCTTGGCCAACGTGTCGTAGTCGAGCCCCAGCTTCTTCATGGTGCCGGGCTTGAAGTTCTCGCTCACGATGTCGGCGGTGGCGATCAGCCGCAGCGCGGCCTCCACGCCCTCGGGCTTCTTGAGGTCGAGCGCGATGCTCTTCTTGTTGCGGTTGAAGGTCGGGAAGAAGCCCGAGCCCGAGCCCAGCAGGCGCCGCGTGCTGTCGCCCTCGATGGGCTCGACCTTGATGACCTCGGCGCCGAGGTCGGCCAGCAGCAGGCCGCAGGTCGGGCCCATGACCATGTGGGTGAACTCGACCACGCGCACGCCCGCGTAGGGCAACGGATTCGACGGGGAATTGGCTTCAGGCATGAGCGATGGGTTCCTGGACAAAGCCTTTCGGCAGACCGGCCTCGGGCGTCATGCCGTACACCGGTTCGCCGGGCAGGCCGGCCACGAGCGGCGCGCGCGCCGCGATGAGTTTCTGGATGTCGATGCCGGTGCGCACACCCATGGCCTCGAACATGAAGACCAAGTCTTCGGTGACTGCGTTGCCCGAGGCGCCCGGCGCATAGGGGCAGCCGCCCAGGCCGCCCAGCGACGCGTCGAAGGTGCGCACGCCCTCGTCCCACGCGGCGAGGCAGTTGGCCAGGCCGAGGCCGCGCGTGTTGTGCATGTGGGCCGCGCCGGCGTGCCTGCCGATCTCCGCGCGCAGGCGCCTGAAGAGGCGGCGCACCTGCGCGGGGTTGGCATAGCCCACGGTGTCGGACAGGCCCGATTCGTCGGCGCCGGCTTCGATGCACTGCGCGGCGAGGCGGATCACGTCGTCCTCGGGCACCAGGCCCTGCAGCGTGCAGCCGAAGGCGGTGGAGATGCCGGCCTCCAGCTTCGCCTGTGGCGCGATCTCGCGGCGCAGGTCGGAGATGGCGCGCACCTCCTCGACCATCTCGGTGGGCGTCTTGCGCACGTTGGCCAGCGAATGCGCCACGCTGGCCGACACCGGCATGGTGAGCTTGTGCGCGCCGGCTTCGAGCGCGGCCTGCGCGCCCTTGCGGTTGGGCACCAGGGCCATCACCACGAGGCCCGGCAGCGTGACGGCGTGGCGCACCACCTCGGCGGCATCGGCCATCTGCGGCAGCAGCTTCGCGGGCACGAAGGAGGCGACCTCGATCTCGCGCACGCCAGCGGCGTAGAGCGCGTCGATCCAGCGCAGCTTGTGGTCAGTGGGCATGGTGGCCTTGACCGACTGCAGGCCGTCGCGCGGGCCGACCTCGCTGATGAGGACGTCGGGGGTTGTCATCGGATTCTGTCTCCTTGCGCTTGACTGTTCTGTCTTACAGAACTACATTCCGTTAAACAGAATTAGACCGTCGATCCGCCCCGACTGTCAAGCCGCGCCATTCCCTGCCCCTCCCCAGCCATGCCCCGAAAAGCCCAGACCGAATCCGTCTCCGATCTCAACGCCGCCCCCGGCGGCGCCGCCGCGGTCGACCGCGCGCTGAGCCTGCTCTCGGCCTTCCAGCCGGGCGACGAGGCGCTGTCGCTCGCGCAGTTCGCCGAGCGCACCCAGCTCTACAAGAGCACAGTGCTGCGGCTGCTGGCCTCGCTGGAACACGCGCGGCTGATCCGCCGGCAGGACGACGGCCGCTATGCGCTGGGCATGGAGATCGCGCGGCTGCACGGCCTCTACGCGGCCTCGCAGTCGCTCGACCGCATCGTGCTGCCGGTGCTGCGCGCGCTGGTCGCAACCACCGGCGAGAGCGCGGCGTACCACGTGCGGCAGCCCCAGGGCGACAGCTGGGTGCGGCTGTGCCAGTTCCGCATCGATTCGCCGCACGTGGTGCGCGACCACGTGCGCGCCGGCGACCTGCTGCCCAACGACCGCGGCGCGGGCGCGCGCGTGCTGATCGCCTTCGGCCCCGAAGCCGAACTGCCGCGCGGCGCGAAGGAACGCAAGCTCTACGACACCATCCGTGCGCAGGGATGGTGCGCGCTGGTGGGCGACCGCACTGCCGAACTGGCCGGCATCTCGGCGCCGGTGCTCCACGCCGACGGCACCCTCGCGGCCGCGGTCACGCTGACGATGCCCACGCACCGCTATGACGAGCGCTACATCGAGCCGGTGCGCGCGGCGGCCAGGGAACTGAGCGGACAGGTCTGACCGAGCGAAGAAGCAGGGCCCAGCCCCGGTCAGCGCAGCGCGGCCAGCACCGCGCGGTTCTGCTCCGGCAGGCCGATGCTGATGCGCAGCCTTTCGGGCAGGCCGTAGGGGCCGAGCAGCGAAACCTCGATGCCGGCGGCCAGCAGACGCGCGTGCACGGCCTGGGCGTCGCCGACCCGCACCATCAAGAAGTTGCCGGACGAGGGCACGTATTCGAGGCCCAGTTCCTTGAAGCCGGCCGCGAGCTGGTCGCGCCCTGCCGTGTTGAGCTCGTAGGTGCGCGCAAGGAAATCGGCGTCGCCCAGCGCGGCCACCGCAGCCGCCTGCGCCGGGGTCGTCACGTTGAAGCGCGGGCGCTGCGCGTTCATGCGCGACGTGAGCGCCGGCTGCGACACGCCGTAGCCGATGCGCAGCCCCGCCAGCCCGAAGGCCTTGGAGAAGGTGCGCGCCACGATCAGGTTGGGCAGGCGCCGCACCCATTCGATGCTGTCGTAGCGCTGCGCGGGCGAAAGGTATTCGGTGTAGGCCTCGTCCAGCAGCACCGTCACGTGCGCGGGCACCGACTGCAGGAAGGCCGCCAGCGGCGCGGCGTCGATGAAGGTGCCGGTCGGGTTGTTCGGGTTGGCGACGAACACCAGTTTCGTGTCTTCGCCGATGGCGGCGCGCATGGCGTCGAGGTCGTGGCCGAAGTCGCGCGAGGGCACGACAGTTGCGTGCGCATGAGCATGCGCCGCGGCCTGCGCGTAGACGATGAAGCCGTACTGCGAATAGACCACGCCCTCGCCCGGATTCAGGCTCACCTGCGCCGCGAGTTCGAGGATCTCGCTCGATCCGCTGCCCAGCGTGAGCCAGTCGACCGGCACGTCGAGCCGGGCCGCCAGCGCGTTCTTCAGCGCCGTGCCGTTGCTGTCGGGATAGTTGCCGGCGCCCGCGAGCGCTTCGGCGGCCGCGCGGCGGGCCGATTCGGGCATGCCCAGGGGGTTTTCGTTGGAGGCCAGGAGGATCATTGAAGCTGACGTGCTGAAGATGACGGATTTATTTAAGAAGTTAAATATATCCGGCGCCTGCGGCCTTCTTATCAGTGCCTACCCTTTGCGCTCCTGAGGGCCGCGCACCCATTACCTCTATTTTTGTCACGGATAAATCCCGATTCAGGCTCTTACTCGCCAGCAAAGTATCGAATAAAGTCCGTCCCAGGATTGCATTTTTCTCAAGGAGAAACCCACATGACCGCCCGCACCACCGCCCACGGACTCCAGGTCGCGACCGAGCTGCATCGCTTCATCGAGGACAAGGTCCTTCCCGCCAGCGGCGTGGCCAGCGACGTCTTCTGGAAGGGCTTCGACGCCATCGTCAGCGACCTCGCGCCGAAGAACATCGCCCTGCTCGCCGAGCGCGACCGCCTGCAGAGCGAGCTCGACGCCTGGCACAGGAAGAACCCCGGCCCCATCGCCGACATGCCGGCGTACCGCGCCTTCCTCGAGAAGATCGGCTACCTGCTGCCTCAGCCCAAGGGCGTGAAGGCCACGACCGCGAACGTCGACTCCGAACTCGCGCTGCAGGCCGGCCCGCAGCTGGTGGTGCCCATCCTCAACGCGCGCTATGCGCTCAACGCCGCCAACGCGCGCTGGGGTTCGCTGTACGACGCGCTCTACGGCACCGACGCGATTCCCGAAACCGGCGGCGCCGAGAAGGGCAAGGGCTACAACCCGGTGCGCGGCGCCAAGGTCATCGAGTTCGCGCGCAACGTGCTCGACCAGGCCGCGCCGCTGATCAACGGCTCGCACAAGAACGCCACCGGCTACAGCGTGAAGGACGGCAAGCTCGTCGTCGCGCTGCAAAGCAGCAGCACCGGCCTGGCCGATGCATCGCAATTCGTCGGCTTCCAGGGCGACGCCGCCTCGCCGTCGTCGGTGCTGCTCAAGCACAACGGCATCCACCTGGACATCCGCATCGACCGCTCCACGCCCATCGGCAAGAGCGATGCCGCCGGCGTGAGCGACCTGGTGCTCGAAGCCGCGCTCTCCACCATCCTCGACCTGGAAGACTCGGTGGCCGTGGTCGACGCCGCCGACAAGGTGGTGGCGTACTCGAACTGGCTGGGCATCGTCGAAGGCACGCTCACGGAAGAGGTCACCAAGGGCGACAAGACCTTCACGCGCGGCCTGAACGCCGACCGCGAATACACCGGCGCCGACGGCAAGCCCGTGAAGCTGCACGGCCGCTCGCTCATGTTCCTGCGCAACGTGGGCCACCTGATGACCAATCCGGCCGTGCTGTACGCAGATGGCAAGGAAATCCCCGAGGGCATCCTCGATGCCGTGGTGACCACCACCATCGCCACCATCGACCTCAAGCGCAAGGGCAACTCGCGCACCGGCAGCATCTACATCGTCAAGCCGAAGATGCACGGCCCGGCCGAAGTGGCCTTCGCCAGCGAGCTGTTCGGCCGCGTCGAGCAGCTGCTGGGCCTGCCCGCCAACACCGTGAAGCTGGGCATCATGGACGAGGAGCGCCGCACCAGCGTCAACCTCAAGGCCTGCATCGCCGAGGCCGCCGCGCGCGTGGCCTTCATCAACACCGGCTTCCTCGACCGCACCGGCGACGAGATGCACACCGCCATGCAGGGCGGCCCGATGATCCGCAAGGGCGACATGAAGTCCAGCGCGTGGATCGGCGCCTACGAAAAGAACAACGTGCTGGTCGGCCTCTCGAGCGGTTTGCGCGGCAAGGCGCAGATCGGCAAGGGCATGTGGGCAATGCCCGACCTGATGGCCGCCATGCTCGAGCAGAAGATCGGCCACCCCAAGGCCGGCGCCAACACCGCCTGGGTGCCCTCGCCCACCGCCGCCACGCTGCACGCGCTGCACTACCACCAGGTCAGCGTGACCGCGGTGCAGCAGGAGTTGGAGAAGATCGATGCCGACGCGGAGCGCGACAACATCCTCGACGCCCTGCTGCAGGTGCCGATCGCGGCGGAGGCCAAGTGGACCGCCGAAGAGCGCCAGCAGGAAATCGACAACAACGTGCAGGGCATCCTCGGCTACGTGGTGCGCTGGATCGACCAGGGCGTGGGCTGCTCGAAGGTGCCCGACATCCACAACGTCGGCCTGATGGAAGACCGCGCCACCCTGCGCATCTCCAGCCAGCACATCGCCAACTGGCTGCTGCACGGCGTGGTCACCAAGGCCCAGGTCGACGAGACCTTCCAGCGCATGGCCAAGGTGGTCGACGAGCAGAACGCAGGCGACCCGCTCTATAAGCCGATGGCCGGCAACTTCACCACCTCGGCGGCCTACAAGGCGGCGCAGGACCTGGTGTTCAAGGGCATCGAGCAGCCGAGCGGGTATACGGAGCCGCTGCTGCATGCGTGGCGGTTGAAGGTGAAGGGCGAGGCCTGATCGGCCCGCCGGGGGCAAGGCTCCATCACCAGAACGGCGCCTCCGGGTGCCGTTTTTTTATGCGCGCGACCTGGTCTTCCTGGCAGCCGCCTTGAGCGGCACGTCGTCCATCGACAGCTGGCGGAGTTCGCGGCGCAGTTCGCGTTCCAGCTCCTTCTCGGTCGGCAGGTGCAGCTGATAGCGGCTGGTGAAGATGTTGCGCTCCTGCTGCTCGCCCAGGGTGTACTTCACCACAGCGTCGTTCTTGTCCGGACAAAGGATGACGCCCAGCGTCGGGTTGTCGCCTTCGGTGCGACGCTCGCGGTCGTAGTAGTTCACATAGAACTGGATCTGGCCGAGGTCGCCATGCGTGAGCTTGCCGACCTTGAGATCGATGAGCACGTAGCACTTGAGCACCGTGTGATAGAAGACCAGATCGATGTAGAAGTGGTCGCCATCGATGGTGATGCGCTCCTGGCGCGACACGAATGCAAAGCCCTTGCCCAGCTCGAGCAGGAAGTTCTGCAGGTTCTCGATGAGCGCCTGCTCCAGCCTCGACTCGACCAGCTTCGGCGATTCCGGCAAGTCCAGGAATTCGATCACCACCGGGTCCTTCAGGACATCGAGAGGCTGCATCACCTCCTGGCCGTGCGTCGCCAGACGCAACAGGCCCTTCTTGTCCTTGCTCTTGGCCAGGCGGTCGTACAGCAGGCTGGCCATCTGGCGCTGCAGTTCGCGCACCGACCACGCGCTGCGGATGGCTTCGATCTCGTAGAAGGCTCGCGCCTCCGGGCGCGCTGCGCGCAGGAGCTGGCGGTAATGGCTCCACGAGAGAGACGGATGCAGCGTCCCAGGATGCCAGCCCGCCGGGTCACCGGATTTCCGAGACGCCGTCTCGGAAATGGTCTGAGAAGGCAGTGCCGCCGCCGCGGCCGATTTCCGAGACGGCGTCTCGGAAATCAACTGCGGATAGTCCAGGTAGAACTGCCTGAACGCTTCGAGGTTGTCGGCGGAATAGCCGCGGCCGAACTCGGCCGTCAGGCGTGTCGACAGGTCGGCGAGCAGCTTGGCACCGTAGCCCGCCCGACGCCGACCTCGCTGCTCCTCCTCGACGATCTCGCGCCCTATGAGCCAGTTGGCCGCCACCTGCGTGGTATTGACAGTGCGGACCACGCGGGCGCGCGCTGCATCGAGGATCTCGCGAACGCGGCTGAAAAGCGGCTTTGCGGCTTTTTTGGCTTCCGGCTTGGCTGCACGGGAGCTGGAGCGGGAGGGGGTGTCAGTCTTGGGCAATGCGCGACTCTGGGGTTGTCCAGAAATTATGGGGGCAGCTTTCTTCGCGGAGGCGAGTCCTCGCAAGCGTCGCCGCCGTGACCATGCGCAAGACGATCAACTAGCATCATGACCGCCCCAACCTTCCTGGCCTCTCGCTCCCAATGAATCCGAACGCGGCACCCAAGCCCGCGGAGCAATCCGGCAACGCCGGCCCCGGCTCACGCCTTACTCGCTCTTCCCGCTGGTCCTCCTCCGCGGCCGCCATGCTCGTGACCCTGGCCACCGCCTTCGCCCTGAGCCAGGCTTTCCGCACCGTCGGCGCCATGATGGCCACGCCGCTCGGCAGCCACTTCGGGCTCACGCCGCAGCAGCTGGGCACCTGGGCGGGCACCTTCCATTTCATGTTCGGGATCATGCAGCTCGCGATGGGCGTATCGATCGACATCTTCGGCGTGCGCCGCACGGTGCTGACCGCCTTTCCGCTGGCGATCGCGGGCGCAGTGCTATGCGCGATGGCGCCGGACTTCCATGCGCTGCTGCTGGGGCAGGCGCTGATCGGCGTGGGCTGCGCGCCGGCCTTCCTGGCCTGCACGGTGTTCATCGCGCGGCACTTCGATGCCTCGCGCTTCACCGCGATGTCGGGGCTGGTGATGAGCCTGGCCGGCATGGGCATCCTGTTCACGGGCACGCCGCTGGCGCTGCTGATCGAGGCTTCGTCGTGGCGCGTGGGCTATGCGGTGCTGGGGGCGTTCGCTGTGTTGTCGTGGCTGATCATCTTCTGGCGCGTGCGCGAGCCTGCACGTGCCGCCGATATCGCGCTGCCGGAACGGGCGGAGCGACAGTCGCTGCGCAAGGCCGTGCGCGAACTGCTGCCGCTGTTCGCGATGCCGCACACGCTGGGCCTGCTGTGCTTCGCATGCGTGTCGTATGCCGCCTTCATCACGCTGCGCGGCCTGTGGCTCGGCCCGGTGCTGCACGAGCGGCACGGCCTCTCGCTTGTGGCCAGCGGCAACGTCGCGCTGGTGATGACCGTCGCCGGCATGATCAGCCCGACGCTCTTCGGCCGCATGGACCCGGGCGGCGCGCGGCGCACGCGCTGGATGATGGGCTGCGCGCTCGCGGGCTCGCTGATGTTCGGCGCGATGGCGCTGACGCATTCGCGCGCGATCGACATCGGCCTGCCGATCGTCTACGGCCTTCTCTCGGGCTACAGCGTGCTGCAGTACGCCTACACCAAGAACGCCTACCCGGCAGCCATGACGGGGCGCGCGATGGCGCTGATGAACATGGCGATGTTCCTCGGCGTCTCGCTGATGCAGTGGACCACCGGCGTGGCCGCGTCGTGGGCCGTGGCGAATGGCGTCGAGCCATTCCGCGCGGTGTTCTTCACGGTGGCCGGCATGCTGGCTGCGGGCAACCTGGCATTCTTTCTTCTGCCGCGCGCGGCAGCACGGCCGGCGGCGCAGCTCAGCGCTTGATCGCAAGCATCAGCACGCCGCCCGCGATCATCGCCACGCCCGCCCATTCGCGGCCGGAGGGTCGCTCGCCGAGGAACATCACGGCGAACAGCACGACCAGCACCACGCTGAGCTTGTCCACCGGCGCGACACGCGAGGCATCGCCCACCTTGAGCGCGCGGAAGTAGCAGACCCACGACGCGCCCGTCGCGAGCCCCGAGAGCACGAGAAAGAGCCAGGTGCGCGGCGAGAGCTGCAGCGGGTTCGTCCACTTGCCGGTGGCGTTCACGAACACGAGCAGCACCGCGAAGATGACCACGGTGCGCACCAGCGTCGCCATGTCGGAATCGACACCGGCCAGGCCCAGCTTGGCGAGGATAGCCGTCAATGCGGCGAAGACGGCCGACAGGGCGGCCCAGAGGAACCAGTTGGAGGCGGTGAGATTCATCGTGCTCTCTTTCATCGCGGACGGCGCGGCGCCTGCATCATGCGCGATGCGGCTTTGCCTCTACCTGACGAACGGCTTCAGACGTCTTCGCCCAGGCGCGCGCGGATCTCCTTGCGGCTGAGCTGGCGCTTGGTTGCGGCATAGACGTCGTCGCGCCCGTACATGGCCCGGTTGCTCGACACGCCGAACTCCGGCCGGCCCCACGCACACGTGGTCCTGACGAAGCAGCGCCGCAACACGTCGAAACGCTTGTCCCAGACACCCGGGGCCTTCATGGGCGGCGTGGCTGCCAAGGTGATCTCGAACCAGTCGCCGTTCACGCGGTGCCATTGCGTGAGTTCGTCGATCACGACGAACGACAGCTCTGCCTTCGTGCCGCCGCGCTCACGCCGTCGAGCCTGTGAAAACCGGCGGTTGGGCAGAAGGATGCCGGTGGCGGGGTGCACGAAAAGCTTTACCCGCGAAGCCTCCTCCAGCGGCACGCGCTCACCGCGGCCCCACCATCCTGCACGCACCAGCACTTGCCCGTCGTGCATCACCGCATCGCGTTCGACGAAGTCGTCGATGTGCTCGAAGATATGCGCCTGCACGACGCTGCGTCGATCGATGGTGCTGCAAAGCTCCGAATACACCTTGTCCCAAGGCCGGTGCACCTGCTTGTGCAGCCAGCGCTTGAGCGGCGCGAGGTTCTCGTTGAGCCCCTTGGGGTATTCGTAGCCCTGCTTCATGCCCAGTCGCGAGCCGCGCTCCTTGCTGTTGCGCCACTTGCGTCCATCGCCCTGCACGCCGCCACCGCGGCGCGGCCGTTCGACGATGACCTTGTCCATGTCTTCACGCACGGTCAGTCCTCCTGCACGATGTTGCGCGCTGCCTTCTGCAGCGCCACCTTCTGCGCGCGCCGCTCGGCGCTGTGGGTGCGCAGGTGGCGGCCCGCCTTCTGGCTTGCTTCGCGGCGCGCCAGCGCTGCCACCACAGGGTTGCGGGGTGCCGCGTTCGGCACCGAAAAATAGAACCGGCCCAGACGCTTGTCGTCGTCGCGGGCCCTTCGTTGAGCACTCATGTGCACACACTCCGAAAAACAAAAAGGCCCCGGCGAATGGCTGCGCGGGGCCTTTGTCGATGGGCCTCGGCGGATGCGTGGATGCACATCCGGCCGGGGCGGTCGGTGTGCGGGTCAGGTGTTCAGGTAACGGTTCATTGGATGGGTGTGTCGCCAGGGAGGTCGATCGTCGCCGGGCGCGCGGGGAGCAAAAACTGTTGCTGAAAAACGAAGCGCGGATTCTGTAGCTCGCGCGTTCGATGCGCAAGCGTCGCGCATCGCCTGTGTGGCGCAAAGCCTACGTGGAGGGCCGATGAATCCAATCGCGCGCAGGCGGCGTATCAGGTTCAAGCGCATTGCGCCTCCGATCTGCTGGCGGTTTCCACAGAGAGCCTCGAGAACCATCCATCATCTTTCCAGGAGACTTCAATGAAGAAACTCGTGATCGCAGCCAGTGTCTCTGTCCTCCTCGCAGCCTGCGCGGGCGGCATGGGCATGAGCGGCAACGGCAGCGGGGCATCGAACCCGATGGTCGGCGGCGCGCCGATGTACCCGACGAAGGACATCGTCGACAACGCGGTGAACTCGAAGGACCACACCACGCTTGTCGCCGCCGTGAAGGCCGCGGACCTCGTCGGCACGCTGAAGAGCCCCGGCCCGTTCACCGTGTTCGCGCCGACCAACGCCGCCTTCGCGGCACTGCCCGCCGGCACCGTCGACACGCTGCTCAAGCCCGAGAACAAGCCCACGCTGACCAAGGTGCTGACCTATCACGTGGTGCCCGGCAAGCTCGATAGCGCGGCGCTCATGAGCGCCATCAACGCAGGCGGCGGCAAGGCCACGCTGAAGACCGCAAGCGGCGGCACGCTCACCGCGACGATGAGCGGCGGCAACGTGACGGTGACCGACGCCAAGGGCGGCACGGCGACGGTGACGATCGCCAACGTCTACCAGTCCAACGGCGTGATCCATGTCGTGAACAAGGTGCTGCTGCCAGGTTGATCGACATCGTTGTGCGTCAGCTGCGCTGCGCGGCCTCGGCCTCGTCGCGCAGCCACTGCGCGAACTCCTGCGCGTCGCGATTGCCTGCAGCGCGCCTGGACATCTCGATGAAGTAACCGCGGTGCGAGGCAGCGCCCTCGCCCAGCGGCGCCACGAGCCGGCCGTCGCGCACCAGCTCGCTCAGCAGGGGCAGCCGGCCGATCACTACGCCCTGCCCCGCTACCGCGGCCGAGACCGCATCGGCGTACTGCGTGAAGCGCAGCGTGCTCTTCATGCGCAGGTCTTCCAGCCCCATGACCTTGAGCCAGGGTTCCCAATCGGCAGTGGGCGCCTCGCTGTGGTCGGGGTACTCGACGGTGAGCAGCGTGAGCTTGGAGAAATCGGAAAGCTCGCGCAGCGACGCAGCCACCTGCGGCGAGCACAGCGGGATCACCGACTCCTCGAACAGCGCCGGCCCCACGCCGCGGCCGACGGGCACAAAGCGCACCGCCAGGTCGATGCGGCTGCTTTCCAGGTCGAGCACGTCGAGCGTGGCCGACACGCGCACGTCGACCTGCGGATGGCTGCCCGTGAAGCGCGCCAGCTTCGGAATGAGCCAGATCGACGCGAAGCCCGGCGTGGTGGTGATCGCCACCTGCCGGGGCGCGGAACTCGCGCGCACCCGCGCCGTAGCGTCGCGCAGGCGCTCGAGGCTGTCGGTGACGGCGCGCTGCAGCACGCCGCCGGCCTCGGTGAGCGACAGCGCGCGGTGGCGCCGCTCGAAAAGCAGCACGCCCAGGCTGGCTTCCAGCTGCTGGATCTGCCGGCTCACGGCCGACTGCGTCAAGTGCAGTTCGCCGGCCGCCAGCGTGAAGCTCAGCCGGCGCGCAGCCGCCTCGAAGCTGCGCAGCAGTTCGAGCGGGGGAAGCTCGCCGCCGGTGGTGCTGGCAACTTTCGCATTCTCTGGGCGCATGCAACGAGTTCCTAATAACCGTGTGCAAGAAGGGTTCCGGTTCACTATATTCATTCGCATAGTGAATGCAATGGAGCTTGCCATGAGCACCTCTTCTTCGTCTTCGACCACCTCCTCTTCTTCTCCCGCCGTAACCTTCTCGTCCAGCACTTCCCGCTTCCACGTGAGCCTGCCCAAGCGCTCGGTCTTCGCCGTGCCCGACGGCGCGGGCGTGGGCATCGAATGCCGCAGCGGCTCGGTGTGGGTCACGATCGACAGCGACACGCGCGACATCGTGCTGGAGCCCGGCGAACGCTTCGAGAGCACCGACCACCGGCGCGTGCTGGTGTCGGCGCTGGAGTCGTCGTGCATCACCGTGTCCGACGCGCAGCCGGCCGCGATGCCATTGCGTTCGCGGGATGCCAGCGCATGGTCGCAATGGCGACTTCGCTCCCACGGGTTGTCCCCGGCTTGACCGGTCTCCATGCGCATCGAACCATCGATGCCATGAGTTCCGACACCGCTGCACAACCCTTCATCCTCCAGGAGCAGGCCGACGGCATTGCGACGCTGACGCTGAACCTGCCCGCCAAGTTGAACCCCATCGCGCGCGACCTGCAGATCGAGTTGCGCGACGCACTGGAGCGCATCCGCGACGACCGCTCGGTGCGCGCCGTGATCCTCACCGGCGCCGGCAAGGCCTTCTGCGTGGGCGCCGACCTGAGCGCGATGGCGCCGCCCGAAGAGGGCAAGTCGCTCGGCACGCAGACCGCCGAGTGGATGCAGAGCCTGAGCAACCCGCTGATCGAGACGCTGCGCACGCTGCCGGTGCCGGTGGTCGCGGCGGTGAACGGCCCGGCCGCCGGTGCGGGCGTGGGCCTGGCGCTCGCGGCCGACGTGACCATCGCGGCGCGCAGCGCCTATTTCTACCTGCCCTTCCTGCCGAAGCTCGGCATCGTTCCGGACCTGGGCTGCACCTGGGCTATTCCGCGCCGCGCGGGCCGTGCGCGCGCCATGGGCATGGCGCTGCTCGACGAGCGCGTGGGCGCCGGACGTGCGGTGCAATGGGGCCTGATCTGGGCCTGCGTGGACGACGAGCAACTGCTCGAAGAGGCCAAGGGCATCGCCCAACGCCTGGCCCGCCTGCCCGCGCACGCGGTGCTGGAAGCGCGAGAAGCCTTCGAAGCCTCCGAGCACCACACGCTGAAGGAACAATTGCACTACGAGAGCGAGCGCCAGCGCGAGCTGATCGACAAGCCCAGCTTCCGCGAGGGCGTGAGCGCCTTCCTGCAGAAGCGCGCGCCGGTGTTCGAGAGCCGCTGACATCCGGACACCGGCGCCCACTGGCGCCGCCCGGGGGGCTGCAGGACAATGCCGCGCATGTCCATCCCCAACGCCTTCTACGCCCAGTCGGGCGGCGTCACCTCGGTCATCAACGCCTCGGCCTGCGGCGTGATCGAGACGGCGCGCCGCCACCCCGACCGCATCGGCAAGCTCTACGCCGGGCGCAACGGCATCATCGGCGCGCTGGCCGAAGAGCTGATCGACACCGGCGCCGAATCGGCCGAAGCCATCGCGGCGCTGCGAACCACGCCATCGGGCGCCTTCGGTTCGTGCCGCTACAAGCTCAAGTCGCTGGAGAAGAACCGGCGCGAGTACGAGCGGCTGATCGAGGTTTTCAAGGCGCACGGCATCGGCTATTTCTTCTACAACGGCGGCGGCGATTCGGCCGACACCTGCTTCAAGGTAGGCCAGCTCTCGCAGTCGATGGGCTATGCGCTGCAAGCCATCCACGTGCCCAAGACCATCGACAACGACCTGCCGCTGACCGACTGCTGCCCCGGCTTCGGCTCGGTCGCGAAGTACGTGGCGGTGTCGACCATCGAGGCTTCGTTCGACGTGCGCTCGATGGCCGCCACCTCAACCAAGGTGTTCGTGCTCGAGGTGATGGGGCGTCACGCGGGGTGGATCGCGGCGGCCGGCGGGCTCGCGGCGGACCAGGGCATTCCGGTGGTGGTGCTGTTCCCCGAGATCGAGTTCGACAAGGCACGCTTCCTCGCGCGCGTGGACGAGCTGGTGAAGCAGCACGGCTACTGCTCGGTGGTGGTGTCCGAGGGCTGCCACCACCCCGACGGAACATTCCTTGCCGAACAGGGCACGCGCGACGCCTTCGGCCATGCGCAGCTCGGCGGCGCGGCGCCGGTGGTGGCGCAGATGATCAAGGACGCGCTGGGCCACAAGTTCCACTGGGCCGTGGCCGACTACCTTCAGCGCGCGGCGCGGCACATCGCATCGGCCACGGACGTGCGCCAGGCCTACGAGCTGGGGCAGCGTGCGGTCGAGCTCGCGCTGGAAGGCCGCAACGCGGTGATGCCGACCATCGAACGCATCTCCGACGCGCCCTACGCCTACCGCCTGGGCAGCGCGCCGCTCGAATCGGTCGCCAACGTCGAAAAGCCGATGCCGCGCGACTTCATCTCCGACGACGGCTACGGCATCACCGAGAAGTGCCGCCGCTACCTGCTGCCGCTGATCGAGGGCGAGGACTACCCCGCGTACAGCGGCGGGCTGCCGGTGTACGCGACGCTGCGCAACGACGTCGTCGCGAAGAAGCTGCCGGCCTTCGAGATTTCATGATGTCCACCACTGCAGAGGCTCCGGCCAGCCTGATCGACGCCACGCGCTGCCCGCTGTGCGGCGAGGCGAACCGCTGCGCGATGGAGATCGAGCGCAAAACGGGCCAGGCGCAGCCGCCCTGCTGGTGCATGCAGGTCGACTTCAGCAAGGCGCCTCTCACCAACCTGCCGGAAGAAATGCGCGGGCTCGCGTGCATCTGCATGCGCTGCGCGATGGGCAACCCCTCGCCTCAGGACTGAGCGGGGCTCTCCTGGGCCGGCTCGATGTCGCCGGCCACCACCATCGTCGGCGCGTCGCCCGGCCGCTGCTGCGTGACCACGCGGTGGATGAACTGCAGCTTGCCCACCGCCGCACGCGGCAGCACGAAGGGGTAGTAGTCGGGCTGGCCCATGCTGCGCGACAGCTCGTTGAGCACGTTGGTGAGCAGCACCCAGCCGTTGATGAAGTCGAGGAACCTGCTGGCGTCGGGGTCGTCGGGCTGCCACAGGTCGGCAGGCGTGAAGAGGTCGCTCGCGAGCTCGACGTTGGTCGCGTCGACGCCGAAGCTCATCGCGGTGTCGGCCGTGTCGGCCATGTGCAGGTAGTGAGCCCAGGTCTCGGCCCAGTCCTCCCATGGGTGGGTGCTGGCGTAGCTGCTCACGAAGCGGTCGGCCCAGTCGGGCGGCGGGCCCTGCTCGTAGTGCGTCTGCAGCGCGGCGGCGTAGTCGGCGCGCTCGTCGCCGAAGAGGGCGCGGAAGTCGTCGATCCACTGCGTGGGCTGTACCAGCAGGTCCCAGTAGTAGTGGCCGATCTCGTGGCGGAAGTGGCCCAGCAGGGTGCGGTAGGGCTCGCGCATCTCGGCGCGGATGCGCTCGCGCACGGCGTCCTCGGCCTCCTCGGCGTTGAGGGTGATCACGCCGTGCTGGTGGCCGGTCATCACGTGCGGGCCGCCCGGCGTGTTGCTGAGGAAGTCGAAGGCCAGCCCGTGCTCGGGATCGGCGTGGCGGCTCACCACCGGCAGGCCCAGCGCGAGCAGTTGCGAGAGCAGCCGGCGCTTGGCGGTCTCGAGCTTGCGCCAGAGTTCGCCGTTGCCTTCCACCGAGAGATCGGGAATGGTGCGCGTGACGCTGCAGGCCAGGCAGTAGCCGGGCGCGAGGCCATGCGTGTCGGGCAGCGGCTGCTCGCCTTCGCGCGCGGCGGGCACCATCCAGTTGCAGCCGGCCGGCGTCATGAAGTTCACGCAGCGGCTGTAGGTCTTGCCGTGCGGATCGCCGAACACGGTGAAGGTGTCGGGCTGCGCGCCCGCGCCTTCCGCGGGCGCGAGCGGCATCACGCCGAGCCGCTCGATCACGTAGCCCAGCGGCGTGTGGCATGCCAGGCATTCGCTGTTGCGCAGGAACACGGGGCGCTCGCACTGGCATCGGTAGGCGCGGCTGACGGTGGGCGCGGCCAGTTCGGCCGCGAGGGTGGGCGCGCCGTCCCCTTGCGCTTCGCCGGAGGCAACCGGCTGGGCGTTGGCTTGATCGTCGGATGGAGCATTCATGCGGCAGTTGTCTTGATTGATCTTCCTGACGCGGAAGGGACAGCGGGTGCATTTTGCGGTCGTCCCTTTCATTTGCCGCCGCGCAAAGCCCGATATGCTTGTAGGACGACGGACCCGAGACATTCCGCCGCCCCATGACCTCCCCACCGCCCCAAGAAGCCGCGAGCACGCCGGCCCCGCCCTCCATCGGCACTATGCGCCAGCGCTACGGCGAACGCTACCGGTGGTACCTGCTGCTGTCGGTGATGGTGGGGACGATGGCGTCGATCATGTCCTCGACCATCGTCAACGTGGCCATCCCCGGCATGAGTCACCACTTCTCGCTCGGACAGGAGCGCGCGCAATGGGTGAGCTCGGGCTTCATGGTGGCGATGACGGTGTCGATGCTCACCACGCCGTGGCTGCTGTCGCGCTACGGCTACCGCCGCACCTACGTGGGCACGATGCTGCTGCTGCTGATCGGCGGCATCGTGGGCGGTGTGGCCAACGACTTCTCGCTGGTGCTGTTCGCGCGCGTGGCCGAGGGGCTGGCCGCGGGCGTGGTTCAGCCCATTCCGGCCATCATCATCCTGCGCGCCTTCGAGCCGCACGAGCAGGGGCGCGCCAGCGGCATCTTCGGCATGGGCGTGGTGCTGGCGCCGGCCATCGGGCCGAGCATCGGCGGCGTGCTGGTTGACCTGTTCGGCTGGCGCTCGATCTTCTTCATGGTGGTGCCGTTCTGCCTCGCGTCGCTGTGGCTGGCCTACAAGTTCGTGCCCAAGACCGCGCCCGGCGGCGTGGCGGCTGCGCGCGGCGACGGGCTGGACGCACGCGGACTGGCGCTGGGCACGGTCGGCACGCTGTGCCTGCTCAACGGCCTGGTGGCGCTGCGCGGCGATTCACCGCTGCAGGCGGCGCTGCTGCTGGCGGGCGCGCTGGCCTCGTTCGGCGTCTTCGTGTGGTGGCAGCGGCGCCTCGCGGCCTCGGGCGGCACGCCGCTGATGAACCTGGCGCTCTTCCGCTACCGGCAGTTCGCGATGGGCAGCGTGGTCGCATTCATCTACGGCACGGCGCTCTTCGGCTCGACCTACCTGCTGCCGGTGTACATGCAGGTGGGGCTGCATCTCTCCGCTTCCCACGTGGGCACCATCCTGCTGCCGGCGGGCATCGTGCTGGCGCTCACCATCGCGGGCGTGGGCCGGCTGGCCGACAAGCATCCGACCTGGGTGCTGGTGACCATCGGCCTCGCGCTGCTGGCAGCCTCGTTCGCGCTGATGATGGTGCTGCGGCTGGACAGCGCGCTGTGGCTGCTGGTGGCCTTCGCGATCATCGGGCGCATCGGGCTGGGCTTCATCCTGCCCTCGCTCAACCTCGGCTCGATGCGGCCGCTGGCCAAGCCGCTGATCCCGCAGGGCGCGAGCGCCATCAACTTCGTGCGCATGCTCGGCGGCGCGGCCGGCGTGAGCCTGTGCGCCATCGTGCTGGAGTGGCGGCTCGCGGCGCACGGCGATTCGCTGGCCAACCCGATGACCAGCCCGGCGCGGCTCGCCGCCTTCGACGAGGTGTTCGCGATGCTCGCCGGCCTTTGCGCGCTGGCCATCTGCGCGGCGTGGCAGTTGCGCCGTCCGCCACAGTCAGGGTAAGCACCGAGTAATACGAAAGGACCCATCGTCTCTAATTGTGAGAATTTGTTAAATCAGTTGGGATGGGTCTTACATGCAACGCAGAAGTTTTATCGCATCGACGGCCGTGGCCGCCGCCGGGCTCGCTCGGCTCTCCTGCGCGCAAGCCGCCGAAACGGGGGTGAGCGACAGCGAAGTCGTGCTCGGCAGTTCGGCTGTCCTGAGCGGTCCGCTCGGATCGCAGATCAAGGTCGTGCACAACGGTGCCGCGCTGGCGTTCGATGCCGTCAACGAACAGGGCGGCGTGAACGGGCGCAAGATCAAGATGGTGGCGCTGGACGACGAGCTGAAGCCCGAGAAGGCGCTGGAGAACTACACCAAGCTGCTGAACGACCATCGCGTGTTCGCCTTCTTCGGCTGCGTGGGCTCGGGCACCACGGCCGCCGCGGCGAAGCTGCTGCAGCAGAGCGGCGCGCCCAGCGTGGGCGGCTACGGGGTGGGCGACAGCGCGCGCGAACGCGTCGCGGGCTCGGCCTACTTCGTGCGCGCCAGCAACGCCCGTGAAGCGCAGGCCCTGGTCGAGCACCTGGCGACCATCGGCGTGAACAAGATCGCGATCGTCCACCTCGACAACCCCGGCGGCGCCGAGGCGGTCAAGCTGATCGAGGCGGCCATGGTCCCGCACAAGCTGGTGCCGACTGCCAAGGTGGTCGCCAAGGGCGACGGCTCCGACGCCGCCGCCGCCGGCAAGGCGCTGGCCGACAGCCAATCGCAGGCCATCCTGATGTACCTGGCCGGCACCGTGGCCGGCGAGGTGATCAAGGCCACCTACGCCGCCGGCAGCAAGCCGATGTTCTACGGCATGTCGATCGTGCCGGGCGAAGTCACGGCCAAGGTGGTGGCCCTGCAGGCAGGCGGCCTCGCGATCTCGCAAGTCATGCCCTATCCCTGGGGCGAAGTGGAGACCGTGACGCGCGACTATCGCCGGCTGGCGGAGCGGGCACAGGTGCCGGTGGGTTACGGCAGCTTCGAGGGCTACCTGAACGGGCTGGTGATGATCGAGGCGCTCAAGCGCACCGGCCGCGACCTGACGCGCGCGCGCCTGCATGCGACGCTGCGCGCGCTCAAGTTCCGCCTGGCCGGCATGGACATCGATTTCTCGACCGGCAACACCACCGGCTCGCGCTTCATCGAAATGGTGCGCGTCACGCCCGAGGGCCGCTTCGTGCGCTGAGCGGCGAGCGGATCCGCCGCACGGCCGGCCGGCACTCGCGTCTAATAGCGCCATGTGCCAATTGCTAGGAATGAACTGCAACACGCCGACCGACGTGACCTTCAGCTTCACGGGGTTCGCGCAGCGCGGCGGCCGCACCGACCACCATGCCGACGGCTGGGGCATCGCATTCTTCGAGGATCGCGGGCTGCGGCACTTCGTCGACCACCAGCCGGCCTGCGAATCGCCGGTGGCAGATTTGATCCGGCGCTACCCCATCCAGAGCCGCAACGTCATCGCGCACATCCGCAAGGCGACGCAGGGCGAGGTCAACCTGCAGAACTGCCACCCCTTCGTGCGCGAGCTGTGGGGGCGCTACTGGGTGTTCGCCCACAACGGCGACCTGAAGGAGTTCCGCCCGCGCCTGCACGGCAACTTCCACCCTGTGGGCAACACCGACAGCGAGCACGCCTTCTGCTGGATCATGCAGGAGCTGGCCAAGTCGCACGCGGGCGTGCCGAGCATCGAGGAGCTCACGCTCACGCTGCGCGAGTTGGCCCCGCAGCTGGCGAGCCACGGCACCTTCAACTTCATGCTGTCCAACGGGCAGGCGCTGTGGGCACACGCCTCGACCAACCTCTGGTACGTGGAGCGCCGCCATCCCTTCGTGACGGCGCAGTTGTCGGACGAAGACCTGGAGATCGACTTCGCACAACACACCACGCCCAACGACCGCGTGGCCGTGGTCGTGACCTCGCCGCTGACCACCAACGAGACATGGACACAGTTCGCGCCGGGCGAGCTGCAGGTGTTCGTGGACGGGCAGCGCGTCGGAAACTGAGGCGAGTCAGTCTTTCGACTGACACTTTTTCGCAACATTGCAAGAAAGTATCGACGGGTGGGCGCATACGAGTAAACAATAACGGTTCTCATTTGCAAATTGAACCGTTCATGCCCGCTTCCTTCTTCCATCTCCGGCCGACCGTGGTCGCAACGCTGCTTGCGCTGAATGCCGCGGTAGCTCTGGCCCAGACCACCGCAACGCAGCCGGCGGCTGCGGTGGTTTCGAGCGGCGGCACGCTGTCCACCGTGACCGTCGAAGCCAGCGCCGACGCCTCGGCCGAGGGCCTGACCAAACCCTACGCCGGCGGACAGGTGTCGCGCGGCGGCCGGGTCGGCATCCTGGGCAACCAGGACATGATGAGCACGCCGTTTTCCAGCACCAACTACACCAACGAGCTGATCCAGGACCAGCAGGCCAAGAGCGTGGCCGACGTGCTGCTCAACGATCCGTCGGTGCGCCAGGCTCGCGGCTTCGGCAACTTCCAGGAGCTGTACGTGGTGCGCGGCTTCCCCGTGTACTCCGACGACGTCGCCTACAACGGCCTGTACGGCATGCTGCCGCGCCAGTACATCGCTTCGGAATTCTTCGAGCGCGTGGAAGTCTTCCGCGGCGCCAACACCTTCCTGAACGGCGCAGCGCCCGGCGGCAGCGGCATCGGCGGTGCGATCAACCTGCTGCCCAAGCGCGCGCCCAACGAGCCGCTCACCCGCGTCGGCTTCGGCGTGCAGACCGGCGGCCAGGGCTACGTCAACCTCGACCTGGCGCGCCGCTTCGGCCCCGGCGACAGCCTGGGCGTGCGCGTGAACGCGGTGCGCCGCGAAGGCGGCACCGGCGTGAAGAACGAGAGCCAGCAGCTCAGCGCCTTCAACGTCGGCCTCGACTGGCACAACCGCAACGTGCGCCTGTCGGCCGACTTCGGCTATCAAGACTACGACCTGAAAGACGGACGCCCGAGCCTGACGCCCTCGTCGACGCTGCCGATCCCGCGCGCGCCCGACGCCCGCACCAACTTCGCCCAGCCCTGGACCTATTCGAAGGAAAAGGACAAGTTCGCCACCTTCCGCGGCGAGGTCGACATCACCGACAACATCACGGCCTGGGCCGCCGGCGGCGTGCGCCGCAGCGACGAGGACAACGTGCTGTCGAACCCCACGCTCGCCGACGCCTTCGGCAACACCAGCAACACCCGCTTCAGCAACACCCGCAAGGACCGCATCGGCACGGCCGAGATCGGCGTGCGCGGCAACTTCGCGACCGGCCCGGTGAAGCACGCCGTGGTGGTGTCGGCGGCCAAGTACAGCAACGACCGCGACAACGCCTACACGATCTCGCGCGGCACCATCCGCAACAACATCTACGCGCCCTACGCGTCGCCCTACCCCGTCGCCAATTCCTTCACCGGCAACACACTGGAAGACCCGCGCCTGACCGACAAGATAGACACGTCGAGCGTGGCCATTGCCGACACCATGTCGTTCATGGACGACCGCCTGCTCGTCACGCTCGGCGCGCGCCGCCAGACCATCGAGCAGACCAGCTACGCCTACACCACGCTCAAGCAGTCGAGCACCTACGACAAGAGCAAGACCACCCCGGTAGCCGGCGTCGTGTTCAAGATCACGCCGACCGTCTCGGCCTACGCCAACTACATCGAAGGCCTCGTCAAGGGCAACGTGGCACCGGGTACGGTCAACGGCCTGCCCGTCGCCAATGCTGGCGAGATATTCGCGCCGTACCAGGCCAGGCAGAAGGAGATCGGCGTCAAGTACGACGGCGGCACGCTGGGCGCGAGCGCGGCGTTCTTCACCACCGACCAGCCCACCTACTACTACGCGGGCCAGACCTACGGCCTCTACGGCAAGCAGCGCAACCAAGGGCTGGAGTTGTCGGTGTTCGGCCAGCCCGCCAAGGGCCTGCGCCTGCTCGGCGGGCTGACGCTGCTCGACGCCAAGCAGAAGAACACCCAGGGCGGCGCCACCGATGGCCTCACCGCCATCGGCGTGGCCAAGCAGCAGGCCAACCTCGGCGCCGAGTGGGACGTGCCCGGCGTGCGCAACCTGTCGCTGAACGCCCGCTTGCTCTACACCTCGAAGCAGTACGCCAACGCCGCCAACACGCAGTCGGTGCCGTCGTGGACGCGCTTCGACGTGGGCGCGCGCTACCTGGTCGACCTGGGCAACGGACGCCTGCTCACGCTGCGCGCGCGCATCGACAACCTCTTCAACAAGTCGTACTGGGCCTCGGTGGGCGGCACGCAGGGCAGCAACTACCTGGTGCTGGGTGCGCCGCGCACCTTCGCGGTGAGCGGCACGATCGACTTCTGATTGACCGCCGCGGCGCGCTCAGCGGCCCTGCTCGCGCAGGTTCGCCTCGAGCGCGTCGATGAACATCGCCGGCACGTCGAAGCCGGTCTGTTCGGTGATTTCCTGGAAGCAGGTCGGGCTGGTCACGTTGATCTCGGTGACCGAGTCGCCGATCACGTCGAGCCCGATCAGCAGCAGCCCGCGCGGCGCCAGCGCGCGGCCCACGGTCTCGGCGATCTCGCGGTTGCGCGGCGTGAGCGGCTGGGCCACGCCCTTGCCGCCCGCTGCCAGGTTGCCGCGCACCTCGGTGCCCTGGGGGATGCGCGCCAGCACGAAGGGCGCCGGCTCGCCCGCGATGATGAGGATGCGCTTGTCGCCCTGCGAGATCTCGGGCACGAAGCGCTGCACCATGATGGTTTCGGCGCCATCCTTGTTGAGCGTCTCGACGATGGAGCCGAGGTTCAGCGCGTCCTGCTTCACGCGGAAGATGCCCATGCCGCCCATGCCGTCGAGCGGCTTGAGGATGATGTCGCCGTGCTGGGCGTGGAAGTCGCGCACGGCTTGCGCGCTGCGCGTGACCAGCGTGGGCGTGGTGAACTGCGGAAACTCCATGATCGCGAGCTTCTCGGGGTGGTCGCGCAGCGCGCGCGGCTTGTTGATTACCTGGGCGCCCTCGCGTTCGGCCTGCTCCAGCAGGTGCGTGGCGTAGATGTACTCGGCGTCGAAGGGCGGGTCCTTGCGCATGAGCACGGCGTCGAAATCCTTCAGCGCCTTGGCCTCGGAGATGTCGACGCGGTACCAGTCCCTCGCGTCGCCGGTCAGCGTGATCTGCTGCACCGTGGCCGTGACCACGCCGCCCGACTTCCACCGGATGTCCTGCGGCAGGCAGGCCGCGATGCGGTAGCCGCGGCGCTGCGCCTCGCGCATCATCGAGAAGGTCGTGTCCTTGTAGATCTTGAAGTGATCGAGGGGATCGGCGACGAAGAGAATGTTTTTCATCAGGCGTTCTTTCTTGCGTTGCCGGGGCGCGGCGGCCATTGGCATGGGTATCGGGGCGCGATGTTGCCGGAAGCAGCGATGTCCTTGCCGGCGGGGGCTTTTTTCTCTTCGGCCCACCGCGTCCGGCCTTGTCGCGCAGCGCGCATCCGGGCGATTGTGCCGGGCGCCCAATGGCTCAGAATGGTCAACAATCTGACTCCGATAAAGTCAACCATCCGGCACGGGAATTGCATGTCTCCACCTCCGACAACTCCCGGAGAACCTCGTGGACACATCCATTTCGCAGGGCGGCCCTGCGCTCGATCCCGCCGCCGTGGTCGACGAATTCCTGCGCCTGGTGATGATCCCGGACCCGCAGTCGGCCTCGCGCTTCACCGCGCCCGACATCCGCATCCGCTTCACCGGCAACCGCCCGATGCATGCGCCAGCCGACACCTCGGCCTTCAACGCCCGGCGCTACGCCTGGGTCAAGAAGAAGATCGAGCGCACCGAAACGGTGGCCGGCGGCACGCCCGAGGAAACGGTGGTCTACAGCCTCGGCACGCTTTACGGTGCGTGGCCCGACGGCACGGCCTTCGAAGGCAACCGGTACGTCGACCGCTACGTGGTGCGCCACGGCCTGATCGTGCAGATGGACGTCTGGAACGACAGCGCCGAATGGCTGCTGGTGCGCGCCGGCCTCGCCGTGCTGTGAGGCCGGCGGCATGACGACGCGCTGGCCCGACCGGCTCCCCACGCACGACCGCTTCGACTACCGGCCGATCACGCGGCGGCCCGATTACGCGTGGCCGAACGGCGCGCGGCTGGCGGTGTACATCGGCTTCAACGTCGAGCATTTCGCCTTCGGCGACGGACTGGGCGCATGCATCGGCCCGGCCTCGCCGCAGCCCGACGTGCTCAACCACGGCTGGCGCGAATATGGCAACCGCGTGGGTGCTTGGCGTTGTCTCGAACTGTTCGATTCGCTCGCGCTGCCGACCGGCGCACTCGTCAACACCGCGCTGTATGACCACTGCCCGGAGCTGGTCCAGGCCTTGGTGGCGCGCGGCGACGAGCTCATCGGCCACGGCCACAGCAACGCCGAACGCCAGGGCGTGCTCGACGAGGAAAACGAGCGCGCGCTGCTGCTGCGCTGCCGCGAGCGCATGCTGCGCGAAAGCGGGCAGGCGCCCGCGGGCTGGCTCTCGCCGTGGATCTCCGAAAGCGCCCTCACGCCCGACCTGCTGGCCGAGACCGGCTACGGCTACACGCTCAACTGGTGCCACGACGACCAGCCGCTGCGCATGCGCACGCGCGGCGGCTCGCTGTGGTCGGTGCCGTATCCGCAGGAGCTCAACGACATCCCGATGATCGTCGGCCGCCTGATGGACGCGAAGGATTTCAGCGCGATGGTGATCGACAACTTCGAGGAAATGCTCGATCAGTCGCGCGCGCAGCCGCTGGTGATGGGGCTGGCGCTGCATCCGTACATCGTGGGGCAGCCCTACCGGCTGAGGCACCTGCGCAGCGCGCTGGAGCGGCTGGCGCAGGCGCGCGACCGGGGCGAGATCTGGTTCACCACGCCGGGCGCGATCGCCTCGCACGTGGCCGGGCTCGAAAAGGAGCGGCCGGGAGAATTCGACTGAGCCGCGCTCGGACTCAGATCTCGATCTTCGACCCCAGCTCCACCACCGCGTTGTTCGGCAGCCCCAGGAAGGCCGCCGCACCGCTCGCGTTGTGGTGCATCTGCGCGAACAGCTTCTCGCGCCATGGCGCCATGCCGCTGCCCAGCGTCGGGATGACGACGTCGCGCGACAGGAAGTAGCTGGTCGTCATCTGCTCCAGCTGGCAGCCGCGCATGCGCGCGTTCTCGAGGGCGCGCGGCAGGTCGATGTCGTTCTTGAAGCCGTAGTGCACGATGATCTGCCAGCAGTGGTGGCCCAGCGCCTCGATCTCGATGCGCTTGTCCATCGGGATCCACGGCACCTCGTGGTTGCGCACGGTGACGAACATGTTCTGCTCGTGCAGCACCTTGTTGTGCTTCAGGTTGTGCAGCAGCGCGTTGGGCACCACGCCAGGCTCGGCCGTGAGGAACACCGCCGTGCCGTCGACGCGCGCGGGCGGGCTCACGAACACGGAATCGAGGAAGGACTTCAGGTCGATGGCGTCGGCGTGCTGCGCCTCGCCCATCAGGCGGCGTCCTTCCTTCCAGGTAATCATCAGCGTGAAGACGAAGCCGCCGATCAAGAGCGGGAACCAGCCGCCCTCGAAGAGCTTGAGCAGGTTCGACGCGAAGAACAGGAAGTCGACCACGAAGAAGACCGCGGTGGAGGCGATGCACAGCGCCAGGGGAAGCTTCCACGCATAGCGGATCACGAAGAAAGTGAGCACCGTGGTGATCAGCATGTCGGTGGTCACGGCGATGCCGTAGGCCGCGGCCAGGCTGCTCGACGAGCGGAACATGACCACCGCCAGTACGATGGCCACGAACAGGCCCCAGTTGACCAGCGGAATGTAGATCTGGCCCGCCGTGCGCACGCTGGTGTGTTCGATGTTCAGGCGCGGCAGGTAGCCCAGCTGGATCACCTGGCGCGTCACGCTGAAGGCGCCGGTGATGAGGGCCTGCGACGCGATCACCGTAGCCGCGGTAGCAAGCAGCACCAGCGGAATGAGCGCCCACTCGGGCGCCATCATGAAGAACGGGTTCTTCACCGCCTCGGGGTTCTCCAGCAGCAGCGCGCCCTGGCCGAAGTAGTTGAGCGTGAGGGCGGGCATCACCACCGAGAACCACGCGATGCGGATCGGGCTCTTGCCGAAGTGGCCGAGGTCGGCGTACAGCGCCTCGGCGCCGGTCACGCACAGCACGGTCGCGCCCAGCAGGATGAAGCTGGTGCCGGGGTTGTCCCACATGAACTTCAGCGCGTAGAACGGGTTCAACGCCTTCAGGATCTCGGGGTGGTGCAGGATCTGCGACACCCCGAGCACCGCGATCGCGATGAACCAGGTCAGCGTCACCGGCCCGAAGAACTTGCCGATGCCGGCGGTGCCGCGCTTCTGCACCACGAACAGGCAGAACAGCACGACCAGCGTGAGCGGAATGACGTAGTGCGTGAAGTGCGGCGACACCACCTCCAGGCCCTCGACCGCCGAGAGCACCGAGATGGCCGGGGTGATGACCCCGTCGCCATAGAAGAGCGAGGTGCCGAAGATGCCGACCACCAGCAGCAGGTGGCGCAGCCTGGGCTTGTCGGCCACCGCTCGGGAGGCCAGCGCCAGCATGGCGACCAGGCCGCCCTCGCCTTCGTTGTCGGCCCGTAGCACGAGCACGACGTACTTGATCGAGACGATGACGGTGAGCGTCCAGAAGAACATCGACAGGATGCCGTAGACGTTCTCGACGGTGAAAGGCACGTGGCCGTGGCCGAACACTTCCTTGACGGCGTACAGCACGCTGGTGCCGATGTCGCCATAGACGACGCCGATGGCGCCGACGATCAGGCCGGCTGAGAGATTTTTGGGGGCTGACACGAAGTCGATGGGAAAAGGGCAGGCTGCTGGAATCGACGCGTCAGGCACGCCGGGCGCGAACGGCGAACTTTAGTTCACCCGGATCGCCCTCCCGCCCTTTTGTTTCCGTTGCTGTGGGGCCGCTATTTTGCCGCCGCCTGCGCTCGGTGCAAGCCGAGGCGGGGAGCCCCCGGCCAATCACTCGTAGATTTCGGCGTCCGGGTCGGTCGCTTCCATCTCGTAGCTGGCGGCAACCATGGCCAGCCGGCCGACCACGCCGTACATGTAGAAGCGGTTCGGCGCGCTGGCGCCAGGCTTGGCGCCGGGCTGTGGCAAGTGCGCACTTTCAGAGAAGGCCAGCGGCACGAAGCTCGCGCCCGGCAGCTTCAGGTTCTCGTCGGCGGCGCGCTCAGCGTGCACCCGGTAGAAGCCGCCGACCACGTAGCGGTCCATCATGTAGACCACCGGTTCGGCCACGCCGTTGTGCACGCGCTCGTTGGTGAGCACGCCTTCCTGGACGATCAGCTCCGTCGGCTCGCGCAGGTCACGGCCGGCGGCGTTCCTCGCGGATGCCGTCGGAACGCTGGCGCTGGCACCGCCGCGCGGCTTGCCGATCAGCGACTCCACGTCCTTGGCGTCGCGAACCGTCACCACGCCGGGGCTGCCGCTTCCGCTGTGGCCGCCCTTGACGACCACGAAGGGCTTCTCGTTGATGCCGTATTCCTTGTACTTGCGGCGCACCTTGGTCAGCACCGCATCCACATGGCTGGTGAGCACGTCGATGCCGCGGCCCTCGGCCACGTCGACGCCCTCGGCGCGCGCATAGATCGGGTTGATGAGCCACGGGTCGATGCCCAGCAGCTTGCCGAAGCGCTTGGACAGCTCCTCGTAGCTGTGCAGGTGGTTGCTCTTGCGGCGCACCGACCAGCCCGCATGCAGCGGTGGCAACAGGTATTGCTCGTGCAAATCTTCGAGGATGCCGGGAGTTCCCGCAGAAAGCTCGTTGTTAAGGAGAATTGTGCACGGATCGAAGTTCTTGAGCCCCAGACGTCGCTTGGTGCGCACCACCGGCTCCAGCGTCACGGTCTCGCCATTGGGCAGTTCGATCTTCTTGGGCGACTTGATGGCCGGATCGATCGACCCGATGCGCACGTTGAGCCCCGCCATGTGGAAGATGCGCACGAGTTGCGCGACGTTGGCGAGATAAAAGGTGTTCTTGGAATGGTTTTCCGGAATGACGAGCAGGTTGCGCGCCTCCGGACAGATCTTCTCGATGGCCGCCTGCGCGGCCTGCACCGCCAGCGGCAGCATTTCCTTGGTGAGGTTGTTCCAGCCGCCCGGAAAGAGGTTGGTGTCGACCGGCGCCAGCTTGAAGCCCGCGTTGCGGATGTCGACGGCGCTGTAGAACGGCGGCGTGTGCTCCATCCATTCGAGCCGGAACCAGCGCTCGATGGCGGGCATCGAGTCGAGCACCCGCTGCTCCAGTTCGTTGATCGGGCCGGTCAGGGCGGTGACTAGATGCGGAACCATGCAGCGGCCTTGTTGGTTTTGTGCTTAAAGGTGGAGTGGAATTGTAGGATTTGGGGCTGGTCGCCCCAATGACAAGACCGCGCGCGGACGCATCGGATCGACCGCTCCCGTGCGGCTCATCAGGTCCGGACTTCGCCTTGCCCCAGCACCACGTACTTGAGCGAGGTCAGTCCTTCGATGCCCACCGGGCCGCGCGCATGGAACTTGTCGGTGCTGATGCCGATTTCGGCACCCAGCCCGAACTCGAAGCCGTCCGCGAAGCGTGTGCTCGCATTGACCATCACGCTGGCCGAATCGACCTCGCGCAGGAAGCGCTGTGCATGCACGTGGTCGCGCGTGACGATGGCGTCGGTGTGGTGGCTCGAGTAGCGGTTGATGTGCGCGATGGCCTCGTCCACGCCGGCCACCACCCTGATGCTGATGACCGCGGCGAGGTACTCCTCGTACCAGTCGGACTCCACTGCGTCGACGATCTTCGCCGGCGGGTTCACCGCGCCCAGCGCCTCGCTCTCGCGCAGGATGGCAGCGGCCGCCGGGTCGCAGCGCATTTCCACGCCCTTGGCCGCGAAGATGGCGGCGATCTCGGGCAGGAAGTCCTCGGCCACCGCGGCCGACACCAGCAGGCCTTCGGCGGCGTTGCAGGGGCTGTACTTCTGGGTCTTGGCGTTGTCGACGATGCGCAGCGCCATCTCGAATTCGGCCGTGTCATCCACGTAGACGTGGCAGTTGCCGTCCAGGTGCTTGATGACCGGCACCCTGGCGTCGCGGCTGATGCGCTCGATCAGGCCCTTGCCGCCGCGCGGGATGATCACGTCGACGAATTCCGGCATGGCGATCAGCTGGCCGACGGCCTCGCGGTCGGTGGTCTGCACCAGCTGCACCGCGTCGACCGGCAGGCCGGCCTCGCCGAGCGCCTCGGACACCAGGACCGCCAGCGCCTTGTTCGAGTCGATGGCCTCCGAGCCGCCGCGCAGGATGGCGGCGTTGCCGCTCTTGATCGCCAGGCTCGCGGCCTCGATGGTCACGTTGGGCCGGCTCTCATAGATCATGCCGAAGACGCCGATCGGCACGCGCATCTGCCCCACGCGGATGCCGCTGGGCTGCTGCTTCATGCCGATGATCTCGCCGATGACGTCGGCCATGCCGGCGAGCTGCTCGCAGCCCTGGGCGACGGTCTCGATGACCTTGGGCGTGAGCTTCAGGCGATCGACCATCGGGGCAGGCAGGCCGGCGGCGGTGGCGCGCTCCAGGTCCTTCTGGTTGGCGACCGCGAGCGCCGGGCCGGCTTCGCGCAGGCGGCGGGCCAGCGCCTTCAGCGCCTTGTTCTTGCTGGCCGCATCGGCACGGGCCATGAGGAATGCGGCGGTCTTGGCTTGCAGGCCCAGGGTCTGCATGTGTTCGCTTACGTTGAACGCGTTCATCGGGCTATTTTCCCACGCCGACCCGTGGCCCGGCTGGCGCAGGCCTTTTGGCGGCTGGCGCCGCCAGCCCGCTTCGCCGGGCAGCCTTCAGGCGCGCCGCGGCGTGCCGCCTGCGCTGCCGCAGGCGCGGCACAGCATCAGCGCCAGCCGCTGCAGCGCCTGCCAGCCGCTGGCGGGCCAGTCAGGCTGCTTCAGCCCCTTCACGATGCCGTCCACCACGTGCGCGGCGCGCAGCAGGCGCGCCAGCATGCGGTCGTCCAGGCGCGGCAGCACGCGCTCGAAGGCGCGCTCGCGCGGACCCCAGATGCGGTTCTCGCGAAGCGCCATCGGCAGCGGGCGCCCCGAGGCCATGGCGTCCTTCACGCGCTTGAGGGCGCGGATGTCCTCGGCGATCGCGTAGTGCACCAGCACTTCGGCCTCGCCCTCGGCCTGCAGGCCGTCGAGCATGCGCGCCACGCGCTGCGGATTGCCCGCCAGCACCGCCTCGGAGAGCTTGAACACGTCGTAGCGCGCCACGTTGTTGACCGCGCCTTCCACCTGCTCCCAGCTCAGCTCGCCGGCCGGATGCAGCAGCGCGAGCTTCTGGATCTCCTGGTGCGCGGCCAGCAGGTTGCCTTCCACGCGATCGGCGAAGAACTGCAGCGTGCGCTGCCCCTCGTCGCCGGGCATCACGCGCTGGCCCTGCTGGCCCAGGCGCTGCGCGATCCACTGCGGCAGCGCGTTGCGCTCGATGGGGTCGACCTGGATGCTCGCGCCGTTGTTCTCCAGCGCCGAGAACCAGGCGCCGGTGCGCGTGGCCTTGTCCAGCCGCGGCAGCATCACCAGCGTGAGCGTGCTGTCGTTGCCGGGCGCCGCCTCCGCCAGCTGCTGCAGGGCAGCACTACCGTCCTTGCCGGGCTTGCCCGAGGGAATGCGGATCTCGACGATCTGCTTGTCCGCGAAGAGCGACAGCGAGCCCCCGGCCGCGAGCACCGCGCTCCAGTCGAAGTGCGCGCCAGCCACCGTGTAAGAGCTGCGCTCGGTGTAGCCCTTCGCGCGCGCCGCCGCTCGGATTGCGTCGGCCGCCTCCTGCGCGAGCAGCGGCTCGTCGCCGTGGATCGTGTAGAGCGGCTTCAGGCCCTTCTGCAGATGGGCCCCGAGCTGGGCGCTGGCAAGTTGCATGGAAACGAAGGACCCGCCTCAGATTTCCTTGAGCGCCGCAAGCCGGCGCATCAGCTGCTGCGCGATGTCCGACTGCATGTCGCGGAACAGCAGGTCGGCCTCGCCTTCCTTGGCCAGCGCGTTGGTCTCGTTGAAGCTCAGGTCGCGCGTCTGCGAGACGTCGGTGGGCGGCAGCAGGTCCTTGCCGCCCGGGGTGCGCAGCTTGAAGCGCACCTTCAGCTGAAGCTGCAGTTCGCGCACGAGGCCCGCCGAATTGGTCGAGATCACGATGCGGTTGCGGTCCTCGCCCAGGATCTCGAGCACGACGTCGGCCTTGGATGCGTCCTCGGCCGACATCACCGTCACGGTGCCAGTAGCCCGCAGCTCGCGCCGGATCTGGTTGATCATGGCCGAGTTGCCCGACACCGACAGCGACTTGAACGCGAAGACGGGCGCCTCGCGCAGCTTGAAGCCGCAGCCGGCCAGGCCCAGCGAGGCGCCGGCCGCCAGCCCGAGGAGGAGGCCGCGGCGCGGCAGCGAGACATTGCGAGTGTTCATGCTTGCTTGGTTGATTGAGCCGTTCGTGCGGCGTTTCAGATGACCACGTTGACCAGGCGGCCCGGAACCACGATCACGCGCTTGGCGGACGCCCCCTCGGCGAAGGCCACGAAGTCGTCGCAGGCCAGCGCGAGCTTCTCGATCTCGTCCTTCGAGGCGCCTGCCGGCACGCTGAGCTTGCCGCGCAGCTTGCCGTTGACCTGCAGCATGAGCTCGATCTCGTCCTGCACCAGCGCGCCCACGTCGACCACGGGCCAGGGCGCGTCGAGCAGGCCGCCCAGGTCCTTGTCGTAGCCGAGCTCGCTCCACAGCTGCTGGGCGATGTGCGGCGTGGCCGGATAGAGGCAGCGCAGCAGGATGCCGAAGCCCTCGCGCAGCGCGGCGGCGTCGCCAGCACTGCCGTCGGGCTTGAAGCCTTCCAGCGCGTTGAGCAGCTTCATCGCGCCCGACACCACCGTGTTGTATTGCATGCGCTGGTAGTCGTAGTCGACCTGGCGCAGCACGGTGTGCACCTCGCGGCGCAGCGCCTGGGCGTTCTTGCCGAAGGCCTGGCCGGCGAGTGCGACGGGCGTCACGTCGGCCTGCGCCACGCCGAAGTTCCACACGCGGCGCAGGAAGCGGAAGCTGCCCTCGACGGCCGCGTCGTTCCACTCGAGCGTGGCCTCGGGCGGCGCGGTGAACATGGTGTACAGGCGCGCGGTGTCGGCGCCGTATTTCTCGATCAGGTCCTGCGGGTCGACACCGTTGCGCTCGCTCTTGCCCATCTTGCCGACGCCGCCGTATTCCACCTTCGTGCCGTCGGCCGCGGTGCCGCCGACGATGCGGCCTTGGGCGTCGAGCACGGGTGTGACTTCGGAGGGCGGGAAGTAGTCCTTGCCGCCCTTCGCGTTGCGCGAGTAGAAGATGTGATTGAGCACCATCCCCTGCGTCAGCAGCTTGCTGAAGGGCTCGTCGGCCTTCAGCAGGCCGAGGTCGCGCATCACCTTGGTCCAGAAGCGCGCATACAGCAGGTGAAGAATGGCGTGCTCGATGCCGCCGATGTACTGGTCCATCGGCATCCAGTAGTCGGCGCCCTCGGCCACCATCGCGCCGTCGTTCTTCGGGTCGCAGTAGCGCATGAAGTACCACGACGAGTCGACGAAGGTGTCCATCGTGTCGGTCTCGCGCCGCGCGGGCTTGCCGCACACCGGGCAGACCACGCCGGCATGGAAGCCCTCGTGCTTGTGCAGCGGGTTGCCCGAGCCGTCGGGCACGCAGTCGGTGGGCAGCACCACCGGCAGGTCCTTCTCCGGGACGGGCACCGCGCCGTGCTCTTCGCAATGGATGATCGGGATCGGCGTGCCCCAGTAGCGCTGGCGGCTCACGCCCCAGTCGCGCAGGCGCCAGGTGGTCTGCATCTCGCCCAGGCCCTTCTGGCCCAGCGCATGCGCCACGGCTGCAACGGCCTCCTTGTAGGTCATGCCGCTGAAGTTGTCGGAGTTGATGGTCACGCCGCGCTGCTTGTCGGCGTACCATTCCTGCCACTTGTGATAGTCGAAGTGCGGCTCGTCGTCGACCAGCACCACCTGGATGATCTCGATGCCGTACTTGTTGGCGAACGCGAAGTCGCGCTCGTCGTGCGCGGGCACACCCATCACGGCGCCATCGCCGTAGCTCATCAGCACGTAGTTGCCGACCCACACCGGCACCTGCTCCTCGGTGATCGGGTGCATCACCGTGAGGCCGGTGGGCACGCCCTTCTTCTCCTGCGTGGCCAGCTCGGCCTCGGTGGTGCCGCCGCTCTTGCATTCCTCGATGAAGGCCGCGACCTTGGGGTCGAGCGTGGCGGCATGCGCGGCCAGCGGGTGCTCGGGCGCGACAGCGCAGAAGGTCACGCCCATGATGGTGTCGGCACGCGTGGTGAACACGTACATGCGGCCGTCCTGGATGAGCTTGCCGTCGGCGCCCTTGATGTCGTGCGTGAAGGCGAAGCGCACGCCCTCGCTCTTGCCGATCCAGTTCTCCTGCATCAGCTTGACGCGCTCGGGCCAGCCCGGCAGCTTGTGCTGGGTGTGCTCGAGCAGTTCCTCGGCGTAGTCGCTGATCTTCAGGTAGTAGCCCGGGATCTCGCGGCGCTCGACCGTCGCGCCGGTGCGCCAGCCCTTGCCGTCGATCACCTGCTCGTTGGCCAGCACGGTCTGGTCGACCGGGTCCCAGTTGACCACCTGGGTCTTGCGGTAGGCGATGCCCTTTTCGAGCATCTTCAGGAACAGCCACTGGTTCCACTTGTAGTAGCTCGGGTCGCAGGTGGCGATCTCGCGGCTCCAGTCGATGGCCAGGCCCATGGCCTGGAGCTGGCCCTTCATGTAGGCGATGTTCTCGTAGGTCCACTTGGCCGGCGGCACGCCGTTCTTCAGCGCCGCGTTCTCGGCCGGCAGGCCGAAGGCGTCCCAGCCCATCGGCATCAGCACGTTGTAGCCGCTCATGCGCAGGTAGCGCGTGAGCATGTCGTTGATCGTGTAGTTGCGCACGTGGCCCATGTGCAGCTTGCCGCTGGGGTACGGCAGCATCGAGCAGGCGTAGTACTTCTTGCGGCTCGCGTCCTCGGTGACGCGGTAGGCATCGGCGGCGCTCCATTGCGCCTGGGCAGCGGACTCGACGTCGCTGGGTTTGTAGCTGGGATTCATGGCGGTTCGGCAAGAGCCCGGCTCGGAAGCGGCCGGGAACGCGGGATTATCGCGCCGGACTAGACTCGCCCCCAGGCTGCGCGCACTTCGTGCACTGCGCCAACCCCCTTCCGGGGCGACACCTGCGGCCCGGCGAAGCCGGTTCCGCGGTGTTTCGCGAAGAATGCATGCCTGCCCGTTACCTGACGCGGACGAAAAACACACCATGAAACTGCGCCTCAAACACCTCGCCCTGGCCCTCGCGGCCGCCGCCGGCCTTGCCGCCGCTCTCACCACCCCCGCCTGGGCCCAGCAGAACGACAAACCCCTGCGCATCGTCGTGCCCTTCGCCACCGGCGGCGCGCAGGACGTCATCGCCCGCTACCTGGGCGCCAAGCTCACCGAGAAGCTCGGCCAGCCGGTCATCATCGACAACAAGGCCGGCGCAGGCGGCATCGTGGCCGCCGACGCGGCGGCCAAGGCGACGGACGGGGCCACGGTACTGCTGGCCACGGGCGGCGCGGTAACCATCGCGCCGCACCTGCAGGCCAGGCTGCCCTACGACCCGGTCCACGAACTGGTGCCGGTCGCCCTGGTGGCCGACACGCCCATGACGCTCTCGGTGCGCGCCGAAAGCCCCTACAAGACGGTGGCCGACGTGCTGCGCGATGCCAAGGCCAGGCCTGGCCAGGTGACCTACGCCTCGACCGGCAACGGCACCGTCTCGCACCTGACCGGTGCGCTGCTGGCCCAAGCCAGCGGCGTGAACCTGCTGCACGTGCCCTACCGCGGCGCCGCGCCGGCCCTCACCGACCTGCTCGGCGGCCAGGTGGCGACCATCGTGACCAGCGTGGCCTCGATCGAGCCGATGGTCGCCAGCGGCAAGGCCCGCGTGCTGGGTACCTTCTCTCGCGCGGCGCTGCCGAGCATGGGCTCCGCCCCGACCATCGGCGAGGCGACGGGCCTGCCGGGCATGGAAGTGCCGGTCTGGGTCGGCGTGATGGCGCCCGCGCGCATGCCGGCGGCGAGCGTCGAGAAGCTTTCCGCGGCGCTGGTCGAGGTGTGCAACCTGCCGGAGACGAAGCAGCGCTTCGCCCAACTGGGCGCGGTGAACACCTGCGGGGGGCCTGCAGCGCTCGGCAAGGTCGTGACCGAGGACAGCCAGCGTTGGGCCAAGGTGATCAAACAGGGCGGAATCAAGGTTGACTAGCTTGGCTCTCCCCCAGGCTTCGCGCACTTCGTGTCGCTTCGCCAACCCCCTCGCCGGGGGCAACACCGGTGGCCCGGCAAAGCCGGTTCCACGGTGTTCACGAATGGGGATGCGCCTGTGACGGTCGCGGCGAAGCGGTATCGCGTCGGCATCGCCGGGGCCGGGGCGATCGCTCTGGCCAGCGCAGCTTGGCTGCGGCGGGCGGGCCACAGCGTTTCCGTGTGGTCGCCGGGCGGCCGGGGGGCGGCTGCCCTGCGTACGCAGCCGCTGGAGGCTGGCGGCATCGAGTCTTTCTCGGTGGGCGTCGAGGTGGCCGACGACGCAGCCGGGCTCTGCGCCGCCTCCGACGTGCTGCTGATCGCCCTGCCCGTCAACGGCCACAGGCGCGTGATGGACGCGCTGCTGCCCTTCCTGCGCGACGGCCAGACGGTCATCGTCAGCTCGATGGCCTCGCTGTCCTCGCTCTACCTGCACGAGGCCGCGGTACGCGCGGGTTTGCAGCGGCTCACCGTCGCCAGCTTCGGCACCACGGTGCTGACAGCGCGCCGCGAGTCCGGCACGCAGGTGCGCGTGATGACGCGGCGCAAGGCGGTCGGCGTCTCCGCCCTGCCCGCCGGCCGGGTCGACGAAGCTGTCGCGCTGTGCACCAGTCTCTTCGGCGAAGGCTTCTCCGCGCAGGGCAGCGCGCTCGCCAGTGCCCTGGGCAACGTCAACCCGCAGTCGCACGGGCCGCTCGCGGTCTTCAACTGGACGCGCATCGAACGCGCCGAGAACTGGCCGCAGTACCACTGCATGACGCCCGGCGTGTCGCGCGCGATCGAAGCGCTCGACGCCGAGCGCCGCGCCGTGGCGGCCGCCTTCGGCATCGAGCTCGGCCCCATCGAGGCGCATTTCGCGCGCTCCTTCGGCACCACCGCCGAGAAGCTCGCCGACATCGCCGCCGAACTGCACGCCAAGCGCGGCGGCCCGCCCGGCCCCACGCAGACGGACACGCGCTACCTGAGCGAGGACATGCCCTACGGCCTGGCCTTCGTCGAGGCGCTGGGTGCCATCGCCGGAGTGCCGACGCCCGCGACCCGCACCATCGTGGATGCGGCCTCGCTGGTCAACGGCATCGACTACCGCCGCGAGAACGACCTGGTCGGGCCGCTGGGCCTGGCCGACGAAACGGTCGCTGGCCTGCTCGCCCGCCTATGAGGCGTCGGAGGCCTCGGCCTCGGGAAACACCGGCTCCCCGAGGTTGAGCATCAGCCGGTTGGCCCAGGCGAAGATGGCCACCGAGTGGATCAGGTCGAGGATCTCCAGCTCGCCCAGCCCCACGTCCTTGAGCTTGCGCATGTCGTCGGCCGTGACCTTGTCGGGCTCGGCGCCCAGGCGGATCGAGAACTCGACGATGGCCTTCTCGCGTTCCGTGGTGCCGGCGCCCTCCGGCTCCTCGAACACCTGCGAGATCACGTCGTTGCGCCTGGCCAGCTGCTCGAAGCGCTGCGCGTGCACCGAGGCGCAGTACACGCAGCCGTTGACGCGCGATTCCACCGTGGCGCCCAGCTCGCGCTCGGCGCGCGGCATGCCGCCCGGCGCGAACATGATCGCGTTGAAGGCGATGGAGCGCTGCAGCAGTATCTCGGGCTGGTGCGCCAGCACCAGGAAATAGGGCGAGGTGCGCGCCTGCGGGCTCATCTCGTCCAGCGCCGCGAGCTGCTCGGGCGTGGCGGTGTCCACGTTCACCGTGTCCAGCCAGGGCTTCCACTTGAGCACTTCGTTGGTGAAGCCCTTGATGCGGATCGGGGCGTTCATGCCGACACCTCCAGCGCGGCCAGCGCCTTCAGGCCCGCCGCGACGCGGATCTGGTACGAGAGGAAGGCGATCAGCTGGCTCATCGCCACGATGGCCGGCGTCGACAGGCCGCTTTCGGCCAGCGACTGCACGGCGGCCTCATCGCCTTCGATGGGGCGCTCGATCAACTTTCCGGTGAAGGCCAGCATGGCCTGCAGGCGCGCGTCGGCCACGGGCTCGCCGGCATCGACCGACGCGACCGCGGCCGCGTCGGCGCCTTCGGCCAGGAGCCGGTCGCAGTAGTGCGCGGCCAGGCTGTCGGCCTTCGACACGCGGCAGGCGTGCAGCGCCACCAGCAGCCGCTCGGTCACCGAGATGCCCTCGACGGCGGGGGAAAACATCGCGTCGTAGCTGCCCTGCGTCGCGGCGAGCACCTTTTCGCGCTGGCGGCGCAGCGTCCAGGTGGGCTGGTCCGGCGCCAGGGGGACGACGGCATCGATCACATCGGTAGTGCTTGTCATGGTTCGTTCTTTTCTCAGTTTCTTTCCTTGGGCGGCAGCGCGGGCGTCCATTCGTCGCCGAAGAGTTCCGGCTCCGCGAACTCCTGCAGGTAGGCCCAGTGCTGGTCGAAGTCCTCGCGGTAGAAGAGGCTCGCGATGCCGCCGGCCAGCCGCCTGGCGCCGTCGCTGATGGCCGGGATGTCGCCCGACACCGTTCCGTGCGACAGCGCCGCCGGGTAGCAGAAGCAGTGAATGCGCCCGAGCCCCGGGCATTCGCCGGGCGCGCGCGCCTTGAATTCGAAGGCGGGGCCGAGGTCGGGGGAGTCGGACAGTTCCTGGTCTTCGTCGCCCGGGGCGGGCGTGAAACGGTCCTTCCAGGTTCGCACGTGAGGCGCGATGGCGGCGAACTCGGGGCGGTTCGGCCAGTCGACCTTGAAGCCGGTCGAGACGATCAGGAAGTCGAACTCGAAATCGCCCTTGGGCGTCGACACCACCATCGCGTCGCCCTTCGGCTCGACCGAGAGCACCGGGCACCCGAAGTTGAAGAAGGCATTGGAATGGCGCGAAACCCGCAGCGTGCTGCCGTGCGGCGGCGGCACGTTCAGCACGTTGATGTAGTGGCGGATGCGCCACTTGAGCTCGTCCGGCAGGTCGTAGTGGCCCTGCGTGAGCCCTGGCACGCCGGCGCCCTTGCCCTTGTTGACGCGCGGCAGGTCGGGGCGGCGGATCAGCAGCTCGACGCTGTGCGCGCCGGCTTCCAGCGCGGTGGCGGCGCTGTCCATGGCCGAGGAGCCCGCGCCGATCACGCCCACGCGCAGGCCCTTGAGCTTGCCGTAGCCCATCTCGTCGGAGGAATGGGCCCACTTCGAGCGCGGCAGGGCGTCCACGAAGGCCGGCACGGCCGGGCCGCCGAGGCCGTCGCGCCCGGTGGCCAGCACCAGGCGACGGGCCAGCACGCTGCTGACTTCGCCTTCGCTCGAGCGCAGGTCGAGGCGCACGCCGGTTGCATCGGGCAGGGGATGGATCGCCGTGACCGTCATGCCGTTGCGCACGTCCACGTTCATCACGCGGCGGTACCAGACGAGGTAGTCCATCCACTGCAGGCGCGGGATCTTGTCCATCGCCGCCCAGGCCTCCAGCCCGAACTGGGCCTCGAACCAGGCGCGGAAGGTGAGCGCGGGCAGGCCCAGCGCGGGACCGGTGAGTTCCTTGGGCGAGCGCAGCGTCTCCATGCGGGCGGTGGTGGCCCACGGGCCTTCGCTGCCGGCGGGCGAACGATCGAACACCACGGCGCGGATGCCCAGTTGCGCCAGCGCCACCGAGGCGGCCAGCCCGGCCTGCCCGCCGCCGATGATGGCCACGTCGATCATGGCCTCGCCATTGGCGGCCTGCCGCGGCGGCATCCAGTTGCGGGCGGGCCAGCCGAGGTAGGAAAGGTCCTGGGCGAGCCGGGCCTCGAGCGCGGCCAGGGAGGAAGAAGGGGAAGCGGGATCTGGAATCGTCATTTTCAAAACCGGGAACGGCGCTCAGTGTAGAAAGCTTCACGCCCCCCATGCCGTGCTCCGACGCTCGCATGACCGTATCACTGGCCCGGATTTCGCATGCCACAATGATTTTCAGACCACAGGGACCGGCATGGCCAGCAGCAAAACCGACGGCAGCGACAGCGAATGGTGGCGCGGCGCGGTGATCTACCAGATCTACCCGCGCAGCTTCATGGACAGCAACGGCGACGGCATCGGCGACCTGCCGGGCATCACGTCCCGGCTGGAGCACGTGGCCGGCCTCGGCGTCGACGCCATCTGGGTCTCGCCCTTCTTCCGCTCGCCGATGAAGGACTTCGGCTACGACGTGTCCGACTACCGCGCGGTCGATCCGCTCTTCGGCACGCTGGCCGACTTCGACGCCATGCTGGCGCGCATGCACGCGCTGGGCCTGAAGCTCATCATCGACCAGGTGCTCTCGCACACCTCCGACCAGCACGCCTGGTTCGCCGAAAGCCGCAGCTCCCGCGACAACCCCAAGGCCGACTGGTACGTGTGGGCCGACCCGAAGCCCGACGGCACGCCGCCGAACAACTGGCTGTCGGTCTTCGGCGGCTCGGCCTGGCAGTGGGACTCGCGCCGGCGCCAGTACTACCTACACAGTTTCCTGGCCGAGCAGCCCGACCTGAACTTCCACTGCGCCGAGGTGCAGCAGGCGCTGCTGGGCGAGGTGCGCTTCTGGTGCGAGCGGGGGGTGGACGGCTTCCGCTTCGACGCCTGCAACCACCAGTTCCACGACGCGCTGCTGCGCGACAACCCGCCGGCCTCGCTGGCCTCCATCGGCGAGGTCAGCACGGTGCGCGCCGACAACCCGTACGCGATGCAGCAGCACCTGTACGACAAGAGCCAGCACGAGAACCTGGCGTTCCTCGAAGGGCTGCGCCGGCTGCTCGACAAATACGGCGCGGTGGCGCTGGGCGAGGTCGGCGACGAGAACGCGCCGCCGGTCATGGCCCAGTACACCGAACTCGGCAAGCGCCTGCACCTGGCCTACAGCTTCAGCCTCCTGACGGCCGACCACAGCCCCGCGCACCTGCGCCACCAGGTCGAGGCGCTCGACAGCGCGCTCGCGCCCACCGGCGGCTGGGGCTGCTGGGCGGTGTCGAACCACGACGTGCCGCGCGTCGCCACCCGCTGGAGCGGCGGCGGCGCGCCCGACACGCGCCGCGACCGGCTCTGGCTCGCGCTGCTGCTCTCGCTGCGCGGCAGCGCCAGCATCTACCAGGGCGAGGAACTGGGCCTGCCCGAGGCCGAGGTGCCTTTCGAGCTGCTGCAGGACCCGTACGGCCGCGCCTTCTGGCCCGAGTTCAAGGGCCGCGACGGCTGCCGCACGCCGATGCCCTGGACCGGCGAGGCGCCCAACGGCGGCTTCACCACCGGCACCCCCTGGCTGCCGGTATACGGCCCGCACCTGCCGCTGGCCATCGAACGCCAGGCCACCGACCCCGATTCGATGCTCGCCTTCAGCCGCACCCTGCTGCACTGGCGGCGCACCCAGCCACTGCTGCGCACCGGCGGCATCCGCTTCTTCGACACGCAGGAGCCGCGGCTGCTGCACTTCGAGCGGTACGGCGACGGCGCTTCGCCGCTGCAGGCGATCTTCAACTTCAGCGGCGAGCCCGTGTCGATGCCGCTGCCGGACGGACTGACACCTCTTGTCGGACAGCCGCTGGCGGCGACCTCCGTCATCCACACCTCCGACGGAAAGCGCATGCTGCAACTGGCGCCGTACGGCGTCTTCTTCGGCGCGTCCGCCGGGGAAGGATGAAGCCGAGCCCGATCACCATGCCCTTGAAGCCGCTGCCAGAGTCCGAAATCCACGCGCTGATGCGCGCGGAGCATGGCGATGCCTTCGCCGTGCTCGGCCCGCATGAGACGCCCGAGGGCCTGGTCGTGCGCGCACTGCTGCCCGGCGCCCAGCACGTGGCGGTGGTGCATTCGCGCACCGGCTGGCCGCTGTCGATACTCACGCGCCACCCGGAGTCCGATTTGTTCAGCGGCCTCGTTCCGGCCGCCGAGGCGCGCATGGGCTATTCCTTCCAGGTCGACTGGGATACGCACACCTCGCGGCTCGAAGACCCCTACCGCTTTCCGTTCGTGCTCGGCGAGACCGACGTGTGGCTGCTGGCCGAGGGCACGCACCTGCGGCCGTGGGAGCGGCTGGGCGCGCACCTGCGCGAGATGGACGGCGTGAAGGGCGTGGCCTTCGCGGTCTGGGCGCCGAATGCGAAGCGCGTGTCGGTGGTCGGCAGTTTCAACAACTGGGATGGCCGGCGTCACATGATGCGGCTGCGCCGCGAGTGCGGCGTGTGGGAGATCTTCGCGCCGCACGTGTCCGTGGGCGACAGCTACGAGTTCGAGATCCTGTCGGCGCAAGGCGAGGTGCTGCGCAAGGCCGACCCATTCGCCTTCTCCGCGCAGCTGCGCCCCGACACCGCCTGCGTGGTGCAGCCCCTGCCCGCGCCGGTGAAGATGCCCGAAGGCCGCGCCGCCGCCAATGGCCGCGACGCGCCCATCAGCATCTACGAAGTGCACCTGGGCTCGTGGCGCCGCAAGAACGGCCACGAGTGGCTGGACTACCGCGAGCTGGCCGACACCCTCGTGCCGTACGCGCGCGACATGGGCTTCACCCACATCGAGCTGCTGCCCGTGAGCGAGCACCCCTTCGACGGCTCGTGGGGCTACCAGCCCATCGGCCTCTATGCGCCAACCTCCCGCTTCGGCACGCCGGGCGACTTCCGCCATTTCGTCGAAGCCGCGCATGCGGCCGGGCTGGGCGTGATCCTGGACTGGGTGCCCGCGCACTTCCCGACCGATTCGCACGGCCTGGGCCGCTTCGACGGCACCGCACTTTATGAATACGCCGACCCGCGCGAAGGCTTCCACAACGACTGGCAGACGCTGATCTTCAACTACGCGCGCACGGAAGTCCGCAACTACCTCGTCGGCAACGCGCTGTACTGGCTGGAGCGCTACGGCGTCGACGGCCTGCGCGTCGACGCCGTGGCTTCCATGCTCTACCGCGACTACAGCCGCAAGTCGGGCGAGTGGATTCCCAACGCACTGGGCGGCCGAGAGAACCTGGAAGCCATCGAATTCCTGCGCCGCATGAACCGCGTGGTCGGCGTCGAGCGGCCCGGCACGGTGACCATCGCCGAGGAGTCGACCAGCTTTCCCGGCGTGACCCGCCCGCCCGAGGACGGCGGCCTGGGATTCCACTACAAGTGGAACATGGGCTGGATGAACGACACGCTGGCGTATGCCGGCACCGACCCGGTCTATCGCAAGCACCACCACCGGCAGATCACCTTCGGCCTGATGTACGCGCACAGCGAGAACTTCGTGCTGCCGCTGTCGCACGACGAAGTTGTGCACGGCAAGGGGTCGATGATCGGGCGCATGCCCGGCGACGAATGGCAGAAGTTCGCGGGGCTGCGCAACCTGTATGGGTACCTCTGGGCTTATCCGGGGAAGAAGCTGCTCTTCATGGGTGGGGAGTTTGCGCAGTACGCGGAGTGGAATGCGGATCGCAGCCTGGACTGGCATCTGCTGGAGCATGCGTCGCACCAGGGGGTGCGGAGGCTGGTGCGGGATCTGAACAATGTTTATCGGCACTTTCCGGCGCTGCATGAGCTCGACCATGAGGCTCGGGGGTTCGAGTGGGTTGTGCATGACGACTCGGATCAGTCGGTGTTTGCGTTTGTGCGGCGGGCTCGCGATGGGGCCTTTGTTGTCGTGGTCTGCAACTTCACGCCTGTGCCTCGGATGGGGTATCGGCTAGGCGTTCCCTCTTCTGGGTCCTATCGGGAGGTCATCAATACCGATGGGATTGTTTATGGGGGGAGTGGGGTGGGGAACGGGGTTGTGGAGAGTTCGCCTGTGCCTTGGCATGGGAGGGCGGATTCGGTTTTGATCGATTTGCCTCCGTTGGGTACCTTGATGTGGGTGCTGGTTTGATGACTCGGGTGGGTTGCTTTCCGGGGCCGGGTCTCGGCCCGGCGGCCGACTCACTTTCTTTTGCTTCGCCAAAAGAAAGTAAGCAAAGAAAAGGCGACCCTACTGTCTGCGTCCCTTCGCTTCGCTACGGGCAACCTGCGGTGCTCGACGTAGGAGGGGGGCCGCAGAACTCGCTCCACTACGTTGCGCTCAAACAGCTGCGGCCCTTATCCCTCCTACGTCTGCGCTCCTCGGCGCAGCCAGAAGGGAGCGATCCGCGCCATCGCTTCGCTCGGCTTTGGGAACAGCCTGGACTGGCCTTCGCTTTGCTCGGCCGAGGATGTGGGTCACGAACTTGTTCACATGCTCCCGTCCTCAGCAACGCGCACCTGATATCGCACACAGGTCCAACGACCTCACAGCCCCAACATCCCACCGTCTCATTCCAAGCACTGCAGGCGCAAAGCGCTTGCAGTGCCTTGGTGGCCGAGCGCAGCGATGGCCCACCCGTTCCCCCTCCCCTCTGGCTGCGCCGAGGAGCGCAGCGTTTCGCGGATCAGGGCTCGCAGCTGTCTGAGCGAAGCGAGTTCTGCGAGACCCCGCGAAACGCGAGCACCGCAGGTTGCCCCGTAGCGCAGCGAAGGGGGCGCAGACAGTGGGGTCGCCTTTTCTTTGCCTACTTTCTTTTGGCGAAGCAAAAGAAAGTAGGTCGCCCGCCGGGGCGAGTCCCGGCTTCGGGAAGCAACCGCCCTGAGGAGCCAACAGCATGCTGAGCCCAGGCAAGCCCTACCCCTTAGGCGCAACCGCGTCGCAACAAGGCGTCAACTTCGCTCTCGCAGCTCCGACGGCAGAAGCCGTAGACCTGTGCATCTTCGACACCACAGGCAACAACGAACAACAACGCCTGAGCCTGAAAGAACAAACAGACGGCATCTGGCACGGCCACCTCCCCAGCGGCAAGCCAGGCCTCGTCTACGCCTACCGAGTCCACGGCCCCTGGAATCCGAAAACAGGCCACCGCTTCAACCCATCGAAGCTCCTCCTCGACCCCTACGCCCGCGAAATCACAGGCACCTACGACGGCAGCGACCTCTTCCTCGGCCACGACCCCGCGAACCCGGAAAAAAGAGACCCTCGAGACAACGCAGCAGTCGCCCTCAAGGCCCGGGTAGCAACCCCTCTGGCCCCGGCAGCAACAGCAGGCCACGCCCGCATCGCACCAGGCGACCGCGTCCTCTACGAACTCCACGTCAAGGGCCAGACCAAGCTCAACCCCGCGGTCCCCGCACCGCTGCGCGGCACCTACGCCGGCCTCGCCGAGCCCGCCGTGCTCGACCACCTCCAGCACCTGGGCGTCACCACCCTGAGCCTCATGCCCGTGCAGCACCGTGCCGACGAGCCCCGCCTGCTGCGCATGGGCCTGAGCAACTACTGGGGCTACAACACCATCGGCTGGTTCGCTCCGGAGGCCCGCTACTGGAGCGGCCGCCCCGCCACCACGCCCGCCAGCGAGTTCCGCGCGATGGCCGACGCGATCCACGCGCGCGGCATGGAGCTGGTGATCGACGTGGTCTACAACCACAGCGCCGAGAGCGACGAGCTCGGCCCGACGCTGTCGATGCGCGGCATCGACAACGCGCTCTACTACCACCTGCGCACCGACGACCGCTCGCTCTACGAGAACTGGGCCGGCACCGGCAACTGCCTGAACCTCGGCGAGCCGCGCGTGTTGCAGCTGGTGATGGACAGCCTGCGCTTCTGGGCCTGCGAGATGGGCGTCGACGGGTTCCGCTTCGATCTGGCGCCGGTGCTCGGGCGCGCCGACGCGCAGCGCGGCTTCGACCCACGCGCGCCCTTCTTCGCCGCGATCGCGCAGGACCCGGTGCTCTCGCGCACGCTGCTCATCGCCGAGCCCTGGGACATCGGCCCGGGCGGCTACCGCCTCGGCGGGTTCCCGCCCGGCTGGCTCGAATGGAACGACCGCTACCGCGACACGCAGCGCGGCTTCTGGCTGCGGCAGGCGCACGCCGACGACCGCGCCGGCCTGGGCGGCTTCGCGCATCGCTTCACGGCCTCCAGCGCCGAGTTCGCACACCATGGCCGCGCACCGACGGCGAGCGTCAACTTCATCACCGCGCACGACGGCTTCACGCTGCGCGACCTGGTGAGCTACGACGAGCGCCACAACCTCGCCAACGGCGAGAACAACCGCGATGGCCACGGCCACAACCTCAGCAACAACTGCGGCGTGGAAGGGCCGAGCGACGCCCCTGCCGTGCTGGCCCTGCGCACCCGGCTGCAGCGCGCGCTGCTCGCCACGCTGATGCTGTCCCAGGGCACGCCGATGCTGCTGGCCGGCGACGAGCTCGGCCATAGCCAGCAGGGCAACAACAACGCCTACTGCCAGGACAACGACACCACCTGGCTTGCATGGATCGGCACCTCCGCCCCCGGCAGCGAGGCGGCGCGCCTGGGCGCCTTCATCGCGCGCCTCGCCGCGCTGCGCCGCGAGGCCCCTGCCCTGCGCAGCACGCGCTGGTGGCCGGCCGAACCGGCGCCCGGCGACTCGTCGTCCCCCGCCATCCGCTGGCTGCGCCCCGACGGCGAGCCGATGACGCCCGCCGACTGGAACGACACGGGCACGGCCCTTGCAATCCACTTCGGGCACGGGACAACGGCAAAGGAAGGCGACGGGAGCAGTTCGTGGCTGGTGATGGTGAACGCGGGAGCGCAGGCCGTGTCGTTCACGCTGCCGCCGGGCGCGTGGCTTCTCTGCCTGAGCACCGATCCGGAGGCCGACACGGACGACGCCCCCCGGGCGTTGGAAGGCACGGCACAAGTGCCGTTTTCGAGCATCGGGATTGCAAGAACGTAGAAGCCAGCCGCCCGGCGCGGTGCTAGTCTCGATGCAGAAACTCTGACGGCGTATTCCAGCCAGGCGAACGACCAACAAGACGGAGACTCAGGATGGACAACCCCACACCGCAAGCGCAGCTGCCGCAGCACGAGCTGCAGGCCCATCAACTGGTACGCCGCACCATCGCCCTGGTGCTGGCCGGCGGACGCGGCTCGCGCCTCAAGCAGCTGACCGACCGGCGCGCCAAGCCGGCCGTGTACTTCGGCGGCAAGTTCCGCATCATCGATTTCGCGCTGTCGAACTGCCTGAACTCCGGCATCCGGCGCATGGCGGTGGTCACGCAGTACAAGTCGCACTCGCTCATGCGCCACCTGCAGCGCGGCTGGAGCTTCCTGCGCGCGGAACTCAACGAGATGGTCGACGTGCTGCCCGCCCAGCAGCGCATGGGCGACGAGCACTGGTACCGCGGCACCGCCGACGCGGTGTTCCAGAACCTGGACATCATCCAGACCCGTTCGACCAAGCACGACTACGTGGTGGTACTGGCCGGCGACCACATCTACAAGATGGACTACTCGCTGATGGTGAAGGACCATGCCGAGCACGGCCTGGGCTGCACGGTCGGCTGCATCGAGGTGCCGCGCATGGAGGCCACGGCCTTCGGCGTGATGGCAGTGGACGACGGCCGCCAGATCACCGACTTCCTCGAGAAGCCCGCCGACCCGCCCGCCATGCCCGGCAAGCCCGACACGGCGCTGGCGAGCATGGGCATCTACGTGTTCGACTCCGAGTACCTCTACCAGCTGCTCGAGGAAGACAACGCCAACCCGGATTCGAGCCACGACTTCGGCAAGGACATCATTCCCCGCGCCGTGGCCCAGGGCCGTGCGCTGGCGCACCCGTTCGGCATGTCGTGCGTCACGCGGGCCTCGCGTGGGCCGGAGGCCAAGACCTACTGGCGCGACGTGGGCACGATTGATGCATTCTGGGCAGCCAACCTCGACCTGGCCTCCATCACCCCGGAACTCGACATCTATGACACGGACTGGCCCATCTGGACCTACCAGCGGCAACTGCCTCCGGCCAAGTTCGTGCTCGACCGCAACGGCCACCACGGCATGACGGTCAACACCATCGTCTCGGGCGGCTGCATCGTCTCGGGCTCCAAGGTGAGCAGCTCGGTGCTGTTCTCGGGCGTGCGCGTGCATTCCTTCTGCGAGATCAACGAGGCCGTGCTGCTGCCCGACGTGGAGGTCGGCCGCGGCGCGCGGCTGAACCGCGTTGTGATCGACCGCGCCTGCGTCATCCCCGAGGACATGGTGATCGGCGAAGATGCCGAGGCGGACGCCGCGCGCTTCGAGCGCACCGAGAACGGCGTCGTGCTCGTCACCCGCGAGATGCTGAAACGGCTGACCCCGGCCTGATCCACCCCACGATGCGAATCCTCCAGGTCAGCGCAGAGCTCTTTCCCCTCCTCAAGACCGGCGGACTGGCGGACATCGCCGGCGCACTTCCCCTGGCGCTCATGGCGGCCGGGCAGGACGCGCGCGTGCTGCTGCCGGGTTTTCCGGCCATCGTGGCCGGCGTGCGCGACCTCGCGCCCGTGGCCGGCTTCGACGCACCATGGGGCGAGCGCTTCGGGTTGCGGCTGGGACACATCGACATCGAGGGTGCGCCGGGCATCCCGGCCTACGTGATCGACGCGCCGGCGCTGTACGACCGGCCCGGCAATCCCTACGAAGACAGCTCGCGCCAGCCCTACGGCGACAACCACCGCCGCTTCGCCTTGCTTGGCTGGGCCGCGGCGCGGCTGGCGCAGGGGCTGGACCCGGCATGGCAGCCCGAGGTGGTGCACGCGCACGACTGGCATGCCGCGCTCGCGCCTGCCTACCTGCATTTCGCGCGGCAGTCCGGCGCCCCGCACGTGGGCAGCGTCTTCACCGTGCACAACCTGGCCTACCAGGGCATCTTCGCGCCCTGGCACTTCACGGAGCTGGGCCTGCCGGGTGCCGCGTTCCAGATGAACGGCCTCGAGTACCACGGACAGGTCTCGTTCATGAAGGGCGGCCTGTGCTTCGCCGACCGGCTCACCACCGTCAGCCCCACTTACGCGCTGGAAATCCAGACGCCCGAGCAGGGCTGCGGGCTCGACGGCCTCTTGCGCCAGCGCAGCGCGGTGCTGAGCGGCATCCTCAACGCGGTCGACGACCAGGTCTGGAACCCGGCCGGCGACAGTGCGCTGGTGCAGGGCTATCACACGCCCGAAGGCCGCCACATGGCGGGCAAGGCGCGTTGCAAGTCGGTGCTGCAGCACCAGCTGGGGCTGGCCGAACGGCCGGATGCACCGCTCTTCATCGTCGTGAGCCGCCTCACCGAGCAGAAGGGCCTGCACCTGGTGCTCGGCGGGCTCGACGCGCTGCTCGCCCAGGGCGGCCAGCTCGCGCTGCTGGGCAGCGGCGAAGCCTGGCTGGAGGAAGCCTTCCGCCAGCGCGCGGCGGCCGCGCCGCAGTCGGTGGCCGTGACCATCGGCTACAACGAGACGCTGGCCCACCAGCTCTTCGGCGCCGGCGACGTGACGCTGGTGCCCTCGCTCTTCGAGCCCTGCGGCCTCACCCAGATGTACGGCCTCAAGTACGGCAGCCTGCCGCTGGTGCGCCGCGTCGGCGGGCTGGCCGACACGGTGGTCGACAGCTCGCTGGAGGACCTGGCCAGCGGCGAGGCCACCGGCTTCGTGTTCGACCGCTTCGAGGCCGCCGACTACGAACGCGCGCTGCGCCGCGCCTTCGCGCTCTACGAGCGCGCGCCCGACTGGCGCCGCGTGCGCGGCAACGCCATGCGCCGGCCGGCCGACTGGGCTACCGCGGCCGCGCAGTACATCGACGTGTACCGGCAAAGCCTGAAATAGACAACCCTCTTCCGGGAGCGCCCCATGACGATCAAGGACTTCGCATACGACCACCCCGACCGCGACGTCGCGGCCTTCAAGCGCGCCGTGGCCAACAAGCTGATCTACGCAGTCGGCAAGGACCCTGTCGCCGCCAGCCAGGACGACTGGCTCAACGCCACCTCGCAGGCCGTGCGCGACCAGCTGGTCGAACGCTGGATGATGACCACGCGCGCCAACTACGCGCAGGACCTGAAGCGCGTTTATTACCTGTCGATGGAGTTCCTGATCGGGCGCACCTTCACCAATGCGCTGCTGGCGGTGGACCTGTACGACACGGTGCGCGAGGCGCTGGCCGACTTCGGCGTGGACATGGCGGCGCTGTCCGAGCGCGAGCCCGACGCGGCGCTGGGCAACGGCGGCCTGGGCCGGCTGGCGGCCTGCTTTCTCGACTCGATGGCCACGCTGGGCGTGCCGGGCATGGGCTACGGCATCCGCTACGAATACGGCATGTTCCGCCAGCGCATCGTCGACGGCCAGCAGGTGGAGACCCCCGACTACTGGCTCACGCGTGGCAACCCATGGGAGTTCCAGCGGCCCGAGGTGAACTACCGCGTGCGCTTCGGCGGACACGTGCAGAAGCGCGAGGGAGCCGGCGTGCCCAGCGGCGCGGCCGACTGGGTCGACACGCACGACGTGCTGGCGGTGGCCTACGACACCATCATCCCGGGCTACGGCACGCAGGCCACCAACACGCTGCGGCTGTGGTCGGCGCGCGCCACCGAGGAGATCGACCTCTCGGCCTTCAACCGCGGCAACTACATGCAGGCAGTGGAGAGTAAGAACCACTCGGAGAACGTCTCGCGCGTGCTCTACCCCGACGACTCCACGCCTTCGGGCCGAGAGCTGCGCCTGCACCAGGAATACTTCTTCTGCAGCGCCAGCGTGCAGGACCTGCTGCGCCGCTACCTGCGCAACCACAAGACATTCGACCAGCTCTCGGAAAAAGTCAGCATCCACCTGAACGACACGCACCCGGTGCTGGCGGTGCCCGAGCTCATGCGCCTGCTGCTCGACGAGCACGGGCTCTCGTGGGACGTGGCCTGGGCGCACACGCAGAAGGTGTTCAGCTACACCAACCACACGCTGATGCACGAGGCGCTGGAGACCTGGCCGGTGGAAATGCTCGGGCGCATCCTGCCGCGGCACCTGCAGATCATCTACGACATCAACGCGAAGTTCCTCGCCACGGTGACGCAGAAGGTGGGCAACGACGTGGAGCTGATGCGCCGCCTTTCGCTGGTGGACGAGACCGGCGAGCGCCGCGTGCGCATGGCCTACGTGGCGGTGCTGGCGAGCCATTCGGTCAACGGCGTCTCGGGGCTGCACTCGGAACTGATGAAGCAGTCGATTTTTTCGGACTTCGCGAAGATCTTTCCCGAGCGCTTCAACAACAAGACCAACGGCGTCACGCCCCGGCGCTGGCTCGCGCAGGCCAACCCGCCGCTGGCGGCGCTGCTCGACCAGCGCATCGGCAAGGGCTGGCGGCGCGACCTCTCGCAACTGGAGGCGCTCAGGCCCATGGCCGCGCAGCCGGCCTTCGTGCGCGCCTTCCGCCACGCCAAGCGCGAGAACAAGCTGCGGCTGGCCAACTGGGTGGAGCAGCACCTGAAGATCGACATCGACACCGACGCGATGTTCGACGTGCAGGTCAAGCGCATCCACGAATACAAGCGGCAACTGCTCAACGTGCTGCACGTGGTGACGCGCTACCACCGCATCCTCGACGCACAGGCCGCTGGCACGCCGCTGGACATGGTGCCGCGCGTGGTGGTGTTCGCGGGCAAGGCGGCGTCGGCGTACGCGATGGCCAAGCTGGTGATCCGGCTCATCAACGACGTGGCGGCCACCATCAACGCCGACGCGCGCGTGGGCAAGCTGCTGAAGGTGGTGTTCCTGCCGAACTACAGCGTGAGCCTGGCGGAGATCATCATGCCGGCGGCCGACCTGTCGGAGCAGATCTCCACGGCGGGCACGGAAGCCTCGGGCACCGGCAACATGAAGTTCGCGCTCAACGGCGCGCTCACCATCGGCACGCTGGACGGCGCGAACGTCGAGATGCGCGAGAGCGTGGGGCCCGAGAACATCTTCATCTTCGGCAACACCACGCCCGAGGTGGCCGACATCCGTGCCCGGGGCTACCAGCCGCGCGAGATCTACGAAGGCAATGCCGAACTCAAGCGCGTGCTCGACGCGATCCGCGACGGCGCCTTCTCGCCGGGCGAGCCCTCGCGCTACCAGGGCATCTACGACGCATTGGTGAACTGGGGCGACCACTACCTGCTGCTGGCCGACTACGCGAGCTACGTGGCGAAGCAGGCGGAGGTCGACGCGCTGTATCGCGACTCGGACGCGTGGACGCGGATGGCGATCCTCAACGTGGCGGGGATGGGGGTGTTCTCGTCGGATCGCACGATCGCGCAGTATGCGCACGAGATCTGGCACACCAAGCCAGTGGTGCTGGGCTGACCCGGCCCGGCTACAGGGGCTAGCTGCCGGGCTTCTTCGCCGGCTCGGCCTCGGTCACGAAGCCGATGCGGCTCAGCCCGGCCTTGTTCGCGATGCCCATGAGCGCGACCACCTTGCCGTAGGGCACGGTCTGGTCCGCACGCAGCTGCACCTCGGTGTCCTTGCTGTCGGCGGCGGCCTTTTCGAGCTGCTGCGCCAGTTCCTCGTCGGTCACGGCCTTGTCGTTGAGGAAGACCTTGCCCGAGGCGTCGACCGACAGGCTCACGAACTTCGGCGCGTCGTTGGGCTGGCCGGCGTCGGTCTGCGGCAGGTCGAGCTTGATCGAGCTGGCCATCAGCGGCGCTGTGATGATGAAGATCACCAGCAGCACCAGCATCACGTCGACCAGCGGCGTGACGTTGATGTCGGACAGCGGCCGCTGCGCCCCGCCACCCATGGCGCGCCCGCCGCCGCCGGCAGCGCTGCCCAGTGATGTGCGACCGAAGGCCATGGCGGTGTTGTGCCTCTCGGTATGTGGCTAGACCGGCATCGGCCGCGCGGGCGGCGGCGCGGCGGATGCCGGCGAGGCGCCGAAGCTGCCCAGCAGGTCGTGCGCGAAGCCTTCGAGCTCGGCTTCGATGCGGCCGATGACGCGGCCGAAGACGTTGTAGGCCAGCACGGCCGGAATGGCCACCGCCAGGCCGAAGGCCGTCATGATGAGCGCCTCGCCGACCGGGCCGGCCACCTTGTCGATGGTGAAGCCGCCGGTCTGGCCGGCGATGCCCGTCAGCGCGCCGTAGATGCCCCAGACCGTGCCCAGCAGCCCGACGAAGGGCGCGGTGGCGCCAACGGTGGCCAGCAGGATCTGCCCCGCCTGCAGCCGCCGCAGGGCGCCATGCAGGGCGTCGCGCAGCACGCGCGTGAGGCGCTGGTTGCGGTCGACCGTGGCGCCCAGCGTGCCGGCCGGCTCGCCCGCGCCCACGCTGCGGATGGCCGAGACAGCGGGCGACACGAGCGTCGCCCGGTCGAAGGCCCTGAGCTTCTGCTCGGCATCGGCCAGCGTGGACGACTGCCAGAACGCCGCGATGCTGCGCAGCACGTCGCGCGTGCCGCCGCGCAGCAGCCATGCCTTCCAGAGGATGATGACCCAGCTCGCGATCGACATCGCGAGCAGCAGCGCGGCCACCGAACGGCTGACACCGTCACCGTGGGCCAGCAGTTCGAGCACGCTCATCGGCGGTCCTTCTTCGTCGCTCGGTCAGCGAAGGCCGAGCACGTCGTACATGTCGAACAGGCCCGCGCGCTGCCCGGCCAGGAAGCGCACCGCGCGCAGGCTGCCCTGGGCGTAGGTGACGCGGCTGGACGACTTGTGGGTGATCTCGATGCGCTCGCCAGTGCCGGCGAACAGCACGGTGTGGTCGCCCACGATGTCGCCGCCGCGGATGGCCGAGAAGCCGATGGTGGACGGGTCGCGCTCGCCGGTGATGCCTTCGCGGGCGTAGACGGCGCAGTCCTTGAGGTCGCGGCCCAGCGCGTCGGCGATGACCTCGCCCATCTTGAGCGCGGTGCCCGAGGGTGCGTCGACCTTGTGGCGGTGGTGCGCCTCGATGATCTCGATGTCGTAGCCGGTCGCCATGGCCTTGGCCGCCATTTCGAGCAGCTTGAAGGTGACGTTGACGCCCACGCTCATGTTGGGCGCCATCATGATCGCGATGTCCTTGGCGATCTCGGCGATCTCGGCCTTCTGCGCGTCGCTGAAGCCGGTGGTGCCGATGACGGCCTGCACGCCCAGCTCGCGGCAGACCGCGAGGTGCGCGAGCGTGCCCTCGGGGCGAGTGAAGTCGATGAGCACCTGCGCGTCCTTCAGGCCTGCGCGCAGGTCGGACACGATGGACACGCCGCTGTCGAAACCCAGGAAGGCGCCGGCATCGGAGCCCAGGGCCGGGCTGCCGACGATGTCGAGGGCGCCGGCCAGGCGCAGGTCGGGCGCATTGCGCACGGCCTCGATCAGCATGTGGCCCATGCGGCCCGAAGCCCCGGCGATGGCAACGCGGCGCGGCGCGGAGGCGGAATTGGCAGAGGAAGTGGAGGTGGATTCGGTCACGCGGATTCAGTCAGTCTTCGAGGTTTTCGAAACGGCCCGAGGCGGTCAGGAACGGCCGGGAACATGGATCGACACGAAAAGGACGGCCGCCTGGCCTCTCGGCTCGGCGGCCTCCCCGTTGCCGCCGATGCTCCAGCGAGCGCTCAGCGCGCGGCTTCGAGCGGGGGGTAGGCGGCCGGCAGCGGCGGCAGGGAGGCCGACGGCGAGGCCTTGTCGGCATCGGCCTTTTTGTCGCCGTCCTTGGGCGCGTATTTCTTGAGCTCGTCTTCCGAGGCCTCGAGCGTGGGCACCTTGCCGGATTTCTTGCGGGTGTCGAGCGTGGCGACGAATTCTTCCTCGCTGGGCATCTCGTCGCCCTCGAAGCGGTCGAGCAGCTCGCCGTTGAAGAACACCGTGAGGTGGCGTTCCTGCGGGTCGACGCCCTGGCGGCGGATGGTGAAGACGTAGTCCCAGCGGTTGGAATGGAAGACGTCGTTCAGCAGCGAGGTTCCGAGGATTTCACGCACCTGCTGGCGGGACATGCCCGGCTTGAGCGCCGCAACCTGTTCCTTCGACACGAAATTGCCCTGGACCACCTCGACTTTGTAGGGAGTTACGGCGGCCAGCGCACCACGCGTGCGCTCGGTGAAACCGCTGCAGGCACCGAGGGCGAGCGTTGCCGCGACGGCGGCAGCCAGCAGCCAGGGCCGGCGTTGGAAGATGGCAGGCATGGGAGGAAAAGGGGGTAGCGATATGATCGGCCATTGTAGCGGCTGGCCTTTTCGGGGCCTTTCGCCGCGGCCCCGCCAGGGGCGCAGGAACCAACATGGCCAACATCGACGAACTCAAGAACACCGGCCTCAAGGCCACCCTGCCGCGCCTGAAGATCCTGGAGATCTTCCAGACCGGCGCCCAGCGGCACATGACGGCGGAAGACGTGTTCCGCGTGCTGCTCAACGAGCACTCCGACATCGGTCTGGCCACGGTCTACCGGGTGCTCACCCAGTTCGAGCAGGCCGGCATCCTGGAACGCAGCCACTTCGAAAGCGGCAAGGCCGTCTACGAGCTGAACGAAGGCACCCACCACGACCACCTGATCTGCACCTCCTGCGGCAAGGTCGAGGAGTTCTACGACGCCGAGATCGAGCGCCGCCAGCAGATGATTGCCAAGGACAAGGGCTGGATCCTGCAGGACCACGCCATGTCGCTCTACGGCTTGTGCGGAGACTGCGCGAAGAAGCGTTGACCCCCCGGCTTTTCACTTCGCTTCGCTGCCTGTAGCTCCACCCCCGAGGGGGAGGCGGCCCGCCTTGGGGCGGCCCGGCGGCGGCAGCATTCCCCGGTCATTCAATCGCCGTCGCGGGAGTTCTCCATCGCCTTGTGGTGCCGCGCCACGAAATCGGCGTACGTGTCGATGCCGCGCAGCTGCAGGATCGAATTGCGCACCGCGGCCTCCACCAGCACGGCGATGTTGCGCCCAGCCACCACCTGGATGATGACCTTGCGCACTGGAATGCCCAGCACGTCCTGCGTGAGCGGCGCCGAGGGCATGCGCTCGTAGTCGCGCTCGAAGCTGTCGCGCCGCACCAGGTGCACGATCAGCTTGAGCCGCATCTTCCGGCGCACCGCCGTCTCGCCGAAGATGGCGCGGATGTCCAGCAGGCCGATGCCGCGCACTTCGAGCAGGTTCAGCAGCAGGTCGGGACAGCGGCCCTCGATGGTGTTCTGGTTGATGCGGTAGAGGTCGACCGCGTCGTCGGCCACCAGGCCGTTTCCGCGCGAGATCAGTTCCAGCCCCAGTTCGCTCTTGCCCAGACCCGACTCGCCCGTGATCATCACTCCCATGCCCAGGATGTCCATGAACACGCCATGCATCGAGGTGCGCTCGGCGAAGTGCTTGGACAGGTAGGCGCGCAGCAGGTCGATCACGAAGGCCGATGACTCGCGCGTGGCAAAGAGCGGCAGCTGGGCGCGCTCGCAAATGGACAGCAGCTCGTCGGGCGCGGCCTGGCCGTCGGCCAGCACCAGCATCGGCGGCTCCAGCGTGACGATGCGGGCGATGCGCCGGGCGCAGTCTTCCTCGCTGCCGCGCGTCAGGTAGGCGACCTCGCGGGCGCCGAGGATCTGCACCCGGTACGGGTGGATGTAGTTGAGATAGCCGACGAGGTCCGCCGCCGACTGCGCGCGGCTGATGACCTCCGCATCGAACTGGCGCTCCGATGCCCCCAACCCCGCCAGCCATTCCCAGCGGAGCGAGCCACGGAACTCCTCGAACATGGCATCGGCGCTGATGACGGTCGGCTTCATGCGTTCAGGAGACGGCGCGCGGGCGCCGGCTTTGCGTTGGAATGAGGGAAGAAGAAGCCGCGCAGCTTATCAGCAGCCGCGCGCGCCAACGCATGCGCTCAGGCGACTTGCGTCGATTGCCAGCCGGCGATCAGGTCGTGCAGGGCCGTGGCGTCCGTGCTGGACTTGATCTGTTCGCGCAGGCTGGCGTCGCTCAGCAGTTCGGCGATTTCGGAGAGGATTTCGAGGTGCTTCTGCGTGGCCGCTTCGGGAACCAGCAGGAAGATCAGCAGTGCGACGGGTTGCTCGTCGGGGGCGTCGAAGCCGATCGGATTGGCCAGCTGGAACACAGCGGCCATCGGCGACTTGAGGCCCTTGATGCGGCCGTGCGGAATGGCAACGCCATGGCCCAGCCCGGTGGAGCCGAGGCGCTCGCGCGCGAAGAGGCTGTCGGTGATGAGGGCACGGCCCAGACCGTGAAGGCTTTCGAACAGCAGGCCGGCTTCTTCGAAAGCACGCTTCTTGCTGGTAGCGTCAACGCTCACAAGCACTTGAGCGGGCGGCAGGATGGACGCGAGTCGATTCATGGTGGGTGCAGAGCGGGGGCGATTATGCACCCGCTTGGTAAAAACCCCCAGTCCCCCTATTTACTTTCTGTCTACATGTTGCCCAGAGGCCTCTCGCTCTCCTCTGGGCGACTGCCAAAAGCCCGACCGTGACAGTCGGAAAACAAAAAGCCGCCCGAAGGCGGCCTTGATATGCGAGCCCCGGGGGCTCCTTACATCACGCGCTTGGGCGCCGCGTGATGGTGGTCCTGCAGGCGGTCCTTGTGGCGCACCACCTGGCGGTCGAGCTTGTCGACCAGCTCATCGACCGCAGCGTAGAGATCAGCGTGGCTCGACTCCGCGAACATGTCATTGCCCTTGACGTGGATGTTGCATTCCGCCCTTTGGCGGCGTTCCTTTTCCTTCTGCTTTTCCACCGTGAGGATCACCTTCACATCGACCACCTGGTCGAAATGTCGGATGACCCGGTCCAGCTTGCTCGTGACGTAGGTGCGCAAGGCAGGTGTGACGTCGAGGTGATGACCGCTGATCGTCAAATTCATGAATGACCTCCTGGAATTGACGGTTGGGGGAAATGACCACGCCGCAGGATGCGGTTTGGCCGGCGAAACGAAACGGGAGTTCTCTCTGGGGGTCTTGAGAAAGAAAAGAGGGAGGTGGGAAGAGGTGAGAAAGAGGGGAAGGTCGATTCACTATGCCCAAGCTGTCACGGTATTGCAATACCTGAGTTGCCCGGGGTTTTGCAGCTTCGTGAGCAGCTTTTCACACGCTAGCGAATCGATAGCTGCGGGCACGCGCGGGGCTGGCGATACCGCGATTTGGAAACAAGTGTTTCAGTGCCGGCCCGCCGGTGACCATGCCGGCACAAGGGCCTGTCCATGCCGTCTCCGGCTCAGCGCCAGGCGGCCCGCATCCTGTTGCGCAGATCGATCACCGAGCTGGGCGGCGGCACCGCCGGCGGACGCTCCGGCGGGGGCGGCCAGGTCTGCTGCTCGAAGCCTTCCAGGTCGGCATCGGCGATGAAGCGTGTGCGGTTGGCATACAGGTGCCGGTCGCCGCGCGCCGCCTGCTGCGTGACATGGAAGCGCTGCGGCACCAGCAGGTGCAGGTGGTCGCGCGCCCGTGTCATCGCCACATAGAGCAGGCGCCGCTCCTCCTCCAGTTCTTGCGCGCTCTGCGCGACATCGGCCGGCAGGCAGCCGTCGACCACATTGAGCACGTGAACCGAATTCCATTCCTGCCCCTTGGCCGAATGGATGGTCGAGAGGATCAGGTAGTCCTCGTCCAGCAGCGGCGGCCCCGGTCGGTCGCTGGTGGCTTCGGGCGGATCGAGCGTGAGTTCGGTGAGGAAGCGTTCGCGCGAGGCGTACCCGGCCGCAAGCCGCGCGAGCTGCTCCACGTCGGCGCGCCGCACGCCGGAGGTGTCTTCGTACAGGCGCTCCAGATGCGGCAGATACCAGTCCATCGCCAGCTCGACGTCGGCCGGCCACTTCAGCGCAGGCTCCCGCAGCGCCTCGTAGGCCTTCGCGAAGTCGGCCCATTGCGCGCGCGCAGCGGAAGGCGGCACGAACTCGCGCACCGCCTGGGCCGGGTCGGCCGCCTGCTCCATCGCATCGAGCAGGCGCGCGCTCGTGGCGGGCCCGATACCGGGGATGAGCTGCGTCACGCGAAAGCCCGCCATGCGCCCGCGTGGGTTCTGCGCGAAGCGCAGCACCGCGAGCAGGTCCTTCACATGCGAGGCCTCCAGAAACTTGAGCCCGCCGAACTTCACGAACGGGATGTTGCGCCGCGCCAGCTCGAGTTCGAGCGCGGCGCTGTGCGACGAGGTGCGGAACAGCACCGCCTGCGACTTCAGCGCCAGCCCGCCCTCGCGGTGCGCCAGCACCTTGTCGGCCACCCAGCGCGCCTGCCCCGCCTCGTCGGGCACCAGCACGAGCAGCGGCTTGCCGGCCGAAGGCTTGTCGGTCCACAGCGTCTTGGCGTGCCGCTCGGCGGCCTGCGCGATGACGCGGTTCGACACGTCGAGGATCGGCTGCGTCGAGCGGTAGTTGCGCTCCAGCGTGACCACGCGCGCAGGCTGCGTGAACTGCGAGGGAAAGTCGAGGATGTTGCGTACCGTCGCGCCGCGGAAGGAATAGATCGACTGCGCGTCGTCCCCCACCACCGTCACGCCGCGCCCGTCGGGCTTGAGCGCCAGCAGGATCGACGCCTGCAGCAGGTTGGTGTCCTGGTACTCGTCGACCAGCACATGGTCGAAACGCGCGCCGATGTGCGCGGCCAGCGCGGGCTCGGCCGCCATCTCGGCCCAGTAGAGCAGCAGGTCGTCGTAGTCGAGCACGTTCTGCCGCTGCTTGGCCTCGACATAAGCGCCGAACAGCTTCTTCAGCTCGGCCTCCCATTCGTCGCACCAGGGAAAGGCTTCCTTGAGCACGTCGGCCAGCGGCGCGCGGGTGTTCACGCAGCGCGAGTAGATCGACAGGCAGGTGCCCTTTCGCGGGAAGCGGTTGACAGTGGAAGAAAGCCCGAGCTCGTGGCGCACCAGCCCCATCAGATCTTCGGCGTCGCCGCGGTCGTGGATGGTGAAGTTCTCGTCGAGCCCGATCTGCGGCGCGTACTCGCGCAGCAGCCGCGCGCCGATGCCGTGGAAGGTGCCGGCCCACGGCAGCGCGGGCGGCGCCTCCGACTTCAGCCCCAGCACCTGCGCCAGCACGCGGCCGGCGCGGCGCTCCATTTCCTGCGCGGCGCGGCGCGAGAAGGTCAGCAGCAGCAGGCGCTGCGGATCGACGCCGCCGGCGATGAGGCTGGCCACCCGGTGCGCCAGCGTGCTGGTCTTGCCCGAGCCGGCACCGGCGATCACGAGCAGCGGCCGCTCGTCGGGCGCGGCGATGGCCGCGCCCACGCCATGCTCCACCGCCGCGCGCTGCGCCTCGTTGAGCGAGGCCAGCGCCTGCGCCAGGCGTTCGGCCTGGGTCTTCGGCGCGGCGGAAAAAACGGGAAGCGCAGTGCTCTGCATGGACCGTGACTTTACTGTATGCCCGTCCAGTCCGGCCACCTCGCCGACATGTGGCCGGTGACATAATCGCGCCACGCTGCAACCGGAGATTTTTCCAATGGAAACCGCCCCGTCTCGGCAGCTTTCAACTCCCTTTCGCTGACGCTTTTTTCGCGCTTCCTGCGCACGTCGGGCCGGGGAATTGAAAGCGCCCCTCCCCTCGCCCACCGTCCAGTCAGTCATTCCCGGGAGTGAGCCCCATGCTCAACATCTTCACGCTCGCCAACGGCCGCCTAGTCCAGGAAGAAATCGAGGCCCTCGAAGAGCTCTCCAGATTCCAGCCGATCTGGGTCGACCTCGAGTCGCCCACGCTCGAAGAGAAGCGCTGGATCAAGCAGTACTACGGCCTGTCCATCCCCGAAGACGCGATGGACGAGGACATCGAGGAATCGGCGCGCTTCTACGAGGAAGACAACGGCGAACTGCACATCCGCTCCGACTTCCTGATCGACGACGACGAAGCTCCGCGCGCCGTGCGCGTTGCCTTCATCCTCAACCAGCACAACACCGACCTGCGCAGCCGCGGCGTGCTGTTCTCGATCCACGACGAGGACGTGCCCGTGTTCCGCCTGCTGCGCATGCGCGCGAGGCGCGCGCCGGGGCTGATCGAGGACGCCAAGGAAGTGATGCTCAAGCTCTTCGACGCCGACGCCGAATACTCGGCCGACTCGCTGGAGAACATCTACGACGAGCTCGAGGCCGCGAGCAAGAAGGTGCTGTCGGGCAACGTCAGCGACGAGCTGGCCGGCGAGGTGCTCGGCGCCATCGCGCGGCAGGAAGACCTGAACGGGCGCATCCGCCGCAACGTGATGGACACACGCCGCGCCGTCAGCTTCATGATGCGCAGCAAGATGCTCAACGCCGAGCAGTTCGAGGAGGCCCGCCAGATCCTGCGCGACATCGAGTCGCTGGACAACCACACGGCCTTCCTGTTCGACAAGATCAACTTCCTGATGGATGCGACCGTCGGTTTCATCAACATCAACCAGAACAAGACCATCAAGATCTTCTCGGTGGCCAGCGTGGCGCTGCTGCCGCCGACGCTGATCGCCAGCATCTACGGCATGAACTTCAAGTTCATGCCCGAGCTCGACTGGGCCATGGGCTACCCCTACGCCATCGTGCTCATGGCGGCGAGCGCGCTGGTGCCGATGTGGTACTTCCGCCGGCGCGGCTGGCTCAAGTAGCAGAGCCTCCCCGGGCGGCCCCGGTGCTAGAGTGGCTCCGGCCCCAAGCGCCGACCGGAGAGCCATCTTGCGCAGAATTCGCTTTCTCACCAACCGCCACCGCGCGCCGTCGACCAACACCGCGCTGGGCCTCCTGCTGGCCTTCAATGCCGGCGCCATCAACGCGGGCGGCTTTCTCGTGCTGCACATGTACACCTCGCACATGACCGGCTTCGCCTCGCAGCTGGCCGACGGCATGGTGCTGGGCAACGTCAAGCTGCTCTTGAACGCACTGGGCGCGATCCTGGCCTTCCTGACCGGCGCAGCCGTGTGCGCGGTGCTCGTCAACTGGGCCCGCCAGCACCGCATGCACGGCGTGTACGCACTGCCGCTGATGCTGGAGGCGGCGCTGATGTTTCCCTTCGGGCTCATGGGCGCTATCACGCTGACCTGGGCCACGCCCTTCGCGGTGCCGCTCACCGTGCTGCTGCTGTCCTTCATCATGGGCCTGCAGAACGCGGTGGCCTCCAAGACCTCGGGCGGCAGCATCCGCACCACCCACATGACCGGCAACATCACCGACATGGGCATCGAGATCGGCAAGATGCTCTACTGGAACCGCCGCTCGAAATCGGCGCCGGCGCACGCCCTGCCCGTACGCCACGACCGCAGCCGCATGCGCCGCGCCGGCGGGCTGGTCGGCATGTTCGTGCTCGGCGGCGCGGCGGGGGCGCTGGGCTTCAAGTACGTGGGCTTCGTCTGCGTGGTGCCGCTGGCGGCGCTGCTGCTGGCGCTGTCGATCCCGCCGCTGCTGCGCGACATCCCGCGCCGCCGCACGCCCTCGCTCGGCTGAATTCAGCTGATCTCGGCCGGCAGCGAAGCCAGCCACGCATCGACCAGCGCGAGGCTGTAGCGGCTCGCCACCGCGGCGACGAAGCGCGAGAAGTCGCCGTGCGCGGCATCGTCGGCCCGGTCGGAAATCGTGCGCATCGCCGCAAAAGGCACGCCGTAGTCGTGACACACCTGCGCCACCGGGGCGCCTTCCATCTCGACCGCGAGTGCGTCGGGCAAGGCGCGCTGCAGCGCCTCGCTCTCGGCGGTGGTCGAGACGAACCTGTCGCCGCTCACCAGCAGGCCGCGATGCACCTTCGGCGAATGAAGGCCGAATTCGGCGACGGCCTCCTGCCCCACCAGCGCCACTGGGTCGCGCAGCGTCTCCCGCGCAACCGCAGCCAGCGCATCGCCGATGGCTGCATCGGCCGCGAAGCGCGACAGCCCCATCAGCGGCACTTCGTATTTTGGAAAGATCGGCGAGGCATCGAGGTCGTGCTGCAGCAACTGCGTCGCGACCACCACGTCGCCGACGTTCACGCCCGGCGCCAGCCCGCCCGCGACGCCAGTGAACACTATGGCCCGCACGCCGAAGCGCTCCAGCAGCACCGTGGCCGTGATCGCCGCCGCGACCTTGCCGATGCGCGACAGCACCGCGACCACCGGCCGGCCATGCAGATGGCCCACCCAGAAGTCGCGGCCCGCGACGCGCACGCGCTGCTCGTCGGGCATCAGCGCGAGGAGCGCGCCCAGTTCCTCGTGCATCGCAGCGACGATGGCAACAGGCGGACGCGACAGGGAACTCACTGTATTTCTCTTTCCAGGAACACCGCGGAACCGGCTTTGCCGGGCCGCAGGTGTTGCCCCCTGCAAGGGGGTTGGCGAAGCGACACGAAGTGCGCGGAGCCTGGGGGTTTACTCGTTCACTTGATGTCCACACCGTAGAAGGTGTGGCGGCCGAACGGGCTCAGCTTGAAGTCGACGACTTCCTTGCGCACCGGCTTCAGCTGCACCGCGTGCGCGATGGTGAACCACGGCGCCTGCTCCTTGAAGATCAGCTGCGCCTTCTTGTAGAGCGCGTCGCGGTCGGCCTGCTTGGTCGCGCTCTTGGCCTTCACCACCAGGTCTTCGTACGGCTGGTAGCAGAACTTCGAGATGTTGCTGCCGCTGGCCGACTTCGCCGAGGCGCAGCCCAGCAGCGTGTAGAGGAAGTTGTCCGGGTCACCGTTGTCGCCGGTCCAGCCCAGCATGCCCATCTGGTGCTCGCCGGCCTGCAGGCGCTTGCGGTACTCGCCCCACTCGAAGCTCTTGATCTCGGCCTTGACGTTGATCTTGGCGAGGTCGGCCTGCATCAGCTCGGCGATGCGCTTGGCGTTCGGGTTGTACGGGCGCTGCACCGGCATGGCCCACAGGTCGGTGGAGAAGCCGTCGGGGAAGCCGGCCTGCGCCAGCAGCTTCTTCGCGGCTTCGGGGTCGTACGGATCGTCCTTCACCGCGTCGTTGTAGGACCACATGGTCGGCGGGATCGGGTTCTTCGCGGCCACGCCGGTCGACAGATACACGCCGTCGATGATGGCCTTCTTGTTGATCGCCATGTTGATGGCCTTGCGCACGCGCACGTCGTCGAAAGGCTTCTTCGTCGTGTTGTACGAGAGGTATCCCACGTTCAGGCCCGGCTGCTCCAGCAGCTGCACGTTCAGGTCCTTGCGGATCGCGTCGAGGTCGGCCGGGTTCGGGTAGGGCATGACGTGGCACTCGCCCTTCTGCAGCTTGGCCCAGCGCACCGACGCGTCAGGCGTGATCGCGAACACGAGGTCGTCGATCTTGGCCTTGCCGCCCCAGTATTGCGGGAAGGCCTTGAAGCGGATGATCGCGTCCTTCTGGTACTGCACGAGGTAGAAGGGGCCGGTGCCGATCGGGTCCTGGTCGACCTTCTCGGGCGTGCCGGCCTTGAGCATCGCGATGGCGTATTCCTTCGACTGGATGCCCGCGTACTGCATCGCCAGGTTCGCGAGGAACGGTGCCTCGGCCTGGTTGAGCGTGATCTTCACGGTGTAGTCGTCGATGCGGTCCACAGACTTCAGCAGCTTGGGCATGCCCATGTCGTTGAAGTAGGAGTGGTTCTGGCTCGTGACCTTGAAGAAGGGGTCGCTCTCCTTCCACTGGCGCTCGATCATGAAGATGAAGTCGTCGGCGTTGAAGTCGCGCGTGGGCTTGAAGCTCTTGCTCGTGGTGTGCCACTTCACGCCCTTGCGCAGGTGGAAGGTGTAGACGGTACCGTCGGGGGAGATCTCCCATTTCTCGGCAAGGCCGGGCACGACCTTGGTGCCGCCGCGCTCGAACTCGACGATCGTGTTGTAGACCTGCGTGGTCACGTCGAAAGAGGTGCCGGTGGTGTTCATGCCCGGATAGAAATTCTCCGGGCTGCCTTCCGAGCAATACACCAGCGTCTTGGCGGACACCGCGCCGCAGGCCAGGGTAAGGGCTGCGAGCGCTGCAGGTGCCAGGAGCGCCAGGCTTCGTGAGCGGCGCGAAACGGTGGGCTGGGTCTTCATTTGGACTCCTTGATACACGGTTGAAAGAACGGCGAGAACGGGAACGGAAACAGGAACCGAAGGAACGCTAGGGATTCGTCGCCATCGCGATGGAGGCGGCGGAGGGAACATCGGCGCGCACGAGCGGCGCGCCTTCCAGGAACTTCTCGGAGAAGTGACAGGCCACCTGCCGCTCGTCGAGCATGCGCAGCAGCGGCCGCTCTTCGCGGCAGCGCTGCTCCACATGCGGGCAGCGCGTGCTGAACACGCAGCCAGAAGGCGGATTCAGCGGCGACGGCAGCTCGCCCTTGAGCACGATGCGCTGGCTGCTGAGCCCCGGCGTGGAAGCCAGCAGCGCCTGCGTGTACGGATGCAGCGGCCGCGAGAAGATGCGCGACTTCGGCCCCTGCTCCACCGCATGGCCGAGGTACATCACCAGCACTTCGTGCGCGATGTGCCGCACCACGCCGAGGTCGTGCGAGATGAAGAGATACGCCAGGCCCAGCTCGGCCTGCAGGTCGGCCAGAAGGTTCAGCACCTGCGCCTGGATCGACACGTCGAGCGCCGACACCGGCTCGTCGGCCACCAGCAGGCGCGGGCTCAGCATCAGCGCACGCGCGATCGCAATGCGCTGGCGCTGGCCGCCCGAGAACATGTGCGGATAGCGGTTGGCGTACTCGGGCCGCAGGCCCACGCGCGCGAGCATGTCGCGCGCTTTTGCAGCGCGCTCCTGCTTGCCGAGGGTGGTGTTGATGGCCAGCGGGTCTTCGAGCACCGTCGCGATCTTCTTGCGCGGATTGAGCGAGCCGTAGGGGTTCTGGAACACCAGCTGCACGGCCTGGCGCAGCTCGCGCCTGCGCTCGGGCGGCGGGCTCACCGCGTCGGCGCCGACCAGCGTGAGCTGGCCCGCCGTCGGCTTCTCGATCAGCGCGACCATGCGCGCCAGCGTCGACTTGCCGCAGCCCGATTCGCCGACCACGGCCAGCGTGCGGCCGCGCTCGATCCGGAAGGAGATGTCGCCCACGGCGCGCAAGTGCGAAGGCGCGCGGAACAGCCCGCGGCGGATGTCGTAGGTGCGCTGGAGGTTCTTGGCCTCGACCACCACTTCAGTCGATGCCTCGCTCATGCCTCGACCTCCACGACCCGCTGCTTCGGCGGATCGCTCGCGATGGCCTCTCCGCGCCCCGGATCGCCGAGCGGAAAGTGGCAGCGCACCTCGGCGCCGTGCGACTCGCGCAGCGCCGGCCGCACCTGGCAGGCGCGCTCGGTGACGTAGCCGCAGCGCGGCGCGAACAGGCAGCCGGCGGGCCGGTCGTGCACGCCGGGCACCACGCCGCTGATGGTGGCGAGGCGCCCCTCGGGCGCGGCGCGTTCGGGCAGTGCCGCGAGCAGCGCCTCGGTGTAGGGGTGCTGCGGCTGTGCGAAGAGGCGGTCGACGCGCTGGTGCTCCATCACCTGGCCCGCGTACATCACGGCGATGCGCTGCGCCATCTCGCTGACCACGCCCATGTTGTGCGTGATGAGCACCAGCGCCATGCCGCGCTCCTTCTGCAGGTCGCGCAGCAGGTCGAGGATCTGCGCCTGGATGGTCACGTCGAGCGCGGTGGTCGGCTCGTCGGCGATCAGCAGGCGCGGATTGCAGGCGATGGCCATCGCGATCATCACGCGCTGGTTCATGCCGCCCGAGAGCTGGTGCGGAAAGCTCCCCAGGCGCGAGGACGCGGCCGGAATGCCCACCTGCTCCAGCAGCTCGGTCGCGCGCTTCTTCGCTTCGCGCTTGTCGAGCTTCAGGTGCAGCCGCAGCGTTTCCATCAGCTGGAAGCCGATGGTGAAGCAAGGGTTGAGGCTGGTGGTCGGCTCCTGGAAGATCATCGCGACTTCCTTGCCGACCAGCGCACGGCGCGCCTTGTCGGAAATGCCGAGCAGGTCCTTGCCCGCGAAGCGCATGTGCTCCGCACGCACCCGGCCTGGAAAGCCGACGAGGCCCATCAGCGCCATCATGGTGACGCTCTTGCCGGAGCCCGATTCGCCGACGATGCCGAGCACCTCGCCCTCTTCGAGGCTGAGGCTCACGCCGTCTACCGCATGCAGCACGCCGCCTTGAGTCGGAAACTCGACGTGCAGGTCCTCTATTTCAAGCAAAGGCATATCAGTGACTCCGGCCCGAACGGCCTGTTCCAGGAACACCGCGGAACCGGCTTTGCCGGGCCGCTGGTGTTGCCCCCTGCAAGGGGGTAGGAGGCCACACGAAGTGGGCAAGCCTGGGGGTGTGCTTCATGCTAGCGTTTCAGCTTGGGGTCGAGCGCATCGCGCAGCCCGTCGCCCAGGAGATTGAATGCGAGCACGGCCGCCAGGATCGCCATTCCCGGGAAGGTGACGACCCACCACGCACGCAGCACGAACTCGCGCGCGTCGGCCAGCATGGTTCCCCACTCGGGCGACGGCGGCTGCGCCCCGAGGCCCAGGAAGCCGAGCGCCGCCGCGTCGAGGATGGCGGTGGAGATTCCGAGCGAGGCCTGCACGATCAGCGGCGCGGCGCAGTTGGGCAGCACCTCGCGGAACATCAGCCGCAGCGTGCCGGCGCCGCTCACGCGCGCGGCGGTGACGTAGTCGCGCGAGACCTCGGCGATGACGGCGGCGCGCGTGATGCGCACGTAGTGCGGCAGCACCACGATGGCCACCGCGAGCATCGCGTTGACGAGGCCCGGCCCGAGGATCGCGACGATCACGATGGCCAGCAGCAGGCTGGGCAGCGTGAGCACGATGTCCATCAGCCGCATGATCGCGATCTCGAGCACGCCGCGGAAGAAGCCCGCGATGAGCCCGAGCACCACGCCCGCGACCACCGACAGCGCCACCACCGCGACGCCGATCGAAAGCGACAGCCGCGCGCCGTACATGAGCCGCGAAAGAATGTCGCGGCCGATGGCGTCGGTGCCCAGCAGGTAGCTCATGGAGCCGCCCTTCTGCCACGCCGGCGGCTGCAGGAAGACGGCGCTGTTGGTCTCGTTCGGTGCGTGCGGCGCGATCCACGGCGCGAACAGCGCGACCAGCAGCAGCACGACGATGGTGGCGAGCCCGATGACCGCGCCGCGGTTGGCCGAGAAGGCCGTCCAGAATTCGCGCCAGGGGCCGGGGGGTGCGGTGCTCTTGCCCGCACCGTCGGAAACGGTGATCTGCGTGGTTGTCGCCATGGGGAAGCTCAGCGCCTGATGCGTGGGTTGATGACGCCGTACGCCACGTCTACGAGAAGGTTGACCAGCATCACGATGCCGCCGAGCAGCAGCATGCCACCCTGCAGCACCGGGTAGTCACGCCGGCCGATGGCCTCGATGAGCCACTTGCCGACGCCGGGCCAGGAGAAGATGGTCTCGGTGAGGATCGCGCCCGTGAACAGCACGCCCACCTGCAGCCCGATGACCGTCACCACCGGAATGAGCGCGTTGCGCAGCGCATGCAGCCCCACCACGCGAAAGCGCGAAAGCCCCTTGGCACGCGCGGTGCGGATGTAGTCCTCGCCCAGCACCTCGAGCATGGCCGAGCGCGTCATGCGCGCGATGACCGCGAGCGGCACCGTGCCGAGCACCACGGCCGGCAGCACGAGGTGGTGCAGCGCCGACCAGAAGGCGTCGGTCTCGCCGGCGCGCAGCGCGTCGACAAGCAGGAAGCCGGTGTCGGGCTCCACGTAGTACTGCACCGCGATGCGGCCCGATACGGGCGTCCATCCGAGCTGCACCGAGAAGAACAGGATCAGCAGCAGCCCCCACCAGAAGATCGGCATCGAGTAGCCGGTGAGCGAGGTGGCCATCACGCCGTGGTCGAAGATGGAGTTGCGCCGCACCGCCGCGAGGATGCCCGCCGGCAGCCCGAGCAGCAGCGCGAAAAGAATGGCGCACACCGCGAGCTCGACCGTGGCCGGGAAGAGCGAGAGGAACTCGCTCATCACCGTGTCCTGCGTGATGAGCGACTTGCCGAGATCGCCGTGCAGCACGCGGGCGATGTAGATGCCGTACTGCACGATCACCGGCTTGTCGAAGCCGTAGGCGGTGCGCAGTTCGGCATGGCGCGCGGGGTCGATCCCGCGCTCGCCGGCCATGGTTTCAATGGGGTCGCCCGGCACCAGCCGGATGAGAAAGAAGGCGAGCAGTGTCATGCCGAAGAAGGTCGGCACCAACAGACTCAAACGGGTAAAGACAAACCTGAGCATCGACCCGCGAATATGCAAGATCGATGCCTCGGCCCCACCCGGGCCGAACCCTTACTCCAGCGCGTGCTCGCGCACTTACTTTTTGGTGTCGCGCAGCTCGCGGCGAAGGATCTTGCCGACCGGCGTCTTCGGCATGTCGGTACGAAACTCTACGATGCGCGGCTGCTTGTAACCCGTAAGGTTTGCTCTGCAGTACTCGCGCACCTGCGCCTCCGTGAGCGAAGGGTCTTTCTTGACGATCACGAGCTTCACGGCCTCGCCCGTCTTGTCGTCGGGCACGCCGACCGCGGCGCACTCGAGCACGCCCGGAATGAGTGCGACCACATCCTCGACCTCGTTCGGGTACACGTTGAAACCCGACACCAGGATCATGTCCTTCTTGCGGTCGACCACCTTGAAGTAGCCGCGCTCGTCGACCACGCCGATGTCGCCGCTCTTGAAGTAGCCGTCGGCCGTCATGACCTTCGCGGTCTCGTCGGGGCGCTGCCAGTAGCCGGCCATCACCTGCGGGCCCTTGATGGCGATCTCGCCGCGCTCGCCGACGGGCACCTCGTTGCCGTCGTCGTCGAGCAGCCTGAGCCAGGTGCTCGGCAGCGGCAGGCCGATGGTGCCGGTGTAGGCCGTGCTGTTGGTCGGGTTGCAGGTGGCCGAGGGCGAGGTCTCGGAAAGGCCGTAGCCCTCGCAGATCGGGCAGCCGGTTTTTTCGAGCCAGAGCTTCGCCACCGCGGCCTGCACCGCCATGCCGCCGCCCACCGACACCTTCAGGTTCTTCCAGTTGACGGTGTTGAAGTCGGGGTGGTTCGCCAGCCCGTTGAAGAGCGTGTTGACGGCCGGGAAGCTGTGGATCGTGTGCTTCGACAGCTCCTTCAGCACGCCGGGAATGTCGCGCGGATTCGGGATCAGGATCAGCTTGCCGCCCGTGCGCATGCTCAGCATCATGCCGACCGTGAACGCGAAGATGTGATACAGCGGCAGCGCGCACACGCCCGTGGGCTGCTCGTTGGCCGGCACCTTGTTCATGACCGGCTCGTTCCACGCCTCGGACTGCAGCACGTTGGCGATCACGTTGCGGTGCAGGAGCACCGCGCCCTTCGACACGCCGGTGGTGCCGCCGGTGTACTGCAGCACCGCCACGTCGTCGGGTCCGATGGCCACGGGCTTGAGCGAAGCGCTCGCGCCCTTGTCGAGCGCGTCGTTGAAGCGCACCGCGCCCGGCAGGCTGAAGGTGGGCACCATCTTCTTGACGTTGCGCACCACGTAGTTGACGAGCGCGCCCTTGAGGAAGCCGAGGCGGTCGCCCATGGAAGCCAGCACGATGTGCTTGACCGGCGTGCTCGCGATGCATTGCTGCAGCGTGGTGCCGAAGTTCTCCATGATGACGATGGCCTTCGCGCCCGAATCCTTGAGCTGGTGCTCCAGCTCGCGCGGCGTGTACAGCGGATTGACGTTGACCAGGATGAGGCCGGCGCGCAGGATGCCCGCGACCGCAATGGGGTACTGCGGGCAGTTGGGCATCATCACCGCCACGCGGTCGCCCTTGGCGAGGCCCAGGCTCTGCAGGTAGCCCGCGAACGACTTGCTCTGCCTGTCGGTCTCGCCATAGCTGATGTCCTTGCCCATGAAGCTGTAGGCCGTGCGGTCGGCGTACTTCCTGAAGCTCTCCTCCATGAGCGCGACCAGCGAGGGGTACTGCGAAGCATCGATATCGGCGGGCACGCCCTGCGGATAGCTGCTGAGCCAGGGACGATCGGTCATTGGATTTGTCTCCTCCGGGAGTCGGACTGTTGAAAACGAAAACGGCGCACTTGATGGCGCCGCGAAGAACTCGTCCGCTGCGCGGACGGGGACCTTCGGCCTATTCGATGGCCTTGCCCATATCTTCCACTACTTTTTTAGCATCGCCAAAGACCATCATCGTCTTGTCCATGTAGAAGAGCTCGTTGTCCAGGCCGGCATAACCCGCGGCCATGGAGCGCTTGTTGACGATGACGGTCTTGGCCTTGTAGGCCTCCAGGATCGGCATGCCGTAGATCGGGCTGCCCTTGGTGTGCGCGGCCGGGTTCACCACGTCGTTGGCGCCCAGGATGATCGCCACGTCGGCCTGGCCGAACTCGCCGTTGATGTCCTCCATCTCGAACACCTGGTCGTAGGGCACCTCGGCCTCGGCCAGCAGCACGTTCATGTGGCCGGGCATGCGGCCTGCCACCGGGTGGATGGCGTACTTCACGGTGATGCCCTTTTCCACGAGCTTCTGCGCGAGCTCCTTCACCGCGTGCTGGGCGCGGGCCACGGCGAGGCCGTAGCCGGGCACGATCACCACCGTCTCGGCGTTGCCGAGCACGAAGGCCGCGTCGTCGGCGCTGCCGCTCTTCACCGGACGCTGCTCCTTCGCGCCGCCCGTGGCCGCGGCCGCGTCGCCGCCGAAGCCGCCCAGGATCACGTTGAAGAACGAGCGGTTCATGGCCTTGCACATGATGTAGCTCAGGATCGCACCCGAGGAGCCCACCAGCGAACCGGCCACGATCAGCATCGCGTTGTTCAGGCTGAAGCCGATGCCCGCGGCTGCCCAGCCGGAGTAGCTGTTGAGCATCGACACCACCACCGGCATGTCGGCGCCGCCGATGGGGATGATGATGAGCACGCCCATCACGAAGGCCAGCGCCAGCATCGCGAAGAAGGCCGGCCAGCTTTCGGTGAAGACGAACACCAGCCCCAGGCCGATGGTCGCCAGGCCCAGCACGAGATTAAGCATGTGCTGGCCCGAGAACTGCACGGGCGCGCCCTGGAACAGGCGGAACTTGTACTTGCCCGAAAGCTTGCCGAAGGCGATGACCGAGCCGCTGAAGGTGATGGCGCCGATGGCCGCTCCCAGGAAGAGCTCCAGCCGGTTGCCGCTCGGGATCGGATCGCCCTTGAGCGCGATGCCGAAGGCGTGCGGCTCGGCCACGGCGGCCACCGCGATGAACACCGCCGCCAGGCCGATCATGCTGTGCATGAAAGCGACCAGCTCGGGCATCTTGGTCATCTCGACCTTGTTGGCCATGTAGGCGCCCAGGCCGCCGCCGACGACCAGCGCGACCAGCACGTAGCCCAGGCCGGCGAGGTTGCCGCTGGCGAGCTTGTAGATCAACGCTCCTGTGGTCAGCACGGCGATGGCCATGCCGGTCATGCCGAAGATGTTGCCGCGGATGGAGGTGGTGGGATGGCTCAGGCCCTTCAGGGCCTGGATGAAGCAGATGCTGGCGACGAGGTACAGCAGCGTGACGAGGTTCATGCTCACTTGGCGGCTCCCTCTTCAGCCTTCGGTGCGGCCTTCTTGTCCTTCTTCTTGAACATTTCCAGCATGCGCCTCGTGACGAGGAAGCCGCCGAAGACGTTCACCGCGGCCAGGGCCACGGCCAGCACGCCCATGGTCTTGCCCAGGGGCGTGTCGGTGAGCGCGGCCGCCAGCATGGCGCCCACGATCACGATGGCCGAGATGGCGTTGGTCACCGCCATCAGCGGCGTATGCAGCGCGGGCGTGACGGTCCACACGACGTGGTAGCCCACGTAGATGGCCAGCACGAAGATGATCAGGTTGATGACTGTGTGAGAGACGATGTCCATGTTCTTCTCCTCGACGGGCGTTGCTTGTTGCGTTACTTCTTCGTGACCTGGCCGTCGTGGGTGACGCGGCAGGCGGCGACGATGTCGTCCTCGAGGTCGATCTTCAGCGCGCCCTCCTTGGTGACGATGAGCTTGAGGAAGTCGAGCACGTTGCGCGCATACAGCGCCGAGGCGTCGGCCGCCACCAGCGCGGCGAGGTTCGTTTCCCCGACGATGGTCACGCCGTGCTTCACGACGGTCTTGTCGGCCTCCGACAGCGGGCAGTTGCCGCCCACCCCATCCGGGCCTTTACCGGCGGCGATGTCGACGATGACGGAGCCCGGCTTCATGGACTTGACCATGTCCTCGGTGATGAGGGTCGGCGCGGCGCGCCCCGGAATGAGCGCGGTGCTGATGACCACGTCGGCCAGCGCCACGCGCTTGGCGACCTCGGCCTGCTGTCGGCTGAGCCAGCTCGCGGGCATCGGCCGCGCGTAGCCGCCGACGCCTTCGGCCGCGTCTTTCTCTTCCTGGGTCTCGTAGGGCACGTCGATGAACTTGCCGCCCAGCGACTCGATCTGCTCCTTGACGCTGGGGCGCACGTCGGACGCCTCGATGACGGCGCCCAGGCGCTTGGCGGTGGCGATGGCCTGCAGGCCCGCCACGCCCACGCCGAGGATGACGACGCGCGCGGCCTTCACCGTGCCGGCTGCCGTCATGAGCATGGGGAAGAAGCGCTGGTACTTGTCGGCCGCGATCATCACGGCCTTGTAGCCGGCGATGTTGGCCTGCGAGGAGAGCACGTCCATGCTCTGGGCACGGGTGGTGCGGGGGGCGGCCTCGAGCGCGAAGCCGGTGACGCCGGCGGCGGCCAGGCGCTGCAGGCCGGCCGCGTCGAAGGGGTTGAGCATGCCGATCACGACGGCGCCGGACTTCAGCAGCGCGGTCTCGGCCTCGGTGGGCGTGCGCACCTTCAGGACCATGTCGGCGGAGAAGGCGCCTGCCTGGTCGGTGATCTCCGCGCCTGCGGTCTGGTAGGCCGCATCGGTGGCGCTGGCGGCCACGCCCGCTCCCGACTGCACCCTTACGGTATGCCCGGAGGCCACCAGTTTCTTCACCGTCTCAGGTGTAACAGCCACGCGGGTTTCGCCTGCCAGTGTCTCGGCGGGCACGCCTATCAGCATAGAGATCTCCTCAGAGCAAGGGGCACAGGGGGAATGTGCCGGCAGCTTACAGCAAGATTACAGCCGATCGCTGTCGCCGGAGCGCTCTGTCGTTTTCATCCCAAAGCGTTGAGGAGCTTATGGATACTATAACTTCAGCTATTCAATTGATAGCGAATTCGGGTATCCGATAGAGACGACCGGCAAAGGAATGAATATCTTTGATTTATATTCCATGTGGTTTGCTACGGCGACGGCATGGACGGGAACCGGAAGAGGTTCGCCGACCGAAATCCCCATTTGTATCCAACTGCATTCAACTTCGTTAACAAGCCCTCAGAAATCGGCGAATTGCGTGCATTAGTTGCAATTCCAAAAACTTTACCTTAGTCGCAGATAGATACACTTCCCCTCATCAATCGCCAGTTCACGGAAGCTGACGAAGGGAGGAAAAAGGGGCTCGAATGCGAATCGCGGTACTCGACGACGGTGTTGATCAGATCAAGCAGATCAATCGAACCATGACTGCACTCGAACACGAGTGCCACCTGTACACGGAAGGAAGGGCGCTGCTGCAGGCCATGCGCCGCCAGACCTTCGACCTGCTGATACTCGGCTGGAATCTTCCCGACATGAAGGGCTCGGAGGTGGTGGCGACCATCCGCCGGGATCTCAACAGCCGCCTTCCCATTCTTTTCGTCTCCGAGAAGCCCGGCGAGGCCGACATGGTCGAGGGCCTCAATGCCGGTGCCGACGACTTCATGGCCAAGCCCGCCCGCGCCGGCGAGCTCGAAGCCCGCGTCAATGCGCTGCTGCGCCGCTCCTACCCGGCCCAGCACGAAAACGAGCTGATCTTCGGCCCCTACCACTTCTATCCACCTTCGCGCGTGCTCAAGGTGCGTGGCGTACAGGTCGAACTGAAGAATCGGGAATACGAACTCGCACTCTTCCTGTTCCAGAACCTCGGCCGCCTGCTTTCGCGCGAGCATCTGCACGAGGCCGTCTGGGGCCTGGGCATCGAGGCGTTGTCGCGCTCGCTCGACACCCACATCTCCCGCCTGCGGACCAAGCTCGACCTGCGCCCGGCCAACGGCTTCCTGCTGCTGGCCATCTACGGGCTGGGCTACCGGCTCGAAACCATCGAGGCCGACGCGCTGCCTGGAGTGGTCGGCGCACGCTGAGCCCGGAATTCCGGGCGAGCTACAGTAGTCTCTCCAACGGCCTGCGCCCTGCGCGCGCCGCACCAAGGAACGAGACGAATGAATCCGATGATCCGGCTGCTGCTCGCCACCGCATTGCTCTGGAGCTGGCTGGGGCCCGCCACCGCGGAAGAGGTCGAAGCAAGCGACATGGTGCGCGGCGGCCTGATGGCGATCCAGATGATCGACCAGGGCCGCGCCGCCGAACTCTGGGACGGCGCCACGCCGGCCACCCGCAAGCGCGTGACGCGCGCCGACTTCACCAGCCAGGTCAGCCGAAGCCGGGCGCCCATCGGCGTGCCCCAGATGCGCACCTGGGTCGCGGTCAACCGACAGGTCGTCGCCGACGCTGATGCCGGCATTGCTGGCCAGTACATCAGCATCGAATATGAAACCCGCTTCACGGGCAAACCTGACGGGACCGTTCGCGAACTCGTCAGTTTCCACCTGGACCAGGACCGCGTCTGGCGCTTCAGCGGCTATGTATTGAAATAAAAGGCCAAAAGATGGCAACTTCACGCTGGAAGCCCAATGTCACCGTCGCTGCGGTGATCGAGCGCGACGGGCGCTTCCTGCTGGTCGAAGAGCAGACTCCCGACGGCCTGCGCCTCAACACGCCGGCAGGCCATCTCGACCCCGGCGAATCACCCGCCGAAGGCTGCGCCCGCGAGACCCTGGAAGAAACTGCCCATCATTTCATGCCAACTGCGCTCATCGGCATCTACATGGCACGTTCCCGTCCGCTCGCGGAGGGCGGCGAAGACATCACCTACATGCGCTTTGCTTTCATGGGCACGCTTGGCGGGTTCGAGGAAGGCCGCCCGCTCGACAAAGGCATCGTTCGCACCGTCTGGATGACGGCCGACGAGATCCGCGCGAGCGTCGCGCGGCACCGCAGCCCGTTGCTGCTGCAGTGCGTGGAAGACCATCTGGCCGGCAAGCGATACCCGCTCGACGTGGTCCACGTCGACGAATCGGTGCGATCAGTGCCCTGAGTTGAAAAGCTTCGTCAGACGATGACGCCGCCGCCAAGGCAGCGTTCACCGTCATAGAGCACGGCCGACTGCCCCGGCGTCACCGCCCACTGCGCGTCGCCGAAGCGCAGTCCGAAGGCGGCCGGATTCACGCCGCCCTCCACCGCCTCCATCTCGCAAGCCGCATCGGCCTGCCGATAGCGCGCCTTGGAACCGTAAGCGCCCGGCACCGGCGCCTCGCCGGAAATCCAGCTCGCGTCGTCCGCCTTCAGTTCCGACGACAGCAGCCACGGGTGGTCGTGCCCCTGCACCACCCACAGCGTGTTCTTCTCGACGTCCTTGCGCGCCACGAACCATGGCGAATGGTCGCCCGAGCCGCGCTGCGCGCCCTTTTCCTTCACGCCGCCGATGCCCAGCCCCTGCCGCTGCCCCAGCGTGTAGAAGCTCAGCCCCTGGTGCTCGCCCAGCTTGCGGCCCCGGTCGTCCTTGATGGGACCCGGTTCCTTGGAGATGTAGCGGTTCAGGAATTCGCGGAACGGCCGCTCGCCGATGAAGCAGATGCCGGTCGAGTCCTTCTTCTTCGCATTGGGCAGGCCGATTTCCTCGGCGATGCGGCGCACCTCGGTCTTGTGCAGCTCGCCGACCGGGAACAGCGTCTTCGACAGCTGCGCCTGGTTCAGGCGGTGCAGGAAGTAGCTCTGGTCCTTCGCCGGATCGAGCCCCTTGAGCAGCTCGTGCCTGCCGGTGGCTTCGTTCAGCCGCACGCGGGCGTAGTGGCCGGTGGCGATCTTCTCGGCGCCCAGGCGCATGGCGTGGTCGAGGAAGGCCTTGAACTTGATCTCGGCGTTGCACAGCACGTCGGGGTTGGGCGTGCGGCCGGCCTTGTACTCGCGCAGGAACTCGGCGAACACGCGGTCCTTGTAGTCGGCCGCGAAGTTGACATGCTCGATCTCGATGCCCAGCACGTCGGCCACGCTGGCGGCGTCCACGAAGTCGATGTTCGACGAGCAGTACTCGCTGTCGTCGTCGTCTTCCCAGTTCTTCATGAAGATGCCGACCACCTCGTGCCCCTGCTGCTTGAGCAGGTGCGCCGTCACCGCGGAATCCACTCCGCCGCTCAGTCCCACAACGATCCGATGCTTTGCCATAAGCCCCCTATTGTCCCAGCCCCGCGCAAGGGGCTTCCGGCGTGTGGGAAATCGGGAAAACCCGTGTCGCCGGTTTGTCAGCCCGAAGGTCATCGACGGGAGTGCCGGCGCTAAAGTGATTCCGGACGAAGGCGGCAGCAAGACCCGCCACGCCATTCACGAGACAACCGCAAGCGGAGACAAGACGCATGGCCACACCTTCCACCGCCGCCAATGCCGGCGATACCCTCCCCTGGACACGCGCCTACCCCGAAGGCATGCGCTGGGACGCCGAACTGCCCGTGAAGCCGGTGCAGCAGATGCTCGACGAAGCCGTGGAGCGCTGGCCCGAGCGGTCTGCTGTCGAATTCATGGGCCAGGCCATCACTTATCGCGAGCTTGGCGCCGCCGTCGAACGCGCCGCCAAGGGCCTGCAGGACCTGGGCGTGAAGCCCGGCGTGCACGTCGGCCTCTACCTGCCGAATACGCCGCACTACCCGATCGCCTTCTTCGCGGTGCTCAAAGCTGGCGGCACGGTGGTCAACTACTCGCCGCTGGACGCCGAGCGCGTGCTGGCCCACAAGATCGAGGACAGCCGCACCGACATCCTCGTCACGCTCGACCTCGTCAACCTCTACCCGCAGATGGCGCGCCTGCTCGACAGCTCGCGCCTGAAGACGCTGGTGGTCGGCAGCATCGGCGACTACGGCGCCATGGGCGACAAGGTGCAGGCCCAGTTGCAGGGCGCCGGCCAGATCGCCCCGGTGCCGGTGGACGACCGGCACGTGCGCTTCACCGACCTGCTCAAGAGCGAAGGCACGCACAAGACCTATCCGCTGGGAGACCTCACGGAAGAGATCGTGGTGCTGCAATACACCGGCGGCACCACCGGCCTGCCCAAGGGCGCGATGCTCACCCACGCCAACCTCACGTCGGCCTCGGCCCAGTATTACGAATCGACCCGGGGCGAACCGCCGATCCTGGAGGAAGGCAAGGAGCGCTTCCTGGTGGTGCTGCCGCTCTTCCACATCTTCGCGCTCAGCGCAGCGATGCTGCTCGGCGTGCGCCTGGGCGCGGCGCTGGTGCTGCACACGCGCTTCGACGTCGACGCGGTGATGAACGAGCTCGCCGCCAGCAAGATCAGCGTGTTCCCCGGCGTGCCGACGATGTACACCGCCATCCTCTCGCACCCCAAGGCGAAGGAAATGGACCTGCGCTCGCTCAAGTTCTGCGGCTCGGGCGGCGCGCCGCTGCCGGTGGAAGTGGAGCAGCGCTTCTTCGAACTCACAGGCTGCCATCTCAACGAAGGCTGGGGCATGACCGAGACCTCGCCCGTGGGCACCTTCACGCCCGCGCGCGGCCTGCGCAAGGCGGGCTCGTGCGGCATGCCGCTGCCGCAGGTGCGCATCAAGCTCGTGAGCCTGGACGATCCGGCGAAGGACGTCACCGCCTTCGGCGAAGCGGGCGAGCTCTGCATCAAGGGCCCGAACGTGATGAAGGGCTACTGGAACAACCCCAAGGCCACGGCCGATTCGATGACGGCCGACGGCTACTTCCGCAGCGGCGACGTCGCGAAGATGGATTCCGACGGCTACCTCTACATCGTCGACCGCACCAAGGACATGCTGCTGTGCGGCGGCTACAACGTCTATCCGCGCGTGCTGGAGGAGGCGGTGTACGAGCATCCCTCGGTGGCCGAGGTCTGCGTGATCGGCATCCCCGACGAGTACCGCGGCCAGTCGCCCAAGGCCTTCGTGAAGCTCAAGGAAGGCGCGCCCGAGCTGACGCTCGACGCGCTGAAAGCCTTCCTGAAGGACCGCCTCGGCAAGCACGAGATGATCGGCGCGCTGGAGATCCGCGCAGAGTTGCCCAAGACGCCCGTGGGCAAGCTCTCGAAGAAGGACCTCATCGACGAGGAAGCCCGCAAGCGGGCGGCCTGACCGCAGTTACCGCTTCGTCTGCCCGAACGCCTCGGCGAGCAGCTCGTAGGAGCGCAGCCGGGCCGCGTGGTCGAACACCTGAGAGGTGATCATGAGTTCGTCCGCGCCGGTGCGCGCGACGAAGGCTTCCACGCCCTTCTTCACCGTCTCGACCGAACCCACTGCCGAGCACGACAGCACCGAGTCGAGCAGCGCGTTCTCCGCCGGCCCGACCTTCTGGCGGTAGCCCTCCACCGGCGGCGGCAGGCGCCCCGGACGGCCGCTGCGCAGGTTCACGAAGGCCTGCTGCCACGAGGTGGCGCGGAACTCGGCCTCCTCGTCGGTGTCGGCCGCGAACACGTTGAAGCCCAGCATCACGTACGGCTTCTGCAGCTGGGCAGATGGCCTGAAGGTCTCGCGGTAGATCTGGATGGCCTGCATGATCTGCTGCGGCGCGAAGTGGGAGGCGAAGGCATAGGGCAGCCCCAAGTGCGCCGCGAGCTGCGCGCCGAAGGTGCTGGAGCCCAGGATCCACACCGGCACCTCCAGCCCCGCGCCGGGCACGGCGCGCACCGGCTGCTGCGGATTCTTCGACATGAAGTCCATCAGCTCGATCACGTCCTGCGGGAACTGGTCGGCGTCCGACTCCAGGTTGCGCCGCAGGGCCCGCGCGGTGCGCTGGTCGGAACCCGGCGCGCGCCCCAGGCCGAGGTCGACACGCCCCGGGTAGAGCGATTCCAGCGTGCCGAACTGCTCGGCGATCACCAGCGGCGAGTGGTTCGGCAGCATCACGCCGCCGGCGCCGATGCGGATGGTGGAAGTGCCCGCCCCCACGTAGGCCAGCAGCACGGCGGTGGCCGCGCTCGCGATGCCCGGCATGCCGTGGTGCTCGGCCAGCCAGTAGCGCGTGTAGCCCAGTTTCTCGCCATGCTGCGCCAGCGAGAGCGAGTTGCGGAACGACTGCGCGGCGTCGCTGCCCTCGGTGATCGGGGAAAGGTCGAGGATGGAGAACGGAATCATGGGCGCGATCATGGCGCGAACCGCCCAATTCCGTCGCCCCAGGGGCTATTCGGTTTGGTATAGCGTGGTCACGCTCGCGAAGTCGCGGCCGTTCTGCTCCACGCTCGCCTGGAAAGGCACGCTCTCGCCCGGCGCGATGGCCGGCAGGTTGTCCACCAGCTTGAAGCCCGTGAGCTGCCCGTTGCGGTCGCGCAGGCTCACCCACAGCCGCACCTTGCCGACGATGCCCGTGCCCGGGTTCTTCACGCTGCCGCTGACCACCACGTACTTGTACGAAAAGCGCTGGCTGAAGTTGAGCAGCACGCTGCCGATCTCGGCCTTGGTGCCCGTCACCTTCACCTCCAGCGGCTTGCGCGGGCCGGGCAGCGCCGCGCGGCGCATCGGCTTCCATTCGATGCGCGTGTCGGTGATGCGCTCCATGTCCTGCGGCTCCAGGTAGATGGGAAAGCGCTCGCCGGGATACAGGTAGGCCAGCCCCGAGATCGTGGTCGTGCCTTGCGCCTTGCTGCCGCTGAAGCGCGAGATCACGCCGCCCGGCGCGAGCACCACGGCATCGGTGCTGCGGTTGACCAGTTCGCCCAGGAAGAGCCGCTGCTGGATGTTGTTGCGCCCGTCCACCAGCGGCAGCAGCTCGAGCAGCTTGTCGTCGAAGCGCTCGCCGTCCTCGGCCAGCAGGTCGTCGGTGCCCAGGCGCAACTCGGGGTTGAAGCTTTCCGGGCCGCCCGCGGTGCGGATCACGCGGTCGGCATTGAGCACCGGCGTACGCCCGCCCGAGGCCTCGACGGTGCTGTAGCCGATGCGGTAGTCCCACGCCGCGATGGCCGCCGCGCGGCCGAAGCGCGCGATGCTCACGTCCACCGAGGTGCGCGCGCCGGGCTGGATCTCGTTGGCCTGCCCGTAGCCGTGGCCGAAGCCGATCACCTGCCCCGCGTCGTCGTACAGCGTGGCCAGCACCTCGAAGCCGCCGAGCACGGTGGCGTCCTTGCGGTCGTTGACGATGCGGCCCACCAGCCGGACGCGGTCGCCCTGCTGCACCAGCCGCACGCGCGAGAACGCCATGCGCGGCCCCTTCACCGCGCTGTAGGGCTCGGCCAGCTTCTGCACGCGCAGCTCCTGGCGCGTCACGTTCTTGCCGCTGGGCATGTCGATCAGCGCGGGGGCGCTCTCGCCGGGCTCCAGCACGGCCACGGGCAGCATCTCGCTGCGCTCGTCGAGCTTGCTCTCGCCGTCGAAGTACACGGCGCGGATTCCGGCGCGCGACAGCGGCTTGCCGGTTTCGTTGCGCGCCACTACCAGCAGCTTGGGGCTGGCAGAGCTGCCGCTGCCCACGAGCACCTGGCGCGGCTCGTCGAGCTTGAGTCCGTCGACGGGAATGGTGCGGTCGACCGCAGCCACCACACGCTGCGAGCCCGATGCAGCGCGCGTGTCGGCATTGCGGCTGCCGAGGAACACGCCCACCACGCTGAAGAGCAGCACCGCGCCCACCGCAATGCCCACACCGATGCCGACCTTGCGCATCATGAGCGCCTGCCTGCGCGCCTCCTCGGCCGCGAGCCGGCGGCCGGCCTCGTTCTTCACCTGGTTGAGCACGCGCTCCAGCCGGTCGGAGACGTTGTCTTCCACCAGCGTGACGGAGCCGCAGTGCTCGCAGGTGTATTCGTTGAGGCCCGTGCGCTTGAGCACGCTGCTGCCGCACTCGCCGCACTTGAGCGTCTGGAGATCGATGGTCATGTCTGAAATGCTGCTCCCGTTTTTCTTTTGCCGCGGTCCCCGCGGCTCTCTACCAGTCGAAGAGGTCCGCGAGATCGTCGGCCCGGCCTGCGCCGACCAGCGGCGCGAGCCGCTCGATCAGGCGCGCGCGGTGCAGCGGGTTGACCGAGAAGTCGTCCATGAAGATGTCGTCGCCCGCCTCGTCCCACACCTGGCCGATGGTGCCGAGGCACGCGGCCATCTCGAAGATGTCTGCGAAGAGCGGCCCGTCGTCTTCCCACGCGCCCGCGCCATGCCGGGCGAACTGTATCGCGCCGCTGCGCAGGTCGAAGATGAAGGGATCGGCGCCCTGGTCGGCCACCACCAGCCAGTGGTCGGGCCATGAAGCGAGGCGTTCGCCGGTGATGCCATGCCAGCGGTAGCCGGCCTGCTGCGACCACAGGCGCGCCAGCGGAGGAATGCTGAACGGGTTGCCCGCGGTGGATACGGTGAGGCCCGCGTGGCCCACGCGCTCGTTGACCCAGTTGCCCAGCGGGCCGACCTGCTCGTAGAAGGCCGAGATGGCTTCTGGCAGCGGGATCTCGCCGTGCCAGTGGTCGGCGGCGAGCTGCGGCGCCAGCGCGCCGTGCGGAGCCAGTGCCGCGCGAGCCTGTTCTGTCGATGCCACCCGTGTTCCTCTTCGTTCAGGAAGCGCAGGCCGCACGCAGCGCGGTGCGAAGGACCTCCACGTCGCCGGGCGCGATCTCGCGCACGCCGCTCGGAGCGCCAAGGCCGCAGGCCGTCGATGCAACGACCGGAACGCCCGCTGCCACGGCCCGCAGCAGCGCGCGCGGTGCGTGCTCCACATGCGCGGGCAGCACCACCACATCGGCGCCGGCCAGCCAGTCGCCCTGCCAGTTCATGTGCTCGACGTGGCCGATGCCCTGCCAGAGCCGCGCATCGTCCGAGGCCGAGCCCAGCACACGCAGGCGGCACGGCCAGCCTTGCAGCGCCGCGGCGAGTTCGCGCGCGCCCTTGCGTGCCAGCGCGCTCGCGGCGAAGACGACGAGCGGAAGGTCTGGATTCGTGCGGGCAACGGCCTTGGCCCGAGGCAGCGCCCATTCCAGCTTCCGCAGCACCGCCAGCGGAGCCAGCGCCGCCAATTGCCGTGCAACTTCGGCATGCGGCGTGACGATGACCGAAGCGCGGGCCAGCGCCATCGACTCCGCACGCACCAGCGAAGGATCGGCACGGAAGTCGCGCAGGGTGGCGTCGTCGGGCCAGCGCCGGGAGGCCTCGTCCAGCCGCCGCTCGATCTCCGCCATCGGCAGCGCACTGGCCAGCACGACGACGCTCCGGCCATCGAGCGCACCAAGGCGCTGCAGGTGCGGCAGCAGCGACTGCTCGACCACTAGCTGCGTGTGCTGCGGCTTCAGCCGCGCCGCGAAGGCCTGCGCGAGCCAGCGCTGGCCGTCGATCAGGCTGGCCTGCCGCCGCCCCGCCTGCCGCGACCACAGCCGCAGCCACAGCGCACGGCGCAGGCTCGTGGCCCACGGTGCTTGTGAAGCCGCGGCCGCCGGCTCGCGATGCCAGCCCGTCGCGCTGCGGCGCCAGAAGGCGAGCCGCATCGGCACCGGCTGCATGCGCTGCGCGCGTGGATGCTCTTCGCGCAGGTAGCGCGCGAACTCCGGCGTCCATGCGTCGAGCAGCGCGACGGTGAGCCCCTGCGGCCCCACATCGACCTGCGGACGATGGCGGAAGCAGGCGGTCTGGTCGCAGCTGAGGCAACCGCGCGCCACCGGCAATGCGGCTGCGGTTTCTTCGTTCGCGCGGCGCATGGTGACGGGCACAAATGGCGCAGAAGATGCACCACGGCTGCGGATGCGCAACACCAGTTCCGCCCCGGTCAGCTCCACTTCGAGCCGCCATGCATGCCTGGCGCGCACCTTGAGATCGATGTAGTTCCAGAACACGGTCGCGTCGACGGCATCCGAGCCCGGCTCGCCGGCCTGCTCGATGCGCGCCGTGTGCCCGTGCCGCTCCACCAGCTCGAAGCCCGCGCGCGACGCCACGGTGGCGAGCGCATTCGACAGCTGGCACAGCCCGCCAGCCAGCGTCGGCACCACGCAGCCGCCGCGCAGCTCGCGGCCCTGCACGAAGCCGCGCCATGCGCCTGGCCTGCCCAGCTGACGCCAGAAGCTCAGCACCTCACCGGCCGGGACCTCGACGGCATCGAAGGCGCCACGCGCCACGCGCAGGTTCTGCACCTTGCCGGCCACGAGGGGGAATTCGTCCGCGCGGCCGTCGGTCCACAGGGGCGTGCGGTATTGGGCGAGCACGGGCGCGTCGGCCAGTGCGTGGCTTGTGCCGGCGGTCCACCGGCGGGCCGATGGCCGCAGCGTCTCGCGCAGCGCGTGGGCCGTGGCCAGCAGCCGCGAGCGCAGCCAAAAGTCGATCGCGTCGATGCGGCGCGGCGGCTGCCAGGCCTGCACGCTCACGCGGAGGGGCCTCGCTTGCGCCATTGGCCGAGGTCGGCTTCGATGCGCTCCTCGATGCTGCCGCTCCACTGCACGCCGAAACCGGCCGCGCGCAGCAGCTCGACGATGCGGCGGCCCACGGCCATGGTGTTGGCTTCGCGCTGCTCGATCTCGGGAATCATCCCGCCGCTGAAGGCCAGGTGGAGGCGGCCGGTGCGCACCGCCCGTTCGAGATCCTGTGCGTGATAGAAGCAGCAGCCGCGGATGCCGGATTCCATGCGGCCCGCGGCACGCCATTGCTCGCGCACGTCGTCGTGGCCGTCGGCGAGCGTGTTGCCCGCGCGGTGCAGCGCGATGATCTTCTCGCTGCGCAGTTGCTCGAACACGGCTTCGAGCCGGTCGTATTCGGTCTGTTCGGGCCAGCCGGCCTCAGCGGCGCGCTTGGCGGCGCATGCGCTCGCGGCCTCGGCCTTGACCCAGGCGCGGTCCTCGTAGGTGATCTCGTCGGGATCGAGGTACTCGTCGGTGATCATCCACTCGACATCGGCATCGGGATGGAAGCCGCTCCACACCAGGTCGTGGATGCGTCCGCGCGTGTCTTCTGGGTCGAGAGTAAGTGCCATGCGTGTTGTGCTGCCGCCTCGGCGGCAACGGGTCATGCTTTCTTTTTTCCTGGCGGAAGCGTGCTGGTATTTTCACCCGGGCGCACCACCATGGCGCAGTAATGCGAAAGCATGATGTCCTGGGCCACCCTTTCGCACCGCACCATCATGAAGGATGCCTCGGGGCAAGGCAATGCGCCTTTAGGCGAAGGCTGCCCGGCCGGATGGCCTGCGCTGCGCGACTGGCTATGCTCGTCGGCTCTTCATGCCCCAGCCCTCCTTTCCAGCCCCGCCGTTCGACGCACAGTCGCCCACCGCGTGGACCTCCGCCATGCCGCAGGCCACGGAGCGCGCGCCGAAGCCGGCCGCCGACTGGCTCGCGTGGCTGCTCGCGCTGGCGGTGCTGGTCTTCATGGCGGTGTTCGGCCTGCAGGCGATGCGCTGGTCGCTGGCAGGCGGCTGGCATTGGCTCTGGATGCTGGTGGGGCTGCCGTTCTTCGGCGTCTTTTCTGTGCTGGCCGTGACGGCCGTCGCCACGAGGCTGCGCGAGCGCCGCCGGGTGCGGGTGGCGCTGGAGAACATGTCGCTGGAGCGCGGGGAAGGCTTGCGCGTCGGCGAGCCGCTGGAGCTGCGCCTGCGCGCAACGGTACCCGCTGCGCAGGAAGGCGAGCGCACGGTGGCGCCGCAGCGCATCGCCATGCGACTGATGCTGCACCGCACGCTCGATGCTGTTGGCGAATGCTGCTGCGAGGCCATCGCCTCGCGCGAGGAAACGCGTGACGGCCGGCTGCTCTACGAGTGCGAACTGCGCGCAGACCCCGGGCTCGACGCCCCGCAGTGGTCGGTCGAACTGCACGACGCGGCTGACCACACCGGCGTGCCCATCCTTACCGCCGCACTGCGGCGGCTGCCCGCGCGCTGATCCTGAACACAGACGAAAAAAGGCCGGGCCATGCATTCCGCATGGCCCGGCCTTCTGTCTGTCTTCAGCTCTGCAGCGGATTACAGCGGCAGTGCGTCGCCGTGAGCGGCAGCGCGGGCTGCGGCGCGAACCGCGGCGCGGTCCACCGAGCTGGCCACGATCGGGGCCACGCCGGACGAAGCGCCTTCGGCGTACGGGTCACCGCTGCGGGCGGCAGCCACGGCTTCGGCGCGAACGGCGGAACGGCTGGCCGTCGAGACAATCGCCTGGGCAGGGCCGGCGTTGGCACCGGTGGCGTATGGGTTGGCGCTGTGCGCGGCAACCACGGCCTGGCCGGCGACATCGGCGCGGCTGGCGGCCGAGGTCAGCTGGTGTACGCCTTCATAGGTTTCTGCGTGGGCAACGCCGGCGGCGGCCAGCAGGGCGAGAGAAACGGCGGAGAGGAGCTTCGAGGCGGTCATTTGGATGGGTCCTTCAATTGGTTCGGTTCTGGTTCTTGGTCTGGATCAGCTGAAGGGCTGGTCCATGGGAAGAATTGTGCGCCGTTATCTAAGTAAAAACCCTTAGACAATGGAACCGCGGTGTTCACGCCACGGAAACAATCGATCGCCAAGAAGGCAGATCACCGCCTGTCGTAGAGTCCCCGCATGAGCGACCCGGCCCCCGCCCTTTCACCGATTTCGTCCCCCTGGGGCAGCCCCGGGACCGTGTTCGACCGGCTCTCGGGCGAATGGAGCCTGCGGCGCAACATCGAGGGCCAGGCCACCATGAGCGGCGTCGCCTCCTTCACGCCGCTCCAAACGGCCGACATGCTGAAGTACCGGGAGGAAGGCCGCATCCGCCTGGCCGACGGCAAGGAGTTCGACGGGCACCGCGAATACGTCTTCGAGCGTGCGCCGAACGGCTTCGTCGTGCACTTCGCCGAAACGCCGCCGCGCCTCTTCCACGCCATCGCCATCGTGCGCGACGGCGATCTGCTCGCCGGATCGGCCACGCACCTGTGCACGCCCGACACCTACGACAGCAGCTACCGCTTCCTGCCCGACGGCTCATTCACGATCCGCCACGTGGTGCGGGGCCCGCGCAAGGACTACCTCTCGGACACGGTCTTCAGCCGTTTGGGCTGAACGAGGCCATTCAGTCGCGGTCCAGCCGCCAGCCCGGCATGCCGCGCATCACCGTCTGCACGAGCATCGCGCAGATGCCGCACTTGATGAGGTCGCCCGGAATGAACACCAGCATGGCCAACGCAGCCTGCGACAGCGACATGTGCGCGATCAACGAGAGCCCGACGATGCCGAAGGCGTAGACCACGCCGATCCCGCCGACCAGCGCCGAGAGGAAGGCAGCCGCCAGCAGCGGAAGGCCCGTCGCGCCGCCGATGCGGCGCACGGCCAAACGCATCAGCAGGCCGCAGGCGAAGGCGCCGAACATCCAGCCGAACAGGAAGCCGCCGGCCGGCGCCACGAACACGCTCAAGCCGCCACGGCCGCCGGGCAAGAGTGGCAGCCCCAGCGCCACCGCCAGCAGGAACAGCGCGATGGCCAGGAAGCCCCGGCGAGGCCCGAGCAGGCAACCGGCGAGCATCACACCCAGCGACTGCAGCGTGATCGGCACGCCGAAAGGCAGGTCGATCTTGGGGATCAGGCCGAACACCGCCATCAGCGCCGCGAAGAGCGCGATGTACGCCAGCGAACGGGAGGAAGCGAGGGAGCCTGAAGTGGTGGTCATGGCGATGGCAATCGAGAAGAAGAAAAAAGAAGAATCAGCGTCCGAGCCGCGCGGCCAGCGCATCGGCCACGCGCTCGGCCGTCTGCAACGTGCGGATGGTCAGCGGCGCCAGCAGCCGCAGCCCGCCGCCATGGCCCGAGCGCGCACGGTAGGCGTCGTCCAGGCGCTGCCACTGCACATAGAAATTTTCGGCGAAGCGCAGCATCAGGCCAAGGCCGAGCGCGATGCGCTCCGTGGGCACGCCCAGGCGCTGCAGCGGATGCAGCACGGCTTCGAGCACCGCCAGCAGGTCCTCGAAGCGCGTGGTGAGCGTGAGCATCAGCGCGAGCGTGGCCGCGCTGGCCAGCCGCAGCGCACTCGCCACGCCGAGCAGCGTGGTGCCCATTGCCCAGTGGAAGCCGACGATCAGCCCGCCCGCGATGGCCACGCCGAGCAGCATGCGTACGCGCCGCCACGCCGGCCGGCCGAGCGACGCGAACCCCAGCAGCACCACCGCGCAGGCCACCGCCAGATAGACAGGCCGCTCGACCAGCACCAGCAGCGTGCCGCATACCGACAGCACCGCAAGCTTCAGCCACGCCGCAATCGCATGCAGCCACGTCGGCTGTTCCGAATAGAGGCTACGCATGGCGCCCCCGCTCGGCCGCCGCGCGCTCGCGCACGTCTTCGGCATAGGCTTCGCAGATCTCGCGGCCCCGCCCGTCGGCGCGCACCATGCCCTGCTCGAGCCACAGCACGCGCTCGAAGTCGTACACATGCTCCAGCAGGTGCGTGGACACGAGGATCTGGTGATCGCTCTCCTGCAGCTGAGCGGCGAGCCGCGCCTGGCTCAGCAGGTCGAGGCTGGCGAAGGGCTCGTCGAGCAGCAGCGTGGCCGGCTCGCTGATCTGCAGGGCCAGCAGGCATACCTGCTGGCGCTGGCCCTGGCTCAGCTCGCTCACCGCGCGCCCGGCCCAGGCTTCGAGCCCGCGCCGCGCGAGGAAGTCGCGCGCCTGCTGGCGCGCCGCCTTCCGCGTCTCGCCGCGCGCGGTGAGGCTGAAGGCCAGTTCCTCGGCCACGGTCGGGAAGATGATCTGGTCGTCGGGGTTCTGGAACATCAGCCCCACGTGCTTCGCGAGCTGGCCGCGGTCGGCCTGCGTGTCGCAGCCATGCACCACCACGCGCCCCTGCTCGGGCTGGTCGAGCCCGCTGATGAGGCGGAACAGGCTGCTCTTGCCCGCGCCGTTGTCGCCGACGAGGCCGATGCGCATCTCCTGCAGGTCGAGCGTCAGCCCCTCGAAGACGCGGTGGCTGCCGCGCACCAGCGTCACCGCATCGAGGCGGATGCTGTGCGAAGAGACGGTTTCTGACGGGCTGGGCTGCGGCAAGGGGCGCCCACTGTACCCGAAGCCGCTCTGGCGGCGCGGGGCTCAGGCCGTGGCGGGAAAGAGCGCGTTGAGCTCGCCCACCGACAGCATCCCCTCGCCCATCTTGCCGAAGCGGCCCTGCCCGAAGGCCTCGGCAGCGATGCGGTTCACCAGCCCCAGCGCCGACTGCAGCGGCCCGCAGCCCAGGCTGATGCGCCGCGCGCCGGCCTTCGCGAAGGCATCGGCCGACGGCGCCCCCGCATAGCCCGCGTACATGTTGAGCGGCAGTTCCAGCGCGCCGGCCAGCCGCGCGATCTCGTCGGGGTCGGACATGCCCGGCACGAAGATGCCGTCCGCGCCCTCCGCCGCGTAGAGCTTCGCGCGGCGCAGCGCCTCCTCGAAGCGTGCCACCGGGTCGTCCCATGGCACGAAGTACACGTCGGTGCGCGCGTTGATGAAGAAGCGCGCATCCAGCCCGCGGATGGCCGCGATGCGCTCGCGCAGCACCTCGGGCGATGCCAGCTCGCGCGTGCCGGGCCGGGTGCCGTCCTCGATGTTGATGCCGGCCGCGCCCATGCCGATCAGTTCGGCCACAACTTCGCGCACCGCCTGCGCGCTGTCGCCGAAGCCGCTTTCGATGTCCACGCTCACCGGCACACCCGCCACGCGGCAGATGCGCGCGCAGGCCGCGAGCAGTTCATCGACCGGCATGCGCTCGCCGTCGGCATAGCCCAGCGACCAGGCCATGCCCGCGCTGGTAGTGCCGATGGCGCCGGCCCCGGCGCGCTCGACGATGCGGGCGCTCGCGGCGTCCCATGCGTTGACCAGCACCAGCGGCGCGGGGCCGGCGTGCAGTCGGTGGAATGTTTCTGTCTTTTGCTGCGCGTCGCTGGCTCGCATGGTCATCCGTTCGGCAAGTTGAGGAATGACCGCAGCTTAGGAACGGCGCGGCGCGCCGGCTTGGAAAAAACTGCTATTTCATTTCACTTCACGCCGTAGCCGCGCGCCGCCCGCAGCGCGATCAGGCTCACCACCACGCCGAAGCCCACGTAGAACGCCGGCGCGATCTTGCTGCCGGTGGCGGTGATGAGCCAGGCGCTGATGAAGGGCGCGAAGCCGCCGAAGATCGCCACTCCGAAGCTGTAGCTCACCGACAGCCCCGTGCCGCGCGTGGCCGCCGGGAACAGCTCCGACATCGCCGCCGAGATCGGCCCCCAGTAGGCAGAGGCCACCACGCCCATCGCCGTGAGCGCCAGCATCAGCGCCGGCACCGAAGGATGGTTCACCAGCAGGTAGAAGAGCGGCACGATCATCACCAGCATGACCAGCGCCGCGGCGCGCATCACGGGAATGCGGCCCACGCGGTCCGACATGCTGCCGAACAGCGGCACCAGCGCGAACTGCAGCACGCCGAACCAGAATGTGCCCGCGAAGGCCATCGAAGGCGGCAGGCCCAGCTGCCGCACCGCGAAGGTGGGCATGAAGAGCCCCGTGTAGGCCACGATGGTCGCGAGGATGATGAGCCCCATCGCCGCCAGCGTGCGGCCGCGCTGGTCGACCAGCGTGGCGCGCACCGGCGCGGCTTCCTGCGCGGCGCGCTTGAACTCCATGCCCTCGTCGAGATGGCGGCGGATGTACAGCCCCGCCGGCCCGATCAGCAGCCCGAAGAAGAACGGGATGCGCCAGCCCCACGACAGCAGCTGCTCGGGCGTGAGCAGCGCGTTGAGCCCCATGCCGAAGCCGGCAGCCAGGAAGGTGGTGACGCCCTGGCTCGCGAACTGCCAGCTCGAGAAGAAGCCGCGCCGGCGCGGGTCCTGCTCCGCCAGCAGCGCGGTGGCGCTGCCGAACTCGCCGCCCGCAGCGAAGCCCTGCAGCAGCCGCGCGAGGATCACCAGGCCCGGCGCCCACAGCCCGATCTGCGCGAAGGTGGGCGCCACCGCTATCAGCAGCGTGCCGCACAGCATCAGCGCCATCGACAGCGTCAGCGCGTTCTTGCGCCCCCTGGCGTCGGCGTACGCGCCCAGCACCAGCGAGCCGACAGGCCGCATCACGAAGGTCACGCCGAAGGTGCCCAGCGTGATGAGCAGCGACACGGTGTCGTTCTCGGCCGGGAAGAAGAGCTTGGAGATGGTGACGGCCAGAAAGCCGTAGATCACGATCTCGAACCACTCCAGCGCATTGCCGATGGAGATGGCGGTGATGACCCTCAGCGTGCTCTGCCGGGAGGCCGGCCCGGCGGGTTCCGAGAGGTCGGCGGTGCGTGGGGCGATGGTGCTCATGATGCTGCGTGCTCCAGGGATGGTTGAACTGCAAGGTCCGCGCCTGTCGAGGGCCGGACGCCGAAGTGGTGCAGCACGTTGCGCAGCAGCCCTTCGAACGAGGGGTCGGCGCCGAGCACCCAGCTCGCGCCGACGGCGCCTGCGTTGAACACGCGGCCGCCTTGCGGGCGCTCCCAATAGATCATCTCGGCCGAGAGCCCGCCAAGCGAATCGGTCGGCTGCGAGTAGTAGTCGAGGTAGGCATCGAGGCGCCCGGGGCGCTGCCTGCGCCCCTCGGCGATGACCTGGATGCCTCGCTGCGGCTCGGGCAGCCTTTCACCGGCGGGCAGCCTGCGCGTCATGCGGTTCAGCGTCGCGACGCTCAGGTCCCATTCATGGCCGATGGCCCTGGGCAGGCCGCCGCCCGGCGCATGGCCAAAGGTGGCGCCTTCAGTCAGCCCCAGTGGATGCGGCTGTGTGAACAGGAAGTGCTCCGGCCGCGTCGCGTGGTACACGCCGAAGTCGTCGCCGTCGGCAAAGGCCCAGCCCGCCGATTCCAGCCCGATGAGCTCGGCGCACGAGCGCCCGGCCTGCCTGAACTGGCCGCCGCGCGCCCAGTCCTGCGAGTGGTACTGCTCGCCGTAGGGGCCGGCGGGCGGGCGCAGCTCGACCGACTCCGCGCCGTCCTCGTCGCCGGGGCCGCGCACCTTGCGCTGCTCCATCACCGTGCATTCCTCGTCGTAGCTCACGCGCAGGTACATGGTGTTGCCCGACAGCACGATGGCGGTACCGCCGTTCGACAGGTAGTCGTCGAGCCCGTCGCACGCCGGCAGCGACCAGTATTCGCTGTGGCCGTTGATGAAGACCGTCTTGTAGGCCTTGAGCAGGCCCGGGTCGCGGTGCAGGTCGAGGTCGCCCACCACGTCGTAGTCGTAGCCGCAGCGATCGAGCCACACGTGCAGCCGGCGCTCCAGCCGGGTCCACTGGCTGAAGCCGGCATCGGCCGGGTCGTACAGCGCATTGGGGCTGGCGTTGGGCCAGGGCATGCGCAGGCCGACCTGGTAGGTGGGCTGGCCGCCGCGATGGTAGGTGTAGCTGCAGAAGGCCGGCGCCTCGGGGTGGCTGTTCTCCAGGCCGGCCGAGCGGCGCGGCCATACCGGGTCGCTCGCGACGTTCTTCGCGAAGGGCGTGGCCGCGTAGGCCAGCCAGCTGTTGGTGGCGCACAGCACCAGCACCGGCGCGGGAGCACGATTCGCGGCGCGGCGCACGATGAAGGCGATGTCGTACTCGGCGCTCCGGCCCTCGAGCGTGAAGCTCACGCGGCCCACGTACACGCCGGACTTCGCATCCGCCGGCATGCGGAAGGCATGGCTCTCGGGCCAGCGGCAGTCGTAGAGATCGTCGCTCGCCAGCCGCAGGCCGTGTCCGCGCGTGGGGTCGGCGAGCGGGTCGTAGCCCTCGTCGGAAAACTCGTTCACGCGATGCGGCTCGAAGGCGGGGCCGACGATCATCCAGGTGCCGTGGTTGACGATGCGGCCGGTGCGCTGGTGGCCGCTGGCATCGGCCACCACGTCGCCGCGCTCCTCGCGCAAGGGCCAGCAGGCGAGCACGGCGCGGCCGCGCGGCGTGTGCAGGCCGCGGTCGGCGAAGCGCGCGCGCACCTCCTCCGGCCGCAGCGCCTGCGAGTAGATCGCGGGCATGGCGATGTCGCCTTCGAGGAACGCGTCCGCCAGGCCGTCGATGCCGCTGCTGCCCAGGCGCAGCGGCGCACGACCCGGCTGCAGCGGGCCGTCGAAGCGGCCGCGCGCGACCGCCTCGCCGTCGAGCCACAGCACCGTCTCGCTGCCGTCCCACGTCGCGACGATGTGGTGCCAGCGCCTCGGCTGCAGCGTGCCGCCCGAGAGCTGACCCTCGGTCCGGAACGCCTCGCCATCGCCCAGATAGAACACCGCGCGTCCGTCTTCGTCGACGAAGAGGCCGTAGCCGCAGCCGCCCGGCAGGTCGAACTGACCGATCACGCTCTGGCGCGTGCCCACGCTCCACACCTGCACCCAGCACTCGAGCGCGAGCGAGCGCAGCGGCTGGTCGAGGCCGCGCTCGATGCGCACATAGGAGCCGGGGTGGATCGGATGCACGCGCGGCGCGGAAGGCTCGAAGCTGTGCAGTACCGTGTCGGCGGTGCGGCCCTCGGTGTCGGGGCCCAGCCGGCATACCGAGAGCGTGTAGGGCACGTCGCTGCTGATGTGGAAGCGCACCACCTCGCCGGCGGCCACGCTCTTGCGGTCGGTGTAGCCGTGCACGCCGGGCACCCGCAGGCTGCGGTGGGGCGGAAGGGCTTTCTGCTGCTGCATCGTCATGCCGCGGTGGCCAGGCCCTTGGCCGCGATCTCGTCGGCCAGTCCGCGCAGCGAGCGTTCGAGCAGCTCCGCGAGTTCGTCGATCTCGGCGGGCGTGATGGTCAGCGGCGGCGTGATCATCTGGAAGTCGCCGAAGGCGCCCAGGTTGGCGCGCCGGTTGTACAGCGCGATGCCGTGCTTCAGGCCGTGCTCGGTGAGCCGCGCCGGCGCGTTGAAGCTTGCCGGCAGCTGCCGCTTGGTCGCCTTGTCGGCCACGATCTCGATGGCGGTGAAGAGCCCCTTGCCGCGCACGTCGCCCACGATGGGCGAGCGCTCCGCCACCTCGCGCAGTCGCGCCATCAGCAGCTCGCCCATGTCGCGTGCACGGCTCACGAGGTCTTGCTCGATCACCTCGCCGAGCACCGCGTTCGCCACCGCGCACGACAGCGGGTTGGTGAAGTAGGTGTGGCCGTGCACGAAGCCGCCGCTGCCCGCCACCGCATCGACGATGCGCTCGGGCGCCAGCAGCGCGCCCAGCGGCGTGTAGCCCGCGGCCAGCCCCTTGGCCAGCGTGACGAGGTCGGGCCGCGCGCCGGCCCAGTGGTGCGTCGCGAGAAAGGCGCCGGTGCGGCCCGCGCCGCTCATGATCTCGTCGTAGATCAGCAGCACGCCGTGCCGGTCGCAGATGGAACGCACGCGCTCGAAGTACGCGGCTGGCGCCACCGCCGCGCCGGTCGAGAGCCCGCCGATGGGCTCCATGATGAAGGCCAGCACCGTGTCGGCGCCCTCGCGCACGATGGTGGTCTCCAGCTCGTCGGCGCAGGCCAGCGCATGGCTCTCGGCGGTGTGGCCCGCGGGCACGCGGTAGGACAGCGGCGCGCTCACCTTCGGCATCTCGCGCACCATCGGCCCGTAGATCGACTGCGTGTGCGCATCGCCCGTCACCGCCAGCGCGCCCAGCGTGGAGCCGTGGTAGCTCGGATTGCGCGAGATGACCTTGGCGCGCTTGGGCTGGCCCGTGACCACCGCGTACTGCCGCGCCAGCTTGATCGCCGACTCGTTGGCCTCGGAACCGCCCGAGACGAAGAAGGCGCGGTCGAAGCCCTCGCCCGCCAGCGCGCAGACGCGGTCGGCCAGTTCGATGCTCTGCTCGCTCTCGAAGAAGCGCGGATAGGCGAAGGTGACGCGCGCCGCCTGCTCCTGCATGGCGGCCAGCACGCGCGGATTGCCGTGGCCGATGTTGGCGACCACCGCGCCGGCCGTTGCATCCAGAAAGCGGTGCCCGCCCTCGTCCCACAGGTAGACGCCCTCGCCGCGCGCGATGCGCGGCGGCCGGGGGGAGCCCTTGGCGGCATAGAAGCCGAGCACGGAACCGCCCTTGGGCGTGTCGCCCACGGTACGGGGGGTTTTGTCTTCGGTCGAGGCACTCATCTGTGGGTAATCCATTCGTTCGCAGCCCCGGACGATAGGCATGACAGGCCTTTGCGGGTAGACGTATGGCCCGATGAAGTGCTATACGTCTGGCGCATGAAGAACGCCCACGACCGGCTCGACCTGCTCCAGACCTTCATCCGCATCGGCGAGAGCGGATCGCTCAGCAAGGCGGCGCGATTGCTCGACACCACGCAGCCCACGGTGAGCCGCCGCCTGCTGGAGCTGGAGCGGCTGCTGGGCGTCAAGCTGGCGATCCGCAACACGGCCAACTTCTCGCTCACCGACGAAGGCCGCTCGCTGCTGGCCGAGGCGCACGACCTGACCGACCGCTGGTCGGGCCTCTCGCAACGGCTGCGCGGCGGCCAGAGCCGGCCCGAGGGCACGCTGCGCGTGATCGGCCCCTCCGGCTACGGCACGGGCTTCCTCACCGACGCGGTGACCGACCTGCGCGCCGCGCATCCGCAGCTGCGCGTGGAGCTCACGCTGACCGACCGCGTGGTCGACCTGGCGGCCTCGGGCGCCGAATGCTGGGTGTGCGTGGGCGAGGTGCGCGACCCGGGCCTCGTATGCCGCACCGTGGGCCGCATGGAGCGGGTGCTGATCGCCACGCCCGAGCTGCTCGAGCGCACAGGCCCCGTCACGCTGGCACGGCTGCCGCAGGTGCCGTGCGTGGGCCTGATCCCGTACGTGACGGGCAACGTGCGGCTCATCGACCGCAGGGGCCGCTCACGCATCGTGGCGCTCGATACGCCCATCCGCACCGACAGCCTGCTCGCGAGCTACCGCGCGATCCTCAACAGCGCCGGCATCGGCGCGGCGGCGCCATGGATGTGCCACGAGGACATGCAGGCCGGCCGCCTGAAGCGCGTGCTGCCCAACTGGTGGCTGGAGCCCATCGGCGTGCACGTCGCGCTGCCGCCGGGGCTGTACCGGCCGGCGCGGGTCACGGCCTTCGTCGAGGCGCTGCGGCGGCGCATGCATGCGCTGCCGGGGTTCCGGCAAGCTGACTAGGGCCTGTTCACAGGCCCCAAGCCCCTGCTATCGCATCAGCGCGACGACCGGATAGCGCCGCCACCCCGCCTCCGCATGCCGCCGCCCGTGCGTGAAGATGAAGCCCAGCACCGCCTTCGGGTCGGACAGCAGGGCGGGGTTCTCCGCTTTCCATTGCTCGAAGCGCTGCCTGAGCCCGGCTTCGTCCTCCAGCATGCGCAGCGCGGTGTCCTCGAAGACGTAGGCCGAGAAGTTCTCCTTCTTCTCCAGAACGCTGTTGAAGAAGCCCCAGCGGAAGAAGCTGTCGTGCGCGAGCGGCTCCAGCGTCTCGACCACGTAGCGGGCACGCGGCTGGTCCAGCGAAACGAGGACGTCGCCGGCGCGCGCCTGGAAGGGCTCGGTGCTCTCCGACAGAGTCACCTCGTCATGGAACATGTGGCCTTCGTAGGCGCTGGGGCGGGAGGTCACGTCGCGGATGCGGTAGACGCGCGCCGCGTCGAAGAGCCGGTCTTCCTCGAGCCGCTGCAACTCGACGCCGTTCCACTCCAGCCGCTCGATCGCCTCGCGCCATGCCTGGGGCACGAGATAGGCCTTCGGCGCGGCGGCCGTCGCTTCCTCGACGCAGCGGTCGAAATGGACGATGTCCTTCTCCCACGGCCGGCTGCGGTCGTAGGCCAGGCGCTCGTAGCTGCCCAGCAGGCTGGGCGTGCGGACCGCGCTGTAGCCCTTGAAGCGCAGGCTCGCGGGCCGGCTGCGGTCGTTGCGCCAGGTCAGGGGCCAGCGCGCCTGCCGTGCGGCTTTCGCTTTTGCCTCGCGGCGCAGCTCCTGGATGCGCGCCGCATTCGCGATGCTGAAGTCGAGCACCGTCTCCACCAGCGCCCGCATCGACGCCACGCGGTCGGCGAAGGGCTTGAGCATGTGGGTCTCCGGCATGAAGCCGATGGTGTGGTGCAGCGCGGCATAGCCGGTGGAAAAGCGCGGCGTGTCGAGGAAGTCCTCGATGCCGTCGTCGGGCGTCTCGGCCAGCAGGTTCATGTACGGGCAGGTGGGCCAGCCGCGCCGCTCCATGCCGGCGTAGACGGCGGGCAGCATGTTCTCGCGCAGGAAAGCGCCGAGCCCGCCGCCGAGCTTGTCGGGCTGGGTCGGGATCAGCGTCATGGTGTAGCTGTAGTCCGCGCCGTTGGAGGTGTGGGTGTCGACCATCACGCCCGGGTCCCAGGCGGTGAAGAAGCGGTTGAACACCTGCGCCGCAAGGCTGTCGCACTTGATGAAGTCGCGGTTCAGGTCCAGGTGCCGGCCGTTGCCGCGGAAGCCGAAGGACTCGGGCCCGAGCTGGTTGACGCGCGAAGTGTTCTGCCGGTCGATGCAGCCGTCCACGTTGTAGACCGGGATGAAGAGGAACACCGTGTCGCCCAGTGCCGCCAGCCTGTCGGGCTGCGTGCAGAAGTCGCGCACCAGCGCCATGCAGGTGTCGATGCCCTCGGGCTCGCCAGGGTGGATGCCGTTGTTGTTGAAGAACACCGGGCGGCCCTGCCGCTTGAGCGTTTCGCGGTCGAACACGCCGTCGCCGGTGACCACGCCCGCATGGATCGGGGCGCCGGTGTCCGAGGTGCCTATCTCGCCCCAGCGCAGCACGCCGGGGAAATCACTGGCCAGCCGCTCGTAGAAGGCGATGCATTCGGCCCAGGTGGTGGTCTGGTTGCCGTTGCCTGCTTCGAACGGCGTGACGTACGAGGTGTCCTGTGGAGCGGTCATGGGAAGAAGGCTACAGTAGTCGCCCCTCCCGGTCATCGAGCCCTTCTTTCTTCAAAAGAGCCAGACAAGGCCGCAAGCAATACATATTCATTCAAGGAAACGACATGGGCGCCCAGTGGAAAGCCAAGCACAAGGACATCGCCGCCAACGCCAAGGGCCGGCTGTTCGGCAAGCTCGTCAAGGAAATCGTGGTGGCCGCGCGCAACGGAGCCGATCCCGCCTCCAACTCGCGCCTGCGGCTGGCGGTGGAGCAGGCCCGCAAGGCCTCGATGCCCAAGGAAACGCTCGACCGCGCCATCAAGAAGGGCGCGGGCCTGACGGGTGAATCGGTCAACTACGAGCACGTGATCTACGAAGGCTTCGCGCCGCACCGCGTGGCGGTGATGGTCGAATGCCTCACCGACAACGTGAACCGCACAGCGCCCGAGATGCGCGTGCTCTTCCGCAAGGGCCAGCTCGGCACCTCGGGCTCGGTGTCCTGGGACTTCGACCACGTCGGCATGATCGAGGCCGAGCCCGCCCGCCCCGACGCCGACCCCGAAGTGGCCGCCATCGAAGCCGGCGCGCAGGACTTCGAACCGGCCGGCGAGGACCACCCCGCCGTCTTCCTCACCGACCCCACCGACCTCGACCTCGTGAGCCGCGCCCTGCCCGCGCAAGGCTTCACCGTGCTGTCGGCCAAGCTGGGCTACAAGCCGAAGAACCCCGTCGATCCGGCGAGCCTGAGCGCCGAGGCGCTGGAGGAAGTCGAAACCTTCCTCGCTGCCATCGACGCGAACGACGACGTGCAGAACGTGTACGTGGGGCTGGCGGGCTGAGCCCCATGCCGCGCATGCTTTCCGGCAGGTGCCTGTGCGGCGCCGTCCACTACGCGGTGGCGGACGAGTTCACCTATTCGCTCAACTGCCACTGCGCCGACTGCCGCCGCGCGACCGGCTCGGCCTTCAAGCCCTTCGCGGGCATCGAGCGAAGCAAGTTCGCGATCACGCAGGGCGAAGACGGCATCACGGTCTACGGCAAGCCGGACGCGGGCGACCTGCACTGCGCGAAATGCGGCTCGCTGCTGTGCTCGGTGGTGCGCGACGGGCAGTACGTGCACGTCACGCTGGGCACGCTGGTCGACGCGCCCGCGATCCGGCCGGACGCGCACATCTTCGTGGGTTCGAAGGCGCCATGGTTCACGATCACGGACGACCTGCCGCAGTACCAGGGCCACGTCGGCTGAAGCCGGGCGTCGCGCTTCGTGCTGCCACCCGCGCGCTTCAGCCGGCGGTTCCCGGATGGCGGGCGCGAAACTCGCCTGGCGTCATTCCCTCGATCCGCCGGAAGTGCCGGTTGAAGTTCGAGACGTTGTTGAAACCCACCTCGTAGCAGATGCTGCTCACATGCTGGCGCGTCGTTGCCAGCAGCCGGCAGGCCCTGGCCACGCGCAGGCCGATCACGAAGTCGGTGAAGGTCTGCCCGGTGGTGCGGCGGAAGCTGCGCGAGAAGGCGTTCTCGCGCATGCCCACGATCGCGCCAACATCGGCAAGCGAGAGGTCTTCGGCGTAGTTGTCGCGGATGTGATCGATCGCCTTGCACATGCGCAGCGCGCGGGCGTCCTCGCCCAGGCCTTCGCCGGCCAGCGCGACGCCGGAGAGCACGCGGTAGTCGCGCCACTGCGCGAGTTCGTTCAGCAGCGCGGCGAATTCGGCAAAGCGCGCGAGCCCGCTCGACGCCTCCACGCGGCGCAGACGCGCGATGGTGCCCGCTTCCAGGCCGACGAACCGCACGCCCAGCCGCGCCCGGGCCAGCAGCGGCCCGGCGTCGGCGAGTTCCGGGAAGAGCGCCATGCCGCGCTTGAGCGGCTCGTCGCCGAAGCGCAGCACCAATCCATCCGTGGAGCCGCTGCCCGGCAGCGCGCGATGCTCGAACGCGAGGCTGCGCGGCAGCCGGGGCCCGAGCAGCACGACGGTGCCGGGTGCGAAGCTGTGGACCTCTTCGTCCCCGCCGCTGCCGATGCGCAGTCGTGCCGGCGCGGCGCCGATCAGGTGCAGCTCGTGGTCGTGCATGCAGCGCGTTGCGCTCGCGTGGGCCGCGGGCCCGGAGGCCGGCTCGCACCGGACCGTGGCGCAGATGTCGCCCGTTTCGCCAGCGCGAACCGGCGCGGGGGACGCCGCCTTGCGCCATGCGGCCGCCTCGATGCCGCGCGCGCCATGCCGCCGTGCCGGCGACAGGGGCCGCGCGGCTTTCGCGTGCGGATGCGGATGCGCGTGTGGAACGGAAGCGGGTGTCATCGTGTTCAGCAAGACCGGTTTTCCTTCAGCAAATCTCCGGGGGACAACGACGACCGGCAGGCCGTCAGCTTCGCCGCTGCGACGGTGGCACCGCCGTCTGCTGCTGGAATGCGGCGAGCAGCCGGTATTCCTCGCCGAGCTTGCGCGGCAGCGAGTGGTACACCGGCAGCAGCTGCCGGTAGAGCGCGGCGTTCTTGGCGTTGGGCGTGTGGCGATGGGTGGCGCCGACCATGCCCGCGACCGCGTCGAGCGAATCGACATGGCCCAGCGCGTAGAGCCCGAGCACCGCGGCGCCGAGGCAGGAGCTCTCGAAGCTCTCGGGCACGACCACCTCGCGGTCGAACACGTCGGCCATCATCTGGCGCCACATGCCCGAGCGCGCGAAGCCGCCGGTGGCCTTGATGCGTGCACTGCGCCCGGCGATGGATTCGACCGCCGGCAGGATGCTGTGCAGGTTGAAGATCACGCCCTCGAGCACCGCGCGGATCATGTGCTCCTTGCGGTGGTGGATGCCCAGCCCGAAGAAGGAGCCGCGCAGGTCGGCGTTCCAGTAGGGCGCTCGCTCGCCGGTGAGGAAGGGGTGGAACACCAGTCCTTCGGAGCCGGCCGACACGCGCTCGGCGATGCGCGTGAGCACCTCGTAGGTGTCGATGCCCAGGCGCTTGGCGGTCTCGGCCTCGGCCGAGGCGAACTCGTCGCGCACCCAGCGCAGGATGATGCCGCCGTTGTTCACCGGCCCGCCCACCACCCAGCGCCGCTCGGCGAGCGCATAGCAGAAGGTGCGGCCCTCGGGGTCGGTCATGGGGTGGTCGACCACGGTGCGCATCGCGCCGCTGGTGCCGATGGTCACTGCCACCTCGCCGGGAGCCACCGCGTTCACGCCCAGGTTGGAGAGCACGCCGTCGTTCGCGCCGATGACGAAGGGCGTGTCGCGCGCCAGCCCCAGCTGCTTCGCCACGTCGCTCGCGAGGCCCTCGACGTGCCAGGTGGTCGGCACTGGGCGCGAAAGCTGTTCGGCGTGCACACCGGCGAGCGCGAGCGCTGCCTCGTCCCACTCGAGCCGTTCGATGTCGAAGAGGCCGGTGGCGGAGGCGATCGAATGGTCGACCTGCCACTGGCCGAAGAGCCGGAAGAACACGTACTCCTTGATGCCGACGAAGCGCGCGGCGCGCGAGAAGAGTTCGGCGCGCTCGTGGCGCAGCCACACCAGCTTGGCCAGCGGCGACATCGGATGGATCGGCGTGCCCGTGCGGCGGTAGATCGCGAGGCCATCCCACTCTTCGCGGATGCGCACGGCCCAGGCCGAGGCGCGGTGGTCGGCCCAGGTGATGCTGTTCGTGAGCGGCACGCCCGCGTCGTCGACCAGGATCAGGCTGTGCATCGCCGCGCTGAAGGACACGGCGAGCACGTCGGCGGGCGCGGCCTTGGCCTGCTTCACGCAGCTGGCGATGGCCGAGAGCACGGCCTCGAAGATCTGCTGCGGGTCCTGCTCGGCGGCGCCCGCCTCGGGCTGCAGCAGCGGGTATTCGGTCGCTTCGTGCGCCAGCACGCGCCCAGCGGGCGTGAAGGCCACGGCCTTCGTGCTGGTGGTTCCGATGTCGACGCCGATGACGATGCGACCCATGCTTTTCTCCTCAGACGACCATGTTCAGCAGCATGATGAAGACGATCGCCACGACCGAGATCAGCGTTTCCATCACGGTCCAGGTCTTGAAGGTCTCCGCCACGCTCATGTTGAAGTATTGCTTCACCAGCCAGAAGCCCGCGTCGTTGACGTGCGAAAGAATCAGCGAACCCGCGCCGGTGGCCAGCACCAGCAGTTCGCGGTTCACGCCCGGCACCATGGTCGCCAGCGGCGCGACGATGCCCGCGCCGGTGATGGTCGCCACCGTGGCCGAACCTGTGGCGATGCGGATCAGCCCCGCCACCAGCCAGGCCAGCAGGATCGGCGAGACCTGCGCATGCAGCGCCATCTGCCCGATCGCGTTGCCCACGCCGCTGGCCACCAGCATCTGCTTGAAGCCGCCGCCCGCGCCGATGATCAGCACGATGGCCGCGGTGGGCGCGAGGCTGTCGTCGACGAACTTCATGATCTGCTTCGAGGTGAAGCCGCGCGCGACGCCGAAGGTGTAGAGCGACAGCAGCAGCGCCGCCAGCAGCGCGGTGATCGGGTGGCCGATGAAGTCCATCCACTGGCGCACGATGTTCTTCTCGTCGAGCGCCACGTCGGCGAAGGTCTTCAGCAGCATCAGCGCCACCGGCAGCAGCACGGTGACGAGCGTGATCCCGAAGCCGGGCAGCTCGCGCGCCTCGGGCTCGCGCGCCAGCTGTTCCATCAGCTCGGGCGAGGCCTCGCCCGGCACGTACTTCGAGATGAACTTGCCGAAGACCGGGCCCGCGATCATCGCGGTGGGCAGGCCGACGATCAGGCCGTAGAAGATGGTCTTGCCGATGTCGGCGTTGAACACGCCGATGGCCAGCAGCGGCCCCGGATGCGGCGGCACCAGGCCGTGCACCACCGACAGGCCCGCCAGCAGCGGGATGCCGATGCGGATGAGCGACACGCCGGTGCGCCGCGCCACGATGAACACCAGCGGGATCAGCAGCACGAAGCCGATCTCGAAGAACAGCGGGATGCCGACCAGGAAGGCCGCGAACATCATCGCCCAGTGCACGCGCTCGCGACCGAAGGCGTCGATCAGCGTGCGCGCGATGCGGTCGGCACCGCCCGACTCCGCCATCATCTTGCCGAGCATGGTGCCCAGGCCGAGCACGATGCCCACGAAGCCCAGCACGCCGCCGAAGCCGTCCTGGAACGACTTCATGACCTTGTCCACCGGCATGCCCGAGGTCAGGCCCAGAAAGCCGGCGGCCAGCGTCAGCGCGATGAAGGGGTGCACGCGCCAGCGCGTGATCAGAAGGATCAGCCCGAGGATCGCCACCAGGGCGTCGACGAGCAGGAAGATCTCTTGGCTCATTCCGAACATGGGTTGTCTCCTGGATCCGGGCCTTTGCGAAAACAAGGCAAGGCGGCGGCCCGGTGGGCTGGACAGCTTCGGGACAGCGCTATCCTGCACGATTCAAAAAAAGCCCGCTCTGGTGGGCGCTCGGGTTTTTCCGAATCGGCCAGGGGCTGGGATAGCGCTATCCTAGGACAGCGCTATCCAAATCCGGATTGGTATTAACCCTGAGACACGCCCGACCATGGCCGACACCCCCGACCGCCCGCGCTCCCGCTCTTCCAGCCACGTCACCCTCGACGACGTGGCGCGCGCCTGCGGGGTGAGCCCGATCACCGTGTCGCGGGCGCTGCGCGGCGCGCGCAACGTGGCGCCCGAGCTGCAGGCCCGCGTGCAGGCGGCGGTCGACCAGCTCGGCTACGTGCCCAACGTGGCGGCGCGCGCGCTGGCCTCGGCGCGCAGCTCCCACGTGGCGGTGCTGATCCCATCGCTGACCAACCAGCTCTTCGTGGAGCTGCTCGAGGCGGTGCAGGACGCGCTGTCGCCGCACGGTTTCCAGTCGCTCATCGGCGTGACGCACTACGACCCGAGGCAGGAAGAGGCGCTGCTGCGCAGCTACCTCTCGCAGCGCCCGGCAGGCGTGCTGCTGACGGGCTTCGACCGGAGCGACGCGGCCGTGCAGATGCTGGAGCGCAGCAACGCGCCCTGCGTGTACCTGATGGAAACCTCGGCCGACGCGGGCGTGCACAGCGTGGGCTTCTCGCAGCGCGACGCGGGGCGCGCCATCGTGCAGCACCTGCTGCAAGGCGGCCGCCGGCGCATCGCCTATGCCGCCGGCCAGCTCGATCCGCGCGTGATGATGCGCCTGGAAGGCTATCGCGAGGCGCTGCGCGCGGCGGGCTGCCACGACCCCGCGCTCGAACTGCTGGTGCCGGGGCCGACTTCCATGGCGCTGGGCGGCCGCCAGTTCGAGGACCTGCTCGCGCGGCACCCCGACGTGGACGCCATCTTCTATTGCAACGACGACCTCGCCCAGGGCGCGCTGCTGGCCGCGCTGCGCAACGGCGTCGAGGTGCCGCGGCGCGTGGCGATCGCCGGCTTCAACGATCTGGGCGGCAGCGACCAGATGCTGCCGCCGCTGACCACCGTGCGCACGCCGCGCCGCGAGATCGGCGAACGCGCGGCCGCGATGCTGCTGGCGCTGATGCGCGGGGAGACCGTGGCCGAGCGAACGGTGGACCTGGGCTTCGAGCTGATGGCCCGGCAAAGCAGCTGAGGCCAGGCAACCGAAGGCGCGCGGCCTACAGCGCCAGCGCCGCCACCTCCGCGCTGCCCAGCGCACCGCCGTAGATGCGGAAGTCGTCGATGCGGCCCTTCAGGAAGGCATCGCTCGAATACTGCGAGCGGCCCAGCCAGTTCTGCGTGGTAGCGCCGAGGTCGGCGGGCGCGAGGCTCATCTGCGCGTTGGAGCCGGCTTCGACGCCGTCCACGTACAGGGTGCCCAGCGTGTCCGACACGGTCACCGCCACATGCACCCATCGGCCGATGGGCATCGCCGCCGAGCCGTCGATCACCTGTTCGTTGTAGCCGTGCTCGGTGGTGATGGAGAAGCGCGGCACGCCGCTGCCGTTGCGCACCGTCAGCATCATGTAGCGGCGCGTGCCGGAGCCGAAGTCGAAGACGCGCGACCAAGTCGCGAGCGTGTCGATGTAGAGCCAGGCCGCGATGCTGAAGTCGGCAATGTTCTTCGCCGCGCCGGCAGGCAGCGCCACGCAGCCGTTGGTGCCGCCAAGGGCGAGCGCGTTGCCCTTGCGTCCGGCGGTCCAGGTCGCGTCGCCCTGCAGTTCGCCGGCCGCGAACCGCCCGGTGGCGTCGGCAGCCTGCGTGCCCGCGGATTCGTCGAACTTCAGCTGCAGCAGCAGTTCGGCCCTGATCGCCGCGCGCTCTTCGTTGGAGGCGGCGCTCTCGCCTGATGCGCCGACCGCGACGACCACGTAGTACCAGACATCGTCGGGCGCGACACCGGCGTCGGTGAAAGTCAGCGTGTCGGTGATGCCCGATGCGATGTCGCTGTAGGGCCCGCCCGAGGTGCTCGCTCGCCTGACGGTGTAGCTCTGCGCATCGGGGCAGCCCCACCACGACAGCACCACCTGCGTGCCGCGCACGCGCGCCGTGAGCCCGCTCGGCTTGCCCGGCGCCGCGAACGGATCGCGCGTGAAGGTCAGCGTGCCGAAGCCCAGCTGGTCGCCGTTGCCGCCGTCGGACTCGGGGCGCATCTGTATCGCCTGCAGCGAGGTGTAGGGCGCGGCGACGCCCAGGCGGTTCGCGTAGTGGTTGTAGACGCTCTCCCAGACGGGGCGCCGGTGCCCCTGCCCCCCGGTCGCCAGCACCGACTGCGTGCCCTGCCTGTTGACGTTGGTGAAGAAGGGCACGGTGTAGAAGGTGCCGGTGCTGCTGTCGACGAGGTTCGACCTGGCGACGTACTCGGCGCCCGCGAGGAAGCGGTTGTTCTCGTAGCCGTAGGTGTCGTCGCCCTGGTTCCACGCCATCTCGTGGAAGGCGGCCGCCAGGCCGATGCCCAGCGTGCAGTGGCCCTGGTCGCGGCCGCTTTCCTGCCACTGGCCGAGGTAGCCCGGATGCACCTGGTAGACCGCCTGCAGGCCCGCGCCATTGCCCTGGCCGGCCTTGAAGTAGCCCATCGCCTCGTCGTAGATGTCGGTACGGTCGCACAGCACGCCGATGGCCAGCATCGAGGCGATGTTGCACAGGTCCCAGTTGGCCCAGTAGTTGGTGATTTCGGAGCCGTTGTGGTTGATCAGGAAGCTGTGGTTGAGCGGGTAGAACAGCGTGAGCATCATGTTCTGGAAGCGCGCGAAATCGCTCGCGGCCCAGCCCTCGTAGCTGCGCATGATCTCGCCCGCGTTCGCGAACTGGTAGCCGTAGATGCCGGCGGCGAGGAAGCGGTCGGAGTTGCCGGTGACCAGCGTCAGCGTGGACGACCATGCATTCAGGAAGACGACCGCGAGGTCGGCATAGCGCTTGTCCTGCGAGACCTTCCAGCGCAATGCGAGCTGGTAGGCGCGCGCGATGTCGATGTACATCTGCGCGAAGTTCTGGCCGTCTCCGCCGCGGATCACCGTGGCCAGCGGCCGCGGCGTGGCGCCGAGCTGCGAGCGGCCGCTGGAGGTCAGCGCTTTCCAGCCGTCGAGCCAGGGCTGTGCCTGCGCCGCGACCTTCTGGCGCATGCGCTCGAAGTCGGCCTCGGTGTGCAGCAGGCCGGGATGTACGAACTTTCGTGTCTGCGTGACCGGCTCTGTCGTTGCTGGTGCTGTTGTCGTGTCGACCGCGTCGGTGGCCGTGACCGTCGTCTGCGGCTGCCCGGTGGTGGCAGCGGTGGAGCCCTGCGTGCCGGTGGCCGCTGCCGGAAAGAAGAAGCTGCCTCCCCCTCCTCCGCAAGCCGTGGTCCCGAGGGTCAGGGCACTTGCCGTGCCCAGAAAGAAAACGCGGCGATCCAGGGAGAAGCCGTTCTTGTCGTCGTCCAACGCGTGCATCCTTGCAGAAACCTGTAAGGAGTCGATTCAGCAATCGGCATGCCCGCGCGCCTGCGCCGCCGCGCGGCGTGCCATTGCGCGCAGCGGTGAATGCAATGGCCTTGCATTGCGTCGCAAATGCATGCAGTGGCGTGACATTCGCTGTCACTCCCGCAAGCGGCGCGCCCAGGAATGTCAGTGCCAGCCGGTTCGCCGGACGCGTGGCGGGTTCAGGCGTCCTCCATGCGCGCATCCATATGCACGAGCTCGATGATGGCCTGCATCAGCGTGGCCGCGCTGACCGGCTTGAACAGCACCGGCACGCCCCACTCGCGCACGCGCTGCAGGCGCTCGGGCGCGGTCTCGCCGGTGATGAGCAGCATCGGCGCATCGAGCCTGAAGCGCTCGCGCAGCCGCAGTCCCACCTGCAGGCCCTCGGCACCGTCGCCCAGGCGGTAGTCGCACATCAGCAATGCGACAGGATTCAGGTCCGCGTCGGGCTGCGCAAGGACTTCCACTGCCTCGGCCTCGTCGGCCACCGCCACGACGTCGATGCCGTAGGCGCGCATGAGCTCGGTCATCGCCTCGCGGATGTCCTCCTCGTCGTCGATCAGCAGTACGCGCCCACCGAGTTCCGGCACCTGGAAGAAGTGGCGAACCGGCGATTCGAATTCCTGCAGCGGCAGGCTGTCCTGCGATGCCTCCGAGGGTTCGGCCAGCGGCAGCACGAGACGGAAGCGCGTCCCGCGCCCGGGGCGCGAGCGCAGTTCGACCCCGTGGCCGAGCAAGCGGCCGAGGCGCCGCACGATCGACAGCCCGATGCCCAGGCCGCGCGAGCGGTCGCGCCCCGGGTTGTTCACCTGGTAGAACTCCTCGAAGATGCGCTCCGCCTGCTCGGGGGCGATGCCGATGCCGGTGTCGCGCACCTCGATCCACACCTGCTCGCCGCGCCTGCGCGCCATCACGGTCACGCCGCCCTGGCGCGTGTACTTCAGCGCGTTGTCCACGAGGTTGGAAAGCATGCGGTACAGCAGCTGCGGGTCGCTGCGCACCCACAGGCCGCTGGCGCGCACGCGCAGTTGCAGCCGCTTGCGCTCGGCCTGCACGGAAAAGGTGTTGTGCAGAGGCAGCAGCAGCTCGTCGAGCCCCAGCGCGATCGGCACGGGCTGCACCACGCCGGCGTCGAGCCGGGAGATGTCGAGCATGGTGTCCAGCGATGCGCCGAGCGCGTTCACCGCGCGCATCAGCCGCTCGACGTTTCGCTCCTCGGGGCGGTGGCGCAGCGTGTTGCCCAAAGCGGCGCCGAACAGCGCGATGGCATGCATGGGCTGGCGCAGGTCGTGGCTGGCGGCGGCGAGGAAGTGGGTCTTCTCGGCGCTGGCGCGCTCGGTGGCGGCGATCTGCTCGCGCAGCTGCGCGGCGAGCGCCTCGTTCTCGAACTGCAGGATCAGCGTGGCCGTCAGCCGCTTGTTCTGCTTGACGCCCTCGCTCAGCGTCAGCACGAGGTTGACGAAGGCGAAGCCGGCCAGGAACCAGTTGAGCGCGCCGCCATACCAGGCCAGCGAGATGATGAGCCCGCTCATCATCGGAATGCCGTAGCCGAACATCGCGGTGCGCAGCGGCCAGCGCGCCTGCACCGCGCGGGTCCAGCTGCCCATGATGACCACCGTGACGAAAGTGGTCAGCATCGAGTCCTGGATGCTCACGAGGAAGAGGCTGCTGGGCGCGGTCACGGTGCTGACCGCTGTGACGATGCGGGTGTACTTCTTCGCCCACGCGGGCGTTTCCGACAGCGGCACCTGCGGCGTCCAGCGCGGCGTGACGATGGCGTACAGGTCCACCAGCACGATCGCGGTGATCAGCGCCACGATCAGCAGCCTGAAGGCCGGATCGACGAAGAAGTACCCGAAGCACCCGATGCCGATGGCGAAGCCCATGTGCGCGACGATGGCCGTGGTGTGGCCCGCGTACAGCGAGGCGACGTGCTCGCGCAGCACGCGCAACTCGAGCGTGGCGTCGACGGGCAAGCGCCCCGGGGCCGGATCGTTCTTCTTCATTTCCCTGGTCTCCCTTCGAGGCCCTCATCGCGCCCCGTTGCCTGCCGCGGCAGGGTCCGGCTCAGCGCAGGCTGCTGATCAACTGCGCGCGCGAGCGCATGCCGAACTGCAGCAGGATGCCCGCGACATAGTTCTTGACCGTGCCTTCGCTGATCTCGGCCAGCAAGGCGATCTCGTGGTTGCTCTTTCCCTCCAGCAGCCAGTTGAGCACCTGCAGCTGCCGCTTCGTGAGCTTGTGCCGGGCGTTGCTGGACGAAGGCGCCACGGCATCGGACGGCGCGGGCATGGCGGGAGGCTGGTAGTTCACCGCGTCGCCGCCCAGCAGGCCGCAGGCGCGGATGAAGCTCACGACTTCGCGCAGCGTGGCCGACTTCGGCAGGTACGCGAAGGCGCCCAGCGTCATCGCTCCCTGCGCGAGCGTGTCTTGCGCGAGCGTCGTGGTGCCGGTGCCCGAGAGCACCACGATGCGCGCCTCGGGATAGCGCGATCGGAATTCCATGAGCCCGCTCAGGCCCTGCGTGTCGGGCAGCGCCAGGTCGAGCAGCACCAGTTCGATCGCTTCCTGGTTGTCCTCGAAGACCGCCATGGCCTCGGCCAGGTTGCCGGCCTCTAGCACCTCGATGGGCGTGGCCGACACGTTGGCCTCCAGCAGCGCGCACACGCCCATGCGCACGAGGTCGTGATCGTCCACGACCAGGATGGCGCGCGGCCGCGCGGGGTCTCGCTGTCGCCGGGTCTCCTCGGCCGGGGATGCGGGCCTGTCGGTCTCTGTCATCCCCCGGATGCTATTTGCGACCCGTGGGGCACCGTAAGTGCCCAAAGTCATGGCCGCGCCCGGCAGGCTCAGAGCGGCTCCAGCCCCACCTTCTTCATCATGGCCTCGGTGAATACCATCTCTTTAGTGAAGCCGGTGGTGTAGGCCGAACCGTCCTGCATGTCGACCCTGCCGCCCTGCTCCTGCAGCGCCGCGACCACCCTGGGCTGCGCCAGCGCCTTTTCGAAGGCGGCGCGGATGCGCTGCACGATGGCGTCGGGCGTGCCAGCCGGCACCGAGATGCCGCCCCACGAGGTGAGCTCGGCCCCCTTCACGCCCTGCTCCGCCAGCGTGGGCACCTGCGGCAGCATCGGGTTGCGCGCGGTTCCCGCCACCGCGAGCGGGCGCAGCTTGCCCGCCAAGATCTGCGGGTAGGCCACCGCGAAGATCGGCATGCCGAACGCGACCTGATCGCCCAGCACCGCGTTGACCAGCTCCGACGCGCCCTTGTAGGGCGCATGCAGCGCGCTGGCGTTCTCGGCCGACAGCAGCATCTCCACGCCCAGATGCGAGGGCGTGCCCACGCCGCCGGAGGCGTAGGCCAGCCGCCCGGGGTGCGCCTTCGCCTTGGCCACGAGCTCGGCAAGGCTATGGATGTCGGAATTCGCGTTGACGATCAGCACCACGTCGGAACTCGACAGCCGCATCACGTGGCGGAAGTCCTTCAGCGCGTCGTAGCCCGGGTTGCGGTACATGCGCATGTTGGCGGCCATGGGTGCGGCCGAGTAGATCCAGGTGTAGCCGTCCGCCGGAGACTTGGCGACGATGCGCGCGCCGATGTTGCCGGCCGCGCCGGCCTTGTTCTCGATCACCACCGGCTGGCCGATGACCGGCGCCACCGCCTCGGCGAGGATGCGCGCGGTGATGTCGGGGCCGGTGCCGGCCAGGTAGGGCAGCACCCACTTGATGGGACGGCTGGGGTAGGCCTCTTCGGCCCGCGCGAGGCCCGTGCCCAGGGGCAGCAGCATGGCGGCCAGGGCGTGCCCAAGCAGCTTGCGGCGATGCGGATCGGTCATCGTCTTGTCTCCTGTCTCTTGTCTCTTTGTGTGCTTCTTCGCTTCGGAACGCGCAAGGCGTTCTCAACCCGCCTCGGACGCCAGCAGCTCCTTGGCGATGGTGTTGCGCTGGATCTCGCTGGTGCCGGTGAGCACGCGATACATGCGCAGCACGCGGAAGAGGAACTCCACGCGCCGGCCCTGCACGATGCCTTCGCCGCCGTGGATCTGCACCGCGCGGTCGGCCACGCGGAAGGCGGTCTCGGAGCAGAACAGCTTGGCCATGGAGGCCTCGGCGCGTGCGTCCGAGCCTGCGTCGATCTGGCGGGCGGTGTTGATCATCAGCGCGCGCGCCGCCGCGAGTTCGGTCGCCATGTCGGCCAGCATGTGCTGGATGGCCTGGAACTGGCCGATGGCGCGGCCGAACTGCTTGCGCTGCAGCGCGTAGTCGCGCGCGTCGCGCAGCGCCACCTGCGCCAGCCCGACCATTGCCGGGCAATGCAGCAGCCGGTTGACGGTGATGCGGCCCAGCGCCAGCGCCAGGCCCCGGCCCTGCTCGCCGATCAGGTTGGCGGCCGGCACGCGCGCGTTCTCGAACACGATGTTGCCGGTGCCCGACTGGCCGGCCATGGTCTTGTAGCCCGACTCCACGCGCACGCCGGGCGCCGCCAGGTCGACGAAGAAGGCCGACACCTCGCGCTGCGCGGGGTCGGTGGCGGTGGAGGCGACCAGCACCGCGAAATCGGCGAAGGGCGCGCCCGAGATGAAGCGCTTGCGGCCGTTGACGATGTACTCGTCGCCGTCGAGCACCGCGTGCGTCTGCACGGCGCCGGCGTCGGAGCCGGCCTGCTCTTCCGTCAGCGCGAAGCAGATGGCCTTCTCGGCCTCGGCCACCGGCACGATGAAGTTCCGCATCTGCCACGGCGTCGCGAAGCGTGCCAGCGCGCCCACGCGCGGCGGGCCGCTCAGCTCGCCGAACACATGCGGCGCGAAGGGCGAGCCGGTGGCGTAGATCGCTTCCTTGATGAGCGCGTGGTCGAGCACCGAGAGGCCCATGCCGCCCATTTTTTCGGGCAGTGTCATGCCGTAGAAGCCCAGCTCGCGCGAGCGCTTCCACACGCGCTGCAGCAGCTCGCGGGGCGCGCCGCGCTCGCTGTCGACGTCGTGCTCGCGCGCCAGGTCGGCCAGCTCGCCGTTCAGGAAGGCCTGCACGCGGCCGATGACTTCGGCGGCGCGCTCCGAGCCCTCGAAGGGGCCCGCGAAGATCGGTGCCATGTTGTTGATGGCGGGTGTCGTCGTCGCATCCATCTCAGTTCACCATCCTCTCCTGGCCTGCCCAGTACGGAGCCTGCACCGCCTTGCGCATCACCTTGCCGTTGGGGTTCTTCGGCAGCGAGGCCACGAACTCGATGTGGCGCGGGCGCTTGAAGCCCGCCAGCCGCTCGCCGCAGAAAGCGTCGATGGCCGTGCCCTCGGCCGCGCGGCCGGGCTTGAGCACCACGTGCGCCGCCACCGACTCGCCCCACTTGTCGTCGGGAATCGCGAACACGCAGGCTTCCTGCACCGCTTCGTGCTGGAACAGCACCGCCTCGACCTCGGAGGGATAGACGTTGAAGCCGCCGCTGATGACCATGTCCTTCTTGCGGTCGACGATGTAGACGTAGCCCTCCTCGTCCATGCGCGCGAGGTCGCCCGTGTGGTAGCGGCCGTTCTTCAGCACCTCGGCCGTGAGCTCGGGCGCGCGCCAGTAGCCGGCGAAGATGTCCTCGCCGCCGACCACGATCTCGCCGATCTCGCCGGTGGCCACCGGCTGGCCCGCGTCGTCGAGGATGCGCACGTCGCATTCGAGCAATGGGCGCCCGCACGAGGCCAGGCGCTCGGGCCGCGCGGCGCGGGCATGAAGGTGGTCGTGCGTGGTCAGCGCGCACACGCCAGAGGTGGTCTCGCCCGCGCCGTAGCCTTGCGACAGCACGGGGCCGAACACGTCCATGGCCTTGAGGATGCGCGCCGGCGCCATCGGCGCGGCGCCGTAGCCCAGGCGCTGCAGGTCGGGCAGCGGGCGGTATTGGCCCTCGAGCTCGCCCAGCAGCATGTTGATCATGGTCGGCACCATGAAGGTGTGCGTCACGCGGTCGGCGCGCATGTCTGCGATGAAGCGCGCGGGCTCGAAGCCGGAAAACAGTCGGATCGTCACGCCGCTGCAAAGCGCCGGCACGATCTGCATGCCCGAGGCGTGCGTGACCGGCCCCACCAGGCCGAGGATGTGCCCTTCGTGCATGCCCTCGGAGCGGATCAGGAACTTGCGCAGCTGCGCGAGCCGGTTGCCGAAGGTCTGCATCGCGGCCTTCAGCACGCCCGATGAGCCCGAGGTGTAGTGCAGCACCGCGAGCTCGTCGGCATGCACTTCCACCGGCGCGAAGACATCGCTGGCGCGGGCGAGCGCGGCGTCGTAGCTCGTCGCGGCATCGCCGTCCAGCAGCAGCAGGCGGGGCATCTCGCCGCGGATGTGCGCCCGGAAGCTCTCGGCGCGCTCGCTGGTGGTGACGATGATCGCGGCCTCGCTGTTGGCGGCGATCTCGCCCACCTCGCTCGGCGAGAGGCGCGAGTTGAACGGCGCCTTCACCAGGCCGGCCTTGTAGCAGGCGATCTCGATCTCGACGATCTCGGCGCAGTTGGCCAGGTAGATGCCCACGCGGTCGCCGCGCGCGAGGCCGAGGCCCAGCAGCGCGTTGGCGAGGCGGTTGCTGCGCTGTTCCAGTTCGGCGTAGCTGAGCGTGCGCGCGGGACTCATCACCGCGATGCGCCGGCCGTTGGCACGCGCGCTGCGCGCCACGAGAGCGCCGACATTGGCGACCACGCGCCTTGGGGGAATGGATGGGGGATTGATGCTTGTCTCCTGGGTGCCGCCCTTTGCGGTTCACGGCACTGTTCCAGAAGCGGCGCCGCAGGAGAAATACTGTTTGCTGATCCGCGGCCATCAACGGAATTGATGGCCCGTTGTGCCTCGGCGTGAGCTCAGCCGCGCATCATCCACTCGGCCATCCACTTGCGCTGCCTGATCAGGCTCCGTGCCTCGGAGGTCAGCGCATCCACCACCACCTGCGTGACGGCATCGAGCGGCCGCTCGGCGGTGACCAGCGTGTATGCGCGCGAAAGCTCCGGGTTCACCACGCGCGCGACCAGCCAGCCTTCGCGCGGCGCCGGGCTGTCGTTGAGAGCACAGGCCGGCACGAAGGTGAAGCCGGCGCCGCTGAGGTAGAGCGAGCGAATCACACGCGCGGAATCGTGCTCGTGGACGATGTTCAGCGGCATGCCGCGGGCGCTCGCCGCACCCTCCACTGCCTGCCGTATCGCGAATCGGCGCGACTGCAGCACCAGCGGTTGAGCGGCGGCGTCGGCGAGGTCGATCAGCGGATAGGCGGGCGCACCGGCATCCGGCTCCGTCGCGGAGCGCCGGCGGCCCGCGGGCGCCGCGCGCAGCAGCCGGGCGACGCGGCCATCGGTATCGCGTCCGCAGAAGTACATGCCCTCCTGCGCCATCGGCCTGCAGCGCAAGCCTTCGAGAGGCGGCGTATCGACCAGGATGCCCACGTCGGCGCGGCGCTCGAGCACGGCCTTGCACACCGTCAGGCTCAGGCCGTCGAGCACGAAGACGCGCACGCGCGGGTGCGACTCCTTGAGCGCGGCCAGCACCGGCCCCATCAGCAGCGAGGCGAGCAGGAACGGAATGGCCAGCGTGACCGAGCCTTCTGGCCCCTGCGGCAGGCGCTGGATGCGCTCGCGCATGGCCTCGGCGTCGCTCAGCAGGCGGCGCGCGTCGTCATACAGGCGCAGCCCGGCCGAGGTGGGCGTGACGCCGGCATGCGAGCGTTCGAAGAGCTGCACGCCGAGCTCGCTTTCCAGCTTCTTGATCTGCGCCGTGAGCGCCGGCTGCGCCACGTAGAGCGCTCCGGCCGCACGGGAGAGGCTGCCGGCTTCGAGCACGGCGATGAAATAGCGGAGTGTGCGCAGGTCCATGCTGGCTACTATGCCTCGCGGCGCCGCAGCGGCTCCGGCGATGGACTTGCGGGCCTGGCAAACCCTGATGGGCCATCAGACACATGTTTGAAAATCAGACACGCCATTTGTCTGAATCGACGACACCATCCGATCGACGGATCAGGAAATCTCTTGTGGATCAACGCGCAGGCGCACTGGCATACCCCATGCAAAGCACAGCCGATCCGATCCACAACACGCGCGGAATCATCGCGGGCCGCCGCCCTTCCCGTTTCGCGCCTGGAGACACCATGGACACCCTTCTTCAATCTCGCGCGGACGCGCCCCAGGCGCACGACAGCGTCGCCGCCTGGTTCGACCCGCTGCTGTCCGAAAGGCTCGCGCAGGCCGGCTTCGGCACGCTGGAGCAGCTGGCGCAACGCATCAACGATGCCGGCGTGACCTGGTGGTATCCGGTGCGGGGCATCGGCGTGAGGCGCGCCGAGCGCGTCGTGCAATGGCTGCACGAGCAGCAGCAGAGCACGGGCATGGAGGTGAACCTGCGCGGCCTGCGCGAACACGGGCGGGCGCGGTCGTCGTCATGCGCAGGCGCGCAGGCTGCGGTGGAGTGCGGCCCGGATAATGCGGGCTTCGTGTCAGCAGCAACAAGGCAAGGATGAGCGCCGCGGATTTTCTTTTTTCTCCCGAAGTACAGAAGCTGCTCACGGTCTTGTACGCGGCACCGGCCGACGAGCAGTTCCCGACCGCCGAACTCGCGCGGCGCGCCAGGCTGGCGGAACCCGAAGCCACGGCCACCGTCGGGCACCTGGTCAGCAGCGGCATCGTGAAGCGCCAGGCAGCGAAGGCCGAGCAGCCCGAGACCATCCGGATCGACCGCTCCTTCGTCTTCCACGACCAGCTGCGCAGCATCGCGCTGCGCTCCTTCGCCGCGGCGGAGCCGATCCGCTCCATGCTGCGGTCCAGGTTCAAGGACTCCGTCGTGCGCGCCTTCGTGCTGGGCGAAGACGAGCAGGGCACCTTGGAACTGCTGGTTGCGCACGGCCAGCTGGTGCCCGACGAAGCCGCCATGGCGGCGGCCTGCCAGAAACTGTCGAAATCCATGGGCAGGCATCTGAAGGTGCACGTCGTTCCGCTCACGCGGCTCAACGGCATGCCGCCGCGCGATCCGCTGGCGTCGAAGCTCGCCGCGGCCACGGTGCACGAGATCATCGCGCTGGGGGACACCAAGGCGGCGCTGCCCGTGGAACGTGGCGGGCTGCTGCAGGCGGCGAGGAAGAGGCTGGCGACGCTGGGCAGACCGGCAGCGTGATCCCCAGGAGAAGGACGACACCAGCAAGATGGCCGGCAACCCGGCCTGCCGCCGGGCGTGGCTGCAATCAGAAGACGCCGAAAACCTTCAGCAGGATGATCACGCCGATCGGTACGCCGCACAGCCAGAGGATGATGCTTTTCATGGGGGGTCTCCTGTTCATTGGAGCGGCAACCTTAGCGAGCGCCTGGCTGGCGCCGAGACGGAAAAGGACGGACGACGGGGTAGGCGCACTTCCACGCGCCGCGAGCCAATGCACGACGGCGCCCGCCGGACTCCGAAATAGAAAGAGCCGCTTTCCCCAAAGGGAAAGCGGCTCTCTATTTGCAAAAACTTGTCCGGCTTCAGAACGGAATGTCGTCGTCCATGTCATCGAAGCCCGACGACGACTTGGCCGGTGCCTGGCGCGGAGCCGGCGCCGGAGCGCGCGGTGCGGCCGCGGGTGCGCGCGGGGCGTAGCCGCCACCACCACCGCCGCCTTGCGAGTAGCCGCCGCCACCGCCGTAGCCGCCGTCGTCATCGCTGGGACCCGACGGGCCGCCCTGGCCCTGGCGGCTGCCGAGCATCTGCATCTGGTCGGCGCGGATCTCGGTGGTGTACTTTTCGATGCCGTCCTTGTCGGTCCACTTGCGCGTGCGCAGGCTGCCTTCGACATACACCTGCGAGCCCTTGCGCAGGTACTGGCCGGCGATTTCGGCCAGGCGGCCGTTGAAGACGATGCGGTGCCACTCGGTGGCTTCGCGCATTTCGCCGCTTTGCTTGTCCTTCCAGCGATCGGTGGTGGCCACTGTGACGTTCGCGACCTGGTCGCCGCTCGGGAATGTACGCATCTCGGGGTCTCGCCCCAGATTGCCGACGACGATGACTTTATTGACCGATGCCATATGCACTGCCCCTGATAAGTAGATGGAGGAGAAGGTTGAGAAGAACCCTCGATTGTGCCCCAAGGCGACCGCTCTCTTTCTCCCCCGGTGCCAGAATGGGCGCTTGCGATGAACCGGGAACCTGACTTTTTCGAGCATCTGCGCGCCGAGCTGTCCAGCGGCCGCGTCTGGCTCGACCGCGCCATCGTGCTGGGCTACGCCATCGCGGCGGGCCTCTTCGTGGTGGGCTTCACGCTGGCCAGCGACTGGGTCTTCGGCCAGTTCCACCGCTTCTACCGCGCCTGGCCCTGGGCGGTGCTGCTGACCACGCCGATGCTCACGGCCGGCATCGTCTGGTTCACCCTGCGTTTCTTCCCCGGAGCTGGAGGCTCCGGCATTCCCCAGATCAAGGCCGCGCTCCACCCGGCCCTGCCCGGGGAGCGGCGCTTCGTGTTCGCCTCGCTGCGGTTGACGGTCGCCAAGATCGGGCTGGGCGTGGCGGGCTTCGCAGCCGGCCTGTCGATCGGCCGCGAGGGGCCTTCGGTGCAGGTGGCGGCGGGCGTGATGCAGCATGCGCGGCGCTGGCTGTCGCCCAACACGTCCATCGACGGGCGCGCGCTGCTGGTGGCCGGCGGCGCGGCCGGCATCGCGGCGGCCTTCAATGCGCCGCTGGCGGGCGTGGTGTTCGCCATCGAGGAGTTGTCGGGCCGGCTGGAGGCGCGCTCCAGCGGGCTGATCATCACGGCCATCGTGCTGGCGGGCCTGGTGGCTGTGTCCGCCTTCGGCAACGTCAGCTATTTCGGCGTGATCCGTGTGCCGCGGCTGGGCTGGGACGTGCTCGGGCCAGGCCTGCTGGTCACGCTGCTGAGCGGCGCCGCGGGCGGCCTCTTCGCGCGGCTGCTGATCGCCTCGCTCACCGGCACGGCCGGGCGCTTCAATCGCTGGCGGGCGCGCTTTCCGGTGCGCTTCGCGGCGGTCGGCGGGCTGGCTGTGGCCGTCATCGGGCTGGTCACGGGCGGCGTCACCTTCGGCGCGGGCTCGGAGGCAGTCAAGCAGATGCTGCAGGGCCACGACGAGCTGACGCCGCTGTACACCGTGCTCAAGTTCGTCGCCACTTGGCTCACGGCGTGGTGCGGCGTGCCGGGCGGGATCTTCGCGCCGTCGCTGTCCATCGGCGCGGGCATCGGCGACGCGGTGGCCCGGTTCGCAAGCAGCGAGCAGGGGCCGGCGCTCATCGCCATGGGCATGGCCGGCTTCCTCGCGGCGGTGACGCAGGCGCCGCTGACCGCCTTCATCATCGTGATGGAGATGGTCGACGGCCACTCGATGGTGCTGAGCCTGATGGCCGCCGCGATGCTGGCCAGCCTAGTCTCGCGCATGATCAGCCGGCCGCTGTACGACACGCTGGCCGAGCACATGGTGAGCCGTGCGATCAGCACCTCCGCCGGCACCGAAGCGGTGCACCCGCCGCCGGCAGAAACCCCGAAGTCCGAACCGCCGGTTCCCTCCGGCTCGCCATGAAATCGTCGGCGGTCTATCATGTCCGGTTGCCCTCGGACGATCGCCTCCCTTGAATTCAAAAGCCACAGCCCACACCGCAGCCGACGCGGAAAGCGCTCGCGACGCTGAACTCGAACGAAACACCTACCTCGGCGCGGTGCTGGCGCAGCAGCGCATCAGCATCCGGGGTGCGCGCACGCACAACCTGAAGAACGTCGATCTCGACATCCCGCGCAACAAGCTGGTGGTCATCACCGGCCTGTCGGGCTCGGGCAAGTCGAGCCTGGCCTTCGACACGCTCTATGCCGAAGGGCAGCGGCGCTACGTCGAGAGCCTGTCGGCCTATGCGCGGCAGTTCCTGCAGCTCATGGACAAGCCCGACGTCGACGTGATCGAGGGCCTCTCGCCCGCGATCAGCATCGAGCAGAAGGCCACCAGCCACAACCCGCGCTCCACCGTGGGCACGGTGACCGAGATCCACGACTACCTGCGCCTGCTGTACGCGCGCGCCGGCACGCCCTACTGCCCCGACCATCACCTGCCCTTGCAGGCGCAGACCGTGTCGCAGATGGTCGACGCAGTGCTGGCGATTCCCGACGAGCCGCGCCTGATGATCCTGGCGCCCGTGGCGCGCGAGAAGAAGGGCGAGTTCGTCGAGCTCTTCGCCGAGATGCAGGCCTCCGGTTACGTGCGTTTCCGCGTCGACGGGCAGATCTACGAATACAACGACCTGCCCAAGCTCAAGAAGACCGAGAAGCACGACATCGACGTCGTCATCGACCGCCTTCGCGCGCGCCCCGACATGCAGCAGCGCCTGGCCGAGAGCTTCGAGGCCGCGCTGCGGCTGGCCGAGAGCCGCGCCATCGCGCTGGAGTTGGGCGCCGAGGGAGCGCCCGACAGGGAGCACCTGTTCAACGCCAAGTTCGCCTGCCCGATCTGCCACTACTCGCTGTCGGAGCTGGAGCCGCGCCTGTTCTCGTTCAACTCGCCCGTGGGCGCGTGCCCGACCTGCGACGGCCTGGGCAGCCGCGAGGTGTTCGATCCGGCGCGCGTGGTGGCGTTTCCGTCGCTGTCGCTGGCCAGCGGCGCCATCAAGGGCTGGGACCGCCGCAACGGCTACTACTTCAGCATGATCGAGAGCGTCGCCAGGCACTACAAGTTCGACGTCGACGCGCCCTTCGAATCGCTGCCGGCCTCGGTGCAGCAGGTGCTGCTGCACGGCTCGGCGGCGGAAGAGATCAAGTTCAACTACACCATGGAGTCGGGCAACTTCGCGGGCAAGAAGCTCACGAAGAAGCATCCCTTCGAAGGGATCATCCCGAACATGACGCGGCGCTACCGCGAGACCGACTCGGTGATGGTGCGCGAGGACCTCGCGCGCTTTCGCAACATGCAGCCCTGCCCCGACTGCGGCGGCTCGCGCCTTCGCCCCGAGGCGCGCAACGTTTTCCTGGTCGACGAGAGCGGCGCGGAAAACGGCGCCGAGCGCCCGCGCATGGCGATCTTCGAGCTCAGCCGCCTCACGCTGCGCGACTCCCTCGACTGGTTCCAGAAGCTCAAGCTGCGCGGCGCCAGGGCAGAGATCGCCGACAAGGTGGTGCGCGAGATCGGCCTGCGCCTGAAGTTCCTCAACGACGTGGGCCTGAACTACCTGAGCCTCGACCGCAGCGCCGAGACGCTGTCGGGCGGCGAAGCGCAGCGCATCCGGCTCGCCTCGCAGATCGGCTCGGGCCTCACGGGCGTGATGTACGTGCTCGACGAGCCCAGCATCGGCCTGCACCAGCGCGACAACGACCGCCTGATCGGCACGCTGAAACACCTGCGCGACATCGGCAACAGCGTGATCGTGGTCGAGCATGACGAGGACATGATCCACGCCGCCGACCACGTGATCGACATGGGCCCCGGCGCCGGCGTGCACGGCGGACGCGTGATGGCGCAGGGCACGTACGCCGAGGTCTCGTCCAACCCCGACTCGCTCACCGGCCAGTACCTCTCGGGCGCACGCAGGATCGAGGTGCCGAAGCATCGGACCGCATGGCTGCCGTCGACGAAGCAGCCCGCCTTTCATGAAGGCAAGAAGCCCCCTCGCTTTCCGCCGAGCCCCGCCGCCGAGCGCCGCGCCGCGCGCGAGGCCGCGCATCTCGCCACGCAGACCGACCTGCAGGAAATCCGCGTGGTCGGCGCCACGGGCAACAACCTGAAGAACGTGAGCGTCGCCTTCCCCGTCGGCCTGCTGACCTGCGTGACGGGCGTGTCGGGCTCGGGCAAGTCCACGCTGGTGAACGACACGCTCTACACGTCGGTGGCGCGCACGCTCTACCGCGCGCACGAAGAACCGGCGGCGCACGAGTCGGTGGAAGGCATCGAGTACTTCGACAAGGTCATCAACGTCGACCAGAGCCCCATCGGCCGCACGCCGCGCAGCAACCCGGCCACCTACACGGGCCTGTTCACGCCCATCCGCGAACTCATGGCCGAGACCAACACCGCGCGCGAGCGCGGCTACGGCCCGGGCCGCTTCAGCTTCAACGTGGCGGGCGGGCGCTGCGAGGCCTGCCAGGGCGACGGCGTGGTCAAGGTCGAAATGCACTTCCTGCCCGACGTGTACGTGCCCTGCGAGGTCTGCCACGGCCAGCGCTACAACCGCGAGACGCTGGAAGTGCTCTACAAGGGCAAGAACATCGCGCAGATCCTGGAGATGACGGTCGAGGCCGCGCACGACTTCCTGAGGGCCGTGCCCACCATCGAGCGCAAGCTGCGCACCCTGCTCGACGTGGGCCTGAGCTACATCAAGCTGGGCCAGTCGGCCACCACGCTCTCGGGCGGCGAGGCTCAGCGCGTGAAGCTGGCGCTGGAACTCAGCAAGCGCGACACCGGCCGCACGCTCTACATCCTCGACGAGCCGACCACCGGCCTGCACTTCGCCGACATCGAGCTGCTGCTGAAGGTACTGCACCAGCTGCGCGACGCGGGCAACACCATCGTCGTCATCGAGCACAACCTCGACGTCATCAAGACCGCCGACTGGCTCATCGACATGGGCCCCGAAGGCGGCGCCGGCGGCGGCACGGTGGTGGGCCAGGGCACGCCGGAGGAGATCGCGGCGAACGAGGCGAGCCATACGGGGCGGTATCTGAAGCGGCTGCTGTAGCCAGGCCGCTCCCTGCACGAATGGCCGGGCCGCGCCACAATCGCGCCCCATGCCCTCCTTCACCCCGCGCCAGTTCGTCATCCTCGTTCTCCTGACCCTCGCCTGGGGTTTCAACTGGCCGGTGATGAAGCTCGGCGTGGCCGACTATCCGCCGCTGGGCTTCCGCGCGATCTCGATCTGGCTCGGGCTGCCGGTGCTGGCCGTCGCGCTGGTGTGGCTCAAGGTGCCGTTCCGCGTGCCTCGCAGCGCATGGCCCGAGCTGGTGTGGCTGGGCGCCACCAACATGTTCGTCTGGCACGCCTGCATCATCCTCGCGGTGAAGGCGCTCTCGGGCGGGCGCGCGGCGATCCTGGGCTACACGATGCCGGTGTTCTCCGCCGTCATCGGTGCGCTGCTCTTCTCTGCGGCGCTCACGCGGCGCGCATGGCTGGGCGTGGGTGCCTGCGCGATCGGCGTGGGGCTCTTGCTGTGGCACGAGCTCACGAACCTCTCTGGCCGGCCCGGCTACGTGGCCCTGGCACTGGTGGCCGCAGCCACATGGGCGCTGGGCACGCAGCTTCTGCGCCACACGCGCATCGGCCTGCCTACGCTCACGCTCTCGTTCTGGATGACGGCGATGACTGCGGTGGTGATGACGGTGCTGTCGCTGCTCTTCGAGCGCGACCAGCTCTACTGGCCCAACGGCGTGACGTGGGCTTCCATCGGCTACAACGCGGTGCTCATCTTCGGCTTCGCGCACGCCGCATGGTTCTACCTCGCACGAGGCCTGCCGCCCATCGCTTCGACGCTGAGCGTGATGTTCATTCCGGTGCTCGGCGTGTTCAGCGGCGCGGTGTGGCTGGGCGAGGTCGTGCACTGGCAGGACTGGGTGGCGGTCGCGCTGATGGTGGTCGCCATCGCCTCGGTGCTCTGGCCCTCGCGCAGCGCGGCGAAGGCCTGAGCGCGCCTTCTTTTTTCAGGTCGTCGTCTGCACGTGCAGGCGGCTGGTCTTGCAGCGGTGCAACGCCCGGTAGTGCTCCAGCGGCCTGCCGTTGGCGCCGTAGGCGATCGACTCGATGCGCAGCAGCGGCTCCGGCTGCGGCAGGTTGAGCAGCTCGCAGGTATCGGCATCGGGCAGCACGGCGTCGATCCAGCGTTCGGCGCGCACCAGGCGCAGCCCGTACTGGCGGCGCAGCACGTCGTAGAGCGAGCGGTCGTCCAGGCGCGTGCGGTGCAGGCCGGGCGCGAGGTCGGCGGGCACCACGGTCTCCACCAGCAGTCGCAGTTCGCCGTCGACGCTGCGCAGGCGCTTGAGCGCCACCACCTGCGTGTCGTCGGTCAGGCCGAGCGAGGCGGCTTCCTGCTCGGTGGGCGCGCGCAGCTCCTGCGTGAGGATCTGCGTGCGCACCGAGCGGCCCTTGCGCTCCATCTCGTCGGAGAAGCCGAGCACGGTGGAGACGAAGTCTTCGTCGCGCTCGCGCGCCGACACGAAGGCGCCGCGGCCCTTGATCTTGTAGATGAGGTTGTTGCGCACCAGGTCGGCCAGCGCCTCGCGCACCACGATGCGCGAGATGCCGAACTGTTCGCCCAGCTCGGCCTCGGACGGCAGCTTGGCGCCGATGGGCAGCACGCCCTGCAGGATCTGCATGCGAAGCGCGTCGCGGAACTGGGCCCACAGCGGGGACTCGGAGTCGCGGTCGAGCACGGTCGAAATTTCGGTCGGAGAGTTCACGTCGAAGCTTGGCCCAGGGCCTGAGGAGTCATCAATGATGCATCGAAAGATGAGGGTGCATCCGCGGCCACCGGCGAAAGCCGCACGCCGTGGCGTTCGCGCAGGGCGGTGGCACAGGCCTGCAGCTCCGCGTGCTGCTGCGCGGCGTCCCAGCCCAGCGCATCGGCGGCGATGCCTGCGATCTCGGCGAGCGCGGCATCGGTGACCAGCCCGCGGATGGCCAGCAGCGTGCGGCGGATCACGAGGTCGTCGAGATGCACCACGCCGGTCTCGAGGCAGAGGTACGAAAGCTCGGCCACCGAATAGCCCGGCGCGTGGCGCAACGGCATGTCGCCCGATGCGGCGAGGCGCTGCGCCAGCGGCAGGGCCTTCGATCCGTAGCGCTTCAGCAGCACCTGCGCGCGCGTGCGGCTCATGCCCGAGGCGGCGACCAGGCGATCAAGAAAACGCTCGACGGCCTGCGCATCCACCGGCAGCTCGGCGCCGCCGCCGATGGGCAGCATGTCGGTCGAGGCTGTGCGGGGACGGCCAAGTTGCTTCAGCACTTCATTGACCGCCTCTTCCGCGAGCGCGCGGAAGGTCGTCCACTTGCCGCCGACCAGGCCGACCACCGGAATGTCGCGCGTGGCGCTGGGCGGATCGAGCACCACCGAATGGTCGCGCGAGATCTGCCCCGGCTTGTCGGCGTCGGAGCGCGCAAGGGGCCGCACGCCGACGTAGGTGTAGACCACGTCGCCACGTCCGAAGCGCAGGTTGGGGAACACCTCGGCCAGCACTTCGAGCAGGTAGTCGACCTCCTCGGGCTCGGTCTCGATCCTGTCGGGGTCGTCCACCGGGATGTCGGTGGAGCCCACGAGCACGCGGTCGAGAAAGGGATAGACGATGCACACGCGCCCATCCACCGCCTCGAAGTAGGCCATGCGGCCCTGCAGCGCGTCGCGCAGCGGGGGATGGTCGAGCACGAGGTGCGAGCCCTTGGTGCCCATCACGCGCGGGCCGGCGCCGCCGAGCACCGCCGTGCTGCGGTCCAGCCACGCGCCGCTGGCGTTCACCACGGTGTCGGCCGTCACGCGGACCAGCGCGCCGGTGATCTCGTCGCGCAGCGTGATGATGTTGCCCGCGCAGCCCATCACGCGGCAGTAGTTGGCCGCGGCCGAGCGCGGCTGGTCGCGGCAGGCGTCGCCGATGAGTTCGAGGATGAGCCACTCCGGGTGGCTGATCCATGCGTCGAAGAAGGTGGCCGTCCAGCGCACCGCGGAGCGGAACAGGCTGCGGTCGCCCGGCGGCACGCGGCTGATGCGGTGATTGGGCATCACGCGCTGTCGGCGGCCCAGCAGGTCGTACAGGCGCAGGCCCGCGGCCACCGCCAGCAGGCCGCGCGTGCGCTGCGGCGGCGTGCGGCCGAAGAACTTGAGCGCGCTGCTCATGAGGCCGCCGAAGAAGCTCGACAGCGGCACCACCGTCTTCAGCGGCTGCACCAGGTGCGGCGCGTTGCGCAGCAGCAGGTTGCGCTCGCGCGTGGCCTCGGCCACCAGCGAGAAGCTGCCGTTCTCCAGGTAGCGCAGGCCGCCGTGGATCATGCGCGAGGGCGCGCTGCTGGCGCCCGCGCTGAAGTCGCCCTTGTCGACGATGAGGCAGTCCACGCGCTGCAGGCACAGGTCGCGGAACACGCCCACGCCGTTGATGCCGGCACCGATGATGACGGTGGAGAAATGACGGTCCGCGAGCGATGCAGGGCGCACGAAGGGCAGTTGCCACGCGCTCATCGGGAAACCTCCGCGCTGCGCGCTGCGGTGCTGTCGGCGGCGGCCGTCACGCCGCCCGCCAGATGGGAAAACACAGGAGACATGGTGTCGATCAGTTCGTTGAAGCCGGCGCTGAAGTCGGCGTGGGCGCGCGCCAGGGCGGCGTCGGGTTCGACGGTGTCGCAGGGCGCGAGCAAGGCGCTGCCCTGCTCCGCGCGGTCGATGCCTTGCGACATGGCGGCATGGATGGCGGCGCCGCGCGCGCCGGTTTCGTCGTCGGCGCAGCGCTCGACCGGGTGGCCGAGCAGGCCTGCGAGCAAACGCACGAGGCGCGTGTCGCTCGCGCCGCCGCCGAGCACGGTGCACGCGGACACCGGCAGCCCGCAGGCCGCGAGCCGCGCGATGTGGCGCGCATGCAGCGCCGCGACCGCATCGACCACCGCGCGCGCCATGTCGCCGCGCGTGTGATGGCTCTTGAGGCCGACAAAGCCCGCCGTGACCCCACCGCCGCCGTTCACGAAGGGCAGGAAACGCAGGCCGCCCGCGCCGAGCGGCACCGACATCGCGAGGTCGACCACCGCACGCGCATCGGGCAGGCCGAGCACGCCGGCAAGCCACGCGATGTTGGCCATCGACGAGGGGCTGTTCTCCATGTAGAGCCGCTTGTCCTCGCGGCCGAAATTCACGACGGCGGCCACCGCGGGCTTGGGCTCGATCACCGGCCCGATGACGGCGTTGACGCACCAGGTGCCGAAGACCGACACCGCGCGCGAGCGCCCTTCGGCGCAGATCGCGGTCATCGATGCAAGCAGGTCGATGGCGCCCATCGCCACCGGAATGCCCGCTGGCAGGCCGCACAGCGCGGCTTCGGAAGGCCGCAGCCTGCCGAGGAGTTCGCCGCTGGGCACCAGCGGACCGAAGACGCGAGGGCCGAGATCGGCGATGCCTGAAGCATCGAAGGCCGCCTGCGACCACGTGCCCGTCGCGATCGACACCAGCCCGGCCGTGCTCGCATCGCTGGCATCGGTGGCGATCTCGCCGGTCAGCAGGAAGCCGAGGTAGTCCTTCGCGAACAGCAGCCGGCGCACCGCGCCGCGCTGCACGGCGTCGGTGCCCAGCAGCTCGGCCGCGATCACGGTGGGCTGGCCGGGCCAGGGCTGGCAGCCCACGTCGGCGAAGAGCGCCGGGCCGTGGCTCAGAGCGAGCGAGCGGGCGCGCGCGTCGGCGCGCTGGTCGGTGGAGGCGATGGCGCGTCCGCCCACGAGCTCGTTGCGTGCATCGAGCGCGTAGAGCCCCGCGCCGTGGCCGGTGCAGCCGATGGCGCGGACCTCCGACACACGGTCTCCGAGTTGATGGGCGACGTCGCGCAGGACGTGGGTCAGCGCGGCGCGGATCGCCGAGGCTCCCACTTCGCATCCCCCTCCGGGCAGCCGGTCGTGCGGCAATGGCATTCGTGACAGGGCGACGCTGCGGCCACTCCCGGCTTCCAGGGCCAGGGCTTTCAGGCTGCTCGACCCCATGTCGATGCCGATCAGTATGTTTGGCTTCATGTCATAACAGCTTCGGCTGAATAAAAGCGGCCTGCCAGTAGCGTTTCCCCTAGTTATCCCTTCAAATGGCCAGCGCGTACATTCTAGCCTGTCATAACAACTGATGTGACAACAAGGTTCCGAGAGCTGCCCTGAAAAGCGGCATCCACAAGCTGTGCACCCAACGTGAGGAGACAAAGAATGAGGCGTAATTTCCTGAAGTCCGCCGCCGCAGCCGGCATCGGCCTGGCCGGCGCGAGCGCGTTCGCGCAGCAGCAGGCGGCTGCCCCCGCGGCCGGCGGCGGCCTGCGCGGCAACCCCAGCGACGTCTACGTGATGAACGTGATGGTGTCGGGGGTCGAGTACTGGTTTCCGGTCTACGAAATGATGAAGCAGCTCGGCCGCACGCTGGGCGTGAAGACGCGCTACACCGGCACGCCCGAGTACGACGTGAACAAGCAGCTGGCGTCCTTCGAGCAGGAACTGGCACGCAAGCCCGCGGGCATCCTGCTGCACCCGATGAACCCCGACCCGTTCATCGAGCCGATCAACCGCGCGGCGGCGATGGGCATCCCCGTCGTCACCTTCGCGGCCGACTCGCCCAACTCCAAGCGCACCTCGTTCGTCACCTCCGACAACGACCGCGAAGGCAACCAGGCAGCCGACGCCATCGCCGCCTCGCTGGGCGGCAAGGGCGAATACGCGGTGCTGGAGAACCCGGGCCAGGACAACCACGACCGCCGCATCGCCGCCTTCATCAACCGCATGAAGACGAAGCACCCCGGCATGAAGCTGGTGGGCCGCGCCGCCAGCAACCAGGACCCGAACAAGGCCTACCAGGCGGTGCTGAGCCTCGCGCAGGCCAACCCGAACCTGGGCGCCCTCTTCATGCCCGAGGCCAACTCGGCCCTCGGCGCGGCGCAGGCCAAGGTGGAGACCAAGAAGAACATCAAGGTGATGTGCTGCGACGTGAACGCCAAGATCCTCGACATGATCAAGTCGGGCGACGTGTTCGGCGCCATCAACCCCAACCAGGGCATGCAGGGCTACATGGGCATGATGATGCTGTTCCTGGCCAAGAACCCCGGCCTCATCGACCCGATGAACGACGCCAAGCGCAATGGCACCAACCCGATGGCCGTGCCCTTCCTGGACAACGGCCTGTCGGTGGTCAGCAAGGCCAACGCCGACGACTTCTACTGGGACAAGTACCTCGCCCGCCGCGGCACCAAGGGAATCGGCGAGTGAACGCAGTGGGCGCATTGCTCGAACTGCGCGGCATCAGCAAGCGCTTCGGCGCTTCGCGCGCGCTCACGGGCGTGGACTTCTCGCTGCGCCGCGGCGAGATCCACGCCCTTTGTGGCGAGAACGGCGCGGGCAAGTCCACGCTGATGAACATCATCGACGGCATCCACCAGCCGGACGAAGGCACCATCTCGCTGGACGGCCAGGCGGTTGTCATCGACGGCCCCGCGCATGCGATGCGCCTGGGCATCGGCCTGGTGCACCAGGAGATCGCCCTGTGCGGCGACGCCACGGTGGCCGAGAACATCTTCATGCCGGAGATCAACGCCGGCAGGAGCGCGTGGATGAACTACGCGAACCTCAACGAACGCGCCGCCAGGGTGCTTGAGCGGCTGGGGCAGGACGTCGATCCCGCCGCGCTGGTGAAAGACCTGAGCATCTCCACGCAGCAGCTCATCGAGATCGCGAAGGCGCTCACGCTCGACTGCAAGGTGCTGATCCTCGACGAGCCCACCGCCGCGCTCACCGACAACGAATCGGCCGCGCTCTTCAGGGTGCTGCACGACCTCAAGGCGCAGGGCATCGGCATCATCTACATCAGCCACCGCATGGCGGAGATCTTCGCGAACTGCGACAGCGTCACGGTGCTGCGCGACGGCCGCAACGTACACACGGGCCCGCTGGCCGAGCTCGACGCCGACGGCCTGGTGCGCCGCATGGTCGGGCGCGACCTGGGCAATTACTACCCGCCGAAACAGGAAGAGCCCGCATCGGGCGAGCACGTGCTCGAGGTGACCGACATCGCCGACGGCGAACGCGTGCACGGCGTGTCGTTCAGGCTGAAGCGCGGCGAGATCCTCGGCATCGCGGGCCTCATGGGCGCCGGCCGCAGCGAGCTCGCCGAGACCATCTGCGGCCTGCGCACGGCGCGCGGCGGCAGCGTGCGGCTGCGCGGCAGGCCGCTCGCCATCCGCAAGTACAGCGACGCGCTGCGCGAAGGCATCGCCTACCTCAGCGAGGACCGCAAGGCGGCGGGCGTGTACCTCGATCTGCCCATCGCGCAGAACATCGCCTCGATGGCGCTCGCGCGCGTCAGCTCGCGCTTCGGCCTGCTGCAGCGCGCGGCCGAGCACAAGCTGGCGGTGAGCCTTGGCGCGAGGCTCAAGCTCAAGTCGGACGGCGTGGACATCGACGTGGCCAGCCTCTCCGGCGGCAACCAGCAGAAGGTGGCCATCGCCAAGCTGCTGGCCACCAATCCCTCGGTGCTGCTGATGGACGAGCCCACGCGCGGCGTGGACGTGGGCGCCAAGTCGGAGATCCACCACATCCTGCGCGACCTGGCCAGCCAGGGCGTGGGCGTGATCGTGATCTCCTCGGAGCTGCCCGAGATCATCGGGCTGTGCGACCGCGCACTGGTGATCCGCGACGGCCGGCTCGCCGGCGAGGTGCAAGACAAGGACATGACGGAAGAGGCCCTGCTGCGGCTGGCCTCGGGACTTTGCGAAGAGGAAACGACAGCATGAACTACCCAGCACAACTGGACGCGGGAGCCGCCGGCCTTGCGCCACGACAGACGACCGAGGGAGGAGGAAAGGGAGGCCCCGTGAAACCCGCCAGCAAGCTCGCCAGCATGCGCGAGCTGGGCCTGTTGATCATCATCGCGGCGCTGTGCGTGGGCATGAGCTTCGCGTCGCCCTACTTCCTCACCTGGGACAACGTGCGCGCGATGCTGCTGTCGTTCTCCATCGAGGGCATCGTGGTGGTGGGCATGACCATCCTGCTGATCGTGGGCGGCATCGACCTCTCGGTGGGCTCGGTGGTGTGCTTCGCGATGGTGGTCACCGGCAAGCTCTTCCTCATGGGATTCGACCCGTGGACGGCGGGGCTCATCGCCATCGCGGCCAGCGCCATGATCGGCGCGATGATCGGCGGCTGCGTCACGCGCATCGGGCTGAACCATTTCATCGCCTCGCTGGCCTTCATGGTGATCGTGCGCGGCCTGTGCCTGGCGCTCACGCAGGGCACGCCGCAGTCGCTGTTCTCGCTGCCGGCGGAGTTCAAGTTCATCGGCCAGGGCACGCTCTTCGGCGTTCCGGCGGTGATCCTGATCTTCCTGGCCATCGTGGTGGTGAGCGACTTCGTGCTGCGCCGTTCCTCGCTGCTGCGCCGGGTGTTCTACACCGGCAGCAACGAGAAGGCGGCGCTTTACTCCGGCATCCGCGTGGGCCACGTCAAGTTCTGGGTCACGGTGCTGTGCGCCGCGTCGGCCGGGCTCGCGGGCGTGATCTACACCGCGCGCTTCGGCGCCGCCACGCCCACCTTCGGCGTGGGCATGGAGCTCAACGTGATCGCAGCCGCGGTGATCGGCGGCGCCAGCCTGAAGGGCGGCTCGGGCACGGTGCTCGGCGCGGTGCTGGGCCTGGCGCTGCTGTCGGTGGTGACCAGCTCGCTGATCCTGCTGGACGTGTCGCCCTACTGGCAGGACGTGATCAAGGGCCTGATCCTGCTCGCGGCCGTGACCATCGACCACCTCATGAACACGAGAAAGACCAAGCGATGAGCAACAGCAGCACCATCAACGCATCGGACATGAAGAAGACCGTTCTCGGCCCCTCGGGCATCGAATGCTCGGCCATCGGCCTGGGCACCTGGGCCATGGGTGGATGGATGTGGGGCGGCGGCGACAACGCGGCCGCCGTGCTCGCCATCCAGGCCTCGCTGGACGCGGGCGTGAACCTGATCGACACCGCGCCGGCCTACGGCCTGGGCCGCTCCGAGAGCATCGTCGGCACCGCGCTCAAGGGCCGCCGCCACGAGGCGGTGATCGCCACCAAGTGCGGGCTGGTGTGGCACACCCAGAAGGGAACGCACTTCTTCGAAGAAGACGGCCACCCGGTGTACCGCTACCTCGGGCGCGAGTCGATCATCCATGAGGCCGAAGAGAGCCTGAAGCGCCTGCAGACCGACTACATCGACCTCTACATCACGCACTGGCAGGACGCCACCACGCCCGTGGCCGAGACCATGGACGCGCTGCTCGAGCTCAAGAAGCAGGGAAAGATCCGTGCCATCGGCGTGAGCAACGTGAGCCCCGAGACGCTGGCCGAGTACCTTCGCTACGGCCCCGTCGACGCGGCGCAGGAGCGCTACAGCCTGATCGACCGCGAGATCGAGCAGACGCTGGTGCCGCTGTGCACCGAGCACGACGTGGCGGTGCTGGGCTACTCCTCGCTCGCGCTGGGCCTGCTCGCCGGCCCCATCGACCCCGAGCGCAAATTCACCGGCGACGACCAGCGCGCCACCAACCCGCGCTTCAGCGCGCAGAACCGCGCGAAGCTCGCGGCCTTCTTCGAGGAACTGGAGCCGCTGCGCAGGCAGCTCGAATGCTCCTTCGGCCAGCTCATGATCGCCTGGACGCTGGCGCGCGGCAGCGTGTCGGTCGCGCTGTGCGGCGCGCGCGCCAGCAAGCAGGCCATCGAGAACGCAGGCGCCGGCTCGGTGCGCCTGCACGACGCTGCGCTGCAGCTGATCGACAGCGCAGCGAGCAGGCACCTGGGCTCGCTCGGCTGAGCCCTCCTCCCTCTTTTCTGTCACACACCAACAAGCAAGGACTCTTTTCGTATGTCGAAGGACAAGACCGCACGCCTGAACCGGCTGCTCAACAACGGGCGCTGCCTGGACATCGCGCTCGACCATGGCGTGTGCAATGAGCCCAGCTTCCTCGACGGGCTGGAAGACATGCCCTCGGTGATGGAGCGTCTGCTGGCCGCCGGCCCCGACGCGATCCAGCTCAACTACGGCCAGTCCGACCTGCTGCAGGACCGCCCGGGCCGCGACAAGCCCGCCCTCGTGATGCGCATCGACATGGGCAACCCCTACAACGCCACGCGGCATCGCGTGATGTGGGCGGTGCTGCAGAACGAGCACGACCCGGTGCTGCCGGCGGTGCAGCAGGACGCCGCCTGCGTGGTGGTCAACCTCTTCATGCTGCCCGACGAACCCGACCTGTTCCGCCAGTGCGTGCAGAACATCGCCCGCGTGCGCGCCGACTGCGACCGCTACGGCATGCCGCTGATGATCGAGCCGCTGGTGATGCAGGCGCCCTCCGCCGGCAGCCGCTACTCGGTGGACGGCGACGCCGAGAAGATCGTCACGCTGGTACGCCTGGCGCGCGACATGGGCGCCGACATCGTCAAGGCAGATCCCACCACCGACCCCAGGGACTTCCACCGCGTGGTGCAGGCCGCGCGCTGCCCCGTGCTCGTGCGCGGCGGCGGGCGCGAGGACCTGCAACAGGTGTTCGCGCGCTCGCGCGTGCTGATGGACGAAGGCGCCGTCGGCATGGTTTACGGGCGCAACGTCTACCAGCACGGCAATCCGTCGGCGGTGGTGGACGCGCTGATGGCCATGATCCACCGGGGCGCCAGCGCCAAGGAGGCATGGGACATCTACGAATCGGGTGGCGCGAAATGACATGACGAAGACGCGCCCTCTTTAGGAGGAAGAAAAAAGAAGGAAGAGAGCTCACGGCGGGCGACGGATGCGTCGCCCGCCGGGGTGCGTCCTGCGCGCGCGTTTTTCTGCCACGCGCGCAGGCGGGCAAGGAAGAGACGAGAGAGACAACGAGACAAGACAAACACGGAGTTAGCTGGCCAAGAAGAAAACGGTTCCCCTGCGGACTTCAAACAACCTGGAGGCGACGATGAAAATCCGGTATTACTTGATGGCGTTCCTGCTGCCGTTCGTCACGCTGTTGACGCACGCGGCAATCACCGGGGTCAGTCCGATGACGACCCTGAACAACATGGCGACGGCAGTGGCCGAAGCCGTGGCCGACCCGCTGCCGCTGCAGGGGCCGGGCCTGGGCAATCTCACCTACACATCGGCCGAGCTGTTCAAGCCGGTCTCGATGATCACCAGCGCCGCGCACCCGCTCGACCCCGCGCACAGCAGCGCCTATGAATCGCGCGAGGTGCCGGCCACCTACCCGGGCCGCAAGGACTACGGCATGAACGCCGGCATCATGGTCAACGGCTACTTCCTGACCTCCTTCGCGCCGGACAGCGGCCTCGGCCCGGGCGGCTTCCTGCTGTACGACATCTCGAACCCGCGGCAGATCAAGCTCGTGAAGAAGATCTACGAGCCCGAAGGCCGCACGCAGGAGTTCCGCGAGACCCACTCCTTCGGCACCGCGAAGATCGGCGGCAAGACGTACGTGGTGCTGCCCAGCATCAACGGCGTGGAGTTCTGGGACTTCACCGACGTCAACGACATCAAGCAGGTCAAGAAGCTCGCGCTGCCCGGCGTCAACGGCGGCGACTACGAGAACGTGGCCTGGCAGCTCTGGTGGCAGGCACCCTACCTGTACGTGGCCTCGGCCGGCCGCGGCATCTTCATCGTCGATGCCACCGACCCCGCGAACGCCGTGGTGGCGAACCGCGGCGCAGGCAAGCCGAACCCGGTGCCCACCGGGGAACTCGGCGGCTTTCGCATCGGCCCGATCTTCACGATGGGCAACCACATGGTGCTGACCTCGATGGACAACACCGCGGGCTTCTCCAGCCTCGACATATCCGACCCGCTGAACCCCAAGGTGCTGGACACCGTGGGCTCCAACCCCAACTACTACGCCACCTGCTTCGATGGCAAGACGCTGCATGCCTCGGCGCGCGGCGGCGGGGCGAAGATGTACAGCTACGACCTGAGCGACCGCTCCAACTTCGTGGCCGAGGACAACCGCCTCGTCATCGACGAGCAGCTCTACTGCGCCACGCAGGACAACTACGTCATCCAGGGCGCGCAGACCTACATCCACAAGGTCGACGTGAGCAATCCGTTGAACCACGTCGAGGTGGGCCGCGGCAGCATCCTGCGCGAGGACGACCCGAATTTCTCGCACTCCGACAACGGGCAGGTCGCGGCCTTCGGCAACCTGATCTTCGTGGGCAACGACCACGGCTCGGGCAGCGGCTTCGTCGTGCACCAGGTCGACCCCGACACCACCAAGCCGGAGGTGCGGCAGGTCTCGCCCGCCAACAACGCCAAGCAGCAGGCGTTGACCTCGCGCATCGGCCTGGGCATGAGCGACAGCATCCTGCCCGAGAGCGTGAATTCCAACACCTTCATCGTGCGCCCGGTAGGCGGCAACACGCTGGCGGGCACCTACAGCGTGCAGCTGGGCATCATCAACTTCCACCCCGCGCAGCCGCTTCAGCCGGGTACCAGCTATGAAGTGTTCCTGCCGGCCAACGGCGTGAAGGACTATGCGGGCAACGCCATCGGCGCGGACTACAAGTCGGTGTTCCACACCGGCAACGCCGCCGAGATTGGCCTGATGCACTACTGGACGCTGGCGGGCAACCTCTCCGACCAGATCGGCGCCAACAACGGCACGCCCGCCACCGGCGACGCCTTCGAGAGCATCGGCCTGAACTTCGCGAACCGCACCGCCGGCGTGACGCTCAAGAGCGACACCGTGGCCACCGTGCTCGGCGGCAGCGCCTCGGTGAGCTTCTACATGAAGACCACGCAGACCGGCGGCGGCAATTCCTGGACGGCGCCCGGCATCTTCGGCCGCGACCAGGCCTCCGGCACCGACGACGTGTTCTGGGGTTGGCTCGACAACGGCGGGCGCATCAAGCTCTCGGTGGGCAACGACGGCGGCACCACCTCCACGGCGGCGGTGAACGACGGCACCTGGCACCACGTCGTGATGACGCGCGACGCAGCCTCCGGGGCGCAGGCCGTGTACGTCGACGGAGCCAAGACCACATCCACCGGCCCCACAGGCAACAAGGGCCTGTCGAACAAGTTCGCGCTGCTGGGCCAGATCCAGGGCAACGCGGCGCTCTTCAAGGGCACGCTGGCGGAAGTGCGCGTCTACGGCCGCGTGCTCAGCGACACCGACGTGAGCACGCTGCGCAGCCAGGCCATCATCGGCGACCCCGGCATCGGCGGCGGGCCCAAGCTGGTCAACGGCCAGCTGGTGTTCAACCCGGCCACGCTGGGCAGCAGCGGCGCGCAGTACCGCTGGAACTTCGGCGACGGCACGCAGACCGCCTACTCGAACCAGCCGAACTACACCTACACCTACACGCGCCCCGGCCACTTCACGGTGACGCTGACGGTGAAGGACGCCAACGGCCGCGAGACCTTCTACACCTACAACCTCACGGTGATCATGCCGGTGACGGCGAAGGCGCCCACGCACACCACCAACATCGCGGGCGACGCGAACTCGGTGTACTCGGTCAACCCCGACAGCGGCACGGTCGCCGCCATCGACTCGCAGAGCCTGGTCAAGCGCTGGGAAGTGCGCGTGGGCGACGAACCGAAGACGCTGGCCGTCGGCCCCGACGGGCGCATCTGGGTCGCGGTGCAGGGCGAGGACAAGCTGGTGGTGCTCAACGCCGCCGACGGCAGCCTCTCGGCCACCGTGCCGCTGGCCTACGGCAGCGGCCCCTACGGCGTGGCCTTCACGCCCGACGGCACGAAGGGCCTGCTGACGATGGAGAGCAAGTCGGTGCTGATGAGCTTCAACCCGAGCAACGGCACCACCACCGGCGCGGTCGCGCTCGACGGCGCGCTGCGCGGCATCGCGGTCGAGTCGGGCTCGCAGGTGGCCTACGTCACGCGCTTCAAGTCGAAGATGACGGGCGGCCAGCTGCACAAGGTGAACCTGCAGAGCATGAGCGCCATGAGCACCATCGCGCTGCCGGTCGACACCACCACCATCGACACCGAGAACCGCGCGCGCGGCGTGGCCAACTACCTGAGCCAGGTGGTGATCTCGCCCGACGGCGCCCGTGCGGTGCTGCCCTCGAAGAAGGACAACATCGTGCGCGGCAAATTCCGCGACGGCAACAACCTGGTGCACGACCAGACGGTGCGCTCCATCCTGTCGCAGGTCAACCTGCAGACGGCGGCGGAGGAGTTCGGCGAGCAGATCGACTTCGACGACCGGGCGCCGGCACGCGCAGCGCTCTTCTCTCCCTCGGGCGACTACCTGTTCGTCGCGCAGATGGAAGGCAACCGCGTCGCCATCGTCGATCCGTACAGCCGCGCGGTGCGCGGCGAGATCAACGCCAGCAGCGCGCCGCACGGCCTGTACCTCGATACGGTGCGCAAGCGCCTGTTCGTCAACAACTTCCTGGCGCGCTCGGTGACGGTGCACGACGTGGCGACGGTGCTGTCGTCGGAGACCAACGTGCCGACCTTCCTTCAGACCGTGTCGACGGTGGCGGCGGAGCCCATGTCGCCGGCCGCGCTGCGCGGCAAGCAGGTGTTCTACAACGCGTCGGATCGCCGCATGAGCAAGGACAACTACATCTCCTGCGCGAGCTGCCATGCGGACGGCGGCGACGACGGCATGGTGTGGGACTTCACCCAGCGCGGCGAAGGCCTGCGCCGCACCATCAGCCTGCAGGGCCGGCGCGGCCTGGGCCACGGCAAGCTGCACTGGACGGCCAACTTCGACGAGGTGCAGGATTTCGAGAACGACATCCGCAACGAGTTCGGCGGCACCGGCTTCCTGACCAACGCGGACTTCGCGGCCACTTCCGACCCGCTGGGCGTGCCCAAGGCCGGCAAGAGCGCGCAGCTCGACGACCTGGCGGCCTACCTGACCTCGCTGACCAAGTACATGCGCAGCCCGGCGCGTGCGGCGGACGGCAGCCTCAGCGTGGACGCGGCGCGCGGCCAGACCGTGTTCAACACGGCCCAGTGCGCGACCTGCCACACCGGCGCCACCTTCCGCGACGGCGTGCGGCACGACGTGGGCACGATCCAGGCCTCCTCGGGCAAGGGCATGAACCAGCCGCTGGCGGGCGTGGGCTTCGACACGCCGACCCTGTTGGGCACGTGGAACACCACCGCGTTCTTCCACAACGGCCAGGCCGCCACGCTGCAGGACGTTCTCACCGGCGGCCACGGCAACGCCTCCAGCCTGCCGGCCAACGACGTGGTGGCGCTGCGCGAGTACGTGCGCTCGCTCGACAACGACCCGACGCCCGTGGTCACGCGCATCCGCTCCAACCACAGCAACCTGTGCGTGAACGTCAAGGGCGCGGCGACCACGAGCGGCACGACGGTGGTGCAGTGGCCGTGCGGCAACGCCGGCAACGAGCGCTTCACCGTGACGCAGCTCGGCGGCGGCTTCGTGCAGTTCAAGGCGGAGCACAGCGGCCTGTGCCTCGCGCAGAGCGGCACCGCGACGACCAATGCGCCCGTGGTTCAACTGGCCTGCACGGCTGGCGACACGACGCAGTGGAGCCTGGTCGGCGCGGCCCTGCGCAACCGGGCCTCGGGTTCGTGCCTGGACGTGCCGAACAATGCGACCGCGCAGGACACGGCGCTGATCACCTGGACCTGCAACGGCGGCAACAACCAGAACTGGACACAGCTGCAGTAACTAGGCAAACCCCCAGGCTTCGCGCACTTCGTGTCGCTGCGCCAACCCCCTTGCAGGGGGCAACACCTGCGGCCCGGCAAAGCCGGTTCCGCGGTGTTCCACGAAGGAGCCGCCCGTTTTCACGGGCGGCTTTTTCTTTGTGGCGCTGCATCTGCTGCGCGCCGGCCATGACCTCCCACGTCATGGACCCTGCGCAGGCGCTCTGGAAAAGTACGTGCATCGAGCAGGCAGCCAGTGGCTCGATTCACCAACCAACCAGGAGAAAACACCATGACCGGCTTCAACATCCTTCCCCTCGCAGTGGCCCTGCTGATCGGCGTCGCCGCCCTCGGCTCCTGCCTCGGCATCGGACTGGTCGGGCAGAAGTTCCTAGAGAGCACGGCGCGCCAGCCCGAGCTGGTCGACACGCTTCAGACCAAGTTCTTTTTGGTGGCGGGCGTGACCGACGGGGCGTTCATCATCGCGACCGGCATCGGCCTGTGGTTCGCGACGGCCAATCCTTTCGGCTGAGCGGGAACGAGACGACGCGCTCGCCGGTTCAGGGCTGCTGCGGGCGGCGTGCGAGGAAGTAGACCCACGCCTCGTCGTTGCGGCCGATGCGCTCCATCTCCCAGCAGGGGTGCAGGCCGGCCGCCACGAGCTCCGCGGCGAACCGGTCCTTCTCCCAGCACACCGTGTGGTAGTCGCCGTTCTTCTCGCCTTCGCCGACGCGCATTGACACCAGGAAGACGCCGCCGGGCCGGAGCGCGTCGAAGATCTTGCGCAGCACCGCGGCGATCTGCGCGCGATCGACATGGATCAGCACGCACATCGCGAGGACGGCGTCGTAGGGCCCGCCCAGCGCATCGGTCACGACGTCGAGCAGCTCGCCCTTCTTGCCTCGCTGCGCCTGCAGATCGAGAAATGCCTGCGCCGCGTCGGTGCGCCGGACCACGCCGCCCAGGGACTCGACGAAGTCGGCGTCGCGCCCCGGACCGGAACCGACCTCGAGCACGCTGCCGCCCGCGGGCACGTACTCCATCATCCGCCGCATCGAATCCGCGATTTCGGGCTGCAGCGGGTGCCCGGCCACGATCGCGTTGTACTCGCGGGCATGCGCGTCGTAGGACTGGACTGTGCAGCGCGAATTCTCCAGCGCCTGCGCCGGGGTCTTCATGGAGGCCTCACACCGACCGCGTGATGCCACCATCCACGCGCAGGTTCTGTCCGGTGATGTAGCCCGCGCCTTCCGACGCGAGGAAGCCGATGACGGCTGCGATCTCGCTGCTCTTGCCGTAGCGGCCCATCGGAATGCGCGAGCGGAACTCGGCCTTCTCGGGCAGGCTGTCGATGAAGCCGGGCAGCACGTTGTTCATGCGCACGTTCTTCGCCGCGTAGGTGTCGGCGAAGAGCTTGGTGAAGGCCGCGAGCCCGGCACGGAACACGCCCGACGTGGGGAACACAGGATCGGGCTCGAAGGCCGCGAAGGTGGAGATGTTGATGATGGCACCACCGCCTTGCTGCACCATCAGCGGCGCGACCAGCCGCGCCGGACGCACCGCGCTCAGCAGGTACACGTCCATGCCGCGGTGCCAGTCTTCGTCGGTGATGTCGAGGATGGGCGCGCGCGGACCGTGGCCGGCGCTGTTGACCAGCACGTCGACACGGCCCCACTGGGCCACCACCTTGTCGACGAGGCGTTTCAGGTCGTCGTTCGACTGGTTCGAGCCCGTCACGCCGATGCCGCCGAGCTCGGCCGCGAGCGCCTCCCCCTTGCCCGACGACGAGAGGATGGCCACGCGGAAGCCGTCCTCCGCGAGCTTGCGTGCCGCGGCGGCACCCATGCCGCTGCCGCCGGCGGTGACGATGGCTACTTTTTTCTGGTCTTCAGAAGACATTCGGGATTCCTTGGTTCATGCGAGAGCTCGCATTTAGCCAAGGATTCGGATCTCCTGCCAAGTGGAGACTTGCGGCCATGTCCGGGGTGCGTGCACAGGCCGCCGGCTACTCCCCTGCGCGAATGTCCGCCGTCGACGTGATCGCACGCCGAACGAAAAAAGACTCAGGCAGTGGGCAGGGTCGCCTGCATGGAAGCCCGCTGGTTGAACGCCTTGAACCACTTCGCGCTGTTAGGTGCTTCGGCGCGCCAGTCCACCGAGGGAAAGCGGAAGTCCATGTAGCCCAGCGCGCAACCGAAGGCGATGGTGCCGATGTCCACGCGGTCGCCGAAGGAAGGCGCGGCGGTTTCCAGCCATTCGAGGCCGGTGCGCACCTTGGCGAGCTGGCCGTCGGTCCAGTCGGACCAGCGCAGTTCCTCGGGGCGCAGCACGTTCTCGTAGCGCGCGAGCAGCGCGGCTCCGGTCATGCCGTCGGCCAGCGCCAGTTCGGTGAGGCGTGCCCAGCGCTCCTTGCCGCCGGCCGGAAAGAGCTTGCCCGACTGCATGGCATCGAGGTACTCGCAGATCACGCGGCTGTCGAACAGCACCTGGCCATCGTCGGTGATGAAGGTGGGCACCTGGCCCAGCGGGTTCTTCGGGATGATGGTGGCGTCGCGCTTCACCGGGCCGGCCGCGCTGGGCAGCTTCTCGATGCGGTCGGCAACGCCGAGCTCGTGCGCCACGACCATGCACTTGCGCACGAAGGGGGAAGCGGGGGAGAAGAAGATTTTCATGGTGGAGGCCTTGTTTCAGCTGAATCGCCAGAACGCACTATGCGCGAGCCGCCGGCTTTCTGATGCGCAGCATGCCTTCCTGCGCAGCCGAGGCCACGAGCCGCCCGTCGCGCGCGTAGAGGCTGCCACGGCACAGGCCGCGCGCGCCGCCCGCGCTGGGCGAGTCGAGCACGTACAGCAGCCAGTCGTCCATGCGGAAATCGCGGTGGAACCACATCGCGTGGTCGAGGCTCGCGGGGCGCACCTGCCCGCTCATGAAGCTCAGGCCGTGCGGCAGCATGGCGGCGCGCAGCAGTCCGTGGTCGGAGGCGTAGGCCAGCAGCGCGCGGTGCACCATCGGGTCGTCGGGCAGCGGCGCGATGGCGCGCATCCAGATGGCGCTCTGCGCCGAGGTCGGGCGCACCTGCGGCGCGATCAGGTCCTCGGGGTCGACACGGCGGTATTCGATGCCGTGCGGCTGGATCGCCTTGGTGCGCCAGGGTTCGGGCAGGCGGTCGCCGAGTGCGATGCGCTGGTCGAGCTCGCTGATGAGCCCGTCGGGGCCATCCACCTCGGGCATGTCGAACTGGTGCTCGACGCCTTCGTCCACGGTCTGGAAGGAGGCCGACATCTCGAAGATGATGCGCTCCTGCTGGCGCGCCACCACGTGGCGGGTGGTGAAGCTGCGGCCGTCGCGCACGCGGTCGACGCTGTACTCGATGGGCGCATGCTCGCCCGGCAGCAGGAAGTAGGCGTGCATCGAATGCACCGGGCGCTCGGCCCCCACCGTGAGGCTCGCGGCCATCAGCGACTGGCCCAGCACCTGGCCGCCGAACACGGCCGGCGTGCCGATGTCCTCGCTCTGGGCACGGAAGCGGTCGCCGCCCAGGGGCTCGAGTTGCATGAGCGCGACGAGTTCGTTGACGAGGCGGGAGGCGGTGGCGGGATCGGTGGTCATCGGAGGGGAAAAGCGGTCGGAAAGCGACCCTCGACCATAGCAAAGCCCGCGCCCGCCGGCTGTCGCGGGCCTGTCAGCAGGCCCCCTCTTCTCCCTCTTCTTCTACTTGTAGAAGCACATGCCCATGAAGCCCGCACGGCAGCTGTAGTCCGTACCGCCCTGCACGACGCGCACCGGCACGCCGCCCAGCAGCATCGAGCCGTCGTCGGCATACACCAGCGGCGAGGGCGCGGCCTTGCTGAAAGGAGCGCTGAGCGTTTCCTGCTCGACGTAGTTCAGGTACTGGCGCCTGGAGAAATCGACCTTGTCGCCCGACTTCAGCGGCACCGCCTCGTAGCGCTTGCCGTAGACGGTGCCGAAGTAGCGCAGCGCGGGGCCCGTACGGTCGCCGTACTTCACCTCGGTCTTCGCGAAGCCGGTCTGGATGAGGAAGGTGCGGTCCTCTGGTGTCAGGTCGGCGTCGAAGGCCACCAGCACGTACTGGCCCTCGAAGCTCTGGTTGCGCGCCACCCTGAACTCGCCGAGCAGCGCGGGCGTGACCTTGGTGCGCCCGTCCCAGCGCAGCAGCGCAGCCACGGAGGGATCGCCGTCGAACACGTAGTGGTAGTTCTCGCCGACGATGGCGACCTTGCGGCCATCCTTGGCGGCCAGGAAGCTCAGCAGCCGGTCCTTGCCGTGGACGGGTTCGCCTTCGGGGGTACTGGCGCAGCCGGCCAGCGAGAGGCCGATGGCGGCGCAGGACAGCGCCAGGAGGGTGCGACGCGCGGGTGTCGACAGCGAAGGGAAATGCACGTTGGGTCCGAGGTTCGAGTTCATCAAGCCCCGGACTCTAGCGCCATCCCGCACGCCGCGGGCCTTCAGCGGTCGAGGTCGACGCCGTCGGCGGCCAGCTTCTTCTGCAGCGCGGGGATGTCCACCGCGGCGAACGCCCCGCCGCCCAGCGACGCCGCCGCCGTGCCCGCCGCCTGCCCCATGACGAAGCAGCCGCCGCTGGCGCGCGCGGCCGACTGGCCCTCGTGCGTCATCGACGCGCAGCGGCCTGCCACCAGCAGGTTGTCGAGCGTCTGCGGCACCAGCATGCGCCAGGGCAGGTGGTTGTAGGCGTTGTCCTCGTCGCGCGGGAAGGCCCATTCGATGCGGCCGTCGGCATGCATCTCCATCGGCCAGGCGTTCAGGCCGATGTTGTCGTCGAACTTCGCCGAGCCCAGGATGTCCTCGCGCCCGAGCGCATAGAGCCCCTGGATGCGCCGCGTCTCGCGGATGCCGACCTGCGGCGCGATCTCCACGATGGCCGACTGGGCGAAGCCCGGCACCTCGGCCTTCAGGAACCTGAAGTACTCGGTGATCTGGCGGCGGCCCTCGAGCTCGCCCTCGGTCAGCTCGCGCGCGTCGACGCCGTTCATCGCGCGGCCCTGCGAGTTGCGGATCTGCGTGACGTTGGCGCGCCACTCGCGCGGGTCCTTGTTGGGCCGCAGGATCGCACCCTCGCGCGGGAACCTGTAGACGCCCGGCTTCTGCTGCTCGGCGCGCGCCATGAAGTCGTTGATGGCCTTGAACTCGCCCACCGCCTCCAGCGCGGCGGGCGCGTCCACCTGGCCGATGCGGAACATGGTGGTCGGAAAGAGCCCGCTGCCGTGGCCGTCGCCCACCTCGAAGGGCACGCCCGCGAAGGCGGCCACGTCGGCGTCGCCGCTGGCGTCGATGAAGGCGTTGGCGCGGATCGCCTGGCGGCCCGACTTGGTCTCGACCACCAGCGCCGCGATGCGCTTGCTGTCGAGCACGACGGCGGCGGCCAGCGCGTGGAACAGCAGCTTCACGCCCGCATCGCCCAGCAGCTGGTCGGCGGCCAGCTTGTAGGCCGAGGTGTCGTACGAGCGCACGCAGATGCGCCCGCCCATGCCGTTCTGCGGCTGGTTCATGCCGTTGAGCGCGGCAATGCGCTCGATGAGCTCGTCGACCACGCCGCGCACCAGCTGCGTCATCTCGCCCTTGCGCTTGCCGTACAGGCCCGCGAAGTTGGTGACGCCGCCGGCCGTGCCCATGCCGCCGAGGAAGCCGTAGCGTTCCACCAGCAGCGTGTTCGCACCGTGGCGCGCGGCGCTCACGGCGGCCGCGATGCCGGCGGGGCCGCCGCCGACCACCACCACGTCGTACTCGCCGAACACCGGCAGAGCGCGTGCCGGTTCATGCAATGTGGAAGTCATTCAAATAGGTCCATGGATGTCTGTTCGGGAAACACCACGGATCCGGCTTTGCCGGTCCGTCGGTGTTGCCCCCTGCAAGGGGGAAGGCGCGCGCGACACGAAGTGCGCGCAGCCTGGGGGGTGTGGTTATTGCAACTTGATGCCGCGGGCCGAGATGATCTTGGTCATGATCGCGGCCTCTTCATTGACGCGCGTGCGCATGCCGTCCGGCGAGGTGCCCACGGCCTGCCAGCCCTGCTCGAAGAGCTTGCGGCGCACGTCGGGGTTCTTCATCACGGTCTCGAGTTCGCGGCTGATGCGCGCCTGCGCCACCTTCGACAGGTTGGACGGGCCCAGCAGCGCCACCCAAACCTCGAGGTTGAAATCCTTCACGCCGGCGTCGGCGAGCGGCGGGATCTCGGGCACCAGCGCGCTGCGCCCGCCGGTCAGGCCGATGGCCTTGAGCTTGCCGGCCTTGATCTGCGGCATGGCCACGCCCGGCGGGATCAGGCCCATCTGCACCTGGTCGCCCAGCATCGCGGTGATGACCTGCGGGTTGCCCTGGTAGGGCACGTGCTCCGGCTTGAAGCCGGGCACGCGGGTCTTGAGCAGTTCCATGCCCAGGTGGCCGACGGAGCCGATGCCCACCGAGCCGTAGTTCCACTTGTCGCCGGCCTTGCGGCCTTCGTCGAAGAAGGCCGCGCCCGAGGGCAGGTTGTTCTGCGCCACCAGCACCAGCGGCGCGGTCGCGATCAGCGACAGGTACGTGAAGTCCTTGACCGGGTCGTAGGGCAGCTTGGGGTACAGCATCTTCGACGACGTGAGATTGCCGTTGATGACGATGCCCAGCGTGTGGTCGTCGGTGGCCTTGGCCACCTGGTCGGCCGCGATGTTGCCCGAGGCACCGGCCTTGTTGTCGACCACGATCGGCTGGCCCAGCGCCTTCGACAGCGGCTCGGCGATGGTGCGCGCGGCGATGTCGGGCGTGGAGCCGCCCGGGAAGCCCACGAGCAGGCGGATCGGCTTGGTCGGCCAGGCGGCGTTGTCTGCGTTGGCGCTCAGGGGCAGCATGGCGGCGGCGGCCAGGCCGCAGGCGATCAGAAGGGCTCTCTTGGTGGCGTGCATGGAGAAAAAGTGTGAAAAAGTCGTCAAAAACCAAAGAGGGCCAGCTTAACTGCCGAGCAAGACACCGGGCAAGGCCGGGGCCTGGCGCGCCCTCGCTATTCGAGGCTGATGTTGCCCCTGCGCACCAGCTCGCCGTACACCTTCGACTTGGCCTCGGCATTGCGCTCGATTTCCTCGGGCGACCAGGCCAGCGGCTCGAAGGCGAAGGTGTCGAAGCGGGCACGGATCTCGGGATCGGCGATGACCTTGGCCACGTCGGCATTGATCTTCGCCTTGATGGCCGCAGGCACGCCCTTGGGCGCGAGCAGCGACACGAATGAATTGACCTCCAGCGAGGCCGGGCCGCCCGCCTCGGCCATCGTCGGCACGTCGGGCATCTGCGGAATGCGCTTGCTGGCCGCCACCGCGATGTAGCGCAGCTTGCCGGCCTTGTAGATGCCCTGGCTCGACGGGATGCTCGCGAAGGCCCACGGCACCTCGCCGGTGCCCACGTTCGAGTAGAGCTGCGACACCTCGCGGTACGGCGCGTGGCGCATGCGGATGCCGGTGAGCGCCTCGAGCTGCTGCGCGCCCAGGTGGCCTGGGCTGCCCACGCCCCACGAGCCGTAGACGATGCCGTCGGGGTTGGCCTTGGCGGCGGCGATCAGGTCGCTCATGTTCTTCCATTTCGAATCGGTGCCCACCGCCACGAAGAAGGGCGTGCGGAAGAGCGATGCCACCGGATCGAAATGCTGCAGCGTCACGAAGTTGCGCGACTTGTACAGGTGCGGCAGCGCGGCGACGTGCTCGCTGTCGAGCTGCAGCAGCGTGTAGCCGTCGGGCGCGGCGCGGCGGGCCTGGTCGATGGCGATGAAGCCGCCGCCGCCGGGCCGGTTGTCGATGACCACGCGCTGGTTCCACAGGCGCGAGAGCTTGTCGGAGACGAGGCGCAGCACCGCGTCGGGGCCGCTGCCGGCGGCGAAGGGCGTGACCAGGGTCACGGGCTTGCTCGGGTAGTCGCCGGACTGGGCCAACACGCCTGAAGCGGCCGTGAGGGCGAGGACGCCTGCGAGCAGGGCGCGCGAAAAATTCATGTCTTTGTCTCCTGGGCCTTCGGCCTCGATGGTTATGAATGATGAAAGAAACGGACCTCAGAGCGGCGAAAGCACGGCGGCGCCCTCGGCCCGGATCACGGGCGAAGGCCGCAGCGCCTCGGGCGCATCGTCCAGGCAGCGCTCGGGCCGCCAGGCGTAGAGCCACTCGACCGCATCGTAGAAGCGCTCGGGCGTGCGGCCCGGCCACAGGCTGTTGCGCACCAGGCGCTCCACGCCCTTGGCGTGATAGAGCCGCCCCATCTCGCGCACCGACAGCACCACGCGCGCGGTGCGGGCTACGCGCGCCGCCTCGTAGAGCTTGAAGGCGGCGGGCATGTCGAAGCCGCAGGCCTTCACTGCCTCGCCGAGCGTCACGGCGTCTTCCAGCGCCATGCACGCGCCCTGCGCGAGGTACTGCATCATGGGATGCGCGGCGTCGCCCAGCAGCGTGGCGGAGCCTTCGCTCCAGCGCTCGACCGGGTCGCGGTCGGCGGTGCTCCAGCGGCGCCACGAGGTCGGACGGTCGAGCAGCTGGCGCGGGCGCGCGTGCACGCCCTCGAAGTACGAGAGCACTTCTTCCTTGCTGCCGTCGGTCACGCCCCACTCTTCCTTCTCGCGGCTGTGGAAGGTGACGACCAGGTTGTATTGCTCGCCATGGCGCAGCGGGTAGTGCACCAGGTGGCAGTCGGGGCCGGCCCAGACCACGGGCGCGTTCCAGCGCAGGTCGGCGGGCATGTCGGCCGCAGGCACCACGGCGCGATAAACCACGTGGCCCGAGACCCGCGGCGCGTCGCCGATGAGCCTGCCGCGCACCACCGACTTCACGCCGTCGCAGCCGACGATGGCGTCGGCCTTGAAGCTGCGGCCGTCGCGGGTGACGGCGGTGACTCCCTGGCCGCCCAGGTCGATGGACTCGACCTGCGCCGAGGTGTGGAAGCGGATCAGCGGATGCTGCTTCACCGCCTCGTGGATCGCGCCATGCAGGTCGGCGCGGTGGCTCACCGCATAAGGATTTCTGAAGCGCGCGCGGAAGGCCTCGCCTACCGGCACCGAGGCCACTTCGCCGCAGTCGACCGCGTCCATCATCACGAGCCGGTCGGTGAACACCGAGCCCCGGCGCACCGCCTCGCCCACGCCCAGCGCGTCCAGCGCCGCGAAGGCATTGGGGCCGAGCTGCAGGCCGGCGCCGATCTCGCCGATGGTGGCGCTCTGCTCGAGCAGGTCGATGGAAACACCCAGCCGCGCGAGCGCCAGCGCGGCGGCCATGCCGCCGATGCCGCCGCCGACCAGCAGCACTGTGGGAGGATTCTTCGAAAGGGTCATGGCGCGGCCTGTGCGGTCGGAAAAAACTTACTCGATGTGCACCGTCAACGACGGCAGTCGCTCGATGCTCACCTTGATGGTCTGGCCCGGCTTCACCGCGCCCACGCCCTCGGGCGTGCCGGTGAAGATCAGGTCGCCGGGCTGCAGCGTGAAGAGCGTCGAGAGGTTGGCGATGACTTCGTTCACCGACCAGATCAGGTGCGTGATGTCGCTCTTCTGGCGCACTTCGCCGTCGACTTCCAGCACGATGGCGCCGGCGTTGATCTCGCCCACGTCGGCCAGCGTGCGCAGCGGCGCGATGGGCGCGGAGAAGTCGAAGGCCTTGCCGATCTCCCACGGACGGCCCTGCTCGCGCATCTTCATCTGCAGGTCGCGGCGGGTCATGTCCAGGCCCACGGCGTAGCTGTGGATGTGGCTGGCGGCCTGCTCGACCGGAATGTTGGCGCCGCCCTTGCCGATGGCGACCACCAGCTCGGCCTCGTAGTGGTAGTTGCTCGTGAGCGGCGGGTAGGGAATCGAGACGCCCTTGCCGTCGGCCACCGGCACCACCGAGGCGTCGTCGTTGGGCTTGCAGAAGAAGAAAGGCGGCTCGCGGTCGGGGTCGAAGCCCATCTCGCGCGCATGGGCGGCGTAGTTGCGGCCCACGCAGTAGACGCGGCGCACGGGGAACTGCTGGTCGGAACCCACGATGGGCAGGCCGACGATGGAAGGAGGCGTGAAGGCGAAGGACATGGGAGGCTCCTGCCGCTCGGGGCGGCACTTGGTCAGACAGAAAACGGGACGATCGCCTGTGGCTTCAGGCGTCTTCGAGGAAGGCTTCGCGCAGGATGCCCATGGCCTGCTGCACGGGGCGGTCGGAGAAGCTGAAAAGCACGGCGTCTTCGGCCGGCGACGACAGCTTCAGCGTCGCCCACGAGGGCACCACGAAGGTGTCGCGCGGGCCGAACACGAAGCGCTGGCCGGCGATCTCGGCCGTGCCGTGGCCCTCGACCACGCTGTAGACGGCGCCGTCGGTCGCGCGATGCGCCTTGCCCGCGAAGCCCTCGGGCAGCAGCTGCAGGTTGGTGGCGATGGTCGGCATCGGCGAGCCGCCCGTCAGCGGGTTGATGTAGCGCAGCTTGTGGCCCATCCAGGCATCGGGCGCTTCCTGCTTCTGCAGCTGGGCCAGCGCCTCGCGGCTGCGCGCATAGGGGTAGTTGAAGATCGGCGAGGTGGCCGATGCGTGGTCGTGCCGCACCGGCACCATGTTGTGGCCGAAGCGCGCGAGGCTGTTGCCCTCGGGACGCGAGACATGCTGCACCTTGGAGTCGTCGTTCTCGGCGAAGCCGGCGTCGAAGAAGCGCAGCATCGGGATGTCGAGGCCGTCGAGCCACACCACCGGCTCCACGCTGCCGCCGATGCCCTCGTTGCCATGGTCGTGCCAGGCCCACGAGGGCGTGATGATGAAGTCGCCCGGGTACATGGTGGTGCGCTCGCCGCCCACCGTGGTGTAGGCGCCCTTGCCGTCGACGATGAAGCGCAGCGCCGACTGCACGTGGCGGTGCGAGGGCGCGACCTCGCCCGGCATGATGAGCTGCAGCCCGGCGTAGAGCGACTGGGTGATCGACGAGTTGCCGGGCAGCGCCGGGTTCTCGAGCACCAGCACGCGGCGCACGGCCTCCTCGGCGGTGATGAGGTCGGCCGACTCCATCAGCAGCGGGCGGATCTCGTCGTAGCGCCACAGCGCGGGCACGCACGGCGTCTGCGGCTCGCGCGGCACCAGCGCGTGCAGCGACTCCCACAGCGGCGTGAGATGCAGCGGGCGGATGCGGTCGTAGTAGTCGCGGCGCTCGGCCGCATTCGAGGGGGCGGGTTTCATGGGGCGGTTGTCTCCGTTGGCGGGCATTGTTGGCCCGCACCACTATTTCCTCAAGACCGGCAGCCAATACACGGAATTCGAAATTTCGATAATGGTGCCTTTCGCCGTAAGCAGGAGCCCCCCATGTCGAAGCTCGATCTCGAATGGCTCGCCGTGTTCGACGAGGTCTACAAGACCGGCAACGTGTCGAAGGCGGCCGAGCGCCTGGGCATGGCGCAGGCCGCCGCCAGCACCGCGCTGAACAAGCTGCGCGCGCACTTCGACGACCGCCTGTTCACCCGCACCGCGCAGGGCATGCAGCCTACGCCGCATGCCGAGCGCATCTACCCGAACCTGCGCGAGGCGCTGGCGCAGATCGCGCAGGCGCAGGGCAACCGCAGCAGCTTCGATCCCGCGCAGGCGCAGCGGCGCTTTCGCATCTGCATGACCGACATCAGCGAGGTGGTGCTGCTGCCCGGCCTGCTCGACCACCTGCGGCAAGCGGCGCCGGGGGTGCACATCGAGACGGAGATCATCTCCACGCTCAGCGGCCGCCGGCTGCAGGACGGCGAGGTCGACCTGGCCGTGGGCTTCATGCCGCAGCTGGACGCGGGCTTCTACCAGCAGACGCTCTTCATGCAGAACTTCGTCTGCCTGGCGGCGAGGAACCACCCGCGCATCGGCACGAAGCTCACGCGCAGGCGCTTCGAGGCGGAGGCGCACGCGGTGGTGTCGACCTCGGGCACGGGGCACGCCATCGTCGACACCACGCTCGCGCGGCTGGGGCTGAAGCGCAACGTGGTGGTGCGGCTGTCGAGCTTCCTGAGCGTGGCGCGCATCGTGGCGCAGACCGAGCTGCTGGTGGTGGTGCCGCGCATCCTCGGCAAGGTGCTGGCCACGCAGGAGCCGGTGAAGCTGCTGGAGCCGCCCTTCGCGCTGTCGGACTACGCGGTGAAGCAGCACTGGCACGAGCGCTTCCATGCCGACCCGGGCAATGCCTGGCTGAGGCGCACGCTGGCGCAGCTGTTCAGCGGCAGCTGAGCGTGCGCGCCGGGACGACCGGCGGCGTCCGCAAGCGGGCGCCCGCTCGCATAATCGCGGCTCCCCACTCCATAGTCACAGCCACATTCACCAAAGGCGGCCTCCCATGTCCTCGATCACCCTGCGTTTTCTCGCCGAACCCAGCACCGTCAACTTCGGCGGCAAGGTCCACGGCGGCACCGTCATGAAGTGGATCGACGAGGCAGGCTACGCCTGCGCGACGAGCTGGGCCAAGCGCTACTGCGTCACCGCCTTCATCGGCAGCATCCGCTTCCACCGGCCGATCATGATCGGCGACCTCGTCGAGGTGGAGGCCCGCCTCGCCTACACCGGCAATACCAGCATGAACATCTCGGTCGAGGTGCGCAGCGGCGACATGAAGGGCGGCTCGATGGAGAAGACCACCGAATGCCTGATCGTGTTCGTCTCGGTCGATTCGCACGGCCGTCCGCTGCCCGTCGTACCCTACGTGCCCGGCACCCCCGGCGAAATGGCGCTGGCCGAGCGCGCCAAGGCCCACCTGGACGCGAGCCGCGCGGCCGGCACCTCGGCCTGAGCCTCTGCCGGGGAGCTTCACCCCATAGACGCGAAGCTCTAATGAAGAGGCCGCCGGGCGGCTAGAGTCAGACGATTGTTTGCAGGCAAAGGAAAAGGAACGAATCGCATGGCTACCCAGGACGACGACAGCAACGGCAAGGCCGCCGACCGCATCAAGGATTCCGCCCAGCAGATCTGGCTTGCCGGCCTCGGTGCCTTCGCCAAGATGCAGCAGGAAGGCAGCAAGGCCTTCGAGGCGCTGGTGCGCGACGGCGCCGGCATGCAGAAGAAGACCCAGCAGGCCGCCGAGGAGACCCTGGCCCAGGCACAGCAGCGCATGGCGGGCTTCGCCAGCGAGTTCGGCACCAAGGCCGCCGGCCAGTGGGGCAAGCTGGAGAACATCTTCGAGGAGCGCGTGGCGCGCGCGATGGAGAAGCTGGGCGCGCCCAGCGCCGCCGACATGGCCGCGCTGCAGGCGCGCGTCGAGGCGCTCGAAGCCCAGCTGAAAAAGGCGCAGCAGGGCACCGCTACCGCCACCGCCGCGCGCAAGACCGCGGCCCGCAAGGCGGCCGCGCCCGCCGCCAAGAAAACCTTGCGCCGCAGCAAGGCCGGCTGACCCCGCGCAGGCCGCCGCGCCGGGCGGCCGCGATTGCGGCACTGCACAAGAAAGCCGGGGCGGCAAAACATGGCCCGTGCCTTCATGGTGCGGTGCACATACGCTAGAGTGTCCCCAAGAGAGACGAACGAGACATCGGGGGCACGACATGGCAAAGAAGGCGCCACGCCGCACCGCGCAACGCATCCTCGAAGCCGCATTGGACCTGTTCAACCGCTTCGGGGAGCCGAACGTCTCGACCACACTGGTGGCGAGCGAGCTCAACATCAGCCCGGGCAATCTCTACTACCACTACCCGGCCAAGGAAGAGCTGATCAACAAGCTCTACGAGGCCTACGAAGCCGAGCTCGACGAGCTGCTGCACGCCAGCGAGGGCGTGCACGACGTGGAGGACGCCTGGTTCTTCATGCACAGCCTGTTCGAGCTGATCTGGCGCTACCGCTTTCTCTACCGTGACCTCAACGACCTGCTCAGCAAGAACCGGCGGCTGGAGACCCAGTTCCAGCTGGTGCTGAAGAACAAGGCGCGCGCCATCCGCCAGCTCATCGCCGGCCTGAGCCGCGCCGGCCACCTGGAAATCGACGTGCACGAGGTCGACACGCTCGCGCAGAGCATGGTGGTGGTGCTGACCTACTGGCTGAGCTACGAATACGTGCGCAACCCGCGCGAGGCACTGGAACCCGAACATGCGCAAGGCGCGCTGATGCGCGGCGGCCTCCATGCATTGCACCTGCTCGCGCCCTACCTCGGGCCCGAACAGCGGCGCCACCTGCTGGCGCTCGGCAATGCCTACAACGGCGAAGACCCCGGCGGCGGCAACGCTGCCGGAGCCTCGGCTTCTCCTGTCGATATGGCGGTCTAGAACATGCCCCACCACGATTTCAAACCGCTTTCGCTGATGTCCGCCGGCGCCCCCGGCACCAATGCCGGCACCGAACCCTGGACTCCCCTGCCCTGGGCCGACTCTCCCCGCTACGACGCGCGCAGCGTTCTGCCTCACTGGGCGCGCCTGCATGCCGGCCACGAACTGCCGGTGCCGGTCGAGGGCTCGGCGCTCGCCGAGGGCTGGGCGCTGTATCACAGCGGCGAGTTCGAGCGCGCCGCGGCCATCGGGCTGCTGCAGGGCGCCGAGGGAATGGCGCTGGCCAACCAGGCGACCGCGATCTACGCCAACTACCTGGAGCCGCGCGAATCGGTGCGGCTCGCGATGTTCCGCCAGGTCATCGAACGCGCCGGCGCGCAGGCCGACTCCGAGCCCGACAACTGCCAGGCGCTCTACTGGCAGTCGTATGCGCTGGGCCGCTACAGCCAGGGCATCAGCGTGGCGCGCGCGCTGGCGCAGGGCCTGGGCAGCAAGCTCAAGGGCGCGCTGGAGCGGGTGATCGAGCTGCAGCCCCGACACGCGGACGCGCACCTCGCGCTGGCCTCGTTCCACGCGGAAGTGATCGACAAGGTCGGCGCGCTGGTGGGGCGCATGACCTACGGCGTGCGCTCCGAAACCTCGCTGGAGCTGTTCGAGCGCGGGCTCGAACTGCATCCCCATTCGGCCGCCGGAATGATGGAATACGCCCGCGCGCAGCTGATGCTCCACGGCGAATCGCGCATGGGCGAGGCGACGCGGCTGTACGAAAAGGCGGCGGCGCTGAAGCCCGCGGATGCGCGGGAACGGCTGGACGTGGAACTGGCAAGGGCCGGGCTGCGGGACTGAACCGAGCCGGTACGGTCGTGTACCGCAGGATTTAAGATGCGGGCTTTCCGCTTTACATCCCCCCTGACCGACATGTCCGACCTCAACGCCCTGTTCGAAGCCGCCCAGGCCAATTCCAAGCTGCTCGCCGAGCGTCCCGACAACCCGACGCTGCTGAAGATCTACGCCCTGTTCAAGCAGGCCACCGAGGGCGACAACACCGCCAAGAAGCCCAGCTTCAGCGACATCGTCGCCCGTGCCAAGTGGGACGCGTGGACGGCCCAGAAGGGCCTGAGCGCCGACGAAGCCAAGCAGAAGTACATCGACCTGATCGAATCGCTGCGCGGCTGAACGCCGACTCGCGGCCCGCTCAGCCCGGCAGCTTCGTATCGGCGAAGCGCCGGATGGGCTGCACGAAGGCGAGGTCCGCGCCGTCGAGCACGTCGCGGCCTTCCAGGCTTTCGAAGCGCAGCCCGGTTTCGGCCTCGATGAAGGCCAGCGGGCGCTGCGAGGTGCCGAAGTCTTCCAGGTCGCGGGCCACGCCCGAATCCAGGTAAGTGCCCTGGCTCATCAGGTAGGCGATGGTGCTGAGCTCGCCGGTCGCTTCGCTGATGAAGGCGACCACCTTCCAGAAGTCGCGCGGAATGCGGATGCCGAATCTCTCCGGGTCGTCCTGCCGCAGGATCGGGCCGGTGAAGACGCTGATTCGCTTGTCGTCGCCCTGGGCGTTGCCGAGGACGTAGTCCTCCAGGTCGCCCCAGAGCCCGTCGTTGAAGGGCTGCCACTGGGGGCAGGCGTTGGTGGCGAAGAAGGTGTCGATGTTGGCCCTCTGCGCCGTCGCCAGCGCGCCCCAGTTCGGGTCCTGCCTGCGCGTCATGTGGCCGCGAGAGAACTTGCCTTCCTGCCCGGGGCCGTAGGCCTCGCGCAGCATCTGGTATTCCTTTTTGATGCGGCCATCGTAGTTCCAGGTGTCGTGGCGGGGGACGTTCTTCGACTTCGAGCCGTCGATGTTGCAGGCAGAGTAGAGCGGCACGCGCCGCGAGATGCACTGCACCGTGCTGAAGTGCTGATACTTGAGCTCGAAGGAGCCGTCCTCGAGCGTGGCGATGTCGTCCGTGGAAATGGATTCGCCGATGGCCGGCAGTTCCACGTGCCAGTCATCCCCCAGGAAGCCAGGCGCATAGCCCTTGCGGCCCTTGAAGAACTCCGGCGGCTTCGGCGTCGCGGCGACGCGCTGGATGCCGGCCCACGAACTGCTCACGACCTGGATGTCTGCGTCGGACATGGAAAGCCTCCTCCTGAAAAAAACCGGGGCCGAAAACGGCCCCGTTGGATGCGTGCACGCGGCGCGGCTACTTCGCGAGCTTGGCCCGTGCGTTTTTCAGATTGAAGACAGGCTTGCGGATTTCCGCGAAGGTGGGCTGGGAGACGGCCCATTCGGGGTTCTGCTCGAGGGCGGCAAGCTGCTCCTCGTCGACCTGGGCTTCCATCAGGGTGCTGGTCTTGGCCGTCAGCACCACGCCCGGCACGCAGCGGCGCAGCCGTGCTTCCGCCGACAATTTCTTGCGCGGGCTGCCTGTGTAGGTCAACACGATGCTGGTCACTTCAGAACTCCAAAACCTTCGTACTCGGCCGGCCAACCCACCTTTTTCGCTGCCTTGGACAGCATCCTGACGATGGCATCGGCCTTTTCAGGGCCTCCCGGCATGTTAAGCAGCTTGTTATCCCCTGACAACAAACGGGCCGCCATTCCCGAGGAGTACGGCGTGGCCATCGAAGTTCCGGACATCATGGCGTAACGGTCGCCCGGAAAAGCCGACAGCACCGCCACGCCGGGGCCGATGAAATCGGTGGAAAGCCCGTAGTTCGAGAACTCGGCGACGAATTCCTTGCGGCGGCGGATCTCGCTTTCCTGGAAGCTCTCGGGGCAGTCCGCCGGAAAGGTCCCGTCGCGCCCCAGCGCGCCCACCGCCAGGGTGTGGCTGTAGCGGGCGGGGTAGCGCAGGAGCGACTGGCCGTCGTTGCCGGTGGCGGCGAACACCACCACGCCCGCGTTGCGCGCCTTCTCGAGGATGTCGGGCATCTCCGGCATCGGCTCCAGGCTGCCCATGCTGATGTTGACGATGTGGCAGCCGTCGGCGATCGCCCGGTCGAGCGCGCTCGCGATGTCGGTCGACTTGGCCCGTCCGCGCTCGCCGCTCTTCGGACAGACGCGGTAGGCCATCAGCCGGCAGGCGGGCGCGAGGCCGTAGATGCCGGTGTCCGCCGCCATCCGGCCCGCGATGATGCCGGCGACATGGGTGCCGTGCCCGATGCCGTTGTCCAGGAAATCCGCCGGGTTCTCGCCGGTGACGAAGCAGCCTCCGCCCGCCACCGCGATGCCGGCGTGCGGCCCGACGCCGCTGTCGATCACGCCCACCGTCACGCCCTCGCCCGCCTGCGCATCGTAGGGCGCGTAGTTCGCCAGCAGCTGAAAACTGTCGGGCGCCAGCGGCGCGGCCAGCACGTTCAGGCGCTTGGGCGCGTCGACCCGCTCGAAGCCCTTCGCGAACACCGACCAGTGCGTGTGCTCCGGCTCGACCAGGATCATTTCCACGCGCCGGTAGAGCACCGGAATCCCCAGGCTCGCGACGCCGTCGCCGTCGGTCACGGCCGGCACGTGCGCGCCGTCCCAGTCCACCAGCGCCTTCACCCGCACGCCCGCCACGGGCTTTCCCTGCGCGTCGGCCAAACGCACTTCGAAGCGCTTGACCTTGGTGCCCGCGGCGACCTGGATCGCGCTCGCCTCCAGTTCGTCGCCCAGCGGGCGGATGTATTGCAAATAGGCCCACGCCGCCGGCGCGATCCGCAACCCCGGCGTGTTGCGGCGCATGGCCAGCAGGGCCGACGAATTGGCGCGCATCACCGACACGCCCTCGACCTGCTTGAGCAGCTTCATCCTCGGCGCGCCGCGGCCGCGCACGCCCTCGCCTATCGCATCCGCCGCGTTGCCGAGGTTGATCGCGCTCAGCGTCGCCAGCTCCGCGCCACCGGCCTCCGCCGTGCGGGGCGGCCAGACGATCACGTCGTCGGAGAACTTCGGCTCCAGCGCCATGCGGCGCAGGCGAAGCTCCTGCAGCAGGCGCTCCAGCTTCTTTTCATCCGATTCCGAAAGCTCGCTCTTCATGGACGGAAGATTGCCGTTGTTGTCGCGCCTGTGGACTTCCCGTCGCTCGTTCGCTGCTGCAGCCATGGACTCTCTCCTTTGCCGCTTTATCGCACGAGGACGGTTTCGCGCCCGTGAATCGCCCCGTGGCGAACTAGCCCACGATGCCCCGCTCGTGCAGCGCCGCGATCTGCTGCGTACTCAACCCGATCTCCTTCAGTACCGCGTCGGTGTCCGCCCCAAGCGTGGGCGCGTTGCGCCGGTGGCTGGCCGGCGTGAGCGACAGCTTCGGTACGAAGCCGGGCACCGCGAGATCGCTGCCGTCGGACATGCGCACCTGCTGCAGCATGCCGCGCGCGGCGTAGTGCGGATCGGCCGCAATGTCGGCGATGGTGTAGATGCGCCCGGCCGGCACGTGCGCCGCGTCGAGCGCGGCCAGCACCTCGCCCACGGTGCGCTGCGCGGTCCAATCGCCGATGGCGGCGTCCAGCATCTCCACCTGCGCGACGCGGCCGGTGTTGCCAGCCAGCGCCGGGTCGACCGCGAGGTCGGGCCGGCCGATGCATTCCATGAGCCGGCGGAAGATGCTGTCGCCGTTGCCCGCGACGATGGCGTAGCCGCCGTCCGCGCAGCGGTAGGCATTGGTCGGTGCGATGCCCGGCAAGGCGCTGCCGGCAGCCTCGCGCACCGCGCCGAAGGCGCCGTACTCGGGCAGCAGGCTTTCCATGCAGTTGAAGACAGCCTCGTACAGCGCCACGTCGACCACCTGCCCGCGCCCTTTGGGGAATTCCGCGCTCACCGTGGCATGCCGGTGCTGCATCGCCATCAGCACGCCGATCACGCCGTGCAGCGAGGCCAGCGTGTCGCCGATCGAGACGCCCACGCGCACCGGCACCCGGCCCGGCTCGCCGGTGAGGTGGCGCAGCCCGCCCATCGCCTCGGCCACCACGCCGAAGCCGGGGCGGTCGCGGTAGGGCCCGGTCTGGCCGTAGCCGCTGATGCGCAGCATCACCAGCGCGGGGTTGGCGGCCAGCAGCTCGTCGGGGCCCAGGCCCCAGCCTTCCATCGCGCCGGGGCGGAAGTTCTCGATCAGCACGTCGGCCTCGGCAGCGAGCTGCCGCACGATGGCCTGCGCCTCCGCCTCGCGCAGGTCCAGCGCCAGCGAGCGCTTGTTGCGCGACTGCACCTGCCACCAGACGGAGGTACCGTCCTTCAGCAGCCGCCAGGTGCGCAGCGGGTCGCCCGCGCCCGGCGGCTCGATCTTGATGACCTCGGCACCGAAGTCGGCCAGCGTGCGCGCGGCGAAAGGCCCGGCGATGAGCTGCCCGAGCTCGATGACCTTGAGGCCGGCCAGCGGGCCGGCCGGCGAAGCGGATACGGTGTTGGTTGAAGCGGTCGTCGTCATGCGCCCGAGTGTGCCGCGCCGCCGCAGCCACCCCGCCGGGGCGGGAAAACACCTATGAATTCTTGACACCGCAGGCCCCGCCGATTCCGCAGTGCAGCAACGACAGCCCCGTCCAGCCCGCTCCCCCGGGGAGAAAGGCCCTTGCTGCGGCGCAATGAGGGCCGGCAGGGCGGCCTCCAGCAGCCCTTCCAGGGTCAAGAAAGTATCAATTCAGGACGCTATCTCTGGTTGTTGGCATCGGGAGCGATTCGTACAGTCCGCCCCATGCAACCCGACCTGGAAATCGTCGAAGTCCGCGGTGACGAATCGTTCACCTGCTGGGCCCACGGCTACCCGTACCGCACCGTGCGCTGGCACTTCCATCCCGAGTACGAGATCCAGCTGATCGTCGAGACCGAGGGCGTGTATTTCGTGGGCGACCACGTCGGCCACTTCGAGCCGGGCAACCTGGTGCTGATGGGCCCCGACCTGCCCCACAACTGGATCAGCGACGTGCCCGCCGGCCAGAGCGTGGAGCGGCGCGGCATCGTGATCCAGTTCCCGGCCTCGCTGGTGCAGGGCATGGCCGCGGCCTTCCCCGAATTCGAGCGCGTCGCGCCGCTGCTGGCCGAATCGGGCTCGGGCCTGCTGTTCTCGGCCGAGACCGCTGCGGCGGCCAAGCCGATCATGGAATCGCTGCTGGAGGCGCGCGGCCTGCGCCGGGTGATCCTGCTGCTGTCGCTGCTCGAGTTGCTGGCCGACGGCCAGGACCGCCAGCGCCTCGCGAGCCCGGCCTTCAAGCCCGACCCGAAGGCCTTCATGTCGCATGCCATCAACAACGTGCTGGCGCACATCGCCGCCAACCTGGGCGACGAGCTGCGCGAGCCGATGCTGGCCGAGCTGGTGGGCCAGAGCCCGAGCGCGTTCTCGCGCTCCTTCCGCAAGCACACGGGCCAGTCCTTCGTGCGCTACGTGAACCGGCTGCGCATCAGCCGCGCCTGCGAGCTGCTCACCAACAGCGAGAAGCCCGTGCTCGACGTCTGCATGGACGTGGGCTTCAACAACGTGTCGAACTTCAACCGGCAGTTCCTGCTGCACAAGCGCATGCCGCCGACCAAGTTCCGCAAGTTCCACCGCATGCAGGCAGCCGCCTCGCGTGCCGCCAGCCCGCCGTAGCGCACGGCACCTCACCGAGTTCCCCCGCGTCGTTTCCGGCGCGGCGCAAGAAAGGCGCCGCGCGGGGCGGCCCTTTGCCAGCGTTTTTTCAAACAGCGAGACAACCTCAAGGAGACAGCCACCATGACGAAACTTCTCAAAGCCACCGCCCTCGCCGCATGCATCGCCGCGCTGGTCTGCGGCACTTCGGCCGCGCAGGCGCAGTCGGCGAAGCAGCCGCTGCGCATCGGCATGACCTTCCAGGAGCTCAACAACCCCTACTTCGTGACCATGAAGCAGGCGCTGGAGGAAGCCGCCGCCAGCATCGGCGCGACCGTGGTCACCACCGACGCGCGGCACGACGTGGCCAAGCAGATCGGCGACGTGGAGGACATGATCCAGAAGAAGGTCGACATCCTCCTGCTGAACCCGACCGACTCCACCGGCGTGCAGTCGGCCGTGCGCTCGGCCAAGAAGGCGAACGTGGTGGTGGTGGCGGTGGACGCCAATGCGCAGGGCCCGGTCGATTCCTTCGTGGGCTCCAAGAACACCGACGCCGGCCGCCTGGCCTGCGACTACCTCGCGAAGAACATCGGCGAGAAGGGCGACGTGGCCATCCTCGACGGCATTCCGGTGGTGCCCATCCTGGAGCGCGTGAAGGGCTGCCGCGAGGCGCTTTCCAGGTACCCCGGCATCAAGGTGGTGAGCACGCAGAACGGCAAGCAGGAGCGCGCCACCGCGCTCACCGTGACCGAGAACATCCTGCAGGCCAACAAGGACCTGAAGGGCATCTTCAGCGTGAACGACGGCGGCTCGATGGGCGCGCTCGCGGCCATCGAGGCGAGCGGCAAGGACGTGAAGCTCGCCAGCGTGGACGGCGCGCCCGAGGCCATCAAGGCGATGCAGAAGCCGGGCTCGAAGTTCATCGCGACCACCGCGCAGTACCCGCGCGACCAGATCCGCCTGGCCATCGGCATCGCGCTGGCGAAGAAGTGGGGCGCCAACGTGCCGGCCGCCGTGCCGGTGGACGTGAAGCTGATCGACGCCGAAGGCGCGAAGACCTTCACTTGGTAACCCACGCCCGAAGCAGCGCACGGCCATGAACGACACCGCCGAAATCCTCCGGCTCGAAGGCGTCTCGAAGAGCTTTCCCGGCGTGAAGGCGCTCTCGGGCATCGACCTGTCGATCCGCAAGGGCGAGGTGCACGCGCTGCTCGGCGAGAACGGCGCGGGCAAGTCGACGCTGATGAAGATCCTCGGCGGCATCCACCAGGCCGACGAGGGACGCATCATCATCGACGGCGGCGAATGCAGCTTCGCGGGCTACAACGACGCGATCGCGGCGGGCATCGGCATCATCTTCCAGGAATTCAGCCTCGTTCCGTACCTGAACGCGGTGGAGAACATCTTCCTGGGCCGCTACATCAGGAACCGCTTCGGCCTGATGGACAAGGCGGCGATGAAGCGCTCGGCGCGCGAGCTCTTCGACGAACTGGGCGTGCAGATCGATCTCGACGCGCCGATCTGCCGGCTCTCGGTGGCGCAGCAGCAGTTCGTGGAGATCGGCAAGGCGCTGTCACTGAAGGCGCGGCTGCTGGTGCTCGACGAGCCGACCGCCACGCTCACGCCGAACGAGGCCGGGCACCTGTTCAAGATCATGCGGGAGCTGCGCGCCAGGGGCGTGGCGATGATCTTCATCTCGCACCACCTCGACGAGATCTTCGAGGTGTGCGACCGCATCAGCGTGCTGCGCGACGGCGCCAACGCGGGCCATGCCGAGGTGGGCGAGACGAACGTGGACGCGCTGGTCGAGATGATGGTGGGCCGGCGCATCGAGCACAGCTTTCCGCCCAAGCCGCAGCCCGCGCCGCGCGGGCGCAAGGTGCTGGAGGTGCCGCACATCCAGCTCGCCAGGGGCGGGCCGGTCAACGCCTTCGAGCTGCACGAGGGCGAGATCCTGGGCTTCGCAGGGCTGGTCGGATCGGGCCGCACCGAGCTGGCGCTGGGCATGATGGGCGCCGACCGCGCCCATCGCAAGACGGTGCTGCGCAACGGCGTGCCCGTGCGGCTGAACGACCCGACGCAGGCGCTGGACAACGGCATCGGCCTGCTGCCCGAGAGCCGCAAGGTCGAGGGGCTCATCACCGACTTCACGATCCGCTTCAACATCTCGCTGAACAACCTGGGCAGGCACCGCCGCGCGGGACTGGTCGGCCGGGCCTCGGAGGAGCGCTCGGCGAACGAACTCTCGCGCCGCGTGGGCGTGAAGGCGCCAGGCATCGAGACGCGCGTGGCCACGCTCTCGGGCGGCAACCAGCAGAAGGTGGTGATCGCGCGCTGGCTCGGTCATGACTGCGAAGTGCTGATCTTCGACGAGCCCACGCGCGGCATCGACGTGGGCGCCAAGGCCGAGATCTACGGGCTCATGCGCGAGCTCACGCGGCAGGGCAAGTCGATCGTGATGATTTCGAGCGAGCTGCCCGAGATCGTCGGCATGTGCGACCGCGTCGCGGTGTTCTCCGGCGGCTCCATCGTCGCCACGCTCGAGGGCGACTCCATCAACTCCGGCGACATCATGCGCCACGCAACCAAAGGGGGCCTGCAATGAACGCCACCGCCAGCCATCACCCCGTGCCTCCGGTTCCCGCGGGCGGCCTCTTCACCCAGCTGCGCCGCTCAACGGCCTTCCTGCCGCTGGTGGGGCTGGTCGCGATCTCGGTCTTCATGATCGTCGCGACCGACAACTTCCTCTCGTGGAGCAACCTGCAGAACATCGCGCTGCAGTCGTCCATCAACGCGATCATCGCGGTGGGCATGACGGCCGCGATCCTCACCGGCGGCATCGATCTTTCGGTGGGCGCGGTGGTGGCGCTGTCGGGCACGCTGGCCTCGGGGCTGATGGTGCAGTTCGGCCTGCCGCCAGTGCTGGCGGTGCCTCTCGGCCTTGGCGTGGGCGTGGTGATCGGCCTGTTCAACGGCTACTGCGTGGCCTACCTGCGCATGCCGCCCATCATCGTGACGCTGGCCACCATGGGCATCGCGCGCGGCATCGCGCTGATCTACACCGGCGGCTACCCCATCGACGGGCTGCCCGATTCCTTCGCCTTCCTCGGCGGCGGCGTGCTGGCGGGCATCAAGGTGCCGATCCTCATCATGCTGGCGATGTATCTGGCCGCCTATGTGCTGCTGAACATGGCGCCCTTCGGCCGATACGTGTACGCCATCGGCGGCAACGAGGAGGCCACGCGGCTCTCGGGCGTTCGGGTGTCGCGCTACAAGCTGCTGGTGTATGCGCTCAGCGGCTTCACCGCCGCGGTGGCCGGCATCGTGCAGGCCTCGCGCGTGACCAGTGGGCAGCCCGGCGTGGGCGTGGGCTTCGAGCTCGACGCCATCGCGGCCGTGGTGATGGGCGGCACCTCCATCGCGGGCGGACGCGGCGCCATCGTGGGCACGCTGGTCGGCGCGCTGCTGCTGGGCGTGCTGAACAACGGGCTGAACATGATCGGCGTGTCGCCGTACCTGCAGCTGATCATCAAGGGCGGCATCGTGCTGCTCGCCATCTTCATCAGCCGAGAAGCAAAACGATGAGTTCGCCCCCAGGCTTCGCGCACTTCGTGTCGCTACGCCAACCCCCTACCGGGGGCAACACCAGCGGCCCGGCAAAGCCGGTTCCGCGGTGTTCCGCGAAAGAACCGCAAACCCTTCGAACAGAAAGAACCATGAGCTATCAGAAACTCCAGCCCGGCACCTCGGGCGCCATCTCCCAGCTCGCCTCCATGCAGGCCGTGGTGTGCCACGGCCCCAAGGACTACCGGCTGGAGACCGTCGACATGCCGGTCATCGGCGCCAACGAGCTGCTGATCTCCATCGCCGCCTGCGGCATCTGCGCCTCCGACTGCAAGTGCCACTCGGGCGCGAAGATGTTCTGGGGCGGCGACGGCCAGCCCTCGTGGGTGAAGGCGCCCGTCATCCCGGGCCATGAGTTCTTCGGCTACGTCGAGGCGCTGGGCGAAGGCGCGGCCGAACACTTCGGCGTGGAGAAAGGCGACCGCGTGATCGCCGAGCAGATCGTGCCCTGCGGCAAGTGCCGCTTCTGCACCTCGGGCAAGTACTGGATGTGCGAGGTGCACAACATCTTCGGCTTCCAGCGCATCGTGGCCGACGGCGGCATGGCCGACTACATGCGGCTGCCGCCCACCGCGCGCGTGCACAGGATTCCCGACGGCATCTCGCTGGAGGACGCGGCCATCATCGAGCCGCTCTCGTGCGCGATCCACACGGTGAACCGCGGCGACATCCAGCTCGACGACGTGGTGGTGATCGCGGGCGCCGGCCCGCTGGGGCTGATGATGGTGCAGGTGGCGGCGCTGAAGACGCCGAAGAAGCTGGTCGTGATCGACCTCGTGCCCGAGCGCCTCGCGCTCGCCAGGCAATACGGCGCCGATGTCGTCATCAACCCGAAGACGGAGAACGCCGACGCCATCGTCAAGGGCCTGACCGAAGGCTACGGCTGCGACGTGTACATCGAAACCACCGGCGCGCCCATCGGCGTGACGCAAGGGCTGGAGATGATCCGCAAGCTCGGCCGCCTCGTGGAGTTCAGCGTGTTCGGCTCGGAGACCAGCGCCGACTGGTCGATCATCGGCGACCGCAAGGAACTCGACGTGCGCGGCGCGCACCTGGGGCCGTACTGCTACCCCGTGGCCATCGACCTGCTGGCGCGCGGGCTGGTCACCTCGAAGGGCATCGTCACGCACGACTTTCCGCTGACCGAATGGGAACGCGCCTTCGCGCTGGCAAACTCGCTGGATTCCATCAAGGTGCTGCTGAGACCGCAGCCCCGATCCCGAGAGACAACCAGCCAGGGGACAACATGAAATACGTGATCGGCGTCGACATCGGCACGCAAAGCACCAAGTGCCTGCTGGTCGGCATCGACGGCAAGGTGCATTCGCAGCACAGCGTGGCCTACCAGCCCGAGACGCCGAAACCGTTGTGGGCGCAGCAGGACTGCGAGGTGTGGTTCGACGCGGTGTGCGAGAGCGTGCGCGCCTGCGTGGCGAAAAGCGGCGTCGCGCCGGCCGACATTGCCGCGATGTGCGTGAGCAGCCTCTACGGCGGCGCGGGCATCCCGGTCGACGAGGCCATGCGCCCGCTGCACCCCTGCCTGATCTGGATGGACCGCCGCGCCACCGCCGAGGTCGACGCGGTGAACGAGAACGTCGACGTGGCGCGGCTGCAGGCCATCACCGGCAACGGCGTGGACAGCTACTACGGCTTCACCAAGATCCTGTGGGTGCGCGAGCACCTGCCCGAGGTGTGGGCGAAAACGCGCCACTTCCTGCCGCCCAACAGCTACATCAACTGGCGGCTCACGGGTGAGCTCGCCGTCGACCACAGCTCGGCCGGCAACATCGGCGGCGTGTACGACGCGGCGCGTCGGCAGTGGTCGCAAGAGGCAATGGAGATGCTCGGCATTCCGTCGCGCATGATGCCGCCGCGCCTGGTCGAGTCGAGCGACGTGGTCGGCGGGCTGAGCACCGAATGGGCCGCGAAGCTGGGCCTCGCCGAGGGCATGCCGCTGATGGCGGGCGGCGTCGATGCGGCGGTGGCCACCTTCTGCGCGGGCGTCACCGGCAGCGGCGACCACGTGGCGATGATCGGCACCAGCATGTGCTGGGGTTTCGTGAGCCCCACTGTCGATGCGCGGCACCGGCTCATCACCATGCCGCACGTGTACCGCGGCGCGGACCGCAGCTATGTGTTCGGCGGCGCGATCACGGCGGGCGCCGCGGTCACCTGGTTCCGCGAAGCCTTCTGCCAGGCGGAGATCGCCGAGGCCGCGCGCACCGGCGAGGACGCGCACGCGCTGATCGAGCGCAAGGCGGTCGAGGTGCCGCCCGGCGCCGAGGGCCTGGTGTTCCTGCCCTACCTCATGGGCGAACGCAGCCCGATCTGGGACGCGCAGGCCAAGGGCGCCTTCATCGGGCTTTCGCTGGCGCACAGCCGCGCCCACCTGTACCGCGCGGTGCTCGAGGGCGTGAGCTTCGCGCTGCAGCACAACATCGAGGCCGGGCGCCAGAGCGGCCAGCCGCTGGACGACCGCCTGATCGTGGTCGGCGGCGCGGCGCACTCCGACCTCTGGATGCAGATCGTGGCGGACATCACGGGCTACCCGGTGTTCACCATCGAGCAGGAAGTGGAAGCGGCGCTGGGCGCGGCCATGCTCGCGGCGCTCGGCGCCGGGCTGGTCGATGCGGCCACCGCCGAGCGCGGCTGGGTCACGCTGGTGGAGCGGGCGCGGCCCGAGCCCCGCGCGCAGGCCGCGTACCGCGAGCGCTTCGAAATCTACAAATCGCTCTACCCCGCGCTGCGCGATGCGATGCAGCGGCTGAAATGACCACTTCCTTCGATTTCTCCGGGCGTCGCGCCCTCGTGACCGGCGCGAGCAGCGGCATCGGCCGCGCGGTGGCGGCGCGGCTCGCGCAGGCAGGCGCGCAGGTCACGGCCGTCGGGCGCAATGCCGCGGCACTGGCGGCGCTGCACACCGAAGCCGGCTGCACGCCGCTGGTGCTCGACGTGGCCGACGCGCCCGCGCTGGAACGCGCGCTCGCGCCCCTGCCCGCCTTCGACCTGGTGGTGAATTGCGCCGGCATCGCGCTGCTCGAACCGGCCGCCGAGATGCAGGCCGAGAGCTTCGACGCCGTGATGGCCGTCAACGCGCGCGCGGCGGCATTGGTGGCCTCGCGCTGCGGCAAGGCCATGATCGCGGCCGGCGTGCGCGGCAGCATCGTCAACGTTTCGAGCCAGGCTGCGCTGGTGGCGCTCGACGCGCATCTTTGCTATTGCGCCTCGAAGGCGGCGATGGATGCCATCACGCGTTCGCTGTGCCTGGAGTTCGGGCCGCACGGCATCCGTGTGAACAGCGTGAACCCGACCGTCACGCTCACGCCGATGGCCGAGCAGGCCTGGTCCGATCCGGCCAAGAGCGCTGCGGCTCTGAAGAACATTCCGCTGGGCCGCTTCGCGCAGGTAGAGGAAGTGGTGGCGCCCGTCCTCTTCCTGCTGGGCGATGGCGCTTCGATGGTGAGCGGCGCGGCGCTGCCGGTGGACGGCGGCTACACCATCGTCTGAACTTCGGCGCGCTCAGGCGAGACGCGTGCCGCCGCCTCGCGGCGCATCGAGCATCGCGTCGAGGTTGCGCGTGATCTTGGCCTCGATCATTTCGCTGAAGCTGCTGAACAGGAAGCCCAGCGTCGCGTCGAGCTTGAAGGTGGTGTCGGTGACTTCGACGGTGCCGTCGATGCCGGCGCGCGTGAAGGTGGCGGTGTCGCAGCCCTCGCCCTGCGTGTAGACGCATTCGAGGCCGAACTCCTGCTCGGCCTGCTGGATCCACTTGCGCGCGACGACGCGCGCGCGTGCGATGCCCAGTGTGTGGTTGCGTTCGATGTGGATGTCAGGCACCGCGATCTCCGGTCTTGTCGTGTTCAGGTGTGGTCTGGGTCTGGAGGATACCCGTCGCTGCCTGCAGGGCGACGCGGCGTTCCTCGGAGGTCGGCAGCTTCGCGATGCGCCGCACCTCGGCATAGAAGCGCGGCCAGTCGCGGCCTTCGCGCTCGAAGAGTTTCTCGAAGCTGGGCACGAGGTCGTCGTAGGCTCCCTGCGCGCCGAAGGCCGCGTTGTTGGCGCGCGCCACCCAGGCGTCGTAGGCGTTCTGGCGCGGGCCGGTCCAGCCGGCCTTGAGCTTCGCATAGCGCTCGCGGAAGTCGGCCATGGCGGCCTGCTTCATGGCTTCCACCTTCGTCCAGTCCTTGGCCTTGGCTTCGGGCGACTCGTACACCTTCGTCAGCGCGCGGCGGGTGTCGAGCGCCAGCGCGCGGAATTCCTGTCGCTGCGCGTCGAACTGCGCGTACTCGCGCCGCGCCGCATCGCCGGCCTCGCGCTGCAGCCACATCGCGCCCCCGATGCGCTCGACCGCGGTGGCATAAGACTCGTTGAAGACCGTGTCGCCCGCCACGTAGAGCACCTGGTGCGCGAGCTCGTGGAACACGATGCGCGCGAGCTCGCCCTCTGGGTAGCCGATGAAGGTCGACAGCAGCGGATCGCCGCCGGCCCAGTTCATCCAGCCCAGCGTGGAGTACGCGGGCACCGGGTAAACGGCCACTTCCAGGTCCTGCTTCTTCTGCTCCTCGGCCTCGGCCTTGGCCGCTTCCTCGGTGTAGTAGCCGCGGTAGCCCACGCAGCCCGCCACCGGAAAGCACCAGCTCTTGAGCGTGAGCGAGTAGTGCGGCGCCGCCACCACGTTCCACACGGCGGCGGGGCGGTGCAGGTCGGCGTACGACTTGTAGCTGGCGTTGTCGGGCAGCCCGAGTTCGGCCGAGGCGAAGCGGCGGATGCGCTGCGTGAGTTCGAGCTTGGCCTTCAGCGCCGACGACACCGATGGATCGGCCAGCCATTCGGGCACCGGCTTGGCGGCGCGCATGATGCCGATGTGGCCGCTGGCGGACTGCCAGTAGTAGCCGAGGTCGGCGCAGCCGGTGAGCAGAAGCAGCGAGCCGGCCAGCGCGAGGGCCGGAAGGGCCGGAAGAAAGCGAAAGCGCCTCACACCTTCTCGACTTCGACCAGGCAGTCGTAGAAGGTCGGCCCGCGGCCGATGTCGGTCAGGCGCTGGCTGGTGAGCTCGTTGACGTTGGTGCCGTCCATGCCGAGCTTGCGCCACCAGATGCCCATGCCGTGCACCACGCCCTGTCGCGCGCGGCGCGAGATCTCGGCGCGGCAGCGGTGCTCGCCGCGCTTGTTGAACACGCGCACCGTGGCGCCGTCCTCGATGCCGCGCGCGGCGGCGTCGGCCTCGTGGATCTCCAGCAGCGGCTCGACCTCGATGGCGCGCAGGCTCGTCACGTTGACGAAGGTCGAGTTGAGGAAGTTGCGCGCCGGCGGCGAGATCATGGCCAGCGGGAACTCGGTCGAGCTGCCTGCCGGCTCCCAGTTGGGCACGTGGTCGGGCAGGCCGTCCACGCCCATGGCCTGCAGGCGGTCGCTGAAGAATTCGCAGCGGCCCGAGGGCGTGGGGAAGCCGCCTTCGGCGAAAGGCGCCTCGGGCAGCTTCAGGCTGCTGAAGCCCTGCGCCATCAGTTCGGAGAAATCGATGTTGCGCTCGGCGAAGGCGGTGCGGCAGAGCGTCTCGTCGGAATCGGAGAAGCAGGGTTCGGTGAAGCCCATGCGCTTCGCCAGTTCGCGGAACACCCAGGCGTTGCTGCGGGCCTCGCCGCGCGGCGCCACGGCCGGGCGGTTCAGCAGCACGTCGGTGTGGCCGTAGCTGCAGTGGATGTCCCAGTGCTCCAGCTGCGTGGTGGCGGGCAGAAGGTAGTCGGCGTAGTCGGCGGTGTCGGTGCGGAACTGCTCCAGCACCACGGTGAAGAGGTCTTCGCGCGCGAAGCCCGCCGCCACCTTTGCCGACTCGGGCGCCACCGCCACCGGGTTGCTGTTGTAGACCACGATGGCCTTCACCGGGTTGGCGGTGTCGAGCAGCGCATCGCCGATGGTGCTCATGTTGATGGTGCGCGGCTTGCGCCCGGCCAGCAGGTCGGGGCGCTGCAGCGCGGCGCGGTCCACCGGGTAGTGGCCCGAGCTGCTCAAGAGCAGGCCGCCCGCGCGGTCGCGCCAGGCGCCCACCAGCGCCGGCAGGCAGGCGACGGCGCGCGCCGCGTTGCCGCCGCCGCGCACGCGCTGCATGCCGTAGTTCAGGCGGATCGCGGCCGGCTTCGTGGTGCCGTAGGCCTTCGCGAGCGAGACGATCTGTTCCTCGGGAATGCCGCAGACCTGCGCCGCGCGCGACGGCGGCCATTGCAGCGCGCGCTCGCGCAGTTGCTCCCAGCCCAGCGTGTGGTTCGCGATGTAGTCGTGGTCGAGCCAGTCGTTCACGATCAGCTCGTGCATCAGTGCCAGCGCCAGCGCGGCGTCGGTGCCGGGCAGCAGCGCGATGTGCTCGTCGCACTTGTCGGCGGTTTCGGTCTTGCGCGGGTCGATGCACACCAGCCGCGCGCCGGCGCGCTTGGCGGCCTGGGCGTGGCGCCAGAAATGCAGGTTGCTGGCAATGGAATTGCTGCCCCAGATCAGGATGAGCTTGGCCTCGGCGAAGAACTCGATGCGCATGCCGACCTTGCCGCCCAGCGTGTAGAGCATGGCCTCGCCGCCGGCCATGGAGCAGATCGTGCGGTCCAGCAGGCTGGCTCCCAGCTTGTGGAAGAAGCGCCGGTCCATCGACTCGCCCTGCACCAGGCCCATGGTGCCCGCATAGCTATAGGGGACAATAGCTTCGGGTTTTCCCTGTAATACTTGAAGATTCGCCGCGATGTCGTCCAGGGCGGCGTCCCAGCTCACCGGCTCGAACTGGCCGCTTCCCTTGGGGCCCACCCGCTTCAGGGGCTGAACCAGCCGTTCCGCATGGTCGTTGCGCTCGATGTAGCGCGACACCTTGGTGCACAGCACCCCGCCCGTGTGCGAATGGGCGGGGTTGCCCTGCAGCTTCACGGCAACGCCGTCCCTGACGGTGGTGACCAGCGCGCAGGTGTCCGGACAGTCGTGCGGACATGCGCCCAGCACGGTGGTCGTTGCGGGCTGGGAGGGCGCTTCTTCGAGCGAGGTATCCGGTGCGTGGGCCATCGGGCAAGTCTAATTTGTGCGCGATTCAGAGCGCAGGAGTGGGTTTTCATCATGTTGTTGAATCGACGTCGTTTTTCTCTGGCCGCGGGCGCGGCCGCCACGCTGGGGGGCTTCGGCCTCGCCCGGGCGCAGGACACGCCGCTGGTGCTGGGCCAGTCGGCGGCATTCACCGGCCCGGCGGCGCAGCTGGGCATCCAGTTCCACCAGGGCGCCAAGCTGTTCCTGGACCAGTACAACGCCCAGCCCGGCCGCCGCAACGTGGTCATCAAGAACCTGGACGACGGCTATGAGCCCGACCGCTGCGCGGCCAACACGCAGAAGCTGATCGAGGAAGACGTCTTCGCGCTCTTCGGCTACATCGGCACCCCGACCAGCCTGGCCGCGCTGCCGCTGGCGGTGAAGGACAAGGTGCCCTTCGTGGCGCCCTTCACCGGCGCAATGTCGCTGCGCGAACCCTTCCAGAAGAACGTGTTCCACCTGCGCGCCTCGTACAACGACGAGACGGCGCTGATGGTGAAGCAGCTCACCCACCTGGGCCTGAAGAAGATCGCGGTCTTCTATCAGAACGATGCCTACGGCAAGGCCGGCCTCGACGGCGTGACGCTGGCGCTCGGCGAGCAGCAGCTCAAGCCGGTCGCACTGGCTACCGTGGAGCGCAACTCGGCCGACGTGGCGCAGGCGGTGAAGGCCATCGTCGCGGCGCGGCCCGACGCCGTGGTGCAGGTGGGCGCGTACAAGGCCTGCGCGGCCTTCATCCGCGAAGCGCGCAAGGCAGGCTATGGCGGCACCTTCTTCAACATGTCCTTCGTCGGCACGCAGGCGCTGGCGGACGAGCTGGGCAAGGACGGCGCCGGCGTGATGATCACGCAGGTGGTGCCCTCGCCCTACAACCAGGCCAACGCGCTGGCCCGCGAGTTCGCCGAGGCGGCGCGCAAGGTCAACGGCGCGAGCGTCAACTTCTCGAGCCTGGAGGGCTACCTGGCCGCGAAGGTGCTGGTCGAAGGCCTGCGCAAGGCGCCGGGCAAGCCCACGCGCGAGAGCCTGATCGCGGGCCTGGAAAGCATCGACCGCCAGCAGTTCGGCGGCTTCGAGGTGTCGTTCTCGGCCAGGAACCACGTGGGCTCGAAGTTCGTCGAGCTCTCGATGCTGACGGGCGACGGCCGCGTCAGGACCTGAGGTTCTCCGGCCGCGGCGTCAGCCCGTCAACCCGTCGACGGCCTGGAACATCGCCTGGCGCGCCTGGCTGACGATCTGCCCGCGCCAGGCGTCGGTGTCCGTGTAGAACGCTTCCACCATGCGCGCGCGGATGCCATCCGCCAGCTCGGCCGGCGCCTCGGGGTGCTTGTGCAGCCAGTGGTCGGCGCGCAGGGCACCGGTCACTTCGAGGATGGGCAGCGTGCCGTATTCGAGCGCGATGCCGGTGTACTCGGCCTGCGGGCACTCCTGGTACACCGAATCCCACATCAGCCCGCGCAGCAGCGCCGAGGTCGACGAGCCGTCGTAGATGGACGTGACGGGCGCAGCCGGCGTGCCCCACCATGCGTTGGCGCGCGCGTAGGCGGCCTTGTCGTCGCGGCAGGCGAAGATGCGTTCGCCCAGGCCGTTCGGGCCCAGCCCGGTGTGCAGGTCGATCCACGCGATGCGCTTGGCCTGCCCCGCATGGCGGCGCAGCACCTCGCGGATGGTCCTGTTGCTCCAGGTTGGCGCCTTGCCACCGTAGAAGAGGCCGTCTTCGAACTGGTACTGGCCGCTGGTCACGGCCGCCTGGTAGGCGGTGGTGCCGTGCTTGCCGATCCATTTCTCGATGGCCGCCTGGTTCTCGGGCGTGGGCGGCCAGGTGTCGGGCAGCAGCAACTCGTGCAGCTTGGCGTAGGCCTCGTTGACCGGCACCGGCTTCGAGAAATCGATGAAGTTGCGGTTGAGGTCGACGTTCTCGTGCGTCACGCGCCGGCCGTGCGAGAAACCGTGCGGATTGAGCGCATGCACGTACAGCACCGACACGCCCTGCGCCTTCGCTTTCTCGCGCCACTCGGCGTCGTGCAGCGCGAACACCTGCACGCCGCTGCCGCAGTGGCCTTCGACGCCGTGGCACGCGCTGCTGACGACCAGCAGGTTCGGCGCATCGGGCGCGCCGTCGAGCGCCACGTCCATCGAGAGCTCCTCGCCCTCGCGCCCCTTGAGCGGATGCGCATGCGGCTCGACCGTGAGGCCGGCGCTCACGCAGCCCTGCAGGAACTTCTGGCGCGCCTGCGCGTAGCGCGGCGAAAAGGCTTCGGCGATTCCGATCATGTGGCGCTGGACCTCTCTCGGTGAATCAGGCGACCAGGAAGGCGGTCAGGCGGCGCTGCCGCCGGGCTTGAGGAACTGTTCCGCGATCTGCACCCAGCAGGTGGCACCCAGTGGAATGAGATCGTCGTTGAAGTCGTAGCTCGCGTTGTGCAGCGTGCAGGGGCCTTCGCCATGGTGCACGTCGCGGTGCGAGCCGTCGCCGTTGCCGATGAAGGCGTAGGCGCCGGGCTTGGCCTGCAGCATGAAGGCGAAGTCTTCCGACGTCATGGCGGCTTCCTGCTTCAGCACGTTCTCGGGGCCGACCACGCCGCCCATCACGCGGCGCGCGAAGTCGGCCTCGGCCTCGGTGTTGATGGTGGGCGGGTAGTAGCGCTCGAAGCGGAACTCGCAGGTGGCATCGTGCGCGGCGCAGATGTGGTCGCAGATCTGCTTCATGCGCGCCTCGATCATGTCGAGCACTTCGATGGAGAAGGTGCGCACCGTGCCCGACAGTTCGCAGTTGTCGGGAATCACGTTGTTGGTTTCGCCGGCATGGATGGTGGTGACGGAGATGACGGCCGAATCGGTCGGCTTCATCTTGCGCGTGAGGATGGTCTGGAAGGCCTGCACGATCTCGCAGGCGATCGGCACCGGGTCGATGCCGGTCTGCGGCAGCGCCGCGTGGCCGCCCTTGCCCACCACGTTGACGAAGAACTTGTTGCCCGAGGCCATCACCGGGCCCGGGCTCACCGCGAACTGGCCGGCCTTCATGCCGGGCCAGTTGTGCATGCCGAAGACGGCATCCATCGGGAATTTCTCGAAGAGCCCTTCCTTGATCATCTCGCGGGCGCCGCCGCCGCCTTCTTCGGCGGGCTGGAAGATCAGGTAGACGGTGCCGTCGAAGTTGCGGTGCTTCGCCAGGTGCTGCGCGGCCGCGAGCAGCATGGCCGTGTGGCCGTCGTGGCCGCAGGCATGCATCTTGCCGGGGTGCTTGCTGGCGTGGGCGAAGGTGTTGAGCTCGGTGACGGGCAGTGCGTCCATGTCGGCGCGCAGGCCGACGGCGCGGTTGCTGGTGCCGTTCTTGACGATGCCCACCACGCCGGTGGTGCCCAGGCCGCGGTGGATGGGGATGCCCCATTCGGTGAGCTTGCCTGCCACCACGTCGGCGGTGCGGACTTCTTCGAAGCAGAGTTCGGGGTGTGCGTGCAGGTCACGTCGGACGGCGGCGATGCCAGCCGCCTGCGTGACGATCGAGTCGATGAGTTTCATGGGGATAGACCGTCTCAAAACGCCAGTCTATCCACTCTGGCATTTCGGGGCACCTCGGGAAACACGCAGCCCCAGCGGGTTGCCGGGGCCTTTCCTCAGTTCCTCAGTGCGCGCCGGTCCAGAAGCCCACGTGCGGCGCGGCGGCTTCCTGCTCGAGCAGCGGCCCCACCACCTCGACGCGCCGCTGCCCGCGCGCGAAGACTTCGCGGCAGGGAAGCGAAAAGGTCGGGTTCTCGGGATGGTCGCCCGTCAGGCCCAGCAGCGCGTGTTCGGAAAGCGCGTACACCACGCGCCCGATGTTGGTCCAGTAGATCGCGCCCGCGCACATGCAGCAGGGCTCGGCGCTGGTGAAGAGCGTGCAGCGCGCGAGTTCTTCTGGGGTGAGCAGCTTCGCGGCCTGCGCGGCGGCCACCAGCTCGGCGTGCTGCGTGGGATCGCCCTCGGGCGGCATCGAGTTGTTGCCCGCGGTGACGACGACCTCGCCGTGCTCGTTCGCCACCAGCGCGGCGAAGGGATGGCGCCCGCGCGCCTTCGATTCGTCCGACAGGCGGATGGCCATGCGAAGCAGTTCGAGGTCGCGCGGGGAGAGGTCGGGCGAGGAGGTGTCGTCTGTGGTCATGCTCGGACGATAACCCGGTCGATCAGCGGCCGATGCTCTTGAGGTAGTCGGCGCGCGCGGCCAGCGCGGTGTCGGTGAAGTCGGTGAACACGCCGTCCACGCCGAGCTTGTAGTACACGCCGTACTCGTTCTTGCCGTCCTTGTTGTAGTCGGAGGCCAGGCGGCGCGACTCGTTGCGGAAGGTGAAGGGGTGCACGAACAGGCCCGCCTTGTGCGCGTCGGCGATCAGCGAGGTGGGCGCCATGGAGGTGGCGTCGGCGTCGTTGATCTTGCCGTCCTTGTTGACGTCCACCGGCTTGCCATCGGCACCGATGGTGCCCTTGATGCTCACGATGTAGCGCTTCCAGGGGCCGATGCCGTCGGCGTACTTCTTGATCTCTGCCAGGCCCGCGGGCGTGACCATGGCGTCGAAGTTGCGCTTGTCGCCGGCCTTGGTCCAGTCGTAGGGGCGGTCGCTGGGCACGGCGAAGGTCACGGCGCCGGTCTTCAGGTCGACGCTGTCGCCGTCGATGAGCTGGATGAGCTTCGTATTCAGGCCCTTGCTCTTCATGTACTTGAGGCTGCCCGGCTCGAAGGACTGCACGTAGATGGGCGCGGTCTTGCTGTTCCAGCCGGCCGCGTTGATGGCGGCGATGACCTTGTCCTCCATCGGCAGGCCCAGGTCGCGGAAGTAGGTCGGGTTCTTGGTCTCGGGGTAGATGGCGATGGTGCGGCCGGTTTCCTTCGACTTGGCCTTGGCGAAGTCGATGATCTCCTGGAAGGTCGGCACCTTGTACTTGCCGTTGAATTCCTGCGGACGCTCGGCGTCGGTGGAGATGGCGCCCAGGGTCTTGATCTCGGCCAGCGTGAAGTCGTTGCTGAACCAGCCGGTCTGGGTTTCGCCGTCGACCTTGATGGTCTTCTTGCGCGAGGCGAAGCGGGGGTGCCTGGCCACGTCGGTGCTGATGGCGAGATTGGGGTCGTGGCGGGCGATGAGCACGCCGTCCTTGGTGGAGATCAGGTCCATCTCGATCACGTCGGCGCCGAGCTCGATGGCGCGGGCGTAGGCTTCGAGGGTTTCCTCCGGCAGATAGCCCGATGCACCACGATGGGCGATGACCAGCGGCGGGTTGCCGTCCAGCGTGAGCAGCTTGCTGCTGCCGCCGGAAGGTCCGGTGCTGCTGCAGGCGGCCAGTGCGAGGGCTGCGGTGGCGGTCAGGGCGATCTGAAGAGAGGTGCGCATGGTCGAGGTTTCTCCGTCCGGAATGAAGAGGCGCAGGGTACCCGTTTCGCGTGACAGCTTCGACATCCATGCACGCGCGGCGCCGACTTCCGGGAGAATGTGTTGCATGCCCCATACGCTTTCCCCCCAAAGCCTGCTGATGGCCCAGACGCTGGTGCGCATGAACACCATCAGCGCCAACAGCAACCTCGAACTGATCGACTTCGCCCAGAGCCACCTCGCGGCGCTTGGCGTGAAGAGCCGCATCACCTACAACGCCGAACGCACCAAGGCGAACCTCTTCGCCACGCTGGGCGAGGGCAAGCCGGCCGGGGTGATCGTCTCGGGCCACACCGACACGGTGCCCTGGGACGGGCAGGACTGGAGCGTCGATCCGCTCTCGGCCGTGGTGCAAAACGAGCGCCTCTACGGGCGCGGCTCGGCCGACATGAAGAGCTTCATCGCCATTGCGCTGTCGAACGCGAAGCGCTTCCTGGAGAGCGACTCTCCCTTCGCGGTGCACTTCGCCTTCAGCTACGAGGAGGAGATCGGCTGCTTCGGCGTGAAGGAGCTCATCGCCGACATGCGCGATGCCGGCATCAAGCCCCTGGCCTGCATCGTGGGCGAACCCACCAGCATGGTGCCCGCCATCGCGCACAAGGGCGTGTACCGCTACAAGTGCTGCGTGCGCGGCAAGGAGGCGCACTCCTCGCTCACGCCGAAGTCGGTCAACGCCATCGAGATGGCGGCCCGCGTGATCGGCAAGGTGCGCGACATGGCCGAGGGCTTCGAGCGCAGCGAGCCGCGCTACGAGGGCTTCGACGTGCCCTTCAGCACCGCGAGCGTGGGACAGTTCCACGGCGGCATCGCCGACAACGTGGTGCCGCGCGACGCCGAGTTCCGCTATGAATTCCGCGACCTGCCCACCGCAGACGCCGGGAAGATGCAGGCCGAGGTGGTTGCCTACGCGGGCAGCCTCGAGCCCGCGATGAAGAAGGTGGCGCCCGACGCGGGCTTCAGCTTCGAGACCATCTGCGAGATCCCGAGCTTCCTGGGCTCCGCCAACGACCCCATCACGCTGCTGGCCCAGCGCCTGGCGAGCGAGGAGCGCACCACGCTGGTGGCCTTCGGCACCGAAGCGGGTCTTTTCAAGAACGCCGGCATCCCCACCGTGGTCTGCGGCCCCGGCAGCATCGAGCAGGCGCACCAGCCCGACGAGTACGTGAGCCTCGAGCAGCTCGCGCGCTGCGAGCTGTTCATGGAGCGCCTGGCATCCACGCCGAGCATTGGCTGAGAGCGCCGCCAGCATCGACGCGTCGCGGCGCATGAAGCGCGTCGCGCTCGGCCTGCTGTGCGGCGCCGCACTCCTCTATGCGGTGGCGAGCGTGCTGCATGCGCAGCACCCGGCCTGGGGCTACGTGGCGGCCTTCGCCGAGGCGGCGATGGTGGGCGCCATCGCCGACTGGTTCGCGGTGGTGGCGCTGTTCCGCCATCCGCTGGGCCTGCCGATTCCGCACACCGCCATCATCCCGAGCAACAAGGACCGCATCGGCGCCAAGCTCGCGGGCTTCATCTGCGACAACTTCCTGAGCACCGCCCAGGTGCTCGGCAAGCTGCGGCAGTTCGACGCGGCCGGGCGCATCGCCGACTGGCTGGCGCGCCCCGCGAGCGGCGAGAAGCTCGGCGAATGGGGCGTGGCCGCCACGCGCTATGGCCTTTCGGCCTTCGACGACGAGCGCGTGCGCGACTTCATGGGCCGCGCCGCCGCGGCCGGGCTGCAGAAGATCGACCTCTCGCGCCTGACGGGCCAGGCGCTCGACGCGCTCACGGCCGGCGGGCGCCACCAGGCACTGCTAGACGACGTGCTGCAGCAGGTGGCCGGCCTGCTCGAAGGCGAGGAGGTGCAGGCGCACATCACCGAGGCGATCGCGCGCGAGATCAGGACGCTGCGCTACGTGGGCCTCGACCAGGTGGCCGCCAAGCTGGCCACGCGCAAGATCGTCGCAGCCGTGGCACGCACCATCGGCGAGCTCGCGGCCGAGCCCGAGCATCCGATGCGCAGGCGCTTCGACCACTTCGTCGACGACTTCGTAGTGCGTCTGAAGCTCGACCCCGAGTTCCAGCAACGCGGCGAACAGATCCGCGCGGAGCTGGTTGCGCACCCCGCCCTGGGCGACTACCTGCACGGGCTGTGGGGCGAGATGCTCGCGTGGCTGCACGACGACCTGGGCCGCAACGACTCGAGCATCCGCCGGCGAATCGCGTCGATGGCCGGCGCGCTGGGCACGCGGCTGCAGGGCGACGAGGCCATCCGCCGCTGGATCAACGAGCAGATCGAGGCCGCCGCGCCGCTGGCCATCGAGCGCTACCGCGAGGACATCCGCCGCTACATCGAGGAGCGCGTGGGCGAGTGGAACGCGCAGGAGATGACGGCGGAGCTCGAGCGCCACATCGGGCGCGACCTGCAGTTCATCCGCATCAACGGCACGCTGGTGGGCGGGCTGGTGGGGCTGCTGATCCACACGGCGACGCAGCTGCTGCGCGGCTGAGTTGCGGCTGAACCGCAGCTGAAGGCCGCGGGTAATCCACAGCGGACGAAAGTCCGCATCCTGTCCCCGTGGGGACTCCGCGGCCCCGCCGCGCTCCTAGACTGCTGCGCGCATCAACAAGAGGAGACGCCAACCATGCCACGTCGAAGCAGCCTCGGCGCCATCGCGCTGACCGCCACCCTCGCCCTGCTGGGCGCCTGCAGCAGCCTCGCGCCGCCGGCCTCCACCAGTCCGCCCACCCGACCTGCTTCCTGGGCCGCGCCCGAGGCGCTGGTCGCGCCCTCGGCCTTCGCCGGGGTGCATGGGCTGGCCGTCGACGCCAAGGGCCGGCTGCTCGCGGGCTCTGTGCTCGGCAACACGATGTGGGAGGTCGACCGCAGCACCGGCGCGGCCAGGGTGTTCATCGACGCGCCCGAAGGCCAGGCCGACGACATCGCCGTGGGCCCGAAGGGCGAGCTGGCCTGGACCAACTACCTGATGGGCATGCTGCGCTACCGCGAGAGCGACACCGCGCCCATGCGCGTGCTGGCCAAGGACCTGCCCGGCCTCAACTCGCTGGACTTCGACCGCCGCAACGGCAGGCTCTACGCCTCGCAGGTGTTCCTGGGCGACGCGCTGTGGGAGATCGACCGCGAGGGCCAGAAGCCGCCGCGGCTCATCAGGAAGGACATGGGCGGCTTCAACGGCTTCGAAGTGGGGCCCGACGGCATGCTCTACGGGCCGCTGTGGTTCAAGGGCCAGGTGGTGAAGATCGACCCGGCCAACGGCAACATGACCGTGATCGCCGACGGCTTCAAGATTCCGGCCGCCGCCAACCTCGACGGCAAGGGCAACCTCTGGGTGGTCGACGCGCGCAGCGGCGAGCTGGTGCGGGTGGAGCTGGCCACCGGCCGCAAGACGGTCGCGAAGCAGCTGCGGCCGTCGCTCGACAACCTGGCGATCGCTCCTGACGGAACGATCTACGTCTCCAACATGGCGAACAACGAGGTGCAGGCCTTCAACCCCGCCACCGGCGAGCTGCGCACGCTCACCAGCGGCAAGGTGGCGGCGCCGGCCGGCATGAAGATCGACGGCAACGACCTCTGGGTGGCCGACGTCTTCGGCTTCCGCCAGGTCGACGTGCGCACCGGCGAGGTGCGCGACATCTTCCGCATGCAGCGCGACCCGGAGCTGGACTACCCCTTCGCCGTCGGCCTGTCGCCGAAGCTCTTCGCGCTGAGCTCATGGTTCACCGGCACGGTGCAGCTGGTCGACCGGCAGACGCTGAAGACGGTCGAGACCATCCACGGGCTGAAGGCGCCGTTCGACGCCATTCCCATGCCGGACGGCAGCGTGATCTACGCCGAGATCGCCACCGGCAGCATCACACGCGCGAGCGGGCCGAAGTTCGTGCAGAAGTCAGTGCTCGCCAGCGGCCTGAACGGCCCGGTGCAGATGATCGTCGGCCAGGACGGTGCGCTCTACGTGACCGAGGCGGCCGGCCGGCTGCTGCGCATTCCGCTGGACGCCAGCGCTCCGCTGCGCGCGGTGGCCGAGGGGCTGGCCCTGCCCGAGGGCCTGGCGCAGACGCCCTGGGGCAGCTTCATCGTGGCCGAGAGCGCGGCGCGCCGGCTGGTCGAAATCGCGCCCGACGGCAGCCGCCGTACCGTCGCCGAGAACCTGCCGATCGGCCTCGCGCCCGGGCCCGGGCTGCCTCCGCCCTACGTGGTGACGGGCGTCGCGGTGGGCCGCGACGGCTCGATCTACATGGCGGCCGACCGCAACAATGCGATCTATCGGATTCGCCCCGTAAGGTAGGGTAACAATAAGTGTAAATTTCAGTTTACTTTTACAAACAAACATTACAGACTGCGCGGGACGTCTTGTGGCGTCCCGTCCGCATCCGGCGGCGGGGGGTCCGCGAGGCGCTCTTTTGACCTGAAAGGGACATCGCATGACTCCGCTCGTCGTAGGCCAGATCCTGTCGCCCGAGTACTCCCTGGGCATGGTGGCGCTCTCCTTCCTCATTTCCTTCGCGGGCTCGCTGGTGGCCCTGATCTGCGCCGGGCGGATGGTCGGCGCGGACGGCAAACCCAATCTCGCCGTCGTGACCTGCGCGGCGGTGGCGCTGGGCGGCATCGGCATCTGGTCGATGCACTTCATCGGCATGCTGGCGTACCGGCTGCCGATAGCCATTTCGTACAACATGCCGCTCACGGTGGTGTCGCTGGTGGCGGCCATCCTGATTTCGGGCATCGCGCTGTACATGGCCGGCGGGCGGCGCAAGTTCAGCCGCTCGGGCTGGCTCGGCGGCAGCCTGCTGGCGGGCATCGGCGTGTGCGTGATGCACTACATGGGCATGTTCGCGATGAACATGCGCGCCTCGATGAATTTCGACCTGACGACGGTGGGCCTGTCGGTGCTCATCGCCGTCACCGCCGCCGCGGCGGCCCTGTGGCTGGCCTTCAACCTGCGCAAGCTCACGCACAAGGTCGCGGCCGCCGCCGTGATGGGCGTGGCGGTATGCACCATGCACTACGTGGGCATGAGCGCGGCCAGCATGGTCTGCACCGCCGCCGCGCCGGTCGACGCGCTGGCCATCGGCGGCAGCTACATGGGCCTCACGGTGTTCGGCACGGCCGGCGCGGTGCTGATCTTCATCTACTGGGTGGTCACCGGCAGCAGCCTCGACGCGCCGGTCGCCGGCCGCCGGGTGCGCGCCAGCTAGTAAGCGCAAGCGGGCGCGGCGCCCGCATCCTAGAGTCTGTGCAGAGCGAAAAAACGATCTGCACGGACTCTCACATGCCAGTCATCGAATCCCGGCTGCAAACGGCCGGCGACACCTTCCAGGCCAACCGGGCCAGCATGCTGGCGCTGCTCGGCCAGGTGCGCGAGCACGAGGCCCGCGCCGTCGCGGCCTCCGGCGCATCGGCCGAGCGTTTCGCCAGGCGCGGACAGCTGCTGCCGCGCGAGCGCATCGCGCTGCTGCTGGACACCGGCGCGCCCTTCCTGCCGCTGGCCTCGCTGGCCGGGCTCGGGCAGGACAACCCAGACCTCTCGAAGAGCGTGCCCGGCGGCGGCCTGATCTCCGGCATCGGCTACGTCGCGGGCGTGCGCTGCATGGTCAACGCCTCCGACTCCGGCATCGACGCCGGCGCGCTGCAGCCCATGGGCCTGGACAAGCAGTTGCGCGTGCAGGAGATCGCGCTGGAGAACAGGCTGCCCTACGTGCAGCTGGTGGAAAGCGCCGGCGCCAACCTCATGCACTACCGCGTGCAGGACTTCGTGCGCGGCGGCAACATCTTCCGCAACCTCGCGCGGCTGTCGGCCGCGGGGCTGCCGGTGGTGACGGTGACGCACGGCTCCTCGACCGCCGGGGGCGCCTACCAGACCGGTCTTTCCGACTACATCGTGATGGTGCGCGACCGCACGCGCGCATTCCTCGCGGGACCGCCGCTGCTGAAGGCGGCCACCGGCGAGATCGCCACCGAGGAAGAACTCGGCGGCGCGGTGATGCACACGCACATCTCGGGCCTGGGCGACTACCTCGCGGAGGACGACCGCGACGCCATCCGCATCGCGCGCACGATCCTCGGTGGCATCGACTGGGCGCGCGACGAGGCGCCGCGCCGGTTCGCGCCGCCGCGCTACGACGCCGAGGAACTGCTGGGCATCATGCCCAGCGACGGCCGACGCCCGGTGGACATGCGCGAGGTCATCGCGCGCATCGCCGACGGCTCCGAGTTCCTGGAGTTCAGCGAGCACTACGGCAGCGCCACCGTCTGCGGCCACATCCGGCTCGAAGGGCATGCGGTGGGCATCATCACCAACAACGGCCCCATCGACTCCGACGGCGCCACCAAGGCCACGCACTTCATCCAGGCCTGCTGCCAGTCGCGCACGCCCATCGTCTACCTGCAGAACATCACCGGCTACATGGTGGGCCGCGCGCACGAGGAGGCCGGCATCATCAAGCACGGCGCGAAGATGATCCAGGCGGTGTCGAACGCCACGGTGCCGCAGGTCACGCTGCTGTGCGGCGCCTCGTATGGCGCGGGCAACTACGGCATGTGCGGCCGGGGCTTCGCGCCGCGCTTCTGCTTCAGCTGGCCCAACGCGCGCACCGCCGTGATGGGCGGCGAGCAGGCGGCGAAGACCATGGCCATCGTGATGGAAGCAGGCATGGCACGAAAGGGCGCGGTCGACCAGGCGAAGATCGACGCGATGCAGCAGCAGGTCATCGAGCGCTTCGACCGGCAGATGAGCGTGTTCACCACCAGCGCGCTGCTGCTGGACGACGGCGTGATCGACCCGCGTGACACCCGCGCCGTGCTGGCCGAGGTTCTCTCGATCTGCCGCGACGCCGACACGCGCACCACGCAACCCATGCAGTTCGGGGTGGCACGGCCATGAGCAACAGCACCACTACCGGATTCCGCAAGATCCTCGTCGCCAACCGCGGCGAGATCGCGGTGCGCGTGATGCGCACCGCCCGTGCCATGGGCTTTCGCACCGTGGCCGTGTACTCCAGCGCCGACGCCGGCTCGGAACACGTGCGCTTCGCCGACGAGGCGGTGCACATCGGCGAGCCCCTGCCTGCGCAGAGCTACCTGAACATCGCCGCGATCGTCGAGGCCGCGCGCGCCAGCGGCGCCGACGCGGTGCACCCCGGCTACGGCTTCCTCGCAGAGAACGCGGCCTTCGCGCAGGCCTGCCGCGATGCCGGCCTGGTCTTCATCGGCCCCTCGCCCGAAGCCATTCGCGCGATGGGCGACAAGGCCGGCGCCAAGCGGCTGATGCAGGCGGCGGGCGTGCCCTGCATTCCGGGCTACCAGGGCGAAGACCAGAGCGAGAAGACGCTGGCCGCCGAAGCCGCGCGCATCGGCTGGCCGGTGATGATCAAGGCCACCGCCGGAGGCGGCGGGCGCGGCATGCGGCTCGTCACCTCGGCCGCGAATTTCGCCGAGCAGCTGCGCAGCGCGCAGTCGGAAGCGCTCAATGCATTCGGCGACGCCACCGTGATCCTGGAGCGCGCCATCGTCGCGCCGCGCCATGTCGAGGTGCAGGTGTTCGCGGACCGGCACGGCAACGCCATCCACCTCGGCGAACGCGACTGCTCGGTGCAGCGCAGGCACCAGAAGGTGGTGGAGGAAGCGCCCTCGCCCGCCGTCTCGCAAGCGCTGCGCGAACGCATGGGCGCCACCGCCGTCGCCGCGGCAAAGGCCATCGCCTACGAAGGCGCGGGCACGCTCGAATTCCTGCTCGATGCCGAGGGCCAGTACTGGTTCATGGAAATGAACACGCGCCTGCAGGTCGAGCACCCGGTGACGGAAGCGGTGACGGGCCTCGACCTGGTCGATCTGCAATTGCGCGTCGCGGCCGGCGAGCCGCTGCCGATCGCGCAGCAGGACGTGCGCTTCTCCGGCCACGCGATCGAGGTGCGCCTGTGCGCCGAAGATCCGCAGCAGGGCTTCATGCCGCAGAGCGGCACGCTGGCCGCATGGCGCCCCAGCGCCGCGCTGCGCACCGAGCACGCCCTGCGCGACGGCGCCGAGGTACCGCCCTTCTACGACTCGATGATCGCCAAGCTGGTCGCCCACGGCGGCACGCGGGAGGACGCGAGGCAGCGGCTCCTGGCCGGCCTGCAGGACACCATTGCACTCGGCATACCGACCAACCAGCAGCTGCTGGAGCGCGCGCTGTCGCATGCGGTGTTCGCCGGCGGCAAGGCGACGACCGCCTTCGTGGCCGACCACATCGACACGCTGCTCGCCGCCGACGAAGCAGGCCGCAACCGCGCCGCGCTGCTCGCCGCACTGCTGTTGCAGCTCGGCGAACGCGGCTGGCCTTCGCCGCTGGCGCACACGCTGCCCAACGCCCTGCGCTTGGAGCTCGACGGCACGGTGCACGCCGCCCGGGTGACGCCGCGCGGCGCCGGCCGCTTCGACATCGCGCTGGACGGCCAAGCGCCGGTGCAGCTCTCGCTGCTCGACATGCCCGGCGACGGCAGCCTGCGCTTCTCGTGCGACGGGCTTTCCGCGCAAGCCTTCGTCGCGCGGCATGACGGCCGCGTGTTCTTCCACTTCGACGGACAGGCTCACCGCCTCGACGACCTCACTCACGTGCCGGCCACCCGAGCAGGCGCCGATGGCGGCGACGGCCTGCTGCGCGCCTCCATGAACGGCCGCGTGATCGCGCTGCTGGTGGCCGAGGGCGAGGCCGTCGCCGCGGGCCAGCCGCTGGTCACGCTGGAGGCGATGAAGATGGAGCACGTGCACTGCGCGCCGCGCGCGGGCAAGGTCGCCCTGCATGTCGCGGTGGGCGCGCAGGTGGCGGCGCGGCATGTGGTCGCGCAGGTCGCCGATGCGTGACGGGAACCAGCCCACGTCTTTGCGAAAACCATTCACATGAACGCTCCCTCCTCCCACTACCGCTCCGTCTTCGCCCCCGGCCTGTTCGACGGGCAGGTCATCGTCGTCACAGGCGGCGGCTCCGGCATCGGCCGCTGCACCGCGCACGAGCTCGCCGCGCTGGGCGCGCAGGTGGTGCTGGTCGGCCGCAAGCCCGAGAAGCTCGACGCGGTGCGCGCCGAGATCGAGGCCGCCGGCGGCAAGGCCTCCACGCAGGCCTTCGACATCCGCAACGAAGACGCGGTGCGCTCGGCCATCGCCGCCGTCGTCGCCGCGCACGGCCGCATCGACGGGCTGGTCAACAACGCGGGCGGCCAGTACATCACGCCGCTGCATGCGATCTCGGCCAAGGGCTGGGAGGCGGTGATCCACACCAACCTCACGGGCGGCTTCCTGGTCGCGCGCGAGTGCTACCTGCAGAGCATGCAGGCCAACGGCGGCGCCATCGTCAACATCGTGGCCGACATGTGGGGCTCCATGCCCAACATGGGCCACAGCGGCGCGGCGCGCGCGGGCATGGTGAGCTTCACCGAGACCGCCGCGCTCGAATGGGCCGCGAGCGGCGTGCGCGTGAACGCGGTGGCGCCGGGCTACATCGCCTCCAGCGGCATGGACCACTATCCGCCCGAGGCCGGCGACATGCTGCGCGCCATGCGCAAGACCGTACCGGCCGGCCGCTTCGGCAACGAGGCCGAGACCTCCGCCGCCATCGTCTTCCTGCTTTGTCCCGCCGCGAGCTTCGTCAGCGGCAGCGTGCTGCGCGTGGACGGCGCGCGCCCGCAGGTACGCATGGGCTGGCCGATGGCGATTCCCGATGCGCAGGCGCGGCAGCGCCGCGCGGTGAAGCCCTTCGACGGCTTCCACCTGGCGCAGGCGCCGCGCGTGTTCCAGGACAAGTAGGACGAGAGACAAGAAAAGACCGGAGACCACCTCATGCAGTACAGCCACGAACACCTCGAGATCCAGAAGACCCTGCGCCGCTTCATCGACGACGAGATCAACCCGCACGTGGACGAATGGGAAGAAGCCGAGATCTTTCCCGCGCACGAGGTCTTCAAGAAGCTGGGCAACCTCGGCCTTCTGGGCCTGAACAAGCCCGAGGCCTTCGGCGGCGCGGGCCTGGACTATTCGTACGCGATGGCCATGGCCGAGGCCCTGGGCCACATCTCCTGCGGCGGCGTGCCGATGGCCATCGGCGTGCAGACCGACATGTGCACGCCCGCGCTCGCGCGCTTCGGCAGCGACGAGCTGCGCCGCGAGTTCCTGGCGCCCGCCATCGCGGGCGACATGGTCGGCTGCATCGGCGTGAGCGAGCCCGGCGCGGGCAGCGACGTGGCGGGCCTGAAGAGCCATGCGCGCAAGGACGGCGGCGACTACCTCATCAGCGGCCAGAAGATGTGGATCACCAACAGCCTTCAGGCCGACTGGATGTGCATGCTGGTCAACACCGGCGACGGGCCCGTGCACCGAAACAAGTCGCTCGTGATGGTGCCGATGGACAGCCCCGGCATCGAGAAGGCGAAGAAGCTGCGCAAGATCGGCATGAATTCGAGCGACACCGGCCTCATCTACTTCGACAACGTGCGCGTGCCGCAGCGCTACCGCATCGGCGAGGAGGGCCAGGGTTTCGTCTACCAGATGCAGCAGTTCCAGGAAGAGCGCCTCTGGGCTTCCGCGAGCTCGCTGGAGCCCATGGAAGACTGCATCGCCCAGACCATCGAGTGGGCGCAGCAGCGCCAGATGTTCGGCTCCACGCTGGCCGACCAGCAGTGGGTGCAGTTCAAGCTCGCCGAGCTCAAGACCGAGGTGGAGGCGCTGCGCGCGCTCACCTACCGCGCCTGCGACCTGCACGTGAAGGGCGAGGACGTGCTCGAGCTCGCCTCGATGGCCAAGCTCAAGACCGGCCGCCTCACACGGCAGGTGGCCGACACCTGCCTGCAGTTCTGGGGCGGCATGGGATTCACGCTGGAGAACCGCGTCTCGCGCCTGTACCGCGACGGCCGGCTGGGCTCCATCGGCGGCGGCGCCGACGAGGTGATGCTGGGCATCCTCGCCAAGACCATGGGCATCGCCAAGCGCCCGCCGCGCGGCTAGCAGGAAGCCGGTCGCATGGACGCCGAGCTGCAAGCCGACCGCGCCGCGCTGGCCGACACGGTGCGGCGCTTCGCCGAAAGCGAGATCGCGCCGAACGTGCAGGCCTGGGACGATGCGGGCGAGTTTCCGCGCGCGCTCTATGCACGCGCCGCCGAACTGGGCCTGCTGGGCCTGGGCTATCCGGAAGAACTCGGCGGCACGCCGGCCTCGTATTCGCTCAAGCTGCCGGCATGGGTCGCGCTCGCGCGCCATGGCAAGAGCGGCGGCGTGCTCGCCAGCCTGTTCTCGCACAACATCGGCCTGCCGCCCGTGGTGCTGCATGCGAGCGACGCGGTGCGCCGCGAGGTCGTGCCGCCGGTGCTGCGCGGCGAGAAGATCGCGGCGCTCGCCATCACCGAGCCCGGCGGCGGCTCCGACGTGGCGGCGCTGCGCACCACGGCAAGGCGCGACGGAGATCACTACGTGGTCAACGGCGAGAAGACCTTCATCACCTCGGGCATGCGCGCCGACTGGATCACCGTGGCCGTGCGCACCGGCGAGGGACGTGGCGCGGGCGGCATCTCGATGCTGCTGGTGCCGGGCGACGCGGTCGGCCTCACGCGCACGCGGCTGTCGAAAATGGGCTGGCTGTGCTCCGACACCGCCACCCTGCACTTCGACAACGTGCGCGTGCCCGCGCGCTACCTGCTCGGCAACGAAGGCGAAGGTTTCCGCATGATCATGGGCAACTTCAACGGCGAGCGCATCGGCCTCGCCGCGGGCGCGCTGGGCTTCTCGCAGGCCTGCCTCGACGAGGCGCTGGCCTGGGCGCGCGAGCGAAAGGCCTTCGGCGCCCCGCTCATCGGGCACCAGGCCGTGCGCCACAAGCTCGTCGACATGCAGATGCGCATCGCCTCCACCGAGGCGTGGATCGAAGCGGTGTCGGCGCAAGGCGATGCGCTGGAAGCCGCAGGCCGCCACAACGCCCCCGAATGGGTGGCGCAGATATGCATGCTGAAGAACCACGCGACGCAGGCCATGCAGTTCTGCGCCGACCAGGCGGTGCAGATCCTCGGCGGCATGGGCTTCATGCGCGGCACCGTGAGCGAGCGCATCTACCGCGAAGTGAAGGTGATGATGATCGGCGGCGGGGCCGAGGAAGTCATGAAGGAGCTGGCGGCGAAGCAGCTGGGCTGGCTGTAGAGGCAGCAGAAGGAAGAAGCGGGGAAAGCGGAAAACTGTTCTTCACAGGCGCGGCTCGCCGAGCGCGATGCCATGCTTACCATCGGTCGCGCCAAGCCAGGCAGCAGGAGCCCGTGTGACCTTCATTCCCCATCTTTCTTTCGGCGAGCCCGCCACGGGCACGCGAGCGCCATGCTGAAGCACATCGTGATGTGGGACCTGCGCGCAGACACGCCCGAAGAAAAGGCGCGGGCCACCCAGCTGCTCAAGCGCAAGTTCGAATCGCTGCGCGGGCAGATACCCGGCCTGCTGCACATCGAGGTCGGCGTCGATTCGAGCCGCGTGGGCTACGCCTGCGACGTGGTGCTCTACAGCGAGTTCGACAGCCAGGCTTCGCTCGACGGCTATGCCACGCATCCGGCGCACCTGCGCGTGCGTGAAGAGCTGGGCGATCTGCGGATCGCGCGGCATCAGGTGGATTACGCGGTGGGCTGATCGGCCGCGGTCAGTCGCTCGCCTCGGGGGCGTCTCCCCGCGCGGCAGCAAGCGCAGCAGCCGCCCGCAGCTTGTCCTTCTTGCTCGGCCTCTTCCCCTTGATCCCCCCCGTGCCCGAGGCGTCCACCACCGGCGGCGCGGTTTCCGTCGGCTCGAAGCCCTCGACGCGCTCGCGCGGCAGCCGCAGGCCGTTGCGTTTCTCGATCAGGCGGAAATGGGCCTCGGTGGCCGCGCTCACGAAGCTGATCGCCAGGCCGCGCTCTCCCGCGCGCCCGGTCCTGCCGATGCGGTGGATGTAGTCGGTCGGCGAGCGCGGCAGGTCGTAGTTGACGACCACGGGCAGCTGCGCGATGTCGATGCCGCGCGCGGCGAGGTCGGTGGCGATCACCACGTCCCACCGGCTCTGCTTGAACTGCGAGAGGATGTTGCTGCGGGTGCCCTGCGCGATGTCGCCGTGGAAGGGCACGGCGTAGATGCCGTTGCGGTAGAGCTTCTCGGCCACGGTCTGCGCCGCGTGCTGCGTGGCGACGAAGACCAGCACGCGGTCCCACTCGTTCTCGTGCTGCTCGAGCAGGTGGCGCAGCAGCTGGGTGCGGCGGCTCGCGTCGACCTCGATCACGCGCTGCACGATGTCGGGCGCGGTGCCCGGCTCGCCCTGCACGTCGACGATGGCGGGGTCGCGCAGCATGCCGTCGGCAAGCGCCTGGATGGCCGGCGGGAAGGTGGCGGAGAAGAACAGGTTCTGGCGCCGCTTCGGCAGCAGTTCGAGGATGCGGCCGAGTTCCTCGGCGAAACCCAGGTCGAAAAGGCGGTCGGCCTCGTCGAGCACGAGCATGGCGACCGCGTCCAGCCTGAGCGCGTTGTGCTCCACCAGGTCCAGCAGCCGCCCGGGGGTGGCGACGACGATGTCGGCGCCGCCGCGCAGGCTCATCATCTGCGGGTTGATCGACACGCCGCCGAAGGCGGTGACTATCTTCAGGCGCTCGGGCAGGTGCTGCGCCAGGTCGTGCATGGTGTCGCCGACCTGGCCCGCGAGTTCGCGCGTGGGCACCAGCACGAGCGCGCGAACGCGGCGCGGGCCTTCACGCTGCTCGGTCAGGCGCTGCAGCAGGGGCAGGGAGAATGCGGCGGTCTTGCCGGAGCCGGTCTGTGCCGAGCCCCGCAGGTCGCGGCCTTGCAGAATGGCGGGAATGGCCGCGGCCTGGATGGGCGTCGGCGTGGAAAAGCCGCTTCGGGCGGCGGCCTGCACGAGCGCGGGGGCCAGGCCCAGTGAGTCGAATGGCATGTGTATGAGCGCGGCGGGCGAAGAGAGAGAAAGATCGAAAGCAGAAAGAGGCGTATCGGATGTCGACGATGAAACAGCAGCGCACCGGCCAGTCCGGCGGCAGCACCCTGGTGTATTCCACCGACGGGGGCGGACGCATGTGTCCCGGCTGCGGCGAGCCCGTGGCCCGTTGCCGCTGCAAGGAACTGGAAAAGGCGCGCGGCACGCCGGCCACCGACGGCATTGTGCGCGTGTCGCACGAGACAAAGGGCCGCAAAGGCAAGGGCGTGACGGTCGTGAAGGGCATGGCGCTCGACGCGGCGGCCCTGCTGGCGCTGGGCAAGCAGCTCAAGACGGCCTGCGGCACGGGCGGCACGGTGAAGGACGGCACCATCGAGATCCAGGGCGACCACCGCGAAACGGTAATCGCAGCGCTGGTGAAGCTGGGCCATACGGTCAAGCGCGCGGGAGGCTGAGCGCTCCATGAACCCCGAAGACCTGCAACGGCTGGTAACGCTCGAAATGCCCTTCGGCAAGCACAAGGGCACGCTGATTGCCGACCTGCCCGGCAACTACCTGAGCTGGTTCGCACGCGAGGGTTTTCCCTCGGGAGAAATCGGCCGGCTGCTCGCCCTGATGCATGAAATAGACCACAACGGGCTTTCCGGGCTGCTGAAACCGTTGCGAAACCGCCCTCCGGAACGGGGAGTTTCCCGATAAGGCGCGATTTCGCCACATCTTTTTCGAAATCGGGCTGGATAATGCCCGCTACGTGTCAGTGAGTCGCATTGCGGCTCCCGTGCACGTAATTTGGTGATCGGTCAGTTTCGCGCCACAGCGCAGTTCTTGTTTGTTGTGATTCTGGGACTCCATCGCTTTTTTGTTTTTTTGTTGGTTTGAATCAGGAGTCCCTCAATGGGCAAGAAACTTTACGTGGGCAACCTCGCCTACTCGATCCGCGACAACGATCTCGAACAAGCCTTCGGCGAATTCGGCTCGATCGTCAGTGCCAAGGTCATGATGGAACGTGACACCGGCCGTTCGAAGGGCTTCGGCTTCGTCGAAATGGGCACGGATGCCGAAGCGCTCGCAGCCATCGAAGCCATGAACGGCCAACCCCTGCAGGGCCGCGCCCTCACGGTGAACGAAGCCCGTCCGATGGAAGCCCGTCCCCCCCGCAGCGGTGGCGGCGGCTACGGCGGTGGTGGTGGCGGCTACGGCGGCGGCCGCAGCGGTGGCGGTGGTTACGGCGGCGACCGCGGTGGCTACGGTGGCGACCGCAGCGGTGGCGGCGGCTACGGTGGCGGCGGTGGTGGCTACGGCGGCGGCGGCCGCGGCGGCTACTGAGTCGAACCCCCTCCAGGGCCCTCGGGCCTCTGAATGAAAAAGCTCCTCCGGGAGCTTTTTTCGTTTCCGGGACACACCGGCCCCGGGGAGAACCCTTGCCCTGCGGTACGCATTTGTTCGTACCGCACCGGTCAGCCAACGGTCAGGCGCGCAGATCGACCCTCGTTTCCCCAATACAAGAGGAGCGAGACATGCGGATAAAGAGCCAGGCGGACTTCTTTTCGGGAGTCATGTTCACCACCGTGGGAGGCGCCTTCGCCATCGGCGCGACCACCTACACCATCGGCGACGGCGCGCGCATGGGGCCGGGCTACTTCCCGCTCATGCTGGGCATCCTGCTGGCGGTGCTGGGCGCGATCATCATGTTCCAGGCGATGGTGGTCGAGACCACCGACGGCGACCCGATCGGCAAGTGGGCCTGGAAGCCGCTGGCCTTCGTGCTCGGCGCCAACCTCGCCTTCGGCGTGCTGCTGGGCGGCCTGCCCAGCATGGGGCTGCCGGCCATGGGCATGATCATCGCGATCTACGCGCTCACCATCATCTCCAGCATGGCGGGCGAGCACTTCAGGCTGCGCGACGTGCTGATCCTCGCGACCATCCTGGCGGCCGGCAGCTACGTGGCGTTCATCTGGGCGCTGAAGCTGCAGATCCAGGTCTGGCCCACCTTCATCGCAGGTTGAGGAGCACACCGCCATGGAACTCTTCAACAACCTCGCGACCGGCTTCGGCGTCGCGTTCACTTTCACCAACCTGCTGTACTGCCTGATCGGCTGCATCCTGGGCACGCTGATCGGCGTGCTCCCGGGCATCGGCCCCGTCGCGACCATCGCGATGCTGCTGCCGGCCACCTATGCGCTGCCGCCGGTGTCGGCGCTGATCATGCTGGCCGGCATCTACTACGGCGCCCAGTACGGGGGCTCCACCACCGCCATCCTGGTGAACCTGCCGGGAGAGTCCTCGTCGGTGGTCACCTGCATCGACGGCTACCAGATGGCAAGGCAGGGCCGCGCGGGCCCGGCACTCGCCGCCGCCGGCCTGGGCTCGTTCTTCGCGGGCTGCGTGGGCACGCTGATCCTGGCCGCCTTCGCGCCGCCGCTGACCGAGCTGGCCTTCAAGTTCGGTCCGGCCGAGTATTTCTCGCTGATGGTGCTGGGCCTGATCGGCGCGGTGGTGCTGGCTTCGGGCTCGCTGCTGAAGGCGGTGGCGATGATCGTGCTGGGCCTGCTGCTGGGCATCGTGGGCACCGACGTCAACTCGGGCGTGGCGCGCTACAGCTTCGACATTCCGGAGCTCACCGACGGCATCGGCTTCGTGGTCATCGCCATGGGCGTGTTCGGCTACGGCGAGATCATCGGCAACCTCTCGCAGCCCGACGACGAGCGCGAGGTGTTCACGCACAAGGTCAAGGGCCTGTGGCCCACCAAGGACGACTTCAAGCGCATGCTGCCCGCGGTGCTGCGCGGCACGGCCCTCGGCTCGGCCCTGGGCATCCTGCCGGGCGGCGGCGCGCTGCTGGCCTCCTTCGCCTCCTACGCGCTGGAGAAGAAGATCCGCATGCGCCCCGGCGAAGTGGCCTTCGGCAAGGGCAACATCCGCGGCGTCGCATCGCCGGAGTCGGCCAACAACGCCGGCGCGCAGACCTCTTTCATCCCGCTGCTGACGCTGGGCATTCCGCCCAACGCGGTGATGGCGCTGATGGTGGGCGCGATGACCATCCACAACATCCAGCCCGGTCCGCAGGTGATGACCAGCAACCCGGAGCTCTTCTGGGGCCTGATCGCCTCCATGTGGATCGGCAACGCGATGCTGATCATCCTGAACCTGCCGCTGATCGGCATGTGGATCAAGCTGCTGACGGTGCCCTACAAGTTCCTGTTCCCGGCCATCGTTCTGTTCTGCGCGATCGGCGTGTACTCGACCAACAACAACACCTTCGACGTGTGGATGGTGGCGGCCTTCGGCTTCATCGGCTACCTCTTCATCAAGCTGCGCACCGAGCCCGCGCCGCTGCTGCTGGGCTTCATCCTGGGGCCGATGATGGAAGAGAACCTGCGCCGGGCGCTGCTGCTGTCGCGCGGGGCGTGGAGCGTATTCGTCACGCGGCCGCTGTCGGCGGGGCTCCTGATCGCTGCTGTCCTGCTGCTGGGCATCGTGCTTCTCCCGGCCATCAAGGCCAAGCGCGAAGAGGCGTTTGTAGAGGATTGAGCCTCAGCGCACGAGCAAAGGCAGCAACAACAGCTGCCACGCCAGCCCCAGCAGGGCCGAGGCGAGCACCACCGGGATCACACCGGCCTTGAAGCGGAACAGCGCCACGGCGGCGACCAGCCCGATCGCCGCCGATGCCGCGTCGAAGCCGCCGCCCGCCCCCTTCGGCCACAGCACGTGCCAGGCGAAGAACACCGCCAGGTTGACGATCACGCCCACCACCGCCGCGGTGATGGCCGTGAGCGGCGCGGTGAGCTTCAGGTTGCCGTGCGTCGACTCGATGAAGGGACCGCCCAGCAGGATGAAGAGGAACGACGGCAGGAAGGTAAAGAAGCTCACCACCGTCGCCGCCACCGCGCCCGCAGTGAAAAGCGAACCGGTGCCGAACAGCGCCTGGTTCCAGCCGCCGACGAAGCCCACGAAGGACACCACCATGATCAGCGGCCCCGGCGTGGTCTCGCCCAGCGCGAGGCCGTCGATCATCTGCGTGGCGCCCAGCCAGCCGTAGTGGTCGACCGCGCCCTGGAACACGTAGGGCAGCACCGCGTAGGCACCGCCGAAAGTCAGCAGCGCGGCCTTGGTGAAGAACCATCCCATCTGCGTGAGCGTGCCGTGCCAGCCGTACAGCGCCGTGAGCGCGCCCATGGCGCCCAGCCACAGCGCGAGGAACACGCCCAGCACGCGCCAGAAGCGGCCCCAGCCGAAGCGCGCGTGCGCGGGCGTGGGGGTGTCGTCGTCGATGAGCGCCGGGCCGGCGGAAGCCACCGCCGCGCCATGCCCGCCGCCGGGCGCGAAGCGCTCGGGCGCCACCCGGCTACCGAAATAGCCGATGGCTGCGGCCGCCAGCACGATCAGCGGAAAGGGCACGCTCAGCGCGAAGATCGCCGCGAAGGCCGCCGCCGCGATCGCCCAGAGCCATGCGTTCTTCAGCACCCGCGAGCCGATGCGCCAGGCCGCGAACAGCACGATGGCCGTCACGGCAGGCTTCACGCCGTACAGCAGCCCCGCCACCGCCGGCACCTGCCCGTAGGCCATGTAGACCCACGACAGCGCGATCAGGATGAAGAGCGAGGGCAGCACGAACAGCGCCCCCGCCGCGATGCCGCCCCAGGTGCGGTGCATGAGCCAGCCGATGTAGGTGGCGAGCTGCTGGGCCTCGGGGCCGGGCAGCAGCATGCAGTAGTTGAGGGCGTGGAGGAATCGCTTCTCCGAGATCCAGCGCCTGCGCTCCACCAGCTCCTGGTGCATCAGCGCGATCTGCCCGGCCGGCCCGCCGAAGCTGATGAAGCCCAGCTTGAGCCAGTAGCCGAAGGCCTGCCAGAAGCTGACGGGAACGGGCCGCTCGACGGGATCTTGGGGAGAGGACATCGGGCGACTTTCGTGTTGCGCTATTTCAGGAATGCGTCGTAGGCGGTCTTCAGTATCAGCGCGCTCACCACCACGATGAACACCACCCGCACGAAGCCCGCGCCGTGCTTCAGTGCAACCCGCGTGCCCAGCACGCTGCCGGCCACGTTGGCCACAGCCATCACCAGCCCGTAGTGCCACCAGACGTGGCCCTTGGCCGCCAGCAGGATCAGCGCGGCGGCGTTGGTCAGCGTGTTGATGATCTTGGCCGAAGCCGAGGCGTTGAGGAAGTCGTAGCCCATCCAGCGCACGAAGAGGAACACCAGGAAGCTGCCCGCACCCGGCCCGAAGAAGCCGTCGTACAGCCCGATCGACAGGCCGATGGTGCAGGCCGCCAGCGTCTCCGCCCTGCCCGAGAAGCGCGGCGCGTGCATGCGGCCCATGTCCTTGCGCGCCAGCGTGTACAGCAGCACGCCCAGCAGGATGAGCGGCAGCGCCTTGCGCAGGAAGTCGCCCGGAAACATGGTGACGCCCCAGGCGCCCAGCATTGAGCCGGCAAAGCCGAGCAGCGCGGCCGGCCACAGCGCGCCCCAGCGCATCTGCACCCGCTGGCTGAACTGGGCCGCGGCGGCGGCCGTGCCCCAGATGGACGCGCTCTTGTTGGTGCCCAGCAGGGTCGCGGGCGGTGCGCCCGGAAAAACGACGAACAGCGCGGGCACCAGGATCAGCCCGCCTCCGCCAACGATCGAATCGACAAAACCCGCGAGCGCAGAGGCGCCTGTCACCACCAGCATTTCCATAGGGGCTGGATTGTCTCACCCGGGCGCTATCGAAAAAGTAGCTGAAAAGGCCCGGACCTCAAGCCTTCGCGGAAATAAAAAAGGCGCCGACCAGCGGCGCCTTTCAAAGTCGAACAGGCATCTCGTACGGAGCCTTTGAAGAATTTTTATTGTTGCTAGGGGGGATTGTCTCCTCGGACCCTCGGCACACGAGCAGGGCCCGTTCGCGAGTGCGCAGACTTTAGGGGCACGCACCGCCTCAGTGCATAGGGAATTACCCGCTTTGCCTTACGCGGGAAGCTCGATTTGCAAACCAAAGTGTTTCTGATAGTGAACGACGTGGCACGACTTGTGCACGGGGCGCCTGAGTCCACCACATGAAGAAGAAAGCGACCATGGCCCTGGCACCGCAAGCCTCCATCAACGCGGCAGACACCGCATGGATGATGACCTCGACCGCGCTGGTGCTGCTGATGACGCTGCCCGGCATCGCTCTCTTCTACGCGGGCATGGTGCGCCGCAAGAACGTGCTGGCCACCATGGCCGCGGTGGTGGCGATCGCCTCGACGGTCTCGCTGACCTGGTTCGCGGTGGGCTACTCGCTGGCCTTCACCGAGGGCTGGCCCTGGCTCGGCGGCTCCGGGCGCTTCTGGTTCTCGGGCTTCGACTACCTGAAGGAGGCCGGCCAGCTCGCGGTGAGCCACGTGGCGCCCAACGTGCCCGAGTCGGTCTACGCGATGTTCCAGCTGACCTTCGCGATCATCACCACCGCGCTGGTGCTCGGCGCCTTCGTCGAGCGCATGCGCTTCTCGGCGATCCTTTGGTTCGCGCTGCTGTGGAGCGTGCTGGTGTATGCGCCCGTCGCGCACTGGGTGTGGGAGCCGGGCGGCTGGCTCGCGCAGATGGGCGCGCTCGACTTCGCGGGCGGCTCGGTGGTGCACGTCAACGCCGGCATCGCGGGGCTGGTATGCGCTTACGCGCTGGGCTCGCGCAAGGGCTACGGCCGCGAGGCCTTCGAGCCCTACAACCTGGCTTTCACCATGACCGGCGCCGGCCTGCTGTGGGTGGGCTGGTTCGGCTTCAATGCCGGCTCGGCGGTGGCGGCCGACGGGCGCGCGGGGCTGGCGATGCTGGTCACGCACATCGCGGCGGCTGCCGGCGCCATGAGCTGGATGCTCGGCGAATGGATCGTGCGGCGCAGCCCCTCGCTGCTGGGCCTGTGCTCGGGCCTCGTGGCCGGGCTGGTGGCCATCACGCCGGCGGCCGGCTTCGTCACGCCGCCGGCCGCGCTGGCCATCGGCGCCATCGCGGGGCTGGCCTGCTATTGGGGCGCCACCGGCCTGAAGCACCTGCTGGGGGCGGACGACTCGCTCGACGTGTTCGGCGTGCACGGCATCGGCGGCATCGTGGGTGCGCTGCTGACGGGCGTGTTCGCCGACGCACGCATCTCGGGCGCCACCGGCGACGTGCTGACGCAGGCGATCGCGGTCGGCAGCGTGGCCATCTTCAGTGCGGCGGGCACGGCGGTGGTGCTGTTCCTGGTGCACGTCATCGTCGGCCTGCGCGTCGATGCCGACAGCGAGCAGCTGGGCCTCGATCTTGCACAGCACAGGGAACATCTCGGGAGCAGTTGACCCACCGCCGGAGGAAACAAGCCATGTCCCCATCCATGTCCGAAAGCGAACGCATCGCCCTCGCCGCGCGCCTCCACGTGGCGCTGCGGCGAAAGCACGGCCGCGTGACCGACACCGAATGGATGGCGACCAATGCCGAGTACGCCGCCGAGATCGTGCGCATGACGCGCGCGCACGCCGCCGACACCAAGGACGAGGAGCTCTACCTGCTCGCCACCCGCCTGGAGCAGGCGATGGAACCGCTGGCACGCGCCGCGCGCCTGGCGGCGCGCCAGCCCGACGGCCAGCCGCCCACACCCCCACCCCGATACGTCGGCGGCCTGCGCTGAGGCTTGCTCAGCCCTCCAGCGCCGCCTTGCGGATCGACTGCAGCGTGCTGCCCGGCGTGATGGCCTCCGGGTCCAGCAGGCAGTGCAGGATCGCCGGCTTGCCGCTGGCGCGCGCACGGGCCAGCGCGGGGCCGAACTCTTCGGTGCTCTCGACGCGCTCGCCGTGCCCGCCGAACACCTCCGCGTAACCACGGAAGTCCGGGTTCTTCAGCTGCGTGGCGCTGATGCGGCCGGGGTAGTGCTTTTCCTGGTGCATGCGGATGGTGCCGTACATGGCGTTGTCCAGCAGCACCACGATGATCGGCAGCCCGTACTGCACGGCGGTGGCGAATTCCTGGCCGTGCATCATGAAGTCGCCGTCGCCCGCGAACACCACCACCTCGCGCTGCGGCCACAGCCGCTTGGCGCCGACGCCGGCCGGCAGGCCGTAGCCCATCGAGCCGCTGGTGGGAGCGAGCTGGCTCGCGTACGCGCGGAACGGCCAGAAGCGGTGCACCCAGGTGGCGAAGTTGCCCGCGCCGTTGCAGAAGATGGTGTCGGCCGGCAGCACCTCGCGCAAATGCTGCATGACCTCGCCCATCTGCAGCGCGCCCGGAATGCGGATCGGCGACGGGTCGCTCCAGCGCAGGAAGTCTTGGCGAGCGGTCTTCGTTTCCGCCACCCAGGCCGGAACCTGCGCGGGGCGCAGCGTGGAAACGGCTTCGGCGAATGCCTGCGGCGTGGCATGGATGCCCAGCGCCGGGCGATACAGCTTGCCGAGCTCGTCGGCATCGGCATGCACGTGCACCAGCGCCTGCTTCGGCTGCGGAATGGACAGCAGCTCATAGCCCTGCGAGGGCACCTCCGACAGGCGCCCGCCGGCCAGCAGGATGAGATCGGCGTTGCGAATGCGCTCCAGCATCTTCGGATTGACGCCCAGCCCGAGGTCGCCCGCGTAGCAGGGGTGCTCGGCAGACATCAGCATCTGGCGGCGGAACGAGCAGTACACGGGCAGCGAGAACGCAGCCGCGAAGTCCGCGAACTGCCGCGCCGCCTTCTCGGACCAGCGGCTGCCTCCCAAAATGACCACCGGCCGCTGCGCCTGCGACAGGCGCTGCTGCAGCTCGGCGAGCTGCGCCGCGCCCGGATGCGTTTCGGTGACGGCATAAGGCTGCGCGTCGGCCACCGTCGCGGCCTCGGTCAGCATGTCTTCGGGCAGCGCGATCACCACCGGGCCGGGGCGGCCCGAGGTGGCGACATGGAAGGCGCGCGACACCAGCTCGGGCACGCGCGCCGGGTCGTCGATCTGCACCACCCACTTGGCCATGGTGCCGAACACCGCGCCGTAGTCCAGCTCCTGGAAAGCCTCGCGGCCCAGCGCGTCGCGCGCGACCTGGCCGACGAAGAGCAGTAGCGGCGTCGAGTCCTGGTGCGCGATGTGCACGCCCGCCGATGCATTGGTGGCGCCCGGCCCGCGCGTCACGAAGCACACGCCCGGCCTGCCGGTGAGCTTGCCCTGGGCCTCGGCCATCATCGTCGCGCCGCCTTCCTGCCGGCACACGGTCACTTCGATGGAGGCGTCGTGCAGCGCGTCGAGCACGGCGAGAAAGCTCTCGCCGGGTACGCAGAAGAGCTGCTCGACGCCGTGGGTGACGAGCTGGTCGACCAGGATCTGGCCGCCTGTGCGGGGTGTGGAAGTCATGCTGTATCCAATGGGCTGAAGGTGTTCGGTATCGCTCCTTCCCCCTCTGGGGGAAGGTTGGGATGGGGGCAAGCGGCGATGGACGAGCCGACGGCAATGGATGCGCCGCCTGCCCCCACCCCAGCCCTCCCCCAGCGGGGGAGGGAGCAATGCGGGGTCATTCGAGCGCCTCGCACGCTGCCTGGATGCGCTTGCATGCCTCTTCCAGCTGCGCCATCGAGGTCGCGTACGAGATGCGGAAATACGGCGCCAGCCCGAACACGCTGCCCGGCACCACCGCCACCTCGAAGTCCTGTAGCAGGTAGCGGCAGAAGTCGCTGTCGCTGTGCAGCAGCGCGCCGCCGCGCGTGCGCCTGCCGAGCACGCCGGCGCAGCTCGCGAATGTGTAGAACGCGCCTTCGGGCACGCGGCAGTGCAGGCCTGGCGCGCGGTTCAGCGCGGCGACCACGAAGTCGCGGCGCGCCTGGAAGTCGGCGCAGCGCTCGGCCACGATGTCCTGCGGCCCGGTCAGCGCCTCGATGGCGGCCGCCTGGCTGATGGACGAGGGGCAGGAGGTGGTCTGGCTCTGCACCACCGCCATCGCTGCAATCAGCGCGCGCGGCCCCGCGCCGTAGCCCACGCGCCAGCCGGTCATCGCATAGGCCTTGGACACGCCGTTCACCGTCAGCGTGCGCTCGCGCAGGCGCGGCTCCACCGCCACCGGCGTGGCGAAGGCCAGACCGTCGTAGAGGATGTGCTCGTAGATGTCGTCCGCCAGCACCCAGACCTGCGGATGGCGCAGCAGCACCTCGCACAGCGGCTTGAGCTGCGCAGCGCTGTAGGCCGCGCCGCTCGGGTTCGAGGGCGAGTTCAGGAAGAGCCAGCGCGTGCGCGGCGTGATGGCCGCCTCCAGCTGCGCCGCGTCGAGCCTGAAGCCGTTCGCTTCGGTACAGGCCACCGGCACGGGCACGCCGCCGCAGACCTGCACGATGTCGGCGTACGAGGTCCAGTACGGCGCGGGCAGGATCACCTCGTCGCCCGGGTCCAGGCTGGCCATCAGCGCGTTGAAGATCACCTGCTTGGCGCCCGCGCTCACGCTGATCTCGTCGAGCGCGAAGTCGAGCGCGTTGTCGCGCCTGAATTTCAGCTGCACCGCCGCCTTCATCGCCGGGCTGCCGTCGAGCACCGTGTAGCGCGTGTCGCCCCGGCCGATGGCGCGCACGGCAGCGTCGCGCACGTTCTGCGGCGTGTCGAAGTCGGGCTCGCCCGCGCCCAGAACGATCACCGGGCGGCCCGCGCGCTTGAGCGCGTTGGCGTGGTCGGTGATGCGCAGGATCTCCGAGACGCCGATGGCGCGCACGCGCTGCGCAGGAGAAAAGACGACGGGGGCGACTGTGTCTGCGGTCACTTGGCGTAGGCCTCCAGCGGCTTGTCGTTGGGCTCGGCGATGAGCTGCTTCAGCGTCGCGCTCATCGGCAGGTTCAGGCTGGTGTTCTTCGGCGGAATGGCTGCGACGAACCACTTGCCGTAGATCTTCTCGAGCTCGCCGCTCTTCATCATGCGGCGCAGCGAGTCGTCCACCGCCGACTTGAAGGCCGGGTCGTCCTTGCGGAACAGCAGCGCGATCGGCTCCGAGCCCAGCGGTTCGCCCACGATGCGGTAGGCCGAGGGGTTCTTCGAGTTCGCGATGATCCCGGCCAGCAGGTTGTCGTCGAGCACGAAGGCATCGGCGCGGCCCGCCTCCATCAGCAGGAAGCTCTCCAGGTGGTCCTTGCCGAGCAAGGTGTTGTACGAGACGTTCTGCGCGCGCTCGCGCTTGCGAAGAAGCTGCACCGCGGTGGTGCCGCTGGAGGCCGACACGTTGCGGCCCGCGAGCTGGTCGAGGCTGGTGATGCCCGAGTCGACCCTGGTGGCCATGCGCACCTCGCTCACGTAGGTGGTGAGCGCGAAAGCCACCAGCTGCTGGCGCGCCATGTTGTTGGTGGTGGGGCCGCAGCCGATGTCCAGCGTGCCGTTCTGCACCAGCGGGATGGTGTTCTGCGCGGTCACGGCCATGTATTCGAGCCTGGCCTGCGGCGCGATGTCCTTCAGCACGCGCTCGCACAGCTCGACGTGATAGCCCACGTACTTCTCGCCCGCGCCCAGCATGTAGGCCATGGGCGGCGAAGCCTCGCGCACGCCGAGCACCACCTTGCCGCTGGACCTGATCTTGTCGAGCGTGCCGCCGGCGGCGGTCTGGGCGGCGGCGCCGAACGAAAGCGCTAGCAGCGCGGCCGCGGCAATGGTCTTGAAGGCGATGTTCATGTGCTCTGTCTCCTGATGGTTGTTTTTGACGGGGAGGCGAAGGCCGTCCCGACCTCGCACGGCCCTTTCGCGGGACATCGCGGAACCGGCTTTGCCGGGCCGCCGATGTCGCCCCCGGTGAGGGGGTTGGCGTAGCGACACGAAGTGCGCGAAGCCTGGGGGAGCGACTCAGTCCCCGATGTCGAAGGTCACGCCCTGAGCGAGGGGCAGTGCCGTGGAGTAGTTGATGGTGTTGGTGGCGCGGCGCATGTATGCCTTCCAGCTGTCGGAGCCGGCTTCGCGTCCGCCGCCGGTTTCCTTCTCGCCGCCGAAGGCACCGCCGATCTCGGCGCCGCTCGGGCCGATGTTGACGTTGGCGATGCCGCAGTCCGAGCCCGAGCTCGACATGAAGCGCTCGGCCTCGCGCATGTTCAGCGTGAAGATCGACGACGACAGGCCCGCGCCCACCGCGTTGTGCTGCTCGATGGCCTCGTCGAGCGAGCTGTAGCGCACCACATAAAGGATGGGCGCGAAGGTCTCGCGCAGCACCGGGCCCTCGTGCGACTTCAACTCCACCAGCGCGGGGCGCACGTAGTAGGCGTCGCTCGTGCCGATGCCCTCCACGCGCTGGCCGCCGTGCACGGTGGCGCCGATCTCGCGGCTTTCGGAGAGCGCCTTCTGCATGCCGTCGAAGGCCGCGCGGTCGATCAGCGGGCCGACCAGCGTGCCGGCCTCGCGCGGATCGCCCACCTGCACGCTGCCGTAGACCTTGGCGAGCTTGGGCACCAGCTGTTCGTACACGCTCTCGTGCACGAAGAGGCGGCGCAGCGTGGTGCAGCGCTGGCCGGCCGTGCCCATGGCGGCGAAGGCGATGCCGCGCAGCGCGAGGTCGAGGTCGGCCGAGGGCGTGACGATGGCGGCGTTGTTGCCGCCGAGTTCGAGAATGGCGCGGGCGAAGCGCGCGGCCAGCTTCGGCCCCACCTGCCGGCCCATGGCGGTCGAGCCGGTGGCCGAGAGAACGGGCACGCGGTGGTCGTCCACCAGCAGCTCGCCGATGTCGCGCTGGCCCAGCAGCAGGCCCAGCAGGCCTTCGGGCGCGTCGCCGAAGCGTGCGATGGCGCGCTGCGCGATGGCGTGCACGGCCAGCGCGGTCAGCGGCGTCTTTTCGGAAGGCTTCCACACCACCGGGTCGCCGCACACCAGCGCCAGCGCCGCGTTCCACGACCACACCGCCACCGGGAAGTTGAAGGCCGAGATCACGCCGCACACGCCCAGCGGATGCCAGGTTTCCATCATCCGGTGCTCCGCGCGCTCGGTGGCCAGCGTGAGGCCGTAGATCTGGCGCGAGAGGCCGACCGCGAAGTCGCAGATGTCGATCATCTCCTGCACCTCGCCCGCGCCCTCGGACGGAATCTTGCCGGCCTCCAGCGTCACGAGACGGCCCAGGTCGGCCTTGGCGGCGCGCAGTTCCTCGCCGAGCAGCCGCACCAGCTCGCCGCGGCGCGGCGCCGGCACGTTGCGCCAGGCCTTGAAGGCCTCGTGCGCGCTGCCGATCACCGCCGTCGCTTCGGCCGGCGAGGTCTGCGGCACCTGCGCCACCACTTCGCCGCTGACGGGCGAACGCACCGTCAGCTCGCCGCCGGTGTGGGCCGCGCGGGGCACGCCCAGGCGCTGCAGCAGCTGTTCGACTTCGGTGGCGACGGGATGAGAGGTCTGGGCTTCGGACATGAGCACGCTCCGGGGGACAGGTGAAGGGAAAACGGGAAGGCGGCGAGAGGCCTGATCCGGCCAATATCAGCGAATCCCGCGCGATTGCCTAATGAAAATATGGAAGGACCTGATGCGTTTCAGGAAGGATCTCGGCCTTTTGATGTGCGTCTAGCGCACCAACCGGGCCGCCGCCAGGACCCACAGCGCCACCAGCACCGCATTGCTCGCCGCGAACACGTACAACCGGTGCAGCACGTGGTTGTAGGTCAGGTGCACCGCGCTGTGCAGCGCCCGCAGCCCCACGTAGGCCCAGGCCAGCCACACGGCCGCGGGCGTCGGCTGCGCCGCCACGTAGAAGACCAGGCACACCACGTAGAACAGCACCGGCAGCTCCAGCAGGTTCATGTAGTTGCGGTTGGGAATGCGCACCGCATCCGGCACCGCCGCCGACTCGCCCAGCCTGAAATCGGCCGCCCGGACTTCGCGGCGCAGAACGGCGCGCACGCGCGTGAAGGGAATGAGCAGCAGCACCATGCCGGTGAGGGCCGCGAGGGCGAAGACGGGGTAGAGGATCGAGGGGTTGTTCATGGTCGGCTCCTGCTCAGCCCGCCCCCGAGGGCTCGGGCAACGGAATCTTCTGCCCCGCCGGCGAACTCGCCAGGCTCTGCGCCGGCCGCCTCAGCGTCGCATCGAAGGGGTTGATCCTCGGCCCGATCGCCGCCGCCTCGCGTTTCAGCAGCTCCACCACCGTCGGCATGCGGTCGGCGTTGAGCCGGTCGGCGATGGTGCCCACGCTCAGCGCGGCCACCGCGCGGCCTTCGCGGTCGAGGATGGGTACGGCCACACCGGCCATGCCTTCGAGCAGGCCGGTGTTGCGCCCCGCGTAGCCCTGCTGCCGCACGCGCTCGATCTCGGTACGCAGGTAGACCTCGTCGTACACGCCGTACTCGCGCACGCGAGAGAGATTGAAGCGGATGACTTCCTCGCGCTCGGCCTCGGGCAGGAAGGCCAGGATCGCGAGCGCGCCCTGCCCCACGCCCAGCGCGATGCGCCCGCCGATGTCGCCGGTGAAGGAGCGGATGGGAAAGGGCCCTTCGCTCCGGTCGAGGCACACGGCGTCGAAGCCGCTGCGCGCCAGCAGGAAGATGCTGTCGCCGAGGCTCGCGCACAGCCGCAGCAGCACGGGCCGGCAGATGGAGCGCAGGTCGCCGGGGTTGCCCGCGCTGGCGGCCAGCGCGAAGAAATCGATGCTCAGGCGGTAGAGCTTGCTGCGCTCGTCCTGCTCGACCATGCCTTCGGCGATGAGCGACTGCAGCAGCCGGTGCGTGGTGGCCTGGGTGAGGCCGACCGAGCGCGCGATCTGCGTCACGCGCCCGCCCTCGGCCTGCACCGCGCCGAGCGCGCGGATCACCGAAAAGACGCGCGGCACGCCGCCGCTGGCCGCCGCGTTCGCCCCTGCGCCGGCCGGGGTGTTCGCCGAAGAGCTATCCATACCTTCCTCCTGCGGAATTCGATTCATTGATCGAAGCCATGATATTCCATTGAACGGAATAAATTGAAGAAAAATTCTGATTAATGGAATACCCGAGGCGATCTGGCTCAATCGTTGCAATAGAGTGAATTAAGGACAGCAAGCTGTCCATGGCCCGCACCAAGTCGAAGCAAGGTGCCTGAAGCCATCTTTTCGCCCCCGAAGAAAGGCCCGTTCCATGTCATTCCTGCGGCTCACCGACGTGACCAAGTTCTATGGCGCCACCCGTGCGGTGACGGACATGAATCTCTCGGTGGAAAAGGGCGAGTTCGTCTCGCTGCTCGGTCCTTCGGGCTGCGGCAAGACGACCACGCTCCAGATGATCGCGGGCTTCGAGGCGGTGAGCAGCGGCCGCATCGAGCTCGCGGGCAAGGACATCACGCACGCCAAGGCCAACACGCGCGGGCTGGGCATCGTGTTCCAGACCTACGCCCTCTTCCCGCACATGACGGTGGCCGACAACGTGAGCTTCGGCCTGGAAATGCGCAAGATGCCGAAGGCCGAGCGCACCGAACGGGTGAAGCAGGCGCTGGCGCTGGTGCACCTCGAGCAGCACGCCGCGCGCTACCCGCGCGAGCTTTCGGGCGGCCAGCGGCAGCGGGTGGCGCTGGCGCGCGCGCTGGTGATCGAGCCGCCGGTGCTGCTGCTGGACGAGCCGCTGTCGAACCTCGACGCCAAGCTGCGCGAGGAGATGCAGTTCGAGCTGCGCCAGATCCAGCGCAAGGTCGGCACCACCACGGTGATGGTCACGCACGACCAGAGCGAGGCCATGTCGATCAGCGACCGCGTGGTGGTGATGGAGGGCGGGCGCGCCACGCAGATCGACCATCCGCAGCGCGTGTACGAGCATCCGGGCACGCGCTTCATCTCCACCTTCGTGGGCAAGGCCAACCTGCTGGATTGCCGCGTGTCGGGCAGCGGCCCCGGGCGCACCTGCGTGGAGGTGGGCGCGCTCTCGCTGGACGTGGACGACACCGGCTTCAGTGTCGACGCCGCCGCGCTGCTGAGCGTGCGGCCCGAGAAGCTGCAGCTGGTGCCGCCGGGCGGCGGCCGCATCGACGGCGAGGTGCTGGAGCGCTTCTTCCTCGGCAGCCAGTGGCTCTACCGCGTGGCGACTTCGGTGGGCGAGCTCATGGTGCTGAGCCCCAACGACGGGCGCGAGGCCCTCGCCGAAGGCAGCCGTACGGGCATCGACTGGCCGGCGCATTGCATGCGGCTTCTGCCGGCCGATGAAAGGGTTGTCGCGGCATGAGCAGCGCATCGAAAAGCAAGGCCACCGCATGGTGGCTCTCCGGCCCCGCGCTGCTGCTGTTCACGGTGCTGCTGGTGGTGCCGCTCGGGCTCACCGCAGTGCTGTCGTTCAACGTCTACGACCCGGCCACGGGGCCGAAGTCGGGCGAGTTCACGCTCGCGCACTACGCGCTGGTGTTCTCCGACTCCTACTACCTCGGCATCTTCTGGCGCACCTTCTGGATCTCGGCCCTGGTCACGCTGATCTGCGTGCTGATCGGCGCGCCCGAGGCCTATGTGCTCAGCCGCATGCGCAACCCGTGGCGCTCGGCGCTGCTGCTGGTGGTGCTCGCGCCGCTGCTGGTCTCGGTGGTGGTGCGGGCCTTCGGCTGGAGCATGCTGCTGGGCCCCGAGGGCGCGGTGAACGCGCTGCTGCAGCTGCTGGGCATCGGGCCGGTGAAGATCCTCTACACCAGCGCGGCAGTGGTCATCGCGCTGGTGCACGTGATGCTGCCCTTCATGGTGATCCCGGTGTGGACCTCGCTGCAGAAGCTCGACCCCGGCGTCGAGAATGCGGCCCTCTCGCTCAACGCCACGCCCTTCACCACGCTGCGGCGCATCGTGCTGCCGCAGGTGATGCCGGGCATTCTCTCGGGCAGCCTGATCGTGTTCGGGCTGGCGGCGAGCTCCTTCGCCATTCCGGGGCTGCTGGGCGGACGCCGGCTGAAGATGGTCGCGACCATCGTCTACGACGAGTACCTGAGCGAACTCAACTGGCCGCTGGGCGCGGCGGTGGCGCTGGTGCTGCTCGTCGCCAACCTGGCGGTGATGCTCAGCTACAACCGCCTGGTCGAAGGCCGCTACAAGAAAGCGCTGGGGTGAACCGATGAGCAGAAACGGCCCCATCGCCCTCGCGTTCAACGCGCTGGTCATCGTCTTCATGCTGGCGCCGCTGGTGGTGGTGTGCATCGTGGCGTTCACGCCCGAGAACACGCTGACCATCCCCACCACGCACTTCTCGCTGCGCTGGTTCGAGGCGGTGTTCGCGCACCCCGACTTCATGCAGTCGTTCTGGAACAGCCTGTGGCTCGCGCTGAGCTCGGCCACCATCGCGACGCTGCTCGCGGTGCCGGCCGGCATGGCGATCACGCGCTACGAGTTTCCGGGGCGCGACTTCCTCAACGGCCTGTTCCTCTCGCCGCTGATCGTGCCGCACCTGGTGCTGGGCGTGGCGCTGCTGCGCCTGTTCTCGCTGGTGGGCGGCACGGGCAGCTTCGCCTGGCTGGTGCTGGCGCATGCGCTCATCGTCACGCCCTACACGCTGCGGCTGGTGGTGGCGGCGCTGGTGGGCTTCGACCGCAGCGCCGAGCAGGCCGCCCTCTCCCTGGGCGCGAGCCAGGCCACCGTGTTCCGCCGCATCACGCTGCCGATGATCCTGCCGGGCGTGACCGGCGGCTGGATGCTGTCGTTCATCAACAGCTTCGACGAAGTGACGATGTCCATCTTCGTCACCTCGCCGAGCACGGTGACGCTGCCGGTGCGCATGTACATGTACGCGACCGAATCCATCGACCCGCTGATGGCCGCCGTGTCGGCGCTGATGGTGGCGGTGACGGCCTTCGCGATGGTGCTGCTCGATCGCGTCTACGGACTCGACCGCGTGCTGGTGGGGCGCAGATAGATGACCATGAAAACACACGCCCTGCTCCACCGCGTGGCCGAGAAGACCGGCCGCGCGACTGTGCCCTTCACGCTCGACGGCGAACCCGCGAGCGCCCTGGCCGGCGACACCGTGCTGACCGCCGTGCTCACCCATTGCGGCCAACTGCGCCGCAACGAGTTCAGCGGCCTGCCGCGCGCGGGCTTCTGCATGATGGGCGCCTGCCAGGACTGCTGGATCTCCACCGATGAAGGCGAACGCCTTCGCGCCTGCTCGACCTTCATCGCGCCGGGCATGGCGCTGGTCACCGGAAGGGACGGCGCATGACCGCACCCCCGACAGCGACAAGCGATCTCCGCCCGGTGATCGTCGGCGCAGGCCCGGCCGGCGTGCGCGCCGCGCAGACGCTGGTGGCGCACGGCCTGAAGCCGGTGGTGATCGACGAGGCCTCGCGCGCCGGCGGCCAGATCTACCGCCGCCCTCCTCCCGGCCTGGCGGCACGCGACAAGCAGACGCTCTACGGCTTCGAGTCGAAGCGCGCCGACGCGGTGCACACCGCCTTCGACGCGCTGCAGGGCCGCATCGAACACCATGCCGACAGCCTCGCGTGGAACGCGCAGGACCAGGTGCTCGACGTGATGCACAACCCCACGCGCAGCAACCGGCACGTGCCCTACAGCCACCTCATCGTCGCGACCGGCGCCACCGACCGCGTGCTACCGCTGCCGGGCTGGACACTGCCGGGCGTCTACACGCTGGGCGGCGCGCAGGTGGCGCTCAAGTACCAGGGCTGCGCCATCGGGCGCCGCGTGGTGTTCATGGGCACCGGGCCGCTGCTCTACCTGGTGGCTTACCAATATGCGAAGGCCGGCGTCGACGTGGCCGCCGTGCTCGACACGGCACGCCTCACCGACCAGATCGCGGCCGCGCCCGCGATGCTGGCGCAGCCGGCCGTGCTCGCCAAGGGCATGTACTACGTCGGCTGGCTGCGCGCGCACGGCGTTGCGCTGCATGGCGGCGTGCGTCCGCTGCGCGTGCTCGGCGACGAGGCGCAGGGCCGTGTCACCGGCGTGGCCTGGTTCGACGGCGAGACCGAACGCACGATCGACTGCGATGCGGTGGGCTTCGGCTACGCGCTGCGCTCCGAGACGCAACTCGCCGACCTGCTCGGCTGCCGCTTCGACTACGCGCCGCTGCACCGCGCCCATCTGCCGGTGCGCGACGCGGCAGGACGCTCCAGCGTGCGGGGCGTGTACCTCGCGGGCGACGGCGCCGGCATCATGGGCGCCGACGCGGCCGAGTGGGCCGGCGAGCGCGCGGCGCTGGCGCTGCTGCAGGACGCGGGCATCGCCATCGACACCGCGCGTGCGTCCGAACTCGAACGCAGGCTCGACAAGCTCGCCGGCTTCCGCCGTGGCCTGGAGCGCGCCTTTCCCGTGCCGCAGGACTGGGCCGAGAACGCGAGCGACGACCTCGTGATCTGCCGCTGCGAGAACGTCACCGCCGGCACGCTGCGCCAGACCATCGCCAACACCGGCGCCGACGAGATGAACCGCCTGAAGGCGCTGTCGCGCGTCGGCATGGGCCGCTGCCAGGGGCGCATGTGCGGCGCGGCGGCGGCCGAGATCCTCGCGCATGCGACGCGGCAGCCGCTGCCGCAGGTGGGCCGGCTGCGCGGGCAGGCGCCGATCAAGCCGATTCCGCTGCGGCTGGTGCCGGCTGCACCGACTGAAGGGAGCGGCGCATGAGTTCCATCAGGCAGCTGAAGGCCGACGTGGCCATCGTCGGCGGCGGCATCGTCGGCTCCTCTGCCGCGCTTGCGCTGCGGCGCATGGGGGCGCAGGTGGTGCTGCTGGAGCGCGATCTTTGCGGCTCGCGTTCCAGCGGCGTGAACTACGGCGGCGTACGCCGCCAGGGCCGGCCGGTGAGCCAATTGCCGCTGGCGCAGCGAGCACACCGCATCTGGGGCGGTCTTGCCGGGCTGCTGGGCACCGACGGCGAATACATCCGCTCGGGCCACTTCAAGATCGCGCGCAGCGAATCGGACATGGCCTCGCTCGAGCGCTACCGCGCGCTGAGCAGCGACTTCGACCTGGGCCTGGAGCTGATCTCCGGCGCGCGCCTGCGCGAGCAATGCCCGTGGCTCGGTATGCGCGCGGTGGGCGGCTCGCTCTGCGCGGAAGACGGGCAGGCCAATCCGCGCCTGGTGTCGCCGGCCTTCGCGCTCGCGGCGCGGCGCGCCGGAGCGCAGGTCTTCGAGCGCCACAAGGTCGACGAGGTCGCGCACGACGGCGCGATGTTCATGGTGCGCAGCGGCAATGCGCTCGAAGTTCAGGCGCCGGTGCTGCTGAACTGCGCGGGCGCCTGGGCCGGTGCCATCGCCAGCCAGTTCGGCGAGACGCCGCCGATGCATGCGCGCAGCCCGCTGATGGCGGTGACCGAGCCGGTGCCGCATTTCATGAAATGGAGCCTGGGCGTGGAAGGCGGCGGCATCTACTGCCGGCAGGTCGAGCGCGGCAACCTCGTGCTCGGCGGCGGCACGGGCATCACGCTCGATGCCGAACGCTCGCGCGCCGAGCGCGAGGGCATCGCCACGCTCGCGATGCAGGCCATGGAGCTGCTGCCGGTGCTGCGCCACGCGCACATCATCCGCACCTGGGGCGGCACCGAGGGCTACCTGCCCGACCGCGAACCGGTGCTGGGCCCGAGCCGCACCACGCCGGGCCTCTTCCACGGCTTCGGCTTCGCGGGCGCGGGCTTCCAGATCGGACCGGCCGCCGGCGAGGTGCTGGCCGAACTCGCGCGCGATGGCCGCACCGAGACGCCCATCGACGCCTTCGCCATCGAGCGCTTCGACGGCGCCGACGAATCACTCACCGCATCCCCCACCTGAACCTGAATGGAGAGCATCGCCATGTCCAAGAAGTCATCGATCAGAACCCTCCCGCTGCTGGCCGCGCTGCTCGCGGCCGCCGGCATCGCCGGTGCGCAGACCAAGACCCTCTACATCGGCATGAACGGCGGCACGATGGAGAAGGCGTACACGCAGTACGTCTTCCCGGCTTTCGAGAAGGCCTACGGCGCGAAGGTGGTGGTGGTGCCGGGCACCTCGTCCGACATCCTCGCCAAGGCACAGGCCAACAAGGACAAGCCGCAGATGCACGTGATGTTCCTCGACGACGGCGTGATGGTGCGCGCCATCGGCATGGGCCTGTGCCAGAAGCAGAAGCCCAGCCAGTCGCTCAGCGAAATCTACCCGGCCGCGCGCTTCAAGGACGACATGGCCAGCGGCGTGAGCCTGGGCATGACGGGCCTGGCCTACAACGCGAAGATGTTCAAGGAGAAGGGCTGGGCGCCGCCCACCTCCTGGATGGACCTGGCCGATGCGAAGTACAAGGGCAAGGTGGTGTTCCAGTCGGTGTCGTCATCTTCCTTCGGGCTGCACGGCTTCCTGATGTTCAACCGCATCCAGGGCGGTAACGACAAGAACGTGGAGCCCGGCTTCAAGGCCTGGCCCACCACCATCGGGCCGAACGTGCTGGAGTACATCCCGAGCTCGGCCAAGCTCTCGGAGATGGTGCAGACCGGCGAGGCCGCGATCTTCCCGCTCACGCCCACGGCCGTGGCCGCGATGAAGAGCAAGGGCATTCCGGTGGAATACGCACCGCCCAAGGAAGGCGCGGTGGTGCTCATGGTCGGCCAGTGCGTGATCGCCAACAACACCGAGCCCGAGCTCTCGCAGAAGCTCGCCGAGTTCCTGCTGAGCCCGCTGGCGCAGGCCAACGTGCTGCAGTACGGCGCGCAGATTCCCACCAACCCGAAGGCGCCGGTGGTGGGCGACGGCGTGGCCCAGGTGGCGGACATCAACAAGTGGATGAAGACGGCAGTGACCATCGACTGGGAAAGCATCAACGCGAACCGCCCGGCGTGGAACGCGCGCTGGAACAAGACGATAGAAAAATAAAGCTCGCCCCCAGGCTGCGCGCACTTCGTGTCGCTTCGCCAACCCCCTACCGGGGGCAACACCTGAGGCCCGGCAAAGCCGGTTCCTCGGTGTTTCTGGCATCGGACCGAAGTCAGACCGAAGCTATGGCTTGGGAGTCTTGCGCAGCAGCACCGGCATGCACAACAGGTAGACCACCGCGCCCGCCAGCCACGCGATGCCGGGAAAGCGCAGACGGAAGGCGAAGTAGAGCTGGCTGATGAGCAGCGGCCCGAACACCGAGGCCAGGCTGGACAGGCTCGCGAGCACGCCCTGCAGCCGTCCCTGCTCGGACTCGCCCACGCGGGCCGAGAGCATCGACTGCAGTGCGGGCGCGCCGATGCCGCCCGTGCACAGTAGCGGCAGCAGTGCGAGCGCCATCCAGCCCTGCGTGGCGAAGGCCAGCACCGCATAGGCGGTGCAGTCGGCCGCGGTGCCGATGGCGATGGCCGCGCGCTCGCCCCAGCGCTCGACCAGCGGGCCCGCGACGAAGCCCTGCATCAGCGCCTGGATCAGCCCGAAGACCGCGAGCGAAACGCCGACCATGGTGCCGTTCCACGCGAACTTGTCCTCGCCGTAGAGCACCCAGGTGGTGCCCGCGACCTCGCCCACCAGCATCAGCACGGTGAACACGCCGAGGATGGGCAGCAGCGCGGGAAAGCTCTTCGCCCAGCGCAGCGGTGCGAGCGGGTGCAGCACGCCGCGGTCGAAGGGCTGGGAGGTGAGCGTCGGCGGACGCGACTCGCGCAGCAGCAGCAAGGCCGCGAGGAAGGTCAGGCCGTTGAGCACGGCGGCGGCGATGAAGGGCAGCCGCACGCCGTGGTCGCCGAGCACGCCGCCGAGCGCCGGCCCCGCGATGAAGCCGATGCCGAAGCAGGCGCCCATGCGGCCGAACCAGCGCGCGCGCTGGTTCTCGGGCGTGAGGTCGGCGATGGCGGCCGAGGCCACCGCCATGTTGGCGCCGGTCATGCCGGCGATCGCGCGGCCCACGAACAGCATCCACAGCGACGGCGCGAAGGCCATGAAGAGCGCGTCGATGGCGGCGCCCGCCACCGAGACCAGCAGCACCGGGCGGCGCCCGAAGCGGTCGCTGAGCGCGCCGAGCACCGGCGCGCAGAGGAACTGCATCAGCGCGTAGAGCGAGAGGAATGCGCCGAAGCGCCAGCCGAGGTCGCCGGTGTGGCCGACCTCGCGTAGCAGGCTGGGCACGATCGGCATGACCAGGCTGATGCCGATCGCGTCGAGCGTGACGATCGCGAGGATCACGGCATGCGCATGGCGGCCGCTCGCGAAAGGGGTTGGGAGGGTGCTTGAATTTATCATTGATAAGGAATTATCAGCGATAAATTCCAAGCTGTGAAGTACGCTCCCCGGTCGACATCGGCACGCACGCACATCGGAAGAATGAAACTGGACCGCGAAGTGATCCTCGAGACGGCGCTCACGCTGCTCGACGAGGTTGGAATGGACAAGCTCAGCACGCGGCTGCTGGCCGAGCGGCTCGGCGTGCAGCAGCCCGCGCTGTACTGGCACTTCAGGAACAAGCGCGCGCTGCTCGACGCGATGAACGGCGAGATCCTGCGCCGCGTGCACGAGCGCAAGCTCCCGGAGCCCGGCGAGACCTGGGACGCCTTTTTGCGCGAGAACGCCCGCAGCTTCCGCCGCGCGCTGCTGGCGCGTCGCGACGGTGCGCGGCTGCATGCGGGCTCGGAGCCCGATCCGGCCGATCTCGACATGGTCGAAGAGCAGCTCGCTTCGGTGGTCCGGCTGGGCCTGCCCGCGCCGCAGGCGATGACGCTGCTGATCGCGCTGGGCCGCTACACCGTGGGCTGCGTGCTGGAGCAGCAGGCGACACCGCCCGACGCGGCCGAGCAGCAGCAGGCGCTCGATGCCGCCGCGGCCTCGCGCCCGCTGCTGGCCGAGGCTTTCGCCAACTACCGCCGGGCCGGGCCCGACGCGCTGTTCGAGATCGGCATCGACCTCATGCTGGAAGGCGCGAAGGCGCGCATGGCGGGCAATGAGCCGCCCAAGCGCCGCACTGCCGCACCGCGCCGCTGAAGCCGATCAGCGGTTGTCCTCGACGATCCAGCCCGCGGCCTTCTCGGCCATCATGAGCGTCGGGCTGTTGGTGTTGCCGCTGGTGATGGTGGGCATCGCGCCAGCATCCACCACGCGCAGGCCCTGCACGCCGCGCACGCGCAGGCGCGAATCGAGTACCGCCGCGGGGTCGTTGTCCGCCCCCATCCTGGTGGTGCCCACCGGATGGAAGATGGTGGTGGCGATGTCGCCGGCCAGGCGCGCCAGGTCCTCGTCGGTCTGGTATTGCACGCCGGGCTTCCATTCCTCGGGCTTGTACTTGGCAAGCGCGGGCTGCTGCGCGATGCGGCGCGTGACGCGCAGCGACTCGGCCGCCACCTTGCGGTCCTCGTCGGTGCTCAGGTAGTTGGGCGCGATGGCCGGCGCGTCCTCGAAGCGGTTGCTGCGGATGCGCACCGAGCCCCGGCTCGTCGGGTTGAGGTTGCACACGCTCGCGGTGAAGGCCGGGAAGCTGTGCAGCGGATCGCCGAAGGCATCGAGCGACAGCGGCTGCACGTGGTACTGCAGGTTGGGCCATTCGCGGTCTGGCGAGCTGCGCGTGAAGGCGCCAAGCTGCGAGGGCGCCATGCTCATCGGGCCGCTGCGCTTGAGCACGTATTCGAGGCCGATCTTCGCCTTGCCGATCATCGACGAGGCCATCACGTTGAGCGTGGGTGCGCCGGAAATCTTGTAGACCGCGCGGATCTGCAGGTGGTCCTGCAGGTTGGCGCCGACGCCGGGCGCGTCGACCACCACGTCGATGCCGTGCTGCCTCAGCAGCTCGGAGGGCCCCACGCCCGAGAGCTGCAGGATCTGCGGCGAGCCGATGGCGCCGGCGCTCAGCACCACTTCGCGCGTGGCGCGCACCGTGACCTTCTCGGTGCCGTTCCACACCTCGGCGCCGGTGCAGCGGCGCGTGCCGTCGGGCTGCGTCTCGAAGAGCAGGCGCGAGACCTGCGCGCCGGTCCAGAGCTCGAAGTTGGGCCTGCCATAGCAGGTCGGACGCAGGAAGGCCTTGGCGGTGTTCCAGCGCCAGCCGTTCTTCTGATTGACCTGGAAGTAGCCCACACCCTCGTTGTTGCCGCGGTTGAAGTCGGTGGAGTGCGGCACGCCGGCCTGCACCGCGGCTTCGGCGAACGCGTCCAGGATGTCCCAGCGCAGGCGCTGTTTCTCGACGCGCCACTCGCCGCCCGCGCCGTGCATCTCGTCGGCGCCCAGGTAGTGGTCTTCGTGCTTCTTGAAGGCCGGCAGCACGTTCTGCCAGCGCCAGCCGTCGTCGCCGGTGAGGTCGGCCCAGTGCTCGTAGTCGCGCGACTGGCCGCGCATGTAGATCATGCCGTTGATGCTGGAGCAGCCGCCCAGCGTCTTGCCGCGCGGATAGCGCAGCACCCGGCCGTTGAGGCCCGCGTCGGGCTCGGTGCTGTAGAGCCAGTCGGTGCGGGGGTTGCCGATGCAGTACAGGTAGCCGACCGGGATGTGGATCCAGTGGTAGTCGTCCTTGCGGCCCGCCTCGATGAGCAGCACGCGCCGGTTCTTGTCGGCGCTCAGGCGGTTCGCCATGAGCGAGCCGGCGGTGCCGGCGCCGATGACGATGTAGTCGAAGGTGGTCTCGCTCAAGTGGTTGTCTCCTTCTGCTTCGTTCTTGTTTGCTCAGGGCGCCGCACCGCGCCGATGCCAGTATCTGCCAGTACCAGTGCTCCCGCGGAACCGGCTCCGCCGGGCCGCCGGGAGCGCCCCCTCGAGGGGGGATGCGAGCGACACGAAGTGCGCGAGAGTCGGGGGTGGACTTATTTCGCAGTGGGCATGACGAACTCGGCGCCCTTGCCGATGCTTTCCGGCCAGCGCTGCATCACCGACTTCTGCTTCGTGTAGAAGCGCACGCCCTCTTCGCCGTAGGCGTGCATGTCGCCGAACAGCGATCGCTTCCAGCCGCCGAAGCCGTGCCAGGCCATGGGCACCGGGATCGGCACGTTGATGCCGACCATGCCCACCTGGATGCGGCGGCTGAATTCGCGCGCCACGTTGCCGTCGCGGGTGAAGCAGCTCACGCCGTTGCCGAACTCGTGCGCGTTGACGAGGTCGATCGCGTCCTTGAAGTTGGCCACGCGCACGCAGCTGAGCACCGGGCCGAAGATCTCTTCCTTGTAGATGCGCATCTCGGGCGTGACGTGGTCGAAGAGCGTGCCGCCCATCCAGAAGCCATCGCCGCAGCCTTCGCCCGCCTGGTTGCCGTCGAACTTGCGGCCGTCCACCAGCAGCTTCGCGCCTTCCTTCTCGCCCAGGTCGATGTAGCCGGTGATGCGCTCGTGCGCGGCGCGGGTGACGATGGGGCCCATCTCGGCCGCGAGGTTCTCGCCGTTGAGCACTTGCAGCGTCTTCGTGCGCTCGATGAGCTTGGGAATGATCTTGTCGGCCACGTCGCCCACCAGCACCGCCACGCTGATGGCCATGCAGCGCTCGCCGGCCGAGCCGTAGCCGGCGCCGATCAGCGCGTCCACGGTCTGGTCGATGTCGGCATCGGGCATCACCACCATGTGGTTCTTCGCGCCGCCCAGGGCCTGCACGCGCTTGCCGTGGCGGGCGCCGGTCTCGTAGATGTAGTTGGCGATGGGCGTGGAGCCGACGAAGCTGATGGCCTTGACGTCGGGGTGCTCCAGCAGCGCGTCGACCGCGGCCTTGTCGCCCTGCACCACGTTGAACACGCCGTCGGGCAGGCCGGCTTCCTTCAGCAGCTCGGCGATGCGCAGCGAGGGCGTCGGGTCGGTCGGGCTGGGCTTGAGGATGAAGGTGTTGCCCGCGGCGATGGCCACCGGGAACATCCACATCGGCACCATCACCGGGAAGTTGAAGGGCGTGATGCCGGCGACCACGCCCAGGGGCTGGCGCAGCGTCCAGTTGTCGATGCCGGTGCTGACCTGGTCGGTGTAGTCGCCCTTGAGCAGCTGCGGGATGCCGCAGGCGAACTCGACGATGTCGATGCCGCGGCTGACTTCGCCCTGCGCGTCGGTGAAGACCTTGCCGTGCTCGGCGGTGATCATGTGGGCCAGCTCGTCCTTGTGCTCGTTGAGCAGCTGCAGGAACTTGAACATCACGCGCGCGCGGCGGATCGGCGGCGTGTCGGCCCAGGCCGGGAAGGCGGCCTGCGCGGCTGCGACGGCGGCCGAGACCTGGTCCGCATTGGCCAGGCCGACCTTGCCGGTGACGGCGCCGGTGGCGGGGTTGGTCACGTCCTGCGTGCGGCCGGAGGTGTTGGCGGCGGGCTTGCCGGCGATGAAGTGGTCGATGGAAGTAGGCATGGGGAGAACCCTGATGGAGGCGGTGTCGGGAGGAGGAGTGCGGCCAGTTTAGGCAGCGCGTTGTTCCCCGCCTAGTCACGATGCTTGAACTTATTGTTCGCATTGGCGAACAATGCAGGCATGAAACCCCAAAATATCGAGTCGCTCTGGACGCACCTGCACTGGCTCACGGTGCTGGCGCAGCAGGGCAGCTTCACCGCCGCCGCGCTGCGCCTGGGCGTGAGCAAGGCGGCCATGAGCCAGCGCATCGCCGAGCTCGAACGCGCGGCCGGCGCGCCGTTGGTGCAGCGCACCACGCGCAGCGTGCGACTCACCGAGGCCGGCCAGCGGCTGGTGGAAGACATGCGCGGCCCATTCGAGCAGATCGCCCACAGCTTCGCCGGCGTGCGCGACCTCGCGGGCGTGCCGCGCGGGCTGGTGCGGGTGACCGCGCCGGTGGCCTTCGCGCGCCAGCAGCTGGTGCCCCGGCTGGCCGACTTCCTGCGCGCGCAGCCCGAGGTGCGCATCGAACTCGACCTGTCCGATCGGCTCAGCTCGCTGGCGATGGAAGGTTTCGACCTCGCGATCCGCCATACGGCCGCGCCGCCCGACACGCACGTGGCCTGGACGCTGTGCGAAACCCGTTCGGTGCTGGTGGCCAGCCGCGCCTACCTGCGCCGCCGCGGCACGCCGCGCGAGCCCCAGGCGCTGGCCGGCCACGACTGCCTGCACTACCCCCGCGCCCAGGAAACGCCGACCTGGCACTTCGAGACCAAGTCTTCGGCGCCGCGCATCACGGTGCCGGTGTCGGGGCCGCTGGTCGCCAACAACAGCGAGGCGCTGCGCGACGCGGCCCTGAGCGGCCTGGGCATCGCGCTGGTGCCCGACTTCAGCGCGCAGGCGGCGCTGCAGTCGGGCAAGCTGCAGCAGGTGCTGCCGCAATGGCGCTCGGTGGGCGCCTTCGGCGAGCGCCTATATGCAATACGCCCCTACGCCACGCACGTGCCGCAGGCGGTGACGGCCTTCGTGGGCTGGCTGCGCGAGGCGCTCTCCGATGGCTTCGCGCCCTGAGGAAATCATGAAGAAACGGCGTGGTGCCCTACGCGAACGAAGGGTCTGGCGCACCTTGACCGCGGATGCACGCGGTTACGATGCGCGCACCCGGCACGGGTTTTGTTAACTTTCCCCCTCACCCGCCTCACTTATTTCTCATCCAGCCATGTCTCCCGCTCCATCGCCTGCCGACGCCTCCGCCGCCGACAGCGCGTGGCCCCGCGTCGGGCAACGTGAGCAGGAGGGCCGCCAATGGACGGTGGCCAGCGGCCGCTGGACCACGCTGGCGATGTCGTCCAAGCCGGCATGGCAGGCGCTGGACCAGAGCCTGAAGGCGGCCCCGCCGGCCGACGACCGTGCCTGGGACCTGCGGCCCATCGAGCAGCTCGACCACATCGGCGCGCAGCTGCTGTGGGAGCACTGGCGCCATGAGTGGCCCGCCACCATCGAGTTGTCGCCGCAGCACAAGGCCGTGCTCGACCAGGTGGCGCAGTACACCGTCGCGACGCCCGACGAGCCCTCGCCCACGCTGAACGACCGCATCCGCGCGTTCTCGCACAACGGGCCGCGCGTGATGTACGTGGTGCGCGACTTCACCGCGCTGATCGGCCAGCTCGCCCTCGACCTGTGCCGGCTGGCACGCGCGCCGCACCGCGGACCGTGGCGCGATTTCTCCGGGCACCTGTATCAGTTCGGCGCGACGGCGCTGCACATCACGGCGCTGGTCGGCCTGCTGATCGGCGTGGTGCTGGCCTACCTGATCTCGCAGCAGCTGCGCCAGTACGGCGCCGAGACCTTCGTGGTGAACATCCTCGGGCTCTCGCTGATCCGCGAGCTGGGGCCGGTGCTGGCGGCCGTGCTGATCGCCGGCCGCTCGGGCTCGGCCATCACGGCGCAGATCGGCGTGATGCGCGTGACCGAGGAGCTCGACGCGATGCGCGTGATGGGCATCCCGCACGGCTTTCGCCTGGTGATGCCGCGCGTGCTGGCGCTGGCCATCGCAATGCCGCTGATCAGCCTGTGGACTTCGATGGCCGCGCTCGCGGGCGGCATGCTCGCGGCCGACGCCGCGCTCGACATTTCGCCGGCCTATTTCCTCTCGGCCCTGCCGCGCGCGGTGCCGATCTCGAACCTGTGGCTGGCCATGGCCAAGTCGGCGGTATTCGGCATCCTGATCGCGCTGATCGGCTGCCACTTCGGCATGAAGGTGAAGCCGAACACCGAGAGCCTCGGGCGCGGCACCACCTCGTCGGTGGTGACGTCGATCACCGCGGTGATCCTGGTCGACGCCCTCTTCGCCGTGCTCTTCAAAGGTATCGGCTTCCGGGCATGAGGGCGTGAAACCATGAGCATGCCCGTGCGCCCCGACACCGACGCCACCGTGGTGGACATCCGCGGGCTGTGGACCGTGTTCCAGAGCGCCGACGGCGAGCAGGTGGTGCACCGCGACCTGCAGCTGCACATCGACCGCGGCGAGGTGCTCTCGCTGGTCGGCGGCTCGGGCACGGGCAAGACGGTGCTGCTGCGCCAGATTCTCGGGCTGGAGAAGCCCACTCGCGGCCACGTGGAGGTGCTGGGCCAGGAGCCCGGCGAGCTCAGCGCCTCGGGCGCGGCCAACGTGGGCATGCTGTTCCAGCACGGCGCGCTGTTCTCGGCCTTCAGCGTGCTGGAGAACATCGCCTTTCCGCTGCGCGAGCTGAAGCTGCTGCCCGACGAGCTCATACGCCACGCGGCGCTGGTGAAGCTGCAGATGGTGGGCCTGGGCCCGCAGCACGCAAACAAGAGCCCGGCCGATCTCTCGGGCGGCATGATCAAGCGCGTGGCGCTGGCGCGCGCGCTCATCATGGACCCGCCGCTGCTGCTGCTGGACGAACCCACGGCCGGCCTCGACCCCGAGGCCTCCGACAGCTTCTGCGACCTGCTGCGCGGCCTGCACCGCGAGCTGGGCCTCACGGTAGTGATGGTCACGCACGACCTGGACACGCTGTTCGACCTGAGCACCCGCATCGCGGTGCTGGCCGACCAGAAGGTGATCGTCACGGGCGCGGCGCGCGAGGTCATCGCGTATCCGCATCCCTTCATCCACGAATACTTTCTCGGCGGGCGCGGCCAGCGCGCCCTCGAAGCGCTGCATGACAAGCCGGCCCCCGAGCGGGCCGCTGAAAGGTAGGTAGCCACCATGGAAAACAAGGCCCACGCACTCGCCGCCGGCGCCTTCGTGCTCGGACTGATCGCCGCGCTCGTCGCGCTGGTGGTCTGGTTCACGCGCGACAACACCGTGCGCAACATCTACGAGCTCTCCACGCGCGACGCGGTCAGCGGCCTGCAGCCGCAGGCCATGGTGCGCTACCGCGGCATCGCGGTGGGCAAGGTGGCGTCGATCGACTTCGACCCCAAGGTCAAGGGCAACGTGCGGGTGCGCATCACGGTCGACGAGCGTGTGCCGCTCACCACCTCCAGCTTCGCCACGCTGAGCTACCAGGGCGTGACCGGCCTGGCCTTCATCGCGCTGGACGACAAGGGCGAATCGACCGTCGCGCTCAAGCCCAACAACGACGACCCGCCGCGCATTCCGCTCAAGCCCTCGATGCTGGCGCAACTGCAGGACCGCGGCGAGGCCATCATCAACCAGGTCGAGGAAGTGACCAAGCGCGCCAACCAGCTGCTGAGCGACCCCAACCAGAAGCGCGCGGCCGACGCGCTGGAGAACATCGCGGCCGCTTCGGCCAGCGCCAACACGCTGCTCAAGACGCTCGACAACACCGTGAAGACCGGCCTGAACCCAGCGCTGACGAAGCTGCCCGACACCATGGCCTCAGTGAAGAAGGCCGCCGGCGACGTCTCGCGCGTGGCCAACAACTTCAACACCACCGTGGGCCGCCTGAACGCGCCCGACGGCCCGGTCGAGCGGCTGAGCGACGGCACCAAGGCGCTGGCGCAGGCGGTCGATTCGTTCAACGCCGCCACGCTGCCGCGCGTGAACCGCGTGGCCGACGACACCTCGCACGCCGTGCGCCGGCTGGGCCGCGCGGCGGACAGCATCAACGACAACCCGCAATCGCTGCTGTTCGGCAACGGCGGCGCGGCCGCGGGCCCGGGCGAGCCGGGCTTCCAGGCGCCGGCCGCGACGCGGCCCTGATTCCCGACCGAGGGAGGATCACCGACCATGAACGCCATTCGCAAGACCCCCGCCGCCCTCGCGCTCGGCTGCGCCCTGCTGCTGGCCGCAGGCTGCGGCGCGCTGCCCGACAAGCCCGCGCGCGCCACGCTCTACGACTTCGGCCCCGGCCCGGCGATGCCGGCCCCGGCCGCCGCACCGGCCAGCCTCCCGACGCTCTCGCTGGCCGAGTTCGAAAGCAACACCCGCCTCGAAGGCACGCAGATCCTCTACCGCCTGGGCTACGCCGACGCCAACGAGCTGCGGCCCTACGGCCAGTCGCGCTGGAGCCTGCCGCCCTCGCAGCTGCTGCGCCAGCGGCTGCGCGACACGCTCTCGGAGCGCCGCATGGTGCTCGGCCCCGAAGAGGCGGCCACCATCTCGCGCGGCCGTGGCGAGGCGCCGGACACGCTGCGCATCTCGCTGGACGAGTTCAGCCACTACTTCGAGTCGGCGAGCGCCAGCGTGGGCCTGGTGCGCCTGCGCGCCACGCTGGTCCGCACCACGACCGGCGGCGACCGGGTGCTGGGCCAGCGCCTGTTCACAGTGCGCCGCCCCGCGCCCAGCGCGGATGCGCCCGGCGGCGTGAAGGCGCTGATCGCGGCCAGCGACGCGGCCGTGGCCGAGGTCGTGCAGTGGGTGGACCAGTTGCAGCAGCAACAGCCGCGGCAGTAATCTGCGGCACCACACGGAAAGGAAGGAGCCTCGCCTCATGAACGCAACACGCATCGTCGGCATCCTGCTGATCGTGGCCGGCATCGCCGTGCTGGCCATGGGCAGCTTCAGCTTCACCAAGGAAACCCACCAGGCCAAGCTCGGGCCGCTGGAGTTCTCGGTGAAGGAGAAGGAAACGGTCAACCTGCCGGTGTGGGCCGGCGTGGCGGTGATCGTGGTGGGCGGGGCGCTGGTGCTGCTGGGGGGCCGGAAGGGCTGAGCGCCCTCAGCTTCTGGAGCCCGGCACACCCGCCAGCAACTGCGGCAGCAGGTCTTCGGAAAGACCGCGCAGCACCACGGCCGCCGCGTCGTCCAGGTGCGGCAGCGGCTCCAGGTTCAGCGTGATGAGCCGCGCGCCGTGCGCGAGCGCGGTCTGCGGCAGCTCGGCGGCTGGGTAGACGATGGTGGTGCTGCCCACCACCACGAACAGGTCGCACTCCTGAGCCGCCACTTGCGCGTCGAGCAGCACGCCGGCATTCAGCATCTCGCCGAACATCACCACGTCGGGCCGCGCGTGCGAGCCGCAGCGCAGGCAGCGGTGGAAAGGCCAGGGGCCGCTTCGGTTGCCGCAGCGGTCGCAGCGCCAGCGGCGCAGCGAGCCGTGCAGCTCCAGCACGTCCTGCCCGCCGGCCAGCGTGAGCAGGCCGTCGACGTTCTGCGTCACCAGCCGCGTGGCGGGGCGCAGCCGCTGCAGCAGCGCGAGCGCGGTGTGGCCCGGGTTGGGCTGGACCGACTCGATGACCGACTGGCGCTGCCCCCAGAACTTCGTGAAGCCCGACGGGTCGCGCGCCAGGTCTTCGGCGTGGGAGAACTGCAGGGCGTTCTGGCTCTTCCAGAGGCCGTCAGTATCGCGGTAGGTGGGAATGCCCGAAGCGCGAGAGAGGCCGGCGCCCGAGAAAACGACGATGCGGCGGGCGTTGGCCAGCAGTTCGGTGGCCGCGTGAACAGGGGAGGAAAAGGAAGAAGAAATATCCGGTGTGACTGGCGTCGTCATCTCTCTGTTCTGGGGGGAGCTGGCGCGGCGGCTGCGGCGCCCAGGCGCTGCGACACGGTATCGGCGCAGGCCTTGAGCGCACGGGAAATCTCGCCGTCCCACGCGGTGTCGAAGATGCCGGCCGGGCCGATGGCGGTGACGGCCAGCACGATGGCGCCAGTGTGGTCGAAAACGGGCGCGGCCATGGCGCTGACGCCCTCGATGACCTCGCCGTCGGAACGGCTGATGCCGTGCCCGCGCACCTCCTGCAGCTGGCGCTCGAAGTCGCCCCAGGAGGGCAGCGGCTGCACCGGCGGCATGCCGGCCGGGGGCGTGGGCTCGCCGCCCTTGCGCTGCTTCTGGCGCTGGCGTTCTTCCTCGAGCAGGCTGCGCACCGCGTCCTCGTCGAGATAAGCCGCGAACACCCGCCCCGAGGCCGTGTTGGTCAGCGAGAACACCGTGCCGTGCCGCATGTTCACGTGCACCGGCGAGGGCGACTCGGCCGTGCGCACGATGGTCGCGCCGCGCGCGCCCCACACGGCCAGCGCCACGGTGTGGCCGATCTGCTGCGCGAGCTGGCCGATCAGCGGCGTGGCGATGTGCACCGGGTCGGCCTGCTGCAGGCTGATGAGGCCCAGTTGCAAGGCGAGCGGGCCGAGCAGATAGTGGCCGCTGGCGCGGTCCTGCTCGATGAGGCCCAGCCGCCCGAAGCTGACCATGTACGGGTGCGCCTTGGCCGCCGTCATGTCGGCCTCGCGCGCCAGGTCCTTCAGCGCCATGGGGCGGCCGTGATGCACCAGCGCGCGCAGCAGCTGGCCGCCGACTTCGATGCTCTGGATGCCGCGCTGGGCGCGGTCGCTGTCACTGGCTGCCATGGCCGGCCTCGCCTTCTGGTCGTTCGTTCATGAAGAAGGGATTAGACATTAACTGATCGCCGGCTTACACTGCAGCCATTCGTTAACTGCAAATTCGTTCGACTTAGACGAATTTCAAATTCCACCCCACCGACGGAGACACCCCGATGAGCCAAGCCAAGAAATTCGCCAGCCAGGCCGACATGGAAGAGAAGAAGGTCACCTTCAGCCAGATCTCGGAACATGCCTGGGCCTACACCGCCGAGGGCGACCCCAACACCGGCATCGTGATCGGCGACGACTGCGTGCTGGTGGCCGACACCCAGGCCACGCCCGCCATGGCGGCCGACGTGGTGCGCCGCATCCGCGAGGTGACCGACAAGCCCATCAAGTACGTGGTGCTCACGCACTACCACGCGGTGCGCGTGCTGGGCGCGGCCGGCTACGGTGCCGAGCACATCCTGGCCAGCCAGGACACGCGCGACCTGATCGTCGAGCGCGGCGAGCAGGACAAGGCCAGCGAGATCGGCCGCTTCCCACGCCTGTTCCAGAACGTCGAGACCGTGCCGCCGGGCCTGACCTGGCCCACCATGACCTTCACCGGCAAGATGACCCTGTGGCTGGGCAAGCTCGAGGTGCAGCTGATCCAGCTCGGGCGCGGCCACACCAAGGGCGACACCGTCGTCTGGCTGCCGCAGGAGCGCACGCTGCTGTCGGGCGACCTGGTCGAGTTCGGCGCCACGCCGTACGCGGGCGACGCCTACTTCAAGGACTGGCCGCAGACGCTGGACAACATCGCCGCGCTCAAGCCCGTGGCCCTGGTGCCCGGCCGCGGCGCCGCGCTGACCACCCCCGAGGCGGTGGCCGAGGGCCTCACCGGCACGCGCGACTTCATCTCCGACGTGTACGCCAGCGTGCAGGCAGGCGTGAAGGCCGGGCGCGACCTGAACGCGGTCTACAAGGAGACCTACGAGAAGCTCAAGCCCAAATACAGCCAGTGGGTGATCTTCGACCACTGCATGCCCTTCGACGTGAGCCGCGCCTACGACGAGGCCTCGGGCCATGCCGACCCGCGCATCTGGACGGCCGAGCGCGACGTCGAGATGTGGAAGGCCCTCGAGGGCTGATTCCGCATTGCTCCCTCCCCCGCTGGGGGGAGGGTTGGGGTGGGGGCAGGCAGAGCGCCCGAAGTGGACGCCGTCGTGCCCCCATCCCGGCCTTCCCCCAGCGGGGGAAGGAGCAAGACAAGACCAAAGACACGGAGACAACACGTGATCGACTATCAGAGCCTGCGCTTCGACTACAAGCGCCACGCCGACCAGGACGCGGCGGCACCGGCGCGCCATCCCGTCGTGATCGTCGGCGCGGGCCCCGTGGGCCTCACGCTGGCCATCGACCTCGCGCTGCGGCAGGTGCCCGTGGTGCTGCTCGACAACGACAACACGCTCTCCAGCGGCTCGCGCGCGATCTGCTTCGCCAAGCGCACGCTGGAGGTGTTCGACCGCCTGGGCTGCGGCGACCGCATGGTCGACAAGGGCGTGTCGTGGAACGTGGGCAAGGTGTTCTTCCATGACGAGCAGGTCTACCGCTTCGACCTGCTGCCCGAACCCGGCCACGAGCGCCCGGCCTTCATCAACCTGCAGCAGTATTACGTCGAGGGCTACCTCGTCGAGCGCGCGGCGGCGCTGCCGCTGGTCGACCTGCGCTGGAACAACAAGGTCACCGGCATCGAGCAAAGCGACGACGGCGCGGTGCTGACGGTGGAAACGCCCGAGGGCAGCTACCGGCTGCAGGCCGACTACGTGGCCGCCTGCGACGGCTCGCGCTCCAGCACGCGCCAGATGCTCGGCCTGGAAGCCAAGGGCCGCGTGTTCCGCGACCGCTTCCTGATCGCCGACATCACGATGGACGCCGACCTGCCGACCGAGCGCCGCTTCTGGTTCGACCCGTCGTTCCACCCCGGCCAGAGCGTGCTGCTGCACAAGCAGGCCGACGGCATGTGGCGCGTGGACTTCCAGCTCGGCTGGGACGCCGACCCGGTGGAAGAGCGCAAGCCCGAGAACATCACGCCGCGCGTGCGCGCGCTGCTCGACAGCATCGGCTTCGAGGGCGTGCAGTTCCGCATCGGCTGGGCCAGCGTCTATACCTTCGCCTGCCAGCGCATGGAGCGCTTCCGCCACGGCCGCGTGCTGTTCGCGGGCGACTCGGCGCACGGTGTGTCGCCCTTCGGCGCGCGCGGCGCCAATTCGGGCGTGCAGGACGCCGACAACCTCGCCTGGAAGCTCGCCGCCGTGGTGCAGGGCGACGCGCCCGATGCACTGCTCGACAGCTACGCCAGCGAGCGCGAGTACGCCGCCGACGAGAACATCCGCAATTCCACCCGCGCCACCGACTTCATCACGCCCAAGAGCGAGGTGAGCCGCCTCTTCCGCGACGCGGTGCTGGAGCTGACGAAGCGCCACGCCTTCGCGCGCACGCTGGTCAACAGCGGCCGGCTGTCGGTGCCCTCGGTGCTGCGCGACTCGCCGCTGAACACGCCCGACGCCGACGCCTTTACGGGCGCGATGGTGCCCGGCGCCGCCGCGGCCGACGCGCCCGTGGTGCATGCCGACGGCAGCACCGGCTGGCTGCTGCGCGAATGCCATGTCGCGCAGTTCACCGCGCTGATATTCGGCCAGGGCGAGGCGGCCGAGCGCAGCCTGGCCGCGCTGAGGGCCAGCGACCGGCCGCTGCACGTGGTGCGCATGGACGACGGCGCCCGCGGCAGCGAGTTCGCCGCGCAGCGCTACGACGCCCGCCCCGGCACCGTGTACCTGCTGCGCCCCGACCAGCACGTGTGCGCGCGCTGGCGCTCCCCGTCGGCGGCGCAGGTGCGCAACGCCGTCGATCGTGCGCTCGGCAAACACTGAGGGAACGAACCCATGACCGCATCCACCCCCAAGCTGATCACCGAAGCGCACCTCGAGGCGCCCGACGATTTCTATGAAGCGCTGATCGACGCGCACCAGGGCCTGAGCACCGACGAGAGCAACGCGTACAACGCGCGCCTCGTGCTGGTGCTGGCCAACCACATCGGCTCGCTCGCCGTGCTGCGCGAAGCGCTCGCGGCTGCGAAGTAGGCACTCGGATGCGGACAGCCGAACGCAGAGGACGCGAAGGTTTCGCGAAGGACGCAGAAAAGAATTTCAAAATTTCTTTCCTTGTCTCTTTCGCGCTCTTCGCGAAACCTTCGCGTCCTCCGCGTCCCGACCCCGCCTTCCACCCCCATTCAAGTCAATCCATGAGGACCACATGACCGCCGCTACCTCTTCCACCGAGCGCCGCTACCAGAGCGGCTTCGGCAACGAATACGCCTCCGAGGCCGTGCCCGGCGCACTGCCGCAGGGCCGCAACAACCCGCAGCGCGGGCCCTTCGACCTGTACACCGAGCTGATCTCCGGCACCGCCTTCACCGCGCCGCGCCACGAGAACCGCCGCACATGGCTGTATCGCCGCCAGCCCTCGGTGGTCTCGGGCCGCTACCAGCCGTATGCGCAGCCGCTGTGGACCACCGGCGCCGACCGCGAGATCGCGCTGCCGCCCGAGCCCCTGCGCTGGCACCCGCAGCCGCTGGACGAAGCGGCGGCCAAGGCCGACTTCATCGACGGCATGCGCACCATCGCGGCCAACGGCGACGCCGAGGCGCAGACGGGCGTGGGCTCGCTGATGTACCTGGCGGGCCGCTCGATGGAGCGCCGCGCCTTCGTCAACGCCGACGGCGAGATGCTGCTGGTGCCGCAGCAGGGCCGCCTCGTCATCACCACCGAGCTGGGCGTGCTCGACGTGAAGCCCGGCGAGATCGCCGTGCTGCCCCGCGGCATGGCCTTCAAGGTGGCGCTGCCCGATGGCCTCTCGCGCGGCTACGTCTGCGAGAACTACGGCGCGCACTTCCGCCTGCCGGAGCTGGGCCCCATCGGCTCGAACGGCCTGGCCAATGCACGCGACTTCCAGGCGCCGGTGGCGGCCTTCGAGACGGAAGAAGGCGGCTACGAGATCGTCAAGAAGTTCGGCGGCCGCTTCTGGCAGGCGCCGATGAAGCAGTCGCCCTTCAACGTGGTGGCCTGGCACGGCAACCTCTCGCCGGTGAAGTACGACACGGCTCACTTCATGGTGATCGGCTCGATCAGCTTCGACCATCCCGATCCGTCGATCTTCACCGTGCTGACCTCGCCCAGCGACACGCCCGGCACGGCCAACTGCGATTTCGTGATCTTCCCGCCGCGCTGGATGGTGATGGAGAACACCTTCCGCCCGCCGTGGTTCCACCGCAACCTCATGAGCGAGTTCATGGGCCTGGTGCTGGGCGAGTACGACGCCAAGCCGGGCGGCTTCAAGCCCGGCGGCGCGAGCCTGCACAACTGCATGGTGCCCCATGGCCCCGACGAGGAAGCCTTCGACAAGGCCACCCACGCCGACCTGAAGCCGCACAAGCTGGACAACACGCTGGCCTTCATGTTCGAGAGCCGCTACCGGTTCATCCCGACGAACTTCGCGCTGAAGAGCCCGGCGCTGGACACCGACTACGCCGACTGCTGGGCCGGCCTCAAGGATCAATTCAAGAAATGAAGCCCACCCCCGTTTCTTGCTCACTTCGTGTAGCCGAATCCCCCCTCAAGGGGGCGACACCAGCGGCCCGGCAAAGCCGGTTCCGCGGTGTCTCCCGAACGGTCTTCGCTTCGCTCGCCGTTGCCGCGGGCGTCACGCTCGTTTCGCCGGCCACAGCGTTTGCTGCGGACTTCCCCTCAAAGCCCATCCGCTTCATCGTGCCCTACACCCCCGGCGGCACCACCGACCTGGTGGCGCGCACCGTGGGCCAGAAGGTGTCGGAGAAGCTGGGCCAGCCGGTGCTGATCGACAACCGCGGCGGCGCGGGCGGCAACATCGGCATGGATGCGGTGGCCAAGGCCGCGCCCGACGGCTACACCATCGGCTTCGGCGCGATCTCGACCAATGCGCTGAACCCGCACATCTACAAGTCGATGGCCTTCGATCCGCGCAAGGACTTCACCGCCATCAGCCTGCTGGGCACGTCGACCATCGTGCTCGAAGTGCCGGCGGTCTCGGCCATCAAGTCGGTGCCCGACCTGATCGCCGCGGCGAAGAAGAACCCCGGCCTGCCCTACGCCACCGCGGGCGCCGGCACCTCGATGAACCTGGCGGGCGTGATGTTCGCGCAGATGACCGGCACCGAGCTCGTGCACGTCGCCTACAAGGGCAGCGGCCCGGCCATCACCGACATGCTGGGCAACAACATCGGCGTGATGTTCGACAACCTGCCGGCCTCGCTGCCGCACATCCAGGCCGGCAAGCTGCGCGCGCTGGCGGTGGCGGGCCCGACGCGCTCTCCCTCGCTGCCCGACGTGCCGACCATGGCCGAGGCGGGCCTGAAGGGCTACGCGCTGGAGCCGTGGTTCGGCGTGTACGGGCCGGCGAAGCTGCCGGCGCCGGTCGTGAAGGCACTGAACGAGGCTTTCGTGGAAGCGCTCGCGATGCCCGATGTGAAGGCCAAGCTGGCGCAAGCCGGCTTCTCGCCGCGCGGCTCCACGCCGCAGGAGCTCACCACGCTGACCGAGACCGAATACCAGCGCCTGGGCGATGTGGCGAAGAAGGCCGGCATGACCGCAGACTGAACACAGACAGATCAAGTACAGAAAGACATCCATGACCGCACTGAACGCCACCCATGACCCGAAGCTGCGCAGCTGGGTCGCATCGGCCAACGAGGCCGGCACCGACTTCCCGATCCAGAACCTGCCCTTCGGCCGCTTCCGCACCGCCGGCAGCAGCGAAGCCTTCCGCATCGGCGTCGCCATCGGCGACCAGGTGCTGGACCTGCGCGCCACCGGCCTGATCGACACCGACGACATGAACGTGCTGATGGACGCCGGCACGAAGGAACGCCAGGCGCTGCGCGCCGCCATCTCGGCGGGCCTGGCCGAAGGCAGCGACAAGCAGGCCGCCTGGTCGAAGGCGCTGCTGCCGCAGGCCAGGGCCGAGATGACGGTGCCCTGCCGTATCGGCGACTACACCGACTTCTACACGGGCATTCACCACGCCACCACCATCGGCAAGCTGTTCCGCCCCGACCAGCCGCTGATGCCCAACTACAAGTGGGTGCCCATCGGCTACCACGGCCGCGCCTCGTCCATCGGCGTGAGCGGCCAGGTCTTCAAGCGCCCGCAGGGCCAGACCAAGGCGCCAGACGCGGCCGAGCCGAGCTTCGGCCCGTCGAAGCGGCTGGACTACGAGCTGGAGCTGGGCTTCTTCATCGGCCGCGGCAACGCGCAGGGCGAACCCATCGCCATCGCCGACGCCGAGGAGCACCTGTTCGGCGTGACGCTGCTCAACGACTGGTCGGCGCGCGACCTGCAGGCCTGGGAATACCAGCCGCTCGGCCCCTTCCTGTCGAAGAACTTCGCGAGCACGCTGTCGCCGTGGCTCGTGACGATGGAGGCGCTGGCGCCCTTCCGCTCGAAGTTCGAGCGCCCCGCCGGCGACCCGCAGCCGCTGCCGTACCTCGACTCGACCTCCAACCGCGAGAGCGGCGCGCTCGACATCACGCTCGAAGTGCTGCTGCAGACCGCGAAGATGCGCGCCGAGGGCGTGGCGCCCGTGCGCCTGACGCGCGGCAACACCACGGAGGCGGCCTACTGGACGGCAGCGCAGCTCGTCGCGCACCACACGGTCAACGGCTGCAACCTGCAGCCGGGCGACTTGCTGGGCTCAGGCACCCTCTCGGGCCCGAAGCCCGACGAAGCCGGCTCGCTGATCGAGCTGACGCAGGGCGGCAAGCAGCCGATCACGCTGCCCAACGGCGAGAAGCGGACGTTCCTCGAGGACGGGGACACGCTGACCATTCGCGGTTACTGCGAGCGACCGGGCGCGGTGCGGATCGGGCTGGGTGAGGTCAGCGGAACGGTGGTCTGAGCCTGCCTTTTTCCCTCTCCCTCCGGGAGAGGGCCAGGGTGAGGGCTCTGGGCCTCACGACATGGCGCGGCCTTCATCGCCGCTGACCCTCACCCCAACCCTCTCCCCAGGGGGAGAGGGAGCAAGGCATCAGGGCGCGCTGGCGGGCGTGGTCGAAGCGGCCGGCCAGGCCACTTCGCTCGCCACGCGCGGCTTGCCGATCGGCGCGGTCGCCTTGCCGATCTTGATGGCGGCCATGTCGGCTTCGCTCGGGTACTGGTCCGCGAGCCAGTAGTCGAAGACCCGGCGAGCGATGGGGGCGGCAGCGCCTGCGCCCCAACCGGCGTTCTCGACGATCACCGCCACGGCGATCTTCGGGTCGTTCACCGGCGCGTAGGCCATGAAGAGGGCGTGGTCGCGCTGGTGCTCCTCGAGCGCGCGCGCGTTGTACTTGGTGTTCTGGCCCATCGACACCGCCTGCGCCGTACCCGTCTTGCCGGCCGCCTGGTAGCTGGCGCCCGCGAACACGCCGCGCGCGGTGCCGCTGGTGACCACGCTGGTCAGGCCCTCGCGGATCACCGCGATGTTGGCGGCCGTGAAGCCAAGGTTCTCCGCCGCGGGCTGCGGCAGTAGCACCACATTGCCACTGACGGTGTCGCGCGTGGCCAGCGCGAGGTGAGGCTTGTGCTTGAGGCCGCCGTTGGCGATGGTGGCGGTGGCCTGCGCCAGCTGCAGCATGGTGAAGTTGTTGTAGCCCTGGCCGATGCCCAGCGAGATGGTCTCGCCCGCATACCACTTCTTCTGCTCGGGGCGCTTGTAGGTGTTGCGCTTCCACTCGGTGCTGGGCAGCACGCCGCGCACCTCGCCGCCGAGGTCGATGCCGGTGATCTGGCCGAAGCCCAGCGGCTTCATGAAGTCGTGGATCATGTCCACGCCCATCTCGTTGGCCAGCGAGTAGTAGTAGATATTGCTCGACAGCTGGATCGATCGGCGCATGTCGACGCCGCCCAGGTTGCCCTCGGGGCTGCCGAAGCGGTGGCCGCCGAAGTTGAAGTAGCCGGGGTCGTTCACCACCACGCTGGGGCCGCGCTTGCCGGTCTGCAGCGCCGCCAGCGCCATGAAGGGCTTGTAGGTGGAGCCCGGCGGGTAGGTGCCGCGCAGGGCGCGGTTCAAGAGCGGCTTGTCGATGGATTCGGTGAGCGCCGCCCAGCTCTCGTTGTCGATGCCCTCGACGAAGAGGTTGGGGTCGAAGGTGGGCTTGCTCACGAAGGCGAGGATCTCGCCGGTCTTCGGGTCGATGGCCACCAGCGCGCCGCGGCGCTCGCCGTACATGTCTTCCACCAGCTTCTGCAGCTTGATGTCGAGCGACAGCATCACCGTGTTGCCCGGCGTGGCCGGGTGGCTGGCCAGCCGGCGCACAGCGCGGCCGCCGGCGGAGGTCTCCATCTGCTCCACGCCGGTCTGGCCGTGCAGCGTCTTCTCGTAGCTTTGCTCGATGCCCAGCTTGCCGATGTAGTCGGTGCCCTTGTAGTTGGCCTGGTCTTCCTCGTCCCAGTCCTCCATCGCGGTCTTCTCGCGCTGGTTGATGCGGCCGATGTAGCCGAGCACGTGCGAGGCCAACTCGCCCTGCGGATAGTTGCGGAAGAGGCGCGCCTTGATCTCCACGCCCGGGAAGCGGTAGCGCTGGGCGGCGAAGCGGGCGACTTCCTCGTCGCTCAGGCGGGTGCGGATGGGAATGGAGTCGAAGCTGCGCGAGTCTTCGCGCAGGCGCTTGAAGCGGCGGCGGTCGCGCGGAGAGACTTCGAGCACCTGCGTGAGGCTGTCGATGGTCTCCTCCACGTCGCCCACCTTCGAGGGCGTGATCTCCAGCGTGTAGGCCGAATAGTTGGAGGCCAGCACGATGCCGTTGCGGTCGAGGATGAGCCCCCGGTTCGGCACCACCGGCACCACCGCCGTGCGGTTGCTCTCGGCCTGCTCGGCCAGGTCCTCGTGGCGCACGACCTGCAGGTAGAGCAGCCGAGCGCACAGCAGCCCGAACGCGAAGAGCACCGCCAGCCCGATGACGATCACGCGGCGCTTGAAGCGCGCGAGGTCGGCGGCGACGTTGCGGATTTCAGTCATGGCGATGGGAGCTTAGGCGCGCGCAGGTGCGATGGCAAATGCGGGAGGGGCTGGGCTTAGAGGGGGCGGTTCTCGTCCGGTTCCGGCGTTCTGCGCTGGGGGGCCAGCAGCAGTGCGGTCGCAAGGGGCCAGAGCGCCGCCTCGATGGCCGGCGAGGCCAGCACCGTCCAGCCCGGGAACACGCCGCCGCCGATCATCCGCGTGACCACCTCGATCAGCTGCGAGAGCGCAAAGAGCGGCAGCACCTGCAGCGCCTGCGAGGCCACCGGATACCAGAGCAGCCGCCGGTGGATGGTGATCGCGAAGAAGCCGAGCGTGGTGTAGGAGAGCGCGTGCTGCCCCAGCATCGACGACTGGTGCACGTCCATGCACAGGCCGAACACGAAGGCCGCGCCGATACCCACGCGCGCGGGCTGGTGCACGCCCCAGAAAACGATGACGAGCGCCAGCAGGTCGGGCATCCAGACGGCGCGGCCGATCGGGATCATGTTGATGAGCAGCGCCACCACGAGGCTGCTCCACATGAAGACCGGGCTGACGGGCAGCAGGAGCTGCTGCTGGCCTGGACGCTTGATCATGGGCGCGCTCCCGGTTTCTTCTCGTTCTTGCCGGCGCCGGGCTTGCCCTCGGGGCGCTTGCGCTGGGTGACGGCGGGTGCCGGGGGCGGCGGCGCGGCGGGCGTGCCGGTGGGTTCGAGCACCAGCACGTAGCGCGCGGCCGTCACGTGGGCCAGCGGCAGGCAGTAGATGCGGGCGAAGGCGGAGTCGGCACGCCGCTCGATGCGCTCGATCTTCGCCACCGGCAGGCCGGCGGGGTAGATGCCGTCGACGCCGCTGGTGGAAAGCAGGTCGCCCTCCTGCAGGTCGGCGTTGGCGGCCATGAAGCGCAGCTCCAGCCCGCCGCCGTGCGCCGAAGCGTCACCGAAGGCCACGCTGCGCACGCCGGTACGGGTGTTCTGCACGGGAATGGAAAGGTCGCGGTCGATCACCAGCGTGACCTCGCTCGTGAAGGGCAGCACCTGCGTGACCTGCCCGAGCACGCCGCGCGCGTCGATCACCGGCGAGCCGGGCTGCACGCCCTGGGCCATGCCCTGGTCGATGACGATCTTGCGGGTGTAGGGGTCTGCAGCGTCGTAGAGCACCTCGGCGGCGCGGCCCGGCGTGGTGGTGGTCTGGCGCAGCTCGAGCAGCTCGCGCAGGCGGGCGTTGTCCTGCGCCAGCGTGTCGGCCTGGGCCGCGCGCTCGGCCTGCGCCATCAGCGCCTTGCGGGCGTCTTCCTCGTTGCGCTGTGCGGTCTGCAGGTCTTCGAAATAGCGCCCGCCGCCCAGCACCGCCTGCACCGGCTTCAGCGCCACCCACTGCACAGGATAGAGCACGGCCCCGACAGCGGCCCGGATCGGCTGCACGATGTGGAAGCGCGCGTCGGCCACCATGAGGAACAGGGAGAGCGCGCCGAAGAAGATCAGCTTGCTGAGTGCCGACTGGCCCTGGTTGAACAGGGGTGGCGCTGTGCGATCGAGCGTGCCCAGGGGCATGAATTCAGACTCGGCGGTGGTGCGGAATCAAATAACAAAAAGCCGGCCTGCGCAAGCAGAGGCCGGCCGATGATGGCTTTCGCCCCTTACTCGCTCGTGAAGATGCTGCCCAGGCGGTCCATGCGTTCCAGCGCGATGCCGCAGCCTCGCACCACGCAGGTCAGCGGATCTTCGGCCACCAGCACCGGCAGGCCGGTTTCCTCGGCCAGCAGGCGGTCGAGGTCGCGCAGCAGCGCGCCGCCGCCGGTCAGCATCATGCCGCGCTCGGCGATGTCGGCGCCCAGCTCGGGCGGCGTCTGCTCCAGCGCGTTCTTCACGGCCGAGACGATGTTGTTGAGCGGATCGGTCAGGGCTTCCAGCACTTCGTTGCTGCTGATGGTGAAGCTGCGCGGCACGCCTTCGGAAAGGTTGCGGCCCTTGACTTCCATTTCCTTGACTTCGGAGCCCGGGAAAGCCGAGCCGATGTTCTTCTTGATGACTTCGGCCGTCGGCTCGCCGATCAGCATGCCGTAGTTGCGGCGGATGTAGTTGATGATGGCTTCGTCGAAGCGGTCGCCGCCCACGCGCACGGAGCCCTTGTAGACCATGCCGCCCAGGCTGATGACGCCCACCTCGGTGGTGCCGCCGCCGATGTCCACCACCATCGAGCCCGAGGCTTCGCTGACGGGCAGGCCGGCGCCGATGGCCGCGGCCATGGGTTCTTCGATGAGGTAGACGGAGGTGGCGCCGGCCGCTTCGGCCGCGTCCTTGATGGCGCGGCGCTCGACCTGGGTCGAGCCGCAGGGCACGCAGATGATGATGCGCGGGCTCGGCGTGAGCAGCGTGCGCGGGTGCACCATCTTGATGAACTGCTTGATCATCTGCTCGGTGATCACGAAGTCGGCGATCACGCCGTCCTTCATCGGGCGGATCGCCTCGATGTTGCCGGGCACCTTGCCCAGCATCGCCTTGGCTTCTCGGCCGACGGCCTGGATCACCTTCTTGCCATGCGGACCGCCTTCGTGGCGGATTGCGACGACCGAGGGCTCATCGAGCACGATGCCCTTGTTGCGGGCGAATATCAGGGTGTTGGCGGTGCCGAGGTCGATCGCAAGGTCGGTGGAGAAGTACCGACGGAAAGCTCCAAACATGTGCGGAATCCTCTGAGCACGGCCTGCGCATCGGCAGGTCGTCGCTCTATTTTTTGGGTCGTTTGACGGGGTGAATTGATCGTTTTTGGCGCAAAAGCCGGCGCGTTCGCGGGGGTTGCGGCAAAGGCGGGATAATACCCGAATCCCCTCTGATTCCCGTATTAGCACCGGCTCCCGCGTGCGAATACCTCCGCTTTTTTGGGCCGTTCCGACCTATGTCTCTCTCCGCTTCCGATATTGCGCGCATCGCCTCGCTGGCGAGGCTGCAGCTGGCTCCCGATGAAAGCGAGCGCATGCTCAGCCAGATCAACGGCTTTTTCGACTTAGTCGAACGTATGCGTTCCGTCGACACCACCGGCATCGAACCGCTGGCCCATCCGGTGGCCGCCCTCGAAGACATCACGCTGCGCCTGCGCGACGACGTGGTGAGCGAACCCAATAACCGCGAAGCCAACCAGAAGAGCGCCCCGGCCGTCGAAGCCGGCCTTTTCCTCGTGCCCAAGGTAATCGAATGATGAGCAGCAGCGGTGAATTGCACCAATTGAGCGTTGTAGAGCTGGCGAAGGCGCTGGCCGAACGCAAGGTTTCGGCCGTCGAGGCCTCGCAGGCCTTCCTGGGCCGCATGAAGGCGCACCAGTCGCTGGGCACCTTCGTCGACGTGAACGAGGAAGTCACGCTGGCCCAGGCGCGCGCCGCCGACGCGCTCATCGCCAAGGGCGACGCCCCGGCGCTGGCCGGCGTGCCCATTGCGCACAAGGACATCTTCGTCACCACCGACTTCGCCACCACCGCCGGCTCGAAGATGCTCGCGGGCTACCGCTCGCCCTTCGACGCCACCGTGGTGCGCCGCCTGGCCGAGGCCGGCGCGGTCACGCTGGGCAAGCTGAGCTGCGACGAGTTCGCCATGGGCTCGGCCAACGAGAACGTCGCCGTGCCCGCCGTGGGCCACGACAAGGCCGTGCCGGTGCGCAACCCCTGGAACACCGAGCGCATTCCGGGCGGCTCCTCCGGCGCCAGCGCGGCTGCGGTGGCTGCACGGCTGGCCCCCGCGGCCACCGGCACCGACACCGGCGGCTCGATCCGCCAGCCCGCCTCCTTCTGCGGCATCACCGGCATCAAGCCCACCTACGGCCGCGCCTCGCGCTACGGCATGGTGGCCTTCGCATCGAGCCTCGACCAGGCCGGCCCGATGGCCCGCTCGGCCGAAGACTGCGCGCTGCTGCTGTCGGCCTTCTGCGGCCCCGACCTCGACCGCGACTCCACCTCGCTCGACAAGCCCGCCGAGGACTTCGGCCGCTCGCTGAACGACTCGCTCGAAGGCCTGCGCATCGGCGTGCCGAAGGAGTTCTTCGGCGAGGGCGTGGCGCCCGGCGTGCGCGCGGCCATCGACGCGGCGCTCGCGCAGTACGAGAAGCTCGGCGCGAAGCGCGTCGAGGTGACGCTGCCGCGCACCGAGCTGTCGATTCCGGTGTACTACATCCTCGCCGCGGCTGAGGCCTCGAGCAACCTGAGCCGCTTCGACGGCGTGAAGTTCGGCCACCGCGCCAAGGACTTCATCGACCCCGCGAGCAGGAAGAGCGCGCTCACGCAGATGTACGAACGCACCCGCGCCGAAGGCTTCGGCGACGAAGTGAAGCGCCGCATCATGATCGGCACCTACGTGCTCTCGCACGGCTACTACGACGCCTACTACCTGCAGGCGCAAAAAGTGCGCCGCATGATCGCCGACGACTTCCAGCAGGCCTTCAAGCAGTGCGACGTGATCGCCGGCCCCGCCGCGCCCACCACCGCCTGGAAGATCGGCGAGCACGGCGACGACCCCGTGGCCGACTACCTCGCCGACATCTTCACGCTGCCCGCATCGCTGGCCGGCCTGCCCGGCATGAGCGTGCCCGCGGGCTTCGACGGCGGCATGCCCGTGGGCCTGCAGCTGATCGGCAACTACTTCGGCGAAGCGAAGCTGCTGAACGCGGCCCACCGCTTCCAGCAGGCCACCGACTGGCACGCCCGCACGCCGGAGGGCTTCTGAAATGAGCGAGACCGTGAACACCTTCGAAGCACAACAACAGGGCCGCCCGACCGGCCCGCTGGTGCGCGGCTATGAAGTCATCATCGGCTTCGAGACGCACGCGCAGCTCTCCACCGCGAGCAAGATTTTCAGCCGCGCCTCCACAGCCTTCGGCGCCGAGCCCAACACGCAGGCCTGCGCGGTCGACCTGGCGCTGCCCGGCACGCTGCCCGTGATGAACAAGGGCGCGGTCGAACGCGCCATCAGGCTCGGCCTGGCGCTGGGCTCGCACATCGCGCCGCGCAGCGTGTTCGCGCGCAAGAACTACTTCTATCCCGACCTGCCCAAGGGCTACCAGATCAGCCAGTTCGAGATTCCCGTGGTGCAGGGCGGCGCGGTGACGTTCTTCGTCGGCGAAGAGCAGAAGACGGTACGCCTGGTGCGCGCCCACCTCGAGGAAGACGCCGGCAAGTCGCTTCACGAGGACTTCATCGGCCAGAGCGGCATCGACCTGAACCGCGCCGGCACGCCGCTGCTGGAGATCGTGACCGAGCCCGACATGCGCTCGACCGCCGAGGCCGTGGCCTATGCGAAGGAGCTGCACAAGATCGTCACCTGGATCGGCATCTGCGACGGCAACATGCAGGAAGGCAGCTTCCGCTGCGACGCCAACGTGTCGGTGCGCCGCCCCGGCGAGAAGCTCGGCACGCGCCGCGAGATCAAGAACCTGAACAGCTTCAAGTTCATGCAGCAGGCGATCGACTACGAGATCCGCTGGCAGATCGACGAGATCGAGGACGGCCGCGCCATCGAGCAGGCCACAGTGCTCTTCGACCCCGACACCGGCGAGACGCGCGCCATGCGCGCCAAGGAAGACTCGGCCGACTACCGCTACTTCCCCGATCCGGACCTGCCCCCGCTGGTCATCGCCGCCGACTGGATCGAGCGCGTGAAGGCCGAAATGCCCGAGCTGCCGCGCGCGATGGCCGAGCGCTATGTGCGCGACCATGGCCTTTCGGAATACGACGCAGCGCAGCTCACGCAGAGCGCCGCGCTCGCCGGCTATTTCGACGAAGCCGTGAAGGCGGGCGCCACGCCCAAGCTCGCGAGCAACTGGATCACCGGCGAGATGGCACGCCGCCTGAACGCCGCCGAGATCGGCATCGAGGCCGCGCCGGTGAAGGCGCAGCAACTCGCGCAGCTGGTCAAGCGCATCGCCGACGGCACCTTGCCCAACAACGCCGCGCGCCAGGTGTTCGAGGCCCTGTGGACCGGCGAAGGCAGCGACGTCGACGCGATCATCGAGGCGAAAGACCTCAAGCCGATGAACGACGCCGGCGCCCTCGACAAGATCCTCGACGAGGTGATCGCGAAGAACGCGAAGAACGTCGAGGAATACCGCGGTGGCAAAGAGAAGGCCCTCAACGCCCTCGTCGGCCAAGTCATGAAGGCCAGCGGCGGCAAGGCGAACCCGGCGCAGGTCACCGAGTTGCTGAAGGCCAAGCTCAGCTAAGTCTTTTCGGGGAACACCGCGGAACCGGCTTTGCCGGGCCGCAGGTGTTATCCCCCGCAGGGGGTTGGCGAAGCGCACGAAGTGCGCGCAGCCTGGGGGGTTACCTGGGATTTCCGCCGTTCTGCGGAGTCCACAGCGCCTTCAAGCGAATGCGCTCCTCGTCGAAGCGCGCATTCACCCGCTTCTTCTCGTCTTCCTGCTCCGCGATGAAGCGGTTCTGCACCGCCACGCTCTTCGTGTTTTCGTCGATCCTGCGGCGCAGCGCGGCCGGGGCCTTGGTGGGGTCCTGCTTGTAGAACTCCATCTCCTCGTCGATCTTCTTGCGGTCTTCACTGAGCTCGGAGATGCGTTTCTTCGCCGCCTCCGACACGGCATCGATCTGCGACAGCGCCTCGGCGCGTTCACGGTCGTGCGTGGCGCTGTTGGGGTAGCGCACCAGCAGCGCCCGCTCGCGGCGCCGCTCGTCGGTCTGGCGCGCCGCCACGATGGCGGCCTCGCGGGCGCGGTCTTCGCGCTCCTGCAGTTCGCGCGCGGTGTAGGTGGGTTCCAGCTTGCGGCGGGTCGAGCCGCTCGGATTGAGCTCGCGCTGCTCGCGGTCGCTGCACTCGGCGATGGGCCGGTCGGCCGTCAGGGTGCGGCCACGGGCGTCGGTGCAGGTGTAGATGCCGGGAGAGGCGCCTTCCACTTTCTGCGGTTGCGCCTGCAGCGCGCCGCAAAACGAGGAAGCCATTAGAAGAAATGATGCCGCCGCCAGCAGGCGGGCCGGTGAACCGTGAGCGTCGCGTGCGGGATGAGGATGGTGCATTCGGCGGCCCTGCGTCTTCAGCTGGCGCCGTAGCGCGCGCGGTAGGCCAGCACGCGCTCGCGGTGAGCACCCAGGTCGGCCGCGGCGTCGCCGGAGAGATAACTCAGCAGGTCGTCCAGCGTGGCGATGGCGATCACCGACAGGCCCAGTTGGTTTCGCACGTACTGCACGGCGCTGTGATCCACGTCGACGCCGTTCTCGGTGGCCTTCTCCTGCCGGTCGAGCGCGATGGCCACGGCATGCGGCGTGGCGCCCGCAGCCTCGATGGCGGCGATGGATTCGCGCACCGCGGTGCCGGCGGACATCACGTCGTCGACGATCAGCACGCGTCCTTTGAGCGGCGCGCCCACGAGGTTGCCGCCTTCGCCATGCGCCTTGGCTTCCTTGCGGTTGTAGGCAAAGGGATAGTTGCGGCCCCGGCGGGCAAGCTCGGCCGCCACCGTGGCGCCCAGCGGAATGCCCTTGTAGGCGGGGCCGAAGATCATGTCGAACTCGAGGCCGCTCTCGATCAGGCGGTCTGCATAGAATCCGGCGAGCCGGGCGATCTTGCCGCCGTCGTCGAAGAGCCCCGAGTTGAAGAAGTAGGGGCTCATCCGACCGGCCTTGGTCTTGAACTCCCCGAAACGCAGTACGCCGGCATCCAGGGCGAACTGGACGAAATCCTGGGCGATCGCGCTGCTTTTGCTTTTCTCACCATCTACAGCCATCGGAAATTCCTTGTGTTCAAACTGACCAGTCTCAATCTCAATGGCCTGCGTTCGGCCGCAACCAAAGGCGTGGCCGACTGGGTGGCCGAACTTGCGCCGGATTGTATTTGCATGCAGGAGATCCGCGTCCAGGCCAGCGACATCGAGGGCCGGTTCGAGGAAATGGCCGGCCTCAAGGGCCATTTCCACTTCGCCGAGAAGAAGGGATACGCCGGCACCGCGGTCTACACCAAGCATGCTCCGAGCCAGGTCGTGGTGGGCTGGGGCGACGCCGAATTCGACGCCGAGGGCCGCTACCTCGAACTGCGCTTCGACACGCCCAAACGCAAGTTCTCCGTGATCAGCTGCTACTTCCCGAGCGGCAGCTCGGGCGAGGAACGGCAGGAAGCCAAGTTCCGTTTCCTCAAGGGCTTCTTCCCGCACCTGGTGGCCCTGAAGAAGGAGCGCGAGTTCGTGCTGTGCGGCGACATCAACATCGCCCATAAGGAGATCGACCTGAAGAACTGGCGCGGCAACCAGAAGAACAGCGGCTTCCTGCCCGAGGAGCGCGCCTGGATGACGAAGCTGCTCGATGCCGGCGCCGAGGGCGCGGGCCTGGTGGACGTCTACCGCATGCTCAAGCCCGACACCACGGCCGAGGCCTACACATGGTGGAGCAACCGCGGGCAGGCCTATGCGAACAACGTGGGATGGCGGCTGGACTACCACCTGGCCACGCCGAAGATCGCGGCGCTGGCGCGCACCGAGCAAATCTACAAAACCGTGAAGTTTTCGGACCATGCGCCGATCACGGTGGACTACGACTTCAAGCTGTAGGTCATCATCCGGGTCCGATGCCGCTGCCAGCACCCGCACCCAATCCTTCGCCAGCCAACGCCTATCTGCCACGCGACGTGGTCAACGCGCCCGAGGTCAAGGCAGCGATCACCCGGCGCAGCACCGAACGGGGCGACGAGCCCGACATGCAGGCGTGGCTGCGCAACCATTTCTTCCGCTGGGCGATCGGCAGCTTCGAGCATGTGGTGCCGCTGCGATCGATTGCCGACTATCAGGCCGTGACCGGCACCGGCGATCCGGTGCCGGAGTGGCTGGCCAGGCTCCTGCGGCCGTCCGCTGCCGGGGCCGGCAAGGACTGCTGGTATCTCGACCCCGAGCATCTCCTGCTGATCGAACGCGAGCGCGTGCTGGTCGAGTTCCTGCGTTCGCGGCGTGGCACGCGGCTCGAACAGAAGCTGCAACGCATCAACTGCTTCATGGCGCTGACGATGTGGGAGCAGGAGCACCAGCGCATGCAGTCGCGCCGCAGCAAGGGCTGGGTCCCCAGCAGCGGCCTGGCCCTGCGCGAAGTACTGCGCACGCCCAACGGCGTGATCTTCGAATTCGACGGCCGGCACGCCGCGCTGCGCGAGGAAATGGCGTACGAGTCCTACCACATGCAGCACTGCCTGGGCCAGTTCGCGAGCCTCAAGAAGCTCAGCGGCGGCTACGGAGAGCAGTACGCGCAGGCGGCGCAGGACGGCCGGCTGCGCCTGTTCACGCTGCGCAGCGCGGGCAACATGCCGCACGTGACCATCAGCCTCGCCGTGCATCCGGACGGCCTGCGCGTGGACCAGATCAAGGGCAAGCAGAACCGCCACCCGATCCGCAAGTACGCGGACGACGTGCTGCAGTTCCTGCGCACCGTTGCGCCACGGGGCGAACGGCATCCCGATTGCGAAGGCATGGGCTTGGTGTTCGAGCCCCGGGCGACCGCGCAAGACCCATCCGCCGGCCAATGGAAGTTCGTCACCGAGGTGGGCGACGCCAACTATCTGCTCAGCGTGATGAGCGCCAACTTCCACCTGGCCGAGCACTTCGAGCAACCGCCGGCCGTGCTGCAATGGCTGTTGCTGCGCATTGCGCCAGGCGAACTGGCGCGGCTTCGGCAGATCGACCCGGGCGTGGCTGCAGCCGCGCGCCTCACGCTGCCGCACGACGCGCTGCCGGCCGCACTGCGGGAGATGCCCGCGGGGGCCTGCGAGATCGAGGGCATTTCGCTCGATCTCGTCCGCAAAGGCGCCGCATGCTGACGGCGCTCGCGTGGCTCGCCGGCCTGGTGGTGCTCTTCATCGCGCTGCGCACGGCTGCCGTCTTGTGGGGCGTGGTGCGCGAAGGCGACGGTCAGGACGGCAGCAACACGGCCTTGCCCGCCAGGGACGATCCCGCGCTGCGAGCCCTCCGCGCCAGGGCCGAAGCCGCGCCGCCCAATCGCCGCCGCTGGGCTCTTGCGCTCGGTGACATTCTGTCGATTCGCAACGGCCTTCCATGCAACGGCGACACGCTGGCGCTCGACCTTCCCGCGGACAGGCGCGAGCAGCTCGCGCGCCAGGTGCTGCGCGAAATGAACATCGCCGCCGACCTCCCCGCTTCGGCCATCGGCGCACGCATGCAGGAAGCGCTCGACGGCTGGGTCGGGGGCCTGGGGCGCTCGCACGACGGCTTCTACGAACAACTCGCGGCACAAGGCCGCGTACGCGACGCGCTGGCGTTCGACTGCGCGCGCACGGCCTTCCTGGTGCGTTGCATCGCCCACCTCGGCTGGGTGCCGGAGGCACGCGCCTGGCTGGTGCTCTTTCTCAACGCGCAGCGCGCGCAGGACAGCTTCGAGAGCTGGGAAGACTTCGGCCTGGCCTACGCCCGGGCGCGCGAGCACTGGCTGCGCATGAGCAACCAGGACGGCCCCGCCTCGACACGCGCCATGATGGAAGTGCACGAACACCTTCGCAACGCCGAAGGCAGCTGGCTCGCGCTGCCCTGGAAGCGCTATCGCATCTTCGACCCCCAGCCTCGGCCCACCTGACGAGTGCTGGCGTCTCCGTTTCCTTTTTTGCAACTCACGCCATGACCACGATCGCCCCGATTCCTTCGCCGTGGAAAGTCTGCGACGCCAGTGCGCTGCTGCGCGCAGGCGACTACGACACGCTCGACCAGCTCTTCGATGAGGCGCTCGCCGCGAGCTTTCACGATCGCACCAGCGAGGAGCGGTACCACGCCGCACTGCCCGCCGACCTGAAGGACTGCATCGATTCGGGCGCCGAAGGACTGGCGCTTCTGCGCGCCTGGCAGGCGGCCCGACCGGAGTCGGCGCACGCATGGCTGTGCGAGGCGCACTACTGGTTCCACTGGGCCTACGAGTACCGGGGCTCCGGCTGGTCGAACACGGTGACCGAGCTGGGATGGACCTGCGCCCACGCCTGCTGCACGCACGCGGCGGTCTGCGCCATTCGGGCGCTGGAGCGAAGCCCCACGCTGTGGAGCGCGCCCGCCCTGCTGATGCAGAGCGTGGCCGCCTTCGAGGAGCCCGCATGGCTGTCGGAACTGGTGCGCAGCGGCCGCGGCCCGGCCGGCGAGCTGGCGCACGACCTGGCGCTCGAAGGCATGCCTGCCGACGCGCGCGACGAATTGCTGGGCATGCTCGCGCGCTCCGGCATCCGAGCCGACGAACGCATTGCCTGTCCTCAGACCGTACCCGAGTCCCTGCCACCACCGATGCAAGGCAAGAAGCTGCTGAGCGGCAGGCAGTACTGGATGCACGCCACCATCCATCTGCATCCGCGCCTGTTCTTCTTCCTGCGCCAATGCATCTGGTTCATGCAGCCGCGCTGGGGCGGCAGCCACGACCGGGTGCGGGCCTTCATCGCTTCGCCCACTTGCGCGCACCTGGACGAGGTAGAGAAAGACCGGCTGCGCCACGAAATCTGGCGCGACGACCATCTGGGGAACGAAGTGGACGAGGACGACGATCCCGAAGACGTTCGCCAGTGGATAGAGGCCGCCCGCAAGCGCGCCGAAGAGGCCCTGTACCCCTATCACCGCTGGGAGACCCTGTACTGGATTTCCAGCGCCCACTACGGACGCGGTGATCAGCCGCAGGCTTTCGCCTTCCTCAAGGAAGCGGAGGCGCACTGGCCCATCGAAGACGACGACGCGATGGTCCGGGCTGTGTTCTTGTCGTTCCAGCTCGAGCCGCAGGATCCGACGTGGCTGGGCCAGGCCATCGTGCGCAGCGCCAATGCCGGGGAATGCACTGCCGCGATGATCCTCCACGGGTACTGCAGCCTGAAGGGCCTGCTGGGCTTTGTTCCGAACGCGGAGGCCGCAGAAGCCTGGCTCGAGGCCGCGCGCCGGCACGCCCCCGGCTCGCTCGCATGGAACAAGGTGTCCTACGCGTTCCGCAGGGGCAATCGCGAAGCGGATGCATTCGAACTGGCGACCATGGGCCTGGCCGCGGGCGGCGATTCCTGCGACTACCTGCTTGGCCTGTTCCACGAGGAAGGCGTGCACGTCGCGCCCGACCTGGGCAAGGCCATTCACTACTACCGCCAGACGGCCGAAGGCGGCGGCAACATGGGCGCATACAAGCTGGGTTACGCCAGCTACAACCTCGGCCAGGCCACCCAGGAACCGGCCGAGCGTTCACGTCTCCTGCGGCAGGCCGTGGAAGCCGCTCGCCAGGCACACGAACTGGGGCACTCCGAGGGCCTCGAAAGCATGCTGATGTTCATCGGCGCGCTGGAGGACGTTCCCGCGCGCCACGAATACCTCGAGCTGGTACGCGAACACGCACAGCAAGGCGATGCCACCGCCATGGCCACGATGTCGGTGCTGCTGGCCGACAGCGACGACAAGAAGCTCTACGACTACCGCGAAAGCGTGCGATGGATCATGGGCGCGCAGGCCGTCGCCCCCGAAAGCGAATACGTCCGGAACGTGACGAAGACCTGTCACCAGGACGGCTTCCTGTCGTCCACGCTCTACAAGCTCACGCGGCGCCAGATCAAGGCACACGAGATTCCCGGCGCCGACAACGCGATGGTCTGAGCTTCAGCGCGACAGCTCCGGCAGCGCCTTCTCCAGCGTGGCGACGAAGGCCTGCATGGCCTCCGTCTCGTACGCCCCGCGCTTGGTGATGCGGTAGAAGTCGAGCCCCACCTTCGGCTTGGTCAGCACGTCGGTGCGCACGCGGTGGCGGCGGCAGGCGGCGAGCGCGAAGGTCGGCATCACGGCGGTGCCGAAGCCGGCCTCCACCATCGAGATCAGCGTGCCGAAGAAGTTGAATGCGGTGCGCTGCGCATCGGCGCGGCCGATGGTGGCGAGATGCTGGTCGATCACCTTCTGGATGGGGTTGCCGGGCGGCAGGCCGACGAGCTCGGCGCCGCGCAATGCCGACCAGGGCGCGGTGCCTGTGGCCTGCGGCTCTCCGGCCTCCACGCGCATCAGGTGAAAGCGCCCCACCGGCTCGCGCGACAGCCCCGGCGCAGCCTTGAAGAAGAAGCCCAGGCCCACGTCGGCCTCGCCGGCGGCCACCATCGCCTCCACGTCGCGCAGGTCGGCGTCGAAGAGGCGCAAGTTCACCTGCGGATGCGCGGCGCGGAAGCTGGCGAACACCTGCGGCAGAAGGTTCGACGACACCAGCGGCGTGGCCGCGATACGCAGCGTCTGGCGTGCCGCGTCGCCCTCGGCGCCCAGCTCGGCGGCCACGTCGTCGAGGTCGGTCACCATGCGCTCCACCACCGGCAGCAGGCGCCGGCCCGCGGGCGTGAGGCTCACCACGCGCGTGGTGCGGTCGAAGAGCCGGCAGCCCAGCTGCTTTTCCATTTCGCGGATCAGGATGCTGAGCCCGGCCTGCGTGATGTGCGCCTGCTCGGCCGCGCGCGTGAAGTTGCCCACGCGCGCCACCTGGAGGAAAGCGCGCAGCTGGCGGGTCGATAGATTCATATGGATTCATGATAAATCTATATCACATCTAAATTTCCCAAATGATCGATCCGCGTTCCTAATGCGGGCCGAGACAAAGCAACGCGTCGCAACGACCGATCATCATGAGCAACGAAGTCATCATCCTGGGCGCCGGCATCGGCGGCCTGACCCTCGCGCTGAGCCTGCACCAGGCTGGCATTCCCTGTCGCGTGTACGAAGCCGTGCCCGAACTCAAGCCGCTGGGCGTTGGCATCAACCTGCTGCCGCACGCGGTGCGCGAACTCACCGAACTCGGGCTGCTGGAGGCCCTCGACAAGGTGGGCGTGCGCACGAAGGAAGCCGTGTTCTTCACCGAGCACGGTCAGCTGGTGTTCCGCGAGGCGGCGGGCCGGCATGCGGGCTACGACTGGCCCCAGTTCTCCATCCACCGCGGCGACCTGCAGACGGTGCTGTACGAAGAGACGCTCAAGCGCCTCGGCTCCGACAGCGTGGTGTGCGGCCGCCGCTGCACGCACGTGGACCAGGACGCGGACGGCGTCACCGTGCATTTCGCCGATGCGCCACCTGTGCGCGGCGCCGTCGCCGTGGGCTGCGACGGCATCCACTCGGCGCTGCGCAAGCAGCTCTATCCGGACGAAGGCGCGCCGCGCTACTCGGGCATCAACATGTGGCGCGGCACCGCGCGCTGGAAGCCTTTCCTCTCCGGCGGCAGCATGGTGCGCGCGGGCTGGCTCTCGGTCGGCAAGATGGTGATCTACCCGATCCGCGACAACATCGACGCCGAGGGCCATCAGCTGGTGAACTGGGTCGCCGAAATCCACGCGCCGCAGCCCGCCATGCGCGACTGGAGCCGCGCGGGCCGGCTCGAAGACTTCCTGCCGGCCTTCGCCGACTGGCATTTCGACTGGCTCGACGTGCCCGCGCTGATCCTCGCCTCCGACACCATCCTCGAATATCCGATGGTCGACCAAGACCCGCTGCCGCGCTGGACGCACGGCCGCCTCACGCTGCTGGGCGACGCCGCGCACCCGATGGTGCCGCGCGGCTCCAACGGCGCGGGGCAGGCCATCATCGATGCGCGCTACCTCGCGGGTGCTCTGAAGAAGATGGGCGTCGGAGCGGCCGCGCTCGAAGACTACGACCGCGTGCGAGTCAAGGCCACCACCGACGTGGTGCTGACCAACCGCAGCAATCCGCCCGACGCCATCCTGCGCGAAGTGTTCGAGCGCTCGGGCGGCAAGCGCTTCGAGAGCATCGAGCAGGTCGTGCCCGTTGCCGAGCTGCAGGCCATCTCGGACAACTACAAGCGCGTGGCGGGCTACGACCCTGCCGTCCTGAAGGCGCGCGCCTCCTACCTTTGAACCCGACAGGCAACCCCGGAAGAACATGGAGACTGAAAAGACCATGCGATCGCTGATCAAGAAGACCCTCGCCGCCCTGCTCGTCATGGCAGGCACCGCTACCACCGCATTCGCCTGGCCCGACCAGGCCATCACGCTGGTGGTGCCCTACACCCCCGGCACCGGCATCGACCTGATCGCCCGCCAGCTCTCGGCACGCCTGCCCGCGAAACTGGGCCAGCCGGTGATCGTGGAGAACGTGGCCGGCGCCAGCGGCAACATCGGCAGCGAGCGCGTGGCGCGCGCCAAGCCCGACGGCTACACGCTGCTGGTGCAGGTCAACACGCTGGTAATGAACCGCAGCCTGTATCGCTCGCTGAGCTACGACCCGGTGGCCGACTTCGCCCCCGTGTCGCTCACCTCGTGGGGCACGCTGCTGCTGGTGACCAACCCGAACGTGCAGAAGGCCTCGTCGGTGCAGCAGATGGTGAGCGCGGCCAAGGCCGAGCCCGGCAAGCTGACCTACGCCACCCCGGGCGTGGGCACGCCGCACCACCTGTCGATGGCGCTGCTCATGCAAGGCACCGGCACCGATCTGCTGCACGTGCCGTACAAGGGCACGGCTGGCGCGGTGACCGACCTGCTGGGCGGGCGCATCGACTACATGTTCCTGCCGGTGCACGTGGCGCTGCAGCACATCCAGGCCGGCAAGCTCAAGGCCATCGCCACCGGCAGCGGCAAGCGCCTGCCGCAGCTGCCCGACGTGCCCACGCTCGCCGAGGCCGGCGTGACCGCCGACAACGTCGACATGTGGTACGGCGTGCTCGCGCCCAAGGGCACGCCCGCGGACGTGGTGGCGCGGCTGAACAAGGAGATCGCGGCGGTGCTGAAGCAGCCCGACGTGGCAAAGTCGTTCGAGTCGCAGGGCATGGTGCCGGCGAGCTCGACACCGGCGGAGTTCGGGGCGCTGCTCAAGAAGGATGCGGATCGGTGGGCAGCCGTGGTGAAGCGCGGCAACATCACTGCCGACTGAGGGCTTTCTTTCTCCCTCCCCCTCTGGGGGAAGGAGTTAATACCCCTAGCGTGGCGCGCGTCCCGCATGCCGCGCCAGATGCACCTGGTGCAGCGTGATCTTGCGCACCTCCGCCTGGCTGGTCTCGATGTGCGCGCGCAGCAGCATCGCGGCCTGGTCGCCGCGGTTCGCGCGCACCGCCTTCAATATCTTGGCGTGCTCGTCGTAGGTGGCGTCGATGCGCGGCTGCTTGGTGAAGTCGAGGCGACGGATGATGCGGATGCGATCGGTCACGTCGCCGTGCACGCGCGCCATCTCGGCATTGCCGGCGGCGGCCACCAGCGAGCAGTGGAAGGCTTCATCCCACTGCGCGACCTGCGCCATGTCGGTGCTGCGCTGCGCCGCGGGCACCAGCCAGATATCGGCCAGCGTCTCCAGCAGGCGGCGGTCGATATGGCGGTCGGTCTCGCACAGGCGGTGCACGGCGGTGGTCTCCAGCACCATGCGCAAGTCGTAGAGCTGCTCGAACTGGTCGAAGTCGAAGGGCAGCACGCGCCAGCCGCTGCGGAACAGCACCTCGACGAAGCCCTCCTGCTGCAGCCTGAAGAGCGCCTGCCGCACCGGCGTGCGCGAAACGCCGAGCCGGTCGCTGATCTCGCTCTCGGTGAAGCGGTCGCCCGGCACGAGGATGAAATCGGCCACGTCGCGCTTGAGCTGCGCGTAGACCTCGTCGGCCCGTGTGCGGAAGACCGCCGCGTCGGGAGCGGCAACGGGAGTTTCTGGGCTGGATCGGGCTGTGGACACGGCTGGAATGTTAGTCGCAGGCGCCGGCTTCATCGAAGGCTCTTCAGCGCGGAAAGCAACGCCGTGCCCGGCGCCGTCCAGCCGACGATGCCGCCCTGCGCGCGCACCATGTCGAGCGTGGCCGCCTTGAACGCGGGAAAGTAGCTCTCGGTGCAGTCCTCCAGGAGCAGGCAGTCGTAGCCCCGGTCGTTGGCTTCGCGCATGCTGGTCTGCACGCAGACCTCGGTGGTGACGCCGCCGAACAGCAGATGCGTGATGCCGCGCGCCTGCAGCAGCTCGTGCAGGCCGGTGGCGTAGAACGCGCCCTTGCCCGGCTTGTCGATCACGATCTCGCCGTCGACGGGTGCGAGCGCCTCGACGATCTGGTTGCCCGGCTCCCCCGCCACGAGGATGCGGCCCATCGGCCCTTCGTCGCCGATGCGCAGCGTGGGGTTGCCGCGATTGCGCTTGGCCGGCGGGCAATCGGAAAGATCGGCCTTGTGCGCCTCGCGCGTGTGCACGACAAGCCCGCCGGCCTGCCGCCATGCGTGCAGCACAGCCTTCGTCGCGGGAACGATGGCTTCGAGCAGGGACACGTCGTTGCCAAGCGTTTCACCGAAGCCACCGGGCTCGATGAAGTCGCGCTGCATGTCGATCAGCACGAGCGCCGTGCGTGAAACGTCGAACGCATAGGGAAAGGGGTTGGCTTCGTCGATGTGCATGCTGGTTCTCAAGAATGTTCCGGATCGGGCCAGCGGCTAGGCCGCACCTTCGTGATGCCCACCGCCCATGTGCGCCCCGATCACATGCCGCTGCGCTCCAGCAGCCGATGTCTCGAACACGATCCGCCCCTCGCTCATCACGACGATGCGGTCCGCCAGCTCGAGCAGCTCGTCGAGGTCCTCGCTGATGAGAAGAACGGCCCCGCCCTTCTCCCGCACCTGCACGATGCGCGAATGGATCTCCGCGACCGCGGCAAAGTCCAGCCCGAACACCGGATTCGCCGCGATCAGCACATTGATGTCGCCCGCCAGCTCGCGCGCCAGCACCGCACGCTGCACATTGCCACCCGAGAGGCTGCGGATCGGCGCGCCCTCGCCCCGGGTCTTCACGCCGTATTCGGCGATCCACTCGCGCGCCCTGCTGCGCCAGTACGGAAAGCTCAGCACGCCGGCTCGCGACAGCGGCGGCAGGTCGAAGTCGCGCAGCGCCATGTTCTCCGCGACGCTCAGGTCGCCGACGCATGCGTTGCGCAGCGGCTCCTCCGGCAGGCTGCGCACCTTCAGCTCGCGGTTCTCGGCGCGGCGTGCCGCGTAAGGTTGACCCATCACCGTGACCTTGCCTGCAAGGCGCGGGCGCTGCCCCACCAGCGCTTCGACCAGCTCGCGCTGCCCGTTGCCCGAGACGCCGGCCACGCCGAGGATCTCCCCCGCACGCACCGACAGGCTCAGCTCGTGCAGCGCCAGCGTGCCGCGATCGCCCTGCGCCTTCAGTCCTTGGACCTCCAGCGCGACCGGCGCGCCGGCGGGCACGGGCGTTCTTGCAACGCAAGCCTGCGTCGCAGGCGAGGCAGCCACCTGTTCGCCCCCCATCATGGCCTGCGCCAGCTGCGCCGGACTGGTGTCGGCCACGCTGCAGTGGTGCACCGCCTTGCCGCGCCTGAGCACCGTCACGCTGTCGGCGTACGACATCACCTCGCGGAACTTGTGCGTGATGATCAGCACCGTGCACAGCCCGCTGCGCGCGAACTCGCGCACGTGGCCCAGCACCTCGTCGGCCTCCTGCGGCGTAAGCACCGAGGTCGGCTCGTCGAGGATCAGCAGGCGCGGCTTCAGGTAGAGCTGCTTGAGCAGTTCGAGCTTCTGCTTCTCGCCCGCCGCAAGTTCGGCAGGCCGCGCGTCGAGGTCGAGGCTGAACGGCGTCGTCGCGAGGAACGCCTCCAGCTCGGCGCGCTTGCGCTTCCAGTCGATGACGGCGGGCGTCTTGCCGCCGGCGAGCAGCAGGTTCTCGGCCACCGTCATGCCCGGCGCCAGCGTGAAGTGCTGGTAGACCATGCCGATGCCCAGGGCGCGCGCCACGATGGGGTTGGCGATGTCCTGCTCGCGCCCGTCGATGAGGATGCTGCCCTCCTCCGCGCGCTGGAAACCCGCCACGCACTTCACCAGCGTGCTCTTGCCCGCGCCGTTCTCGCCGAGCAGCGCATGCACCGTGCCAGGCTCGACGCGCATCGTCACGCGGTCCATCGCGGTGAAGTCGCCGAAGCGCTTGGTGAGCTGGTAGGTGTCGAGCGCGAGCGCGCCGCTGCCCGCCGGCAGGCCGCCGATGGCATGGGAGGAAGAAGACGCGGCGCCCATGGCGGTCAGCCGAGCGCCGCCAGCAGCGCCTGCGAGGTGGCGTGCGCGCCGAACACGCCGCCCTGCATCGTGATCATCTTCAGCGCGGCGAGGTGGTTGCCGTAGTCGGTGGCCGCCGTGCTGTCGGACAGCAGCAGGCATTCGAAGCCGCGGTCGTTGGCGTCGCGCATGGTGGTGTGCACGCACACGTCGGTGGTGATGCCAGCGAGGATGATGTTCTCGATGCCGCGCGTACGCAAGATCAGTTCGAGGTCGGTCGCGTAGAACGAGCCCTTGCCGGGCTTGTCGATGATCACCTCGCCCGGCAACGGCGCCAACTCGGGAATGATTTCCCAGCCGGGCTCGCCGCGCACCAGGATGCGCCCGCACGGCCCGTCGTCGCCGATGCCCACGCCGTTGGCGCCGATCTGCCGCGAGCGCCAGCGCTTGTTGGCCGGCAGGTCGCCGAGATCGGGCCGGTGGCCCTCGCGCGTGTGGATGACGTGATAGCCCAGCGGACGCAGCGCCGCCAGCGTGCGCGCGATCGGCTGGATGGGCGCCTGCACCAGGGAGAGGTCGTAGCCCATCACGTCGACATAGCCGCCCTTGCCGCAGAAGTCGGTCTGCATGTCGATGACGACGAGCGCCGTGTTGTCGGGGCGCATGTTCGCGTTGTAGGGCCAGGCGTAGGGCTCGGCGGCGACGGTCTTTGTTGTCGTTGTCGTCATGGCGTTCAGTTCCTTGTCGATGAGAGTTCGCCGGGGCTGCCTGCGGCCGCGCTTCCCGGCCTGCAGGTGAACACCAGGATCACCAGCGTGAGCACATAAGGCACCGTGTTGAAGAGGTGGTAGCCCCAGCCGATGCCGATGGACTGCAGCGCCGGGCCGATGGCGCCAGCGCCGCCGAAGAGCAGCGCCGCGCCCACGCAGCGCAGCGGGCTCCAGCGCGCGAAGATCACCAGCGCCACCGCGATCAGGCCCTGGCCGCTGGAGATGCCTTCGTTCCAGCTGCCCGGATAGAAGAGCGTGAGCGACGCGCCGCCCAGCCCGGCGATGAAGCCGCCCGCCGTGGTGGCCGCGATGCGCAGGCCCGAGACCGAATAGCCGAGCGCGCGCGTGGCCTGCGCCGAGTCGCCCGCCATGCGCACCAGCAGCCCTGCACGCGTGCGCGCAAAGCCCCACCACAACAGCACCGCGAGCGCCACGCCGACGGGCACCAGCGCGTTGAGCTGCAGGGCCGAGCGCACGACGGGGTTGTCGCTCCAGAAGCCCAGCGGAATCGCCGGGATCTGCGGCGCCTGCGGCTGGATCAGCGGCTTGCCCAGGTAGAACGCGAGCCCCGTGCCCAGCAGCATCAGCGCGATGCCGGTCGCCACGTCGTTCACGCGGTCGAGCGAGCACAGCAGCCCGTGCAGCAGCGCGAGCGCAGCGCCGGCCAGCGCGCCGATCAGCACGCCCAGCCATGCGGAGTCGGTGAGATACGCGCCGCCGAAGGCCGCCATGGCCGACAGCACCAGCACGCCTTCTAGCCCGAGATTGATGCGGCCCGACTTCTCGGTGAGGCACTCGCCCAGGCTCACGAAAAGAAAAGGCGCGCCGACGCGCAATGCGCCGCCGACGATGCCGGCGACCAGCGCGATCCATTGGTCGGCCGTCATGTGTAGCTCCTTGCTTCCGGAAGCATGCGGTCGCCGAACTTCTTCCAGTCGACCGTGCGCAGGCCTTCGCTCGCGAGGATCAGCACGAAGGCGATGCCCTGCAGCACCAGCACCGATGCATCGGGCAGGCCCAGCCGCCGTTGCAGCAGGCTGCCCGCCGCGCCGAAGCCGCCGAACAGGATCGCCACCGGCACGATGGCCACCGGGTTGTGCCGCGCGATGAACGACACCAGGATGCCCGCGTAGCCGTAGCCCGCGATCAGCGATGCGTTCGCGTTGGTGTGCACCGCCGCCACCTCGATGGCGCCCGCGAGCCCCGCGCATGCGCCACCGAGCCCGCAGGCCGAAAGAATGAGCCGCGTGGCTGGCAAGCCGACGAGCTGCGCGGTGCGCGGATTGCCGCCCACCACCCGCACCGAGAAACCCGAGGCCGTGGCGCGCAGCCACCAGCCGAGCCCGAGGCAGGCCACGATGCCGACCACCAGCCCCCAGTGCACGTCGGAACCGCCGATGCCGCCGATCAGCAGCCCGTCACCCAGCGCGTAGGTCGAGGGCTTGTTGAGGCTGGCCGGATCGCGCAGCGGCCCTTCGACCAGGTGCTTGAAGATGCCGATGGCGATGTAGGCCAGCAGCAGGCTGCTGATGGTCTCGTTGATGCCTCGATACTGGCGCAGCCAGCCCGCGAGCACGATCCACAACGCGCCCGCGAGCGCACCGGCAATGCACACGGCCACGGTGCCGACGAGGTTGCCCGGCAGCGGCACCGCATGCGCCAGCGCCGCGCAGGCCAGCCCGCCCAGCACCAGCGCCCCCTCTCCGCCGATGACGATCAGCCCGGCGCGCGCGGGCAGTGCCACGCACAGCGCGGTGAGCATCAGCGGCGCCGCGCGCTGCAGCGTGTTCTGCCACGAGAACCAGTCGCCGAACGCGCCCTTGAACAGCGTGGCCCACACCTCCACCGCGTCGATACCGGCGAAGGCCACCACCAGCCCGAACAGCAGCAGCGCCGCCGCGATGGCGAACACCGGCAGGGCCAGTTCCTTGAAGAGCGCGGGGCGCAGCATGACGGTACCGGGGTGTCGGTCAGACGCTTCCGACGACGCCTTCGACGAGGTAGTTCATCTTCTCGAGCTCCAGGTCGGTCTGCTTCAGGACCTTGCCCGCCGGCACCACCACGGCGCCCTTGTTGTCCTTGATGCCGTCCTTGAAGATGTCGAAGCTGCCCGCGATCATCTTCGCCTTGATCTCGTCGGCGTGCTTCTTCGCGGCGTCCGGCACCATGGGGCCGTAGGCCGACATCTTCACGTAGCCTTCCTTCAGGCCACCGCGCAGGAAGTTGGGGTGCGGCTTGCCGGCCTGCGCGGCCTCGATGGCGGTCTTGTAGGCGGTGAGCCAGTTCCACTCGGCGCCGGTGAGGTACGCATTGGGCGCGAGTTTGGCCTGGCTGGCGTGGTAGCCGCAGACCATCTTGCCGCGCTTGGCGGCCGTCTCGACCACCACCTTCGGGCCGTCCACGTGCATGGTGAACACGTCGCAGCCCTGGTCGGCCAGGCTGTTGGTGGCTTCGGCTTCCTTCACCGCCATCGACCAGTCGCCCGTGAAGATCACGCTGCAGGTGATGTTCGGCTTGACCGAGCGCGCGCCGAGCGTGAAGGCGTTGATGTTGCGCAGCACCTGCGGAATGGGCTTGGCGGCGACGAAGGCGATCTTGTTGCTCTTCGTCATGTGCGCGGCGATCACGCCGTTGAGGTACTGGCACTCGTCGATGTAGCCGAAGAAGCTGCCGACGTTCTTGGGGTGCTTGCCCTCGGTCCAGAGGCCGCCGCAGTGCGAGAAGCGCACGTCGGGGTTCTTGGGCGCGACCGCGAGGATGTGCGGATCGAAGTAGCCGAACGAGGTGGGAAAGAGCAGGCCCGCGCCGTCCTGCGAAATCATGCCGGTCATGGTCTTCTGCACGGCCGCCGTCTCGGGCACGTTCTCTTCCTCCACCACCTTCACGCCGGGCAGCTTCTTGATCTCGGCGGCGGCCATGGCGTGCGCCTGGTTGTAGCCGTAGTCGTCGCGCGCGCCGACGTAGATCACGCCGACGGTGAGCGGCTTGGGCTTGGCCTGGGCGGCGGCAAGCGCGCTCCAGCTTCCGAGGCCGCCCGCCGCGCCGAGCGCGGCCAGGGTCTTGAGGGAATCGCGGCGATTGAATTGGCTGGTCATGACGTACTCCGTTGCTGGAAAACAGGTTGAAGGACTGAAGGAAAAAGAAGTGCCTGGGCGCTCAGCCGAGCAGGCTGACGTGCGCCGAGACCACGCGCCAGCCCTCGGGCGTGCGCATCCAGGTCTGGCTCTGGCGGCCGCTTCGCTCGGCGCCTTCGCGGCGGAACTCGCAGTTCGCGGTGGCGAAGTCGCGCCCGTAGGTGGTGATGACGGTCACGAGCAGTTCGCGCGCAAGGCCCTGTGAAGGGCGCGATGCGCGAAAGGCCCGGATCTCGTCGTAGCCGTAGAGGTTTTCGGTGGCGCCATAGCGCAGCGTGGTCGGGCTGTTCCAGAACAGCTCGTCGAGCACCTCGACCTTGTTGTTCACCAGCGCGTCCTCGTAGCGGGCGAAGGCGGCCTGCACTTCGGACAGCACGTCGGGCAGGTTGATGTCGCTTGCGTTCATGCGGGTGTTTCCTCCGAACTGAGTGCGGCGACCGGCGCATGCGCCACGCCCGCGGCTTCGAGTGCCGCGGCCACGCGCAGCACGAGGTCTTCGCGCCACGGCGCGGCGATCACCTGCACGCCGACCGGCAGGTCGGGCTGGTTCGGCTGGTTGGCGTGCGTGCCCCATACCGGCACGGCGCACACCGGCAGGCCGATGCACGAGAAGGGCTGGGTCAGCAGGCCCATGTTGGGCCGTACCGGCAGCACCTGGCCGTTGACCTCGAAGCTTTCCGCGCCGATGGGCGTGGCCGCGCTGGGCGTGGCCGGGGCCAGCAGGATGTCGTAGCGCGCTAACAGGCGCGCCACCGCCTCGGCATACACACGGCGCACGCGCTGCGCGCGCGCCACCCAGGCGGCCGGCAGCAGCGCTCCGGCCAGGAAGCGGTCGCGCGACAGCGGCTCGAAGTCTTGCGCGCGGCGGCGCAGGTCATCCAGGTGCAGCGCGGCGCCTTCGGCGTTGGTGATGAGGAAGGCGGCGGCCCGCCCGGCCTCGACCAGCGGCAGTTCCACGCTGGCCCGCGAGACGCCCGAGCCCAGCGCATCGGCGACCAGATCGACGGCGGCCAGCGCCTGGGCGCCGGCGCGCTGGTGGAAGTAGCCGCCGAGCACGCCGATGCGCAGGCCGCGCGCACCCTGCGCCAGCACGCCTGATACAGGTTCGACGGCCCGCTGCGCGCAGCCGGGGTCATGCGGGTGGCCAGCGTCTTCTGGGCCCTGCAGCGCGTCGTAGACCAGCGCCAGGTCGCGCGCCGAACGGGCGAAGGGGCCGAGGTGGTCCAGGCTGGACACGAACGGGAAGCTCCCGGTGCGCGGCAGCCGCCCGAACGTGGGCTTGAGGCCGAACACGCCGCACAGCGACGCGGGCACGCGGATCGATCCGTTGGTGTCGGAGCCCAGCGCGAGCGGCACCTGCCCCGCGGCCACCGCGGCACCCGAGCCGCCCGACGAGCCGCCCGCGATGCGCCGGAGGTCGTGCGGGTTGCGCGTGGGGCCTTCATGGCTGTTCTCGGTGGTGAAGCCGTAGGCGTACTCGTCCATGTTGAGCGCGCCCACCAGCACGGCGCCCGCACGCTCCAGCCGTCGCACCAGCGCGGCGTCGGCGCGCGCGGGCGCGGTCTGGCGCTCGATCTTCGAGCCCGCGAGCGTGGGCAGGCCGGCGATGTCGAACAGGTTCTTCACCGCGAACGGCACGCCGAGCAGCGGCAGTTCGCGGGTGCGCGCGCCGTTCGCCGAAGCCAGCGAGGCATCGACCTGTGCCGCGCGACGCAACGCACGTTCCCCCAGCACGGCAGTGAATGCGTTGACCCGGCCGTCGGTGGCTTCCACGCGCTCGAGGCTGGCCTGCACCAGCGCGGTGGCGCTCGCGGCGCCCGCGCGCACCGCTTCGGCCATGGCGGTCGCATCGCGCAGGAGCAGGTCCGCGGCGCTCATGCGTCCTTCTCCTCGGGCGCCACCGGAGCGAAATGCACCGCCGGCTCGGCCGACATGGCCAGCGGTACCGACTCCACCAGCGCGGCGAACTCGGCCGCGAGCGCGAAGTAACGCAGCACGCCGGGGCGGTGCGCGGGCGACAGGGGCAACGCGAGCGCCGCCGCGGCGGCGTCGACATAGCTCTCGATCTGCGTGGGTGTCATGGACGGTTCCTCGGGTCGATGCCTAGCGGCGGACTTCGCGCTGGAAGATGTCGAGGCTGAGCTTCTTCATGGCGACGAAACTCCCGGTGCTGAGCGTTTCCACCGTGCGGGGGCGCGCATCGCCGTAGCGCAGGATCTCCGCGACCTTGGTGGGCCGCTTGGTCAAGAGCAGCACCTCGTCGGCGAGGTACACCGCCTCCTCGAGGTCGTGCGACACCAGCAGCATCGTGGTGCCGGTCTGCATGAACACCTCCTGCAGCTTCTCGCGGATGAAGAGCGTCATCTCGAAGTCGAGCGCGGAGAAGGGCTCGTCGAGAAAGAGCACCTCCGGGTTGGGCGCGAGCGCGCGCATGATCGACGCCGTCTGCTGCTGGCCGCCCGAGAGTTCGTACGGGTAGCGCGCGAGGTCGAACTTCACGTCGAAGGAGGCCACCAGCTCTTCCATGCGCCGGTCGACCTCGGCCTTGCTGCGCCCTTCGAGCTTCAGCGGATAGGCGATGTTGTCGATGGTGCGCATCCACGGGAACATCGCCTCGCGATAGTTCTGGAACACGTAGCCGATCTTGGTGTCCGAGCGCCGCTTGCCGTCGAACAGGATCTCGCCAGAGTCGATGGGAATGAGCCCCGCGATCATGTTGATGAGCGTGGACTTGCCGCAGCCGTTGGGGCCGAACACCGAGACGATCGCGTGCTTCGGGATGTCGAGGTCGAAGTTCTCGTACAGCGGCCAGCCCGCGAAGTACTTGGTGAGCCCTCGGATGGTGATGTGCGTGCCTGCCGGGCCGGGTTTGAACACGGGCCTGGGCACGTCGGCATACACCGGGCCGTTGACGACGATGTCCTGCGTGACTTTCATCTTCCGCTCCAGTGAACGATGCGACGCTCGGCGACCAGGAAGAGGACGTTCAACGCGTAGCCCAGCGCACCCGCCGAGAGAATCGCCGCGTACATGCTCTTCACGTTGAGCACCTGCTGCGCGTCGATGATCCGGTGGCCGAGCCCCGTGTCGGAGCCGATGAACATCTCGGCCACGATGACGATCACCAGCGCCATCGACACCGCCGAGCGCAGGCCCACGAAGCTGGGCTGCAGGCTTTCCCACACCAGCACGTCCTTGAAGATCTGCCAGCGCGATGCGCCCATGACGCGCGCCGCCATCACGCGCTGCTTGCGCGCGTTCATCACGCCGTAGGCGCTGTTGAACACCACGATGAGCAGCGCGCCGAAGGCGGCGATGGCCACCTTGTTGACGTCGCTCACGCCGAAGATCAGCAGGAACAGCGGGATGAGCGCGGACGACGGCGTGGAGCGGAAGAAGTCGATCAGGAACTCCACGCTGCGGTAGGCGCGCTCGTTGCTGCCCAGCAGCACCCCCAGCGGCACGCCGATGGCCGCCGCGATGACGAAGGCCTGCACGGTGCGCCACACGGTCATGGCGAAGTCGGTGAGCAGCGGGCCGCCGGCCAGGCCTGTGATGAGCGCCGCGACGGTGTCGGCCGGCGTGGGCAGCAGGATCGGCTTGATGAAGCCGAGCCGCACCACCAGGTCCCACACGATGAACAGCACCACCGGTCCGATGAAGGGCAGCAGGCGGTCGCGCAGCGGCGGCTTCGGCGCGGCGGTGGCCGCGCTGGCCGGCGGGGTCCACGGCGCGGCCGTGGTCGAGCTTGCTTCGGCCATGGTCTTCAGGCCTTGTAGAGCAGCGTGTCCACCGCGACCTTCTTCTCGAAGATGCCTTTCTCGGTGAACAGGTCGTAGAACTTCTGGAAGTACGCGACGTCGCTGGGCTTGAACTCGTTGTAGAGCATGTACGACGCGAGCGGCACCTCGGCGGTGAGCTTGCCTTCGATGGCGGTGTAGCCCTTCATGAACTGGCGTGCCTCGTCGGGCTTGCTGCGCACCAGCTCCACGCCGCGTGCGTAGGCGGCTATGTACTTCTTCGCGACCTCGGGGTTCTTCCTGATGAAGTCGCTGGTGAGGCTGGCCGCGCCGCCGTGCCACGGCGCCATCGGGTCGCCGAGGATGTACTTCGCGACCACGCCGGCCTCGACGACGCGCGTGGTGCCGTTCATGCGGCCCACGGTGCCGGTGGGCTCCAGCGTGTAGCAGGCGTCGACCTGGCCCGCGACCAGCGCAGCCACGTGCTGGCCGATGGACAGCTCGCTCACGGTCGCGCCCTTGGCGCCCGCGCGCTCCAGCATGGTCTTGCACAGCGTGACGTTCTGGATGCCGGGGCCCGATGCGACCTTCTTGCCGGCCAGCTCGGCCACGGACTTGACGGGGCTGTCCTTGGCGACTATGAATTCGTCGAGCACGTACTTCGCGTTGCTCGGGTTGGTGCAGAAGATCTTGAACAGCCCTGGCTGCGCGATCTCGCCGATCGCGAGATTGGCGGAGCCCGTGCCGTTGGCGCTGCCGTCGCAGCGGCCCGCGAGCATGCCTTCCATCACCTGCTGCGCGCCGGCGAACTTCAGCGGCTCCACGTCCAGGCCGGCCTCCTTGAAGTAGCCCTTGTCGACCGCCGCGAAGAACGGCAGGCCGGCAGCCACCGGCCAGAAGCCGATGCGCAGCTTCGCAGCCGCGCCCTGCGCGCGCACGATGGCGGGCGCGGCCAGCACTGCCATGCCCGCGGCGCCGGCTTGCAGCAGCTGGCGTCGCCGGCGTGCGGCGGGAGAGTGTTGTTGGATGCTCATCGGAACTCCTCTGATCAGTTGGAACTCGGGGTGGCGCGGCTCGCGACGTATGCGCGCCAGCCGCCGTGATGGCTCACGTCCTGCGCGCCGTCCAGCGCGTGGCCTTCGCAGATGAAGCCCTTCACCCAGCTGCCGTCGGCCAGCTCCACGCTGCCGAGGCCCAGCGGTGGCGGGATCAGCGCGAGGAAGCTGCCGACCTGCGCGAGCGGCACGGCCCACACTTCGAGCGCGATGGCGGCGCCCTCCTCGCCTTCGGCCACGCGACGCAGCCCGGGCTTGGGCGGCACGGTGCCCGGCAGCGCGTGCAGCCTGTAGGCGGGCGAGGTGGTGGTGGAGCTCACCAGGGTCGCGCCGCGCTCGGTCAGTTGGCTGTTGAGCGGCATGCCCGAGAGATGCGCACCGACGACGGCGATCGGCAAGGTGCCGGCACCCGCCGCCGCGAGCCCCGGAATCGCACGCGGCGGCGGCAGAGGCTCGCCTGTCGCGCCCTGCGCAAGGCCGGTGGCGTGGTGGAAGCGCTGGCCCAGCTCGGCGAGTGCGAGATCGCTGCCGCAGGGGCCGATCAGCGTGATGCCGAAAGGCAGGCCGTCCGCGCGCAGGCTGCTGGGCACCGAGAGCGCGGCGTAGTCGAGCAGGTTGACGAAGTTGGTGTAGGCGCCGAGGTTGCGGTTGAGCGCGACCGGATCGGCGCGCATCTGCTCGCGCGTGTAGTGCGTGGGCGCGGTGGGCACGAGCAGCAGGTCGATGTCGCGCCACATCGGCTCGACCTTCTGCGCGATGGCGCGCAGCCTGGTCTGGGCGTCGAACACGTCTGCGGCGCTGTAGCCCTGTCCGCTCCCGAGGATGCCGCGCACGGGCTCGACGACGTCGTCGGCATGCGCGTCGAAGAACTCGCGCACCGCGGCGTAGCGCTCGGCGACGAGTGCGCTTTCGTAGAGCATGGCGGCCGCTTCCGCGAGCGGCGCGTAGGCGATGGTGACCGGCGTGCCGCCCATGGCGAGCAGCCGCGCGACCGCGTCGCCGAAGGCCTGCTCGGCGGCGGCATCGCCGAAGAAGCTCAGCCGGTCGGGCACGCCGAAGCGGAAGCGCGCGGGCAGCGGCTCGCGGCGCAAGTCGATCTCGCGGGAGTACGGATCGCGCGCGTCGTGGCCGGCGGCTGCGAGCAGCACGTCGACCGCGGTGGCGACGGTGCGCGCGAAGATGGAGACGCAGTCGGCGCTCTGCGCGGCGGGCACCACGCCGAAGGCGCTCAGCAGGCCGCGCGAAGGCTTCAGGCCGACGATGTTGTTGAGCCCGGCCGGCACGCGGCCGGAGCCGGCGGTGTCGGTGCCCAGGGCGAAGTCGGCCTCGCCAATGGCCACCACACAGGCCGAGCCCGAACTGGAGCCGCCCGATACATAGCGCGCGTCGAAAGCGTTGGGCACCTCGCCATAAGGAGAGCGGGTGCCGTTCAGGCCGCAGGCGAACTGGTCGAGATTGGTCTTGCCGGCCAGCAATGCACCGGCTTCGAGCAGGCGCTGCACCACGGTCGCGTGCACTTCGGGCAGGCGCTCGAAGGCCGGGCAGGCGGCGGTGGTGGGCACGCCGGCCACGTCGATGTTGTCCTTGACAGCGAAGCGCAGGCCCGCGAGCGGCAGGGCGAAATCCAGCGCCACGGCGGCGTGCGTGTGTGCCACAGGCGAGGCGAACCTGGCGATCCAGGCCGCTTCTGGCGTTCCGCTTTTCGGGTTTTCTTCGTGCACCATCTTCAGGCATCCAAACATGTGTACAAGTTGAGATGCAAGCGGCATGCCAGCGCAAGCGCACCGTGGCGCAGATCGGAATCGTGCGGGGATTGGCCCGCTCCCCTCGGGCTTTGGGCTCCCTCCCCCGGGCTTGGCTCCCTCTCCCCTGGGGGAGAGGGTTGGGGTGAGGGCAGGTGCGGAAGATGAAGCGCGACTCTTATCTAGAGGCCGTAGCCCTCACCCCGCCCTCTCCCCACGGGGGAGAGGGAGTCATGCAAGTCAGCTCTTCCTTGCGTCGCGGTAGAGCTTCTCGACCTTCGGCAGGTTCGCTTCGAGCTTCGAGATGCGGTCCGGACCGCTCGGGTGCGTCGAGAGGAAGCTCAGGCCGCCCTGATTCCTGGACGCCGTGGCCATCTTCTGCCACAGCGAGACCGACGCCTTCGGGTCATAGCCTGCCCGCGCCGCCAGTTCGAGCCCCACGAGATCGGCCTCTGTCTCGTCGCTGCGGCTGAACTTGAGGGTGATGAGCTGCGTGCCGGCGCGCGCGGCCAGGTCGCCTACCTGCCCCCAGCCGAGCAGCTGCGCACCGATGGAGAGCGCGGCGCCCGTGCCCGCGCTCTTGGCCAGGCGGGCGCGTGCATGCTCGCGCAGAGCGTGGGCCATCTCGTGGCCCATCACCATCGCGACCTCGTCGTCGGTGAGCTTCAGCTGGTCGAGGATGCCTGTGAAGAAGGCGATCTTGCCGCCGGGCATGCAGAAGGCGTTGATCTGCTTGCTGCCGATCAGGTTGACCTCCCACTTCCAGTCTCGGGCGCGCGAATTCCACGGCATCGCGAACGGAATGAGCCGCCTGGCGATGGCCCGCAGGCGCTGCAGCTGCGGATTGCTCTCGCCCGCGAGCGCCCCCTTGGCGCGTGCCTGCTCGAGCAGCTGGCCGTACTGCTGCACGCCGGCCGTCTCGATCTGCTCGACCGGCACGATGTTCCGGGCCACCGAGGCCTTGCCCACGTCGACCTGCGCCAGGGCCGGCTTCGCGAGAACCGCGCCGGCCGCCGCCAGCAGGAAGGCTCGCCGCGGATGCCACGCGGAAGCTGCGGAGGGGGCGGGAACGTCGGTGAAGGGGCGATCGCATCGTGTGCACATAGGAGCGGGATGATAGGAACAAATGAAGACAAGAAGCCCGGGAACCCGGGCCGTCGCTCATGGACAATCCAGGGCACATGTCCGCCTCGCCCGCAGAAACCCCCACGCCCACCTCACCGCCCTGGCGCGACGCGCTGAAGGTCTACCTGGAGCCCGCCACCCTGCGCATGCTGGCGCTGGGCTTCTCGGCCGGGCTGCCGCTGCTGCTGGTGCTGGGCACGCTGAGCTTCCGGCTGCGCGAAGCGGGCATCGACCGCACCACCATCGGCTACCTGAGCTGGGTCGGGCTGGCCTACGGCTTCAAGTGGGTCTGGGCGCCGCTGGTCGACCGGCTGCCGCTGCCGCCGCTCACCACCTTGCTGGGACGCCGCCGCGGCTGGCTGCTGCTGGCGCAGTGCATGGTCATCGCCGGGCTGGCGGGCATGGCGGTCAACGATCCGCGCCACGGGCTCACACCGCTGGTGTGGTGCGCGCTGCTGGTGGCCTTCGGCTCGGCCACGCAGGACATCGCGCTCGACGCCTTCCGCATCGAATCGGCCGAGGCACGCAAGCAGGCCGCGCTGGCCGCCGCCTACCAGACAGGCTACCGGCTCGCGATGATCTGGGCCGGCGCCGGCGTGCTGTGGGTCGCGGCCTGGGCGGAGGTGGCGCCCGCTGCAGCGGCCACGGGCGCGGCGGCCTATCAGAACGGCGCCTGGAAGACGGCCTACCTGGTCATGGCGGCATCGATGGCCATCGGCATGGTCACGGTGCTGCTTTCGCCCGAGCCGGTGCCCGTCGACCGGAGCAAGCAAGCGGCTGCAAGCCTCTTGGTGCGCGAGCAAGTGCTCAGCACCGGCATTTCGCTCTGGGGAGCACTGCTGACCGTCGCCGTGCTTCCAGCATTGGGCATCCTGGTGGAATTCAGCCTTTCGGATACTCGCCTGACATTGATCGGCCTCGCGCAAGTCCTGGCTGTCCTGTTGCTGTTCGGCCTGGGACTGCGGGGCCTGGCCAGGTTGGGCTGGCGCGTCCCGGTGCCACCGTTCCTCGCCTCCCTGGTGGCCTGGTTCATTCAAGCCTTCTATCAGCCGTTCGCCGACTTCTTCCGCAGATATATGTGGCAGGCAGTCCTTATCCTGGCGCTGATCGCCATCTATCGCATCAGTGACGTGGTGATGGGCATCATGGCCAATCCTTTCTACGTGGACATGGGATTCACGAAGAGCGAAGTTGCATCCGTGAGCAAGATCTACGGCGTGGTAATGACGGTTGCCGGAACGTTCATCGGCGGTGTACTGTCCACCCGCCTGGGCGTGATGCGCGTGCTGATGCTCGGCGCCGTGCTCAGCGCCGCCAGCAACCTGCTCTTCGCCTGGCTGGCCACGCGCGGGCACGACCTGACTGCGCTGATCGCGGTGGTCTCGGCCGACAACCTGGCCGGCGGCATCGCCTCGGCGGCGTTCATCGCCTACCTGTCGAGCCTCACCAACATCAGCTACTCGGCCACGCAGTACGCCCTTTTCAGCTCGCTGATGCTGCTGCTGCCAAAGTTCCTGGCCGGCTACTCGGGTGCCTTCGTCGACGCCTACGGCTACAGCAGCTTCTTCGTCGGCACCGCCCTGCTGGGCGCGCCGGTGCTGTTGCTGGTGGCGCTGGCCTCGCGGCTGACGGCGACCACAAGCCCACAGGGCCGTCAATAGGGCCTGGGCCTTATAGGAAACGGCCGACGGTGCGCGGGCCGCGCAACTGGTAGGCTGTGCCGGTATACATTCGTTTCTTTCAATTTTCTTTCCCCGCCGCGCGCTTCGCTTCCTGCCGGCGTCCATCGTCCGCCTGACCGACAGCCCAACACCTAAAAGATCGTGCCGTCCCGAATTTCTCCTCTTCAGATAAGTGCCTACACGGCCACCAGCGCCGTCGGTGTCGGCAAGGAAGCGCTGGCCGACGCGCTCGCGAAGTCGCGCAGCGGGCTGCGCGCCAACGATTTCGGCGACGCGCCGCTGCCCACCTGGATCGGCCGCGTCGAAGGCGTCGAGGATGTCCGGCTCCCCGAATCGCTCGCGCAGTGGGACTGCCGCAACAACCGGCTGGCCTGGATGGGCCTGCAGGCCGACGGCTTCATCGATGCCGTGGCCGCGGCGCGCGAGAAATACGGCGCATCGCGCATCGCGCTGGTGCTGGGCACCTCCACCGCGAGCATCGGCGAGACCGAGCTGGCCTACACGCAGCTCGACGCGCAGGGCATGTTCCCGCCCGGACAGCGCCGCCCCGAGGTGCACACACCGCATTCGCTGGCCATGTTCGCGCAGCAGCTGCTGGGCATCAGCGGACCCAGCGAAACGATTTCCACCGCCTGCTCGTCCAGCGCCAAGGTGTTCGCCTCGGCCGAGCGGCTCATTCGCCTGGGCCTGGCCGACGCGGCCGTGGTCGGCGGGGCCGACACGCTGTGCGGCAGCGTGCTGTTCGGCTTCAACTCGCTCGAACTTGTATCGAGCGAGCCGTGCCGGCCCTTCGACGCCGCGCGCAAGGGCATCAGCCTGGGCGAGGCCGCGGGTTTCGCGCTGGTCGAGCGCGTGCAGACCGGCGCCGATGCCGCGCCGCTGCATTTGCTGGGCTACGGCGAAGCGAGCGACGCGCATCACATGTCGACGCCCCACCCCGAGGGCCTGGGCGCCGAGCGCGCGCTCGACGAGGCGCTGGCGCGCGCCGGGCTCGCACCCGAGGCGATCGACTACATCAACATGCACGGCACCGCGAGCCAGAAGAACGACGAGGTCGAGGGTGCGCTGGTGGCGCGCCGCTTCCCGGCACGCACGCACGCCAGCTCGACCAAGGGCTTCATGGGCCACACGCTGGGTGCGGCGGGCATCGTCGAGGCGGTCATCAGCCTGCTGGCGATCGAGCGCGGCCTGATGCCGGGCACGGTCAACACGCACACGCTGGACGAGGGCTTCGGCCCGCAGATCCGGCTGGAGCCCGCGCGCGGCGAAGTGCGCTATGCGCTGAGCAACTCCTTCGGCTTCGGCGGCAACAACTGCTCCCTCGTTTTCGGCAAGGCGGCATGAACCACATGAACCAAGCCGCACCCAAGCCCCCCACCCTCTACATCGAAGGCCCGGCCTTCTGGACTCCCACGCTGCCTGGCTGGGACGCCGCCCGTGCCGCCTTCCGCGGCGAAGGCGCGCTGGCCGATCCGCCCGCCAAGCGGCCCTCGCCGCAGGTGCTGGCCCCTGCCGAGCGCCGCCGCGCGCCCGACACCGTGGCACTGGCGCTCGAAGTGGCCGCCGCCGCCCTCGCCGGCTCGGGCCGCAACGCGGCCGACGTGCCCTGCGTGTTCACGTCGGCGCACGGCGACCTGTCGATCAACGACTACATGTGCAGCACGCTCGCGAGCGATCCGAAAGGGCTGTCGCCCACCAAGTTCCACAACTCGGTGCACAACGCGGCCGTGGGCTACTGGACCATCGGCACCGGCTGCATGGCGGCCAGCAACGCGGTCTCGGCCTACGAGCACAGCTTCGCCTCGGGCCTGCTGGAGGCGGCCGTGCAGTCCGCCTGCGACCAGGAGCCCGTGCTGCTGGTGGGCTACGACACCCCCACCCTCGGCGCGCTGACTTCCGTCACCGACAGCCGCGGCCTGCTTGCGGTGGCGCTGGTGATCGCGAGCGAACCCGGCGAGCGCACCGTGGCGGCGCTCGACTGGTCGCTCGTCAGCGAAGACGGCAAGGCTGTGGCAGCCACGCCGCCGCGCTCCGAAGCCGCGAAGTCGCTGGCCGAGATCAACCCCATGGCCCAGTCGCTGGGCCTCTTCGAAGCGCTGGCACATCTGGATGACGGCAATGTCGGCGGCGTGGGCTCGCCGGTCGACCTGCCGCTTTCCGCCACCCTGTCGCTGCGGCTGCAGTTGCGGCCGTTCGCACGGGGCTGAGCCCACGGCCACTGCAACCGGCGCTATGCTTTTCGCAGCATGGCCGGTTGACAGGGGTTGCCGAGGTTTACCCAACTTTACGGAGCGTTCAAGCCCTCTTGCTCCCGGTGGACGACCATGAAGCGCATGAGCACCCCCCAACTCCTGATGATCGAAGACGACGCCCGCCTGGCGCAGATGGTGGGCGAGTACCTGACGCAGTCGGGCTTCGCGTTCAACCATGCCGGCGACGGCGCCACCGGGCTCGAGCAGCTGCAGCAGCACGCGCCCGACCTGGTGATCCTCGACCTGATGCTGCCCGACACCGATGGCCTCGAAGTCTGCCGCCGCATCCGCGCGCTGCCCGGTCCGCTGTCGAAGGTGTCGGTGCTGATGCTCACGGCCAAGGGCGACCCGATGGACCGCATCATCGGCCTGGAGATCGGCGCCGACGACTACCTGCCCAAGCCCTTCGAGCCGCGCGAGCTGCTCGCGCGCATCCGCGCCGTGCTGCGCCGCCGCGCCGAGAGCGCCACCGAGGCCGAGGCCTCGTCGGTGATGCGCTTCGGCACGCTGGAGATCGACCGCAACGCGCGCACCGTGTCGGTGGGCGGCGCGGTGGCCGACCTCACCTCCTACCAGTTCGACCTGCTGACGGCGATGGCCGAGCGCGCGGGCCGCGTGCTCACGCGCGACCAGATCATGGAGGCCGTGCGCGGCCGCGAGCTCGAAGCCTTCGACCGCTCCATCGACGTGCACATGGGCCGCATCCGCGCCGCCATCGAGGTCGACGCGAAGAACCCGAAGCGAATCCTCACGGTGCGCGGCGTCGGGTACGTCTTCGCCAAGCAGCAAGACTAGGCTGACCGCCGATGCTGCGCAGTCTCTATTCGCGCCACCTGTACGTCCGCATCTGGCTCGCGGTGGTGGGCGGGGTCGTCATCCTCACGCTGATGGCCAACTGGATCGTGCGCGAGGCCGCCGAGGCCGAGCGCGAACGGCTGGCGCCGGTGCCGCGCAACGTGGTGGTGCTGGACGCACAGGACAAGCCGATAGGCGCGGGCACCGCGCTGCGCGTGCCGGGCCAGGGCCTGGAGTTCGACGTGACGCTCAGCGACGGCAAGGCCATCACGCTGCGCGTGGCGCCGCGCGAGCGGCCCACCGGCACCGGCGGTTTCGCGCCGTGGCGCACGCCCTTCGGGCTGGGCTGGATGATCGCGCTGGTGGGCGTGGCGGTGGCGCTGGGTGTGTACCCGATCGTGCGGCGCATCACGCAGCGGCTGGAATCGCTGCAGCGCGGCGTGCAGCGGTGGGGCGAGGGCGATCTCTCGGTGCGCGTGACAGAAGAAGGGCAGGACGAAGTGGCTGATCTATCCAAACGATTCAACGCGTCGGCCGAACGCATCGAACAGCTGGTGCGTTCGCACAAGTCGCTGCTGGCCAACGCCTCGCACGAGCTGCGTTCGCCGCTCACCCGCATCCGCATGGGCCTGGAGCTGATGGGCGAGCACCCGAGCCAGTCGGCGCGCGAGGAAATCTCGCGCAACATCGGCGAGCTCGACCAGCTCATTGACGAGATCCTGCTGGCAAGCCGGCTCGACGCCAGCGAGGCCGACATGGGCACCATCGAGCCGGTCGACCTGACCGGCCTGGCGGCCGAGGAATGCTCGCAGGTGAACGCCGAGCTCGACCTGGCCGACGGCACCGACAACGCCACTCTCACCGTGCCAGGCGTGTCGCGCCTGCTGCGCCGCGCCATCCGCAACCTGCTGGAGAACGCGCGCCGCTACGGCGCCGGCGAGATCGCGGTGGAGCTGGGCAGCGCCAACGGCTACGCCACCGTGCGTGTGAACGACCGGGGCCCGGGCGTGCCGCCCGCCCTGCGCGAGCGCATCTTCGAGCCCTTCTACCGCCTGCCCGGCGCCAGCGAGCGCAACGGCGGCGTGGGCCTGGGGCTGGCGCTGGTGAAGTCGATCGCCGAGCGGCACGGCGGCACCGTGCGCTGCGAGGACCGCCCCGGCGGCGGCGCGAGCTTCGTGATCCGCCTGCCGGCCGCCGCACGCAGCCACTGAGCGCGCACTGGCCACCACCCCCGCCCGCGCGGGGTCGTGGTCAGGTTGGCCCGAGGACGCCAACCTAAAATCCCGCCCCTATGCAGAGATCGCACATCGTTCGGCCCGCGGCCATGTTCTGGGGGCTGGTGGTGTTCATGCCGGTCGGCGTCACCTATCTTTCGGCCATCGTGCTGCTGCTCGCCATGCTGGTGGCCGGCGGCCTGGGCGAGCGCTATGCGCGGCTGCGCGCCAACCCGCTGTGGTGGCCGGTGATGGCCTACTTCGCCTGGACCTTCATCGTGCTGGCCATCGGGCAGCACTATCCCGAGACCGGCTCCAACCTCTTCCACGGCATCCGCATCGGCCTCACGATGCTCATGGCGATGGCGCTCACGCGCGAGGAGGCCATCTGGGCGCTGCGCGGCTTCCTGCTGGTGGCGGCGCTCAACATCGTGCTGGTCATCGTCTTCTACGCGGTCGGCGGCTTCAACATCTGGTCTCCGCTGCGCGCGGTGGTGATGGAAGTGGGCAACAAGTCGATCAGCAACGCGCTGCTGTTCAGCGTGGTGGCTTCCACCGCCGCCGTGTGGGGCATCGCGCAGATCGCCGCCCACAAGCCGCTGCGCGCCGTTCCCGCCTTCGTGCTGATGCTCGGGCTGGGCCTGGTGGTGGCGCTGCCGCTGACCTCGCGCACCTCGGTGCTCGCGCTGCTGCTGGTGGTCCCGGTGGTGTGCATCCACCAGTGGCGCAGCCACCTGAAGATGCTGGTGGGCGCACTGGTGCTGGGTGCCGTGGTGATGGGCGCCGGGCTCTACCAGCTGCCGCAGCTGCAGCACAAGGTGGAAGTGGGCGTGCAGGAACTCGAGGAGGCGCAGGCCGGCGCGGTCTTCAAGGGCAGCTGGGCCATCCGCTACTACATGTACCGCGACACCGGCCTCATGATCGCCGACCGCCCGTTCACCGGCTGGGGCATCGGCGGCTGGACCGACCAGTGGCACAAGCGCGGCCCGGCGCTGCTGGCCGACTCGAACATGCCCCACAACGACTTCCTCTGGGTCGGCGCCCAGGGCGGCCTGCCCGCGCTGCTGAGCCTGCTCTTCATCATGGTCGCCGCCGTCTGGCAGGCATGGAAGAGGCCCGACATCGCGGGCCGCTACGCGCTGGCGGCCACGCTGATCGCGCTGATCGCCTCGAGCGTGAACTCGGCCATGCGCGACGCGCAGATCGGCCTGGCGCTGCTGTTCATCGCGATGGTCTACCTGCGGCTCGCGCAGGAGAAGAACGACCCGAATCCGTGGCGCGGACTGCTGTCCTCGCGCCTGAAAGGCCTGGAGAGCCTGGAAAAAGACCCCGCCCGCCCGGCTGCCTGAAGAGGCACCTGGCGGCCGGGGCCGGGTGGTTCAGCCGTGGCTCAGTGCCGCGCCGACACCGCCTCGCCGGCCTTCAGCCGGTACACCGTGCCGCAATACGGGCACTTGGCCTCGCCGGTGCGCGCCACGTCGAGGTACACCTTCGGGTGGCTGCTCCAGAGCTTCATGTCGGCCTTGGGGCTGGGGCAGAACACGCCGCCCTGATGATTGAGCTCCTTGGCCAGGAGTTCGACTACTGCATTGGTGGACATGGGGTCGTTCTCTCGTTCTCTTCTTCTGCTCAGACTTTCGTGAGCCAGTGGGCGTACTTGGGGTTCTTGCCGTTCACGATGTCGAAGAAGGCCGCCTGGATCTTCTCGGTGATCGGGCCGCGCGCGCCGCCGTCGCCGCGGTTGCCGATCTCGATGCGGTCGAGCTCGCGGATCGGCGTGACTTCGGCGGCCGTGCCGGTGAAGAAGGCTTCGTCGGCGACGTAGACCTCGTCGCGCGTGATGCGCTTTTGCACCAGTTCCAGGCCCAGGTCCTTGCACACGTGCAGGATGGTGTTGCGGGTGATGCCGTTGAGCGCGCCGGCCGAGAGGTCGGGCGTGTAGACCACGCCGCCCTTGACCACGAAGATGTTCTCGCCCGCGCCTTCCGACACGAAGCCGCTCGCGTCGAGCAGCAGCGCCTCGTCGTAGCCGTCGTCCAGCGCTTCCATGTTGGCCAGGATCGAGTTGGTGTAGTTGCTCACCGTCTTGGCCTGCGTCATCGTGATGTTGACGTGGTGGCGGGTGTAGCTTGAGGTCTTCACGCGGATGCCACGCTTCATGCCCTCTTCGCCCAGGTAGGCGCCCCAGGACCAGGCCGCGACCATGGCGTGCACCTTGTTGCCCTTGGGGCTCACGCCCAGCTTCTCGGAACCGATCCAGATCAGCGGGCGCAGGTAGCAGCTCTCGAGCTTGTTCTCGCGCACCACCTGCTTCTGGGCCTCGTTGAGCTGCTCCTGCGTGAAGGGGATCTTCATGCGCAGGATCTTGGCGCTGTTGAACAGGCGCTCGGTGTGCTCGGCCAGGCGGAAGATCGCGGTGCTGCCGTCGGCCGTCTTGTAGGCGCGCACGCCCTCGAAGGCGCCGCAGCCGTAGTGCAGCGTGTGGCTCAGCACGTGGATCTTGGCGTCGCGCCAGTCCACGAGTTCGCCGTCCATCCAGATCTTGCCGTCACGGTCGTCCAGCGAGGGGGGGATCGAGCTCATTTCCTGATTCCTTTGGGATCGGTGTGGGGGTGCGACAGGAAGGGAAGTCGCAAAAGCTTGCGATTTTACGGCGCCGGGCCGAACGGCCTGCCCGACAATGGCCGGCTGTCCAAACCGTTGGAAAAAGGGTTTCCGTGTCCGTATTCAAGAACGTCATCGTCTATCGCATCGAACCCGCCTGGTCCCAGACACTGGCCGAGGCGGAAGAAGGCCTCGGCAGGCAGCGCTTCGAGCCCTGCGGCCCCTCGCAGGAAAAGTCCGCCGGCTGGATCGAGCCGCGCGGCGAGGCCAACGGCCCGCTGGTGGAGTCCATCGACGGCCAGTGGCTGGTCGAATACATGATCGAAAGCAAGCAGGTGCCCGGCTCGGTGGTTCGCCGCAAGGTCGACGAGCGCTGCGCCCACATCGAGGCCACCACCGGCCGCAAGCCCGGCAAGAAGGAAAAGAAGGAGCTCAAGGAAGACATCACCCTCGAGCTGCTGCCCATGGCCTTCACCCGCAGCGCGCGCGTGACGGTGTGGATCGACAAGGCCGAGAACCGCCTGGTGATCAACACCGGCAACGCCTCTCGCGCCGACGAAGTGGTCACCAGCCTCGTGAAGTCGCTCGACGGCTTCGCGGTGGCCCTCATCAACACCCAAGTCGAGCCCGCCGCCGCCATGGCCAACTGGCTGCTCACGCAGGAGCCGCCGGCCGGCTTCACCATCGACCGCGAGTGCGAGCTCAAGGCCAGCGACGACTCCAAGGCCGTGGTGCGCTACGCCAAGCATCCGCTGGACATCGACGAGGTCAAGCAACACATCACCGACGGCAAGCGCCCCACCCGTCTCGCGCTGACCTGGGACGACCGCGTGTCCTTCGAGCTCACGCACGGCCTGCTGATCCGCAAGATCGCCTTCCTCGAAGGCACGGGCGACGGCGCGGCGGGCGGCAAGAAGGAAGACAACTTCGACGCCGACGTGGCCATCGCCACCGGCGAGCTGGGCCAGCTGGTGCCCGCGCTGCTCGACGCGCTGGGCGGCGAGGCAGCCTTCACCGCCGCGCCGCAGGACGAAGCGGCCAAGCCTGCCGCCACCCAATCCGAGGCTACGGCAGGGGCCGAAACGGAAGACGCGCCGTTCTGAGGCCGTCAGGAACACGGACAACCGAACGCAGAAGAAATACAAAAACTACGCAAAGGTCGCAAAAGAAACCAAGGAAAAAATTTCTGGTTTTCCTTTCGCGACCTTTGCGAAACCTTCGCGTCCTCTGCGTCCGGCTGCCCACTCCCGCATTCCAGCAGCTTGCGATCAGGCCACCAGATAGGTCTGCGCCAGTCGCACCCAACAGGCGGCCCCAAGCGGCAGCACTTCGTCGTTGAAGTCGTAGCCGGGGTTGTGGACCATGCAGCCGCCGAATTCGCCCTCGCCGTTGCCCAGCAGCAGGTAGCAGCCCGGCAGTTCGGAGAGCATCCAGGCGAAGTCCTCGCTGCCCGAGAAACCCTTGGGCGCCTGCCTGACGACGTTCTCCTCGCCCACCAGCTCGGCGCACACTTTCGCCGCAAGCTCGGTCTCGGCGGCGGTGTTGACCACCGGAGGCACGAGCTGGCGATAGTCGATCTCGGCTTCCACGCCGTGCGCCTGCGCGGTGAGGCTCACGATCTCGCGGATGCGCTGCTCGACCAGCGCGCGCGTCTCGGGCCGCGCCGCGCGCACGTTCAGGCCCAGCGACACCGACTGCGGGATCACGTTGTGCGTGGCGCCGCCGCGGATGAAGCCCACCGACACCACCGCCGTGTCGTCCGGCGCCACGTTGCGCGCCACCACCGTCTGCAGGGCCGTCACCACCGCCGCGGCTGCCGCGACCGGATCGCGCGCGCGGTGCGGCATGGCGCCGTGCCCGCCCACGCCCTTGATGGTGACGTCGGCCACGTCGGACGACAGCGTGACCGGGCCTTCGATCGCCATCATCGTGCCCACCGGCACGCCCGGCGCGTTGTGCAGCGCGTACACCGCATCGCAGGGGAAGCGCTCGAACAGGCCGTCCTCGATCATGGCGCGCGCGCCGCAGAGGTTTTCTTCGTCGGGCTGGAAGATCAGGTTCAGCGTGCCGTCGAAGTCGCGCGCCTTCGCCAGCGCCTTGGCGGCCGCCAGCAGGATGGCCGTGTGGCCGTCGTGCCCGCAGGCGTGCATGCGCCCCGCGTTGCGGCTCGCGTACGGCAGGCCGGTGGCCTCGGTGATGGGCAGCGCGTCCATGTCGGCGCGGATGCCCAGGCGGCGCGTGCCACTGCCTAGCCTGAGCTGCGCCACGATGCCGGTGCGGCCGATGCCGGTGTGCACCTCGTAGCCCCAGCTGCGCAGCAGGTTCGCTACCAGCTCGCTGGTAGCGTTCACCTCGAAGCCGAGCTCGGGGTTGGCGTGGATCTGCCTGCGGATGTCGACGAAGGCCTGGGTGTCGACGTCGGCCTGCGGCAGCAGGCGCGACAGGAGCTTGGTGGTCTGGGGGCTGAGTTGGCGGGTCATCTGAGAAATCTTTTCCTTTCGTCGTCTGCGGATGGCGTTCAGGCCGCCTTGCGTTCGCGCAGGCTCAGCAGCGCGCCGAGGCTCAGCACGCCGCAGACCATCATGTAGAAAGCAGGCGACATCGGGTTGCCGGTCTTCGCGAGCAGCCAGGTCACGATGAACTGCGAGGAACCGCCGAACACCGTCACGCCCACGCTGTAGATCACCGAGATGCCGCTGGCGCGCACGCCGGCCGGCAGCATCTCCAGCAGCATCAGGAACATGGGCGTGGTGCCGATGTTCACGCTCGCGGTGAGCAGCGCAGACAGCGCCAGCACCAGCGGCACGCTCGGGTACTGGCCGATGAGCCAGAACACCGGGTACACCGCGATCACGCTGAAGAGCAGCGAGCCGATCACCAGCGGCTTGCGGTTAGGCAAGCGGTCCGCGAGCCGCCCCGCGACCAGCGACACCACGAACAGCGTGATGCCCGTGACGCAGCCCGACAGCAGCGACAGCGACGGCGGCATGTGCAGCACGCGGATCATGTAGGTGGGCATGAAGAACACCACGAGGTACATCGTGGCCGTGCCGGCGGTGGTGGCCAGGATGCCCTTGAGCACCAGTCCGCCGTGCTCGCGCAGCAGCCGGCCGATGGGACTGGACTCGTGGCTCTCGGCGACGTGCGTCTCTTCCAGGTGCGCGCGGATGTAGAGCCCCACCGGCGCGATCAGCAGCCCGAGCAGGAACGGCAGGCGCCAGCCCCAGCTCTCCAGCGAGGCTTGCGGCAACGCGGCATACAGCGCGGCGCCGGTGAGCGCGCCCAGCAATGCCGAAACGCCCTGGCTCGCAAGCTGCCAGCTCACGCGAAAGCCCCGGCCCTTCACGCCGCCCGCTTCCATCAGCATCGACGTGGCGGCCCCCACCTCGCCGCCGAGCGAGAAGCCCTGCAGCAGCCGGCCCAGCACGATCATCAGCGAGCCGAAGACGCCAGCCGACGCATAGGTGGGCGCGAAGGCGATGCACAGCGTGCCCAGCACCATGAGGCCGATGGTCAGCGTCATCGCCGCCTTGCGGCCCTTGCGGTCGGCGTAGTTGCCGATGATCACGCCGCCCAGCGGACGCATCACGAAGCCGATGCCGAAGGTGGCCACCGCCAGCAGCAGCGAGCCGTAGGGGCTGTCGGAGGGAAAGAACAGCTTGCCGATCAGCAGCGCGAAGAAGCTGTAGACGGTGAAGTCGTACATCTCCAGCGCATTGCCCAGCGAACAGGCTGCGATCAGGCGGAACTGGCTCTGCTTCTTTCCCTTGCCGTGCTGCACCACGGCAGCCGGTGAAGAGGCCCCGATCGGGCTTGCGGGCAATGCGGCTTCGCTCATCTAATGTCACTCCACGTACAGGTTGCGAGGGGGCGTGCATCGACTGCGGGCCCGTTCGCGGCGGAGTATTCAGGCAAAGCGCTGCGGCGAAGAATCACAAATTTTCATGCTGATAACCAAACGGCATCCCCGTCATAAACAGGCGCCGGAGGCCATCGGGACAACCCCCAAGAGGCCTCTTTCCGAGAGCGGCGCACCACGATGAAGCTGCAACAGTTGCGCGTACTGCTGGCCGTGGCGCAGCACGGCAGCATCCACGAGGCCTCGCGCAGCCTGCACACCACCCAGCCTGCGCTGTCGAAGACCATCTCGGAGCTGGAGCGCGAACTCGGCGTGACGCTGATGTCGCGCTCCACGCGCGGCGTGAGCCTCACGGCCTACGGCACGGCGCTGGTCAAGCGCGCGAGCGTGGTCGAGCAGGAGCTGCGGCACGCGCTGGAAGACATCGAGGCGATACGCGGGCACGACGAGGCGCAGCTCAACATCGGCTTCACCGCCGTGGCATCGAGCGGGCCGCTGCCCGATGCGATGGCGTCTTTCCGCAGGCGCTTTCCCAACGTGGCGCTGCGCGGCTTCGAGCTGCGGCCGCAGCAGATCTTCGAGGGCCTGCGCGAAGGCCGGCTCGACCTGGGGATGGTCTCCACCTGCAACGGGCCGGGAACCAACGCATTCCAGTGGGAGCCGCTGTTCTCGGTGGCCATGCACCTGTCGGTGCGCGCCGGCCATCCGCTTAGGCGTGTGCGCAGGCTGCAGCCGCTGGTGGACGCCGACTGGCTCGTGCTCGACCCCATCGACGACGCGGGCAGCCCGCTGGTGAGCATGATGAACATGCACGGGCTGGAGATGCCCAGGCGCATGGTGCACAGCGCCTCGAATCTGCTGGGCCTGCAGCTGGCCACGCAGACCGACCTGATCAGCATGTGGTCGGACTTCGTGTTCCACGGCGCGGGGCCGTTGCGGCTGCAGCCCCATCTGCTGGAGAAGCTGCCGATCACCGACGAACTGCCGGACTTCGACGTGTTCCTGGTCTACCGCTCGGCCGACCTGATGACGCATGCATGCGCCGAATTCGCGAAGGAGGCGCGCCACCAGGCGAAGGCCAATCCGCCGTGGCGGCAGCCCCGGCGCAAGGGGAGTGCGTCCTAGGCTGCGCTGTCTTCGTCGGCCGGCGTCTCGGGCCGCGTCATCGTCCAGCTCTGCAGCTTGCCGCCGTTGAACACGGTATCGACATACGAGCCGCCGCCGTCGGTCCAGCGGTAGTGCTCGGGCTGCTCGTCCTTGGGCGAGCGCAGTTCGCCGAGGGCGCGCGTCATCGCGATCACATGCATCAGCGTCACGCCCGGCTTGAGCTTGGCGTTGAGCATCACCGCGCTGGCCACGTAGCCCACCGGCCGCTCGGCCGCGCGCTTGAGCACCTGCATGGCGCGGTTGAAGTGCAGCAGCAGGAACATCACGATCGCGCCACCGGCCAGGGCGACACCGCCCCATCCGCCAGCGCGCCAGGCCAGCGCCATGACGACGATGGCGCCCACGGGCAGCAGAAAGTTCTTGAAATTCATGGCGTGCATTGTCGCCGCCCGGCACATCGCGGCCGGCAAAGACCTCAGGCCGGGCCGCGCAGGCCGATGCAGTTGCCCCAGGGGTCGCGCACCTGGCACATGTACTGCACGCCCTGCGCGTCGTCCAGCCGTAGCGGCCCCCGGTACAGCACAGCACCGGCCGATTCGAAGCCGCGCAGCGCGGCATCGAAGCGGTCGACGCTCCAGTACACGACCGAGCCCGAAGCGCCCGAATCGACCTTCCCGTCGCTCGGCAGATCTCGAGCAGGACCCCTTGCACCGACAGGCATTCGAACACCGGCGTCCCGATGCGGACGCGAACGGCCTCGCCCCCGAATGCCGCTTCGTACCAGCGCAGCGCCGCCTCCACGTCAGCGACATGGACCATGACGGCGGCAATCGGGAACGGCATCGGCTTCATTCGGCGAACGGTTGGTAGGGGCGTGATTGTGCCGGCCCATCCGCAGCGATCGCGGTAGCGGCCGTGGCTACCGCCGGGCGCGCAAGGCGGTACTCGCAGCGAAAGGCACGTACGGCGGCGGCGAGAGGCGGCACATTTCGCCGCACGGGCATCCGCCCGGGCCACCGAAAAGCGTATGACCATTCCGCGCTCCGTCACATTCGTTCGTCTCACCCTCGCCGCCACGCTCACGGCCGCCGCGCTCAGCGGCTGCTACGTCGTGCCGCTCGGGCAACCCGCTCCCTCGGCGCCGCCTTCGCAGGCTTACGCCGTCGCGCCAGGCCCGGTCGCACAGACCTTCAACGCGCGGCTGTACCCGTCGAATGCCGAGGCCTCGCGCTACGGCGTCGTCTCCGGCACGGTGACCAACGACATGAACGGCCGCGGCCACTTCAACGCGCAGATCGGCGGCGAACAGTTTCAGGGAGAGGCAACCCGGGTCGCCGGCTCGCGTGCCAACGGCGTGGCGAACGCCACGGGCAGCCGCGGCGGCAACCTGAGTTGCCAGTATTCGATGAACTCGGCCACGCTGGGCAGCGGCCAATGCGTGCTCAACAGCGGACCGGCGTTCACGATGCACATCGGGGGATAGGGAGGGTAGGCCCGGCGCGACAGCGTGCGCGCCGGGTCATTTTTTCCCCGGTTTCAGTCGAGGCGGCGGACGACGTCCATCGCCTCCTCGATGCGGTCCACCGCGTGGATCGTCAGCCCTTCGATTTCCTTCGCGCCCTTCTTGGGCGCGTTCGCCTTCGGCACCACCGCCACGCTGAAGCCCAGCTTGGCGGCCTCGCGCAGGCGCTCCTGCCCGCGCGGCGCGGGGCGCACCTCCCCGGCCAGGCCCACTTCGCCGAAGGCGATGAAGCCCTTGGGCATGGGCTTGCCGCGCAGGCTGGAGGTGATGGCCAGCATCACGGCCAGGTCCGCCGCGGGCTCGCTGATGCGCACGCCGCCCACCGCGTTCACGAACACGTCCTGGTCCATGCATGCCACGCCGGCGTGGCGGTGCAGCACCGCCAGCAGCATCGCGAGGCGGTCGCGGTCCAGGCCCACCGACAGGCGGCGCGGGCTGGGCCCGCCGTTGTCGACCAGCGCTTGAATCTCAACCAGCATCGGCCGCGTGCCTTCGAGCGTGACGAGCACCACGCTGCCGGGCACGGGCTCGGCATGCTGGCTCAGGAAGATCGCGCTCGGATTGGTCACGCCCTTCAGGCCGCGCTCGGTCATGGCGAACACGCCGATCTCGTTGACCGCGCCGAAGCGGTTCTTGATGGCGCGCACGAGGCGGAAGCTCGAATGCGTGTCGCCCTCGAAGTACAGCACCGTGTCGACCATGTGCTCCAGCACGCGCGGACCGGCGAGCGCGCCCTCCTTCGTGACGTGGCCCACCAGCACCACCGCCGTGCCGCTGGTCTTGGCGAAGCGCGTGAGGTGCGCGGCGCATTCGCGCACCTGCGCCACCGAGCCCGGGGCCGAGGTGAGCTGGTCGGAGTAGACGGTCTGGATCGAGTCGATCACCGCGATGGCCGGGCGCGTGGCGTCGAGCGTGGCGATGATCTTCTCGAGCTGGATCTCCGCCAGCACCTGCACCTGCGAGTGGTCCAGGCCCAGCCGCCGGGAGCGCAGCGCCACCTGCGAGCCGCTTTCCTCGCCGGTGACGTAGAGCGCGTTCTGCCCGGCGTGCTGCAGCGCGTCGACCGCCTGCAGCAGCAGCGTCGACTTGCCGATGCCCGGGTCGCCGCCGATCAGCGTGACGCCGCCGGAGACGATGCCGCCGCCCAGCACGCGGTCGAGCTCGTCGATGCCGGTGGGCGTGCGCGCGACGTCGGTCGCCTCGATCTCCGAGAGCGTCGCGAGCTCCGATGCGCCCGCAAGCGACGCGAACTGTGTGCCGAAGCGGTTGTTGGCGGGCCCGCTGCCGGCGCCCGCGACCTGCTCGACGAGCGTGTTCCATGCGCCGCAGCTGGGGCATTTGCCCAGCCACTTCGGGCTGGTGCCGCCGCATTCGCTGCAGACGAAAAGTGATTTGTCCTTGGCCATCCTTCGAGTTTAGGTGGCCGGGCGATGCTGCTTCTTCAGTCGTTGGCCTGGAAGTTCACCGCCTTCATGATCGCCGCCCATCGCGCGGTGTCCTCGCGCATGGTCTTCAGCAGCGCCTCGGGGCCATCGCCGACCGGGTACATGCCGTTCTGCAGCAGCTGCTGGCGCACCTCGCGGGAATTCACCGCGCGCGTGAACTCGGCGCGCAGCTGGTCGACCACAGGCTTGGGCGTCTTCAGCGGCGCGTAGTAGGCGAACCAGGCGGTCGCCACCACGTCCTTCAGGCCGCTCTCCACGAAAGTGGGCAGGCTGGGCATCAGCGGCGAGCGCTTCTCGCCGCTGGTGGCGATGACCTTCACGCGGCCGGTGGGCAGCAGCTGCAGCGCGCCGCCGACGGTGTCGAAGTAGGCGGGAACGATGCCGCCCATCACGTCCTGGCGCGCCGGCGTGGAGCCGCGATAGGGCACGTGCACCATCGACAGCCCCGCCGATCGGTTGAGCATCTCGCCGAGAAAGTGCGAGGGCGTGCCCGCGCCGTACGACGCGAAGCTCACGCCGCCGGGCTGCTTTTTGGCCCAGGCGATGAATTCGGCGACCGTGTTGGCCGGCACGTCCTTGTGCACCACCAGCGCGAGCTCGAAGCGGGCCGCGTTGATGATCGGCTGGAAATCCTTGACCGGGTCGTAGGTCAGGTTCCTGTAGGCGCTCGGGAACATGGTCATCATGCTCGCGGTGCCCAGCAGCAGCGTGTGGCCATCGGGCGCGGCGGTCTTCACCACGTCGACCGCGATGCGCCCGGCGGCGCCGGAGCGGTTGTCCACGATGAGCGGGCCGAGCGACTCGCGCACTTCCTGCGCGATGGCGCGGGTGAGCACGTCCTGCGTGCCGCCGGCGGGCACGCCGATCAGCACGCGGATGGGGGTTCCCGGCGCGATTGCCGGCTGCGCCCGCACGGCCGTCGCCAGTGGCGCGAGGGCCATGCCGCCGAGCGTGGCCAGCACGCGGCGGCGCCTGTGAAGATGCAGGAACTGCGGGTCTGTCGTCATCTGTCTTGTCTCCGTTGCTTGCTGTCTGCGCAGCGCGATGGGTCGCGGCCACTGTAGAGCGCCGACAATTGGTTCATCTAATCAATCATTGCCCGGGCAAACCCTATGCCGATGCAAGCGCAGCCCCGCACGCTCGACGACCTGCTGCTCTACCGCACCAGCCGGCTGCTGTCGGTCGCGGGCAGCATGGTCATCCGGCTGTGCGAGGGGCGCTTCGGCATCACGCGGCGTGAATGGCGGCTCATCGCCACGCTCGCGGGGCACGGCGCGCTGGGCTCGTCGCAACTGGCGGAGCACGCGCAGCTCGACCGGGCGCGTACGTCGCGCGCCGTGAGCTCGCTGGTCGAGAAGGATCTGATCTCGCGCGAGCAGCCCGCGGGCGACCGGCGCCATGTGCTCCTGCGACTGACCGCGCGAGGCACGAAGCTGCATGCGGAGCTTTATCCGCTGGTCTGCGCGATCAACACCGAGCTGCTGGGTGCGCTGAAGACCGACGAAGTGGCGCTGCTCGACGACATGCTGCAGCGCCTGCATGCGCGCGGCGAGGCGATGGTGGCTGCCGCAGCCGACCTGCCCAAGGCCGACCGGCGCCGCCGTGAAGCACCCGCCGCGCGCTGAAGCGCACCGCACGGCGTATCCGTGCATACCCTAGGTTTGCGAATCGACCCGGCAATCGGCTAGGAAAGCCGCGACGATTCATTTAACATGTTAAGTAATTTCGGAAGAGACAAGCCTTGAGCACCACATTCACTCATCGCAACCTGCCGCGCCTGCTGCTGCAGGCACGCGAGGCCGTGATGGCCCACACGCGGCCCAGCCTGCGGGAGCACGCGCTGTCCGACCAGCAATGGCGCGTGCTGCGCGTGCTGGGCGAGCACGGCGCGGTCGACACCGGCCGCGTGGCGCGCGAGGCCTTCATCCTCGGGCCCAGCCTCACCGGCGTGCTCGCGCGCATGGAGCGCGACAACCTCATCACCCGTTCGCGCGATCCGGCCGACCAGCGCCGCACCGTGGTCGAGGCCACGCCGCACGGCATGAAGCTGGTGAAGCGGCTGGGCAGCAGCATCGAGGCCCATTACGACTGGATGGAACAGTCCCTCGGCAAGGCCAAGCTCGCGCAGCTCTACGGGCTGCTCGACGAACTCATCGCACTGGAGCAACCCTCGCCATGAGCAGCACTCCCCATTTCCTGCCCACGGGCACGGTGTACGGCACCCTGCTCAACTTCCGCGCGGAGGTGGAGGCGCTCGCGCCGCAGATGACGCAGCCGCCCTACAAGGCTCCGCCGAAGGCGCCCGTGCTCTACGTGAAGACGGCCAACACATGGAGCCCGCACGGCAGCGCCATCACGGTGCCGGCCGGTGTACCCGAGGTCGAAGTCGGCGCAAGCATCGGCATGGTGATCGGCGCCGAGGGCGACGTCGAAGGCTTCGTGCTGATGAACGACCTGTCGATTCCCCACGCGAGCTTCTTCCGCCCGCCGGTCAAGTTCAAGTGCGTCGACGGCTTCCTCGGCATCGGCCCCGTGCTGCGCGACGCGCAGGAAGTGGCCGACCCCGCGAATTTCCGCGCCGAGGTGCGCATCAACGGCGAACTCAGGCAGTCGCTCGACTTCTCGCAGCTCGTGCGCCCCGCGCGGCAGCTGCTCGCCGACGTCGGCGAATTCATGACGCTCGCGCACGGCGACGTGCTGATGCTCGGCTGCGGCGCCGGCCGTCCGCTGGCCCGCACGGGCGACCGCATCGACATCTCCGCGCAGGGCTTCGAGACCCTGAGCAACACGCTGGTGAAGGAAGCCACGGCATGAAGCACGCACGCGTCATCTTCGAAGGCCGCGAGCACACCGGCACCAGCCACGAATTCGACGGCCGGCCCGACGCGGCCGTGCAGCTGGACGACGGCCGCGTCGTGCCGCAGGAGCAGCTCGTGTGGCTGCCGCCGCTCGCACCGACTGCGCGCCCGCGCACCATCCTCGCGCTGGGCCTCAATTACGCCGACCACGCCAAGGAACTCGAATTCAAGGCGCCCGAGGAGCCGCTGGTGTTCGTCAAGGGCCAGAGCGCGCTCATCGGCCATCGCCAGCACACGCGGCGCCCGGCCGGCGTGCAGTTCATGCACTACGAGTGCGAGCTCGCCATCGTGGTCGGCAAGACCGCGAGGAACGTGAAGCGCGACGACGCCTACGACTTCATCGGCGGCTACACCGTGGCCAACGACTACGCCATCCGCGACTACCTGGAGAACTGGTACCGCCCCAACCTGCGCGTGAAGAACCGCGACACCTGCACGCCGCTGGGCCCGTGGTTCGTGGACGCCGCCGACATCGCCGACCCGATGGCGCTCGCGCTGCGCACCACGGTGAACGGCACCGTCACGCAGGAAGGCAACACGCGCGACATGATCTTCGACGCGCCCTTCCTCATCGAGTACTTCAGCCGCTTCATGACGCTCTCGCCGGGCGACCTGATCCTCACCGGCACGCCCGACGGGGTGGTGGACTGCAAGCCGGGCGACGTGGTCGTCACCGAGATCGAAGGCATCGGCGCGCTGGTCAACACCATCGCGGCGGCCTGAGCCGGTGCGCCGTCGCAGCGCACCTTTTCCTTGCCATATCCAAAACCAGATCAGCGGAGACAACACGACATGATCACCGGCAGAAAGCTCCTCCAGTTCACCGCGGCCGCCCTGGCGCTGGCCGTCTCGGCCGCAGCCCTCGCGCAGACTGCCTACCCCGCCAAGCCCGTGCGCTGGGTGGTCGGCTACCCGGCCGGCGGCGGCACCGACTTCCTCGCGCGCACCGTGGGCGCGCAGGTCTCGCAGCAGATGGGCCAGCCGGTGCTGGTGGACAACCGCCCCGGCGCGGGCGCGATCATCGCGTCGGAGAACGTGGCCCGCTCGCCGGGCGACGGCTACACCGTGTTCTCCGCCGACAACGGCGTGCTGGTCTACAACCCCGCGCTCTACAGGAAGCTGCCCTACGACGCCGAGAAAGACTTCGCGCTCGTCGGCATGATGGGGCGCTCGCCGCTCATCATCACCGCGGCGCCCAACGCGGGCATCGCCGATGCGAAGGCGCTGCTGGCTGCGCTGAAGGCCTCGCCCGGCAAGTACAGCATCGCGACGCCGGGCACCGGCAGCCCGCACCACCTCGCCTACGAACTGTTCCAGCGCGAAGCCGGCGTGTCGATGCTGCACGTGCCCTACAAGGGCGGCGCCCCGGCGCTGCAGGACCTGATGGGCGGCCAGGTCGCGCTGATGATGCTCGACCTGCCCAGCGGCGTGAGCGCGGTCAAGGCCGGCAAGGTGATCCCGCTGCTGGCCATGTCGGGCGGGCGCGTGCCGCAGCTGCCCAACGTTCCCACGGCCAAGGAGCTCGGCTTCGCCAACGTCGAGGCCTACACATGGCAGGGCCTCGTGACGCCCGCGGCCACGCCGAAGGAAGTGCAGGCGAAGCTGGGCAGCGAGCTGCAGAAGGCCATGGCCGACGCCAGCGTGAAGCAGAAGCTCTACGACGCCGGCTGGGAGGCACGCCCCGCCGATGCCACCGAAATGACGCGCTACACCGACTCGGAGCGCAAGAAATGGCACGCGCTCATCAAGGCGCGCGACATCAAACTGGACTGAGTGAACCGGACCCTTTTTGGACCTTTTCCCATGCAACAGATCGACCATCTCATCGGCGGCAAGTCCGTCAAGGGCTCGGACTACTTCGAGACCGTCAACCCCGCCACGCAGGAAGTGCTGGCCGAAGTCGCCTCGGGCGGCGAGGCCGAAGTCAACGCAGCCGTGGCCGCCGCGAAGGAGGCCTTTCCCAAGTGGGCCGGCATGCCCGCGCCCGAGCGCGCCAAGCTCATCCGCAAGCTCGGCGACCTGATCGCGAAGAACGTGCCCGAGATCGCGCAGACCGAGACCAACGACTGCGGCCAGGTCATCGCCCAGACCGGCAAGCAATTGGTGCCGCGCGCGGCCGACAACTTCTACTACTTCGCCGAGATGTGCACGCGCGTCGACGGCCACACCTACCCCACGCCCACCCACCTGAACTACACGCTGTTCCACCCGGTGGGCGTCTGCGCGCTCATCAGCCCGTGGAACGTGCCCTTCATGACGGCCACCTGGAAGGTCGCGCCCTGCCTGGCCTTCGGCAACACCGCCGTGCTGAAGATGAGCGAGCTCTCGCCGCTGACAGCCGCGCGCCTGGGCGAACTGGCGCTGGAAGCCGGCATTCCGCCGGGCGTGCTGAACCTGGTGCACGGCTACGGCAAGGAAGCCGGCGAGCCGCTGGTGGCGCACCCTGACGTGCGCGCCATTTCGTTCACCGGCTCCACCGCCACCGGCAACCGCATCGTGAAGAGCGCGGGCCTCAAGAAGTTCAGCATGGAGCTCGGCGGCAAGAGCCCCTTCGTCATCTTCGACGACGCCGACCTCGACCGCGCGCTCGACGCGGCCGTGTTCATGATCTTCAGCAACAACGGCGAGCGCTGCACCGCAGGCTCGCGCATCCTGGTGCAGCAGTCGATCTACGCCGACTTCGCAGCCAAGTTCGCCGAGCGCGCGAAGCGCATCACCGTGGGCGACCCGCTGGACGAGAAGACCATCGTCGGCCCGATGATCTCGCAGGCCCACCTGGCCAAGGTGCGCAGCTACATCGAGCTGGGCCCGAAGGAAGGCGCGACGCTGCTGTGCGGCGGGCTGGAAGCGCCCTCGAACCTGCCCGAGCGCGTGAAGAAGGGCAACTACGTGGCACCCACCGTGTTCGCCGACGTGGACAACCGCATGAAGATCGCGCAGGACGAGATCTTCGGCCCGGTGGCCTGCCTGATTCCGTTCAGGGACGAGGCCCACGCCATCGAACTGGCCAACGACATCCAGTACGGCCTCTCGAGCTACGTGTGGACCGAGAACATCGGCAAGGCGCATCGCGTCGCCGCCGCCGTGGAGGCCGGCATGTGCTTCGTCAACAGCCAGAACGTGCGCGACCTGCGCCAGCCATTCGGCGGCACCAAGGCCTCGGGCACCGGCCGCGAAGGCGGCACCTGGAGCTACGAAGTGTTCTGCGAGCCGAAGAACGTGGCGGTGTCGCTGGGCTCGCATCACATTCCTCACTGGGGCGTGGCGTGAACGCGAGCCGCCGCGCGCTGCTGCAAGGCGCCGCCGCCCTGGTGGCCCTGCCTTCGCTCGCACGCGCGCAGGGCAGCTGGCCCGCCAAGCCGGTCCGCGTGATCGTGCCCTTCACGCCCGGCGGCACCACCGACTTCGTCGCGCGCCTCGTCGGCACGGAGCTGTCGAAGACGCTGGGCCAGCCGGTGATCGTCGACAACAAGCCCGGCGCGGGCACGGTGATCGGCGTCGATGCCGCAGCCAAGGCCGCGCCCGACGGCTACACCTTCGTCTGCGTGGCCAACAGCTTCACGGCCAACCAGACGCTGATCCGCAAGCTGCCCTACGACACGCAGAAGGACCTGCGCCCGGTCGCGCTCATGGGCATGTCGGAGCACGTGCTCGCCACGCATCCGGGCAGCGGCCTGAAGACGCTGGCCGACCTGCGCAACGCCGCCAAGGCCAAGCCGGGCACGCTGAGCTTCGCCTCCTTCGGCAACGGCACCTCGGCGCATCTCTCGGGCGAGATGCTCAAGCTGCAGATGGGGCTGGACATCGTGCACGTGCCCTACAAGGGCCAGGGCCCGGCGCTCACCGACCTGCTCGGCGGGCAGGTGACGATGATGTTCGGCAACTGGCCCGAGTTCCGAGGCCACATCCAGAGCGGCAAGCTCGTGGCGCTGGGCATGGCGACCGCGCAGCGCTCGCAGTACGCGAGCGCCATACCCACACTGGCCGAACAGGGCGTGCCCATCGAGTCCAATTCGTGGAACGGCCTGCTGGCGCCCGCCGGTACGCCCGACGCCATCGTGCAGCGCATGAACGCCGAGGTGAACCGCGCGCTCGCGAGCCCCGCGGTGACCGAGGCCTTCCAGAAGGGAGGCATCGCGTCGCTGTCGGGCACGCCCGAGCGCTTCGCGGCCTTCATCCAGAGCGAGATCGCGAAGTACGCCGAGGTGATCCGCAAGGCCAACATCCAGATCGAGGGCTGAACCATGAGCCTCTATGCGATGCAGAAATTCCTCTTCGCGCTCAACCGCGAGCCCGAGGTGCAGCGCCGCTATGCTGAAGGCGGCGAGACGCGCGCGGCGCTGCTGGGCGCCTACGACTTCACCGAGGAGGAACGCGAGGCCATCGACGCCGGCGACATCGGCAAGCTCTACGTGCTCGGCTGCAACGGGCAGCTGCTGATGCACTTCGCGCCGCTGCTGGGCATTCCGTGGGCGGACTACCTGGAAGCCATGCGCGAGGGCGTGCGCAAGTACGGTCCCGTGCGCGCCGGCATCTACGCAATGACGACAGGCACAGACGAAAAGGTGGCGGGCGTATGAGTCTCGTATTCGCAGGCGTGTGCAGCCACGCCCCCGGCATCACCGGCCGCGCGCACCTGGCCGACCCGGCCGTGAAGGACGAGTTCCACGCGCAGTTCCATCGTTTCGGCGAGGCGATGCGCGCGACGAAGCCCGACGCGGTGATCGTGATCGCCGCCGAGCACTTCGCGAACTTCTTCATGAACAACATGCCGGCCTATGCGATCGGCATGGCCGACAGCTACGAAGGCCCCATCGAGGACCCGAAGTGGCTGGGCATCGGGAAGCACCGCATTCCCGGCGACGCCGCGCTCTCGCAGCGGCTGATCCGCGAAGTGATGCAGACGGTGGACGTGGCCTACGCGGAGGAATGGAAGTTCGACCACGGCATCATGGTGCCGCTGAACTTCCTCACGCCGAAGTTCGACACCAAGGTCATCCCCGTGAACATCAACTGCCAGGGCCCGCCGCTCACACCGCTGCACCGCGCCTGGGCCTTCGGCGAGGCCTTGCGCCGCGCCTGCGACAAGGTGCCCGAGCGCATAGCGCTGGTGGGCACGGGCGGCATCTCGCACTGGCCGGCCACGCCCGATTCGGGCAAGGTCAACGCCGAGTGGGACGCCGAGTTCATGCGCCGCTGGTGCGCCAACGACCGCGGCGCCCTGCTCTCGCAGGACGACTACGGCGACGAGGCCACCTACCGCGAGGCGGGCCAGGGCGGCTTCGAGATCCGCACCTTCATCAGCGTGGCAGCGGCCGCGCGCGGCAAGGGCGAGATCTTCCACATGAAGGCGATCCCGATCTTCGCGGTGACCTGCACGGCCGCCGTGATGTCCGTCGAATGAAAGAGCAAAGACGATGCCCCACCTGGTGATCCTCTACACGCCGAACATCGAGGCCGAGACCGACATGCAGGCCCTGTGCCGCTCGCTGGCCGACACCATGCTCGCGCAGCGCGACGAAGCGGACAAGCCGGTGTACCCCACCGGCGGCACGCGCGTGCTGGCCTACCCCGCCGCGCACTACACGGTGGCCGACGGCAAGGCCGACTACGCCTTCGTGTACCTCAACCTGCGCATGGCCGCGGGGCGCTCGGAGGCCGTGAAGAAGAAGGCCGGCGACGACCTGCTGGCGGCCGTGCGCGCGCACTTCGCGCCGATCTTCGACAAGCGCCACATCGGCATCACGCTGCAGATCGACGAAAGCCCCGGGCAGGTGTACGACGGCAAGCACAGCAACCTGCATCCGCTGTTCAACAAGAGCTGAACGACGACAAGAGAAAAACGGACCCACATGCTCTCCCAAGCCACCATCGCCCAACTGGCCGCCGAGCTGCACGAAAGCGAGAAGTCGCGCGTGCAGGTCGAGCACTTCTCCAAGCGCTTTCCCGAGATGACCGTCGAGGACGGCTACGCCATCTCGCGCGAGTGGGTCAAGACCAAGATCGCCGAGGGCCGCACCATCAAGGGCCACAAGATCGGCCTCACCTCGCGCGCCATGCAGCAGTCCAGCCAGATCGACGAGCCCGACTACGGCACGCTGCTGGACGACATGTTCTTCGAGCAGGGCGGCGACATCCCCTTCAACCGCTTCATCGCGCCGCGCATCGAGGTCGAGCTGGCCTTCATCCTCGGCAGGAAGCTGCAGGGCCCGAACGTGACCATGTTCGACGTGCTCGCCGCCACCGACTACGTGGTGCCCGCCATCGAGATCATCGACGCGCGCATCGAGCAGTTCGACCGCCACACCAAGGCGCCGCGCAAGGTGTTCGACACCATCTCCGACAACGCGGCCAACGCCGGCATCGTCATGGGCGGGCGCCCCGTGAAGCCGGACGCGGTGGACCTGCGCTGGGTGAGCGCGCTGCTGTTCAAGAACGGCGTGATCGAGGAATCGGGCGTGGCCGCCGCCGTGCTCAACCACCCGGCCACCGGCGTGGCCTGGCTCGCGAACAAGCTCGCGCCGTGGGACGAGTGCCTGGAGGCCGGCGAGGTGGTGCTGGGCGGCTCGTTCACGCGGCCCACGACGGCCGTGCCCGGCGACACGTTCCACGCCGACTATGGCCCCCTCGGCTCCATCTCCTTCCGCTTCGTCTGAACGAACACCATGCACACACCTATCAACACCTTCAAGCAGGCCCTCGCGGCCGGCAAGCCCCAGATCGGCCTGTGGGTCGGCCTGGCCGACGGCTACGCGGCCGAGATCCTGGCCGGCACCGGCTACGACTGGCTGCTGGTCGACGGCGAGCACGCGCCCAACGACGTGCGCTCGGTGCTGCAGCAGTTGCAGGGCATCTCCAGCGCATGGTCGGCACAGGCCGAGTCGGAGCGCTCGCACCCCGTCGTGCGCATTCCGGTGGGCGACACCACGCTGATCAAGCAGTACCTCGACATCGGCGCGCAGACGCTGCTGGTGCCGATGGTCGACACCGCCGAGCAGGCCGCGCGCCTGGTGCAGGGCATGCGCTATCCGCCCGAAGGCATCCGCGGCATGGGCAGCGCGCTGGCGCGTGCCTCGCGCTGGCAGGCCTACCCCAACTACCTGCACGAAGCCAACGCGCAGACCTGCCTGCTGGTGCAGGCCGAGACAGTGGAGGCGATGAAGAACCTCGACGCCATCGCGGCCACGCCCGGCGTGGACGGCGTGTTCATCGGCCCGGCCGATCTGTCGGCCTCGATGGGCTTCGTGGGCCAGCCCAACCATCCCGAGGTGCAGGCGGTGATCGCCGACGCCATCGAGCGCATCGGCAAGGCCGGCAAGGCGCCGGGCATCCTCTCGACCACCGAGGAGCAGGCGCGCAAGTGGCTCGCGGCCGGCGCACTGTTCGTGGCAGTGGGCGTGGACACGGTCGTGCTGGCGGCGGCGGCGAAGCAGCTGCTGGCGAAGTACAAGGCAGCGCCGGGCGCGGCCACACCCAACGGTTATTGATCTTCTTCACCCGGGAGCACTCGCCATGCAACGCACCACCCTCGCGGCCCTGGCCGCGGCAGCCACCCTGTTCCTCGCCGCCTGCGCGCCCATGGGCTCCGGCAGGCAGGACGCCACCGCCCAGCAGGAGGCCAACCGCCGTGCGGTACTCGCCTTCTACGAGAAGGGCCTGAACCAGAAGGACGCCGACGCGGCGCTGCAGTACGTGGGCAACCGCTACGTGCAGCACAACCCGACGGCGGCCGACGGCCCCGAGGGCTTCCGCAAGTTCATCGCCTTCCTGCGCGAGAAGTTCCCGAATTCGCGCAGCGAGATCAAGCGCAGCTTCGTCGACGGCGACTACGTGATCCTGCACGTCAACGCGATCCGCGAACCAGGCACGCGCGGCAGCGCCATCGTTGACATCTTCAAGCTGGAGAACGGGAAGATCGTCGAGCACTGGGACGTGGTGCAGCCGGTGCCAGAGACCGCCGCGAACAGGAACGGCATGTTCTGACCGCACCCACCCTCTTTCCCCCGCCGTACAGCCAGCCCACGCCAGCCCAGATGACCCATCCCGACGACAAAAACGACAGCGACAGCAGCAAGCGCTTCCGCTCCGCCACCATCCGCGAGGGCACGATCCGCGCGACCACCCGCAGCTTCCTGCACGCGCTGGGCCAGGACGACGAGGACATCGCGCGACCGCACGTCGGCGTGTTCCACACGGGCGGCGAGATGAGCCCGTGCAACCTCAACCTGCGCGAGCAGGCGCAGCACGCCAAGACCGGCATCTACGCCGGCGGCGGCACGCCCCACGAGTGCCCGGTGGTGTCGATCAGCGACGGGCTGACGATGGCGCACTCGGGCATGCGCTTCTCGCTGATTTCGCGCGAGCTCATCGCCGACAGCGTGGAAGCCTCCACGCGCGGCCACCAGTGGGACGGCATCTTCGCCATCGGCGCCTGCGACAAGAACCTGCCGGGGCTAATGATGGGCATGGTCCGCTGCAACGTGCCCAGCGTTTTCGTGCACGGCGGCTCGGCGCTGCCGGGCCAGATGCCGGGCCCCGACGGGCAGGACCTGAACGTGGTCGACACCTACGAGACCATCGGCAAGGTGCTGGCCGGCACCGCCACGCACGACGAGCTCGACGCGATGAGCCGCGCCTGCCTGCCGACGGCCGGCGCCTGCGCGGGGCAGTTCACCGCCAACACCATGGGCATGGTTTCGGAAGCGCTGGGCCTCGCGCCCATCGGCTCCAGCATGGTGCCGGCCGTGTTCAGCGAGCGGGCGCCGCTGATGCGCCGCGCCGCGAAGCAGCTCATGAAGGCGGTCATGGGCGACGGGCCGCTGCCGCGCGACATCGTCACGCGCAAGGCGCTGGAGAACGCCTGCGCCGTGGTCTCGGCCACGGGCGGCTCGACGAATGCCGCGCTGCACCTGCCGGCCATCGCGCACGAGGCGGGCATCAGGTTCCATCTCGACGACGTGGCCGAGATCTTCGCGCGCACGCCGCTCATCGCCGACCTGCGCCCGGGCGGCAAGTACCTGGCGCGCGACGTGTTCTACATCGGCGGTGCGGGCGTGATCCTGCGCACGCTGCTGGAGCAGGGCTTCCTGCACGGCGACGCCCTCACCTTCACCGGCCGCACGATGGCCGAGGAGCTGGCCGGCGCGCTCGCACCCGACGGCCGCGTGGTGCGCGAGGCCGGCAACCCGATCACGCGCGACGGCGGGCTGGCTGTGCTCAAGGGCAACCTGTGCCCCGACGGCGCGCTGCTGAAGACCGCGGGGCTGAAGACGCTGGTGCATCGCGGCACGGCGCGCGTCTTCAACTCCGAGGAAGAAGCGCAGACGGCCGTGCAGAACCGCCGCTACGAGGCAGGCGACGTGATCGTGATCCGCAACGAGGGACCCAAGGGCAGCCCCGGCATGCGCGAGATGCTGGGCATCACCGCCCTGCTCTACGGCCAGGGCATGGGCGACAAGGTGGCGCTGCTGACCGACGGGCGCTTCTCGGGCGCCACGCGCGGCCTGTGCATCGGCTACGCGGGCCCCGAGGCAGCGGACGGCGGCCCGATCGCGGCGCTGCGCGACGGCGACATGGTGTCCATCGACGCACGGGCGGAAGCACGCTCCATCACGGTCGACCTGACGGCCGGGGAAATCGCGTCGCGGCTTGCCGGACGTGAGGTAAACGCGGGGGTCGCGCGCGGCGGCCTGCTGGAAAAATATGCGCTCACCGTGCGCCCTGCCCACCAGGGCGCCGTGACCCACTCGGGCGCGGTCACCTGGCTGCGCGACGAGTCTTGATCGAACCCTCCACAACCACCGTCCGGAGAGAGACACCATGAGCTTCACGCGCCGCCAGATCCTGCAGACCACCAGCGCATCCGCCTTGCTGGCAAGCATCGGCCAGAACGTCTTCGCGCAGGCGACGACGAACATCGAGACCGCCACCATCGTCACCGGCTTCGCGGCCGGCGGCACTTCCGACACCACCTGCCGGCGCCTGGCGACCAAGCTCGGCGGCGACTACGCGAAGACGGTGGTGGTGGAGAACCGCACCGGCGCCGGCGGCCAGATCGCCGTGGGCTACGTGAAGGGCAAGCCGGCCGACGGCAGCACCATCCTGCAGACGCCGACCTCGATCCTCACGATCTACCCCCACATCTACAAGAAGCTGCCGTACGACCCGATGGTCGACATCACGCCGGTGAGCCTGGCCTGCATCTTCGACTTCGGCTTCGCGGTGGGCCCGGCGGTGCCGGCCAGCGTGAAGAGCGTGCCCGAGTTCCTGGCCTGGGCCAAGGCCAACCCGGCGGGCGCCAACTACGGCTCGCCGGCCGCCGGCTCCACGCCCCACTTCATCGGCGCGCTGCTGGGCAAGAAAGGCGGCGTCGAGCTCAAGCACGCGGCCTACCGCGGCACGCAGCCGGCCATGCTCGACCTGCTGGGCGGCAACATCTCGGCCGTTTCGGGCCCGATCGGCGACATCACGCAGCATCTGCCGACGGGCAAGGTGCGCATCCTGGGCGTGTCGGGCGCCAAGCGCAGCCGCTTCGCGCCCGAAGTGCCCACCTTCGGCGAACAGGGCCTGAAGGACATGGCGCACAGCGAGTGGTTCGCCTTCTTCCTGCCGGCCAAGGCCTCGCCCGAGCTGGTGGCGAAGCTGAACACCGCGATGAAGAACGCGCTCGCGCAGAAGGACGTGATCGACGGCCTCGGCACCTTCGGCCTGGAAGCGATGTCTTCCACGCCGGCCGAGCTGACGGAACTGCTGAAGAAGGACACCGCCAAGTGGGCGCCGATCGTCAAGGAAGTCGGCTTCACGGCGGAGGGATAGGACCACCCCGTTTCTTGCCCGCTTCGTGGAGCCGAATCCCCCTGAAGGGGCAACACCGGCGGCCCGGCACAGCCGGTTCCGCGGTGTTTCCCGCGAAGGGCGCCGGCCGGCGCGGTGGGCAAGCCATCTAGATAGAAGGAACTGCCATGAACGCAATCGCCACCACCGCGCCGTCTTCCACGTCTGCGCTGGTCCATCCCTCGATCCACCCCGACGAGCGCGCCGCGCGCGAGGAGCTCGCGGCCTGCTATCGCGTGTTCGCGATGCTGGGCTGGACGGAGATGATCTACAACCACATCACGGTGCGGCTGCCCGACAGCGTGACTGGCGGCGAGAAGCAGTTCCTCATCAACCCCTTCGGCCTGCACTACAGCGAGGTCACGGCCAGCAACCTGGTGAAGATCGACCTGCAGGGCAAAGTGCTCGACGGTTCGTCGTACCCGGTGAACCCGGCCGGCTTCACGGTGCATGCCGCGATCCACGACGGGCTGGAGGGCGCGCACTGCGTGATGCACACGCACACCACGGCCGGCGTGGCCGTGGCCTGCCTGCAGGGCGGCCTGCAGCAGACCAATTTCTATACAGCGCAGTTGCACGACATGGTGGCGTACCACGACTTCGAGGGCATCACCATCCATGCCGACGAAGGCCCGCGCCTGCTCAAGAGCATCGGCGAGCGCAACGCGGTGATCCTGCGCAACCACGGCCTGCTGGCCTGGGGGCAGACGCTGCCGCAGACCTTCGCGATTTTGTGGACGCTGCAGCGCGCCTGCGAGATCCAGATGGCGACCTTCTCCATGGGCCAGGCCATTCCGGTGAGCGAAGAGATCGCCCGGCGCTGCACGCGCGACGCGCTGCAGTTCAGCCCCGAGCACGGCGCGGGGCAGGACGTGTTCAACGCGCTGGTGCGGCAGGTGGACCGCATCGATCCCTCCTACCGCAACTGAACCGGAACGGCTTAGCTCATGAAGATCTGCATCTACGGCGCCGGCGCGATCGGCGGATGGATCGGCGTCGGCCTCGCCCAGGCGGGCGAACGGCTGAACGTGGTGGCGCGCGGCGCCACCCTGGAAGCACTGCAGCGCGACGGCCTGTCGCTGATGCGCGGCAGCGCGGGTGGGGAGGTGCGCACGCGCGTGCCGGTCAACGCGGTGGCCGACCCCGAGGCGCTCGGCGTGCAGGACCTGGTGGTCATCGCCGTGAAGGCGCCCGCGCTGGCCGGCGTGGCCGAGCGCATCGGACCGCTGATCGGCGCCGACACCGTCGTGCTGGTGGCGATGAACGGCGTGCCGTGGTGGTTCCTGGAAGGCGGCTTCGGCGGCGAGATCACCGGCCACCGGCTCGCCGCCGTGGACCCCGACGGGGCCATCGCGCGCGCGATCCCGTCGCGCAACGTGATCGGCTGCGTGGTGCACGCGAGCTGCTCGCTCGACGGGCCGGGCGTGGTGCGGCACCACTTCGGCAACGGGCTGATCATCGGCGAGCCTTCGGGCGAGGCCACGCCGCGCGTGCAGAAACTGCTGGCGCTGCTGAAGAGCACCGGCATCGAGACCACGCTGTCGCCGCAGATCCAGAAGGACGTGTGGTTCAAGCTGTGGGGCAACATGACGGTGAACCCGATCAGCGCGCTCACCGGCTGCACCACCGACCTGATCATGGGCGACGACTACGTGCGCGGCTTCATCTCGGCGGTGATGCTGGAAGCCAAGGAAATCGGCCGGCGCATCGGGATCGAGATCACGCAGAGCCCCGAAGACCGGCACGAGATCACGAAGAAGCTGGGCGCGTTCAAGACTTCCATGCTGCAGGACGTGGAGGCCGGGCGCTCGGTGGAACTGGACGCGCTGGTCACGGTGGTGCGCGAACTGGGCGAGCTGACGGCGGTGGCCACGCCCTTCACCGATGCGCTGCTGGGCCTGGCGCGGCTGCGCACGCGCAAGCTCGGGCTGTACTGAGTACCGAGCCGGTCCGCCGGCCAGAGTCAGGCCGCGCACAGGTTCGGCCCGCAGACTGAAGAAGAGACGGGGGTGGGGTTGCGGGGGCCGCAAACCCTGTACCCCCGCTTTTCTTCTTGGGCTATCCTCTCGCCACTCAAAATGCACGTAGCGATTTATTACACACCACCAAGGCTGCCTGCATGTCCGAGAACAAGGGGAGACGGATGCGTTTGATCTTCATCGAGCTGCTGGTGGCGCTGGTGCTGCTGCCCATCAGCGGCCTGTTCTGGTGGTGGGCCTTCGGCATGGGCGGCCTCGCGGTGGCTGGCTTCGTGGTGGTTGCCGGCGGCGCTCTCTATCTGGTGGTGCGGGGCGTGCGCTCCGCCAAGAAGCAGCTCGGCCACCCGGGCGACGACCGCGAAGAATGAGCGCGGGCCTGCAACGGGCCTGCCCGCCGCACCGGCGGCACAGAAACATTCGCATTCAATTCGCCGCCGCTCGGCACAATATTTCTCCCTGGCTCGCACCTTTGTGCGGCCCTGCCCGGCCGCTCATGAACTCTTTTTTCTGATTTATTCCGATCTTTGCGGCAATCCGGGCCGGTTTCAATGATCGAAATATGAAACATTCTCCGTCACCCGGAATTCCTGAAATTGCAGGGCAATACGAAAGTCTTGCCTGTCCCTGAGCAAATCGGAACCTGCACGGAATACGCGCCCAATTAGCCTGAAATCATTCCGGGCCCGATGGAACGGCATTGCACGTACTTGGTGCCTGAAGCCCCGGCGCAGGGCGCCCGATTTCAGGATTAATCAGAAAAACGTACTTCCGCGCCTGCCTCCGAGTTATGTACGGCCGCGGCGCCGTTTCGAAGTAGTTTGTTGCCTCCGGCAGGCACATTGATGCTCCCGCCCCACGGCTTGTCAGTCATCTCCTACTGGGACACATTTCTTTACAAAATTGAACGCAATATCAAAAACCCTATGGAACCTGACTTTGTGGAGCGAAAACCACAATCTCCCGGCTGTCCGGGGTAATAAATAGGTCGCAATTTTCGGCTTTCCGGAGTGCCTGAAAAACAGGCATTCCGCACCCCCTTTCCCCAGTGAAAACAGGGCTGCGGGCAACTCACCTCCGCATAACCCTGTGCATGGCGTGGTCGACGCACGAATAGACACGTCATTTGCGTCTACTCCACCAAAAAGTCGCCTTGCGAAGGCAGCGACAATTCGCGCTCTCGCTGGCTCGCCGATAAATCGCCGATGCCCGGATTAACTCTTCCTCAATAAAAAGAATTAACCGGCGCAATCGACGCAAATCAGGCTCGGGCTTTGCATGGGCAATCGCAGTTATTGAAATAACCAAGTTCGCAATGGAGTTCCATTTGTCACGCTACCTGTACCTGACGGGTTGGAGTGCCGCCCTCGCCGGGGCGTTGGCGCTTCAGGGCTGCGCGCCGGGCTTCGGCTCGGTGGTGGCCTACGAGCCCGACCAGAGTCCGGCGCCGGCCCTGTCGGCCGACGGCATGCCGGCCGAAGGCGGGCTGGTGCCGATATCGCCTGGCCTCATCCGGGCGATGGCCGACGCGCGGCCGACGGCGGTGCCGCCGGACGTGAAGGCGCTGTTCGGCGAGGCGCCGGTCTACACGATCGGGCCCGGCGACGTGGTGGGCGTCGTCGTCTACGACCATCCGGAACTGCTGCCCCACGCCGGTGCGGTGATCTCCCAGCAGGTGGATCCCACCGGCATCAGCGTGGCGCCCGGCTTCATCGTCGACGCCTCGGGGCAGATCAGCTTCCCGTACATCGGGCGCGTGAAGATGCAGGGCCTGACCGAGATCGAGGCCTCCGACCTCATCGCCAGGCAGATCGCCAGGTACATCAAGGACCCGCAGGTGACGGTGCGCATCCAGTCCTTCAGGAGCCGCCGCGCCTTCGTCGAAGGCGAGGTGAACTCGCCGGGGCTGCAGATCTTCACCGACGTGCCGATGACGCTGGCCGAGGCACTCAACCGCGCGGGCGGCATCACGGCCGCCGGCGACCGCTCGTTCATCACGCTCACGCGCGGCGACAAGACCACGCTCATCGACCTGCCGAAGCTGCAGGACATCGGCGTCGGCGCCAGCCGCATCCCCTTGCACAGCGGCGACGTGGTGCAGGTGCGCAACCGCGACGAGAGCAAGGTGTTCGTGACCGGCGAAGTGCTCAAGCCTTCCGCGCTGACCATGCACAACGGCAGGCTCAGCCTCAGCGAGGCGCTGGGCGAAGCCGGCGGCGCGAACCTGGGCACCGCCAACACGGGGCAGATCTATGTCGTACGCAACACCGGCGGCGGCAGCAATGACGCCGGCAGTGCCAGGAGCACGCCGGCCATCTTCCATCTCAACGCGAAGAACCCCGCCGCGCTCGCGCTGGCCGACCGCTTTCCGCTGCAGCCGCGCGACGTGGTCTACATCGACTCCGTGCCGCTGGTCACCTGGAACCGCGTGGCCAGCCTGATCCTGCCGGCGACGCAGGCGCTCTACAACACCGACCAGGTCTACATGAACCACCGATGAGATCCGTGCTGACCGTCTGCATCGGCAACATCTGCCGAAGCCCCATGGCCGAAGGCCTGCTCGCAGCAGGACTGCCGGGGCTGCGCGTGTTCTCCGCGGGCACCGGCGCGCTCGTCGGCCGGCCGGCGGACGCCACCGCGCGCAAGCTCATGCATGAGCGCGGCGTCGACATCTCGGGCCACGTCGCGCAGCAGGTGAGCCAGCTGCTGTGCCGGCAGGCCGACCTGATCCTGGTGATGGACCGCGACCAGCGCCGCTACCTCGAGTCGACCTATCCCTTCGTGCGCGGCAAGGTGTTCCGCATCGCCGAGTTCGAGGGGCACGACGTGCCCGACCCCTACGGAAAGGACGAGGCCGCGTTCGAGCACGCCCTGGCGCTGATCGATGCCGGCGCGCGCGCGTGGATCGACCGCATTCTGAAAATCACGAAACCCGAGCAGCAACCGACATGAACGCACCCCAGCAAGCCGCGCTGCCGCTGCAAGCCATGGAAGAGGATGGCGATGGCATCAACCTGGCCGAGTACCTGGACATCCTGATCGACAACCGCTGGCTGGTCGCGGCCATCGCGCTCGTCGCCGTGCTGCTGGGCACGGCGTACGCCTTTCTCGGCAAGCCGGTCTACGAAGGCAACGTCGCCGTGCAGGTGGAAGACACCGGCAACTCAGCCGGAAGCTTCCTGGGCGACGCAGCCTCCTCCCTGCTGAGCGTGAAGACGCCGGCCGCGGGCGAAATCGAGATCCTGCGCTCGCGCGCCATCCTCGGCAAGGCGGTGGAGAACACCAAGCTCTACATCAGCGCGCGGCCGCGCTACGCGCCCTTCGTGGGCAGCTGGCTCGCACGCCGCGCCACCGAGCTGTCCGACCCCGGCTTCATGGGCCTGTCCGGCTACGTGACGGGCACCGAGAAGATCCTCGTGCCCAGGTTCGACGTGCCCGCCGACTTCGAGGACAAGCAGTTCACGCTGACCCTGGGCACCGACGGCCAGTACGAGTTGAGCAACCCCGACATCGACACGCCGATGAAGGGCCGCGTCGGCACGCTGCTCGAGGCCAAGGTGCCGGGCGTTCCCAACGGCAGCCTGAGCCTGATGGTCACCAGCATCGAGGCCAGGCCCGGCGCGCAGTTCGTGCTCGTGCGCTCGTCCAGCCAGCTCACGCTGCTGGCGCTGCAGGACGCGCTCAAGGTCGTCGAGAAGGGCAAGCAGTCGGGCGTGCTCGACGTGAGCTGGAAGAACCCCGACCCCGAGAAGCTCACGCAGCTGCTCAACGAGATCGGCCGGCTCTACGTGCGCCAGAACATGGAGCGCAAGGCCGCCGAGGCCGAGAAGACGCTGGGCTTCCTCGACGGCGCGCTGCCGCAGTTCAAGAAGCAGCTGGAGCAGTCGGAAGACATCTACAACCGCTACCGCAACCAGAACGGCACCGTCAGCCTCGACGACGAGGCGAAGAACGCGCTGACGCAGACGGTCGACCTGCAGTCCAAGCTGCTGGAGGCCGAGCAGAAGCGGCGCGAGCTCACGTCGCGCTTCACGAACGAGCACCCCAACGTGCAGACGCTCGACGCGCAGGTCGCCGCATGGAAGAGCGCGCTCGCCACAGTCGACGCGCGCATCCGCAAGATGCCCGAACTGCAGCAGAACACGGTGCGCATGCAGCGCGACATCAAGGTCAACACCGACCTCTACGTGTCGCTGCTCAACAGCTCGCTGCAGATGCGGCTGGCCAAGGAAGGCAAGGTCGGCAACGTGCGCCTGCTCGACGAGGCCATCGTTCCGGAAGAGCCGGTGTGGCCGAAGCGGCCGCTGGTGATCGCGCTGGCGGCGATCCTCGGGCTGGCCGCCGGCTTCGGCGCGGCGGTCGCGCGGAGTTCCTTCTTCGGCGGCATCCGCAATCCGGCCGAGATCGAGAGCCATACCGGCCTCAACGTCTACAGCAGCGTTCCGCTGAGCGCCGCGCAGCGCACCATCGACAGGAACATCGAGAACAAGGTGGCCGGCAAGCACGTGCTGGCGCACCTGCAGCCGGAAGACCCGGCGGTGGAAAGCCTGCGCAGCCTGCGCACCGCGCTGCAGTTCGCGATGCTGGAGGCGACCAACAACCGGCTGCTCATCTCGGGCGCGACACCCGGCGTTGGCAAGACCTTCGTCTCGGTCAACTTCGCGGCGATCACCGCGGCCACCGGCAAGCGGGTGCTGCTGATCGACGCCGACCTGCGCAAGGGCCGGGTCAGCCAGTTCTTCTCGATTCCGCGCTCATCCGGCCTGTCGGAGCTGATCGCCGGCACGCTGGACTTCAAGCAGGCCATCCGCCCTGGCGTGCTGCCCAACCTGGACATCATGACGACGGGGGTGCTGCCGCCGAATCCGGCGGAGCTGCTCACCAGCGAGTCCTTCGTTCAGGTGCTGGAACAGCTCTCGCCGCTGTACGACTTGGTCGTCATCGACACCGCCCCGGTGCTGGTGGCCGCCGACACCGCCTCGGTGGCGCCGCTGGCGAGCACCCTGCTGCTGGTGGCGCGCGCCGAGAAAACCCAGCTCGGCGAATTGAATGAAACCGTCAGAAGGCTCGCCCATGCGGGCAGAACGGTAAATGGCGTAATTCTGAATGCTATTGATTTAAGCCGCCGCCACGCTGGAAGCGGGGGTTACAAATACGGCGCTTACAAGCAGTTGCAATACACATACAATACCAACAGGGATTCCACTTAGACCGCCTGAATTGGAGTTAAATTCAAAATCATGCGGTAGGCCTCCAGCCTCCTGCATCGATTAAATACTCAAATAGTATTCAGCATAAAAAGGCACTACAAATGATCTTTAATTCATTGGTACTGCCTTCATCGAGTCATTTGGCCGCGCAATAGTTTCTGCATCGCAGACGCTAAAGAGGCATTTGTGCGGGTAGTGTCGGCCAAAAACACAGGGCCATAACCGAGGATCTGCGGGCAATTGCCCGCATGAGGAAAGGTGCGTCAAAAATGAAAGCATTTCGACGGGAAATCTTGTCGCGCTTCAAACCCGGATGGAAAAATCCCATGGGAAATCTCCATCCCGAAGAATCGCTCGTACCGCAGGGCTGGGACCTTACCGACGCAGGCGCCGAAATGTCCCGCGGCGGATCGCAATCCGGAATCAACCATTCCCCATTGCTGAAGGTCGCGAAAAGATCGGTGGACATCGGCGCCGCTCTTTTTTTCTTCATCGCATTCGGCTGGCTTTTCGTATTGCTCGGACTGTGCGTCTTCGCGAGTTCGGGAGCACCGGTGCTCTATTACCAGCCGCGGTACGGGAAGAACGGGCGCGTATTCCGCTTCTACAAATTCCGCTCGATGATCGCCAATTCGGCGCAGGTGCTGGAAGAGCACCTGAAGAACAATCCCGACGCGCGCCGCCAATGGGACGAATACCAGAAACTGGACGACGATCCGCGCATCACCCGTTTCGGCAAATTCATCCGCAAGACCAGCCTCGACGAATTGCCGCAATTCTGGAACGTGCTGGTGGGCGACATGAGCCTGATCGGCCCTCGCCCCTGCATGCTGGAGCAGAAGGAGCTCTACGGCCACAGCTGGTCGCACTACTGCGCCGTGCGGCCCGGCATCACCGGCCTCTGGCAGGTCAGCGGGCGCAACCAGCTGACCTACAACGCGCGCGTCGCGCTCGACGTGAGGTATGTCGAAACCCTTTCCGTCGGGAAGGACGTGGACATCTTCTTCAGAACCATCTGGGTGGTTGCCGCCGGTCACGGGTCGCGGTGAATTCCACCGCCGGTCCCGGGTGACCGGCTCCGGCCGCGCCGGCCGGAGTACGCCTTTCACGAAGTCCACGCCACAGGGCCGGACAGAACTTCTTTCGCTTTGGAATTGATCGGATCGGAATCCACATGCCGATGAGCCACGCCATTCCCGCTCCGGCGGCGCCGGCACGGGCACCCGCGACGACAACGACAGGAAGAAGGGGCACGCGCCGCTTCAACCAGTACTCCGTTGCCGGGGTGCTGATCGTGTTCGTCTACGTGATCATCTATGCGTATTTCCGGGAAATGCTCCCCGAGAAATGGAGCGTGGACTCGGCGAAGATCCTCGAGATCCTGAATTACGGCGGAACGGACGAAATGGACAATTCGTTCGCCGTCACGGCCGCGCTTTTCAGCATCATCGGGTCGGACAATCTCGACGTTTTCACCTGCATCAGCAGCGCGATATTTCTTTTCTTCGCGACACGCAATATCCGCCGGGCCGGCGATTTCTTCTCCAGGCTGCTGCTGATCGCGCCTTGCATCATGCTGAACATGTTCGCACCGTCGAAGGAGACGGTGGTGCTCATCATGACCATGTGCATCACGGTGACGACGATCTATTTCCGCACCTCCAGATTCCTCACCGTCGGCGCATTTCTCGGCCTCTACGCAATCTACGGAGTTTTCGTCCGGAATTATTATTTGCTGATCGTCGGCGCATTCTTCGCCGTTCATTATCTCTGGCGGCGGCCGCTCAAATACCATTTCCTGGCGGCAATCCTGGCTGCCGGCGCGATCATGGCGGCACCCTCCAATATCCTGCAGACGCTGCAGTCGCCGCGCGACACCTCCAATGCCTATGCGGAGCAGATCGGCAGCGACAACCGCACGGCCTTCACCAATATCGCCTCGCCCGCCACCGGCCCGGGCTTTCTGGTGAATTACGTGTACGCCGCGACGGTGCTGATCACGCCCGTTCTCTATTTCCAGACACCCAGCGACGCATTTATGCAATTGATGATCGCGGCGATGCTGATCATCCTCTACAAGGCGCGGCGATGGTCGAAGCGCGATCCGACGCAATTCGAACCACGCTTCTTCGGGAGTCTTTTCGTCGCGCACATCCTCGTTCAATTGATTTTCGAACCGGACCTCGGCAGTTTCACCCGGCATCTGACCTCCGTGATGCTCTATCTGATCGCCATCAAGGTCGCGGGAAATAAAAGGCTTATTCCGGGTATTCAAAGATGAAAAAGATCCTGATCTGCGCGGTGCCGTTCAGCGACAACCTCGGCGACGGGGTCATCGCAGCCTCGCTGGCCCATATCGCGGCCATGAAGTATCCCGACGCAAAGGTCGAGTTCCTCGACATCGCCGGGCGCGTGGCCTTCGACGAATCCAACCTGCGCGGCGGCGGCGCCTTCGGCGTTTTCCAGAAGCTGCCTTCGCTGCTGCGTTCGGCAATCGTTTTCGCCTACTGCCTGAAGAACTACCTGCTGAGCTGGCGCAGGCAATGGCAGGCGGCGGTGGCCGATGCCGACCTGGTGCTGATCGGCGGCGGGCAGCTCTTCTGCGACGTGGCGCTGAATTTCCCGTCGAAACTCTTCTTCCTGGGCCGGCTGCTGCGCGGAAAGAGGGTGGCCGTGGTGTCGGTCGGCGTCACCGGCAAATGGTCTTACTGGGGACAGTGGCTCGTCGGCAAGTTCCTCCAGAACGCCGCGCCGGTCTTCTACGCGACGCGCGACGTGGATTCGGCGAACAACCTGCACGCCTTCTTCCGCATTCCGCGCAGCCGCATCAACGTGGTGCCCGATCCGGCGCTGGTCTGCGCGAGCGCCTTCTCGGAAGAACTTTCCCCCGAGAAGAAGTGGGACGTGGGCATCTGCGTCAGCAGCCTCGACGCGCTGGTGATGAATTCCGAATACGGGGGCAAGCGAGCCGGCGGTTCGGCCGAATTCTTCTCGGGCCTCGCGCAGGCATTGCGGGCCGAAGGCGCGCGGGTGCTGTACTTCACGAACGGTGCGGCGGAAGACAACCGGGTGCTCGCCGAGATCTCCGAGCGCACGGCGGCGGCCGACGACTTCTCCTTCGCCGTGCCGAAGCGCCCCGACGACCTGGTCACGCTGATCAGCGCCTGCTCCTGCATCGCGGCGCACCGTCTGCACGCGAACATCGTCGCCTACAGCCTGAGCATTCCGTCCATCGGCATGAACTGGGACAAGAAGGTCGAGTCCTTCTTCCGGCTCACGAACCGCACCGAGTTCCTGTTCGGCCTCTCGCCGCGCCACGACGAGCTGAAGGCCTCCGTCCTGAACCTGCTTCGGGAACGCAACGATCCGCGCCGGCTGGACGAGCTCCAGGCCGAAGTCATCGCCGGCACCCACGCAATGATCTGAGCCAGCCAGGAGCGAAGAAGCCATGAAAGTCCTGCACGTCGCGGAAACGCTCAAGGGCGGGCTGGAGACCTATCTCCGGATCGTCTCGAACTTCCAGCGCAACTCGCCGGAGATCAGCCAGGTGAAGTTCATCCTGCCCGGGCAGGTCGACTGGCTGGGCCCCGAGAGCGCGCACGTGGTGCCCACCGCGCGCAGCCCGCTCTCGCTGGTGGGCTATGCGAAGCGGGTGAAGAAGATCATCGAGTCGGAGCGGCCCTCGGTGCTGCACCTGCACAGCTCGATCGCCGGCGGCATCGTGCGCTCGATGGCGCTGCTGGGCCAGATACCGCGCGAGGTGAAGATCGTCTACTGCTCGCACGGCTGGGCCTTCGACCAGGCGGCGTCGAGCTACAAGAAGTCGGCCTACCGCTGGATCGAGCGGCTGCTGTCCTCGCGCAGCGACGCCATCATCTGCATCAGCCGCCACGAGGTGCGGATCGCGGCCGAATCGGGCATCAGGCGCTGCACCTGCATTCCCAACGGCATCGATTCGGTGAACCCGGCGCCAGCCCCCGCTTTCGAGCCGCCGCCTGCGGATGCCGGCAAGCCCGCGCCGCGGACCATCCTGTTCGTCGGCCGGCTCGACCGCCAGAAGGGCATCGACCTGCTGCTCGACGCCTACGCCCGCGTGCGGCCCGACTTCAGGCTGATCGTGGTCGGCGACGCGGTGCGCAAGGACCTGCAGCTCGCGCAGCCCGAGCGGGTCGAGTTCAAGGGGTGGCTCGAGAAGGACGCGCTGGATGCGGTCTATCAGTCCTGCGACGCCATCGTCGTGCCCTCGCGCTGGGAGGGCTTCGGCCTCGTCGCGGTCGAGGCCATGGCCAGGAGCAAGGCCGTCTTCGCGTCCGCCGTCGGCGGCCTCGTGGACATCGTCGAGAACGATCGCAGCGGCCGGCTCTTCGAGCTGGAGCACATCGACCAGATGCTGCGCGAGATCGACCGCATGCCCGTCGAGACCCTGCGCCAGATGGGCCGGACCGGGCGAAGGATCTTCGAGGAGAAGTTCACTTCGCAGCGCATGAACACCGCCATCGTCGATCTGTACAAGGAGTCGGTACTGCCATGAAGAAGACCATCACCAGCCTGCTGGGCGCCCTGCTCTTCGCCGCAGCGCCGATCGGCCCGGCCCACGCGCGAGGCATCGGCACCCTGAGCTCCGAATACCCGGTTTCGCTGAGCGTGCAGATCGACCCCGCGACCATCACCGACGAGGACCTGCACGAGATCCGCGCCGCCGGCTTCGAGTTCGTGCGCTTCGGCGTGCGTCCGCCGATCAAGAGCGTGAACCCCGCGATGACCGACTATCCGAAACTGATCCAGCATGTGCGCAAGGCGAAGCTCAACGCCATCGTGACGCTCTTCGGCGGCAAGGAGATCTGGGGCCACGAGCCCGGCGACATGCGCAGCGGCGGGGGCAGCGACACCGCCAGCAAGGAGAGCCGCTTCGCCGACTTCGCGGCCGGGTTCATCAAGGCGCACTCGGCCGACGTCGCGGTCTGGGAAGTGTGGAACGAGCCCGACAACAAGACCTTCCTGCAGCCCGCCCTGGTGCCGGACTTCGGCGCCGCCTCGTCGGCGCTGTGCGAGAAGCTCGCGCAGCAGCAGATCCGCCCGGACATCATCGTCGGCTTCGGCTTCGCGAAGCTGCCCTTCGTCGGCGGCAGTGCGGGGAAGGTGCCCTCGGAGCTGGAAGATGCCTTCGTCTCGGCCGCGCGCAGCGACTGCCTGACGGACATCTCCATCCACCCCTACCGCTCCGTGCCCGAGACCGCACTGGCCGACTACCAGAAGCTGCGCGCGCAGCTCGACCGCCGCCAGCTGAACAAGACCGGCATCGTCGCCTCCGAATGGGGCTACGCCTCGTACATGCCCGTGCGCAACCAGGGCGCGCAGGCGTCGCTGATCTTCAGGGAGTACCTGATCAACGCCGCGGCCGGCATCAAGCTGCTGAACCTCTATTCGTGGCGCGACCGCGGCCAGTCGTACTTCTCGAAGGAAGACAACTTCGGCATCAAGTCGAAGGCCGGCGAGAAGAAGGAGGCCTACTCGGCGCTCACCGAGTTCCTGAAGATCGCGCGGCACTCGCAGAAGGTGTCCTACGACGACGCGCGCGGCGCGAGCCGGCTGGTGCTGCGCCGTGGCGAGTCGATGCTGCACGTGGTCTGGACGCAGGGCGCGGAGCAGAGCGTGTCGGTGCCCGCGGGCGCCGGCGCGAAGTGCACCCGCGTCGACTTCTTCCCGCAGATGCGCGAAGGCAGCTGCGGCAGCCGTTCGGGCGATGGCTTCACCGTGAAGGCGACCTCCAGCCCGGTCCTGCTTTCCATCTCGGGCTAGGTGGATGAAGCAGCGACTGTCAGGACTCAGGAAACGCCTCGGCGGTCCCATCTATGCCGTTGCCGACCAGTGCATCTACAGCGCGAGCCAGCTGCTGCTCAGCTTCGCGCTGGCGCGCGTGCTCTCGCCCGCCGACTTCGGCGTGGCCTCCGCGTTCCTCGCGGTGATCAGCTTCCAGTACATCCTGCACATGGCCATGGTGCACGAGCCCCTGCTCATCCGGCGCTACTACGCCGACCGCTCCACGGCGTGGCTGACGTGGGCGCTGGTTGTGCTGTTCTCGCTGCTGGGCTTCCTCGCGTGGCAGATCGCCGCGTTCCCGGGGCAGCTGCAGTGGGTGGGCGTGGCGCTGATCGTGGGCTACGAGATCTTCTGGATCTCGCGCAGCCTGCTGCTCGCGGGGCGGCGCTATGGCGTGCTCTGCGTTTCGGGTGCGCTGATCGCGATCGGCTATGTCGTCGTGCTGAACGCCGAACGGCCCGCGAGCTGGAAGGAGGCCCTGCTGCTGGTTTCCGTGCTGCAGCTTCCGTTTCTCTACCTGGTGCTCGCGAACACGCGCCACACGGTTCTTCCGCTGCCGGCCGCGAAGGACGACCGGGGCCTGACGGCGCGCGAATCGATGGCCTACGGCTGGAAGGCCAGCCTCTCGCAGTTCATGAGCTGGATCATGACCGGCGGCGCCATCCTGCTGCTGGGCTCCTCGGCCGATGCCGAGCAGGGCGGCCTGCTCAAGATCTACATCACCTTCCTGCTGCCGATGCAGTACGTGCTGTCGGCGCTGGGCTACTACCTGCTGCCGCAGCTGGCGGCCAGCTGGAAGTCGGCGGACGCAGCGCAGAGGAAGAAGTCCTTTCGCGACTTCACCGGCTTCGTGCTGCTCGGCTTCCTGGTCGCCGAGGCCGTAGGCGTGGCGTTTGGCCTGCTGGGGCCGCACCTCGTGGTGCTGGCCTTCGGCGCGAACTACAGGGACATGGACTTCTCGCCCTTTTTCTACGCGCCCGCGATCTTCGGCCTGACCATGTGCCTGCGCACCGGCTTCAGGGCCGCTTCGAAACCCGGCGCCCTGCTGCTGTGCTCGGTGGTCGGCGCCGTGGTGTTCGCCGCCGCGATGCTCGCTGCCGGACGGCCCGTCTCCTACATCCAGACCATCCACGCCATGACCTGGGGCTTCGCCTGCATGGCCGCGCTGATGGTCGGCTGGCTGTTCTTCCTGGTGCGGGCGAGCGGGGTGGATGGGAACAAAGGGGAGCAACGCGCCTGATGCCCGAAGGGCCGGCGCCGGACGAGGAGATCCTGATGAGCAACCCACTGCTTCGCGGCGTGAGCTTCGACGAGCGCCTCCGGTTCCTGCGGGACGGCGTCGTGTGCCTGCGCGGGATCGTCTCGCCCGAGTGGATAGAGCTGGCGCGCGACGGCATCGAGCAGCGCCGCGACGGCCTGCTGCAGCGCGTGGTGTCCGAATCGGGTGCCAGCGAGATCGCCGGCCAGCTCACCGTGACCCGGCGGCTGCGCTGGATCTGCGACCAGCTGCTCTTCGACAAGGACGTGAGCGCCGCGACCGCAACACCCTGGCACCAGGACATGTCCTGCGGCCTGGCCGACAGCCACCGCATCGTCCACCTGTGGATGCCCGTGGACCACATGCCGCGCGAAACCGCACCGGAAGTGGTGCGCGGCTCGCACCTGTGGAAGACGGGCTACCGGATCGCAGGCCAGTCCGGTGAAGCGCCGGCCATCGAGCTGCCCGACATCGAGTCCAACCGCGGCGCCTTCGACATCGTGGGCTACGAGGTCGACCCGGGCGACGTGGTGGCCTTCAACCACCGGGCGCTGCATCACGCGGGGCCCGTGATGAGCTTCGGCGAGAAGCATCGCGCCTTCGCCATCCTCTGCGCAGACGATGAGTTGCTGGCGCTGGGGCAACTGAACCGGCAGCTGGCTGCGCCCGAGGCATTCCGCGCCGCTTCCTGATCAGCCGGCGGGCACGGCCTCCAGCGCTCGCAGCATGGCGCCGAGCACGCGTTCATGGTCGCGCGGATGGGTCTGCAGCCAGTCGTGCAGCTTGTGCCCCGCGCCTTCGAGCCGCACCACTTCGACGGACTTCGCCCTGCGGGCCCTGCGCTCGTACTGGGCCAGCACCTGCGCGGGAATCACCGCGTCCTCCGATCCGTACACCAGCAGCAGGCGGCCTTCGTAGCGCTCGAGCGCCGTGAAGGCCGGCGAACTCGCGTAGTCCACGGTCGAGCGCAGGATGCCCTGGAAGCTCGGCCCGAAGGGCGCGCCCTGTGCCTCGGCCACGTAGGCAGCCGGACAGAAGAGCATCAGCGCAGGCGGCCGCAGCCGCTCGACGAGGGAGCACGCGACGTGCCCGCCCATGCTCGTGCCGATCAGGGAAAGCCGCCGCCCCGGCGCCACATGCCCGGCCACCGCCATTGCCTGCGCCACGCGCTCGTTCAGGCTGGAGCCTTCGACCTGACCGGTGCTTTCTCCATGGCCGGAGAAATCGAAGGCAGCGCTGGCCAGGCCTGCGCGCGCGAGCCCCGCAAGAAGGTACTGGATGCCCCGCCGCGAGGACTGGCCGCCGCCGTGCAGCGCGAGCAGCCGGGGTGCATCGCCCGCGGCGTTGCCGGTGATCGTGCCGCGCAGCGTGTGAGCGCCCGAGGGCACGGAGAAATCGTCGTCCATCGGCGCGAGCATGACACGGCCTGTGGCCGCGGCCTCAGGCGGTATCGCCGACGGCGGCGCGGCCCGCCCCTTCCCTCACCGGCATCGTCACCCACAACGCCGCACCGACGATCAGCAAGCCCCCGGCCCACCCCCATGGCCCGATGCGTTCGCCGAAGCCGTAGGCCGCGATCAGCGCGCCGAACACCGGCTCGCTGCCCATGAGCAGCGACACCCGGCTCGGGCTCGAGCGCGAGGCGGCGTGGTTCTGCGCGAAGAAGGCGAAGACGGTGCACAGCAGCACGAGGTACGCCATGCCCCACCAGAACGAAGCGGTGGCAGGCGGCATGTGCCACGCGCCGCCGGCTGGCGAGGCGGCGAGCGCGAGCAGCGCTGCGCCGAGGGCCATCACGCCCGACTGCGCGGCCGTCAGCGTCAGCGCGGGCATCGCGTGCTGGCCGGCGAGCCGCCGCGTCATGCAGACCATCACTGCGCGCAGGAAGGCGGCGATCACCATCAGGCCGTCGCCCCAGCCCACCGAGAGCTCTGCGGGCGAGGTGGCCGACAGCATCGCCGCGCCCAGCGCCGAGAGGCCGGCCGCCCAGAACATGCGCCGCGCCGGCCGCTGGCCCAGCAGCCACCATTCGACGAAAGGCGTGAGCGCGACGCACAGGCTGATGAGAAAGGCGGCGTTGCTGGCGGTGGTGAGCGACACGCCGAAGGTCTCGCACACGAAGATGGCCAGCAGGTTCGCGCCGAGCAGGCCGCCTACCGCGAGGCCCCGCCGCGCCCCGGCGCCGAAGAGTGGCCTCAGCGCGGGCAGCAGCACCAGAAAGGTCAGGCCGAAGCGCAGCGCGATGAATTCCAGCACGGGCAACTGCTGCGTCGCCTGCTTGGCCACCGCGTAGCTGCCGCCCCACACCGCCGCCACGAGCAGCAGCATGACTTCGGCGAGGCCGATGCCCGCCAGCTTGTTGTTCCTCTTTGAATCCATACTCCGCTTGCGCCGTTCGTGAACATTTCAAACAAACCCGGTACATCCGCCGGGCAGGAAATTGTTCCGGGCAGCACCCGGGCCGCACAGCCGTCGGCCGGAACAGGACTATTGCGTGGTGGGAACGAATTCATTTCTCAAGGTGCTGCCGGAGATGGTGACCTTCGTGCGGGTCGCCGAGCTGGGCAGCTTCTCGGCGGCGGCCGACCTGCTGGGCATGACGCCGTCGGCCGCGAGCCGGCAGGTGAAGCGGCTCGAAAAGGAGATCGGCGTGCAGCTGCTTCAGCGCACCACGCGCCAGCTGCGGCTGACCGAGCCCGGCGCCGAGGCCTTCGCGCGCTGCCGCGAGCTGGTGCTGGCGGCGCAGGGCGCAATGGAGATCGGCGAGCAGTTCGCGGCCAGGCCCAGCGGGCTGGTTCGCATCAGCGCGCCCAAGGCCTTTGCGCGTCGCGTGCTGCACGCGCACATCCTCGAGTTCCTGCGGCGCTATCCCGAGGTGGACGTGCAGCTCATCGTGGCCGACCGCGACGTCGACCCGATCCGCGAGGGCGTCGACCTGGTGGTGCGGCTGACGACGAAGCCGCCCGAGGGCCTGGTGGCGCGACAGCTGATGCCGGTGGGGCACATCCTCTGCGCTTCTCCGCGCTACCTGTCGGCGCATGCGGCCATCGAGCACCCGGGCGACCTTGCGGCGCACAGCTGCCTGTCATTGGGCGAGCACGAGCGGGACAACCACTGGCGGTTCGGCAAGAAAGGAGAGAAAGAGGAGACGGAAATCATCGTGCGCGGCCGCTACGTCTCCAACCACAGCGAAGTGCGGCTCGAAGGCGCGCTGGCGGACCTGGGCGTGGCGGTGGTGCCGGCCTTCGTCGCGCGCGAGGCTCTGGCCGCGGGCAGCCTGGTGCGCGTGCTGCCCGGCTGGGAGTACCGGGGCAACTACCAGGGACACGCCTACATCCTCTACCCGCCCAACCGTTTCATGGCGCCCAAGTGCAGGGCGCTGGTCGATCACCTGATGGGCGCGCTCAGTGCTTCTTCAGCAGGACGCGCACCGCCTCGGGCAGGGAGTTGACCTGCGGCATGAAGTGGTCGAGCAGCGCGCCCAGCGCCACCGCGCAGATTACCGCGCCAAGCAGCGGCTTCCAGGTGAGCCGCACGGCGGCCATGAGCCAGCCCTCGCGCGCCACGCGCACCGCGGCGCGGGCCGAGACGTAGGAGAAGGCGATCTCGATGGCCACTGCCAGCAGCGCGTCCCAGCTGAAATACAACAACACCAGCGAGCCCGCGCCGAACAGGATGGCGGCGCAGATCAGGAAGATGGCGATCACCGGGATGACGACGACCGCGCCCTCGTCGGCGCCGCCGGCCACGTCGAGCGCGCCGCTGGCGATGTCCGAGAGGCCGCTGCCGCCGCCACCGTCGCCCGGGGCTTCGCCGATGCCTGTGTGGCCGTGCGAGCCGCTGCCGCCTCGTCCGCCGCCAAACTCGAAGTCGGGCGCATCGACGTTGAGATCGAGCCCGCGTTCCTCGACCAGCCGCTTCGCCCACCAGCGCAGCACCAGCAGGTAGCCCAGGTACCCCACGCCCAGCGTGAGGAAGTAGCGCACCGCGAGCGAATCGATGTGCAGCAGGTGCATCTGCAGCGCCGACACGCCCCACATGAGCAGCAGCGTGAAGCTGCCGATGAGGATGCCGTGCGTGCGCAGGCTGTACTTGCGGTGGAGCTCGCGCTCGACCTGCGTTTCCCAAAGACGCACGGAGCGCCAGTTGGAAAGGATCTTCACGGCTTCAGCGTGTTCAGGCAGCGTCCGCCATGTCGGCGAACGGCACGCGCTGCGCCACCGCGCACATCAGCTCGTAGCCGATGGTGCCGCCGGCCCTGGCGACCTCGTCGATGGGCAGCACGGCGCCAGTCTTCGCCGACCTGCCCCACAGCGTGACCTCGCTGCCGAACTTCGCGTCGGGCACGCCGGTGAGGTCGACGGTGATCATGTCCATGCTCACGCGTCCGACCATGCGGGTGCGCACGCCGTTCACCAGCACCGGCGTGCCGGTGCCGCAGTGGCGCGGGTAGCCGTCGGCATAGCCGACCGCCGCCACGCCGATGGTCATGGGGCCCTCGGCGGTGAAGTTGGAGCCATAGCCGACGGTGTCTCCTGCCTGCAGCGTCTGCACCGACAGGAGCTGGGTCGACAGCGTCATGGTGGACTGCAGCTGCCAGTGCGCCGCGTCGTGCTGGGGAAAGTCGGGCGCGCCGCCGTAGAGCATGACGCCGGGGCGCACCCAGTCGCCGCGCGTGAGGTCGGCGTGGCGCAGCGTGGCCGCGCTGTTGGCGATGGAGCGCTCGCCCGGCAGGTCGCGGGTGGCGCGCTCGAAGGCCTCCAACTGGTGGGCGATGCCGCGTTCGCCGTCGGCGTCGCTGAAATGGGTCATGAGCGAGATCTCGTCGACCTGGGTGAGCGCGTTGAGGCGGGTCCAGGCGGAGCCGAAGCGCTCGGGGGTGAAGCCCAGGCGGTTCATGCCCGAGTTCATCTTCAGGAACACACGTTGCGGCTTGAGGGTCTTGTGGGCGGCGAGCATGTCGATCTGCTCGTCGCAGTGCACGGTGTGCCAGAGATCGAGGCGCGAGCACAGCTCCAGGTCGCGGGCCTCGAAGACGCCCTCCAGCAGCAGCACCGGGCCGCGCCAGCCGAGGGCGCGCACGCGCTCGGCCTCTGCCAGGTCGAGCATCGCAAAGCCATCGGCGCCTCGCAAACCCTCATAGACCCGCTCGATGCCATGGCCGTAGGCGTTGGCCTTGACGACGGCCCAGACGCGGGCTTCGAGGGCCGAGCGGCGCGCCCGCTCGAGGTTGTGGCGCAGGGCTTCGGTGTGGACGGTGGCGAGGATCGGGCGCGGCATGAAGGGTTTCCGGAGAAGGCTCGATGGGAGCTCGGGGACAATGCAGACCACGTTTTAGCATCTTCGGGAATGGGGTCGAACACGGTGGGGATGCGGGATTGCGCGTCGCACCCCCGTGCTATAACCGCCCATTCGCCCTCTACGCGACACTTTTTCACTACCGCCAGCAGACCTATTCCTCTGGCCAGCCAGCCCATCGATGAAGCGCGGTTTCTACACGATCATGTCGGCCCAGTTCTTTTCGTCGCTGGCCGACCAAGCGCTTTTCGTTGTTGCGGTCGACCTCATGCGCAGTTCGGGCGCGCCCGAATGGCAACGCGCGGCGCTGGTGCCCATCTTCGCTGTCTTCTATGTGGTGCTCGCCCCGCTGGTGGGTGCCTTCGCCGACGCCCTGCCCAAGGGCAAGGTGATGTTCATCAGCAATGCCATCAAGGTGCTGGGCTGCGTGATGATGCTCTTCGGCTCGCACCCGCTGCTTTCTTATTCGATCGTCGGCCTGGGCGCTGCGGCCTATTCGCCGGCCAAGTACGGCATCCTCACCGAACTGCTGCCGGCCTCGCAACTGGTCAAGGCCAACGGCTGGATCGAGGGCCTGACCATCGCGTCGATCCTGCTGGGCATCGTGCTCGGCGGCGCGCTGGTGGGGCATGCGGTCTCCAGCAAGCTGCTGGCCTTCGACCTCCCGCTCATCGACACCGGCATCGACACGCCGGCCGAAGCAGCCCTCGCGGTGCTGATCTTCGTCTACATGCTGGCGGCCTGGTTCAACACGCGCATCCCGCACACCGGCGTCGAGATGCGCCCGCTGCGCGCCAACCCCGAACAAGGCCTGCTGCGCAATGTCGCGGCGCTGCTGCCCGACTTCTGGCACTGCAACGCGCGCCTGTGGCGCGATCGCCTCGGCCAGATCTCGCTGGCCACCACCACCCTCTTCTGGGGCGCGGGCGGCAACCTCAAGTACATCGTGCTGGCATGGGCTTCGCTGGCGCTGGGCTACAACACCACGCAGGCCTCGGCGCTGACGGGCGTGGTGACCATCGGCACCGCCGTGGGCGCCATCGTCGCCTCAATGCGCATGCGCCTGGACATGGCCACTCGCGTGATCCCCATGGGCATCGCGATGGGCCTGATGGTGATCTGCATGAACTTCATCGGCAACGTGTGGCTGGCGGTGCCCTTCCTCATCCTGCTGGGCGGCCTGGGCGGCTTCCTGGTGGTGCCGATGAACGCGCTGCTGCAGCACCGCGGCCACAACCTGATGGGCGCGGGCCGCTCCATCGCGGTGCAGAACTTCAACGAGCAGGCCTGCATCCTTCTGCTGGGCGGCTTCTACAGCGTGTGCACGGGCCTCGGCCTCTCGGCCTACGGTGCCATCAGCGCCTTCGGCCTCGTGGTGGCCGGCTGTATGTGGATCATCAAGCGCTGGCACGAGAACAACCTCAAGAAGTATCCCGAGGAAGTGGAGCACCTGCTGGCTATTGCCCGTAGCGACAAACACCACTGACTTCCCCGGCTTCGCGCACTTCGTGTCGTTACGCCACCCCCTCACCGGGGGCGACACCGGAGGCCCGGCAAAGCCGGTTCCTCGGTGTCCCTTGAAGAATTCGCGCCCCAATGCCCGCACTCGCCCTGCTGCTGAACGCCTTCGTCTGGGGCGTCTCCTGGTTCCCCTTCCGCCAGATCGCGGGCCACGGGCTGCATCCGCTGTGGACCACCTGCCTGATCTACCTGGCCATCGCCGTGCTGATGGGCATGCTGCGCCGGCATGCGTGGAAGGGCTTCGCGGCCTTTCCGATGCTGGTGGTGCTGGGCCTGGCGGCCGGCTTCACCAACGTGGGCTTCAACTGGGCTGTCACGCAGGGCGATGTGGTGCGCGTTGTGCTGCTGTTCTACCTGATGCCGCTGTGGAGCGTGCTGCTGGCCTGGCTGCTGCTCGGCGAGCGGCCCACCGGCGGCGCGCTGGCGCGCGTGGCGCTCGCGCTCACCGGCGTGGCGGTGGTGCTGAAGGCGCCCGGCACCGACTGGCCCGTGCCTTCGAGCCTGCCCGACTGGCTGGGCGTGGCGGCGGGCTTCGGCTTCGCCGTCACCAACATCGCGCTGCGCCACCTGCGCGAGGCGCCGGGCGAATCGCGCGCGCTGGCGATGTTCTGCGGCTGCACCTTCGTGGCCGGCGTCGCGGCGCTGATCGGTACCGCGCTGGGCGTGTTCGATTCGCCGCTGCACGCCTCGCCGGGCTGGCTCGGCTGGGCCGCGCTGCTGGGCACGGCCTTCGTCTTCGCCAACGTGTGCCTGCAGTACGGCGCGGCACGGCTCACGGCCTCCGCGACCTCGGTGATCATGCTGTCGGAGGTGCTGTTCGCAAGCGTGTCTTCGGTGGCGCTGGGCGCGGCCCAGATGGACCCGCGCATCCTCGTGGGCGGCGCACTGATCGTTCTGGGCGCCGTCTGGGCGGCGTTTGCGCGAACGCCCGCACGGCGCGATGATCGCGCCTCTTCTTCTCCTTCCTGACGAGGACACAGCATGACCAGCGTCTACGACTTCGAAGCCAACCTGATCGACGGCAAGCCGGTCAAGCTTTCCGCCTTCAAGGGCAAGGTGCTGCTGATCGTCAACACCGCCAGCAAGTGCGGCTTCACGCCGCAGTTCGCGGGGCTGGAGGCGCTGCACGAGAAGTACGCCGGCAAGGGCCTCGCGGTGCTGGGCTTTCCCTCGAACCAGTTCGGCGGGCAGGACCCGGGCACCAACGAGGAGATCGGCGCCTTCTGCACCACGAACTACGGCGTGAGCTTTCCGATGATGGAGAAGATCGACGTGAACGGCAGCAACGCAGCGCCGCTCTACCAGTGGCTCACGAAGGAAAAGCCGGGCCTGCTGGGCAGCACGGCCATCAAGTGGAACTTCACGAAGTTCCTCATCGGCCGCGACGGCACGGTGCTCAAGCGCTACGCGCCGCTGGACACGCCGGCTTCGCTCGAGCGCGACGTCGAGGCAGCGCTGGCCGCCGCCTGAGCGCCTTCGATCTCCGGCCTGTTCAGAACCTGAAATCGGCCGTCTTCGGCCCGCCGCCCACCGTCACGGCCTGGCTCTTGGTGGCGCCGCCGGGCGCCGCGACGTCGATCACGTAGCGTCCGTTCGGCACGTCGACCAGGCAGACCGGGCCGCTCGCGCGGAACGCCAGCGCGGCGGCATTGCCGGCGTCGCCGCCCTTGATCGTCACGTCGACGTTCGCCAGGTAAGCGCCATCGGCGCGAGCGAACAGCAGCGCGAGCGGATGTTCCTTCATCGCGGCGCGCATGGCCGTCGATTCGTCGGAGCCGATGCCGCCGCACACGTAGCGCGCCGGGCCCGCGCCCTGCCAGGGCGGCATGGCGCCCTGCGCCTGCGCAGCCGTGGCGCCGGCCGCGCAGGCGCAGGCCAGCAGCACGACCCGCAGCGAGGCGGAAATGGAAGGAATGTAAGGAATGGAAGGTGCGAGAACACGAGGCATGGCACTGGCTCCTTGCAGGTTCGATGCGGCCATGATGCGCCCCGAACCGGCCCCGCGCGAGTCGGACCAACCCCCTCCTGCTTGTCCGATGGCGCCTGCGTTCAGGCCTTTTGCCGCAGTGCAGCGTCCAGCAGCTCGACCCAATGCCGTACCGGCGTGTCGTCGCTGCCGCTTTGCAGGTGCGTGATGCAGCCGATGTTGGCCGAGGCGATCACCACCGGGCGCAGCTGCTTCAGGTGGCCCAGCTTGCGGTCGCGCAGCGGATAGGCCAGCTCGGGCTGCAGCACCGAGTACGTGCCGGCCGAGCCGCAGCACAGGTGCGATTCGTTCATCGCCACGCGCATGTCGAAGCCCAGCGCGCGCAGGTGCGTCTCGACGCCGCCGCGCAGCTTCTGGCCATGCTGCAGCGTGCACGGCGGGTGGTATGCCACCACGCCCTCTGGCGCCTTCACGCGGGCCTTGAGCGCGGGCACGAGGTCGGGCAGCAGCTCGCTGAGGTCACGCGTGAGCTCGCTGATGCGCGCGGCCTTCAGCGCATAGGCCGTGTCGTGCTGCAGGATGTGGCCGTACTCGCGCACGGTGACGCCGCAGCCGGATGCATTCATGACGATGGCCTCGACCTCGTTGCGCTCCACGTAGGGCCACCACGCGTCGATGTTGGCGCGCATCTGCGCCTTGCCGCCTTCCTGGTCGTTCAGGTGGAACTTCACCGCGCCGCAGCAGCCGGCCTCGGGCGCGATCACGGCCTGGATACCGGCCGCGTCGAGCACGCGCGCGGTGGCGCTGTTGATGTTGGGCATCATCGACGGCTGCACGCAGCCCGCGAGCATCAGCACCTTGCGCGCATGCGTGGCGGTGGGCCATGCGCCGGCTTCCTGCTTCACGGGCACCTTGGCCTTCAGCGCATCGGGCAGCAGGCCGCGCACCGACTGGCCCAGCTTCATCGCGGGGCCGAAGAGCGGCGACGGCAGGCCCTCCTTCAGCACCCAGCGCTGCGCCGATTCCATCGCGGGGCGCGGCACCTTCTCGTCGACGATCCTGCGGCCGATGTCGACCAGGTGCCCGTACTGCACGCCGCTCGGGCAGGTGCTCTCGCAGTTGCGGCAGGTGAGGCAGCGGTCCAGGTGCAGCTGGGTGCTGCGCGTGGGCTCCTTGCCTTCGAGCACCTGCTTGATGAGGTAGATGCGCCCGCGCGGGCCGTCGAGCTCGTCGCCGAGCAGCTGGTAGGTCGGGCAGGTGGCGGTGCAGAAGCCGCAGTGCACGCACTTGCGCAGGATGGCCTCGGCCTCGCGGCCTTCGTCGGTGCCTTTGAATTCGGGAGCGAGCTCGGTTTGCATGTCTTGCGTTCTTGTTCTCAGTTGGCGCTCAGCAGGCGGCCGCGATTGAAGATGCCATGCGGATCGAACTCGCGCATCAGCGCGCGCTGGATGCGCTCGACCGGCGCGCTCAGCGCATCGAAGCGCGGCACCCCTTCGTGCATGCCCGAACCCGGCAGCCGGAACAGCGTGGCGTGGCCGCCCGCCGCGCGCGCGATCTCGCGGATGCGCGCAGCCTGCGAGGGCGGTGCCTTGTACCAGCGCTGGCCGCCGTGCCATTCGATCAGCGGCGCGGCACCGTCGATGGAGAGCACGGGCGCGGTCTGCGGCACCGACACGCGCCAGAGCGCGTCGGTGCCCTCGCCGGTGGCGAACCAGGGCAGCTGCTGGTCGCGCAGCGATTGCCAGTCGGCGGCGGCGCGCGCGTTGTCCTTGCGCTCGCCGCCCAGGTGTTCGCACGCGGCTTCGACGGCGGCGACCGCACCGCGCAGCCGCAGGTAGAGCGCGCCAGCACCGGCATATTCGAACCAGCAGCTCGCGTTCAGCGGCAGCGGCCGGCCGCCCCACTCGTTGAGCAGCCGCAGCGCATCGGCCTGGCTGCAGGCGAATTCGAGCGTGGCCTCGGCGGGCGGCACCGGCAGCACCTTGAGGCTGACCTCCGCGATCACGCCCAGCGTGCCGAGCGAGCCGGCGAGCACGCGCGAGACGTCGTAGCCCGCGACGTTCTTCATCACCTGGCCACCGAAGCTCAGCAGCTCGCCGCGGCCGTTGACCAGCGTGGCGCCGAGCACGTAGTCGCGCACCGAGCCAACGCTGGCGCGCGCCGGGCCGCTGAGGCCCGCGGCGACCATGCCGCCGACACTGCCGCCCACCGTGCCGCCGCTTGCGAAGCACGGCGGCTCGAAAGGCAGGCACTGGCCCTTCTCGGCGAGCGCCGCTTCGAGCTCGGCCAGCGGCGTGCCCGCGCGCACGGTGACGACCAGCTCGCTCGGCTCGTAGCTCGTGATGCCGGCGAGCGGGCGCATGTCGAGCAGCTCGCCCTGCGGCGCCTCGCCGTAGAAGTCCTTGGTGCCGCCTCCCCGGATGCACAGCGGGGTAGCGTCGGCTGCAGCGGTGCGGATGCGCTCGACGGTCTGGCGGAGGGCGTTGTCGTTGTTTTCCATCGCCATCATCAGAACCTCGGCAGATCGGAATGCGGCAACCTGCCGCCACGCACCACCTGCTTGCCGTACTCGGCGCAGCGCTGCAGCGTCGGTATCACCTTGCCGGGGTTCAGCATGCCCTCGGGGTCGAAGGCGCGCTTCACGCCGAACATCTGCTCGTTCTCGGCGGCGGTGAACTGCACGCACATGCTTTTGAGCTTTTCCACGCCCACGCCGTGCTCTCCCGAGACGGTGCCGCCCATCGCGACGCTGGTCTCCAGGATGTCGGCGCCGAAGAGCTCGCAGCGGTGCAGCTCGTCGGGGTCGTTGGCGTCGAACAGCACCAGCGGGTGCAGGTTGCCGTCGCCTGCGTGGAACACGTTGCAGCAGCGCAGGTCGTACTTCTTCTCCATCTTCTGGATGGCCAGCAGGATGTCGGCCAAGCGCTTGCGCGGGATGGTGGAGTCCAGGCACATGTAGTCGGGGCTGATGCGGCCCGAGGCGGGGAAGGCGTTCTTGCGCCCGCTCCAGAACCGCATGCGCTCCTCCTCGCTGTTGCTGCAGGCGATGGCGGTGGCGCCAGAGGCGCGCAGCACAGCGGTCATGCGGCCGATTTCCTCTTCCACCTCCTCGGGCGTGCCGTCGGACTCGCACAGCAGGATGGCGGCGGCGTCGAGATCGTAGCCCGCGCGCACGAAGTCTTCGACCGCGGCGGTCATGGGCTTGTCCATCATCTCCAGTCCGGCCGGGATGATGCCGGCTGCGATCACCGCGGCCACCGCGTCGCCGGCCTTCCGCACGTCGTCGAAGCTGGCCATGATGCAGCGCGCGAGCTGCGGCTTGGGCACCAGCTTCACGGTGACCTCGGTGGTCACGGCCAGCATGCCCTCGCTGCCGATGACCAGCGCGAGCAGGTCGAGCCCCGGCGCGTCGAGCGCCTCGCCGCCGAACTCCACCGGTTCGCCCTCGGCCGCGAAGCCGCGCACGCGCATCACGTTGTGCAGCGTGAGCCCGTACTTGAGGCAGTGCACGCCACCCGAGTTCTCGGCCACGTTGCCGCCGATGGTGCAGGCGATCTGGCTCGACGGATCAGGCGCGTAGTAGAGGTTGAAGGGCGCGGCCGCCTCGCTGATGGCGAGGTTGCGCACGCCGCACTGCACCACGGCCGTGCGGCTCACCGGATCGATCTTCAGGATGCGGTTGAACCTGGCGAGCGACAGCGTCACGCCCATGGTGTGCGGCATCGCGCCGCCCGAGAGCCCGGTGCCCGCGCCGCGCGCGACCACCGGCACGCCGAGCTGATGGCAGGCCTTGAGCACGGCGGCGACCTGCGCCTCGGTCTCGGGCAGGGCCACAACCAGCGGGCGGGCGCGGTAGGCGGTGAGGCCGTCGCACTCGTAGGGGGTGGTGTCCTCGTCGTGCCAGATCAGCGCGTGGGCCGGCAGGTGCGGCTGCAGCGCGCGAACGATCTGCGCCTGGCGCTGCGTTTTCTGTAGCGAATCGTGTTGCGTGGGGGTCAGCGGCGCGTTCATGCGGCGGCCTCTTTTCTTCTGTTCGCGGATGTCTCGGGTGTACCGCACTCTACGGGCATTGCGGCAGCCCCGGGTTGATGGATTTTTGCCGGCTGCTTGAAAGAACTTCGCGCCGGGCCGTCCGGTTCAGCGCAGGCTCTGTTCCAGCCAGTCGGCAAAAGCCGCGCATTCCCAGCGCTCGAGCGTGCCGGTCTGCCAGCAGATGTAGTGCCGGTGCGGCGAAGTCACGGCCTGGTCGGACAGCGCCACCAGCCGCCCCGATTCGAACCATTCCGCGCCCAGCTTCTGCCGCACCAGCGCCACGCCGAAGCCGCTGGCGGCAGCGTCGTACATCAGCCCCAGGTCGTTGAACTGCGAGCCGATGGCGGGCTCGGGCTGGTCGATGCCGCAGTTCGCGAACCAGGTGCCCCAGGGTTCGAGCGGGCTTCGGATGAGCCGCGCGGCGGCGATCTCGGCCGCGCTGCGGAAACCCGTGAAGGGGCCGAACTCGTTGAGGTAGCTCGGGCTGCAGGCGGGCACCACCTGCTCGGCGATCAGCAGCCGGTGTTCGCAGTCGGCATAGCCGCCGGGGCCGTAACGCACCTCGAGGTCGGCCTGCTCTGCCGTCACGTCGAGCAGCGGGATCGACACCTGCAGCACGAGCTCGATGTCGGGGTAGATGTTGCGGAACAGCTCGAGCCTCGGCATGAGGAACTGCCGGCTGAAGGTGGGCGTGACCGCGATACGCAGCCGCGTGGCGCGCTGCGCGGCACTGCCGCCCAGAGGCGTCGCCTGCAGCGCGGCGAGCCCCGTGCGCACGTTCGCGAGGTAGGCCGCGCCGTCGGCCGTGAGGCTGAAGTCGCCGCGCCCGAAGAGCTTGAAGCCGACGTGCGATTCGAGCTGCCGGATGCGGTGGCTCACGGCGCTGGGCGTCACGCACAGCTCGTCGGCCGCGCGGCCCGCATGCCGCAGCCGCGCCACGGCCTCGAAGGTCAGCAGGCACTGGATCGGCGGGATGTGCTGCAGGGCCATGCGCGCCCGGGTCTCCGGTTTCTCTTCAGTCTTCGAAGAAGTTGACCGGAAGGCCGGGCGTGTCGACGCGCATCGAGATCACCGTGCCCGATGCCGGCCGCTGCGCGATCTCGCCTGCGGGCCGGCCCTTGCGGCCGCTGGTGACGAACAGCGTCTTCAGGTCGTCGCCGCCGAAGCAGGGCATGGTCGGGCACTGCACCGGCACGGGCACCGAAGCCACGATCTCGCCCGTGGGTGCAAAGCGCAGCAGCTGCGCGCCCTCGAACATGGCCACCCAGTAGTGGCCCTGCGCGTCGACGGTGGCGCCGTCGGGGCGGCCCTGGTAGCCCAGCGGTGCATCGGCGCTCCAACCCTCGGGCTTGGCGTCGAACTGGTGGAACACGCGCGCGCGCGAGAGCGAGTTGGCCTCGGCGTCCCAGTCCCATGCGCAGACCACGTGCGCGGCCGTGTCGGCCCAGTAGAGGGTGCGCGCATCGGGCGAGAAGGCAAGGCCGTTGGCGGTGGTGGACTCATTGGCCATCTGCGTGAGCGTGGGCGAGACGCCGGTGCCGGGGCGCGCGTCGAAGCAGTAGAGCGCGGCGTTGGCGCGGTCCTTCGCCTCGTTGAGCGAGCCGCCCCAGAAGCGGCCCAGCGGGTCGCACTTGCCGTCGTTGAAGCGCATGGTGCGCACGTCGTGTTCCACGCGCGCCATCGCGGCCAGCTCGCCGCCCCATTCGCGCGCGCGGTAGATGCCGTCGCGCAGCGCGATCACGAGGCCGCCGCTGCGCGCGGGCGCCATGCAGCCGGGCTCGGTGGGCAGCGGCCAGCGCTCGACCTTCGCATCGGGCGATCCGATCTCGCCGCGCGTACGCAGCACGGCGCGGCCGGGAATGTCGAGCCAGTAGAGCGATCGTTCTTCGGGATGCCAGAACGGCGATTCGCCGAGCTCGCAGAGGCTGTCTTCGATGGAGGTCCACATGGTGGCGAGATTGTGCTCCCGGCCACCGGGGCTCCGGACAAAAAAATGCCCGCTGGCGCGTGAGCGCTGGCGGGCTGAACATCCAAAGGAGACCTCGCTTGAAAAACTCGTTACGCGGAATTCTTCTTGTTGTAGATGGTGGTCATTCATGCAATGGCGGGCTGCCCGCAGGCGAGCCCGCCAGAGCGGATCAGCGGTTGTATGCGGTTTCGCCGTGCGAGGAGATGTCGAGGCCTTCGCGCTCTTCTTCTTCCGACACACGCAGGCCGAGGGTCAGGTCGGCGATCTTGTAGGCGATGAAGGCCACGATGCCGGACCACACGACGGTGAGCAGCACGCTCTTGATCTGGATCCAGACCTGTGCGCCCATCGCGAAGGTGTCGGGCGTCGCGCCGCCGGTGCCGCCCAGGCCCTTGGCAGCGAACACGCCGGTCAGGATGGCACCCAGGATACCGCCCACGCCGTGCACGCCGAACACGTCGAACGCATCGTCGGCACCGAGCATGCGCTTCAGGCCACCCACGCCCCACAGGCAGACCAGGCCGGCCAGCAGGCCCAGCACGATCGAACCCATCGGGCCGACGAAACCGGCGGCGGGCGTGACGGCCACCAGGCCGGCGACGGCACCGGATGCCGCACCCAGCATCGAGGCCTTGCCCTTGTGCAGGCTCTCGCCCAGGATCCACGACAGGGCCGCGGCGGCGGTGGCGAGCACCGTGTTCACGAAGGCCAGGCCGGCGACGGCGTTGGCAGCACCGGCCGAGCCGGCGTTGAAGCCGAACCAGCCGACCCACAGCAGCGATGCGCCGACCATGGTGAGCGTGAGCGAGTGAGGCGTGAAGGCTTCCTTGCCGTAGCCCACGCGCTTGCCGACCATGTAGGCACCGACCAGGCCGGCCACACCGGCGTTGATGTGCACCACGGTGCCGCCGGCGAAGTCGAGCGCGCCGTCCTTGCCCAGCAGGCCGCCGCCCCACACGATGTGGGCGATCGGCACGTAGCTGAAGGTGAACCACAGCACCGAGAACAGCAGCACGGCCGAGAACTTGGCGCGTTCGGCGAAGGCGCCGACGATCAGCGCCACGGTGATGGCCGCGAAGGTGCCCTGGAAGGCGACGAACACGTATTCGGGAATCGTGGTCAGCGCGCCGAAGGTCTCCTGCGTGATGCCCTTCATGAAGATCTTGTCGAACCCTCCGAAGAAGTTGCCGTCACCCGAGAAGGCCAGGCTGTAGCCGTAGACGGCCCACAGGATGCTGATCAGCGAGAAGATCACGAAGACCTGCATCAGCACCGACAGCATGTTCTTCGAGCGGCCCAGGCCGCCATAGAACAGCGCGAGGCCAGGGATGGTCATCAGGATCACGAGAAGGGTCGAAGTCAGCATCCAGGCGGTGTCGCCGGAGTCGATCTTCGGAGCGGGAGCCGCGGCGGGCGCAGCGGGAGCTGCATCGGCGGCGGCGGGGGCTGCAGCTGCGGGCGCCGCAGCCGGGGCGGGCGCGGCGGCAGCGGGTGCCGACGCGGCCGGGGCCTCGGCCGTGGCCGCGGCGGGAGTCTGCGCGAAGCCGGTGGTACCGGCGGCCAGCACGCTCAAGCCGAGCGCAAGAGAGACAAGCAGTTTTTTCATAGTCGTTGTTCTTTCGGGCCAGGACTCGATCAGAGGGCTTCGCGGCCCGTTTCGCCGGTGCGGATGCGAACGACCTGTTCGAGGTTGTAGACGAAGATCTTGCCGTCGCCGATCTTGCCGGTGCGCGCAGCGCCTTCCACCGCCTCGATCACGCGATCGACGAGGTCGTCGGAGACGGCCGCTTCGATCTTGACCTTGGGCAGGAAGTCGACCACGTATTCCGCGCCGCGGTAGAGCTCCGTGTGGCCCTTCTGGCGGCCGAAACCCTTCACCTCGGTGACGGTGATCCCCTGCACGCCGATGGCCGACAGCGCCTCGCGCACTTCGTCGAGCTTGAACGGTTTGATGATGGCTGTGACCAGCTTCATGAGTTTTCTCCTTCGGATGGAAATGAAATGGCGCGGCAGCTTGGGCCGCACCTCGTTGTTGTATGGATTACAGCGTCTTCGTCAGCGTGAGGATGAAGCGCGCCTTGTTCGGCGAGTAGTAAGTCGTGCCGAAGGTGCCGAAGCCGTAGTCGACGCCCGGGTTGCTCACCGCGAGGTACGAGTTCTTCTTGTTGGCGCCCTGCACCGAGCCTGTCAGCGACAGGCCGTTGCCGAAGTCGTAGCTCGCGCCGATGTTGTAGTCGACGTAGCTCTTGTAGCCCAGGCTGCGGATGTCGCTGGACATGTTGGTGAAGCCCACCGCGGCCTTCAGCGTGACCTTGGGCACGATCTCCTTGCTGTACGACAGGTTCAGGTAGCCCGTGTTCGTGCCCTTCAGGCCCGAGCCGGCCTTGTTGCCGGCGTAGCCGAAGTAGTCCTTCGACACGGTGTGCGAGTACTTGGCGGTGAAGGAGCCGAAGCTGTCGTTCGCGTAGGTGGCGCCGACGTACAGCTCGGTGGTGTTGCCCGAGGAGTTGCCCGGGTAGATGTAGGTGAGCGCACCGACGTCCATGTCCAGCGGGCCGGCCTTGAACTTGTAGCCGCCGTACACGTCCATCTCGATGCTGTTGCCCTTGAGCCAGTTGACGCTGGAGTTCCAGTTGCCCACGTAGAAGCCGCTGTCGCCGAATGCGTAGTCGAGGCCGCCCTGGATCGCGGGCTTGAAGCCCTTGGTCTTGGCGTAGTCGTTCTTGCCGATCATGTCCTGGTCCTGGCCACGGAACTTGTAGTTCGTGGTGATGGACACGTTGCCGGTCAGATTCGGGGCGGGAGCTGCCGCAGGCGCTGTTGCGGCGTCGGTCGTTGCAGTCTGCGCCAGGGCCGCGCCGGACGCGGTCAATGCGGTGGCCAGAACGATCAGCGCCTGGGCGGCGGTACGGTGCGTCATCAGGGAACTCCTCGCAAGTGTGTGGTTGGACCGGAAGGCTCAAAGCAGGGAGCGTGCCAAAGTGCACGAATGCCGCCCCTTGCAGCCGTGTCTGCGGCGCGGTTGAGAGCCAAATCGTTACAACAGCTGTTGCGAGTGGTTGCAGATGCACGGTGCGCCGCACCACCGCGGGAATGCTCAAAAAACGCGCACCATCTTGGGGAGAGGGAGAGAAATGGGACTGTCTTTGGTGCAAAGCCGCGCCTTGCTGGGTCTTGAAGCGGCCAGTGTCACGGTTGAGGTGCATCTGGCGAACGGCCTGCCCAGCTTCACGCTGGTCGGCCTGGTCGAAACCGAGGTCAAGGAGGCGCGAGAGCGCGTGCGCTCTGCGCTGCAGAACGCGGGGCTGGAGTTCCCCAACAACAAGCGCATCACGGTCAACCTCGCGCCGGCCGACCTGCCGAAGGACTCCGGACGCTTCGATCTGCCCATCGCGCTGGGCATCCTCGCGGCCAGCGGCCAGATAGACAACGCGAAGCTCGCCGGCCACGAGTTCGCCGGCGAGCTCTCGCTTTCGGGCGAGCTGCGGCCCGTGCGCGGCGCGCTGGCCATGGCGCTCGCGCTGCACACGCGCGGCGTCGCTACGCGGCTGGTGCTGCCCCTGGAAAGTGCGCAGGAGGCGGCGCTGGTACCAGGCGGCGAGGTGTACGGTGCCAGGCATCTGCTGGACGTGGTGCGCCAGTTCGTGGCCACCGATGACGAAGCTTCACAGTTGCCCGACACCACGGACGACGGCTGGGCGCGCATCCGGGCCGCGCCCGACACGAACCCGCCCCGCTACGCCGATCTTGCGGAAGTGAAGGGACACACGGGCGTCAAGCGCGTGCTCGAAATCGCCGCGGCGGGCGGCCACAGCCTGCTGATGGTGGGCGAGCCCGGCTCGGGCAAGTCGATGCTCGCCCAGCGCTTCGCGGGGCTGCTGCCGTCGATGCACATCGACGAGGCACTGGAGAGCGCGGCCGTGGCCAGCCTGGGTGGGCGCTTCGCGACCGAGCGGTGGCGGGTGCGGCCGACATGCTCGCCGCACCATACGGCGAGCGCGGTGGCACTGGTCGGCGGGGGCTCACCGCCACGGCCCGGTGAAATCTCCCGCGCGCACCATGGAGTCCTTTTTCTCGACGAATTTCCCGAGTTCGCCAGATCCGCCCTCGAAGCGCTGCGCGAGCCGCTGGAGACCGGCACCATCACCATCGCCCGCGCCGCGCGGCGCGCCGAATTCCCGGCGCGCTTCCAGCTCGTCGCCGCGATGAACCCATGTCCCTGCGGCTATCTCGGCTCGTCATCCAGGCCCTGTCGCTGCACGCACGAGCAAGTCTCGCGCTACCAGGGCAAGCTCAGCGGCCCGCTGCTCGACCGGATCGACCTGCACATCGAAGTGCCTCCGGTGTCCGCGCAGCTGCTGCTCGAAGCGCCCGCGGGCGAATCGACCGACAGCATCCGCGAACGCGTGGTCGCCGCGCGCGAGCGCGCGATGCTGCGCCAGGGCCATGCCAACCAGTCGCTGCAAGGCGCGGCCATCGACCGTCATGCGGCACTCGACGACGCGGCGCGCGCGTTCATGTTCAACGCGGCCGCCAAGCTCGGCTGGTCGGCGCGCAGCACGCACCGGGCGCTGAAGGTGGCGCGCACGATCGCGGACCTGGCCGGGTCGCAGGCCGTGCAGGTCGGGCACCTGGCGGAGGCGGTGCAGTATCGAAGGGCGTTGCGCGGGGCCGCCTAAAGCGAGATATGCAAGAGCGCGCTCCCGCATCGCGCACGTAACCCCGAGGCGGGTCGCGGCCCGGAGCCGGCAGGGCCGCAGGATCCGGCTACTTGAACTCGTGGCTCACAACGGGCGCCGACTTGCTGTCCTGCACCGTCACGCGCTGCCGGTACACCTCGAGGTCGCCGTTGCGCACTTCGATGTTGTAGATGCCGGGGCGCAGCGACAGCGACTTCAGCGGCGGGCTGACGCCACGATCGGCGCCGTCGACGAACACCTGGCCCCAAGGCCGCACGTTGAACAGCACGCGGCCCATGCCGGGCGCCGCCGCGGGCGGAGTGGCAGTGGCGCCAGGCGTGCCGGGCGTGGCGCCGGCGACCGTGGTTCCGGGCGGCTGTGTGCCGGGAGCAACGGGCACCGAAGGCGGCGAGACGCGGTTGATCTCGGCGATGGCGTTGCGCGCCTCCCGGGCGTGCAGGCCGCGGCGGTAGCGGCGCAGGTAGGCCTCGTAGCCTTCGCGCGTGTTCTCGCTCTGCGCGAGGTTCCAGTCCTCGGCTTCGGCGGTGGCCAATGCGGATTCGGGCGGCGTGGTTGGTGTTGCGGGCGTCGCCGGCGCAGTCCCGGGCGTGGTGACCGGAACGTTCTCGAGCGGCGCCAGAGGCCCGGTGGATGCTGCGGGCGCGCTGGCCGCCGCGGCCGGGGGCTGCGCCGCGGCACCGCCGGCCACGGCCGGCGGCACGCCGTCGGTGGCGGGCGACGTGGCGGTACCGGTCGTGGCCGCTGGCGGCATCGCTGCCGGCGGCGCTGTGCTGGTCGACATCGGATCGCTGGGCGGCGGCACCGGCACCATCGCGGTCTTGGGCTCCTGCGGCTGCATGCCCGAAGTGAGGCGCAGGCCGATCCACGCGCCCACGGCGACGAGCGCGATCAGCAGCACGCCGACCATGCCCCAGGGCGGGCGCTTGAGCTTCTGTTTCTGCGCGGGCGCGGCAGCCACGGCCTTGCGGGCCTTGGCGCGGCTGTCGCGCTCGTCCTGCGCCGCGCGCGGTGCAGGCGCCGGCGCGGGAGCGCGCACCGGTTCGGGGGCGGCCACCGGCATGGGCATCGACATCGATTCCAGCGGCGCCGGCGCCGACACCGGCGAGAACTGCTGCGGCGTGAGCTGCGGAGGCGGCGGCGTGGCCGAAACGGGCGCGGCGGGAATGATCACCGCCGGCACGCCCATGCCGCTCACGTAGATGTCGCCCAGCTTCACCAGCCCGAGCTCGGCGGCGAAGGCGGCCACGGTCTGCGTGCGGTCCTTGCTGTGCACGGCCAGCGTGTGGTCGATGGCGGCGCAGAAGGCCGGGCTCAGGTCGTCGCGGCCCATGGACGACAGCGGCACGTAGGCATCCTGCACGCTGCGCACCACGGCCGAAGGCGGCGGATGGCCGGTGACCGCGCGGTACAGCACAGCGCCCAGCGCGTACAGGTCGGTCCATGCGCCCTGCAGCAGGGTGTTGTCGTCGGCGTACTGCTCGATGGGCGAGTAGCCCGACTTCACCATCACCGCCACCTCGTCGACGAGGTCGGCGATGGACTTGCGCGCCGCGCCGAAGTCGAGCAGCACCGGCAGGTCGTCCTGCTGGATGAAGATGTTGTCGGGCGCGATGTCGCGGTGGAAGCACTGGCTGCGGTGCAGCGTCTCCAGCGCACCCAGCAGCGGCCCCAGCATGCCCAGCAGCCAGGGCTCGGTGACCTTGCCGGGCTCGTCTTCCGCCAGGCGGCGCAGCGTGCGGCCCTTGTAGAGCTGGATCGCCATGTAGGCGGTGGAGTTCGCCTCCCAGAAGCGGTGTACCCGCACCAGCGCCGGATGGCTGAACTGCGCGAGCGTGCGCGCCTCGTTGATGAAGCTGCGCAGGCCCGCCTGGAAGGTGGCCGTGAGCCGCTCGGAGCGCACGTGCACGCTGTTGTCGCCCACGCGGCGCGCGAGCATCGCGGGCATGTATTCCTTGATGGCGACCTCGCGCTGCAGGGAGTGGTCGTAGGCGCGGTAGACGATGCCGAAGCCGCCCTCTCCGATCACCTCGAGCAGCTCGAACTCGTCGAGGCGGTGGTTCACGCCCAGGGGATGCGGGCGCTCGTCCTGCGCGTCGGCCGCCGGGCTTCCGATGCCGTGCGTGGTCGTCATGCTTCTTTTCCTCCTGCGGGACGGCCGCCCACATGGTCCTCACGGTCCTCATGGCCCCCATGCCCCTCTTGGCCCCTCCGGGCCTGCCGGCCGATATGGCTCTTCTTGTTCATGCCCATGGCACATGTCCCTGCGAAAACAACTTGGAAAACAGCGGCGTGTTGAGCCCGCCGCCATGGGCCGCGGTGCGCAACGGCGACCCGTCGGCCTGGTTGGTCCACCAGTAGCTGGTGCTGCCGAAAGGGTCGAAGCACAGTGGAAGCTCTGGCCAGCCCAGGCGCTGCTGGGCGCTGGCGCCACCGGCCGTAGGCCCGAGGATCGAAAGGATGTCGTCCGAACCGCCGCTGGCCGTCTGGAAGCCCGCGCGGCCGGCCGCCAGCACCTGGCTGTCGAACTGGTCGGGCGCCACGCCGTGGCGGATGGCCTGCAGCATCGCGCTGCCGCACTGCCAGTACCACTCGGCCGAGCCTTCGAGCACCGAGGGGCGGTAGTTGCGCGCGGCCACCTGCAGGGTGATGCACACGGGGTAGTAGCGGCCCACCCGGTCGCAGCTGGGTGCGATGCAGCCGAACTGCACCGCGTCGACGCCCTGCGTGGCGGGAATCGCGAAGTTCCACACCGGCGCCACCGCGTAGTGGCGCGTCATCGCGTCGGGCCAGCGCTTGAAGCTGCCCAGGCCGTTCTGCATCCAGCGGTCCCACCAGGCCTGCAACTCGCGCGGCATGCGGCGATAGAGGAAGTCGCCGGCGGAGGGCAGCTTGCCGTACCAGCCGATCTGCTCGTCGACCGGCACCCAGGCCTGCGGTGGAATGCTGCTGTTCATTGCATATGCCTCGAAACAACATCGCGGCATATGCCAGGAACACCGCGGAACCGGCTTTGCCGGGCCGCAGGTGTTGCCCCCTGCAAGGGGGTTGGAGAAGCGACACGAAGTGCGCGAAGCCTGGGGGTGTTCATGATTTCCCGGGGCACGAGAAGCTGTTCATCTGCGGCAGGCGCAGCGGGTTGTAGACGCTGTTGGCGGTGACCGCGAGCACCACCTTCTTGCCTTGCAGGTCGAAGCTGGCGTTGAAGGATTCGGGCGAGCTGCCCGCCGAGATGGAAGCCTTGTCGAAGAGCCGGTGCAGCGCCCACGGCCCTTCGGTCACGATGCCGCCGGCCGGCGTGCCGTTGGCGGTGGTCACCTGCAGACGCACCTGGTTGCTGTTGCGCGGGCCCGGCCACTTGATGGTGCTGGGCGCCTGCGGGCCGTGGGCGTAGCGAACCGTCTGGCCGTCGACGTCGAGCGTGAACTGCGTGAGCGCCGCGTCCATGTCCTCGGGCCGGATGTCGATGGTGAACGAGGGCGTGCGACCGCCCGCCATGCCCGAGAAGAACACGTCGCGGATGGCCTGCGCCTTCTGGAAGGAATCGAGGTACGCCGAGCGCCCCGCCGCGCTGCCGTCCACGCCGCGCTTGAAGGCCCACGGGTTGACCGAGGTGTCGACCTGCGTGATGAGGTTCTTCTGGAAGAAGTCGTCCATCATCCCGCCCGGCGCGAACAGCTGCGCGAAGTCGCCCGAAGCCACGTCGCGGCTGGAGCCGCGCGTGAACGGATAGCGCCCCGCGATCGCCTGATTGCAGAACGAGCCGATGCTGGCCGCCGCGCTCTGCCCGATGTTCTGCCGCGTCACCGCAGCCGCCTTCGAAGAGGCGGTGGCCGAGAGGTCGTTCAGCATGCCCTGGAACGGCACCGGCAGGCGCCCCGCCTCTGCCTGCACCTTGGTGACCGCGTCGCTGGTCGGCGGGATGTTGCCGCTGCGCAGCGCGGTGTCGGTGGCGGTGAGGAAGTTGTAGAGCTCGTTGATGAGTGCGGCCGTCGCTTCGATGGGCGCCTGCCCGCCCTGCTTGGGCGCGGTGACCATGCGGCGCAGCGGCTCGAAGTGGTTGTCCACCAGCGACTCGGGGCGGTCCACGCGCGTGTTGCGGCGCTGGCTGCCGTCGGGCTGGCCGATGAGCTGCTCGATGCGCTCGCGCGTGCTCTGCACGCGGTTCTGCGCCTGGTCGAGCAGGCTGCGCGCGGCCTCGTCGTGGTTGCGCAGGAGGTCTGTCTCGCGCGCGGCGCCGCGGATGATGCGCGACATCGGCGACTCGGCGGTCGACAGCACGCGCGTCATCTGGATGCTCTGCAGCAGCGAGCGGCTGTCGGCCAGGCGGATGTCGACGAGATAGTCGTCCCACACCTTGATGTAGTCGGTGAGGTAGAGCCGGCGCACCTCGCGCAGCAGCAGCTCGCGCGAGGTGATGTCGGCGATGCCGGGCGCGCGGATCTGCAGCACCCAGCGGTCTTCCTGCTCGAGCGACAGCGCGGTCTCGGCCATGCGCTTGTCGAAGATGTCCCAGTAGCCGCGGTAGGTGAAGAGCGTCGGGATGCCGTCGGTCAGCGGCTTGCCGCTCGCGCGCCGGATGACCAGCGCCGACTCGGCGCCGCCCGCCTCGGCGATGGTGAAGGCATTGGGCTGGCTGGTCTGCAGCAGGATGCGGCGCAGCCGCGCGTACGAGCGCTGCGCCAACGGCACGCCGGCCAGGCGCTCGCGCGTCTGCGTGATGAGCCTGTCGTCCTTCGCGAAGGGCGAGGTCACCACGCGGCCCGAGAACAGCGCCTTCAGGTGCGACTCGAGGTTGGCGCGCTGCTCGCGCGTGAGCGAGGCGCCGATCTTGCGGTCCACGTCGGTGAGCAGCCAGGCCTGCAGGAAGTCGGCGTCGTAGCGCTCGGCGTCGTACAGCATGAGGTAGGCCTTGAGCGCCTCGTAGCTGTATTCGGCGTCGTTCTTCGCGGCCTCGCGCAGCGACTGCTCCACGCGCTGCGCGGCCTGCGGCAGCAGCACCGTCTCGAGGGCGCGCTGGTAGACGCCGTCGGTGGCGGCCTGCAGCTTCTCGCCCTGGTAGAGGCCGAAGCGGTAGGAGGTCGGCGGATCGCCGATGTCGAAGTGGCTGGACTTCGGAAGGTCGCGCAGCCGGTCGAGGATGAGCAGCGAGCTCGCGATGTCGCCGCTGGTGTCGACCACCGTGGGCAGCTCGCCGCGCGCTGCGGCCTTGTTGAAGGCCTTGGCGTTGGTGTCGACCTCGGCCACGTAGTCCTTGTTGTTGCGCCAGCTGTTCACGCAGGCGCCCAGCAGCAGCACCAGCAGCACGCCGATCACGCTGTAGCCCGCGATGTCGATGGCGCGCTTGCGCCGGTACCAGCGCAGGTTGGTGCCGGCCACCCCCGCGTCGCGGAAGATCACCTGCTGCAGCAGGTCCTTCAGGAAGTAGCTCTTGCCCGGGCCCGGAGGCGGCGCCGGCGGCGCGTTGACCTGCAGGTAGCGCTTGATGGCACCCATCACGCGGTCGAAGGCCGTGCCTTCCTGCGTGCCGCTGGTGAAGTACACGCCGCGCAGCATCGACGCGGCCTCGAACTTCGACGGGTTGAACACGTCGGCCAGGAAGGTGCCGAGGATGTCCTCGAAGCTCGCGAACTGCTGCGGCAGCAGGTAGGCCTGCGCGCGGCGCATCGGGTCGGACTCGGCCGCCAGCAGCTCGGGCAGTCGCTCGTCCAGGCGCTGGTGCAGCAGCTTGTATTCCTGGTGGAAGCGCTCGCGCAGGTCGCCGCCCACGGGCGCCGCGCCCTTGTTGCCCTTGCCGGCCTTCGCCGGGTTGCCCTGGATCGGGAAGGTGAAGCCCCACACCTGCTGGCGCTCCGCGCGGCCCAGCGAGCCGAAGTACTCGTTGAAGCCGGCCAGCAGGTCGGTCTTGGTGACCAGCACGTACACCGGGAAGTCGATGCCAAGGTCGTTGCGCAGCTCCAGCAGCCGCTTGCGCAGCGCCATCGCGTGGCGCGCGCGCTGCGCGTCGTCGGCCAGCGGCAGGTCGGCGATGCTGATGGTGAGGATCGCGCCGTTGATCGGCTGGCGCGGCCTGAACTTCTTCAGCAGCTCGATGAAGCCCTTCCACTCGCCCTCGTCGGTCTCGCGGTTGCTCTCGTGCGTGGTGTAGCGCCCGGCCGTGTCGATCAGCACCGCCTCGTTGGTGAACCACCAGTCGCAGTTGCGCGTGCCGCCAATGCCTCGCACCGCCGCCTTGCCGAGCTGGTCGGCCAGGGGGAAGTCGAGGTCGGAGTTGACCAGCGCGGTGGTTTTGCCCGAGCCCGGCGCGCCGATGAAGATGTACCAGGGCAACTGGTACAGGTACTGCCGGTCGAACAGCGAGAAGCGGCTCGCGGGCTTGCCGTCGGCATCCGCGCCGAAGCGCATGTTCTTCAGGATGTTGGTGGCGTCGGTGAAGCCGCTTTGCAGCTCCTTGATCTCGGGCGCGTCCTCGGGCTTGGCCTCTTTCTCGCTCTTGGAGGGCGTGCGCAGTTGGTTGAGCAGCTGCGCGTTGAGCCGGCGCTCGCGCCATTTTCGGTAGATGACGCGCACGAGCCAGATCGCGAACATCAGCACGATGACCACGATGCGCACGATCTCGTCTTCGAGCGGGCGATAGCGGCCCACCGCGATGGCCGGGCCGATGACCCAGATCAGGAAGGCGAGCGCGACCAGGCCCAGGAAGACCCACAGGTCGCGGCTGATGAGAAAACGGAAGATGGCGCGCAGCATCAGCGGGTGCCTCCGGAGCGCGGTGCGGGCACAGGTGCGGGTGCGGGCGCAACGAGCGGCGCAGGAGCCACCGGCGCCACCAGCAGCGTCACCTCGACGCGGCGGTTGCGGGCGCGGTTGGCGGGCGAGTCGTTGGGCACCAGCGGGTCGGCGTCACCGCGGCCTTCGGCGCGCAGGCGCTCGGGCCGCGCAATGCGCGCTGCGATCATCTTCTTCACCGCGTCGGCGCGGGCCTGCGAGAGTTGCCAGTTGGAGGGGAAGCGCACGCTGCGGATCGGCTGGTCGTCGCTGAAGCCGCTGACCAGCACATTGCCTTCCACGGAATTGAGCGCGTCGGCCACGCGCGCGAGCACCGGCGCGTAGCGGTCGAGCACGCGGTCGGAGCCCGAGGCGAAGAGGCCGTCGCCGCGCAGCACCACGACACTGCGATCCGCCTCGTCGCGCACGGTGAGCAGTCCTTCGCGAATTTCAGGCTCGAGGAAGCGCTGCAGGCGCGGCACCGGCGCCGGCATGACGACGGCACGCTCGGCCTGCGGCAGGCGCACCGCATTGACGGCCGCGAAGGCGCCGTCGGAGTGGCCCGCGAGATTGAAGGTGAGGAAGGCGAACACGCCCATCAGCAGCACCGCTGCGACCGCGCCCACGGCCCACACCGGTAGCCAGTTGCGCGAACGGCGCACCGGGGCGCTGCCGTCCTGCCAGTGCGGCGACAGCGGCACCGGGATCTCGCCGCGCGTCTGCCGGATGATCTGCAGCAGCCGCTGCTTGAGCGTCTCGAGCTGCGAGCGGCCGTTGTCGATGACGCGAAAGCGCCCCTCGAAGCCCATGGCCAGGCAGAAGTAGATGAGCTCGATCAGGTGCAGGTGCTGCTGCGGGTTCTGCACCAGGCGCGACAGGAGCTGGAAGAACTTCTCGCCGCCCCAGGTCTCGTTGTGGAACATCACCAGCAGGCTCTGCGACGACCAGATGCTGCCGCCCCACGGCGTGAGCGCCGCGGCCTCGTCGACCGCGGTGCACAGGCAATAACGCGCACCGATGATCACCTCGGGCGCGATGCCCGCCTGCTGCGCGCGCGTCTCGAAGCGGCGGACCTCGTCGACGAGGTGCTCGCGCAGCTGCGAGGGTGCGGGATGGTGGCCGGTGGCGCGGATCTGCGGGATCAGGTCGAGCAGCGGGTTGGCCGCGGCCACCAGCGGGTTGTTGCCCGCGAGCGCCGTGTCGCCCGCATGCGGGCGCCGCGCGTCATGCCATGCGGTGAAGGAGTCGGGTTGCGCACCGAGTCCGCGCTGCGCGGCGGGCATGCCGCCCGCATCGGCGTTGCCGCCACCCGGGTTCGGCGGCACGAAGCCCCCCGGGCCGACGGCCATGTCGTTGACACCGTTCATAGAGTCCCTCACGGACGGATGGCCCAGAACTCCATGGCCAGACCGGGAAAGTCGCCGGCCAGGTGCATCGCGACGCCGCCCGATTTCTCGAGCTGGCGCCACATGTCGCCGCTCTTGTCGAGTTCGAAATAGTGGTAGCCCGCGTTGTACGGAATCTGCCGCGGCGCCACCGGCAGCGGACGCACAACCACGCCCGGCAGCTGCAGCTGCACGAGGTCGCGGATGCGCTCGACGGAGCCGATCTTCACCTGCGTGGGGAAGCGCTGCTGGATCGCGTCGGCCGGCAGGTCGGCATGCACCGCGAGCACGAAGCCGGCGTTGCGCACCAGCACCGGGTCGGGCATGCGGCCAACGCGCACGCCGTGGCTGCGCTCTTCGAGCTCGATGGCGATCGCGCTCTGCTCGAGCACGGCGGAGAGCGAACGCCGGAGCTCCTCGAGCAGCGGGCGAATGCATTCGTTGAGGTTGTCGTGGTCGTAGATCGGCCACAGCACCGGACGGCGCGTAGGCGACGTGTGCGTGGCCAGGTGGCAGGCCAGCTTGAGCCAGTCGACGAAAAGCTCTTCGGGGTGCACCTGCACGGCCTGCTGCGCATGCCAGGTGAGCGCGAGATATCGGTTGACCAGCTCGAGCAGAAGGAAGTCGGAAACTTCGCTCACGCCGCCGCGGCCGGGTTGCGAGAGGCGCGAGGCCAGTGCCTCCGAGCGCTGCGTGAGCAGGCCGTGCAGCTCCGCGATCATGCTGCGCAGCATGGCGTGCGCGGAGGCGTCGAGCACCGGCGGGATGTAGTTGGCGTCGACCACCAGCTTGTGGTCGGTGCGGCGCTCGATCACGCGGACCGCGCCGATGGCCTGCCATTCGGCAGTGAGGGAAGACGCACGGGCAAGGCGCAGGCGTGGTGACGCGAGCTGCAGCACGGCCGGGCCCAAGGCGACGGCATTGCCGTCGTTCACCTCGCGTTCGATCACGCCGAAGCGCGCGGCGGAGCCTTCGTCTTCCGAAAAGATGACTTCCTCGCTGCCGGGCCTGCGCAAGGGCAGCGCGAGAACGATGAGTTCGTCGGTGAGATCGCTGGGCACTTCATAAGGAAGCGGCGCGTCTTCGGCGCCGAACGAGAATGGCGTGCCGTCGGGCATCACGCCCGCGCCGCCGAGCAGCGACACGCGGCCCAGCGCGTAGGCGTCGCGATCGATGTCCAGGTGCAGCCAGCCCCAGTAGGCGCCTTGCAGGCCCGCGGTGCGCCGGGTCACGTACTGCTCGACATAGCGTTCCATTTGCTGGAAGTGCTGTGGGCGCAGGTACATGCCCTCGGACCACACAACGCGATTCGCCAATGCCTGCGGATGAGCGCCGTTCTTTGCGGCGCCCCGATTGCGAACTGTCACCAAAAAGTCCTCCTGGGGAGTGCTCACGCCGGAGCGGGAGATGCGCTGGAGAGCGGCCTCCCGGTCCACTTGTTTTGCTCTCGATGCTACACGTCGAGTCTTACGTTTTGCACCGCATTTCGCTTGTGAATTTCTCGCACTTTGGTACTAGCGAATCAATACCTTCGGTCCAAAGTTAACGACTTGGTAGCAGCTCTATGCCTGTCTTGCGCACAGCGACATGCACTGCCTGCTCGCTCGGCGAGAACTGCCACACCTTGTACAGGTTGGTTTGCTTGGGCTCCTTCAGCGGCAGCACGATGCGCCAGCGAGCGGCCTCCAGCTTGCGATAACCGGCGATGATGCCTATGGCGCGCGAGTCCAGACCGGCCTCGCGCTTGAACACGCGCTCTTCGCCGCTGCGCATGATTGCCTGGTCGGCGTTGACCAGTTCCGTGCTCAGCGTTTCCCTGTCACGGTCTTGTAATGCGAAGTAGTCTGCTGCCTCGAAGTTACCGGAAGATTTCAATTCGAAGACTTTCACCAGGATGGGAGCGGCCTGTCCTCGTCCGTCCGGATTGACGCCGTCGTCGATCCTGATGGTGACAGCGTAGGGCGTGGGCATTGACTTGGCCGTCGATGCGCATCCGCTGATGAGGCCCGCAAACAACGGTGTGGTTGCGAGTGCGCCTTGTAGCAAGCTTCGTCGATGCATTGAAATCTCCCGAGGGTTCGCGGCTTATATTATCGAAGTCATGCGCCCTTACGATGGCGCATGGCGTGCATGTCGCGACTGAGCGGCACACTATCTCAAGCATTGCCTTTTCATTGCCCTTTGCAAGGTAGGAGAGAAGATTGAAGTCATGTCTGCCTGCTCTGGCGTTAGCTCTTCTTGCGGTCGCCGGTTGCACGACCACACCGCCGCCGGAGCCCGCGCCCCAACCCGAACGACTGAGCCAGCAAGTGGCGCGCACCACGCTCGAGAAGGCGCAACAGGCGTATGACGAAGGCGACTATGCCAAGGCACTCAGCACGCTCAAGAGCGGCGGCGTCTCGGTGTTCGAAGCCGCGGAGCCGGCCACGCGCCTCGATGCGATGAAGCTCGAGGCCTTCAGCTACTGCGTGGCCAACCAGATCCCCGAATGCCGGCTGCAGTTCCGCAAGATCCTCGATGCGTTCCCGACCTTCGAGCTCAACGTGGCGGAGCGCAAGCATCCGGTGTGGGGCCCCGCGTTCGAGGCCGCCAAGCGAATGAAGCGTTGATGAAGAACATCGCGGCCGCACCGGCACTGCGGCGCGAGAAGACCAACACGGAGAAGCCATGCGTTGGACAGTGATCGAACACGCAGGCAGGCCGGTGGCCACGGGCCCCTCGGCATTGCTCGCCGCGCCCGGAGGAACGATCGGACGCAGCCCCGACAACAATCTTGTGCTGCCTGACGAGCAGCGCCAGATCTCGCGCCTGCAGGCCACCGTGCGCTTCGACGACGATGGCGCCGCGGTGCTGCGCAACATGAGCGCGGTGCTGCCCATCAGCGTGAACGGACGCCCGCTCGCGCACGAGCAGGAATCGCGCGTGGCCGATGGCGACCGGGTGACGATCGGCAGCTATGTGCTGGAGGCCTCGAGCGCTCAGCATGCCGCACGCCCTGTTGCACCACCACCCCCGCCCTTTCCCCCGCCACCGGCAGCGGCGCCGGCTCAGTACATGCCACCGCCTCCGATGGCCGCGCCACCGATATCGGCAGCAGGCCCCATCGATGCGCTGCTTCCGTCTTCCGGCGCATCCGACGTCTTCTCCGACCTGTTCGGCGAAGGGGCCCTGCCCATCGGAGACACGCAGCCCACGGTGGCAATGCCATCGCCGCCGCGCCAGGCGATGCCGGCGCCGCCGCCACCTGCTGCTTTCGCCCCGTCGCCACCCAGCCCGGCTTTTGTTCCCCCGCTGCAGCAGCAATACCAGCAGCCGCCTGCGCCTGCACCCGCGCCTCAGCCCGATCCCTGGGCGACGCTTTCGCCATCGACTCCGCCCACGCAGAGCCAGGGCACGAACGCCAGTTCGTCGCAGATGCCCTCCGCGGCCGACTGGGACGCCATCCTCGCCAACGCACCGCGCCGTGTCGACACAACGCCCGCGCCGATGCCCGACCCGATGGCGCACGAGCCCTTCGAGCTGCCGTCGCAGGCACGCCGCAATCCGGTCGACCCGCTCGCCGAGCTGAATCCCGACGCGACCAGGGACATGTCTGACGTTGCGCTCAAGCGCGGCGTCGATCCACTGTCCTTCTTCGCGTCCGACGAGAGCGCGCATTCGCCGCTCTCCGACCCGCGCCCCACGGCACTGACCCATACCGATCCGCTGCTGCCGGGCGACACGCACCCGGCGGTCGACCTGCTGCACAACAACAGGCCGGCCGCACCGGGCTACAGCCATTCGAACCATGCGCGCGAAGTGGCGGCGCAGTTCCGTCCGCCGAATCCGGTGGCGATGCCGGCACCTGCGCCGGCACCTGTCGTCGAGCCGCCGCGAGTGGAAGCAACGCCCCCGCCTCCCTCGCCTCCACCCCCGCCTCCGCCCGCGCCGGTTCCGCCCCCACCACCTCCGCCGCCCTCTCCTCCCGCGCCACCGCCTGCGCCCATGATGCAGGAGACAAGACCCGAGCCGCCCCTCTTTACGGAGCCGCCGCCGGTGGCGGAACCTGTCCCGGCACCCGAAGCGGCGACGTCAGCACCCTCGCCAGCAAGCACGCCGCAGCCCGGGACAGCAGCGCTTCCATCGTCGTCATCGGAAGCCCTCTTCAGGGCTTTCCTCGAGGGCGCCGGCGTTCCGGAAGTCGCCGGCCAGCAGCCGCTCGACATCGAAGCCATGCAGCGGCTCGGCCGCATCATGCGTGCCTTCACCGACGGCACCATCGAACTGCTGTCTTCGCGCGCCATGCTCAAGCGCGAGGTGCGCGCCGAGATCACGATGATCGTGGACGAGGAGAACAACCCCTTCAAGATCCTGCCCAATGGCCGCGCCGTGCTGATGCAGATGTTCGGTGCGCGCATGCCCGGCTTCCTGCCGCCCGAGGCCGCCGTGCACGACGCGCTCGGCGACCTGCAGTCGCACCAGCTCGGCATGGTCGCGGGCATGCGCGCGGCGCTGCTCACGCTGCTCAAGCGCTTCGACCCCGCCGCTCTCAGCCGCGACACCCCTCACGACGGCAGCCTCGGCGAGAAGCTGCTGCCTGGCGGCCGCGAAGCGCGCCTGTGGCGCGAGCTGCAGCAGCTGCACACCGAGACCACGGCGGCCGTCGAGGACGACTTCCAGGCCGTGTTCGGCCGGGCCTTCCAGCAGGCCTACGACAAGGAGATGGAACGGCTGAAGGAGATGCGCCGTGCTTGAAGCCACACGCTCTTCCTCGTCCTCCTCCTCGTTCGCCGTGCCGATCTCGACCTCGCAGTTCTCCTGCGTCGGCGAGCGCAGCGGCAACCAGGACGCCATCGGCTACCACCTCGACGAACGCAACGGCTGCTTCGTGGTGAGCGACGGTGTCGGCGGCAACGCGGGCGGCGAGCTGGCCTCGCGCATCGCGGTCGACACCGCACTCGACACCTTCGTCGCTGCGCCCTCGCTGGCGGCCGACAACATCCAGCGCTGCGTGAAGGCGGCGAACGACGCCATCCTTGCCAAGCAGCGCGAGCTGACCGAGCAGAGCCGCATGAGCGCGACCTTCGTGTCGCTGTTCGTCGACCGCATCACCAACCAGGCCTGCTGGGCGCACGTTGGCGACAGCCGCCTCTACTGGTTCCGCCGCGGCGCACTGATGCAGCGCACGGAGGACCACAGCCTGTCGGAGCGCTCGGGCGATGCGGCCGCGAGCCATCAGAACGGCGGCGAGCGGCTGGTGAAAACCAATCTGCTGTACCGCGCGCTCGGTGCGCGCGCGACCGCCGAGGCCACCATCACCGCGCCGCAGCGGCTGGCCGATGGTGATGCATTCCTGCTTTGCACCGACGGGCTTTGGCAGCTGATCTCGCAGCAGGTGATGGAGCGTTCGCTGCAGCTGGCCGACAGCGCGGAGGAATGGCTGGCACTGATCCGCCGCGCGGCGGAAGCCAAGGCCGATGACTCGCAGGACAACTACTCGGCGCTGGCGGTGTGGGTGGGGTTTCCGCAGCAGGTGACGCTGGCGGGCGCAGCGTCGCCGCGCAACGGCTGAGCCTCTCGCCTCAGGCCGCCAGCACGAGGATCTTGGGCTGGCTCGGCACGATGCGCATGCCGAAGGCGTTGCCGCCGTTCTGGCGCGTGAGGCTGGTCACGCGTGTCTGCGGCGAGCCCTTGATGCGCAGCGTGAACGCGCCGATGGTGTGCCGCGACTCCGACATCACGCGCGGCACCACGACGCCCAGGCCCACGCCGGCGTTGTCGCCGTTGGTCAGCGGGGTTGTGGTCGCGAGGTTGTGCGCGGGCGTGCACAGATAGAGGATGTTCCAGGCCTTCGGAATGGCGGTGCATCCCAGCGCGAAGTTCGGCCACGGAATGGGAACCACGGGCGATTTGCAGACATCGGGAAATGCGATGTCGATGCCCATGAGCTGGCAGTTGGCAAACATGCGGATTCTCCTTTGCGGGTTCTTTGCGGCTTTCCGGAATGCGGTCAGCCCATGTGGATCTGCTTGGCGTCTGCCTTGACGAGATCGCGCGCCGTGATCACGGTGTTCTTGCCGTGCAGCCGGGTCATCTCGCTGGCGCGGTAGTCGATCTGGCCGGCCTGCACCTGGTCGATGCCTTCGGTCATGCGGAAGGCGCTCTTGCTCAGCTGCACCAGGCGGTCAACCACGACCTCGTAGACACGCCCGATCACGCGCATGCTGAACACGGTCGCCCGTGCTTCCTCGCCGCTGTAGTCGAGCCGGCCGATGCGGCAGCGCGCCTCGTCCGCGTCGATCTCGAGTTGCGGCCCGCTCAATGTCGTGCCATGGCCTGCCCGCAGGCTTAGCTGCGTGGCGCTTTCCATGCTGACCGCCCCACGGGTCGAGGCGAGCATCAGGTCGCCCTCGACTTCGACGCGCGCCACGCCGGGCTGGGCCTGCTCGGCCACCGCGGTGAGATAAAGGCGGCGTTCGTCGGGCCCGCTGACCAGCACCATGTCGCCGATCTCCGGACGCAGCAGGCAGCTGGCAGCGCGCAGGCAGAGCAGCACGCGGCCGTCGCTCTCGACGCCGTAGATGCCGCCCGGCAGCACCGAGGCGACCACGCCCAGCGCGTTGACCACCCCGCCCGCCGCAGCCGCAGGCGGCGCGCCCTCGACGGCCGCGGCGGGCCTGTGTGTTGTTCGCAGCGAAGCGACTGTCATGAGGAACCTCGTTTCGTCGTCGTCAATGGTTCGAAGCGGCGGCGCGCGGAAAACTCCTCGGCCGCGAAGAGTTCGGGCTCGTTCGCCAGCAGGCCACCCCGGTCGGGAATGCGCGTGCCTTCGAGCAGCGCACGGTGCACCTTGGTGCGCATCAGCGTAGCACCGTGGAAGTCGGCGTCGTGCAGGTCCGCGTAGGAGAAATCCGCATACGTGAGCCGGGCCTGCGTGAAGCGGGCCTCGCCGCAGCGCGCGCGGTGGAAGATGCATTGCTCCAGGTCGGCCGAGGAGAAATCGGCCTTCTCCAGCTTTGCGTCGATCCAGATGCTCTGCGTGAAGACGCCGGCCGTGCAGGCCGCGCCCGCGAACTGCACGAACGGAAAGAGGCACTGCTGCGCCTGGACGCGCCGCAGGTTGGCGCCTTCCATCAGGGCACCTTTGAAGTTGCAGCGCGCGAGCGATGCGCCTTCGAAATCGCAGTGCCGAAGGTCGGCGTCGGTGAACTGGCATGACTCGAAGCGCAGCCCGCGCAGCACCTGCCCCGACAGGTCGCACTCGGTGAAGATGGCCTTGTCGAAGTCGCAGCCGGCGAACACAGCGGTGCGCAGGTCGGCCTGGTAGAAGGTCGCCTTCGGCAGCGCAGTGCCCGTGAAATCGGTGCGCTCGAGCGTGCAGCCGTAGAAGATCAGCGATTCCGACACGGCACCGCGCAAGGACGCGCCATCGAGCGCGCAGTGATCGAAGCTGGCAACGCCGGCATCCACGCGCTGCATGCTCGCGCCCGACAGGTCGCAGCGATGGAAGGTCACGTCCCGGAGCACGGCATCGTCCAGCCCGGCGTCCGCCGCCTCGCAGGCATTGAAGACGCAGTCGGCCAAGTTGGAGGAGCCCAGGGCGGCGCCCTCGAACCGGCATTCGTCGAACACGCTCCCCTCCAGGTTGGCGCCCTCCAGCTCGACGCCGGTGAAGTCGCTGTGCGCGAACAATCCGCCGGAGAGGTCGAGCCCGCGCAGGTCGAGGCCGCGCAGCGACCGCTCCCTGATCTCCTGTCCGCCCTTGACCATGGCCTGCAATCGCGTGGGTGTCATGCGGTCTTCTCTTCGGGCTTGCGCCGTGGCACCGTCTTGACCTGCTCGGTGTAGGCCTCGTCGAAGCGGGTCGTATCGTCGATCAGGCACTGCCCGAGGTCGGCCTGGAACAGGTTGGCCCGAAGGAAGTCGGCCGAAACCAGCACGGCCTTGTCGAGGTTCGCGGCAATGAGGTTGATGTCCACCAGCGAAGCCGCGGTGAGGTCTGTGCGAACGAACATGCAGTTCATGGCGTCCGCACGGTGCAGCACGGCGCCGCGCATCGATGCGTTCGAGAAGTCGCTGTTGTCCAGCTTCGCCTGCGTGAAGTCGGCTTCGTCGAGCCGCGCGTCGCGCAGGCTGCAGTCGACCAGCGAAGCATCGCGGAAGCAGGCATGCCGCAGCACCGCCTCGCCCACGAAGCAGGTGCTGTCGATCCGCGCTGCCGAGAAGTCGATGCCGCCATCGCAGCAGGTGTCGGTCCAGTCGCAGGTCTCGAGCTGTGCGCCGATGAAGCTCAGTTCCTGTACCGCGCATTCGATCCACGATGCCTTGTACAGGCGCGCGCGGTCGAAGCGCACCACCCGCAGTTCGGTGCCGTCGTCGAAATCGACGGCCGAGAGCCTGGCATCCTCGAAGCTGCAGCCCTCGATGCGCGCCTGACTCAGCACCAGGTTGTCCATGGCCGCTTCCGCAAAATCGCAGCCGCTCGCATGGAGCTGGTCGAGCGTGGTTCCGTCGAAGCGGGACCGGCTGAAGTCGGCCGATTCGGCATGCACAAGCGCCATGTTGGCCTTGGCGAAGTTCGCGCCCTGCAGCGAAGTGCGCACGAACATGGCACGCACGAGCAGCGCCTGCGACATGTCGGCGTCGTCGAGGCAGCTGCCGGTGAAGTCCGCGCTTTCGAGCAGGGTCTCGTGCCAGCGCGTGCCGCGCAGGTCCATGCCGGAGAGATCGGCACCTGTCAGGTCCATGCCCGAAAAATCGCGCGAGCCCGCAAGGATGGAGGCGACCTGCTCGCGCACCCGTCGCGCCGCTTCCGAGGGCATGGGGTCGGCGGCGTCCTGGTATTGGGCCGTGCGCCGGTAGTTCGCGAGCAGCTTCTCGTCCGCCCCCTCGATCATCCGCTTCATCTGCGCCCTGGCTTCGGCCGTCATCGGGGTCGCCCCGCCCGCATGGTTGTCGCTCGCCATTCGCTCGACGCGCGGCCACATGTCAAAGCGCGGCGGGCCCTTGGGCTTCGTCGAGGCGGCCTCGGCGACGAACGTGGATGTGTCGAAGCCGGCCTTGCGCGACTCGGGGGCATTGGCCTTTGCCGCACGGTCGATTTCCTCGCGGGCCTCGTCGAGCTTGCGGCGCTGGTCGGCGATCGACTGGCGCATCTTCGCGATGAAGGCGGGCAGCTCGCGCAGCGTCGGCAAGGCTGGGTCGGCGGGCACGGCCTTCTCGTATTCGGAAGTGTCCACGCCGGCCGCGCGGGCCTTCGCGTCCAGCTCGGCACTCAGCTGCTGCGCGCGTGCCTGCATGTTGCGCTTGAGCGGACTCGGCGGCGGCATCGCCGCGTCGAGATCCGGCCACGGGCCGATGATGCGCTCCGGCATCAGCTGCTCGTCGCGCATGAAATAGAGCGCGCGGTCTTCCGACTCGCAGCGCGTGACCAGCGTCTCCCGGTAGCCTTCGAGCGGAAGCGGCGCCTCGACGCCCTCCTCGAGCGCAACCATCGCATGGCTGATGTCGGCCGCGTCGTCCTCGGCGATCGGCGTCACGCCGTGAAAGATCAGGGCCACGCGTTCCAGGTGCGGAAAGAACCAGGCCGTGCTCAAGGCGAGCGGAAAGTCCTCCAGCGCAGCGCCGTCCAGCGGACGCGGATGATGCGCGCCGCGGACCACGAAGCCGCGCACGCGCCAGTCGGGCAGGCGTCCCGACAGCACGGGATGCACCGGGTGCATGTTGACGATCTCGAACGCGGCGCCCTCGAGGCCGCCTTCCGCCGGGGTGAGCCACTGGTCTTCGGGCGCGACGTTGAAGTAGCGCCAATCCATGTCGGAGGCATAGCCGGGAAACAGGTGCTGCTTCCAATGCTCGTCGTAGTTGCGCCCGAGGCGCGCCGCCCTCGAGGGACGGGTTTCGTCCAGGGCACCGAAGCCCGCGGGCGCGCGGACCTCGTCGGGCCGGTTCAGGCGCTGCGCAGGCAGTTCGATGTTCGGCAGGCGCCGCGTGCGAAGCCCGTTGACGACCTCGTCGTGCAGGCCGATGCCGACGGGGTTTTCCGCATGCCCGGGTCCGCCGAAGGCATGGCGCCAGTCGATGGGCATCGCATCGAAGGGCTGCGGCGCGGTAGCCCGGCCGTCGAGCCAGAACCGGTCGCCCGATACGTGCAGCGTCTTGCGCCGGCCCTGCAGCTGCACCGAGACTGCGCACTGGGTCTTGTCCTGCTGGTGGTGCGTGTAGGCGTTGCCCGTGACGAGGAATTCGGGTCCGGCCTTGGGCATGCCCGCATCGAAGGCGAAGTCGTTGCCGAGCTCCGCGGCGAGGGTCTTCCAGATCTCGGGCTCAGGCACCAGGCGCGCGTCGGCGGCGAGGCCGTCCGCCATGGCGATCGCTGTCATCGAAAGCCAGTGGCGCTGGTCCTTCGGAAAGGGGCGGGTGAGCATGCTGACGCGCAGCGGCTTGATGATCTTCATCAGTCGGTACTGGGTATCTCGAGTTGCGTGCGATCTCGGTCGATCGCCACCTGAGGCGGCTCGTCGTCGGAATGGACCACGTGGACCTTGCGCCCCGCAGTGAAGTTGGCGATCAGCTCGGTGTCGATGAAGGTGCGCACGCTGGCGTCACGGCGCTGGCCTGCGGCGTCGCTGAACGTCAGCCGCAGCTCCGCGGCGGCCATGTCGGCCGCATGACGCCCGCGCATGATGAGGCGGTCGGGCGGGCGCGCGATGCCGAGGATCTCGGCCTCGGTGCGCCGCCCATGGGCGCGCAGCTGCTCCCACAGCTTCTCCTCGCCGCGAAAGCGCGCGCTGGTGACCACGCTGCCGCCGATGAGCAGCACGGCCAGCACGACGGCGGCCAGCGCCACGAGGTCCCCGACGCTCATGCCGAGGATGTCGGCCCACTGCATGCGAACATCCTTTCGATCCGGGGCGTTGCGCAGCCGGGGTGCGCGCGCCTCATGTGTTGTTCTCCAGCCCGGTGCTGGTCGATTCGGTTCCGCCGGCGTTGGCGGTGACGACACTCTTCTTCCTCTTCAGCGCCTTGAGCTTGGGTCTGTACTTGGCCTCCAGCCAGTTGACACCGGAGATGTTCACGAACAGGCTCTGGATCAGCCAGTTGATGCCCGAGAACTGCATCTTGTTGCCATACCGGTCGAAGCTCCAGGCATAGGCGAGCGCCTGGCGCTTGGTGCCCTCCATCAGCATGCGCTGCCACCAGTTGTCGGTGTCGCCCTTCATGATCTGGGTGGGCGTGTTGTAGACGCTCACGGTCGCGTTGAGCTTGAAGTTCGTCACGTTGATCTCGGACGTCGTGCTGTTGTAGGTGATGTCGGGAGCGGTAACCGTCTTGGGGCCGGTGACCACCGTGTTGTCGGGACCGAGCACCAGCTTGCCGTCGATGGCATTGATGATCTCCACGCGGCCCGCGCACGTGATGCGGATGTCGGCACCGGTCACGAGGCGCAGCACCGCGCCATTGACGGTGACGGTCACGTCGCCGTTGACGGTCTCATCGATGCCGCCGGTGACCGTGCGCCGCTCGCCGCCGCTGATGATCTCGGTGGCGCCGCCGGTGATGGTGCGCTTCTCGCCGTCCGATACGCTTTCGATCGCGCCGCCGGTCACGGTGCGCGTCTCTCCGCCATCGATGGTCTCCACTGCGCCCTGCGTGATGTGGCGCTCCTCGCCGGACTCGAAGGTGGAAGACTCGTGACCCTTGATCAGCGTGGTGCGCGTGCCGCCGGTGGTGTGGGTCTCGTCGGCCTCGACCTCGGTGTCGAGGTTGCGCTGCGCATGCAGCAGCACCTGCTCGGCGCCCATCCTGTCCTCGAACACGATGGCGTTGGCGTCCGCGGGTGTGCCGCCGGGGGTCGAGCGCGACACGATGCCGCTCTTGGTGGCTTCCGCTGGCAGGTCGAAGGGCGGCATGCAATCGGTGTTGTAGACACGCCCGATCACGATGGGCCGGTCCACGCGCCCGCCGATGAAGTCGACCACCACCTCCTGGCCCACGCGCGGCACGTGCACCGTGCCGAAGCCGTCCCCGGCCCAAGCCTGCGACACGCGCACCCAGGCAGAGCTGTCCTGGTTGGACTGCCCCTGGCGGTCCCAGCGGAACTGCAGCTTCACGCGGCCGTACTCGTCGGTCCAGATTTCCTGTCCGGCCGGGCCGACCACGGTGGCGGTCTGCGGCCCGGTGGCTAGGGGCATCGGCGTGCCGCGCGGCGCACGGAAAGGCAGGGCCGCGGGCTGCGCCACGAATCCGAAGCTGTAGCGGCCCCGGCCCTCGTCGCTCGCATAGCCGGCCTCGCGAAGGTCGTACGCCACCGACACCAGCAGGTATTCGCGGTTGTCGGCATCGCGCGGCGCGCCGCGCATCGTGAAGCGCCAGCCGGGCGCCATGCCGCGCACGGTGGCATGGCCATCGCTGCGCTCCGACAGCGCCTGCGCCTCCTCGAGGCGCACGCGCGCGTAGTGCTCGCCCTGGCCCGGCGCTGCGTAATCGCCCATCCACTCGTACATGTCGTGACCATCCTGGCTCGCGCCGATCGGCAACTTCCGCACGCTGAACATGTCGGCCCTGGGCATGGTGAAGTTGAAGTCGCCCACCGCATAGCTGCCGGTGCGCAGCTCGGCGCTGGGCTGCCAGGCATCGACGACCTCGAGGTCGTCCCCGATCGGACGGTCGGCCGCGAAGAAGTCGATGCAGCCGTAGTCGGGCAACTCGTCATGGCCGGAGATGTCGTCGGCCATCACCAGCGTGTGCTGGTTCCTCTCGTGCTTGAAGTAGTAGTAGATGCCTTCGAGCTCCATCAACCGGCTGACGAACGCGAAGTCGGTCTCGTTGAACTGCGCGCAGTAGTCCCAGGCGCGGTAGTCGCCGCAGAGCCGGTTCTCGAACACGAAGCCGTAGGCGTCCAGCACCTCTGCAATGATCTGCACCGCGCTCTTGCCCTGGAACACGCGGCTGTTGCTCGCCCGGGTGAGATACCAGAGCCACGGACGCACCGTCGCGCGATAGATGGTGTGGCGAGTCCTTCCGCCCTCGCGCCCCACCACGGTGAAGCGTGCGACATGGCCGTGCAGGAAGCGCGGGGCGCCCGCGGTCCGTATCTCGAGCGCGATCGGCTTGCCCAGCAGGGACTTCGCATCGATCGAGGCGTTGGCGCTCAGCAACTCGACCTCGAACTCGAAGAGCTGCGACAGTCCCTCGCTGCCTCGCATCGAGCGAAACAGCAGCTGGTCGTCACCCAGCGGGGTATGGGCGCGGACGATTCTGTCCATGGCGGCTTTCCTTTCCTGCGGCTTCGGCGGATCGGCTCTTCACTTCCGGTTCGTGGCCTTGTTGAGGGTGAACTTGATGCCCGACGGCTGTGCGATCTTCAGCCCGAAGATGTGGCGCTCCTTCGTGAGGGTCTTCATCGCGATCGGCGCGTCGATGATGAACTGGAGAGACCAGTTCGCGAACACGACGTTGAGCATGGTGTTGGCCGCCGAGAGCTGCACCTTCGCGCCATAGACGTCGGTCGCCCGCAGGAAGAGCCGGAAGCGCTTGTAGGTGATGCCGTTCCACAGCTTGTAGAGCCACGACTGGTCCGCCGCATTGCTGGTCTGGCTCGGCGTGTTGAACACCGACACGTTCGCATTCAACGTGTAGTTGGTGGTGTTGATGATGTAGTTGGTGGCGTTGTAGGTCATCGTCGGCGCGGACACGGTCTTGGTGCCGGTCACCGTCGTCAGGTGCGGCCCTATCACGAGCTTGCCGTCGAGGGCATTGATGATCTCCAGCCGCCCGCTGCCCGTGATGCGGATGTCCGCACCCGTGACCAGCCGCACGGCCGTGCCGTTGACCACCAGCAGCACGTCGCCGTTGACGGTCTCGACGATGCCGTCGTTCACCGTGCGGGTCTCGCCGCCCGTGATGATCTCCGTCGCGCCGCCTGTGATGGTGCGCTTCTCGCCGTCGCTCACCGTCTCCGTCGCACCCCCCGTCACCGTGCGCTCCTCGCCGCCGTCGATGGTCTCCACCGCACCCGCGGTGATGTGCCGCTCCTCGCCCGACTCGTAGGTCGCCGACTCATGGCCCTTGATCAGCGTGGTGCGCGTCGCGCCCGTGGTGTGCGTCTCGTCCGCCTCCACCTCGGTGTCCAGGTTGCGCTCGGCATGCAGCAGCACCTGCTCGGCGCCCATCGCGTCCTCGAACACCAGCGCATTCGCGTTCGCCGGCGAACCGCCCTTGCTCGAGCGCGTCACCACACCGCTCTTCGTCGCCTCGCCTGGCAGCGAGAACGGCGGCATCTGGTCGGCGTTGTACACGCGCCCCACGATCACCGGCCGGTCGACCCGCCCCCCGATGAAGTCCACCACCACCTCCTGGCCGATGCGCGGCGTGAACACGCCCCCGAAACGCTCCCCCGCCCAGATGTGCGACACCCGCACGAAGCGCGAGCTGTTCTCGTTGCGCTGCCCGTAGCGGTCCCAGTGGAACTGCACCTTCACTCGACCGTACTCGTCCGTCCAGATCTCTTCTCCCTCGGGCCCCACCACCGTTGCGGTCTGCGGCCCGGCCATGCGCGGCAGCGGCGTCTGGCGTGGCGCGCGAAAGGGCTTGTCCGCCGGCTGCACGACGAAGTCGAAGTCGTAATTGCCCTGCTGCGCACCGCTCGCATAGCCGCCTTCGCGCAGCGCGTACGACACGGCCACGACCAGGTAGTCCTGGTTGTCGTCGCCGCGCGGGGCGTTGCGCAGCGTGAACCTGCCGCCCGGCGCCATGCCGCGCACCGTGGAGCGGCCCGCGCTCCGCACTGCCAGCGCTTGCGCCTCTTCCAGGCGCATGCGCGCATAGTGCTCGCCGTCGCCGGCGGACGGGTAGTCGCCGAGCCATTCGTACATCTCGTGGTCGGCGTTGTCGTAGTCGCCAGGCTGGCTGCGCACGTTGATGAGGTCGCCCTTGGGCGTGGTGAAGTTGTAGTCGTCCACCACGTAGCGGCCGCTTCGCAGGTCCTCGGCGGGCTGCCACTCGCGGATCACTTCCATGTCTTCGGTGATGTCGCGGTCGGTGGCGAAATGGTCGATGCAGTCGTAGTCGGGCAGCGGCTCGTGCGCGCTCAGGTCGTCGGCGAGCACCAGCGTGTGCCGGCCGTTCTCGTGCCTGAAGTAGTAGTAGATGCCCTCGAGCTCCATGAGCCGGCTCACGAAGGCGAAGTCGCTCTCGTTGTACTGCGCGCAGTACTCCCACTGGCGGTAGCTGCCGCACAGCTTGTTCTCGACCGGAAAGCCGTAGCCGCCGAGCACCTCCTCGAGGATCTCCACCACCGTCCTGTCCTGGAAGATCTTGCAGTCGCTCGAACGCGTGAGATACCACAGCCACGGCCGCACCGACGCCCGGTAGATGGTATGGCGCTCGGTGTCGCCCTCGCGGCCGATCGCGGAGAACTGCACCACATGGCCGTCCAGGAACCGCGGCTCCTGCCCGGCGGTGAGGATCTCGAGCGTCAACGGCTTTCCCAGCATCGACCTGAGGTCGACCGTGGGATTCCGGCTCAGAAGATCCACCTCGAACTCGTACAGCTGCGACAACCCCTCGGTGCCCCGCATCGAGCGGAACAGCAGCTGATCGTCCCCCAGGGGGGTATGCGCGCGTACGACTCTGGCCATGAATGTCTCCTTGTCCTCTTTCTGCCCTGCCCTGCCCTTGCGCCGGAAGCTGCCGGCGGATTCTTCTTAGAGCGCCCCGCGCCTCAGTTCGTGCGGACCCAGAATGCCCCGTAGGCCAGGCGCAGGGCGCCTTTCGACAGGTGCTTGCCCACGATCTTCAGGTCCGCGAACGCGATCTTCTTCTGCCAGATGTTCTCGTTGGAGTTGACCACCGCCATGTTGACGAAGAGCCCGTTGATCGAAGTGAAGGTCCCCACCGACAGCATCACCTTGACGGCGTAGAAGTCGTAGGCCTGCGCCGTGAACTGGGACTTCTTGACCCACGACGCGTGATAGTTGGTCTCTCGCCAGTGGAAGTGGTCATCCGTGTTCACCGTGTGGTCCGGCACGTTGTAGACGATCACGTTGGCGTTCAGCGTGTAGTTGCTCGTGTTGAGCGTGTAGTTGGTCGAGTTGTGCACGATCGTGGGGGCGTCCACGATCTTGGGCCCGGTGACCACCGTGGTATCGGGACCGAGCACGATCTTGGTGTCGACGGCATTGACGATCTCGATGCGCCCGCCGCCCACGATGCGGATGTCCGAACCGCTCACGAGCCGGATCGTGCTGCCGTTCACCGTCAGCAGCACGCTGCCGTTGACGGTCTCGACGATGCCGTCGTTCACCGTGCGGGTCTCGCCGCCCGTGATGATCTCCGTCGCGCCGCCGGTGATGGTGCGCTTCTCGCCATCGCTCACCGTCTCCGTCGCACCCCCCGTCACCGTGCGCTCCTCGCCGCCGTCGATGGTCTCCACCGCACCCGCGGTGATGTGCCGCTCCTCGCCCGACTCGTAGGTCGCCGACTCATGGCCCTTGATCAGCGTGGTGCGCGTCGCGCCCGTGGTGTGCGTCTCGTCCGCCTCCACCTCGGTGTCCAGGTTGCGCTCGGCATGCAGCAGCACCTGCTCGGCGCCCATCGCGTCCTCGAACACCAGCGCATTCGCGTTCGCCGGCGAACCGCCCTTGCTCGAGCGCGTCACCACACCGCTCTTCGTCGCCTCGCCTGGCAGCGAGAACGGCGGCATCTGGTCGGCGTTGTACACGCGCCCCACGATCACCGGCCGGTCGACCCGCCCCCCGATGAAGTCCACCACCACCTCCTGGCCGATGCGCGGCGTGAACACGCCCCCGAAACGCTCCCCCGCCCAGATGTGCGACACCCGCACGAAGCGCGAGCTGTTCTCGTTGCGCTGCCCGTAGCGGTCCCAGTGGAACTGCACCTTCACTCGACCGTACTCGTCCGTCCAGATCTCTTCTCCCTCGGGCCCCACCACCGTTGCGGTCTGCGGCCCGCCAGTGCGTGGCAGCGGCGTCTGGCGTGGCGCCCTGAACGGCAGCGTGGTGGGCTGCACCACGAAGTTGAAGTCGTACCCGCCCGATTCGGCGCCGGTTGCGTAGCCGCCTTCGCGCAAGGCATAGGAGACGGCAACGATCAGGTGTTCCCGGTTGTCCTCACCGCGCGGCGAATTGCGCATCTTGAAGCTGTAGCCGGGGGCCATGGCGCGCACGGTGGCATGGCCGGCGCTGCGCTGCGCCAGGGCCTGCACTTCTTCAAGCCGCACTCGCGCGTAGTGCTCGCCGTCGCCGGGCGACGGATAGTCGCCCAGCCATTCGTAGATCTCGTGGTCGGCGTGATCGTGCTGCCTCGGCAGGGCCCGCACGTTCGACAGGTCGCCCTTGGGCGTGGTGAAGTTGAAGTCGTTCACGGTGTAGCTGCCCGAGCGGATCTCCTCGCTCGGCTGCCATTCGCGGATGACCTCCAGGTCCTCGTCGATGTCGCGGTCGGCCGCGAAGTAATCGATGGTCTCGTACCCGGGCATCGGCTGGTGCGCGCTCAGGTCGTCGGCAAGCACCAGCGTGTGCTGGTTCCTGTCGTGCTTGAAGTAGTAGTAGATGCCCTCGAGTTCCATGAGCCGGCTCACGAAGGCGAAGTCGCTCTCGTTGTACTGCACACAGTACTCCCACTGCCGGTAGTTCTCGCAGAGCTTGTTCTCGTAGGCGAAGCCGTAGTCGGAGAGCACCTCCTCGATGACTTCGACCACCGACTTGCCCTGGAAGATCTTGTTGTCGCTCGACCGCGTCAGGTACCAGAGCCACGGGCGCACGGTGGCGCGGTAGACCGTGTGACGCGAGGTGCCGCCTTCGCGCCCCACCGCGGCGAAGCGCACCACCTGGCCATTGAGAAAGCGCGGCGAACCGGCCACCGCCGTCTGGATCTCGAGCGCGAGCGGCTTGCCGAGCATTGCCTTCAGATCCAGCGACGCGCTCGGACTCAACAGGTCGACCTCGAACTCGAAAAGCTGCGACAAACCCTCCGTGCCCCGCATCGAGCGGAACAGCAGCTGGCTCTCGTCCAGTGGCGTGTGGGCTCGAACGACTCTGGCCATGGGGGTTGTCTCCTTCTATTTTTTACGCTTCGGAAAATTCGTAGCGGAAGTCGTCGTCCGCGGCGCTGAGCTGCACGCCGCTCAGCTTGCGCGCACTGACGGTGGCGCCGATGACTTCCTCGCTCAGGCGCGGAAGGATGGTGTGCGTGAGGATCGCGTCGATCATCCGGCCGCCCGATTCGATGGCGGTGCAGCGGCGTGCGACGAGCTCGACGGCGCTGTCGTCGTAGGCCAGTGCGATGCCGTGGTTCGCCTGCAGGCGCGTCGCGATGCGATCGAGCTGGAGGCGGATGATGCGATGCAACGCCTCTGCGTGCAACGGGTAATAAGGCACTACAACGAGGCGGCCCAGCAGCGCGGGCGCGAACACCTTGAGCAACGGCTCGCGCAGCGCGGCGGCCAGCGGCTCGGGGTCTGGGCGCAGGGTCGGGTCTTCGCACAGCTGCATGACCAGGTCGGTGCCGACGTTCGAGGTCATGATGATCACGGTGTTGCGGAAGTCGATGTGGCGGCCTTCGCCGTCTTCCATCCAGCCCTTGTCGAAGACCTGAAAGAAGATCTCGTGCACGTCGGTGTGCGCCTTCTCGATCTCGTCGAGCAGCACCACGCTGTAGGGCCTGCGGCGCACGGCTTCGGTAAGCACGCCGCCTTCGCCATAGCCCACGTAGCCGGGCGGCGCGCCCTTCAGCGTGGAGACGGTGTGCGACTCCTGGAACTCGCTCATGTTGATGGTGACGAGGTTCTGCTCGCCCCCGTACAGCGCTTCGGAGAGCGCCAGCGCCGTCTCGGTCTTGCCGACGCCCGAGGGGCCGCACAGCAGGAACACGCCGACGGGCTTGTTGGGGTTGTCCAGCCGCGCGCGCGCGGTGCGGATGCGGCGCGAGATGGTTTCCAGCGCATCGGGCTGCGCGACCACGCGCGCCGAGAGGATCTCGCCGAGCTTGAGCACCGATTGCGCGTCGTCGCGCACCATGCGGCCGATGGGAATGCCGGTCCAGTCGGCCACCACGGTGGCGACAGCCTGCGCATCGACGGCGGCGAGGATGAGCGGCGACTCGCCCTGCAGCTGCGAGAGCCTGTCCTGCGCTTCGTTGAGTTCGGCGCGAATCTCGTCGGGCGTGCGCTGGGGTTCGGCGGGAGGCGTATCGGGGTCCACGTCGGCATTGGCCGCGGCTTCGACATCCTCGGCGCCTTCCGCGTCCGATGCCTCGGCCTGAGCTTGCGGCACTGCCGCCGGCGAGAGCTGCTTGCGCAGCGCGACGATGCGCTCGACCAGCGCGCTTTCTTCCACGCGCCGCTTCTCCAGCACCTCGAGCTCGGCCTTCGCCTGCTCGACCTGCGCCGCGATGTCTTCCACGCGCTGGTGCTCGCCCACGCCGATGGCGGCCTCGCGCCCCGCGATGCCCGACTCGATGCCCAGCACCTCGATGCGGCGCTGCAGGTCTTCGATGGCGGCGGGCAGCGCATGCTGGCTCAGCGCCACGCGCGCGCATGCGGTGTCGAGCAGGCTCACGGCCTTGTCGGGCAGCTGGCGCGCGGGAATGTAGCGGTGCGACAGGCTCACGGCCGCTTCGAGCGCGGCGTCGAGGATGAGCACGCCGTGATGCTTCTCCAGCTCCGCCGAGATGCCACGCAGCATCAGAACCGCCTTGGGCTCGGTGGGCTCGTGCACCTGGATGGTCTGGAAGCGCCGCGTGAGCGCCGGGTCTTTCTCGATGTACTTCTTGTATTCAGACCAGGTGGTCGCGCCGATGGTGCGCAGCCGGCCACGTGCAAGCGCGGGCTTGAGCAGGTTGGCCGCGTCACCGGTGCCTGCCTGGCCGCCCGCGCCCACCAGCGTGTGCACCTCGTCGACGAAGAGCACGATGGGCTTCGGACTCTTCTCGACTTCGTCGATCACCTGGCGCAGCCGCTGCTCGAACTCGCCCTTCACGCCCGCGCCGGCCTGCAGCAGCGTGGGGTCGAGCACCCACAGCGACACGTCCTTCAGCGAGGGCGGCACGTCGCCCGCGGCGAGGCGCGAGGCCAGGCCTTCGACCACCGCCGTCTTGCCGACGCCGGCCTCGCCGGTGAGCAGCGGGTTGTTCTGGCGGCGGCGCATCAGGATGTCGATGATCTGGCGGATCTCGTCGTCGCGGCCGTAGACCGGATCGAGCTCGCCCGCGCGCGCCTTGGCGGTGAGGTCGCTCGCGTACTTGGCAAGCGCGGAACCACCGGCTGCGGGGCCGTCGCCCTGGTGGTGCGCCGCGGCCGGCGCGCCGCCTGCTGCGCTGGCCGCAGCGGCATCGAAGTCGTCTTCGGGCGAGCCTTCGGTCCACGAAGCCAGTTGAGCCACCAGCACATCAGGCACGATCTTGTCGAACTCGCGCGAGATGCCCGAGAGCACCTGCCGCAGCCCCGGCGTCTTGATGATGCCCGCGAGCAGGTAGGCACCGCGGATCGAGGTGGCCTCGAAGCGCAGGCTCGCATAGACCCACGCGCGCTCCACGGCGTTGTCGACGTGCTCGGAGATGTCGCTGATCGAGGTGGCGCCGTGCGGCAGCCGGTCGAGGGCGCGCACCAGGTCCTGCTCGACCGCGTCGAGGTTGAGCCCCGCGCGCCTGATGATGCGCAGCATGTCGCTGTCCTGCTGCTGCAGGATCTGGTGCAACCAGTGCACCAGTTCGACGTAGGCGTTGCCGCGCAGCTTGGCGAAGGCGGTGGCGGTCTCCAATGCCTTGTAGAGCATCGGATTGAGCTTCGAGAACAGAGAGACGCGGCGGATGTCGGTCATGGATTAAAGCTAACCCCCAGTCTTCGCGCACTTCGTGTCGCTACGCCAACCCCCTTGCAGGGGGCAACACCTGTGGCCCGGCAGAGCCGGTTCCACGGTGTTTCCCGAAAAGACCGTGATGTGGTCATGTCGTCGGCGTCTCGCGCGAAGTTGCGGAAGAGCGGGTAAGGAATGCATCGGTAGGAGCCGCCGATGCGGAACGGGAAAACAATGCTTCGGGCTGGAACAGCATGTCGCCAGCGTCGGTGTCGGACATGCGCGTGCCCAGCCAGCTGCCCCAGCCCAGCCGCTGGTTGCTGTTGAGCCGCATGCCGTGCGCGTCCTGCTTCTTGAGCACGAGCCGCAGCTCCCACGCGAACTCGATGCCGACGTACTGGCGCACCCAGTCGACCACCTGCTGCAGCCGCTTGCTGCCCGGCAGGAACTCGCGGTACTGCTCCTGCGAGAGCGGACCGAGTTCGAGGCGGAACTTGCTCTGCGCGTCGCGCACCGCGAGGCCGATGGTGGCGCCGCCTCCGAGCCGGTGGTTGCGCCCGAGCGTGCCGATGCGGCTGATCTGGCGCTCGTCGATCATCACCCAGTCGCTCACGAACTCGTCGATGCGCACCGGCACGTCGAAGTAGAGCCGCATGATCTGGATCAGCCCTTCGGGGTTGCGCGTCTGGCGAACGAGGTGGCCCGCCATGAAGGTGCGCGCATGGTCGGCGATGCGGTCGCGCTCCTTGAGGCCGGGCTGGCCCATGTTCATGAGGCTCGCGACGTAGTCGACGAAGCGGTGGCCATCGGTGCGGTCCAGGCTGTTGACCGACTGGGCGTCGGCCCAGGCCCGGTAGAACAGCAGGATGAGCCTGTGGTGGAACAGGTCGGCGAACGCGCTGATGGTGTTGTCGGCGTGGTGCCGCTTGCGCTCGCGCGCGTACTCCGTCAGGTGCAGCGGCAGCGGGCCGTTGGGGCCGAACAGGCCGAAGCCGTAGATCGAGATGCGCGGCGGCCCGTCGCCGTCGGCCTCGACGCCCGAGACGTTCGATGGCGCGAAGGCCATCGAGGGCTCCTGCCCGAGGCGCAGCGGCTCGTCGAGCGGGCGTGGCGCGCGGCCCAGCAGCGGATGGTCGTCCTGCGCGTCCAGGCGGCGCAGCAGCATGAAAAGGTCGTGCTCGAAGGGCTGCTCGAGCAGCCTGGCCCAGAGCTCCGGGTCGGCCTGCGCGATGCCGCGCGCGGGGGGCAGGCCTGCTCCTTGCGCGGACGCTTGGAGGACCTCGTGATCCACGGCGATCTCTGCCGCGTCCGGCACCACGCCCTGCGCATGTCCGGCCGAAGCGGCTTCCTGCTGCTCCTGGTGCTGCTGCACCGCGTCGGTGAAGCCCGTTTCGCTCATACGGCGGGGCGGCGTCCCACGCGCGGGGTCCAGCGCGCGATTTCGCCGCGCTGCAGGCTGGCCAGCGCGAATTCGGTGAACGCGTTGAGCGACACGTGGCGGCTGAAGAACTGCTCCAGCACCGCGCCGAAGAGATACGGGCTCGCGCCCGAGAACGCGACCTCGTCGATCTTGAGCGCGATCTCCACGCCGCGGCCGAACACGATCGGGCCGGGCTCGGGCAGGCGGCGGAACACCGGCGCCAGCGCCATCGAGCGCACGCCCTGGATCTGGCGGCGCACCGAGGGGTCGGCGAGGTTGCCGTACAGGTCGAGCATCTCGCGCAGCGCGGCCGCGCCCTGCGTGGGGTCGACGTCTGTGAGGCTCAGGTAATTGAGGCCCAGGTGGCTGATGAGGCGCCAGGTGAGCGCGCCCTCGGCCAGCGCCGGGTAGGGCCGCGAAGGCCCGCGCAGGATGCGGATGGAGCGTACGGGCGCGGACACGCGCAGCGTGAAGTCGGATTCGAGCCCGGTCGGCAGCAGCAGCGGCAGGTCGCGGTTGGTGCACAGCGCGTCGAGCGTGATGTGGCGCAGGCTGTGCGGGAACGGCGCGTCGTGCTGGTCGACGAGCGACACATAGACCTCGCTGCCGGTGTAGCTGGTGCGCGTACCCTGCGCGCGCGCGCGGTCCGACACGAGGCGCGGTTCGCGGCGCAGCGAGAAGTAGGCGCCGAAGTCGCCATCGTCGGCTGCGAAGGAGCCGAGGAAGGGCCGGAATTCGCGCTCCTCCGAGCCGTTGGCCATGTGGCCGGTGACGCGCTCTACCGTGAAGATCTCGAAGTCGCGCGGACGCGTGCGGTCGATCACCGCATGGTGCTCGTGCTGGCCCGGCCCCACCGGAATGCGGTCGCTGCGGCGCGGCACGAGGTTGATGATGGGCGTGCAGAACAGCGAGAAGTGCTTGGCGTCGACCAGGCGTTCGAGGTCGGCATCCGCGCGGTCGAGCAGGATCACGATTTCCATCGTGGTGCCGCCCATGGCCGCGACCGCCGCACGCAGCTTGTTCACGCTGAAGAACAGGTAGCGGTCGGGGAAGGCGAAGTACTCGTGCAGCAGGCGGTAGCCCTGGAACGAACGCGCGTCATAGGGCAGCAGCGCCTGGTCGGGCTCGAAGCCCTCGTGCCTGATGGCATCGTCACCCAGCGGCACGATGCGCGCCGTGGTGCCGGGCCCGCTGCGGCACACCACGCCGACGCTGTGGTGCGTCGCGAGTTCGAGCATGCGCAGCGCATGCAGCTCCGCGCCCGAGAGGAAGAATTCGAGCCGGTCCAGCGGCATGTCGGCAAAGCGCGCGCCGCCCACTGCTTCGAGCTTGATGGTGATGGCGCTCTTCGCCTGCCGGGCGACCATGGGCATCGCATGCGCGATCTCCGCCGGCACCGGGCCGATGCCGGCCTCGGCGATGCGGATGGGCCACAGCGTGACGGCATGGCCGGTGCGGAACTCGCAGGCCGTCTGCTCGCCCTTGATCATCCGGCCGCGCAGGATGGTGTGGCGCGGCAGTTCGTAGCCGGCCTTCAGCGAGCCTTCGTTGAGGTTGCCGTCGATCTGCACCACCGCCATGGCAGGCAGCGGCGCGAGGAAGTTGGGGTAGACCACTTCGAGCAGCCGCTGCGAGAAGCGCGGGAACTCGGCGTCCATCTTGAGCTTGATGCGCGCGGTGAGGAAGCTGAAGCCTTCGAGCAGCCGCTCCACGTACGGGTCGCTGACCTCGATGCCTCGCATGCCGAGACGGCCCGCGATCTTCGGGTAGCGCTGCGCGAACTCGGCCCCGAGCTCGTGCATGTAGGTGAGCTCGCGGTTGTAGTAGTCCAGCAGCCGGGCATCCATCAGAGGCCTCCGGTAGGCCGAAGGACCATGTGCCCGCTTTCGAGATCGAGTTCGGAACGCAGGATGAATTCGATGGGATACGGCACCGACCACAAGGTGCCGCGGATCTCCAGCGCGAGCAGGTTGTGGTGCTCGAGGTCGGTCGCATCGGTCACGCAGCGCACGTCGATGCTGTCTTTCATGATGCGCGGTTCGAAGTCGATGATGGCCGCGCGGATGGCGGCCTCGACATCGGCGAAGTCGACTTCGGACATGCGCCCGCCGGCCCAGCCGCGAACGCCGAAGTTCAGCACCGAGCGGCGCGCGCGCGGCATGGTGTTGATGTTGTGCTCGGCGCCGAAGTTGGTCGTGTTGAGCAGCCACTGCAGGTCGCGCAGCACCGAATCGCGCAGCAGCCTGCCGCTCATGAGGAAGGCCCCCGCGCGCTCCTGTCGGGTCTGCGGCGCCTTGTCGGTGAGGCGGTCGAGCAGCACCGGCTGCAGGCGGTCGCGCGCGACGCTTTCCTGCTGGTCGCCGTCGGTGTCCATCATTCCGCTCATCCGGCGCTGCCCTCGCGCGAGAACTCGATGAGGCGCAGGTCGAGCAGCGAATGGTCGCCGGCCTCGCTGATCAGCGTGCGCTGGCCCAGGCCTGCGTACTGCTCTTCGCCGGCCAGCGGCAGCCAGTCGGTGCGGCGGCCCAGCGCGGCCTCGTCGTCGAGGCCCTCGAGCTGGCCCGGATAGCGCACCGGCACCAGGCCGTTGAGCGCGCGGCCGTCGTGCAGTTCGAATTCGGTGGGGGCCCACAGCAGGTCGACGAGGTGCTGCGGCCGGGAAAACTTGACGCGGCGCACTTCCGTCAGCGGCAGCCATGCGTAGCCCGAGGGCGTGAGCAACTCGAACACGGTACCGATGCGCACGTCGCCGTCGCAGAGCCATTCGAAATCGCTGTGCTGCACCGGCTCGCCATCAAGCGCCTGCACGGCACGCGAATCGGAACGGTCGACGCTGGTGAGCCTGCCATGCAGTGCGGGCGCGGCCTGCCGCGCGCTTTCGCGCAGGGCTGCGGCTTCCTCGGCACGATCCGCTGGCAGGGCTGCGGCGGCGATCAGCTGCTCGACCCATTCGGCATTGCCGCCGACGATGGCCGGAGCACGTCCGCCCGACCAGAACTCGCTGCGGTGGCGTTCGCCCGAAAGCGCCATCGAGCAGGTGACGCTGGCGGGCGTGAAAGTGGGATCCAGCTTGGTGGCGAGCTTGAGCTGGTCTTCGGCCCGCTGCCACTCTCCACGCAATGCGAGAAAGTGGCACAAGGCAAGACGCAAGCCTGCATTCTGGGGATTGGAGCGGATCTGCCGCTGTACCCATTCGGTGTGCTCGGCCACTGAGCGCTCGCCCAGTACTGCAAACCCATCGCCCATGAAGCTTCCTCGCTGACTTGCTGGCACGCGGCGCGAACGTTGAGAAGGCCGCCGTGCGAAGGACGGCCGTGGAGGCCGTCGGGAAAAACGTCGCGGCCGGCCCGAAAGGCCGGCCGCGCATCGGGAAAAGGAGATCAGGACTCCTTGTTTTCCTTGATGTTCCAGGCCAGGACCGTCTCGGCGCCCTTGCCGCCCTTGTCGGTCTGTTCCCAGTACTGCTGCTTCACCTTGGCGGCCTGGAAGGCGTACTGCACGAACACGGCGTCCGAGCCCTGTTCGGCGGTGTACTGCACCGAGGTCACCAGCACTTCTTCGAGCGTGACGCGCGTGTACTCGATCTGCGAGCCGCCGGCCTTGCACACCGACACTTCCACCTTGCCCAGGTGCTTGCCGCTTGCGCAGTTCTTCATGACGGACGGTGCCGCCTTGTCGATGCGCGCCAGAACCTGCAGGTCGTTGAAGCTGGCCTTGCCAACGCCACCGCCACCGCCGCTGACCATGTTGCCAGGCTGCGTTGCTCCCCACGCAAACGACTTGATGTCCGTCCACTCCTTGTGGTTCGAGTCCTTCGATTCGCCGTTTGCGCCTTCAACGCGCATGAACATGTCTACTGCCATGATTTAAACCCCCAGAGTTATTTGCGCCCGATTCCGGGACGCCGTTGAATTAGCTGCTGTCCTTCTTGTTGGATGGCAGCTTCGAAACCAGCCGCAACGACACCGTCAGCCCTTCGAGCTGATAGTGCGGCCGGAGAAAAAACTTGGCGGCGTAGTAGCCGGGGTTGTCCTCGATGGCTTCCACCTGGACTTCCGCCGCCGCCAGCGGCTTCATTGCCTTCGTGTCCTGCGACGAGGTGCCGGGGCTGCCGTCGACGTAGTTCATGATCCAGTCGTTGAGCCAGCGCTCCATGTCCTCGCGCTCGCGGAACGAACCGATCTTGTCCCGCACGATGCACTTCAGGTAGTGCGCGAAGCGGCAGCAGGCGAACAGGTACGGCAGGCGTGCCGCGAGGTTCGCGTTGGCCGTGGCGTCGGCGTCGTAGTACTCGGCCGGCAGCTGCAGCGACTGCGCGCCGATGAAGGCCGCAAAGTCGGAGTTCTTGCGGTGCACCAGCGGCATGAAGCCGTTCTTGGCGAGCTCGGCCTCGCGCCGGTCGCTGATGGCGATCTCGGTCGGGCACTTCATGTCCACGCCACCGTCGTCGGTCGGGAAGGTGTGGGTGGGCAGGTTCTCGACAGCGCCGCCCGATTCCACGCCACGGATCGAAGTGCACCAGCCATACTGCTTGAACGAGCGGTTGATGTTCACGCCCATCGCATAGGCCGAGTTGGCCCAGGTGTAGCGGTTGTGGGCTGCCGAGTCGGTCTCTTCCTCGAACTCGAATTCGTCGACCGGGTTGGTGCGCGCACCATACGGCAGGCGAGCCAGGAAGCGCGGCATGGCCAGGCCGATGTAGCGCGCGTCTTCCGAGTCGCGCAGCGAGCGCCATGCGGTGTGTTCGGTGTTCTGGAAGATCTTGGTCAGGTCGCGCGGGTTCGAAAGCTCCTGCCACGAATCCATCTGCATCACGGTGGGCGAAGCGCCGGCGATGAAGGGGCAGTGCGCTGCCGCGGCGATCTTGGCCATTTCGCCGAGCATCTCGACGTCGGGCGGGCTGTGGTCGAAGTGGAAGTCGCCGATCAGTGCGCCGAAGGGCTCGCCGCCGAACTGGCCGTACTCGGCTTCGTAGATCTTCTTGAAGAGCGGACTCTGGTCCCAGCCGATGCCCTTGTGGCGCTTGAGCGAGCGAGCGACTTCACGCTTGGATGCGCACATCACGCGGATCTTCAGCTGCTCGTCGGTCTCGGTGTTGTTCACCAGATAGTGCAGGCCGCGCCATGCGCCTTCGAGCTGCTGGAACTCCTCGTGGTGCAGGATCTGGTTGATCTGCTCCGAGAGCTTGCGGTCGATCTCGGTGATGATGGCCTGAACGGTGCGGTACGCATCGTTGGAGACCGTGACGGTGCTTTCCAGCGCCTGCACGGCCAGCGTCTTGACGGCGTTTTCCACCGCCTCGCGGGCCTGGTCGGTCTTGGGCTTGAACTCGCGCTGCAGCAGGTTCGAGAACTCGTTCGGCTCCAGCGTCTCGACGGAAGCCGGTGCGCGCGCGGTGGTCTGTTTGGGGGCGGTGCTCATGATGATGGCGGTCCTTGCTGCTGCTCGCGCTTATTCGGAAGACGTGCCGGGCGTGCCGGCCTTTTCGTTCGCGGCTTCCACTGCCTTTGCAACGGCGGGGTTCGGGGCCGATGCCAGCGACTTCAGCAGTGCCGGGTTCTGCAGCGCCTGCGCGATCAGCTGTTCGGCGCCGTTCTTGCCGTCCATGTACGACAACAGGTTCGACAGTTCGGTGCGCGCCTCGAGCAGCTGCTGCAGCGCGCCGACCTGGCGGGCGATGCGCGCGGGCGAGAAGTCGTCCATGCTGTCGAAGGTGATGTCGACGTTCATCTGGCCGTCGCCGGTGAGCGTGTTGGGCACCTGGAAGGCAACGCGCGGCTTGATGGCCTTCATGCGCTCGTCGAAGTTGTCGATGTCCACCGCCATGAACTCTCGCTCGGCGAGATCGGGCATCGGGTCGATCTGCTTGCCCGCGAGATCGGCGATCACGCCCATCACGAAGGGCAGCTGGATCTTGCGCTCGCTGCCGTAGATCTCGACGTCGTACTCGATCTGCACACGCGGCGCGCGGTTGCGCGCAATGAACTTCTGACCACTGTTTCTGACACGGTTGTCTGCCATAAGCTTCCTCTTGAATCTGTAATGCGTGTGGGTACGACCCCCGGCCGGCCTCTCGGCTCGCGGGGCCCGCGAGGGCCTCCGCCTGTTACTCCGCGCTGCCCCCGTTCAACGGACGTCCTGCAAGGCTCTCTATCTTTTGCAATCCCTCTGGCACGAGCTCTTCGATGATCTGGAAGAAGTTGAGATCCAGCAGCCGCTGCGCCCTGCGTATGAGCATGGGCGCCGGATGGCTGGGCTCCGTGCGTTCCATGAACTGGCAAGCCTTCTCGAGCAGCACCTGCACATCTTCACGGCTCGATATTTCAATATCCTTAATAAATACCTGACGTAGGCCGGTACCGACATTTGCCGCAGTACCGCCAACAGCACCATTCGCCACGGTCCCGGCCGCACCGCCCTCTTGCGCAACGGCTCCGGCGTGGGTTTCGCCGGCCACTGCCTCCTCGACATGCGCCTGCTCCGGCAACAGTTGGGCAACGGTGCGCAACGAACGCTCGAGCCGCGAGAAATCGGGCGCCCAGCTCTGTCCCAGCGCGCGCTCGCAGGTCTCGCGAATTCGCTGCAGCAACTCCAGCGCCGCGCGCAATGCCACCACAGGTGGCGCCGCCTTGTCCTGCGCGCGCCGCACCGCGTCCTTCAACCGGCCGATACCGCCGGGGTAATCGATCTGATGATCGGTCTTGCTCGAATCGAGCAAGGCCTCGACCTGGCGCAGGCTCATCGACGCGCCTGCGCCTTCGTCGAGCAGCCGCGCATCGCGCACGCTGCGTCCCAGTCCTTCGGCTTCGGCCAATGCGGCCAGCGCATTCATGCGCGGCAGCGGGTCTTCGAAGCCGTCGTCGACGACGCGTGGATGCACGTCGTCCCAGAATCTCTGAAGCACGACGTCGACGAGTTGCAGACCTTCTACATACCCGGGCAAGCCTCGGCTCTCGGTCCAGGCCAGCGTGAGAGGCACCAGCACGCGCAGGTCTCGCGTACGCGAGCACAGCTGCTTCGCGATGCGCTCCACACGGGCCCAATCGGGCGGCTCGGCGGGGATGATGGTCGAGCCGAACTGCTGTTCGCGCTTGCCCGCCGTCGCCTGGTGCAACGCCATGAAATCGGGGTCGTATTCCAGGTCTTCACCGCAAGGTAGCGGGCCCTCGACGGGCTCCTGCAATAGATCGATCTCGCTCTGCGCCAACCTCTACTCCCCTCGTTCAAACGTTTCTTAACAGCAGCAATCTTGAGGGGAACAAGTGATGCGGTCAACAGCAACAGATTGCAACACGACTCGTATGAATTACTAAGGAGTACACCCCTTTTTGAAACTCATACAGAACGCCTACATGCCAATCAGAGCAAACCGCGCGCAGCCAGATTGCGCATCAACGCACTGATACCAAAAGTCCACATCGGCGCCTTGTCAGAATGCATCACGCGATTCACCAGGGCACCGAGTTCCGGTGCGGCAATGCGCACGCGGTCTCCCACAACGTGCGTGAATCCTTGCCCAGGCCCGTGACGATCTTGTGTCGGTGCGAACATCGTTCCGAGAAACAACATGAAGCCGTCCGGATAAGCGTGATTGGCTCCTATCGTCTGCGCCACGAGGTCGAGCGGGTCGCGGCTGATCTTCGACAGCGAACTCGAGCCCTCCAGGGTGAAGCCTTCGGGCCCCGTCACTTCCAGCTCGACGGTGATGCGCCTCACGTCAGCAATACCGAAGTGTTCATCGAACAGGCGAATGAACGGGCCGATCGCGCACGACGCGTTGTTGTCCTTCGCCTTGCCCAGCAGCAGCGCGCTTCGGCCTTCGAAGTCGCGAAGGTTCACATCGTTGCCCAGCGCCGCGCCCAATGTTTCGCCGCGGCTGTTCACCGCGAGCACGACCTCGGGCTCCGGGTTGTTCCATGCGGAGCCCGGATGAATGCCTATATCGGCCCCGGTACCGACGGCTGAAAGTACGGGCGCCTTGGTAAAGATCTCCGCGTCGGGCCCGATGCCGACCTCCAGATACTGCGACCAGGCGCCCTGCGCTATCAGCACTTCCTTGACCTTCATCGCCTCGGGCGAGCCGGGCACGATGTCCGCGAGGTTGTCGCCGAGCACGCTGCCGATGGCCGCTCGCGTGGCTTCCGCCTTCGATGCATCGCCGCGCGCCTGCTCCTCGATCACGCGCTCGAGCAGGCTCGCAACAAATGTGACGCCGCTCGCCTTGATGGCCTGCAGGTCGCAAGGGGCGAGCAGCCAGGGCTTGCCCGTGTCGCGCGCGGCCTCGTCGCTGTTGGCAAGGGCTTCGTCGAGCGCGGCGATGCGCGGCGCGCTCTTGCTCTTGAGTGCGGCGCGAACCGCTTCCGCAGGTGGTGTGTTGCCTTCGAGCAGATCGCTCATGGTGGGAGCGAGCTTCGACAGGTCGTGCAGGCCACCTTCGTGAACTGCGACCAGCACGGGGCCCACGCCCGGGTGCCAGAGACGGCCGACGAGCGTGGCGCGTCCGGCGTCGCGGGGCAGGCTGGAAGAAGTGGAAAGATCGAGCGGCATGGCGTGGTGTCTCCGTGATGAATGTGGCTGCTACGTTGCATCGTAGCGGCGCACGCAGAAAACAGTCCGCTCGGCCGGCTCGGCCCTCCTTGTCTACGGCCTCAGTGCCCCGGCGTCGCGCGCACGCGCGCCACCTCGGCAGGCAGGTCGGTCCACGCGGGCTCCTGCGGCGCGAAGCGTGCGCGCATGTAGCCGGCAAGCTCGGCGATCTGCCGGTCGTCGAGCACATCGCGGAAGCCGGGCATGAAGCCGATGTCGCGGCTCGCCGGCTCGCGCACGCCGTCGAGGATGGTGCGCAGCAGGTTGTCCGGCCGCGCGCTCGTGAGGTTGCTGTTGAGCGCGAGCGGCGTGTTGACGCCGAGCAGCGTGGGCCCGTTGCCGTCGTGGTGGCAAGAGGCGCAGGCACTGTCGAACATGCGCTGTGCGGAGCCCAGCAGTTGCCCCTGCGTGCGCGCCGCGTTGCCCACAACCTGTTGCGCGACAGCGGCAGGATCCGCGGCCGGCGCGGGGTTGAACGAGCCCAGATACGTGGCCATCGCGCGAATGTCCTCGTCCGGCACCTGCGCGAGCTCGCGCACAACCTCGGCCATCGGCCCGCCCGCGACGCCGTGCCGCTGCGTGTGGCCGTTGCGCAGGTAGCGATACAACTCGTCGGCATCCCACGGCACCGCCGACTTCGATGCCAGCTGCGTGAGCGCCGGCGCCTCCCAGCCATCGACCATCGCGCCCGACAGGAAGGCACTGCCGCCCTGCTCCGCGCCCAGCGCATTGCGCGGGGTATGACAGGCGCCGCAATGCCCCAGGCCGTTGACCAGATAGGCACCACGATTCCACTCCGCGCTCTGTGTGGCCACGGGCTGCATCGGCGCCGGGTCATGGAAGAGCGCGTTCCAGCCAGCCATCAGCGGGCGAATGCTGAACGGAAACTTGAGCTCGGACTTCGGCGTTTCCGCCCGCGCGGCGGGCAGCGACATGAAGTACGCATACAGCGCCTGCAGATCGTCGTCGCTGGCCTTCGCGAAAGCAGTGTAGGGGAATGCGGGATACAGGTAGTGTCCGTCGCGCGAGACGCCCTCGCGCATCGCACGCTGGAAAGCGCTGAAGGACCAGCGGCCCAGGCCCGTCTCGGCATCCGGCGTGAGGTTCGTGGTGTAGAGCGTGCCGAAGGGTGTGTCCATGGCGCGGCCACCCGCGTTGGCCATGCCGCCGGGTGCCGTGTGGCACACGGCGCAATCGCCGACCGAGGCGAGCACCCGGCCACGCTCGATGGTGGCCTGGCTGTAGACCGGCGCGGTGAGCGACACCGGCGCGATGGCCGATCGCCAGCCGAGCAGACCGGCGATGACGCCGATGCCACCGACAACCAATGCAGCACCAGTGGCCCACAGCCCCTTGCGCCGAGGCCAGACCGCATTGCTCCTTCCGGCACCGGGGGAAGGCCCGGATGGGGGCACGGCGGCATCACCATTCCCACGCAGCTCGTCTCCCCCGCCATCTCCCGGAGGAGCCGGAGGCAGCAAGCCCTTGTTCAATTCCGCGAGCACCGTCTCCGGCGTGAACGGCGGCGCCCTGAAGCGCACGCCCGTCGCATCGAAGATCGCATTCGCGATCGCCGCAGTGCCCGGCACCGACGACGACTCGCCCGCGCCCAGCGAAGGCTCGCCGGGCCGCGGCATGTGCATCACCTCGATCACCGGCACTTCGCGGAAGTTGATGATCGGGTAGCCGCCCCACTCGCGGCTGGCGACCACGCCGGAAGGCAGGACGCCAGGCAGCTGCGCACCCGTCGCCGCATCCTGCTGGTGTTGCTGCGGCGCGAATTCCACGCGCTCCTTCAGCGCGCGGCTCGTGGTCTGGATCACGTTGCCGTGCACCTGGTGCTCGACGCCCGCCGGGTTTACCAGCAACCCCGCGTCGTGCCCCACCACCACGCGGCGCACATGCACCTCGCCCGTCTTGCGGTTGACCTCCACGTCGGCCACCCACGCGGCCCACGCCGCGCCGAAGCCCGGCCACTTGCTGTGGATGTAGCGTGCGTACGCAAAGCCCTGGCCGAAGAGGATGTCGCCGCCCTCGCCGAGCCCGCCGTCGGCGTTCTCCTGCGGCCCGGTGCGCATGCGCCAGCCGGCCTTCTGCGCGGTGGCCTGCACGAGCTCGACGGCGCGCGGGTCTTCCAGGTACCGCAGCCTGAACTGCACCGGATCGACACCCGCCGCCGTCGCCAGTTCGTCGATGTAGGACTCGTGCGCGAACGAACTCGGCAGCGCCGACACGCCGCGCAGCCACGAGGCGCGCACGATCGGCGCCATGTCGTTGACCTTCACGCGCAGGTTGTCGTAGCTGTAGGGCGGGCGGGCGGTGCGGTCGCCCATCTCGAAGGCCTGCGCCACCGGCTCGATGGTGCGCGTGAGCAGCAGCGCCAGCGTGGGCGCGCCGTTCGAGGGATACGAGGTTTCGAAATCGTATGCGGCGACGTTGCCGTCGGGCATGAGGCCGCCGTCGATCTCCATGAGCTGCGCCGCGCCCTTGGGCTCCCACGCGTGTTCCTGCTCGCGCGTGAGCTGCACTCGCACCGGCGCGCCGACGGCGCGCGCGAGCAGCGCGGCATCGGCGGCCACGTCGTCGGCGCCGTTGCGGCCGTAGCAGCCCGCCGCCTCCATGCGGACCACGTCGACCTGCACGTCGTCCACGCCCATGAGCTTCGCGAGATCGGCGCGCAGCACGTGCGGGTTCTGCGAGCCGGTCCAGCAGCGCAGTTGCATGCCGCTGCCGTCGACGGGCTGCCAGTCGGCCAGCGCGCACGAGGGGCCGATGGAGGCATGCATCTGGTAGGGCCACACGTAGGTGCGGCGCATGGGCTTCGCGGCCGATGCGATGGCGCCGTCCACGTCGCCTTCGTCGACCAGCAGACGCTGCGTCGAGGGGTTGTTGCACAGGGCCTGGGCGAGGTCGCCCAGGTCGGGCATGCCGGGCCACGGCTTCCACTTCACGCGCAGCTCGCGAAGGGCCTGCTCGGCGTGTTCCTCGCGCTCGGCCACGATGCCGACGAAGTCGCGGATGACGACCACCGCGCGAATGCCGGGAATGTGCGCGATCGACGATTCGTCGACCGACTCCAGCGTGTTGCCGATGAACTCGCCGTGGTCCGCGCCCGCATACGGCGGGCGCACCACGCGGCCGTGCAGCATGCCAGGCACCCGCATGTCGTGCACGAACACGAGCTCTCCCGCGAGCTTGGCCGGGATGTCGACGCGCGCCTGCCGCGTGCCGACCACGCGGTAGTCGGCCGGGTCCTTGGGCTTCGCCCGCGGATCGAGCCGCAGCACGGTGCGCTGGCCGGCGACGAGTTCGGCATAGCTGACGTGCCGGTCGGGCAGCTCGGCGACGCGCACCACGCCATTGCGCATCTGCAGCGCATCCGCGGCCACGCCCAAGCGCTCGGCAGCACGCGCCAGCAGCCATGCACGCGCCTGTGCCGCCGCCAGCCGCAAGGGCTGCGCATGAATCTGGATCGACGCGCTGGCGATGGTCGCGCCCTGGTTGGGCGCGCGCGCGGTATCGCCGAGTATCACGCGCACGCAGGGCATGCCGAGGTCGAGTTCCTCGGCCACGATCTGGCCCAGCGCGGTCTGTATGCCGGTGCCCAGGTCGACATGCCCGTTGAGCGCCGAGGCGCTGCCGTCGTCCCATACCGCAAGAAGGATCTCGTCGCCCTCGACGGGGTTGCCGGCGACGAAGGCCGGCTGTCCCTTGGCGGGCACCGGCGCGGCCGGCGTCTCGCGTACCACCAGCAGCACGCCGTCTGAGGCGAGGAATTCGGCGCGCGTGCGCGGAAGATCGGCGCGGCGCGTCATGGGGCCGGTTGCTCGCGCATGCGCACCGCCGCGCGCTGCACCGCGTCGAGGATCTCGATGTGCGTGCCGCAGCGGCACAGGTTGCCCGACAACTCGCTGCGGATGCGCGCCTCGCTGGCCTGCGGATCGCGCGCGAGCAGCGCGGCGGCCTGCATCACCATGCCGTTGAGGCAGTAGCCGCACTGCGCGGCCTGCGCATCCTCGAAGGCGGCCTGCACCGGATGCCAGCTGCCGCGCGAACCCAGTCCTTCGAGCGTGGTGATGGCGCGCCCCGCCACGCCGTGCGCCGGAATCACGCACGAGCGCGCGGCCACGCCATCGACGTGCACGGTGCATGCGCCGCACTGCCCCAGCCCGCAGCCGTACTTGGGACCGTTCAGCCCCAGGTCGTTGCGCAGGAGGTGCAGCAGCGTCGCCTCGCGCGGAACTCCTGCTATCGATTGCGCCCGGCCGTTGACCAGCAGGCGCAGCGGCTCAGCGCCGCAACTGGCCGTCACGGGCGTATATCTCCAGATCGACGAAGGTCGAGCCGTTGTGGTTCTTCGCGCTGTACTCGATGGGGAAGTCGCCGAAGCGCGTGCTGCCGATGCTCTCGAGGCCGGCGATGAAGCTGTCGCGCGTGGGCGTCTTGCCGGCGCGGCGCAGGCCCTCGACCATCACGCGCGCGACGATGTAGCCTTCCAGCGCGGTGTAGCTGTCGATCTTCTCGCCGAACTCGGCGCGGTCGCGCTGGTAGTCGGCCACGATCGGCACCCGCAGCGCCTGCGGCGGCGGCACGATGCTGGCCGTGACCAGGCCCGCGAGCTTGCCTTCGAGTCGCTTGGCCGAGCCGGCCGCGTCGGTGATGCCGACGGAGAGCGTGTACAGCGGTGCGCCCACGGCGTTGGCGCGGTAGTCGCGCATGAACACTTCGACCATGCGCCCGGCCATGATCATCACGACCGCGCCCGGCTTCGCGTCGGCCAGGCCGGTGACGACCTGCCTGGCGTCCTCGGCCGTGATGGCCAGCGGGAAGGTCTTGAGCACCTTCACCTTGTAGTCGGCCGCCAGCTCCTCGCAGGTGGCGAGGTTCGACTTGCCGAAGGCGCTGTCCTGGTAGACCACCGCGATCGACTGGATGCCGATGGTCGAGAGGTGGCTGATGATCTTGCGCAGCTCCAGGTCGTAGCCCGCGCGCACATGGAACAGGTAGCGGTTGACCTTGGTTCGAAACGACGTGGTGCCCACCAGCGGCGCGAACATCGGCACGCCGGCCTTCTCCGCCAGCGGCATCGCCGCCGCGAGGTTGCCGGTGGCCACGTAGCCGGTGAGCGCGAACACCTTGTCCTCGTCGATCAGCTTGGCGGTGTTGACGGCCGTCTTCGCGGGATCGTAGGCATCGTCGTAGGTGACGAGCTCGATCTTGCGGCCGTTCACGCCGCCCGACTTGTTGACGCGGTCGAAGTACAGCTTGATGCCCGCGCGGTAGTCGATGCCGAAGTCCTTCGCCGGTCCGCTGAACACGGCCGACTGGCCGATGCGGATGGTGGTGTCGCTCACACCGTTGTCCGCGCGCGCCGTGCGCAGCAGGCCGGGGCCGAATGCAAGGGCGGCGCCGCCCGCGACCATGGCGCGCCTGGTGATGGAAAGCTTCATGCGTCGTGGATCCGTGTGTTGCCCGTTCTTGTCGTTCTTCTTCACGGCGGCGCGCTCAGGTGGTCTGGATGTCGGCCGACTGGATGCGCTTGACGCCCTTGGCCGTCATCTGCTTCCAGGCCGCCGCCAGCGAGCCGTTGAGGTCGATGCCGCGCGTGGCGTCCTCGATCACGTAGGCCTCGAAGCCGGCCTTGCGCGCGTCCATCGCGGTCCAGGCCACGCAGAAGTCGGTGGCCAGGCCGGTGACGAACACGGTCTTGATGCCGCGCGCCTTCAGGTAGCCGGCGAGGCCCGTGGCCGTCTTGTGGTCGGCCTCCTCGAAGGCCGAGTAGCTGTCCATCTCCTTGTGGAAGCCCTTGCGGATGATGAGCTGCGCAGTGGGCACCTTCAGGTCCTTGCCGAGCGCGGCGTCGTCGGTGCCCTGCACGCAGTGGTCGGGCCACAGCACCTGCGTGCCGTAGCTGAGCTTGGTGGTCTCGAAGGGCTTCTTGCCGCTGTAGGTGCTGGCGAAAGATGCGTGGCCCGCCGTGTGCCAGTCCTGCGTGACCACGATGTTCTCGAACGCCGGCGCGAGCGCGTTGATCACCGGGATGACTTCGTTGCCGCCCTTCACCGCGAGCGTGCCGCCGTCGAGAAAGCAGTTCTGCACGTCGACCACGATCAGCGCCGCCTTGGCGCCGGGCTTGATCTTGCCGGCCGCGAAGACGTTGAAGCCGAGACTGCCGAGGCCGCTGGCCAGCCCGAGGCCGGCGGCGGATTTCACGAGGGTTCTGCGATGCATGGCGTGGACTCCGGTGGGTTGAAAGAAAGAAGGCTCAGACACTCAGATAGGCGCGGCGGACTTCGTCGTTGGCCGCAAGCTCGGCCATGGTGGCGTGATAGCGGATCTGCCCCTTCTCGAGCACATAGGCGCGGTCGGACACCAGTTCGGCGAAGTGCATGTTCTGCTCAGACAGCAGGATGCTCACCCCCTGCGCCTTGAGCTCCAGGATCATGTTTGCCATCTGCTCGACGATCACCGGCGCCACGCCTTCGGAGGGTTCGTCGAGCAGCACGAGGTACGGGTTGCCCATCAGCGTGCGCGCGACCGTGAGCATCTGCTGCTCGCCGCCGCTCATGCGCCCGCCCGGGCGGTTGGGCATCTCGCCGAGGTTGGGGAAGAGCTTGAACAGGCGCTCGGGCGTCCACAGCGGCGCGTCGCTGCCGTCGGCCCAGCGGCGCGCGGCCTGCCGGCCGACCTCGAGGTTCTCCATCACCGTGAGATCGGTGAACACGCGCCGGTCTTCGGGCACGAAGCCCAGGCCCAGGCGCGCCGCATGATGCGGCTCGCTCTTCGAGATGTCGTGGCCCAGGAAGCGCACCGCGCCGCGGCGCTTGGTGAGCATGCCGATCAGCGCCTTGAGCGTGGTCGACTTGCCCGCGCCGTTGCGGCCCATGAGCGCGACCACTTCGCCGCGACGCACTTCGAGATCGACGTCGTAGAGGATCTGCGCGGCGCCGTACCAGGCGCACAGTGCCTTGGCCTGCAGGAGAGGTTCATGCGTGCTCATACTGCTTCTCCGATGGCTGCGGCCTTCTCGGCGATCTTCTTCTCGAATGTCTTGCCGGTGCCGAAGTACACCTCCTGCACCTTGGGATGGTCGCGGATCTCCAGCGGCTTGCCCTGGGCGATGAGGCGCCCGCGCGCCAGCACGATCATGCGGTCGGCGTACGCGAACACCACGTCCATGCTGTGCTCGGTGAAGAGCACGGCCATGCCGCGCTGGATGACGAGTTCCTTGGTCAGCGCCATGAGCGAGTTGCGCTCCTTGGGCGCCATGCCGGCGGTGGGCTCGTCCATCAGCAGCAGCTTGGGCGAGTTGGCCATTGCGATGGCGAGCTCGACGCGCTTCACGTCGCCGTATGCCAGCACGCTGCAGGGCCGGTCGGCCTGCGACTTCATGCCGACCTGGTCGAGCAGCGCCAGAGCCTCCTCGCGCTTGTGGTCGGCGGCACGGCGCCATGTGGAAAAGAGCTTGCGGTCGTGCGACAGCAGCGCCATCTGCACGTTCTCGACCACGGTGAGCGAGGCGAAGGTCTCGGCGATCTGGAAGGTGCGGCCCACGCCCATGCGCCAGATCTCGCGCGGCTTGCGGCCCACGAGTTCCTGGCCATCGAGCGTGATGGAGCCCTGGTCGGCCTTCAGCTGGCCGTTGACCATGTTGAAGGTGGTCGACTTGCCCGCGCCGTTGGGCCCGATGAGCGCGAGCAGCTCGCCGGGCGGCAGCTCGAAGCTGATGCCGTCCACGGCCTTCACGCCGCCGAAGGACTTGCCGAGGTTCTCGACCTTGAGGAGCGTGTTGCTCATGCCTTCACCTCCTCGAGCTTGGCCTTGGCTTCGGTCTTTTCGGCTTCGCCTTCCTTCGGCGCGCGCCAGCGGTCCGCAAGCTGCTTGATGGAGCCCGCGATGCCCTGCGGGAACAGCAGCACCAGGATCAGGATGATGGCGCCGAGCATCGCGCGCCAGTAGTCTGTGTTGCGCGCCACGGTGTCGTGCAGCCAGGTGAAGGTGACGGCACCGACCACCGGGCCCGCGAGCGTCTGGATGCCGCCGAGCAGCACCATCACGAGGCCGTCGACCGACTTGCCGACCGACAGCGTCTCCGGTGAGATGCTGCCCTTGGAGAAGGCGAAGAGCGCACCCGCCAGGCCCGCCACGGTGCCCGCGATGATGAACGCCACCCACTGCATGCGCTTGACGTCGATGCCGATGGCGTCGGCGCGCAGCACCGAGTCGCGGCCCGCGCGCATCGCGTAGCCGAAGGGCGAGAACAGCACGCGCCGCAGCCACCACACGCCGAGGCCCACGAGCACCAGTGTGAGCCAGTAGTAGGCCTGCTTGTCGGAAAGCCACTCGGAAGGCCACACGCCGGTCAGGCCGTTGCTGCCGCCGGTGAAGCTGTCCCACTGATAGGTGATGGCCCAGGTGATCTGCGCGAAGGCGAGCGTGAGCATCGCCAGGTACACACCCGACAGCCGCACCGCGAACCAGCCGTAGACGAAGGCGCCGAGCGCCGCCACCAGCGGCGCGACGATCAGCGCGAGTTCCATCGGCAGGTGCAGCGCGCGCACCAGCAGCGCCGCACCGTAGGCGCCGAGGCCGAAGTACGCCGCATGGCCGAAGGAATGCATGCCGGCCGGCCCCATGATGAAGTGCAGGCTGGTGGCGAAGAGGGCCGCGATCATCAGGTCGATCATCAGCACCGTGGTGTAGGGCGAGTTCACCGTCAGGAACGGCAGCACCGCCAGCACCAGCGCGAAGACTGCGGCCGCCACCACATAGGCCCTGCCCGGGCGGCGCAGCGGCTCTTCCTGCATGCCCACGTAGCGGCTGGGTGCCTGCGGACGGCCGAACAGGCCCCAGGGGCGCCACACCAGCACGATGGCCATCACGAGGAAATCGACCATCAGCGTGAGCTTGGAGAACGAGACGTCGATGCCGAAGATCTGCACCACGCCGAGCCAGATGCACACCGCCTTGATCTCGGCGATGAGCAGCGCGGCCATGTAGGCGCCGGGCAGCGAGCCCATGCCGCCGACCACCACGACCACGAAGGCGGCGCCGATGGTGTTCAGGTCCATCTCCAGCGTGGCGGGTTCGCGCGGCAGCTGCAGCGCGCCGCCGAGGCCCGCGAGCAGCGCGCCGAGCGCGAACACTGCCGTGAAGAGCCAGGCCTGGTTGACGCCCAGCGCACTGACCATCTCGCGGTCCTGCGTGGCGGCGCGCACCAGCGTGCCGAAGCGCGTGCGGGTGAGCAGCAGCCACACGAGGCCCAGCACCACCGGGCCGATGACGATCAGGAACAGGTCGTAGGAAGGAAACTGCCGCCCGAGGATCTCGACCGAGCCCTTGAGGCCGGGCGCGCGCGGACCGAGCAGTTCGTCGGGGCCCCAGAGCCACAGCACCGCGTCCTTGATGACGAGCACCAGCGCGAACGTGGCCAGCAGTTGGAACAGCTCCGGCGCCTTGTAGATGCGGCGCAGCAGCAGCACCTCGATCAGCGCACCGAGCACGCCGACCGCCAGCGCGGCGATCAGCAGCGCAGGCCAGAAGCCCAGGCTCGAGCCCAGCTTGTCGACGAGCGTGTACGCGAGATAGATGCCCACCATGAAGAACGAACCATGGGCGAAGTTGACGATGCGCGTCACGCCGAAGATCAACGAGAGACCGGCCGCCACGAAGAAGAGCGAGGACGCGCCGGCCAAACCGTTGAGCAACTGAACAACAAAACCTGAAAAACTCATCAAGGATCCTTTGCTCGCCCCCAGGCTTGCCCACTTCGTGTGGCCGCCCCCCTACCGGGGGCAATACCGGCGGCCCGGCGAAGCCGGTTCCGCGGTATTCCTGGAATGGTCCGCTTTGGTATAGGTGTCAGGGGTTGGCTTGCGCTCAGTCTGCCGGGCGCATCTTCTTCACTTCGTCATCCGACGGCTGGAACTTCGCGCCGTCGAGGTAGACGTAGTCGACCATCACGCCCTTGCCGCCGTCGTTCTTGGTCTTGCCAACGTAGGCGCCCATGGTGGACTGGTTGTCCTGCGCGCGGTAGCTGATCTTGCCGAAGGGCGTGTCGACCTGCAGGCCCTTGAAGGCTGCCACGAGCTTCTCGGTGTCGGTGCCGCCGGCCTTCTTGATGCCGGCCGCGATCGAGTGGATGGCGCTGTAGCCGACCACCGAGCCCAGTCGCGGATAGTCCTTGAACTTGGCCTGGTAGGCATCGAGGAAGGCCTTGTGCTCGGGCGTCTTCACGCCGCTCCACGGGTAGCCGGTGACGATCCAGCCGTTGGGCGCCTCGTCCTTCAGCGGGTCGAGGTACTCGGGCTCGCCTGTCAGCACGCTCACCACCTCGCGGTCCTTGAAGAGGCCGCGCGTGTTGCCTTCGCGCACGAACTTGGAGAGGTCGGCACCGAAGAGCACGTTGAAGATGGCGTCGGGCTTGGCATCGGCCAGGGCCTGCACCACGCTGCCCGAGTCGACCTTGCCCAGCGGCGGCGCCTGCTCGGCGACGAACTCGACATCGGGCTGCGCGGCCTTCAGCAGCGTCTTGAAGGTGGCGACCGACGACTGGCCATATTCGTAGTTGGGATACACGAGCGCCCAGCGCTTCTTCTTGAGCTTGGCGGCCTCGGGCACCAGCATCGCGACCTGCATGTAGGTCGAGGGACGCAGGCGGTAGGTGTACTTGTTGCCGTTGCTCCAGACGATCTTATCGGTGAGCGGCTCGGCGGCGAGGTAGAAGAACTTCTTCTGCTTGGCGAAGTCGGTCAGCGCCAGGCCGGTGTTCGACAGGAAGGCGCCGGCCAGCACGTCGATCTTCTCGCGCGAGATGAGCTCCTCGGCCACGCGCACGGCGTCGCCGGGGTTGGCGTTGTCGTCGCGACTGATGAGCTCGATCTTCTTGCCGTTGATGCCGCCCTTGGCGTTGATCTCGTCGACCGCGAGCTCCATGCCCTTCTTGTAGGGCTCGAGGAAGGCGGGCTGCGCCTTGTAGCTGTTGATTTCGCCGATCTTGATCACGCCCTGCGCGTGCGCGGGAACGAGGGCCGAAGCCAGCGTGACGACGGAAGCGGCGCAGAAAACATGGCGCAATGGATTCATCGAGAAGCTCCTAGGGGTTAAGGCAGAAAGAATTCGAGTTGTGCGGACGCGGGGGCTGTGCGGTGCGTCTGTTTTCAGCGCAGGCCGTCTTCGCCCTTGATTTCAGAAACCTGCAGGCCGCCGATGCGCGGCAGCGGACGGCCGCTGTCGGTGACGGCCACGGCCACCACGATCTCGTTGGCGCGCGGTGCGTCGCTCACGCGGGCTTCCACCGCGTCGAAGTGGCTGCGCACGAAGGCGGCGTCCTTGTGGCCCAGCGGCACGTCGATGGCGGTGCCCAGCGTGCCCTGCTTCTTGGCCGATGGCACGAGCGCGGCGCCCTTCTCCACTGCAACGCGCAGCGGCGCGCCCAGCTTGGGATGCAGGATGGCGGCGGCATGCTCGAGCTCGCCGCGCTCGCCGACGATGGCGGCCTTGCCGTAGCTCTGCGCCTGGCCGGGCTCGATGCCCAGCGCCTTCACGGCCTTCTGGCCCAGCAGCGCGCCGAGTTCCTCGCCGATGGCGATGAGCTCGTCGAGGTTCTCGCTGTAGCGGCCCGCGTAAGGGTTCTCGATGACGGCGATGGCGACGGCGCGGCGCGTGGGCGGCGTGATGTCCTTGCCCATTTCCTTGCGGGTTTCATCGACCTGGACGACGAGCTTGCGGATGTTGGCGGTCATGTTCTGTGTGTTCCTTGTCTTGTCTCTGTGCGGGTCTTCGCGGGTCAGCGCAGGCCGTCCCACTTGCTGATGTCTTTCGCGAGCAGCCCGCCCACGCGGGCATGGATGCGGTAGCCGGTGCTCATCGCGAGGATGAAGACGATCTCGTCGGCCGCAGGCGCGCCGGGCACGCGCACCTCGATGGCGTCGAATTGGCCGCGCACGTAGCTGGCGTTGATGTTGGTCAGCGGCACGTCGAGCGTGGCGCCGGGCGGGCCGACCTTCTTGGTCGAAGGCACGATCGAGAGCGCGTTGCCGGGCTGGCCGGTTTTTTCCTCGGCCTTGCCAGCGGTGTAGGCGGCGCGGCTGCCCTTCCAGCCGAGCAGTTCCCGCATCGCGTAGCCGCCGGGCACGTGCCACAGCGCGCCATGCTCCAGTTCGCCATCGGCGCCGACGATGGCGCCCTTGCCGTAGGTGGCGATCTGCTCGAGCGGCACGTCCATGGCGGCATGCAGCCGGTGCGCCATGTCGACGCCCACCGGGTCGAGCAGCGCCATCATCGGCAGGATGTCGGGCTCGTAGCGGCCCGCGAACGGATTGGTCAGCACCGCGCCGATGGCACCACGCACCAGCGGGGTGTCGGCGCGCGGTCCGAACTCGTGGTGGATGTGCTCGACCTGGGTGAAGACGCGGCGGATTTCGATCATGAAAAAGAACCTTGCTTTTCGTTAAGCAAATACTGAACCAACGGATTTCGGCGACTCTGCATCGAGCGCCTTCGAGCATAAGGGTTCGACAAGTCTCCACTGCCCCTGGCAAACGAGTAGAGCGGCCCATACGAGCCCTCCTTTTTGCAGGACCTTGGCGCATATCGCGCCCGTATCGAGTGCGCTGCGCACCTGCCCCGGAGCCAGCGCGGGCACGTCGACGGTGACGAGTGTGTCGCCGAGGTCGCTGTCGTCCTTGCACTCGCTCGCCGGGCGGCGCGCGATGGCCTCGTCGTCCACGTCGACGGCGTTGGCGATCACTGTCGCGGCGGCATCGGCCTGCGCTGCGGTGGCGGCCAGCACCGTCACGCTGTCGGCGATGCCCAGCGAGAAACTGCGCCCGCGCCAGCCGCTGGTGGCGACGCCGCGCACGGGCTGGTCGGCGCGCAGCTCGAACTGGCCGTCGGTGGTGAGGACGCCGCCTTCGCCGGCCAGATGGCCGCGCAGGTCGAAGCGCGCGATGTCGGCGAACACGCCCACGCACGCGGACTGCCCCGGCGCAAGATGCAGCGCGATGTCGCCGCCGTTGTTGATCCACGCGCGCTCCACGCCGGGGCGCTCGTAGAACGCGATGAGTTCCTGCGCAACCGAGCCGGCCACCGCCGCCATCGGTGTGATGAACATCGGCGAAAAAGCGGCGCAGGCATCCCACATGCGGCGTGCCACCACGTTGCGCGGGCGCATCTTGTCCACGACGGGCAGGCGCAGCAGCGGCAGCTCACGCACGAGCTCGTCGAGCACGTGGACGAAGCGCGCCCACGCCGCGTCGTGCGCGGCGGCCACGGCGTACGGGTCGCCATGCGCCTCGGCCACGATATCGATCGGGCCGTGGTTGAAATGCCAGCGGCTCTTGTCGAGCGCTGTGCGTTGGGCGGACATGATCAGCCCAGCATCGGGGCGTGGCCCAGGGGCCACGGGTTGGCGTCGTCCACCGCGAGCCATTGGCGCGCGAGCGGTGCGCCGTCTTCCTGCCATGCACCGCGAGCGAGCGCCTGCTCGAGCGGGAAGATGTGTTCGACGTGGCCGCCGAGCGCCTCGTAGTCGTCTCGCCGCATGCTGAATTCGATGGGCGCGACGATGGCCGGCGTGGGCACGGTGCCGAAGCTGTTGTCGGGCATGCGCATGACGTCGGCCATCACCGTGATGCCGCCGCCGGGCCACACATAGGCCGGCGCGCCGCCGCAGGTGACGTTGACCAGCGCGCGCTTGATGGCGCGCGTGAGCAGCACAGGGTTCTCGGTGACGCCCGCGCGCAGGCTTCCGCCCGCACCGCCGAGGAACAGCACCGTGCACAGCGACGGTTCGCAGTTCTCGCCGATGCGGTCGACGATGCGCTTCACTTCGGGCGGCATCGGCTGCTCGACGGGCTTGAGCGCGTCGTCGAGCACGTACCACTGCGCGTGCTCGCCGGTGGTCGATGTCATGAGCAGGCGCAGGCCGGGGCGGGCGACGCCCTCTTCCCAGCCCTCGATGATCGCGAGCGGATCGGCGATGTCGGTGCCGCCCCAGCCGTTGCCCGGGTTCGCCACCTGGAAGTAGCGCCCCGGCGTGGACTTGCGCCCCAGCATCTGGATGCCCGAGGGCGCCATGTCGAGGCAGCGTCCGGCCTGGTGCTCGGTGAGCACGCCGGTGATGTGGTCGTCGACCACGACCACCTCGTCGGCCACGCCGGCGAACTGGCGCGCGAAGATGCCGACCGCGGCCGAGCCGCAGCCCACGCGCATGCGCTGCTCTTCCACGCCGTTGACGATGGGCGCCTTGCCGGCCTGGATGACGAGGGTGGAGCCGCCGTCGATGGTGCACTCCACCGCCTTCTTGTTGCCCAGCAGCTGCATCAGCTCGGCCGTCATGCGGCCTTCCTTCTTGCTGCCGCCGGTGAGGTGGTGCACGCCGCCCAGCGAGAGCATCTGCGAGCCGTATTCGGCGGTGGTGACGTGGCCCACGACCTCGCCGCGGTAGCGCACGTTGGCCTGCTCGGGGCCGAGGAAGCGGTCGGTATCGATCTTCACCTTGAAGCTGCAGTAGCTGAAGATGCCTTCGGTGACGACGGTGACCATGTCCACGCCCTGGGCCTTGGAGGCCACGATGAAAGGGGCAGGCTTGTAGTCGGGATAGGTGGTGGAGGAGCCCACGCCGGTGACGAAGACTTCGTCGGCGTGCAGCAGGTCGCCGTTCCAGTCGGGGCTGGCGGGGGCCTCTTCGGCGCCGGGCCGGTTGAAGGGCACCAGCGCGGGCTTCTCGCTCTCGACCGTGCGGCGCAGCAGCACCACGGGATCGACGCGCACCAGCACGCCCTCCTTGTTGGCGTAGCGGTCGCAGGCGCCGGTGCGGCCGTCGGAGATCTGGCAGAGCACCGGGCAGGCGTTGCACTCGACCTTGGCCGTGCTCATGCGCTCGTTGCGCAGCGGCGCCTTGCCGAAGGCGCTGCTGCCGGCTTCGGCCACCACGGGCATGTCCATGCCGGGGAGGCCATCTGTCTTGGTGTGTTCTGTCATCGGGGCGATCTCGTGGGCGTTCGGTGGTGAGCGAAAGGCAAATCCAGGCTGCCGGGGTTTGCAACAAACGTGCCGTCCGCCCGCTTGTGCATCGACTTCCGTTTGTGTAGCATTCCCTACACTTTCATGTTGCATTCACTACATCAAAGGTCAATGTAGCAAACGGGCCCGATGCTTGCAATGGTGTTTTCTCGCGGTGTTCATCGGGGTTTCTCCGACCAACGACAATGGAGGGTTCGGAGCCGGCCGGCGGCTTGCGCCCCAAAGGCGTGCACGCAGGCTCAGCCAACCTCCCCTGTTACCAACCAACTCTTGAGTTCCGTATGAGTGCATTCAGCGAAGAACGCGTCCTGAGCGTCCACCACTGGACCGATCGCCTGTTCACCTTCACCACCACGCGCGACCCGGCGCTTCGCTTCTCCAACGGTCATTTCACGATGATCGGCCTGAAGGTCAACAACAAGCCCCTGCTGCGCGCGTACAGCATCGTGAGCCCGAACTACGAGGAGCATCTCGAGTTCCTGAGCATCAAGGTGGAAGACGGCCCGCTGACCTCGCGCCTGCAGCACATCCAGGTGGGCGACACCATCATCGTGGGCCGCAAGCCCACCGGCACGCTGCTGATCGACTACACGCTGCCTGCCAAGCGCCTGTACCTCTTCGGCACCGGCACCGGCCTCGCACCGTTCATGAGCATCATCCGCGACCCGGACACCTACGAGAAGTTCGAGCAGGTCATCCTGGTACATGGCGTGCGCCAGGTCGACGAACTGGCCTACCACGACCTCGTGACCGACCACCTGCCCAAGCACGAGTTCCTGGGCGAGATGATCGCCAAGCAGCTGCTGTACTACCCCACGGTCACGCGCGAGGAGTTCCGCAACCAGGGCCGCATCACCGACCTGATCGAGAGCAACAAGCTCACCGACGACCTCGGCCTGCCGCCGCTGAACGTCGAGGAAGACCGCGTCATGCTGTGCGGCAGCCCCGGCCTGCTGGTCGATCTGAAGCACATCCTGGAGGCTCGCGGCTTTAAGGAAGGCAACACGTCGACCCCCGGCGACTACGTCGTCGAGCGCGCCTTCGCAGAGAAATGAAAGCCCCCCGGCTTTTCCCTCGTGTAACTCCACCCCCCATGGGGGAGGCGCGGTCCGCCTTGGGGCGGCCCGGCGGCGACCGCCTCGCCCTTCATTCCGGCCGCTGATGGAACGCAAGGCAGTCACCAAGCCGCAGCGCCGCACGGGCGTGCGCGAGGCGGCTGCCCAGGCCACGCGCGACAGCATCCTGAAGGCCGCGACCAAGGTCTTCGCCAGGTACGGCTACGACGGCGGCAGCGTGGAGAAGATCTCCAAGGCCGCGAAGTCGTACGACCGGATGATCTACTACTACTTCGGCAGCAAGGAAGGCCTCTTCATCGCAGTGCTCGAAGGCATCTACCAGCGCATGGACGACGCCGAGGCCGCCATCGCGCTCGACGCCTCGCGGCCGGTGGACGCGCTCACCGAAGTCATCCGCTTCGTGCTGGGCTATTACCGCAAGAATCCCGAGTTCGTCACGCTGCTGAACACCGAGAACCTGCACAAGGGCCGGCACATTTCGAAGTCGCTGCGCGCACGCGAATACTCGTCGCGCGCGGTGGCGATCATCGAGGAGATCCTGGCGAGCGGCGCCGCGCAGGGCCTGTTCCGCAAGGACCTGGTGGCGCGCGACATCTACCTGCTGATTGCCTCCACCGGCTACTTCTACACCTCCAACCGGCACACGCTCACCGCCTTCCTCGGCGAGCCGCTGGAGTCGCCCGAGGCGATCACGCACTGGGAAGACTTCGTGATCGAGACCGTGCTGCGTACCGTGCGCGCGGACGAAGTGCAAGACAACACCCCACCCCACGAGGAAAACACGAAATGGCAGAAATCGCAGCCGGCGGCAAGTCGGGCAAGGTCGTCATAAGGAACATCGGGCTGCTGCTCTCGGGCGACATCGACAAGCCCATCCTCGATGCCGACACCATCGTCGTGAACGACGGCCTGATCGTCGCGATCGGCAAGGAAAAGGACTGCGACCTCGAAGGCGCCGTCACCGTCATCGACGCGAAGAAGACCTGCGTGGCGCCCGGCCTGATCGACAGCCACGTGCACCCGGTGTTCGGCGACTGGACCCCGCGCCAGGGCCAGCTCGGCTGGATCGACTCCACCATGCACGGCGGCGTGACCACCATGATTTCCGCCGGCGAGGTGCACCTGCCCGGCCGCCCCAAGGACATCGTCGGCCTGAAGGCCCTGGCCATCACCGCGCAGCGCGCCTTCGACAACTTCCGCCCCGGCGGCGTGAAGGTGCTGGCAGGCGCGCCCGTCATCGAGAAGGGCATGGTCGAGAGCGACTTCAAGGAACTCGCCGAGGCCGGCGTGGGCCTGCTCGGCGAAGTGGGCCTGGGCTCGGTCAAGGCCGGCTACGAGGCCAAGGAGATGGTGGCCTGGGCGCGCAAGTACGGCATCCAGAGCACCATCCACACTGGGGGCCCGTCCATTCCCGGCTCGGGGCTGATCGACAAGGACGTGGTGCTCGAGGCCGACGCCGACGTCATCGGCCACATCAACGGCGGCCACACCTCGCTGCCCGAGGCGCACGTGTGCGAGCTCTGCGAGAAGAGCTCGCGCGCCATCGAGATCGTGCACAACGGCAACGAGAAGGTCGCCATCGCGGCGGCGAAGGCCGCGCTGGAGCTCAAGTGCCCGCACCGCGTGATCCTCGGCACCGACGGCCCGGCAGGCTCGGGCGTCCAGCCGCTGGGCATCCTGCGCATGGTGGCGATGCTGTCGTCCATCGCGAACATCCCGGCCGAGCTGGTGTTCTGCTTCGCGACGGGCAACACCGCGAAGATCCGCAAGCTCAACTGCGGCCTCGTCGAGGTGGGCCGTGCCGCCGACTTCGTCTTCATGGACCGCGCGCAGCACTCGCCCGCGCCGGGCCTGCTCGAGAGCGTGCAGCTCGGCGACATCCCGGGCGTGGGCATGGTGATGATCGACGGCATCGTGCGCTGCGGCCGCAGCCGCAACACGCCGCCTGCGACGGAGATTCCGGTCGTCGTCTCGGGCGCGCACTGAGCGCGCCGCACCGCCGGCTTCAGCCGTTGCGGTGCGACCGGAAGACGAGATAACGCGCCGACAGGAAGTTGGCGCTCATGCCCGCGAGGCTGCCCAGCGCCACGCCGAGCGCCGCGGCCCAGCGGCCTTCCACCCAGTGCAGCGTGAGCACGTAGGCACCGTAGTTGAGCACCGCGCCCGCGGTCATGGTCGCGAGATAGCCCAGGTATTCGCGCCAGATGGAACGGCCGGCCGTCGCGCTGGCCGCGAAGGTGTAGCGGCGGTTGAAGGCCCAGGTGGTGGTCGCCGCCGCAAGGAACGACACCACGCGCGCCGCGTACCAGCCCAGCAGCGGCGCCAGCAGGTACAGCACCACCACGTCGACCACGAGCCCGATCACGCCGACGGCGGCGAAGACGAGGAACTCGCGGCCCATCTTCATCGTGGGCCGGCCGCCAAGCCGCGCGACACCCGTTCGCGCACGCTCGGAATCGCGAGGTAGCTCAGCCGCTTGGCCTCACGTCGGCCCAAGGTGATGGCTTGCATGATGACGCCGCACACGAAGGACAGCATCGCCGCCAGCATCGCCCCGGTGGCCAGCACCGCGGTGGGCAAGCGGGGCACCAGCCCGGTCTGCACGTAGGTCATGAAGACCGGCACGACCAGCGCGACCGACATCAGCGCCAGCAGCGCGCCGATGATCGAGAAGAACTGCAGCGGCCGTTCGCTCACGAACAGCTTGCAGATGGTCTTGAGGATGCGCCAGCCGTCGCGGTAGGTCGAGAGCTTGCTCACCGAGCCTTCGGGACGCGTGCTGTAGGCGGTGGCTTCCTCCGCATAGGGCATGCGCAGTTCGAGCGCGTGCACGGTGAGCTCGGTCTCCGTCTCGAAGCCCCGCGACAGCGCCGGGAACGACTTGGCATAGCGCCGCGAGAACACGCGGTAGCCCGAGAGCATGTCGGTGAGCCCGCCGCCGAAGAGCTGCGCCACCGCGCCCGTGAGCATGCGGTTGCCGAAGCGGTGGCCCGCGCGGTAGGTGTGCACGTCCTGGCCGTCGTCCACGCGGCTGCCGACCACCATGTCGAGGTTGTCGTTCACCAGACGTTCGACGAGGCGCGGCGCGGCGCCCGCGTCGTAGGTGGCGTCGCCGTCGGTCATCACGTACACGTCGGCGTCGACGTCGGCGAACATGCGCCGCACCACGTTGCCCTTGCCTCGCAGGGCCACGTGGGTGACGGTGGCGCCGGCCGCGCGCGCCACGGCGGCCGTGTCGTCGCTGGAGTTGTTGTCGAAGACGTGGATGTCGGCTTCCGGCAGCGCGGCGCGAAAGCCCCGAACCACCTGTTCGATGGCCAACGCCTCGTTGTAGCAGGGGATGACCACGGCGACGCGCAGGCCGCGGCCGCCGCTGCCTCCGAAGCCTTGCCGGGTACTGGTGGAGATGTCTGCCGCGTCGTTCATGGTGCGACGGGAAGGATACGGTAGACCCGGCTGCCGTCCTTCTGGTATTCCACGGCGAAGTACTTGTCGAAGTCGATGCGCGCGGTGAAGACCGGCACCACCGAGTCGGGCAGCACGATGGCAACGAAGCCCATGCCCGAGAGCTTGCGCGCGAGATCGCCGCCCGACAGGCGCCCGAAGTCGGTGTAGCGCCAGGGCCCGAGGGTGTCGCCCCAGATGGGGTTGGGGCCGTAGTAGATCGCCTCGTTCAGCGCGATCTGGTAGACGCGACCCTTGGCGTTGCGCCGCAGGTAGTCCATGGCCGCGTAGCCCGGCACGTGCTTGCGCAGCACGGCTTCACGGGCCTCCGGCGTGGTGGCGACCAGCGCGACCTTGGCAGCCGTCTGGCGCACGGAAACTGCGGCCAGCACCGCCAGCAGCAGCACGATCGCCCAGTCGCCCACGCGGGCCGGGGTACGCGCGGTGACGGCGGCGGGCGGAACGTCGGCTGCCGCACGCTTGCCCCCGGCCAAGCGGCGAAAGCCCGCGGCGATCCAGCCGAACACCACCTGCCAGCCGATGGCCGCGATGGCCGCCAGCAGCGGGAACGAGGCCGTCAGGTAGCGCGGATAGCGCGAGGTCGCGACCCAGACGACCACCGAGTACAGGCAGAACCAGCCGGCCGCGCGCACCGCCGCGGAGCGCTTCCACAGCGGGCTGAACGGCGCGAAGAACACCGACCACAGCAGCGCGTTGGGCAGCTCGGCATGCACGCGCACGTCGGCCACCTGCTGCACGTAGTCGGCCGGCGTCCATTCGGTGAAGCCGAACACGCGCGCGCCGATGGGGTTGAAGGGGTCGCCGGTCATGATGGCGTTGCGTGCGTACCAGTACACGCAGGGAATCAGGAAGCAGACGAACATCAGCGCCCAGGCCTTGAGGCTGCGCTCGTGGCGGAAGACGAAGGGCGCCACCAGCGGCAGGAAGACCAGCGCCTGGTACTTCGAGCCCGCGGCCACGCCCAGGCAGAAGGCCGCCAGGCCGAGCCAGCGGATGCCACCGTGCACAGGCTTGCCGATCTCGGACTCGCGCCACCACCACAGCGCCACGCAGGCCGAGAGCACGAAGAGCGCAACGCCCATGTCGATCAGCGCGTTGGAGTAGTCGCCGAGCCCCAGCCAGATGGCCGCGCCGATGCACGCGGTGAGCCGGCCGGCATGCAGCATGCCCAGGCGGTAGACCATGACCACCGACAGCGCTCCGGCCAGGCCGTTCAGGAAGTGCGGCAGCACGTCGTCGCCCAGCTGCAGCGCGCCGGCATACAGCAGGTTGTAGTTGTACGGGAACCAGGGGTAGCGCAGCCAGTCGTGGATGCCCAGCGAGCCTTGCTCGGCGACCTGCCGCGCATAGGGCAGGTGGTACATCAGCTCGTCGAAGGCGATGGGCGGCGCAAGCGGGGCGGCCAGCGCGGGCAGCACGACCAGCGCCAGCGCGATCGCCGCGACGCGCTCAACGTAGCTCCACGGCGCCGCGGGCGGGTCCGCGAGCAACAGCGTGCGCCGCTCGCGCAGCCATGAGGGCAGCTGGAGCGCCGCGGCTGCCACGCCCACGGCGACGATCGCCACGGTCGCGCCGGGCCTGAAGGCTCCGAAGATGGCCAGGGCCTGGAAGGCGCAGATGAAGATTCCCACGCCCAGGGCCACGGCCATGGCGGCCTCGAGCCCCGCGTCGCGGCGCGGGGGCGGCGGGAGGCGGCCCAGCAGCGCGCGTCCATAGCCCCAGCAGCCCGTTACGAAAACCGCCAGGGCCGCGTAGTGCGCGGCTGCAAACATCAGCTTCTGAATAACGACTCCCGGTGCCGGACGGCCGCGCCGGCCGGCAGGTTCAAAGGTTGGGCGCGAGCAGGCGTTCGAGGTCGGCTTCGCTTTCCTTGCGCCGCGCGGCCTGGTCCTGTAACTGGTCGTGTCCGATCTTGCCGACGTTGAAGTACGTCGAATCGGGGTGGCTCAGGTAGAACCCGCTCACGCTGGCGGCGGGCATCATAGCGAGGCTTTCCGTCAGGCTCATGCCAATGTCCGCGCAGTTCAGAAGGTCGAACATGGGCTTCTTCACGCTGTGGTCGGGGCAGGCCGGGTAGCCGGGCGCGGGGCGGATGCCGCGGTACTTCTCCGCGATCATCTCGTCGTTGCTCAGGCTCTCGTCGCTCGCGTAGCCCCACAGGTCGGTGCGCACGCGATGGTGCAGCGCCTCGGCGAAGGCCTCGGCCAGCCGGTCGGCAAGGGCCTTGAGCATGATGGCGGAGTAGTCGTCGAGGTCGTCGACGAAGTACTTCTCCTTCTTCTCCACGCCCAGGCCGGCGGTCACGGCGAACATGCCGACGTAGTCCTTCACGCCGCTGTCTTTGGGCGCGACGAAGTCGGCCAGGCAGCGGCTCGGGCGCATCACGCCGTCGATCTCGTGCTTCTCGGTCTGCTGGCGCATGCCGTACCAGGTGAGCGCCACCTCGCTGCGCGATTCGTCGGTGTAGAGCTCGATGTCGTCGTCGTTCACGGTGTTGGCGGGCCAGAAGCCCACCACGCCGCTCGCGCTGAGCCAGCGGCCCTCGATGAGGCGTTTGAGCATGCGCTGGCCGTCGGCATACACGCGCACGGCCTCGGTGCCGACGATCTCGTCCTTCAGGATGGCCGGGAACGGACCGGCCAGGTCCCAGGTCTGGAAGAACGGGCCCCAGTCGATGTACTTCGCGAGTTCGGTGAGGTCGAAGTTCCTGAACACGCGCCGGCCGATGAACTTCGGCACCGGCGGCAGGTAGCTGGCGAAGTCGACGGGCGTCTTGTTGGCGCGCGCCTTGGCCAGCGGCCACAGCGGCACCTGCTTCTTGTTGGCGTGCTGCTCGCGCACCTTGACGTAGTCGGCGTTGATCTCCTCGATGTACGCGGCCGCCTGGTCGCTCAGCAGGCTCTGCGCCACGCTCACGCTGCGCGAGGCGTCGGGCACGTAGACCACGGGGCCCTCGTAGTGCGGCGCGATCTTCACGGCCGTGTGCACACGGCTGGTGGTGGCGCCGCCGATCAAGAGGGGGATCTTGCGGATACGGAAGTGGTCGTCCTTCTGCATCTCGCCGGCCACGTACTGCATTTCTTCGAGGCTCGGCGTGATGAGGCCCGACAGGCCCACGATGTCCGCGCCCTCGACCTTCGCCTTCGCGAGGATCTCGTGGCACGGGACCATCACGCCCATGTTCACCACCTCGAAGTTGTTGCACTGGAGCACGACGGTGACGATGTTCTTGCCGATGTCGTGCACGTCGCCCTTCACGGTGGCGATGATGATCTTGCCCTTGGAGCGCACGTCGCGCCCGGCCGCCTCGTCCTGGCGCTTCTCTTCCTCGATATAGGGAATGAGGTGCGCCACGGCCTGCTTCATCACGCGGGCCGACTTCACCACCTGCGGCAGGAACATCTTGCCCTGCCCGAACAGGTCGCCGACCACGTTCATGCCGTCCATCAGCGGACCTTCGATCACGTGCAGCGGACGGCCGCCCCTCGCGAGGATCGCGCGGTAGGCCTCTTCGGTGTCTTCGGTGATGAACTCGGTGATGCCGTGCACCAGCGCGTGCGACAGGCGCTGCGCCACCGGCACGGGCTGCTCGGGCGTGCCGCGCCATTCGAGCTTCTTGCTGTCGTCCTTGGCCGCGCCCTTGGCGCTCTCGGCGATCTCGACCAGGCGCTCGCCGGCGTCGGGGCGGCGGTTGAGCACCACGTCCTCCACGCGCTCGCGCAGATTCGGCTCGACCTCGTCGTACACGCCGACCATGCCGGCATTGACGATGCCCATGTCCATGCCCGCCTTGATCGCGTGGTACAGGAACACGGTGTGGATCGCCTCGCGCACCGGGTCGTTGCCGCGGAAGCTGAAGCTCACGTTCGACACGCCGCCCGACACCTTCGCGCCCGGCAGGTTCTGCTTGATCCAGCGCGTGGCCTCGATGAAGTCGACCGCGTAGTTGTCATGCTCCTCGATGCCGGTGGCGATGGCGAAGATGTTCGGGTCGAAGATGATGTCCTCGGGCGGGAAGCCCACCTCGTCCACCAGGATGCGGTAGGCGCGCTCGCAGATCTCGATCTTGCGCGCGTAGGTGTCGGCCTGGCCCTTCTCGTCGAAGGCCATCACCACGGCGGCGGCGCCGTAGCGCTTCACCAGCTTGGCTTCGTGCTTGAACTTGTCGACGCCTTCCTTCATGGAGATCGAGTTGACGATGCCCTTGCCCTGGATGCAGCGCAGGCCCGCCTCGATGACCTCCCACTTCGAGCTGTCGACCATCACCGGCACGCGCGCAATGTCGGGCTCGCTGGCGATGAGGTTGAGGAAGCGCACCATCGCGGCCTTGCTGTCGAGCATGGCCTCGTCCATGTTCACGTCGATCACCTGCGCACCGTTCTCGACCTGCTGGCGTGCCACCGCCAGCGCTTCTTCGAACTGGCCGTTGAGGATCATGCGCGCGAAGGCCTTGGAGCCCGTGACGTTGGTGCGCTCGCCAATGTTGACGAACAGCGTGCCTTCGCCGATGGAGACCGGCTCCAGGCCTGAAAGCTTCATGGGAGGCGGCATTGGGGAAGACATGGTTGGACTCGGAGGCAAAAGCGGTTATTCGTGCGCGGGTTGGGGGAGTCTATCGCCCTCCCATACGCCGCAGGGGCTGCAGGAGTAAGTCCGATTCATGAAAGGGAAAGTCCGGATCGATCCGGCCCGGTCGGTTTCGCAGAATGAAAAGTGCACGCTCGTTCGTTTTTGCGTGCCCCACCCTACCAACCGACACAGGGAGTTCCGATGATTCGAATGAAGAGGAATGCGGCTTCGAGGACCGAGGCGACGGGCAGCAAACAGGGCGGCGCCGCCCGGCGGGCGGGCGGCGCGCTGCTGGTGTGCGGCATGCTGGCGCTCGCGCCCCTGGCGCAGACGGCACAAGCGGCCAACACCAGCGCGCAGACGGCCTATCCGATCGTGCTGGTGCACGGCATGCTGGGTTTCGACACCATCGCCGGCATCGACTACTGGTACGGCATTCCGGGCGAGCTGCGCGCGCAGGGCGCGAAGGTCTTCGTCGCCGAGGTGGCGGCCACCAACAGCAGCGAGGTGCGCGGCGAGCAGTTGCTCAAGCAGGTCAAGGACGTGCTGGCGCTGACCGGCGCGAGCAAGGTCAACCTGATCGGCCATTCGCACGGCGGCCCCACGGCGCGCTACGTCTCGGGCGTGGCGCCGCAGCTGGTGGCCTCCGTCACCACAGTGGGCAGCCCGCACAAGGGCAGCAAGGTGGCCGACGTGCTCGGCAACACGCTGCCGGACGGCAGCATCAGTCGCGCCGTGGTGGTGAGCGTGGTCAACGCGTTCTCCAGCCTCATCGGCATTCTTTCGGGCAACAACACGCCGCAGAACGGGCTGGGTGCGCTGGATTCGCTCAACACCGTCGGCTCGGCGAAGTTCAACGCCAAGTTCCCCGACGGCGTGCCCACCAGCGCCTGCGGCAACGGCACCGAGCTGGTCAACGGGGTGCGCTACTTCTCCTGGTCGGGCACCCAGCCGCTGACCAACGTGTTCGACGCCTCCGACTACGCGCTGTCGCTGACGAGCGTGGTGCACGGCGAGCCCAACGACGGGCTCGCATCGGCCTGCAGCTCGCACCTGGGCACGTACCTCGGCAGCTACAGGCAGAACCACCTGGACGAGGTCAACCAGATGCTCGGCCTGCGCGACCTTTTCTCGGTGAGCCCGGTGACGCTGTACGTGAACCAGGCGGCGAGACTGAAGCAACTCGGCCTCTGAGGAGACGATGCCCCGCAAGCTCCTGCTGCCGCTCGCGGCGGCCGCGGCGGTGCTGGCCGCGGGCACCGCGTGGTGGCTGGCCGGCGGCGAGGGGGCTCCGGCTCCCGCGGTCGTATCGGCAGCCCTGCCGGCCACCTCGTCGGACCTTCCCGATGTCTCCAGATCCGCGCCAGACGCAAGCCCCCACGCCCCCGATCCGCTGCTGACGCCCGCCCTGTTGCGCATCTTCGAGCAGATGCTCGACGGCAGCCAGGCGCGCGACAAGGAAGGCCTGATGGCCGAGATGCGCGCCAGGATCGACAGGTACCTGCCGCCCGAATGGCGCGTGCGCGCGCTCGGCCTGCTGGAGCGCTACATCGACTACCGCAACGCGCTGGAGGCGCTGCCGGCAGCCAACATCGGCGACCCGGCGGGGCTGCGCCGGATCCTCGATGCGCGCGCCGGCATCCGCTCGCGCTACTTCGCGCCCGAGGAAGTCGAGGACCTGTTCGCCGCCGACGAGAAGTTCGATCGCTTCAGCGTCGAGAAGCTGGAGATCGAGCGCAACGCCGGCCTCACCGCCGAGCAGAAGCGGCAGGCGCTGGCGAAGACCGAGGAGACATGGCTCACGCCGGAGCAGCGCGCCGATCGCGTCGCCTCCGTCGCGCAACTGGCCGTGGGCGAGCAGACCGCCGCACTGGAAGCACGCGGCGCCAGTCCGCAGGAGCGTTTCGAGGAGCGCTCCAAGCAGTATGGCTACGAGGCGGCGCAGCGGCTCGCGACGCTCGACCGGCAGGAGCAGGACTGGCAGAGCCGCCTGTCGCGCTACGCCGCGGCCGACGAGGCCACGCGGGCACAGCTGCAGGCGGAACTCTTCACGCCGCAGGAGGCGCTGCGGCTGCAGGCCGCGCTCGAGATGCGGGCGGCCGAGCAAAAGAAAAAGGCGGCCACGCCGCCTTGATCGTCTCTGCCCGGGCGGCCCTCAGGCCGCCACCGGCACCTTCGCCGCGGCCGAAGCCGGCAGGCCGAACACGCGATCGAAGGCCCAGTTGAAGACGAAGGTGTAGACCAGGAAGAACACCACCAGCCCCAGGTCCATCACCAGCGCCTGCCAGAGCGTGACGCCCAGGCCCCAGGCGAACATCGGCACCAGGAAGGCGATCAGGCCTCCCTCGAAGCCGATGGCGTGCGCGATGCGGCGGCGCAGGCTGCGTCCGCGCACGACCTGGCGCGACTCCCAGCGCTCGAAGAGCGAGTTGAAGACCAGGTTCCAGATCACCGCGATGACCGAGGCCGCCACCGCCATCGCGCCCGAATGGCCCAGGCCGGCATCCGTCATCAGGGCCAGGCCCGCGCTGGCGGCCACGATGGCGATGCCTTCGTAGAGGCTGATGTAGACGATGCGACGCTGAATCCCTTGCATGGCTTTCTCTCTGTGTTCGTTGATGCGATGACTGGACTTTATTTGTCCCGGGCTGATATAAAAAGTTAACTTGTTTCAGTTTTATTGAAAGATCGGCGCCATGGCCTTTTCCAGCGACAACGTCGAAGTCTTCCTGGCCGTGATTGACCACGGCTCCTTCTCTGCCGCCGCGCGGGCGCTGCGCCGGGTGCCGTCGGCGGTGAGCATGGCTGTCGCCAACCTCGAGGCCGAGCTCGACCTGCAGCTGTTCGACCGCAGCGGCCGCGAGCCCCAGCCCACGGCCGCAGCGCGCTCGCTGGAGCCGCAGGCGCGGCTGCTGGCGGCCCAGCTGAAGCAGCTTCAGGTTCAAGCGCTGGCGCTCACGCAGGGACTGGAAGACCGGCTCACGCTGGCCATCGCGCCCGAACTGCTGGCCGCACCGTGGACCGGCCCGCTGTCGGAACTGGCGCGGGAGCATCCGCTGCTGCAGGTGGAGGTGCTGGCCGCCCCACAGGCCGACGCGCTGGCGCTGCTGCACAGCGGGCGGGCGCAGCTGGCGCTGGTCTTCGAGCGGCCCAGCCTCGACGGGCGCGAGGGCTTCCAGGAAGTGGGCAGCGAGCTCATGGTGGCGGTGATGGCGCCCGACCATCCCGTGCTCGCCGCCAACGGCGGCCGGCTGCGCGAGGACCACCTGACCAACACCCGCCAGATCGTCGTGGCCGGGCGCGACCTCGCCACCAGCGACCCGCGCTTCGTGTTCGCGCGCCACGTCTGGCGCTCCGACAACGCGCTGGCCGCGCTGAGCCTGATCACCGCCGGGCTGGGCTGGGGCTGGCTGCCGCGCAACTTCGCGCGGCCCCATGTGGCGGCGGGCGCGCTGGTCGAGATTCCGTTCGAGAACCTCAGCAACGGGCTCGACCTGTGGGTGGACGTGGTGTGGTCACGTGAGCGCCCACTCGGCCTGGGAGCCCAGCATTTTGTGAATCTGATCGCCAAGGGACGGGCTGCGGCGGGCGAATGCAGTCCCAAAGTCAGCGGCGACACCATTGGCTCGCAAGACTAGACGACTGGTCTAATTGCCGCTAGAGTGCGGCCCATGAACGCCGCAGCCGCACCCATCACCGACGTCCGCCAGCACATCCTCGACGTGGCCCATCCGCTGCTGCTGCGAAAGGGCTTCACCGGCGTCGGGCTGGCCGAGGTGCTGGCGGCGGCGAAGGTGCCGAAAGGCTCGTTCTATCACTACTTCGGCTCCAAGGAAGTCTTCGGCGAGGCGGTGCTGGAGGCCTACTTCAGCGAGTACCTCGGGCGCACCGACGCCCTGCTGACCGAGGGATCCGGCACCGCCGCCCAGCGCCTGATCGCCTACTTCGACGACTGGCTCGACTCCCAGACCGGCGAGGAGGCGCAGAGCCGCTGCCTCGTCGTCAAGCTTGGCGCCGAGGTGTGCGACCTGTCCGAGAGCATGCGCGCTGCGCTGGCGCGCGGCACCCGCGGCATCACCGACCGGCTCGCCGGCTGCATCGAGGCCGGCCGGGCCGACGGCTCAATCAAGGCGATGCCGCAGGGGCAGGACGCCCAGGGCGTCGCCGTCGCGCTCTACCAGCGCTGGCTCGGCGCCAGCCTGCTGGCCAAGATCACGCGCGACCGCTCGTCGCTGGACGCGGCGATGCGCGACACCCGGCAGCAGCTGGGCCTGTCTTCGGACCACTGAAGGAAATCACCCAGCGGGAGGCGAACGCGCTCCCGCTTTTTTTCGCCCACGCACTAGACGACTGGTCTATTAACCAAGGAGCCACGCCCCATGTCCCAGAACAGCAACGCCGTCGATACCGTCAGCCGCCGCATCGTCCTCGCCGCCCGGCCGCGCGGCCTTCCGACGCCGGAGAACTTCCGGCTGGAGGAAGCCGCCATTCCCACGCCCGGCGAGGGCCAGGTGCTGCTGCGCACGCTGCACCTGTCGCTCGATCCGTACATGCGCCAGCTGATGGACGAGGTGCCGCCGCTCTATGCGCCCGCCTCGGTGCAAGTGGGCGAGCCAATGCCGGGCGGCACGGTCAACCGCGTCGTCGAGTCCCGGAATCCGCAGTTCCGCCCGGGCGATCTCGTGCTGGGCAACGCCGGCTGGCAGGACTACGCCCTGTCCGACGGCCAAGACCTGATGCCGCTGGGCCGGATGGCGCAGCCCTCGCTGGCGCTCGGCGGGCTCGGCATGCCAGCCTTCACCGCGCACGTCGGCCTGCTCGACATCGGCCAGCCCAAGCCGGGCGAGACGGTGGTGGTGGCGGCCGCGACCGGCGCCGTCGGCTCGGTGGTCGGGCAGATCGCCAGGCTCAAGGGCGCGCGCGTGGTCGGCATCGCGGGCGGTGCGGACAAGTGCCGCCACGCAGTCGAGGTGCTGGGCTTCGACGCCTGCATCGACCGCCACGCCCCGGCGTTCGCAGCGCGCCTCGCGGCCGCCTGCCCCACGGGCATCGACGTCTACTTCGAGAACGTCGGAGGCGAGGTGTTCGACGCGGTGCTGCCGCTGCTCAACATCGGCGCGCGCGTGCCGGTGTGCGGGCACATCGCCGACTACAACAGCGAGGCACTGCCCCCGGGCCCGAACCGGCTGCCGCTGCTGACGGCGGCGCTGCTGCAGAAGCGCATCCGCATGCAGGGCTTCGTCATCCTCGACCACTACGGCGAGCGCTTCGATGCGTTCCGGCGCGAGATGGACGAGTGGGTCGAGGCCGGCAAGATCACGCTGCGCGAGGACCGCATCGACGGCCTGGAGAACGCGCCGGATGCGTTCATCGGCCTGCTTCAGGGCCGCAACTTCGGCAAGCGCGTGGTGCGCGTCGCGGAAGACTGAGGCACCGGCCCTCAGTGCCGGTGCCCGCCGCCGTGACCTCCGCCATGGTCACCGCCACGGCCTCCCCCACGATGCCCACCGCCCCCTCCGGGATGCGGATGCGGCTTGCCCGGCGGCGGCCCGGGCCGGAAACCCGCCTGCGGCCGTGGCGGCCTGATTCCCGGGTCCACCGGCGGACGGATGCCCGGCGCGGGCGGTGGCCTGAAGCCCGGCGCGGGTGGCCGCAACCCCGGCCCCGGCTGCCACGGATGCGGTTGCCATCCGGGCCGTACCGGCGGCGGCGGACGCCAGCCCGCCACGGGCGGAGGCGGCCGGCCGCCCCACCAGCGCCGGTCGCCGTACCAGGGCCTGTCGCGGTAGTAGTCGGCCCAGTAGCTGCCGATGGCGAAGCCGATGATCGGCACGCCGATCAGCGCGCCGTACGTGGCCAGCGGCACGCGCTGCTCCTGGTAGGCGTAATCGAGGTTGCGCGCCCAGATCCAGCCGCGCCCGCCGTCGGGCAGCACCACGTCGCACCAGCCGTAGCCGCTGGTGCAGCCCACCACTTCGAGCGGCTGGCCGGGCCCGAGCCGCGCCACCAGCGGATAGTCGCCCGAAGGCCCCGCGCGCAGGTTGACCGCGCCGCGCGTGAAGGCCTGCTGCGCCTGCGCGGCGAGCGGCAGCGCCAGGGCCAGCGCGCCGACGGCGGCCCAGCGCCAGGTGAGTGATGAGTTCATGGCAAGGCTCCTTGCGCCCCAGCGTAGGCCGGGGGCTGGGGCCCGTCAATCGGCCGCGGACGCGGCCGGAGCGCTCAAGCTGCCTCTTTGTAGAAGCCGGCGTTGTTGGTGCCCAGCACCCGGCCGGCCATCGGCGCGACCGCCTTGCCGATCGCCGCGATGTGGTCCGGCGTGGTGCCGCAGCAGCCGCCCACGATGTTCACCAGCCCTTCCGACGCGAACTCGTGCAGCAGGCGCGAGGTGACCTCGGGCGTCTCGTCGAAGCCGGTGTCGCTCATCGGGTTGGGCAGGCCGGCGTTCGGGTAGCAGCTGATGAAGGTGTCGCCGGCCACGCGCGCCAGCTCCTGGATGTAGGGGCGCATCAGCGCCGCGCCCAGCGCGCAGTTCAGGCCGATGGCCAGCGGCTGCGAATGGCGCACGCTGTGCCAGAAGGCGGTAACGGTCTGGCCGCTGAGGATGCGGCCCGAGGCATCGGTCACCGTGCCGCTGATGATGAGCGGCAGGCGCTGCCCGCTGTTGTCGAAGTACTCGTCGACCGCGAACAGCGCGGCCTTGGCATTGAGCGTGTCGAAGATGGTCTCGACCAGGATCACGTCGGCGCCGCCCTCGACCAGCGCCTCGGTCTGCTCGTAGTAGGCAGCGCGCAGTTCCTCGAAGTTGACGTTGCGCGCGCCCGGGTCGTTCACGTCGGGGCTGATGCTCGCCGTCTTGGGCGTCGGGCCGAGGGCGCCGGCCACGAAGCGCGGCTTGTCGGGCGTGCTGAACTTGTCGCAGGCCGCGCGCGCCAGCTTGGCCGATTCGAGATTCATCTCGCGCGCGAGGTGCGCCATCTTGTAGTCCTCCTGCGCGATGGTGGTCGCGCCGAAGGTGTTGGTCTCGATGAGGTCGGCGCCCGCCGCGAGGTAGCCCTCGTGGATGTCGCGGATCACGTCGGGCCGCGTGAGCGAGAGCAGCTCGTTGTTGCCCTTCACGTCGCGCTCGAAGTCCTTGAAGCGCTCGCCGCGGTACTGCTCCTCCGTCAGCTTGAAGCGCTGGATCATCGTGCCCATGGCGCCGTCGAGGATGGCGATGCGCTGGGCGAGGATGCCGGGCAGGGCCTGGCCGCGGGTGTAGGTGACGGGCTTCATAGACCCCCGATTGTAGGAAGGGGGCCTGCCCCTGCCCGCGGTCAGCCCTTTGCGCGGCCTTCCACGAAGGCCAGCACCGCCTCGATCATCCGCCGCACGTGCGGCTGCACGCCCGCCGCCACCTCGGGCAGGTAGTCGAAGGGCAGCTTCTCCTGCATGTAGCTCGACTGGGTCATCTCCAGCTGCACCGCGTGCACGTTCTGTGCGGGGTTGCCGTAGTTGCGCGTGATGTAGCCGCCGGTGAAGCGGCCGTTGAGCACGCCCGTGTAGCCGGTGGCGCTTTCGGCGATGCCCAGCAGCGTCTGCGCGAGCGACGGGTCGCAGCTGATGCCCTTGCCGGTGCCCAGGTTCAGGTCGGGCAGCTTGCCGTCGAAGAAGCGCGGCAGCACCGAGCGGATCGAGTGCGCGTCCCACAGCGCGGCCACGCCGTGCTGCGCGCGGATGCGGGCGAGCTCCTCGGCGAGCTTGGCGTGATACGGCTGCCAGATGGCGTCGCGGCGCTGCGCGGTCTCTTCGTCACCCGGCACGTCGGCGGCGTCGGCGTACAGCGGCGTGTCGTCGAAGGTGTCGACCGGGCACAGGCCCGTCACGCTCTGGCCGGGGTAGAGGCTGGCGCCGTCCGGCGGACGGTTCAGGTCGATCACGTAGCGCGAGTGCGTCGCCACCAGCACCGAGGCGCCCAGCTCGTCGGCGAAGTCGTAGAGGCGCTCGAGGTGCCAGTCGGTGTCGGGCACATGGCGCGCCTCTTCGGTGAGGCGCGCGGCCAGCGCGGGCGGCACGTGAGTGCCGACGTGCGGCATCGAGATCAGCAGCGGGCGCGTGCCCTGGCGGAAGCGGAACGCCGGTTCGTTGGTGGTGAAGGCCATGGTGGGGTCCGGGTGAAGTTCGATCAATCCTGTAGCAGTTGGGTGCGCGCGGCCACGAAGGCGGCGGCGGCTTCGTCGTGCAGCGCATGGCGGCCCGCCGAGACGCGTGGCCGGCCCGCGACCCACACGGCGTCGACGGCCGAAGTGCGGTGGCTCGCGAAGACGTGGGCCGAAAGCATATCGGGCGCGCTCAGCCCCTGCAGCCCGACGTGCGAGGCGTCGAGCACGACGAAGTCGGCCTGCTGCCCCGCCGCGAGCCCGCCCGTGGCGCGGCCCGAGGCCCGCGCCCCGCCCTGCACAGCCTCCAGCGTCAGCGCGCTGGCCACATGCGGCTGCGCCGCGCTGGCGCCGACGTTGCGCTGGCGCCGGGCCAGGCGCTGGCTGTATTCGAGCATCAGCAGCTCTTCCGCCGCGTTCACGCTGGCGTGGCTGTCGGAGCCCACGCCCCATGCGCCGCCGTGGCTGCGCCATTTGGCGAAATCGAAGATGCCGTCGCCCAGGTTGGCCTCGGTGGTCGGGCACAGGCCCGCCACCGCGCCGCTGCGGGCCGCGTATTCGTACTCGGCGTCGTTCATGTGCGTGGCGTGCACCAGGCACCACCGCTCGTCCACCGGCGCGTGGTCGAGTAGCCATTCGACCGGGCGCAGGCCGCTCCAGGCCACGCAGTCGTCCACTTCCTTGGTCTGCTCGGCGATGTGGATGTGGATGGGCGCCGTGCGGTCGATGGCTTCGAGCCCCGCAATGGCGTCGCGCAACCCCTCGGGCGGCACAGCGCGCAGCGAATGCGGCGCGAGGCCCAGCCGCGCGCCCTGCGCATCGCACTGCGGCTTGAGCGTTTCGAGCAGGCGCAGCATCGATTCGGTGGAACGCACGAAGCGCCGCTGCCCTTCGGTGGGCGGCTGCTCGCCGAAGCCGCCGGTCTGGTAGAGCACCGGCAGCAACGTGAAGCCGATGCCCACCTTCTTCGCCGCGCGCAGCAGCGCGAGGCTCAGCGTGGCGTCGTCGGCATAGGGGCGGCCGTCCACGTCGTGGTGCACGTACTGGAACTCGCACACGCCGGTGTAGCCCGCCTCCAGCATCTCAGCGTAGAGCCAGGTCGCGATGGCTTCCATGTGCTGCGGGCCGAGGCGCGCGGCAAAGCGGTACATCAGCGTGCGCCAGCTCCAGAAGCTGTCGTGCTGCTCCGCACGGTGCTCGGTGAGGCCCGCGAAGGCGCGCTGGAAGGCGTGCGAATGCAGGTTGGGCATGCCGGGGATCACGGGGCCGCTGGCGGCTGCCGTATCGACGGGCCGCTGCGCGCCGGCCTGCGCCTGCACGAGCCGGCCCGCGTCGTCCCAGCCGAGCAGGACGTCCTTGGCCCAGCCCTCGGGCAGCAGCGCGTCGGCCGCGAAAAGAGTGTTTGTCATGCGTTGGCTCCAGAGGCTCCGATGGCTCCAATGGCGATGTGCCCCTGCCGCACCACGGCGCGCACGGGCTGCTGTCCGAACCAGTAGGCGAGCTCGGCCGCTTCGCGCACGTTCCACAGCACGAAGTTGGCGGGCATGCCGGGCGCGATGGCGCCGTGCGTGTCCTGCAGGCCCAGCGCACGCGCCGCGTGCACGGTGACGCCGTCGAGTGCCTCGGGCACGGTGAGGCGGAACAGCGTGCAGGCCATGTTCACCATCAGCAGCAGGCTCAGCGCGGGCGAGGTGCCGGGGTTGTGGTCGGTCGACACCGCCATCGGCACGCCCGCGGCGCGCAGCGCGGCGATGGGCGGCAGGCGCGTGTCGCGCAGCGTGTAGTAGGCGCCGGGCAGCAGCACGGCCACCGTGCCGGATTTGCGCATCGCCTCGATGCCCTCGGCGGACAGGTGCTCGATGTGGTCGCACGAGAGCGCGCCGTAGCGCGCGGCCAGCGCGGCGCCGCCCATGTCGGAGAGCTGCTCCGCATGCAGCTTCACCGGCAGGCCCAGCGCCTTCGCGGCCTTGAAGACCTGCTCGGTCTCGGCGAGCGAGAAGGCGATGCGCTCGCAGAACACGTCCACCGCGTCGACCAGTCCTTCGGCCGCGAGCGCAGGCAGCATCTCGTTGCACACGAGATCGATGTACTCACCGCTGCGGCCCGCGTACTCGGGCGGCAACGCATGCGCGCCGAGAAATGTGGTGCGCACCGTCACGCCGTAAGCCTCGCCCAGGCGCCGCGCCACGCGCAGCTGCTTGCGCTCGTGCTCCAGCGAAAGGCCGTAGCCCGACTTGATCTCGATGGCGCACACGCCGTCGGCGAGCAGCTGTTCGAGCCGCGCGGCGGCCTGTGCGAACAGCGTGTCCTCGTCGGCCTCGCGCGTGGCGCGCACCGACGAAACGATGCCGCCGCCGGCCTTCGCCACTTCTTCATACGTGGCGCCCGCGAGCCGCATGGCGAACTCGTTGGCGCGCTGGCCGCCGTAGACGAGGTGCGTGTGGCAATCGACCAGCCCCGGGGTGACGAGCGCACCGCCGCCGTCGTGCGGCGCGAGCCCGGCGAATTCAGCCGGCAGCGCGCTTCGGGCGCCGACCCAGCGGACCGCGCCCTGCTCCACCACGATGGCGGCTTCCACGCCCGCATCGGCGGCAAGGCGGATGCCGGTCCAGAGGCCGTCGGCCGAGGGAAATTCGTTGACGGGTTTCATCGTTGTTCCTGTTGTTGCGTCGGCGGCTCAGGCCGGCAGGATGCGCACCGCGAGCAGCCGTGCGCCGGCGCCTTCAGGCATCGCCTGCCAGCCGCGCGCGGCATCGGCCCACTGCAGGCCTTCGCCCTCGCCGCATGCCTCGTCGTCCAGGCGCCACGCACCGTGCAGCGCCAGCAGCACGCCGTGCGGCGCGGGCTCGATGGCCGTGGCACGGTCCAGCACGCGCACCTCGGCGCGCCACTGGCCGCGCCGCGTCATCACGTTGAAGTCGTTCGAGGCGCCGCCGAGCAGCGTGCAGTCGATGGGCTCGTCGCCGCTGAAGGCGAAGGGCTGCAGCGGAACGTCGAGCCGGTGTTCGATGCGCCCGTCGTGCGTGAAGAGCCGCACGCCGTCGCCTTCGAGCAGCGTGATGCTGCGGTCCACACCCGCGAACACCGAGAACGGCCCTGCCGCCGCGATGGTGGCGATGCTCACGCGCCAGCCGAAGCTGTCGAGCCCCGCGCCCTGCGGCCAGCTGGCGATCTCCTGCGTGGTGCCGCCGCCGTTCTTCCACGGCGTGGCGGGCAGCGAGGCGCGCGAGAAACGACGAAGCACGCCGGTCATCGCACCATCCCGCCCTGGCGCAGGCGCTGCTCGAAGTGCCGCAGCACCAGCGTCATCGTGCCGGTGAGCACGAAGTACACGACCGCGATGGCCAGGTACACCTCCAGCGAGCGGTACGACACGCTGATGATCTTCTGCCCCTCGTGCATCACGTCGTGGATGGTAAGCAGCGACACCAGCGCCGAGTTCTTGATGAGCGCGATGAACTCGTTGCCCAGCGGCGGAATCATGCGCACCACCGCCTGCGGCAGCACGATGTGGCGCATCGCGAGGCCGGGCGTCATGCCCAGCGACTGCGCCGCCATGGTCTGGCCCTTGTCGATGGACTGGATCGCGCCGCGCACGATCTCCGACACGTAGGCGCCCGAATACACGCCGAGCCCCAGCACGCCGCACACGAAGGCCGGCAGCAGGATGCCGAAGTGCGGCAGGCCGAAGAACAGGATGAACAGCTGCACCAGCAGCGGCGTGCCGCGAATGGCCGCCACGTAGGCCGTGCAGATGCCGTAGAGCCAGCGCCGCTTCGGGTTCAGCCGGCCGATGCCGACCAGCAGGCCCAGCACGCAGCCCAGCGCCAGCGCGCAGGCGGTGATCTCCACCGTGACCAGCGCGCCGCGCAGCAGGTCGTGCCAGCCTTCCCAGACGGGCGAGAAATCGAGATCCATGGCGGGCTTACTTGGCGCTGGCGCTGAACCACTTCTTGACGATCTGGTCGTAGGTGCCGTCGGCCTTGAGCTTCTCGATGGCGCCGTTCACGGCCTTGGTCAGCTCGGGCGTGTCCTTGCGGATGGCCATGCCGTATTCCTCGGTGGTGATCTGCTCGGGCAGCACCTTCAGGCCGCCGCGCGTGCGCACGTACTGGTAGGCGGCAGGCTTGCCGGTCACGGCGGCGTCGGCGCGGCCGATGTCGACGAGGTTGAACATCTCCTGGTTCTTCTCGACTTCCATCAGCTGCACCTGCGGGAATTTCTCCTTCGTGTAGCTCACCGACTTGGTGCCCACCTGCACGCTGACCTTCTTGCCGTTGATGTCGGCCGGCGTCTTGATGGCCGTGTTGCCGTCCTTCACCATCACCACGAGGCCGCCCGCGTAATAGGGCACGGTGAAGTCGACCACCTTCTTGCGCTCGTCGGTGATGTAGATGCCAGAGACGGCCATGTCGAAGCGCTTGGAGATCAGGCCCGGCACGAGGCCCTTGAAGTCGATGTCGATCCACTCGATCTTTCGGCCCAGCGTCTTGCCGATGGCCTCGACCAGTTCCACGTCGAAGCCGGTGCGCTTGCCGTTCTCCACAAACTCCATCGGCGGGAAGGTGGCGTCGGTGGCCACGCGCAGCGGCTCGCCCTGCGCATGCGCGGCACCCGCGAAACCGAAGATGGCAAGGCCGGAGAGTGCGGCGGCGACGATGGAACGGCGGGTGTTCATGGCGATGGGCTTTCGTGGTGTGAGTGGAGGTGAGAGGGAAAGAAAAGAAAGAAGAGCCGGCGTGGCTACTGCAGCGCCCGCGAGATGCGCGCCGCCGTGACGACGGTCATGTGCAGCAATGCAGCTTCCATGCCCTCGACGCGCGTGAGCGGTGCCATCAGCGTGATCGCGCCGCGCAGGCGGCGGCCCGGGGCCAGCACCGGCGCGCTCGCGCCCCACACGCCGGCGTCGACCTCGCCGTGCGTCACGGCATGGCCGGCCTCGCGGATGGCGTCGAGTTCGGCGGCGCGCTCGGCGCGGCGCTCGGGGCTTTCGCCGAGGCCGTCGAGCAGGGCGTCGCGCTGGTCGATCGGCATGTGGGCCAGAAGGCACTTGGCGCTGGCGCCGTCGCGCGCGGGCACGCTGCGGCCGCGGTCGAAGGAGCAGCGCAGCGACTGTTCGCTGTCGATCATCTCCAGGCACACGACGCGCTCGTTCACCGCCGTGACCAGCGCGACGCTCTCATGCGACTGCTGTGCCAGCGCGCGCATGTCGGCGCGAGCCGCGATCACGAGGTCGGAGTTGCCGTCGAAGCCGGTGGCCAGCTGCACGCTCACCGGGCCTGGCGAGTAGCGGCCGTCGGACTCCATCACGAAGCCCCAGCGACGCAAGGTGGCGATCTGCCGATACAGCGTGCTTTGCGAGAGGCCCGTGGCCCGCACCAGCTCGGCGGCCGTCATCGCCGCCTTGCTCTGCGCCAGCACCGACAGCACGAACAGCGCGCGGTCGTTGGCGGGGGCGTCGGTCGGGGTCGTCATGCGGTCGATCGGATGAATGGAACCGGCGTGCAGTATCTTGCCCGCCGTTCCCACTTCCAAGCCCGTATTCCCATCGAGTGGGAATGGGCCTGCTTTTTCTTTCTACCTTCGGCTTAAGGTGCCGCCGTTCTTCGCGGCGGCGCCCGCCCTCACTTCACCATCGGCAGCTTCAGGCCCTGCTTCTTCGCGGTGGCGACGGCAATGTCGTAGCCCGCGTCGGCATGGCGCATCACGCCCGTGGCCGGGTCGTTGAAGAGCACGCGCTCGATGCGCCTGGCGGCCGCGTCGGTGCCGTCGCACACGATCACCACGCCCGAGTGCTGCGAGTAGCCCATGCCCACGCCGCCGCCGTGGTGCAGGCTGACCCAGGTGGCGCCGCCTGCGGTGTTGAGCAGCGCGTTGAGCAGCGGCCAGTCGCTCACCGCGTCGGTGCCGTCCTTCATCGCTTCGGTCTCGCGGTTGGGGCTGGCGACCGAGCCGGTGTCGAGGTGATCGCGGCCGATGACGATGGGCGCCTTCAGCTCGCCGTTCTTCACCATCTCGTTGAAGGCCAGGCCCGCGATGTGGCGCTCGCCCAGGCCCAGCCAGCAGATGCGCGCCGGCAGGCCCTGGAAGGCGATGCGCTCGCGCGCCATGTCGAGCCAGCGGTGCGTGTGCTTGTTCTCGGGGAACAGCTCCTTGATCTTGGCGTCGGTCTTGTAGATGTCCTCCGGATCGCCCGAGAGCGCCACCCAGCGGAACGGGCCCTTGCCCTCGCAGAAGAGCGGGCGGATGTAGGCCGGCACGAAGCCGGGGAAGTCGAAGGCGTTCTTCACGCCCTCGTCGAAGGCCACCTGGCGGATGTTGTTGCCGTAGTCGACCGTGGGAATGCCCATGGCCTGGAAGTCGAGCATGGCCTGCACGTGCACGGCGCACGACTTCGCGGCGGCCTTCTTCAGCGCTTCGTGCTGAGCCGGGTCTTTCATCGCAGCCTGCCATTGCGGCACGGTCCAGCCGGCCGGCAGATAGCCGTTGATCAGGTCGTGCGCGGAGGTCTGGTCGGTCACGAGGTCGGGCTTCAGGCCGCCGGCCTTCGCACGCTTCACCAACTCGGGCAGGATTTCGGCCGCGTTGCCCAGCAGCGCGATCGACACGGCTTCCTTCGCGTCGCAATGCTGCTTGATGAGCTCGAAGGCGTGGTCGATGTCGCGCGCCTGCTTGTCGACGTAGCGGGTGCGCAGGCGGAAGTCGATGCTCGACTGCTGGCATTCGATGTTGAGCGACACCGCGCCCGCCAGCGTGGCAGCCAGAGGCTGCGCGCCGCCCATGCCGCCCAGGCCGGCCGTGAGGATCCACTTGCCCGCGAGGCTGTTGTTGTAGTGCTGGCGGCCGGCTTCGACGAAGGTCTCGAAGGTGCCCTGCACGATGCCTTGGCTGCCGATGTAGATCCAGCTGCCGGCCGTCATCTGGCCGTACATGAAGAGGCCCTTGCGGTCGAGTTCGTTGAAGTGCTCCCAGTTGGCCCACTTCGGCACGAGGTTGGAATTGGCGAGCAGCACGCGCGGCGCGTTCTCGTGCGTCTTGAAAACGCCGACGGGCTTGCCTGACTGGATGAGCAGCGTCTCGTCGTCGTTCAGCTCCTTCAGCGAGGCGAGGATCTGGTCGAAGCAGGCCCAGTCGCGCGCGGCGCGGCCGATGCCGCCGTACACCACCAGGTCCTGCGGGCGCTCGGCCACCTCGGCGTCGAGGTTGTTCTGCAGCATGCGGAAGGGAGCCTCGGTGAGCCAGCTCTTGCAGTTGAGCTCGCTGCCGCGCGGGGCGCGGATCACGCGCGTGGGGTCGTGGCGCGGGTCGGTGGCGGTGTTCAGGGCGAATTTGTCGGGAGCGTTCATGGCGGGTTCTCCTAATCGAGGTGTGTTTTACGAGTGGCTGGGCAGGATGTCGAGCAGCGCGGCCGGCAGCTCGGCCTTCAGCGCCCACTGGCGCATGGCTTCGATGTCGGGGGCGAGATAGCGGTCGGTTTCGAGGAAGGCGACCTTCTGGCGGATGGCGGCGAATTCGGCCTCCACGAGCGGCGAGCTCTTGAGCTTGCGCTTGAGTTCGATGCCCTGCGCGGCGGCCATCGCTTCGATGCCGACGACAACAGCCGTGTTGTCGACCATGTCGGCCAGGCGGCGGCCCGCGAAGGTGGCCATCGACACGTGGTCTTCCTGGTTGGCGGAGGTCGGCAGGCTGTCGACGCTGGCGGGGTGCGCGAGCGACTTGTTCTCCGACGCAAGTGCCGCGGCCGTGACCTGCGCGATCATGAAGCCGGAGTTCAGGCCGCCGTCGCGCACCAGGAAAGGCGGCAGGCCCGACAGGCCGCTGTCCAGCAGCAGCGCGAGGCGGCGCTCGGAGATCGCGCCGACTTCGCTCACGGCCAGCGCCACGATGTCGGCCGCGAAGGCGACGGGCTCGGCGTGGAAGTTGCCGCCCGAGATGACCTCGCCCGTGTCCGTGAAGACCAGCGGGTTGTCCGACGCGGCATTGGCCTCGATCACCAGCACGCGCGCGGCGTGCGCGAGGTTGTCGAGGCAGGCGCCCATCACCTGCGGGATGCAGCGCACGGAATACGGGTCCTGCACGCGACCGCAGTCGGCGTGCGAGGGAACGATCTCGCTGCCTTCGAGCAGCGTGCGCACCGCACCCGCCACCGCGATCTGGCCGGGCTGGCCGCGCGCTGCGTGGATGCGCGCGTCGAAGGGCTTGATGGAGCCCTGGATGGCTTCGAGCGACAGCGCGCCCGACATCAGCGCCGAGGCGAATACGTCTTCCGCGCCGAAGAGGCCGGCCAGCGCCAGCGCGGTCGACACCTGCGTGCCGTTGAGCAGCGCCAGGCCTTCCTTGGGGCCGAGCACGAAGGGTTCGAGGCCGATGCTCTTGATCGCTTCGGCGCCGCTGACCACGGTGCCGTCGGCCAGCGTGGCCTCGCCCTCGCCGATCAGCACGCAGGCGAGGTGCGCGAGCGGCGCGAGGTCGCCCGAGGCGCCCACCGAGCCCTTGGCCGGGATGCGCGGCATCACGCCCGCGTTGAACAGCGCCAGCAGCGCGTCGGCCAGCGCGGGCCGCACGCCCGAGTGGCCGCGCGCCAGGCTCACCGCCTTGGTCGCGAGGATCATGCGCACGACAGGCGCGGCCAGCGGCTCGCCCGTGCCCACGCTGTGCGAGAGCACCAGGTTGCGCTGCAGCTCGGCCAGGTGGTCGTTGCCGATGCGCGTGCTCGCGAGCTTGCCGAAGCCGGTGTTGATGCCGTAGACCACCTCGTCGTTCTCGACGATGTGACGAACGGCGGCCTCGGCGCGCTGCATGCCCTCGCGCACCGACGCATCGAGCGACAGCCGCACGCCGCCGGCCTGGATGCGCCGCAGCGTGGCGAGGTCGACCTTGCCGGGCGTGAGGATCAGGGAGGCTTCTGGGTTGGCGGTATGTTTGCTTGTCATGTGAACCTGTCTATACAAGTAGTTGCGAGTGAAAGCTGAGGTCTCGGGGACGAAAAAAATCAGCCGAAGCTGGGGTTGCCGTCGGCCTTGAAACGGCTTCCCAGGCTGTAGCGCGAACCGGGGTGCAGGCAGCGCACCCAGGTCACGGGGACGTTGCGCGACCAGGTGCGGCGCGTGAGCAGCAGGCAGGGGTCGGTGGGCGTCATCGCGAGGCGCTCGGCCTGCTCGGCGTTGGGCAGCACTGCGTCGACCACGTGCTCGATCTGATCGAAGGGCACGTTGCGCACCAGGTACTCGCTGGGCGGCGTCGCCGAGAAGTCCTGCTCGAGGTAGTCGGGCACCACCTGCGGGTTGACGAAGCGCTCCTCCAGCTGCACCGGGGTGCCGTTCTCCAGGTGCAGGCACACGCTGTGGAACACCGAGTCGCCGGCGCGCTTGTCGAGCCAGGCGGCCACGTCGGGCGAGGCGGCGAGGCGCTCGACGGCGATCATCTCGCAGCGGTAGTCGTGCCCGCGCTGGCGGATCTCGCTGGCGATGTTCGCGATCTGCAGCAGCGTGGACTGCGGCTTGTTCTCCGCCACGAAGCTGCCGACGCCCGCCACGCGCACGATGCGGCCCTGCTCCACCAGCTCGCGCAGCGCGCGGTTCACCGTCATGCGCGCCATGCCGAACTGCGCGACCAGTTCGTGCTCCGACGGCAGGCGGTGGCCGGGCGGCCACGTCCCGTCCTGGATCTTGCGGGAGATGTGATCCATGACTTGCGCGTAGAGCGCGAGGGTCGGCAGGTCGCGTTTCATCGTGTCTTCGTCAATGCTCCGCCGCGGCCATCGATTCGGCGCGGATTTCTTCTGTCAGGCGCGCCTTGATCTCCATGAACTCCGGCGAGGTCTTGATGGTGTAGCTGCGTGGGTGCGGGAAGTCGACCGCGATCTCGGTCTTGATGCGCCCGGGCCGCGCGCTGAACACCGCCACGCGGTTGGCCATGAAGATCGCCTCGTCGATATCGTGCGTGACGAACAGCACCGTCTTCTGCGCCGATTCCCAGATGCCCAGCAGCAGCTCCTGCATGAGCACGCGGGTCTGGTTGTCGAGCGCGCCGAAGGGTTCGTCCAGCAGCAGCATCTTGGGGTCGTTGGCCAGCGCGCGCGCGATGGCGGTGCGCTGCTGCATGCCGCCTGAGAGCTGCTTCGGGAAGTGGTTCTCGAAGCCGCGCAGGCCGACCTTGGCGATGAAGAATTCGCTGCGCTCCTTTTGCTCTGCCTCGCTCATGCCGCGCTCGCGCAGGCCGAAGCGGATGTTCTGCGCCACCGTGAGCCACGGAAAGAGCGTGTAGCTCTGGAACACCACGCCGCGGTCGGCGCCGGGGCCTTCGATGCGCTGGCCGTCGAGCAGCACCTGCCCCGTGGTCGGGAAGTCGAGCCCCGCCACGATGCGCAGCAGCGTCGACTTGCCGCAGCCCGAGGGGCCAAGGATGGTGACGAAGTCGTTCTCCTTCACCTCGAAGTCGATCGGCTGCAGCGCCTGCGTGCGCTGGCCCTTGGTGCCGGTGAAGACGCGAGAGACGCCCTGGATGGAAAGTTGGTTCTGCGACATCACAGTGCTGCCCACGCGAAGAGACGGCGGTTGATTGCCTTGAAGGCGAAGTCGGACAAAAGGCCGATGACGCCGATCACGATGATCCCGAAGATGATCTGGCCGGTGTTCAGCAGCGCCTGGCTGTCGGTGATCATGTGGCCGATGCCCGAGGAGGAGCCGATCAGCTCCGCCACGATCACGTAGGTCCATGCCCAGCCGAGCACGAGGCGCAGCGTTTCGGCGATGCCCGGCGCCGCGCCCGGAATGAGCACGCGCGCCACGATGCCTCGGCTGTTGGCGCCCAGGGTGTAGGCAGCCTCCACGAGGTCGCGCCGCGCGCCGCCCACGGTGACGGCCACCATCAGCACGATCTGGAAGAAGGAGCCGATGAAGATCACCAGCAGCTTCTGCATCTCGCCCAGGCCCGCCCACAGGATGAGCAGCGGAATGAAGGCCGAGGCCGGCAGGTAGCGGCAGAAGGACACGAAGGGCTCGAAGAAGGCCTCCACGGCCTTCCAGGTGCCCATGGCGATGCCCAGTGGCACGGCGAACACGGCCGCCAGCAGGAAGCCGCCGAACACGCGCCACACGGTCATGCCGATGTCGCCGATGAAGCCGTACTCGGTGAAGAGCAGCCAGCCTTCCTTGACCATGGTCGGCGGACTCGCGAGGAAGGTCGGCGGCACGAAGCCGCCGAGCGTGGCGATGGCCCACACGAGCACGAAGGCGACGAAGAAGGCGAGCCCCAGCAACACGCGGGCGCGCGTGCCGATGGGCTCCAGTGGCGCGAGCGCGCGGCGGCGCGCGGGCGCGACGACAGGCACCGCTGCGGGCCTCGAGGCTGGCGCTGCGGCCACCATGGCGGACGGCATCTGCGACATCTGACAGGCCTTACTTGACGAAGCTTGCATCGAAGGTGGCCGAGAGATCTTCCGGCGCCTTGCGGATCACGCCGGCTTCCAGAAGGATCGGCGTGGCTTCCTTCATGAAGCTGGTGAGTTCGCCCGCGAAGAACTTCTGGTTTGCCGCCTTGTCCTGCCAGCGCAGGAAGGCCGACGACTTGGCGAACTGCTCGCCGCTCTGCTTCACGGCGGAGCCCATGAGCTCGTTGGACTTCTCGGGCTCGGCCTTGATCATGTCCAGCGCGTCGAAGTACGACTTGGTGAGCGCGGCGGCGGCCTTGGCGTTGGCCTTGAGCCAGGTGGGCGCGCAGCCGACCGTGTCCATCACCATCGGGTAGTCGAGCGTGGTGGCCAGGATCTTGCCGGCGGCTGGGTTGGCGCGCACGGTCGAGAGATACGGCTCGTAGGTCATGGCTGCGTCGTTCTGGCCGGCCACGAAGGCCTGGGCCGAGGCCTGCGGCGACAGCGTGGTGGTCTTCACGTCCTTCAGCGACATGCCGTTCTTGCTGAGCATCCAGGCCAGGCCGAAGTAGGGCGCGGTGCCGGGGGCGTCGACGCCGATGGTCTTGCCCTTGAGGTCGGAGAACTTGCTGACGTCGCCGCGCACCGCGAGGCCGTCGGCGCCGTAGGACTTGTCCATCTGGAAGATCTGCACGATCGGCACGCCGTTGGCGTTCCAGGCCACGTGCGTCTCGACGGTGGTGGCCGCGCACTGGATGGCGCCGGAGGCCAGCGCGAGGTGGCGGTCCTTCTGCGGGATCATCTTGAGTTCGACGTCCAGGCCGTTCTTCTTGAAGATGCCGGCCTTGTCCGCCAGCGAGAGCGGCGCAAAGCCGGTCCAGCCGGACATGCCGAGCGAGATCTTCGTCAGATCCTGGGCGGCGGCCGTTCCGGCCATGCCTGCCGCACATGCGCCCGCTGCAACCAGCGAGGCGAACTTCACAACTACCGTCTTGACCATGGGTACTCCTGGGTCTGTTCTTTGAGGGAAAAAGGCTCGGCGGCGGGCCCGATGGCCGGGTAACGCACGCCTCGCATTGTTGCCAGGCGCCCCAACTTGTATATACAGGATAACCCGAAAGGCCATTTCTGGTGCATTTGCTTGGGAAATGCACCTTTTTGCTGTCTAGACAGGAGGGACGCAGGACGGCAGCAACCATTGCAAACCTCGTGCCACAGTCATATCTGTGGCGCTGGGGGACAATCGACGGCCGCCCTCTTTCCCCTCCCTTCCGACCTCCCCCCGCCCGCCGCCCGTGTCCTCTCTCGCCCCCCAACCCATCGACATCTCCGGCAGCAGCGCCCCCTCCGACATCCTCCACGAGGTCTTCGGCTATGCGCAGTTCCGGGGGGCCCAGCAGGACATCGTCGACCACGTGGTGGCCGGCGGCGACGCGCTGGTGCTGATGCCCACGGGCGGCGGCAAGTCGCTGTGCTACCAGATCCCGGCGATCGCCCGGCAGCGCGCGGGCAAGGGCGTGGCGATCGTGGTGTCGCCGCTGATCGCGCTGATGCACGACCAGGTGGGCGCGCTGCACGAGGCCGGCGTGAGCGCGGCCTTCCTCAACTCCACGCTCGACTGGGAAGAGACGCAGGATGTCGAGCGCCGCATGCTGCGCGGCGAGATCACGCTGCTGTACGCGGCGCCCGAGCGCGTGAACACGCCGCGCTTCCTGTCGCAACTCGATTCGCTGAAGGAGCGCGGCAAGCTGTCGCTCTTCGCCATCGACGAGGCGCATTGCGTGAGCCAGTGGGGCCACGACTTCCGCCCCGAGTACCGCGCGCTCACCGTGCTGCACGAGCGCTACGCGGGCGTGCCGCGCATCGCGCTCACCGCCACGGCCGACGCGCTCACGCGGGCCGACATCGTCGAGCGGCTGCAGCTGGAGGACGCGCGCCAGTTCGTCTCCAGCTTCGACCGGCCGAACATCCGCTACACCATCGTCGAGAAGAAGGACGCCACCACGCAGCTGCTGCGCTTCATCGAGCGCGAGCACGAGGGCGACGCGGGCGTGGTCTATTGCCAGTCGCGCAAACGGGTGGAAGACGTGGCGGTGCAATTGCGCGACGCGGGCATCAACGCCCTGCCCTACCACGCGGGCCTCGACGCCGCGGTGCGCCAGCAGCACCAGGACCGCTTCCTGCGCGAGGAAGGCATCGTGATGGTCGCCACCATCGCCTTCGGCATGGGCATCGACAAGCCCGACGTGCGCTTCGTCGGCCATCTCGACATGCCCAAGAACATCGAGGGCTACTACCAGGAAACCGGCCGCGCCGGCCGCGACGGCGGCCCCGCCGACGCCTGGATGGCCTACGGCCTGCAGGACGTGGTCAACCAGCGCCGCATGATCGACGAGAGCCCCGCCGGCGAGGAATTCAAGCAGGTGATGCGCGGCAAGCTCGACGCCCTGCTCTCGCTGGCCGAGGCCAGCGACTGCCGGCGCGTGCGCCTCCTGGGCTACTTCGGCGAGAAGAGCACGCCCTGCGGCAACTGCGACAACTGCCTGAACCCGCCGCAGGTGTGGGACGGCACCGATGCCGCGCGCAAGCTGCTGAGCACCATCTACCGCGTGCAGCAGTTGAGCGGCATCAGCTTCGGCGCCGGGCACATCATGGACATCCTGCGCGGCAAGACGACCGAGAAGGTCAAGCAGTTCGGCCACGAGCGCATCAGCACCTTCGGCATCGGCGCGGAGTTCAGCGAGGTGGCGCTGCGCGGCGTGCTGCGCCAGCTGATCGCCACCGGCGCGCTGGCGGTGGACGCGGAGGCCTTCAACACGCTGAAGCTCACCGAGGGTTCGCGCGCCGTGCTCAGGGGCGAGACGCCGGTGACGCTGCGCGAATCGGTGTCGTCGCCCGCCGAGCGCAAGCCCCGGCGCGAGAAGGCCGCCAAGGGCACACCGCCGCCGGCCGCCGCCAAGCTCGACGAGACGGGCCGCAAGCGCTTCGACGCGCTCAAGGCCTGGCGCGCCGAGGTGGCGAAGGAGCACAACCTGCCGGCCTACGTGATCTTCCACGACGCCACGCTGGCGGCCATCGCCGAGCGCGCGCCCGCCTCGCTGGAGGACCTGCAGGGCATCAGCGGCATCGGCACCAAGAAGCTCGAGGCCTACGGCAGCGAGGTGCTGCGCGTCTGCGAAGCCTTCTGACGGCCTGAAAGAAGAGAACAGGGGCGCCGCCGTGGACACCCGCCAGATGCGCTGCGTCGTCGCGATCGCCGAGGCGGGCAGCCTCACCAAGGCGGCCGAGCGGCTGGGCCTGGCGCAGCCGGCGCTCACGCAGACGCTGAACCGGCTCGAAAAGGAGCTCGGCACGCCGCTCTTCACACGCACGCGCCGCGGCGCCGCGCTCACCGATGCGGGGCAGGCCGTCATCGACGACCTGCGCGCCAGCCTGGCCTATGGCGATGCGGCCACCGAGCGTGCCCGCGCGATGGGTGCGGGCCGCGCGGGCCGGCTCACGATCGGCTTCGTCACGCATGCGGTCTACGAGGTGCTGCCGAATGCGCTGCGCCGGCTGCGCGCCGAACATCCGCAGCTCGACGTGGTGCTGCGCGAAATGAGCAACGCCGAGCAGGTGGCGGCGCTGGAAGGCGGGCGCATCGACATCGCGCTGCTGCATCCGCCGGTGTCGGTCACGGCCCGGGTGCACGAGCTGCGGCTGGGCGAGGAGCCGCTGATCGCCGCGCTGCCCGCCGCATGGCCCCTGGATGCGGACGGCTGCGTGTCGCTCGCCGATGTCGCGCGGCACGGTCTGGTGTGGTTCCCGGAGCAGCAGATTCCCGCCCTGCGCGCACAGCTGCTGGGCGCGCTGCGACGTGCCGGCCACGAGACGCGGGTGGTGCAAGACGCCAATCGCACGCTGACGGTGCTGGCCTGCGTGGCGGCCGGGCTGGGCTGGTCGCTGCTGCCGCGCTCGGTGCGCGCGCTGCGGCACGAAGGCGTGCGCTACGCCGAGGTGCGCGACGGCGCGGGGCTACCGGCCTTCGAGCTTTCGGCGCTGTGGCTGGCGCGCTCTCGGCCCACCTTCGCCGACGCGTTCGCGGCCATGCTGCGCGGCTGAGGCTGCGGCCTCAATCGAGCTGGATCTTGTTGTCCTTCGCGAGCTTGGTCCACTTGGCGATCTCGGCGCGGCGGAAGCTGTCGAGTTCGGCGGGGCTGGAGCCGATCACCTCGGCGCCCAGGGCTTCGAGCCGGCCGCGCACTTCCGGGTCCTTGAGCGCGGCGGCGAATTCCTTCGACAGGCGCTCCGCCACCGGCGCGGGCGTGCCGGCCGGCACGAACACCGCGTTCCATTCGTAGACCTCGTAGCCGGGCAGTCCGGCCTCGGCCACGGTGGGCAGCTGCGGCAGCGCGGGCGCATGCGCCTTGCCGGTCACGGCCAGCGGGCGCAGCTTGCCGTCCTTGATGAAGGGCATGCTCGAAGCCAGGCTGGCGAAGAACACCGGCACATGCCCCGACATCACGTCGGTGAGCGCCGGGCCGCCGCCCTTGTAGGCCACGTGCGTCATCTGCACGCCCGCCATCGATGCGAACAGCTCACCCGCCAGATGCTGCGCCGAACCGTTGCCCGACGATGCGTAGTTGATGCCGCCCGGCTTCGCCTTGGCCTGGGCGATCAGGTCGGCGACGCTCTTGAACGGCGCCGACGGGTTCACCACCAGCACGTTGGGCACCTTCACCAGCAGCGACACCGGCGCCAGTTCGCGCAGCGTGTCGAAGGGCATCTTGCGCAGCGCCGGGTTCTGCGCGTGGTTGGAGGCGTCGAGCAGCACGGTGTAGCCGTCGGGCGCGCTCTTGGCGACGAGGTCGCCGCCGATGGCGCCGCCCGCACCGCCGCGGTTGTCGATCACCACCGGCTGGCCCAGCTTCGCCGAAAGCTTGGGCGCGACGATGCGCGCCACCGCGTCGACCGTGCCGCCCGGCGGATAGCTCACGACCAGCCGCACGGGCTTGGACGGCCACGCCTGGGCGTATGCGGAAGAGAGTCCGGCCAGCAGCAGGACCGCGCCCGCGAGGGCACGGGGAATGGCACGCCGCAGTCGCGCGCGCGGGAAGTCGTCATTGGTCATGGATGCTGTCTCCTGTCTTGAATCTGAAAAGCCGCGCCGGTGTGTCGACCAGGATGCGGCGGCGCGCGGCGGCGTCGGGCACCCAGCCGGCGAGCGCCGCGTGGGCGGTTGTGTAGTCGGCGATCTCGCGGTGCTGGGTGTGGGGCCAGTCGCTGCCCCACATCAGCCGCTCGGGGCCGAAGGCTTTCAGCAGCGCCTGCACGGCGTCATGTGCGCATGCATCGGTGGACGCGGGCCAGTTGCGGTAGGCGGCCGAGAGCTTGACCCAGATGCGCCCGCAGTCCGCGGCGCCGAGCAGCCAGGCGAAGCCTTCATCGTCGGCGGGCGCCGATGCGGGCCGGCCGAAATGGTCGACGACCAACGCGCATCCAGCATCGAGCACAGGCTGCGCGGCCAGCGCGAGGTCGCGCGATTCGCGATGCAGCTCCACATGCCAGCCCAGCGCATTCACGCGGGTGAAGAGCCGTTGCCAGTCGGGCCGGGCGAGCTCGGGCAGCGGCATGCCCACGATATTGAGGCGGATGCCGACGATGCCGGACTCGGCCATGGCCTGCAGAGTGGCGTCGTCCACCAGCGGATCGACCACCGCGACGCCGCGCAGGCGGGCGGGGGCCGCGCGCAGCGCGTCGATCAGGAAGCCGTTGTCGGTGCCGAGGAAGCTGGGCTGCACCAGCACGCCGTGCGAGACGCCGTGCGCGTCGAGCAGCGCGAGGTAGTCGGCCAGCGTCGCGTCGTAGTCGGGCGCATGCCGGCGCGCCGTGGCCAGCGGCAGGCCGCGCGCGAACACGTGGGCGTGGCCGTCGATGGCAGTGATGACGGTGGTGGGGGCGGAAGGCACGGCGGCGGCGTCTCTGTCGGAATCGTTGTGCGTCCGCGGAAAAGCGGACGTGGGCGAGTATCCGAAGGACGGCGCCTGCCGGGAACGGGTCTCCCGGTTGCGTTTGGATAAGCGCGGCTTATGACGCCGCTCAGTTCGACGTCAAGGGCAGCACGACCGGCACGGGCCGCGTGAGCAGGTCGACGTAGAGCTCGAAGAAGCGCGCGTTGTCGAACTTCTTCACCACCGTCATCTTCTGCAGCATCGGCCCCGCGGGCTGCGAGGAATAGCCGATGGAGCGGCCGTTGTCCGCCGCGCCCGGCTTGGCGATGACGTCGACGTAGCGGTCCACCGTCTGCGTGGCGTAGCTCGGGTCGATCAGGTAGGCCAGCGTGAGCGTGTCCCAGATGTTCTGCGTGTAGTTCGGGTTGGTCTCGAAGCCGTTCTTGCCGTCGAAGCCGTAGCCGTTGAGCTTCTGGAACACGTCGGTCACGGCCGTGGGCTTGGCCGGGTGCGCGATGCGGTCGTAGATGGGCTTGGTGAGGAACACGGTGTCGGTCACATCCAGCGGCACCACCACCTGCGGAATGGGCAGCCGCACCACGAACTGCGCCGCATCGGGGTCGAACCACCAGTTGAACTCGGCGGCCTTGGTGGTGTTGCCGGGCACGTCGATGGCGCCGCCCATGTAGATGATCTTCTTGATGAGCGGCACGATCTCGGGGTTCTGCTTCACCGCGAGCGCGATGTTGGTGAGCGGGCCGATGGCCAGGATGGTGATCTCGCCGGGGTTGGCCTTCACGGTCTCGACGATGAAGTCGACCGCCGTCTTGCGCTGCACCACCGTGTGCTTCGCGAAGCCGTCGGGCGAGGGCTTGAGGTCGGCATCGGTCTTGGGCTCGGGGCCGCCCCAGGCGCCGAGGTAGCCGTCGCCGCCGGCACCGGCGGCCATCTCGGCCTCGACGTCGGCAAAGGTGTGGTTCAGCGCGTAGTTCGCGCCCGAGTAGATGCCGATGCGGTCGCCCACGCCCAGGCGCTCCACCGACATCAGCGCGTCGGCCACGCCCTGCTTGAGCCACTGGTTGCCCGAGACCACGCTGATGCCCATGACCCGCACCTTGCCCTCGGCCTGCAGCTGCGCGGCCATCACGCCGAGCTGGCCGTCGTCGCTCATGGTGTTGTAGTCGCTGTCGATGATGATCTTCTGCGGACCGGCGCTGCCGCCGCCCGATCCACCACCGCCCCCAGCGCCCCAGCCCGGACCGAGGCCGATGCCCGAGCCTCCGTTCCCGCCGCCTCCGCAGCCTGCCAACGTCGTGATGACGGCGATCAACATCGCCCCGATCCATTTGCGCATCGTGTCTCTCCTGGTACTAGGAAGTTGGTTCTCAGGTGGGCCAAGTCCTGCCGCTCCGAGATACAAACGTTTGCGCAAAGCTTTGCGCAAACGTTTCACTCACTCTACGGCGCGAGCGACGGGGGTGGCAAGCGCCAGCGCTAGGGGTTTTCCGCGAGCTGAAGGAGGCTCTGGCAGCGCTCAGAACTGCTCGGGCGGCGCGGTGTCTCAGGCCGGATCGGGCACGCCGACCAGGCGGTTCTCACGCAGCGGCGAGCGGCCTCGCAGATAGGGCTGCTCCGCTTCAGGCTCGGTCGCCTTCTCCAGGCCCTGCACGGTCGTCTTGGCAGAGACGGAACAGGAGCCCGAGCTGCGCAGCGCGAGTGCGGCAGCGAGGCGCGCCTCGGCCTTGTCGCCGAGCTGGTGATTGAAGTCGTCGGCCACGACACAGCCGGCATTGGGCGCCATGCCGTCGCCGTAGTCGCCCTCGCCCTTCTGGTTCACCCCCTTGAACTGGATCGCGAAGTAGGTGGTCCCGCAGTTGTCCTGCGGATAGAAGCCATAGGGCTTGCCGCAGGTGGTGCCGCCGACGAGATTGACGGTGACGCCCACGCCGCGCAGGCTGTTGACGACCGACTCGCTCGCCGAGCAGGTGTCGGGACCGGTGAGCACGGTCACGCGCGAGAGGCCCAGCGTGGGCAGCGCCTGGCCGCTGCGGCTGGTGGCCGTGAAGGGCGTGAGCGTCTGCGCGACCGTGAGGTGGAACGGGTTCTTGTCGTTGAAGACCAGCTGCTCGAAGGTCTTGCCGGCAGTCACCGACGGCGACGCGATCATGTAGGCCAGCCGGCTGGCGATGAGCAACTGGCCGCCGCCGTTGTAGCGCATGTCGAGCACCAGGTCCTGGATGCCGGCGCCCTGCTTGAAGGTGTTCACCGCATTGATGAGCTGGGTCTCGGACGTGGTGATGTGGTCGTTGAACAGCAGATAGCCCACGCGGCCGTTGCCGGTGTCGATGACCTGCACGTTCTGCACCGGCGTGCTGGTGATCTTCGCGGCCGTCAGTTGCACCGGCGACTGCGCGACGCCGTTCACCTCGAAGGTGAAGGTGTGCGATTCGCCGATGGCCTTGGGCGAAAGCGCCCCGTTGATCGCGTTGACGTTGGCCGTGCCGGTGCTGCTGACGACGTTGATGCCGTCGATGGTGAGGATCTTCGCGCCGCGCAGCAGGCCAGCATTGGTGGCGGGCGAGTTCGGCTCGACGAAGGCGATGCGGATGTCACGCGGCGGCGAGCTGCGTATCGCGGCCGTCTCCATGCCGTAGCCGGCGGAGACGCCGCCCTGCGTGAGCTGGCGGTACACCTCGGTGTCGTAAGTGAAATGGAAGCGGTCCTTGGCGCGGCCCGAGGGCGTGGTGGCCGTCGTCTTGAGCACGTTGAACCAGGTGATGGGCGTGGCGTAGTCGGCGGCCTTGAGGGTGGTGGGCACTTCGCCGTACCAGAGGTAGGTTTCGTCGATCCAGCCGCGCACCCAGCTTTTTTCATTGTCGAGCGTGCCGCCGCGGTCGGGGTAGGCCGCATTGGTGTCCGGGTTGATGCCGCTGCGCGGCGATGCGCACAGTCCCGCGACGGTGGCCGAGGCGACGATGCCGTCGCCGCTGCTCGGGGGAGTTGTTGCCGGTGGTGTCGTGGCCCCGGGGATCAGGCCGATCGGCAAGCCACCGCCGCCGCCGCCTCCTCCTCCTCCACCGCCACCGCAGCCCGCCAGAAGGAACGCGGCAGCGAGCGCCGCGCCGGCGGCAGCCCATGCACCTGGAAGCGGCAGCCGCCGCGCGTCGTCGACCTTGCGAGATCCCACCATGCGCTCCTCCTCGTGCCCGCGATGGCGGGCGGATGTTTTCGTTCTGCGCGGCGACGGCCGCCCGCGCCTTCGGCTTCCCGCTGGAGCCTGAGCTACTGCACGAAGCCCATGCCGCGCGATTCGCGCACTTCGGGCTTGATGCGGTGCTCGGCTTCGAGCTGGTCCAGGAACTCGCTCGCGGAGAACTCCGTGGCCAGGATATCGGTCTGCCTTTTCACCGCCGCGAAATCGCCCGGGCACAGCTGCCCCAGCGCTGCGAGGCGCGAACGCATGGCAGCCGTCATGAGCTCGGCGTCGCCCGCGAGCGCCTCGGTGACGAACATGCGCTCGCGCTGCGCCGCGGTGAGCGGCATGAACTTGATCTTGAAGGTGAAGCGCCGCAGCGCCGCCTGGTCGAGCCGGTCGAGCAGGTTGGTGGTGCAGACGAAGACGCCGTTGAAGCGCTCCATGCCCTGCAGCATCTCGTTGACCTCGGTGACCTCGTAGGTGCGCTGCGCGCCGCGCCGGTCCTGCAGGAAGCTGTCGGCCTCGTCGAGCAGCAGCACCGCCTTTTCGGCCTCGGCCTCGCGGAACATGGCGGCCATGTTCTGCTCGGTTTCGCCGACGTACTTGCTCATGAGGTCGCTGGCCTGCTTCACGATGAGCGGGCGGCCGATCGAGCGGGCGATGTGCTCTGCCAGCGCCGTCTTGCCGGTGCCCGGCGCGCCGTAGAAGCACAGCGTGCCGTGGCCACGCGCCTTCAGCGCCTCGACGATGCGCGGGATCTCGAAGCGGGTCTCGACGTTGAGCATGTCGAGGTCGTAGGTGGTGACGCTGCGGCGTTCGCCGCGCGCGGCATCGGCGGTGCCGAGCGCGAGGTCGGCATTGCGCAGCTGGCGTTCGATGAGCGCTTCCATCGAGGCGCCTTCGGCGCCGGCCAGTCCGGCGAAGCGCACCGCCGTACGGATCTGCGCGGGCGTGAGGCCCTTGCGCCCCGCGAGCTTGGCGGTGAAGGCTTCGGACACGACCACGCCTTCGAGCGTCTTCTTCACGAGCTGCTCGCGCGCGCCGGGCGGCGGCGACTTGAGCTCGAGGTGATAGGCGAAGCGCCGGCGGAAGGCCGGGTCGATCTGCTCGATGCGGTTGGTGACCCACAGCGTGGGCACCGGGTTGGCTTCCAGGATCTGGTTGACCCAGGCCTTGCCGCTCACGCTGCCGCTGGTGGGCGCGGGAATCTGCTCGGCGCGTGCCATGAACTGGGCGGCCTCGGTGCTGATGGGCGGGAACACGTCCTCGACCTCGTCGAACAGCAGCGCCGCCTGTGCGCTGCCCTTGAGGAACACCTGCGCGATCTGCAGAGAGCGGTAGCGGTCGCGGCCGCTGAGCGAGTTGCCGTCGCGGTCGGCGTACTCGACTTCGAAGAGCTCGAGCCCGGCGGCCTGCGCCACGACCTTCGCGAGCTCAGTCTTTCCGGTGCCTGGCGGGCCGTAGAGCAGCACATTGACGCCCGGCTCCTTGCGCGCGACGGCGGCACGCAGCAGCGTGACGAGCATCTGCGCGTCTTCCTGCACGAAGGAGAAGTCCTGCGGCGTGAGCGCGCTCTTGGCCGAGGGACGGGTGAACACGGCCATCAGCTCGTTGTGGTCGCGGTACTCGCGCATGAGCACCGGCGGCAGCTTCTCGCTGACCTTCATGAGGTCGGCGAGGTCGGTGATGTTGTGCTCGGAGATGAGGTTCTCGACGAGCCCGATGCGCTCGAGCCGCGAACCGGCGCGCAGTGCCTCACCCACGTCGCTCGCGTTCACGCCGGCGATGTCGGCGATGGCGGCATAGGCCTCGGGCGCGTTGTTGACCTTGAACTCGACCAGCAGCGAGCGCAGGTCGCGCTGGTAGCGCGCGAGCGTGCCGTACAGCAGCAGCGCACGCTCGGCCTTGTTGAGCTGCAGCAGGCCCGCGAGCGCGTCGATGTTCTTCTCGACCAGCGTCGATTGCTTGCGCAGCGCGTGCGTGAGCCAGTCGCGCGTGACGGCCAGCACCGAAAGCAGGTCCTTGGGCTGGTCCTTCGCGTATTCGTCGAGATAGAAGAAGAGCGTGCCTTCCTCGTACGGGCCGCGCCACACGCCGTGACGCTCCAGCAGCGTGCGGCCGTCGAAATCTTCGACGCCCTTCCAGGCTTCGTTGCCGGCACAGCGTCGGCCGAGGAATTCGCGCAGCCGCTGCAGTACCGCGGCAGGCCAAACGAGATGCCGCCCGGTGAGCGAGAGCAGCCCGTTGATATCGCGCCGCACGTTGAAGCGCGGCCCCTGCTTGGCTGCGAGCGTGAGCACGAAGTGCGAGCACATGAGCTCGAGCACCGGTGCCTCCTTGAGTCCGGGCGACGGCAATGCCTGCCCGCGTACCGCAGCAGCCACGACATCGACACCCGCACGCTTGACCATCAGGCAACCTCCAACGAGGACAATTTCGGAGAGACCATAACGCAGACTTTTGGCTTCGGGAAGACCGTGAAACGGGAAAAACCCTGATGGGTGCGATTCCAGCCACAATGCGCGCCATGGTCGGAATCCAGGAAATCGAACGCGCCGCGGCGCGGCTCCAGGGGCAGGTGCTCAACACGCCGTGCGTGGAGTCGCGCACCCTTTCGGAAATCGTCGGCGCTCAGGTGTTCCTGAAATTCGAGAACCTGCAGTTCACATCCTCGTTCAAGGAGCGGGGGGCATGCAACAAGCTAGTGGATCTTTCGGAGAACGGTACACGCGGAGTGATCGCCATGTCTGCCGGCAACCATGCGCAGGGTGTGGCCTATCACGCGCAACGCCTCGGGCTTCGGGCGCTGATCGTGATGCCGCGGTTCACCCCAGGCGTGAAGATTGAACGCACGCGCGGCTTCGGCGCCGAGGTGGTGCTGCACGGCGACACGCTGGAAGCGGCGCGCACCCATGCTTTCGAGCTTGCGCAGCGCGAGGGGCTGACCTTCGTGCATCCCTACGACGACGAGGCGATCATCGCCGGCCAGGGCACCGTGGCGCTGGAGATGCTCGACGCCGTTCCCGATCTCGACGCGCTGGTGGTGTCGGTCGGTGGCGGCGGGCTGATCGCGGGCATGGCAGTAGCCGCGCGCGAACGCAAGCCGGACATCGAGATCGTCGGCGTGCAGACCACGCGCTTTCCGGCGATGGTCAACGCCGTCAAGGGTACCCACCATGCGCAGGGCTCGAGCACCATCGCCGAAGGCATCGCGGTCGGTACACCCGGTGTGCTGACGCAGCAGATCATCTCGAGCAAGGTCGACGACCTGCTGCTGGTGGATGAAGGCGATATCGAGCAGGGCGTGCTGATGCTGCTGGAGATCGAAAAGACCCTGGTCGAGGGTGCGGGTGCCGCCGGACTGGCGGCGCTGATACGGCACCCCGAGCGCTTCCGGGGCAAGCGCGTGGGTCTGGTGCTGTCGGGTGGCAACATCGATCCGCTGCTGCTGGCGGCCATCATCGAGCGCGGCATGGTTCGGGCGGGGCGGCTGGCGCGCATCCGGGTGAGCGCACGCGACGTGCCGGGCTCGCTGGCCCACATCACGGCCACTGTGGCCGAAGCGGGCGCTAACGTCGACGAGGTTCATCACCAACGTGCCTTCACCATGCTGGCGGCGCAGAACGTCGATGTCGAGCTGGTCCTGCAGACCCGCGGACGGGCCCACCTGGCCAGCGTGCTGTCCGCGCTGAAGGACGCCGGCTTCGAGGCCGAAGAGCAGCATTGAGCTGCAAGATCAAGCCCGCAAGGCGCTGTTTGGGGGCTCGCATCCCCCTAGAACGGCTTCGGACGGCCCGCCGGTAAAATGCCATCAGTTTGTCAATTGCGTATTCGAGGAATTTCCCGATGTCCAATCCCACTCCCGTCGAGCCGAGCCACAGCGCGGCCGTCGAACATGACGCTGTCGAGTCGGTCGTTCACCTGATGCCGCTGGTGCTTCCGCTGGCTGGCGGCGTGCTGATGCTGCTGCTGGCATCCATCGCCGTCTACATGGCCTGACGCTGACAGGCGTTAGCGCCTTTGTCCGCGGGCGGTGCGGCCCGCGCTGACGCAATCTCCCGAAGCGAAACGTTTTCTCAAACGGACCTCCGTGCCTGAGCTGGCGCGGCGTCCCGTTCGGAAAGACGATTTTTCAACTTAGGAGATTTTCCGATGAACGCACCCACGATGAAGGGCCTCACCATTCAGGCGCCCTCATACGTCAAGAACGCGAAACTGATTGCCTGGGTGGCCGACATGGCCGCGCTGTGCAAACCCGAAGCCATCCACTGGTGCGACGGAAGCAAGGAAGAGTACGACCGCCTGTGCCAGCAACTGGTCGACGCCGGCACCTTCAAGAAGCTCAACCCCGCCAAGCGGCCCAATTCCTTCCTCGCGGTGTCCGACCCGAGCGACGTCGCGCGCGTGGAAGATCGCACCTACATCTGCTCCGAGCAGAAGGAAAACGCCGGCCCCACCAACAACTGGATGGCTCCCGCCGAGATGCGCGCGACCCTGCAGCCGCTGTTCGACGGCTGCATGAAGGGCCGCACGATGTACGTCGTGCCGTTCAGCATGGGCCCTCTGGGTTCGCCGATCGCGCACATCGGCATCGAGCTCTCCGACTCGCCCTACGTGGCGGTCAACATGCGCATCATGACCCGCATGGGCAGGGCCGTTTACGACGTGCTGGGCGCCGACGGCGAGTTCGTGCCCTGCGTGCATACCGTGGGTGCACCGCTCGAGCCTGGCCAGAAGGACGTGTCCTGGCCGTGCAACAAGACCAAGTACATCGTTCACTACCCCGAGACGCGCGAGATCTGGAGCTACGGCTCGGGCTACGGCGGCAACGCGCTGCTGGGCAAGAAGTGTTTCGCGCTGCGCATCGCCTCCAACATGGGCCGCGATGAAGGCTGGCTGGCCGAGCACATGCTCATCCTCGGCGTGACGAGTCCCGAGGGCAAGAAATACCACGTGGCGGCGGCTTTCCCCAGCGCCTGCGGCAAGACGAATTTCTCGATGCTGGTGCCACCTGCGGGCTTCGAAGGCTGGAAGGTTACGACCATCGGCGACGACATCGCCTGGATCAAGCCCGGCAAGGACGGTCGCCTCTATGCGATCAACCCGGAAGCTGGTTATTTCGGCGTGGCGCCCGGCACCAACATGCTGACCAATCCGAACTGCATGGACAGCCTGCACCACGACGTGATCTTCACGAATGTGGCACTCACCGATGATGGCGACGTGTGGTGGGAAGGCATGGAGCAGGACACCAAGACGCTGCCCGGGCATCTCACCGACTGGCAAGGCAAGGACTGGACCCCGCAGATCGCCAAGGAAACCGGCGCCAAGGCTGCGCACCCGAACTCGCGTTTCACCGTGGCCGCGACGAACAACCCCGCGCTGGACGATGCCTGGGACGATCCGAAGGGTGTGGCGATCGACGCGTTCATCTTCGGTGGCCGCCGGTCGACCACCGTGCCGCTGGTGACCGAGGCCCGCAACTGGGTCGAGGGTGTCTACATGGCAGCGACCATGGGTTCGGAGACCACCGCCGCCGCAGCCGGGCAGCAAGGCGTGGTACGCCGCGACCCGTTCGCGATGCTGCCGTTCATGGGCTACAACATGAGCGACTACTTCCAGCATTGGCTCAATCTGGGCAAGAAGCTGGAAGCTGCTGGCGCGAAGTTGCCGAAAATCTACACGACCAACTGGTTCCGCAAGGGAGCTGATGGCAAGTTCGTCTGGCCAGGCTATGGCGAGAACATGCGTGTGCTGAAGTGGATGATCGATCGTGTCGAAGGTAACAAGACCGAAGGCGTGGATCACATCACCGGCGTGAGTCCGCGCTATGAGGATCTGAACTGGACTGGCTTGGATTTCAGCGCGGAGCAATTCGCTACTGTGACGAGTATCGACAAAGCGGCATGGCAAGCCGAGTTGAAGCTGCACGCGGAGCTGTTCAAGCAGCTTGAGCATCATCTTCCGAAGGAGCTTCCGGAGACCAAGGCTGCGATTGAGCAGCGCTTGGCTGCTTGATAGCAAGCTGCTTCCAAAAAAGCAAAAGCCCGATGGAAATCCATCGGGCTTTTTTATTTGTGCGCACTTCTCAGCAGAGCGGCATAGGCTATCAGTTGGTTGACTGCAGGGTTGGTGCAGTTAGCGCCGCGAGTAATTCAGCTCTCGCAGTCGCTGTGTAGCCCGTTTTAGTCCGTCTCCTGGCGTTTTTTCTTGTTTGTGCTGTGCAACAAAGCAAAAACCCCCGATCGCGATGGACCGGGGGTTTTTGGGGCTGTAAGAGCCTGACGATGACCTACTTTCACACGGGAACCCGCACT